>Ga0224496_10000003_pt1 | contig 459864 bp, 404 predicted proteins | sample SF_Jul11_sed_USG_2_FD_168127 | JGI IMG/M metagenome (GOLD analysis project Ga0224496, IMG submission 168127) | Sediment microbial communities from San Francisco Bay, California, United States - SF_Jul11_sed_USGS_8_1 | ecosystem: Environmental > Aquatic > Marine > Sediment | place: USA...
ATCGTGATCGTGATCGTGATCGTGATCGTGATCGTGATCGTGATCGTGATCGTGATCGTGATCGTGATCGTGATCGTGATCGTGATCGTGATCGTGATCGTGATCGTGATCGTGATCGTGATCGTGATCGTGAGGATGGTCATGGCTGTGGGTATGCGCGTCAACATCTAAATGCACACCCACCGCAACTTCTTCGAATACGACCACGTCTTCACCCTGTGCTACCGGCTCCACATGCTCTTCATGCTCATGGGTATGTGGATGATCGTGATCATGGTGCTCGTGACTATGCCCTTCGCTATGCCCGTGATGGAAGTGAATGTGAATATGTTCTTCTGCATCCGGTCCGTGTGTATGTCGATGGGCGTGCAGAAACTTGGCGATAATACGCTTGTGTTCGTCATCCATAGTGCCACTACGCAGACGCTCCTCGAGCAACTCATGCGTCATAATCGCCAGCGGTAATTCGAGATTGTATTGTTCGAGTAATTGCTTGTCTTGCAAGATGTGTTGGGCATGACCGTCGGCGACAAACTTGCCATCGGACAACATCAAACAACGATCACACACATCCAACGCGATATCGAGATCATGGGTACACAAAATAATCGTGCGATCGGATTCCTGTAACCACTGTATCAGTTTGCGGCGATTGAGCGGGTCCATATTAGTCGACGGCTCATCGAATACCAGGATGTCCGGTTGATACGACAACACCGTTGCCAATGCTAAACGCTTGCGTTCACCAAAAGACAAATGAAACGACGAGCGATCTTCATAACCTTTGAGACCAACCGTCTCCAGGGCTTCGTCGACACGTTGCTGTATTTCTTCTCGCGGCAGGCCGAGATTCAGAGGACCAAAGGCCACGTCATCAAACACCGTCGGCGAAAACAACTGATCATCCGGGTCTTGAAACACGATGCCCACGCGACGGCGGATATCACCGAGATTTTCTTTGCGTACTTCCATGCCTTCGATTTCAATCGAACCCGAAGTCGGCATGGAGACGCCATTGAGCAGACTCATAAACGTCGATTTACCCGCGCCGTTCGGCCCGATCAAGGCCACTTTTTCGCCTTTGCGTATCACACAATCGGCACCCTTGAGCACCTCGTGTCCATCGGAATAGGTAAACGCCACATTGTTTACTTTAATCGCCACCGGTGTGTTATTCATAAATTTCACCTGCCTCAATACCATGCCTTTTGGGCGATGGGAAAAAATTCAATTACGTCGACATAGGTCAGCGCCACCGCGATGCAAATAATCAACACCGCCTTTATCCAGTCTTTTGTTTCCGCCTGAAATACGCGCAGGGTGTGAAACTCGCCGGTATAGCCCTTGGACAACATCGCCTTATACACGCGCTCAGTGCGCTCAAAACTGCGGATGATGAGTGTGCCGATGAAATTGCCGACCGTGGTCAGTGTGCGCATATCGAAACGCTTTTCAAAACCACGGGACTTCATCGCCGTGTCCTTGCGTTTGATTTCCTCGACGAAGACAAAAATAAAACGATAGGTAAACAAAAACATCTGCACCAGAATTGTCGGACAGCGCAGACGTTGCAAGGCAATCATTGCCGTATCGAAACGCGTCGTACCAAAGATCGCATACGTGGTCATCACCACCGAGATTGCCTTGAACACAATCATGACCGCCAGACGTAGCCCTTCCCACGCAAAGGCTATCCCAAACACATGAAACATTGCCTCACCCGGTATGGTCAGCGGCAATACAATAAAGAAGGGAATCAAAAAGATTAAAACGAATTCCAGGCCGTGTTGTACAAAATGCAACGGCAGGCGCGACATTACCACCAGGGTGGCAGCCAATAGAAAACCGATCATGACGAGAGGAATCGAATCGAGCAAGGCGATACAAAAGGCAAACACACCAAGCGAAAAAATCTTGATGCGCGGGTCCCAGCGTTGAAGCGCCGAGGCATTACCTGCGTAACGATCGATATCCAATGCCATACTTACTCACTCCCAGGTGCACGATAACCGGCAAGCACTTCCGGTTTGGCCTTTAATAAAAAACCCACAATCGCCGACGCGACTATGCCTTCAACAATCATAATCGGAATATGCATCGTGAATATGATCGACGCATTGGTCAGAAACTCTTCGCCGGTACTCACCAGTGCCAGCGCCAGAATCGAACCGGAGGTTATCGTCGCCGTTGCCGCGGCAAGAAAGGCGAAGATCAATTCTTTCTTGGCAAAGCCAACGCGATGACGCAACTGCCAAACACCATAAGCCGCCAGCGCGCCCGTCCCCATCATCGCCGTGTTCACGCCGATAACCGATATCCCGCCATGGCCAAAGATAATCGCCTGAAAAATAATCCCGATCATAATCGCCACAAAGGCGCGTTTACCGAGCACGATACCGGCAACACCGTTGAGAATTAAATGAATACTCGCGACACCGATCGGCACTTTAATCAAGGAGGCCACAAAAAATAGCGCCGTGATCACCGAGATTTTTGGAATCTCTTCCAGATCCATTTTGCGCATGGTCAAGGCCGCACCGATAGCGGCGACCGCAAAACCGGTTGCGATGGTTGGCCCTTGCAGTATGCCTTCTGATATGTGCATTACGCCTTTTCACCTTCTTTACGCGCCTTGAGAAAGGCAAACACCCCGAGTATGCCGACGATAAAACCGACACCGCCGACGATATCGCTGGTATACACTTTGTTTTTCAATTCCGACAACTCGCGCGCTAATGGTCGATTCGCGTCGGCAACCGCCTTGCGTATTTGTGCATCGATGCCGCTACTTGCTGTCGAACTAGTTGCATCGTCACTGACGGCATTGGAAGGGTCTGCCGAAACCGAGGTCATTTCCCCGCCTTCCAATGTCGCCTTGACGATATGACCCAAACCGGCGTCTACCTTGATCTGAATCTTTTTCACCGACGGTGTAGCAAAGGTGTAATTGCCTTCTTCATTGACCACGCCTTCGAGCAACATCGCATTGTCGCCATCGCTCACCGTCACCTTTGCATCCTTGGGAATAATCCCGTCAGAAAAATACGACTCCACAAAAATCTTGCCCGACTCGGCATAGGTAAAAATATTCAGCTTATGCGCCTGCGCCGCGCCCGCCGAAAACATCAATACTAAAAAAGCTATCCAAGGCTTCATGCGTTTCCCCCGATCAATGCGTCTTTACCCATAACACCGCGCCGATTTCCACCGGCTTGTCCTTGCCCTCGTGTTTCATTTTTTTGTCATCGGTATTCAATGCCGCGAAACCCCACCAAGCTTTAAACGGCATGGCGTAGGTAAACACACCATTGCCATCGGCCTTGATCACTTGCGTAATCATCGGGTCCGCCGGTGCCTTGCGCGCACCGTCCGGGTTATAAAATTCGACTTCCACTTCGGCATACGGGACAGGCTTACCCTTTACCTTGACGATGCCCTGGAACACATTGCCCGCCCACAAACCATATGGACGGGTCAACGGCGTAATCTCGGTTTTCAAGCCCACGTCCTGATCCCAACCCTCTTCCAGACCAAAACCATTCACGATGACCTTGGTGTAGTGCACGATGAACGAGTCCTCGCTCGGCTCCCAATAGGGTTGGGGTTCTACATAAAAGGTATGGTCACCCGGCTTGCGCATCGCATAGCGGGCCTTGAACATATCGAAGGCCTTACCCTCCATATCGCTCATTTTCAATGACTTAAGTTCGCCGAGTAAATCCTGCTTCTTGCCATTGACCATCACCCCAAACTGCACCGGCGCCGCCATGTGCATGCCTTTGTTCTCAAACGGATGCCAAAATAACAGGTCCAGTTTAAGACTACGTGATTCCCCCTGGGCGACCATGTCATCCGAGGGAATAATCATCTGAAAATGGGCCTGGGCCTGGCCAAACCCGCCAAGGAGTATCAATAGGAATAATGCGCGGAAGCGCGAAACGGAGTAAGTAGAACGAAACATATGGCGACCTGTAATCTGTTGAATTTATATGTTTTATCTGCCAGCAACCAGACCGGATACACCACCCTCCCTGTACAGCCAGCCTTAAAAACCTAGTCAGCTCAGACACAGGCCCCGATCGGCAGAGGCCCGCTCAGTATAACGCCAAATGTAAAAAGTATGAAATATTTAATTTTTTTCATACTTCACACGGTGTTGCTAAGTGATTGGTTTCTTGAGGAGTAATAGGAGGAACAAATCGTATTCGCCCATGATTGTTTTATCCAAGGGGATCTCCAGAACTCTTATCTTGACAATCATCCCGGCCGATATATATTTCAATATATATTCAACCCCGGAGAAGAATTATGGGTAGTGTTTCTCTACGTAAAGTCGGCACCAGCTATGTCACGACAATTCCTTCAGAGATTGTGGAAGAGCTACATCTAAAAGAAGGTCAAAAGTTTGAGATCAAAAAAGAAAATGGCCAATTGATTCTCATTCCAGTAACACCGGAATACGAAGAGGCTATGGCAGCACACGATCATGTCCTTGAGAAATATCGCGCAGCGTTCAAAAAGCTTTCTGATGCCTGAAACGCGTTTTCTTTCCATTGAAGTCGTACTAGCAATACACCACTCACAAATCAATGTGTTTGGTGGGCTTCACGGATTGCGTGACCAAGGTTTGCTCGAATCGGCGGTAGATCAAGCGCATCAAACATTCTCCCATTCGAACGATATTTTTCAAACGGCGGCGCAATATTGTCTGTCCATAGCGAAAAATCATCCATTCCTGGACGGCAACAAACGGACCGCCGCCGCATGCATGTTGACGTTTATGGTGTTGAATGGTTTCGAACCGACGCTAAGCAACCAAGACCTATTCGATTGGACGCTAAAAGTTGCAATTGGCGAATTATCTCGTGATCAGTTGGCGGAATTGCTGCTAAACAATAGTAGTACTCTTTAGAATCCTGTAAACAGCCCTAGGTCACCCAGTGGACTCTATATGACACAAAAACTCACCTTACTCGACCTTGTTGGCGGCATCGAAACCCTCGATCGCGTACAATCGCGACCAGTCCAGTAGCGTGATCTATCAAACCCAGGATTTAGTTCGCCCCCCATCCTCCAAAATACTCCCTTCGCCCTAAGCATTTAGACCCACTCCAGTATTTGGCACAAATAATCCGCAAGTCAGTCTAAAAAACATGTGAACTATGCACGATATATATATGAGAGATAAAAAGAAAACATTGATTTATTAAATGAAAATAGCGTCAAACCTAAGCGGTCTGATGCTTGACCGTATCTATAACAATAATGCGCGATCTATGTCGGTGACGACTACGCGGCTGGCAAGCGGACTAAGAATTAATTCTGCACGTGATGATGCGGCAGGGTTAGCTATCTCTACACGTTTTACCTCCCAAATACGCGGCATGCGCGTCGGACAAAGAAACCTTAACGATGCTGTTTCAATGCTGCAAGTTGCCGACGGCGGATTGTCTGAAGTCAATGGTATGTTACAACGCATGCGAGAACTCTCGCTGCGAGCAGCTAACACAGCTACTGTCAGCGTTGGAGACAGACGCAATCTGCAACTCGAAGTGGATCAACTGACGATGGAAATTCAGTCGACTTTCAACAAAACTGAATTCAATGGCATCCATCTTTTAACACCGCTAGTGGAAGGAACGATTGCCGTCTCGGTTGGCGAACCACAAGACGATTTATTGTATGCACTCAAAGCAACATGGATGCAGGAAGCGGAAAACGCGGTGAGCACTTGGTATGGTATTACAGCCAACCTCAATGAACCCTTGGAAGTAGTGTTTGATGATACTGGCTCGATTGGACCGGAAGGTGCGAAGATTACAGCCACATATGATGCGCCGTCTCGATTAGGTACCGGCTTAACACTAACATTGGATATGAATATGTTTGGCGGAGCGCAAATCCCAAATGGTGGTGGCGGTCCTCTTTATCTTGATCGTATCATAGCCAGAGAAATGACCAAGGCTGTGATGCACCGTAATGTCGATATGGCAGCACTACCAGAATGGTTCAAAGAGGGTGCTGGCGAATTACTTATTGGCGGTGACGAGCGTGTGGCTGCCGACGGTGGAGTCAACGTAGTAAAAACTGAAGACCTCACCGCCTGGGCAGACACCAGCGCTATGCGCTCAAAATCCTATCTTGCGCAACGTTATATCAATGATGTTTTAATTTCTAATAGCGCGAGCATGGACCAGCTTTTTACGGAACTAAACAATACTATGATGACTCACGGCTCCCGATACCTGTACGACGCTATCAATTCTGTTGCCGGTCTGACAGGCCCTGCCAGATATAACAACGAGTCGCAATTTATGAGCAAACTAAATGCCTATATCAATACCAATTATCTGGGCCTTGACCTGGCCAATGCGGAAGATGTGGGAGCAATTGGCGGGCTTGAAGCGGGTGGAGCCCCATTAAGAGCAGATACGAGTGCCGAAGGAGTCATTCCCGATATCGAAGGTTTTCAGGAAAATCCGACACTTTTCGACGTCACTTTTCCGGTTGTGGCTAGCGCTGCTACCACTACATCAGGTACGCGCCGCTCCTTGGGGCAATTACATTACATGTTTCAGTATGGCGCCAACCCTGGTGATGCCATGCAGGTTGATCTTAAGCAATTCTCCACATCCTTACTCCATCTACGAAACCTTGATGTCGTCAAGCGTGCGCAGGAAGCAGTAACCCTAATTGATACTGCACTTGATACTGTGAACAGCCAACGCGCACGTTACGGGGCGCAACTGAATCGTGTAGAACATATGCTTGCGCAACTTGAAACCAATCACGAGTCTTATTCCCGTTCACGATCTGCAATCGAAGATGCCGACTACGCAGTTGAAATGAGCAGTCTCTTGAAAACAAAATTGCTCGACAATGCGGCCACTTCCATGATGGCGCAATCAAATACCACTGGCAACCTGGTTCTATCCCTACTCAATAGCAGTTTTGGCTAATGGTTATCATTCGATCCAACGATTCTAGCCTACCTTTTTCTGAGATGGCAGGCAAAATAGCTGGAACACTAGCACCGGACTCTATATGACAAACAAAACCACCCTACTCGACCGCGTTGGCGGCATCGAAACCCTCGATCGCGTACACAAGCGTTTTTACGACAAGGTCTATCAACACCCGTGGCTAGGACGCTTTTTTGAAGGCCACGACCAAACCGCCATAGAAAAACGCCAGACGCAATTTATGGCGGAAAAAATGGGCGGTAAAAAACCCTATCTCGGCAAAGAACCGTATATGGCCCATCGCGCCATGTTTATCACTGATAAATTGTTTGATATACGCACCGAATTACTGCGCGAGTCATTACTCGAAGAAGGCCTGGCCGAGGAACTGATCGAACGCTGGATACGTATCGACAATGCCTTTCGCAAACAAATCGTGAAGAACAGTATTTCAGAATTTTATGCAACGTCGTGGAAGTATGAGAAGCGGGTGATTATTCCGGAGCCGAGGTAAACAATACTCAAGGCGCTGCTGAACTCGAATAAAACATCGCATTCTCCTATGACTACGCTTTCCTCGCCCTCGCGCCGCTACCCTGACGAGATCGCTAACTGAAGCCAGGTGTACACCACCTAAATTGAATGTTGCTGTCTTTATTGGTAAAGGAATATTAGAAAAGGGGAATGAGGTGATTGTAGACAATTCCTCCTCATTCCCTTGGCTTTCGACTACATATTTTCCTCTATAACTGCGATTCTGGCATCTACAGCACTTAATATCTCGGAAAGTACCTGCAATTTCTCTTGAGTGGAAGGACCAGAAAATTTTGCTTTATTGATTTCGACAAGATTCATTGCTTTCTCTCTATCGAGAAGAAGCTCTTTGACGAATTCTGGTGGACAACTTAAACATTGAGGGCCAACAGGCCATGGTATAACGATCTGAGGCTCTTCATGAGTGTGATCAACAAATCGCAAATCGGCCATTAGTTTCTCTACCATTGGGCCCAACACACGAAAATCGTCAATCAGGAAACAAGGCATGCTATCTGTCGCACCAGCACTGAGATCTTCCACGCACTGTTTGGTTACTTCGTAATATGTACTACCTGTAACCGACCGAGACACATCGGCGTGAGCCTCAATAAGTGACAGGTTGAAAGTGAGAATGACTGCTGACATGCTTGCTAGCGACAGTCTTTTTAAATTGGTGAAATATTTCATGTTCGATTCCTTGCAAAGTTATAAGCCTTTGTTAACTGCGTTAATTTCTGCCTGAATATTCGCCCTAATTTGTTGCAACTTTTTGAGGTGGCTTTCAATAGGACTTGGGTCTGTAAAACCATTGTCAAATACTCTCTTCCAGTCCTCTTTAAACATATCAACAAACAAAAGGCGGCTTTGCTTTATCAAATTAGGATAGTAAACAGGCTCATCAGATGGACCAGGGAGGTGAATATACAATTCCTGGGCGCCAAATATTCTTGCAAGGGATTTTTCAAACCAGGGTATACGGTAGTGTCTGTCGACAAAGTCTCGGCATGCGGAATTGTCACCATTCTGACATTTAGAAAACAACACGTCCGAGGGAACGCCATAAATCGGACCAGCGCTTGCAGCCATCGGAATACTTAACAATGTCATCAGCATCAAGCCGAGATATCGTTTCTTATTAAACATACAGGTCTCCTATGATATTTTTAGTCGCGTGAACAGCGCGTCCACACTAAAGACCTTACTCAGGAAGGAAATCTACTAATGTGCATAAATGCGATTAGAGCGTGTGCGATATTTACACTTCAGAGAATCAGATAGGGAGTATAATGGCGAGTTTAATATTGCCGCTTTAGCGGTTAGTTGGGAATTTTGTCAGTTCATCCATGAACACGAAGGAAAATATCGACCGTATACTTCATCGAACTTAGTGGCTATTCGGATACCAGGAATATCCCCGCCTTGTCTGTCCGCATAACAGCAAAAAATCGAAATATAATTATTCGACAACTTTTTCTTTTTCAAACACATGACTCGCAACAACAAAGAATCTACACTTCAATCTTTTTTTGGGATAACCATCTCGGTGTAGGCATAACGAAGCAAAGCATACAAATCCCATTTCTCGTGCAACGGGTAGGCGCTACTATCGACTACTCCCTTTGTACTAGAAAATTGAGTGAAAATATGGGTTATTGCGTTTACAAAAGTTATTTACTTTTATTAAAGAAATAACATAGACTTGGCCCAATTAAAAAAATAAGGATTTATAGATGAATCACAAAGTCTTTGTGGCCCTCCTTTCCATCATCATTAGTGGTTGTGTCGCGCACCCGGCTTGGAACCAATATCGTAGCGCTCAGTCCTGCCACTTTAAGAAGCAGGAAGATTGCTCTGAATACTACGAGAAAGCAATCAAATACAACGAACGCTTACCCGGCGTTCATTCCAGCTATGGCACTTACCTAATCACGAAAGGCCATATTAATCAGGGTATCGAGGAAATCAACACTGAGATTAGACACCACCCTTACTCGGAAAACGCTATGAAACTCATACTTGAAAAATACAAGAAGAACGACTAGGTGTTAATCATGAATCAAACATATTTTATTTTATTGCTTATCTTCTTTTCCGTTGTCGCCTCTGGTTGCGTGGGCTTGCATCCTGAGTTTGTGCATGACTCGTTGAACACTGCTCCACCTCGCGTAATTGCCGTTCTACCGCCTGAAAATCTGACGTCAAATACCGAAGTTGAGGAGAAGCTTTATCCCATCATATCCACTCGTTTGGCGGAGCGGGGTTTTTACGTCATATCTCCGGAAATGGTGCGCGAAATTTTCAATGCCAACAAGTTGGAAGAGGCGGCAATGATCAACCAACTTGATCCAAAGAAATTTAACGAAATATTTGGCGCAGATGCCATAATTAAGACGCGAGTTACCGAATGGAGCTCCAAGTATATTGTATTAAGTTCAACCGTCAATGTGGGCTTAGACATGGAGTTGTACGACGCACAGACTGGGAACTTGCTTTGGAAAATGCATAGACTACTTTCCAAAGCGCCAAACAGCAATAACAATGGAGGTTTAGTTGGAGCACTGATTAATGCGGCTATACATGCCGCCGTTGTTCCCTACGAGCCTATCGCAGACGAAAATACAACGACGATGTATTCGACTATTCCGAATGGACCATTTATGCAAGCGTGGGGTATCGCTAAATGAGGATAACAGCGGCAATAACTGCTCTTTCTTTTGTTTTGATACTCATTTCAGGTTGTGCCTCAGAGATTAGAGAAGTTCCCGCCACTGAGACGCCAATTGAAATGTCATCGGCAAATTTAACCGTTCCCGTTGTTCAGGGACTGAAGCATCGAATTGCTATTGCAAAGTTTGAAGACAAAACAGGATACGGAAACAATCTGTTTGGTCAGATCAATGATCTTGGCGGACAGGCTAGCGACATGCTTGCATCTCATTTGATCAAGGCGGGTCGTTATATTGTGGTCGAACGGGAAAACCTCAAAGACCTTAGATCTGAAAACGAACTACAGGGACAAAGCAATGATTTTGTCGGTGTTTCCGCGCTTGTTTTCGGCGCAGTAACTGAATTCGGTACGAAAACAGAATGGGTGGATGCGGGACTGAGCAAAACGAAGACACAAGTAGCGCGCGCCAAAGTTTCTATTCGATTAGTAGACCCACAGTCCGGCGTTGCCTTTTTTTCTGAGTTTGGTGAAGCATCCGCAACAAATGAGTCTTCGCAAACCCTCGGTTTTGGAGGCAAGTCAACCTACGATGCCACGCTCGGAGACCGCGCATTGAATGGCGCTATTGCTAAGCTGGTTGGCAATATGATGTCTTCACTCAATGCGCTTGAATGGAAGACGCAGGTTATCGACACCAGCGACGGGATTATTATTGGCGCCGGAGCGCCAAGCGGATTGAACATTGGTGATATCTTAGTCGTAAGAGCCGCGCCGCGAAAAATTCGAAACCCTAGCACAAATGCCATCATAATGAAGCCGGGGGCTCGGGTTGGAAAGATTCGTGTGGAGACATTGATTGGAAGTTCGGACCTGGATCAGGCTGCTATTTGCAGTATTGTAGAAGGTTCAGGGTTTAAGGTAGGGCAGGAAGTATTGGAGAACAGTAAATGAAAAAACTGATTTTTTTATTGTTTTGCCTAAGCATTTTTTCCTGTGCAGCTCCGAGAACCGCGGTTCAGGCAGGCGACCAGAGTGGTACCGTTATTTTCAAAGTTCAACCGGGATCGTCTATTGTTTATGTCGATGGTAAAAAAGTAGGTCAAGCGAATGAGTATGATGGCCTGGCTGCGGTGCTGGCATTGCCCTCAGGCACACATCAGGTAGTCGTTGAAAATCATGGCAAGGCGTGTCAGAAAACAATTTATGTTAGTGACACACAAGAAGTCGTAAGTTGCAATCTGGAGTAGTTATGAAATTAGGCGCAAAGCTGCTTGGTGTTGCATTAATAACCGTTTCCACGATCTCTTTGGCAGACAGAGGCGACTCAGCATTAGAAATTGCTGTTGGTGGAGTGCTTGATAATACCCTACCAATCAAGGCTGCCTTGGGTTATCACAAAGGATTTAACCGTTCGACCGATTTGGCGCTACTTGCAGGCTTTCAATTAAACCGAGACGGAAACGCGGTCGACTTTGGCGCCGGCTCATTCTATACCCATAGAATAGGCGATATCAGTCCGCAATATGGATTTTCTTTAGGGCCCAGACTGCACATCGACAAAACTGACAACATTTCTGGTTTGTTTTTAAAGGCCCATATGCGCGCCATGTATGAATTAAGTCCGTCCAATCAAATGTTCTTTGAGTACTCACCAGAGATCGAATTTGGCACGCTTAGCGATATCACACATAGTCTATCTGTCGGTTTTCGTTTTCGATAACGAGACATTTAAACTAAATTTGAAAGGTATTTTGAAATAGTGAAGTAATCTCGCCATCGACGGTCGTTGCTGAACTTTTAAGTTTCTTGCATCAGTAACATTTTATTCGCAAAAGGATAACTGTGGATAAATTGGTGTATATTTCAAATTGTAGACCCAGTCAAATAGCTAAAGTTGACCCCAAAACCGTAATAGCTTGTGTGATAGCGATATATGTAGTTCTTAATGGAAATTTTCCAAACGCAGAGCATGTATGAAATTAGACCGCTTTTTTTTCGTTAGCATCGTGATAATTTTCTTTGGATGCCAGTCTGGAGATTCCCCCTCACCTCCCATGTATTCGGACCCCCTGTTGGTCGAGCTTAGCCAGATGACGGGAAAATATCTCTGGAACCCTGAATTAAAGCGCTTTGTATATTCTGAAAAGATGCAAATCGAAAACATACTATCGCGGCGAAATCCGGATGAACTTGTCGTGGTTTTAGCAGATTGCCTGGATGATAAAAAACCAAGCCGTTCTACTCTAGGCGATGCGACGGTAGTAATGGGCATCATTTGCTATGAGGCACTTTCGCAAACTGCTTACTATGAGCATATCTTACCTAACGGAGACATCGCGCCCGAGTGGGCGGGTCATATGGAGCCTAATGCCAATACAAGCCAGTTAGAAGCGGCGAAGAAAGCCTGGCAACTCGTCATAAATGCCAAAACCTATAAATTGTTATAATAAAGGAGTTTAAAATGCCTACGATTCCATCCTCAATTAATAGTGTTGTCGTTGAATTCGCGAACTCGGTAAATAAGGATGTAGCCCAGGTTTTGATCAACGGCCTGAATCACTGCATAAAAGCTGATGTTGCCAGCGGCTTCACCCTGGATAAAATATATATTTCTTCTGCCAAAGATTCCCACACCTTGCCCAGTCGACACATGCAAAGTAAGGCTGTCGATATTTCCCGTGTCAACGGTACCAAGATCGCGATCGGCTATCCACAGGGAGGAGCGATTAAAGCGATAGTCGATGCCATACAGGATTCCTTTGAATCTTTTGCCAGCAAGCGCGAAAATTTTGGCCCTCACTTAAAGAAAAAACTGGGAAACAACTACTCTGTATCCGGCCACAACGATCACATTCATATTTCGGTAAACTAATAAAATCATAGTTTGAAGTAGACTCATTTTTGGTCTAAAGCCGAACTAGCGTTGGAGCGTCTAGTCTGTTTTCCAGTGAGAATGAATTCCTCTATCCGACGCAGTTTTATCTGGTTTTAAACCTAATTTTCCCCTCTAGTACGTTTTAATTAGTTGATTATTCGATCGACGATCATGTTCGTGAATTGGTTCACATACGCCAGGAAAAGCATGCGCCAGTTCCGATTTTCTCTCTCTGCATTCATTTAACCTTGCTCCCTCTAGCCGATACCCAAATTACAACACTTGCGCATAATCGTTGGCCAAGTGAAAACTTTCGAGGTAATAATATGAAAAATTCCAAGTTAGTTTCTATATCAATCATGGGCCTTGTTTTAGCCGTTGGTGCCGCAGTTTCCATCGCAGAACAAGCAGGTAGTAATTCCGCGCTGGTCACACATGGACCACGCTTTTATGATGACACCTACGATGCCGATTTTCTTCAGGACAGGGTAGTTATTGCGACCGAGGCAATGGGCTGGGAAATTACCAGTGTCGATAGCAGAAACGGCGTCGTACAGGCGCGTGACCCGCTGGGAAGAACGAAGAGCCCAGTTGTAGTCAATATTAGCGAAGTAGACGGAGGCGCTAAGCGCATTGATGTAAATCTAGCGACAAAGGTTTCCATGAACGATACTCAAAGCCAGACTGAGCTAAACGATTACTTTCAACGCCTGGACGCTTTAGTCCAACCAAACAATATGTGATCACAAACTGTAGAGTAACAGCATCTTTACTTGGCGGGCCCTGTCGGGCCCGTTTTTATTTTGATAATACTGAGATACAGTGAACAAGTTGATATACTCCCGTCACCCTCCTCCACAGGCGACCGTCAGAGCAATGGAAACAGCTTAACTATGAGTCTTGCTCAAGTTCCCCTCCTCACCAACCGATATGCGTCTTATATCAAGCGCTTGTTCGGATAACCTTGAACGATGATCAATAATTCACTTATTTTACTATTTATTTTGGGTGTTTCTGCGTGTGCGAGTACTGGCGGGAAAAACTGTGGACCAAACGAGTTTGGTCGTAACGGCATGCCTTGCTGGGTTAACTACGTTCCGTCTGAGGGCGTTGTTGTGAGCATGTCCGAACACTTCGATCCCAATCAAACCCGTGATGTTCTGTTTAAAAAGGCTTTAGTGGAACTCTCCGCCTCCCAGGGCGGCGTTGAAGTATCAGAAGACGTCATCGTGCATAAGAAAACAACAGTGATTAACGATAACGTCGATCAACAAGCCAAAGTCGTGTCTCTTGCCTCGGTCAAAACCGCAAACGAAAGTACGAATGTTAAGGCGAAAGTAAAGGCTTACTGGCGTCACCGTCAGACTAGCAAAGCCTATATGTGGGTAATACCTGAGTAAGTGCTTTTGTTGTGCGTTATCTGCCTATAGATACACTTCTCGATACTCTACAACAATCTAGTGGACGCTCATCGAGCTTAATACCCTATTAGATCTTGAAGGAATGCAAAGCTGATAAACAGAAAAGGCGCTGAATGTGTCCAGCGCCTTTTCGGATTATGCTCTTACGCCTGCGCGTTCTTATTCAATAATAAACAGGCCACCACCTTCGTTGACATTATCAAGCACTGGCGGCAACTCCGGTTGAGCTCTGCCAGGCTCGGTCGCTGTTTTGGAGTCATGATGGGACACCACGACCCGGCTATTTGGCCCCGGTTCTATATCCAGTGACGCGGCAAAGCGGGCGGTCTTTGCAGTTCTCGCAACTGTTCTACGAAAGCGGTAGTCACTCTCAACACTTTTCTGAATGACGTTTGACTTGTCGAATACATCGATATGGACATGTCCTTTCAGTAAACGGATCTGAGTATCCCGCGATACCAAACCGGTAATAAGTATCTTGTCATCGTATTTTTCAATCTTGATATTGCGTAGCTCGCCCTTGGCGGAGTCATCCGTCTGTATTGCGATGTTTTTTTCGCGAACAAGATCGACACCTGGCGTGATCGCGCAGCCAACTGTCAGGCTTGCCAATGTCAGCATTAGGATGTATTTCAGCATTTGGACCTCCCCACTTCTCTTCAGGAAGTGTTTTTGTATGACCCTATTCTTGGGTTGATTCAATGAATCTTCCATGAAGAATAGCCTATGTTTTAGGTGAAATGGCGAGTATTACCAAACTGTCATAATTGTCCCCGGGCGCCTCTTAAAGTCGGCAACACTATTCCAGTCTGCGATGGGATAAAACAACACTACGGGGAAGGTAGTCACTTCAATTTACCAGACACCACGCCGCAATCACCTAAACAGGTGATTTTGTACCGGTGTTCACTGGGGGTATGATAGCTTGCGAGGGAACTCTGCACTATTTTTGCTCCATCAGAGAAAAAAACTCGTATTATTTAGAGCTATGCCCGGGGAGATTCATAACTAAAATAATAGGTATCTGGATAGAGTGTATTGTCTTTACCTACCCATTGAGGCCTTATGAGCACACCCTTACCCCAATTGGCCAAAAATACTGTCCATGACGTACTTCTGGTCGAGGACGATGACACCTTACGTCAGCGCCTGGCGAGTATTCTATCCACACAACCGGAACTAAACGTAATCGCAACAGTGGCAACACTGCAGGCGGCAAAAACAGCATTCTTTACTTACCGGCCGAGACTGGTGGTTACCGACCTGGGATTACCCGATGGTAGCGGCGTGGAGTTGATCAAGGTGATCACCGCTAGCGATTGCATGACAGACTGCATGGTCATCAGCGTGTTCAGTGACCAGAAACATGTCATAGAGGCTTTGCGTGCCGGAGCCAAAGGTTATCTACTCAAAGATAGCGACTCCGCCTCTATAACGGAAAATATCCAATCTGTCCTCGACGGCGGCAGTCCGATAGACCCCAAGGTGGCCTGCTATCTATTGGACTTGCTGGGCAAAGATAAAACCACAGACGAACAAAATACCGCTGGAGATACCTCACTCAGTGAACGCGAACGCGAGATTCTACGCATGGTTGCCCATGGATTTAAACGCGTGGAAATTGCCAGGGAGTTACACATTAGCCTCAATACCGTTAGCACGCATATACGCAAGATCTATAGCAAGCTGGCAATTCATAACAAAATAGAAGCCCTACATGCAGCATCCCGACTTGGTATCAACTGACTCTAATCGAGTCGTCTGGTTAATGACGTGGATTTCGGTCTGCGCGGGCCTGTTTTTTTTGTGGAATGTCCAAGACATATTTTATCCGGAATTGGGCGATAGTGTTCATGTGCTCAAACAAGGTGAATTGAACGTACACGCCGACTCACTACTGGATACGCAAGACGATAACTGGCAACACGTAACGCTACCGGATAACTGGAACTTCTCGCGTAAAGATTTCGAAGGCAAAGTCACTTATCGCTTCAAAGTGAATCTTGCGGAAACGCCTACGCAGCGTTGGGGCGTATATTTACCGCGCGTCAGTCAGAACGCGGCACTTTATATCAATGACATCTTCGTCGATGACGGCGGCAGTATGGAAATACCATACACGCTAAACTGGAAACGTCCGCTCTTATTTGAATTGCCGTCGCAGATGTTGCAGCAAGGAGAAAACACCATCACTTTGTTGGTCGCCGGATATGCTGGCAACAACTCTGGGCTCAACCCTGTTTATATTGGTCCACTGAACGTACTCGCACCCTATTACAACTATCATTTTGCGACCGTGGTTATGCCAGCAATTGCCTCACTCATAACCATGTTAGGCATTACGGTGTTCAATGCCTGGATGTGGATGCTGCGTCCGCAAAAAAACATACATCGAAAGTTTTTTGTCGTCAGTGCAATTGCTTCATTGTGGTTGTATACCACGTTTTCCAATGCCGCTTTTCCATTTCATTTATTCCATTGGGGAATACTGGTGTTGGGTTCCTGGTTTATTTATGGCGTGGTTCTCATGGTAAAACGCCAACTTGGACTACAGGGCGGTGGCCTGGATGAGAAACTCTTTTTTTTACACGCCGTAACCTTTGGCATCGTGGCGATGATGGCGCCGATTCGTTACCAACAGGACATTAGTGTTTTTTGGCACATCGGAAGTGCCATTCAGGGTATTTGGATACTCTGGCTACTGTGGCAAGGACGCCACTTCTCTAACAATGCCATGCCATATTTAGTGGTGATGTCGCTGATTTTTGTCATGGGTGGATATGACATTAGCTTTGCCATATTTAGCGACCACCATCTGCGACCGATGACATTTCAAATTTGTCCCTTGTTTCTCAGCCTCGTGCTTGCCGCCGATATTACCGCGCGCTTTGTCAGTTCAACGGAGCAGACAGAAAAACTTAATCTTGAATTGAACCAACGCGTAGAAGAAAAACATCGTGAATTGGCCGCAAGTTATGAGCGACTCAAAATACTGGAAACCCAGCAGGCTGTTTACGCCGAGCGCGAACGGATAATGCGTGAATTGCACGACGGCTTAGGCGGGCACTTACTCACGGCCTTGGCCCATAGTGAAGGCAATGAAAATACGCCGCTACATCAGACGATCAGCCAGGCCCTAAGCGAATTACGCTTGATGATAGACACCGTCGATGTTGAACCGGGCAACCTCAATACTTTGTTGGGTGCGATGCGTCAACGCATAGAGCCTTTGTTGCAGCGTCACGGGGGGCAATTTCACTGGCGCGTGTTTGAGGAACCAGATACACGCCACCTCAGCCGAAGTGAAATGATGCACTTATTGCGCATCATTCAGGAAGTTTTTACCAATATCATTAAACACGCCAAAGCAACCACCGTCACCGTGGAAACCTCGCCTAATGGAGTTCTCATCCGCGATAACGGCAAAGGTTTCGAGATCAAAAAACCGTCTACCGGGCGCGGCTTGAGCAATATGCGTAAACGCGCTCTGGAAGCCGGCATTCAGCTCGATATCGACAGCGATGACATGGGCACTGAAGTCCGCCTGTCCTTACTTCCTGTCAGTAACGAGGTGGCTGTTTGCTAAAGCGCATCCAATGCTGAATTAAAAGTGGCGCTTGGTCGCATCACCGTCGACACCGCTTTTGCATCCGGCTTGTAATATCCCTTCAAATTTACCGCAGCCCCTTGAACGCGCTTAAGCTCGTCGACAATTACTGATTCGTTGTCTGTCAGTGACTTTGCCAGTGACCTAAAACGCTGCTTAAGCTCGGCGTCTTTTTCCTGAGCCGCCAAGGCTTGCGCCCAATAAAGCGTCAGATAAAAGTGACTGCCACGGGTATCGAGTTCACCTACTTTGGATGACGGCGATTTATTTTTGTCCAGAAAAACACTGGTGGCCTGATCCAGCGTATCGGCCAATACCTGCGCCTTACCGTTGTTGAAATTCACCGCCAGGTGTTCAAACGATGCGGCCAGCGCTAAAAATTCACCCAAGGAATCCCAACGCAAGTGGTTTTCGTCGATTAGCTGCTGCACATGTTTTGGCGCCGAGCCACCTGCACCGGTTTCAAACAGTCCACCACCATTCATCAACGGAACGATGGACAACATTTTGGCCGAGGTTCCCAGTTCTAATATTGGAAACAAGTCGGTGAGATAGTCACGCAAAACATTTCCCGTTACCGAGATCACATCCTTGCCTTGTTTAATTTGTTGCAACGTAAAACGTGTTGCTTCAACCGGTGACAAAATTCGAATATCCAGCCCACTGGTATCGTGTTCGGGCAGGTATTGTTTAACCTTGCGTATGATCTGCGCGTCATGCGCGCGATTTTCATCCAACCAGAAAATAGCCGGCGTATGCGACAAGCGCGCACGCGTCACCGCTAGTTTCACCCAGTCACGCACTGGCGCATCCTTGGTCTGACACATACGGAAAATATCGCCTGCTTCCACTTCCTGTTCCATTAGCGTCGTACCATTTGCGTCGACAACGCGGACCTTTCCGTTTGCGCTCAGTTGAAACGTCTTGTCATGTGAACCGTATTCCTCAGCCTTTTGCGCCATTAAACCTACGTTCGGCACTGTACCCATAGTGGCAGGATCGAAGGCGCCATTGGCTTTGCAGAAGTTGATGGTTTCTTCGTAGACACCGGCATAATTACGATCGGGAATTACCGCCATCGTGTCCTGCGGTTTACCCTGGCGGTTCCACATTCTGCCGGAGTTTCGAATCATCGCCGGCATGGAAGCGTCAACGATAACATCACTCGGTACATGTAGATTGGTAATCCCCTTGTCGGAATCCACCATCGCTATATCGGCGCCGTTATCAATACAGTCCTTGATGTCTGCTTCGATCGCGGACTGTACGTCAGAGGGAAGCGTCTTGATTCTTGTCAGTAAATCGCCGAGACCGTTATTCGGGCTCACGCCTGCCTTGGCCAATGCTTCGGCGTGCTTGTCAAAGACGTCATGAAAATAGGCCGCTACTGCCGCGCCGAAGATGATCGGATCAGACACCTTCATCATGGTCGCTTTGAGATGAACGGAAAACAACACACCTTGCGCTTTCGCTTCGGAGATGGCGTTACGCAAGAATGCACTTAGCGCACGATAATTCATAACCGAGCAATCGATGACTTCACCAGCCTGTAATGACGACTTATCCTTCAACATTTGAACGCCGCCATCGCCGGCAAGAAACTCGATACGAAACTCTCCTGCTTTGTCCATGGTGATGGATTTTTCAGATCCGTAGAAATCCCCTTGCTCCATATGTCGAACCAGGGATTTTGAGTCACTCGTCCATGCGCCCATAGTATGGGGATGTGTTTTAGCATAATTCTTTACCGAGGCGGGGGCGCGTCGGTCGGAGTTCCCTTCTCGGAGCACGGGATTAACAGCGCTACCCAGCACCTTACCGTATGCTGTCTTGATCTTTTCCTCGTCGGCGTTTTTTGGCGCCGCCGGATAATTGGGAACGGCATAGCCCTGGTCTTGAAGTTCTTTAATCACCGCCGTTAATTGCGGTATCGACGCGCTGATATTGGGTAATTTGATGATATTGGCTTCAGGTTGTTTGGCCAGCGCTCCCAGTTCGGCCAAGGCATCACCAATTCGTTGTTCTTCCTTTAGAAACCCAGGGAAATTGGCTAATATTCTTCCAGCCAGAGAGATATCACGGGTTTCGATAACAACGCCTGCGGCCTGGGCAAAGGCTTTTACCACGGGTAGAAACGAATGGGTGGCCAGTGCCGGCGCTTCATCGGTGAGCGTATAGATAATCTTTGCCATATCAGTCAATTAGTGTCCTTGGGTTAAGCCTCCCGTAGATGCCCGAGAGGTATATAGTTGAAAACAAAGCGGCGTATTTTAACGCAAAGCGGCGGGGCCGTACAAAATCCCCTCTTTTTGAGGATCAGTCTATGGCCGTGAAAGAAAACACAATAGAACCCTCGTAAATATAAAGAGCAATGATGCCGATTATAGCTGCTGGAAAACCCGTATATACCCCTAATGTTCGGAAAGCTGTATTCCGACCGGCACACAACGGAAATAGCTATCTAGCGTTAGAGGCCAATACATTGTAGTCGATAATTGCATTTTTCAGGCGCAGATGTGAACGAAGAATTGAAAAACCAACCCTATTCGGTACTCATTGTTGATGATGAGCCAACGAATATTGAGTTTCTGCTCGAGGTATTTGAAATACTCGAGAGCTGGCGCGTTCACGCCACTGCCAGCCCGCGCGAGGCCTTGGACATCTACCGCGACAATGTCCTCTCCCTGGTATTACTCGATATCACTATGCCCGAAATGGATGGCTTCGAAGTACTCGATGAATTTTCCAAAATTGCTGTGGCTAAACCGCCTGTGGTTTACGTACTAACCGGTCATCATGACGCGCAGACGAGAGAAAAGGCCATACAAAAAGGCGCGTACGATGTGATAACAAAACCTTTCACCGTCGATGCCATAATCGAATTGGTTGAAAGGATACAGGCCAAAAGCTAATGTCCAAAGTGAGTCTGTGAAATGAAATATATTTTGGTCGCTGACGATGAACCCTTAAATCAGACCATATTCCAGGAAATGCTGGATGGAGTGTATGAGTGCAAAACAGTTGACGATGGACAGGCGTGTCTGGAAAGCGTGGAATCGCGAACGCCAGACCTTATTCTGCTCGACGTCGCGATGCCTAGAGTGGATGGCACGGCCGTGTGCCGCAAATTAAAAAACGACGAACAAACTCGCCATATTCCAATCATACTGGTGTCTGCCTACGCCTCCGAAAACGATAAGAAATCAGGCCTGGCAGCCGGTGCCGATGACTATGTGACCAAGCCATTCGATATAGACGACCTGCAACAACGTATCGAACAACTCCTCGATAAACCCTAAGGGTTTCACTCAAAATTAAGTAGTTGCTTCTTCGTCCATTCAATTGCCGCGTCTAGATCCGTAAATGCTTTTAACGGCCCTTTGAACAGATGTTCTTCCGTGCTCACCAGACTCATCGAAGATTTCTTATGCAGGACAAGCGCAATCACTTTCAGGCGTTCGATCGTATTGAGAAGTTGATAGACGTTTACCGGATCAATCGAATAGTCATTCTTGCGGTCAATAATCATTCCATAGTTACAACCCATGGCTTCTTCAATGATGTGGTTTGATTGTATGGCATTGATAGCGTTTATTTCGACGCCCTCCTTGGCCACCACCAATACGATATTGTCCGCGATCTTTTCTGCAACGACCGTTTCCGTTACGATTTCATTCACTTCAAAATCCTTTCTTGCTCGTTACGTCTTACTTCTCTAACTGAGAAACATCACGTACTGCGCCTCTTGATGCGCTTGTCGTCATAGCTGCGTACGCCTTGAGCGCGCTCGATACCGCACGTTGGCGATTTACCGGTTTCCATGCTGATGCGCCTTTGTTTTCCATCGCCGTCCGACGCTTTTCCAATTCCGCGTCACTCAGTGCCACGCGGATGCTACGATTGGGAATGTCGATTTCTATCGTATCACCTTCTTTGACCAAACCTATCGCGCCACCTTCCGCCGCTTCTGGTGACACATGGCCTATGGACAGACCGGAAGTGCCACCGGAAAAACGCCCATCGGTAATCAACGCGCAGGCCTTACCCAAACCTTTCGATTTGATATATGAAGTCGGATACAACATCTCCTGCATGCCAGGTCCGCCACGGGGTCCCTCGTAGCGTATGATCACGACATCACCGGCTTTGATCTTGTCGCCAAGTATGCCTTCCACTGCCGCATCCTGACTTTCAAAGATCCTGGCAGGGCCTGAGAACTTAAGTATGCTTTCGTCAACGCCTGCTGTTTTAACCACGCAACCGTCAAGGGCGATGTTGCCATACAGAACAGCCAGGCCACCTTCGGTGCTAAACGCATGTTGCATGTCACGTATACAACCATTGCTCCTGTCTTCATCCAGTGTAGGCCAAAGTTTTTCCTGACTAAAGGCTTCGGTGGTGCGAACATTTCCCGGTGCAGCAGAATAAAATTTTCTGACCGATTCGTCTGAGGTACGACTAATATCCCAGTTGTTCAAGGCCTCACCCATAGTCGCGGAATGTACAGTGGCGACCTGACGATTGATTAAGTCGGCGCTGTCCAGTTGGCCGAGTATGCCTAATACACCACCGGCGCGGTGCACGTCTTCCATATGATAAAGCTGTGTACTGGGCGCAACCTTGCACAATTGCGGCACCTTGCGCGACAACCTGTCGATGTCGTTCATGGTGAAATTCACTTCGCCTTCTTCCGCTGCGGCAAGCAAATGCAAAATCGTATTGGTGGAACCGCCCATGGCGATATCGAGACACATGGCATTTTCAAACGCTTGAAAATTCGCTATCGAACGCGGTAACACGCTATTGTCTTCCTGCTCGTAATAACGTCGCGCCAGATCAACTATGCGACGCCCCGCTTGCAGGAACAAATCTTTGCGGAAGGCATGTGTTGCAAGCAAACTACCATTCCCCGGTAGCGATAATCCCAAAGCCTCGGTCAAACAGTTCATGGAGTTGGCGGTAAACATACCGGAACAGGAACCACAGGTCGGACACGCGGAACGTTCCATGATTGCGACATTCTCGTCGGTTTCTTTTGGATTGGCGGCAGATACCATCGCGTCAACCAGATCGAGATGAACCTCTTTTCCACCGATTAGCGCCTTTCCAGATTCCATCGGACCACCGGACACGAAAATCGTCGGAATATTCAGACGCAACGCGGCATTGAGCATTCCCGGGGTAATCTTGTCGCAGTTGGAGATGCACACCAACGCGTCGGCGCAGTGGGCATTGACCATATATTCCACTGCATCCGCGATAATCTCCCGCGAGGGTAGCGAATACAACATTCCGCCATGTCCCATGGCAATACCATCGTCCACGGCAATGGTATTAAACTCCTTGGCCACGCCGCCTGCCGCTTCGATCTCGCGACACACCATCTGCCCCAGGTCTTTAAGATGCACATGACCCGGTACGAACTGGGTAAATGAATTGGCCACCGCAATTATCGGTTTGTCGAAATCCGCGTCGGTCATGCCTGTGGCACGCCACAGGGAACGGGCACCCGCCATATTGCGGCCTGAGGTGGAGGTTTTGGAGCGATATACCGGCATGGCAGATTTTTCCTTTGGTCTATCCTGGTTATTGGAACCAGGGATTCTACCAAAACTCGGTGGCGCAATCCTAATCTGTGCGCTTGTTTCGCCGTCCGTTGAAAGAAGGAAAGGTGGTCACATTGTTTTCGCGTCCACCTTTTTCGAAGTCATCAGGCCAGCAAAGATGGCGAACGCTGTTCTTGCCACTCTTTTTGATGGAATACATGGTCTCGTCCACCATGCGGATTAATTCGCGGCTGTCATGTACCGGCTGATGATAGCTAACCGCGCCGACACTAAAGGTAATCGGCCAGTTACGGTGTTGCATAGCGTCATTCAATAATGGGTGTAGCTTGTTGATTAACACCTTTGCTGATTCAAAATCGGTGACCGGAAATAACCCGGCAAACTCGTCCCCACCCAGACGGGCAGAGATATCGGTACGACGTAAATGGGCGCGCAACACCTTGGCAACTTCGCGCAAAACGTCATCTCCTACATCGTGACCACGGGTGTCGTTTATATACTTAAAATTGTCCAGATCGATGTAACACACGGTAAATGGTTCACCATAGCGTCGCGCGCGCATCAACTCCGCGTCGCATATTTCCTGAAAATGCCTGCGATTGGATAAATTAGTCAGCGGATCGGTATCTGCCAGCTTTTGCTCGAGTTCGAGTTTGTCTTTTATGACAGAAAGCATAAAAGTCGCGACGGCGAAAAAGGCGAAGCGCACCATGGTATTCCATATATGGATATACGCCGCAGTTTCAGTGCTATGGGAAAACACATCAGCCAACATCCATACCGATGCCGACATCGCCGCCATGAAATAACCTACTTTTCGATCGATATACCAGCTACTGAGAAATATTGGCGCGATATAAAAAACCGAAAACGACAGGGCTGTGCCCGTCACATAGTCCGTCAATCCCAATACCACTAGCGACACGGTAGAGATCATAAAAATTTGCCGGTAGGACATTTGAGAGAAAAACTGATCCAAGTAACTCGCTCCAGGAACATGACTTATTGATAACGATCTCGAAGCAATAAGCAGTCCGGAGCTCAACTCGCCTGCACAACAAACACACTTTCTGGAATCTTTCCAAACGTTAATTCTTCTGCTCTGGAATTTGTCTATGCGCGGACATATACTTCTCAACAAGGAATTTGAGAAAATATTCTCAAAAACCAAAAACGAAGTCCCCCTACTTTTTTATGGAGAAACGATTATGAACCGCTCACTATTTACAAAAGGACTACTGTCAGCTGCTGTGATCGCAAGCTTAAGCGCTTGTAATTTAGACGATATTCTCACCGAGACCGGTCGTGACAAAGTTGTACACGTCACTTCTGGCGTGATCACCAAGCTCAATGAGCTGACAGTCAATGGCATCGCCTTTGACACCTCAAATACACAGGTGCAGGTTGATGACAACAGTGCAACTAAAAATGATCTGGCAGAAGGCATGTACGTTACCGTTGAAGGCAGCGTAAATGACGATGGCAGCCATGGCACCGCCACGCGCATCGTGTTTGACAATGAAGTTGAAGGACAGATTAGTGTGAACAATCTCGCCGTGGACAATACGCTGGTGGTAATGGGCCAGACCATAGTGGTTGACCAGAACACACGCCTGTTCAGCGAACTGGCTGCGATCACCCAGCTTTCAGATCTGAATACTTCTCTGTTCGTGGAAGTCAGTGGTTACCCCACTGGTGATGGACGGATCCAGGCCACTCGCATCAAAGTAAAGGCAGATACCTATCTGGCGGAAACCGAAGTGGAAGTAAAAGGCCTGGTGAGCAACCTGACCGATTCCACGTTTCAGATTGGTGATCTGACAGTGGACTACTCCAATGCCCAACTTAAAGACTTCGATTCACAAGGTCTGAAAGACGGTCAATTGGTGGAAGTCAAAAGCCTCGGCTCTAACGATAGCGCAATACTGGCCACCAATATCGAGCTGGAAACCTACAGACATCGCAGCGACAGCAGCACCCATAAGGCGGAAGTCGAAGGTATCCTGGTTCAGGCAAGTGATGGTAGCCTGAGTGTTTCTGGAGTGAGTGTTGTCATCGATGCCAATACTAACTACGAGCACGGCACTGCCACAGGCCTGGTGGCAGGACAGCGAATTGAAGTCAAAGGCAGCTTCGATGACCAAGGCCGGTTGTTTGTCGACAAAGTCGAGTTCAAGAACAATAGCGATAGCGCAGAAAACGAACTGAATGACGACAGTCGCGATAACAATCATAGCAGTGACGATGGTGAGAACCATTCTGGATCTGATAATGACTCTGAAGATCACGACGATGATCGCGAAAATGACAGAGATTAAAACTTATCCGGCGCAAAAGGGGGCTTCGGCCCCCTTTTTTATTCCCGCCTGACAATGTGGAAAAAAAACCAAACTCAGCTGAGACTCGGATAAGCCATTCCTACTGGCTTCTGTCATGCCTATATATTAGGTATCACCTCGCCCACCCTTGCCTGACTCATATTTGTGACCCATGTCTCATCCCAGAGACCCACTCCCCCTGTTTCAGCAAATAGACATCAAGAAAACTCAAATTGGGACGAAAATCCCAATTAGCAAGTTGGGAAAAAATTCCTAATTACTACGCGCTGAAATGACGATAACATACACAGGAGACGCAGAGATGAAACGTAAGACTCTGAAATTAACAACATTGGCGGTAATGACGGCCCTGGGCCTGGCGGCCTGTAATAGTACACAGGACCCGACAACTACACAGGCGAAAACCGGATATTTGACCTCTGGGGTCATCACCGGCTTCGGTAGCGTCTATATAAATGGCGTGGAATTTGAAACCGATAATGCCGCCTTTACCGTAGATGACGCCACAGGTGCAGAGAGCCAGCTCAAGGTTGGCATGTATATCACCCTGGAAGGTGACATCAATGCCGATGGCCAGACCGGTAAGGCAGCCAAGATTACGTTCGAGAGCGAAATCGAAGGTATGGTGCTTGAGAACACGGTTTCTGGTGGCGTCGGTACACTGAACATCATGGGGCAGACTGTCACTGTCGATCTGGATACCAAGTTTGAAAGCCAGCTCGTTGATGTGTTGACGATTGATCAACTTGGTGCCAACAACATCGTAGAAGTAAGCGGCTACTCCTCGGGCACCGGAAGCATATACGCGACGCGTATTGAATTGAAAAAGGCCGACTTCACCGTTGGTGAAGAAATGGAATTGAAAGGCGTGATCTCCCAACTGACAGACGCTACGTTTGTTATCGGCGGCATGACAGTGAACCACCTGAGTGCCGTACTGGAAGATTTCGAAGGTGTAAGCCTGGCTGATGGTATGTACGTTGAGGTTAAGAGCACAGAAGGACTTGACGGAAACCAAAACCTGATCGCCTCCAAGATTCAACTCGAAAACAAGGATGGCAAAGGCGAAAAACGCGAAGACGGCGAAGAAATGGAGATCGAAGGTCTGGTCACTGGCGCGGTTAACGCCGATTTGACCGAAGTCGAAATCAACGGCCAAAAGGTGTTACTTCGCGAGAAGACCGAATTCGAACACGGAGATGCAAGCCTATTGCTTGCTGGTACCAAAGTCGAGGTCGAAGGGGAGTTTGATTCGAACGGCGCATTCATCGCCGAAGAAATCAAGTTCCGCGCCGAAGCCAAAATCGAAATGGATGGGATGCTCGAAGCCGTCGACCCTGCCCAACATACCGTTACAGTATTTGGACAAGTCGTATCGGTTAATAATCTGACCGTGATGGTCGATGAGCGCAACTCTGGCGATATCGAGCCAGTCAAATATTTCAACCTGAGCCATCTCGCTGTCGGCGACTGGGTCCAGTTGAAGGCGCACAAAGATGAAAGTGGCAACCTGGTTGCTAACAAATTGGAGCGCGATGACGCCGAAGATGCAAATAACGGTGTGATCGAAGTGGAGCTGCGTGGCGATATCGACGCCGTGCAGGACAATGGACAGTTACTCGTCGCTGGCGTTGCAGTTGATGTAAGTGCCATAGACGGAAAAAGCTTTGGTGTTGGCATGGAAATCGAGATGCGAGGAACATACGCCAACGGACTTTTCACAGCGACGGATGTGTCTGTAGAAGAGTAATAGGATGAAACGGAGACAGGGATGTCTCCACTACTAACTGGAAAGCAGTAAAGCATTATGAGTGAGCAAGATACCAAAAAGATATTGACGTCAGCGATCTACCGAGTGTGTCGATCGCTTGTGCGTATCTTGCTGCGTAACGGCATACCCTTCGCAGGGTTTACGGACATCGCCAAGAAAGCCTATGTGGATGTTGCACGCGAGGAATTCGGTGTTGAAGGCAAGAAGGTTTCAGACTCACGCATTGCCACGATTACGGGGCTAACGCGCAAGGATGTACGACGTGTGAAACTGTTGGATATCCGCTCAGACACGGAACTTGCCGAACACTATAACCGCGCTGCACGCGTCATATTCGGATGGATACACGACAAGGATTATCAGGACGAAAACGCCAAACCGGTACGATTGAAATTTGAAGGAAACAGTCCCTCGTTTAGCGCGCTGACCAAGAAATACAGTGGCGACGTTCCACCCAGAGCAATCTTGGACGAATTGGAACAGGTAGGCGTAGTCAAGGTGTTAGCCGACGACAGTATCGAAATACTCAAACTCGGTTACATACCTAGCACCAGCCAGGCAGAGAAGCTGAAATTGTTTGGCCGTGATACTTCCGGGCTGATCGATACCGTAGACCGAAACATTTACAGCGGTGAACAAGCATTTTTTCAACGTAAAGTAAGTTACGACGAATTGCCAGAAGACGCGCGAGAAGAAATCCGCGCCATGCTGGAAGTGAAGGGCCAGGAGTTATTGATATATTTTGACGCCATCATGGCAGGTAGAGACGCCAGTCTGAATCCCGATCAAAAAGGGAAAAACCACAAGGCTGCTGGTATTGGCATCTACTACTTCGAAGACGATGGCCCAGAGGAACAGGACTCATGAAACAACAACTGTGGAAAACATCGAGCGCTCTGCTGCTCACCCTGTCACTCTTCGCATGTGAAGGTGGCGGCATTACGGGCACAGGTTTTAAAGACCAGGCCGTTGGCGTCATCACCGGTTTCGGCAGCGTACTTGTCAACGGTATCAAGTTTGAGACCAATAATACCAAGGTGACGATAGACGATATCGAAAACGCCCTGGAAACCGAATTGAAAGTCGGCATGATAGTCAACATACAAGGCGAGATCGATGAAAACGGCCTCGCAGGATTTGCGAAATCCATTACCTATTCTGACGATGTCGAGGGTACCGTGCTGGCAAACAATACCTCGGTTGACAACACTCTCAATATTATGGGCCAAACCATTATCGTCAGTCCTGAAACGGTTTTTGGTAGCCAGATCGACACCATTACCAGAGTAGATGAGATTCAGACAGGAAATATCGTGGAAGTCAGCGGCTTCAATTCTGGTGACGGTTTTATTTACGCCACTCGGGTCGAAGTGAAGAAACTGGCGCACACTAGTGGAGAAGCGATTGAGGTTTCCGGTTTAATCAAGAGTCTCGATACCCAGGTATTCCTGATTGGCGATATGACGGTAGATTATCGTTCCGCAGAACTGGTCAATATCCCCAGCAATCAGTTACTCAATGACATGTTTGTTGAAGTGCGCAGCACCGAAGGCATTGATACGGTAAGCAATCGCCTTATCGCCTCGCGAATCAAACTCGAAGGTGATGGCAAGAAAAAATATCGTCTGGAGAAGGGTCAGGAAATCGAGCTGGAAGGCGTTGTCGCTGACTACAATGCCACTGCACAGACTTTTAATCTCAACGGTCAAACCGTGGTGGTAAGCAGCACTACCGAGTTCAAACCCCAGGGTGCCGTGTTACGCGATGGTGCCAAGCTTTCTGTCAATGGCAGTATCAACGCCAAAGACGAATTGCTTGCCGAGGAGATTGAGATACGCGCCGAGGCCAATCTTAAAGTTCAGGCCTATGTCGAGTGGGTAGATTCCACTGCACATAGCTTCAAACTGCTCAACAGGACTTTTCTGACCACCAATACCAGCGTGTTCAATGATGAGCGCAACGACGGTTTCGAACCTGTTCGTTATATGAATCTGGACCACTTGCGTGAAAATGATTTCGTGGAAGTCAGTGCTTATTATGATGAAGCGGAAGATATCCTGATCGCCACACACATAGAGCGCGACGACCCTGAATTCACGCTCAGCAATGCAAGCCAGCAATGGGTGGAAATCAACGGCCTGGTGGCAGAAAACCATTTGCCAGACCTGACTTCAATCAAGATTTCCGGGATAACCATAGACATCAGTCAAATGTCGGCGGAAGATCAGGCGAATTACATCGTTGGTAAACAGGTTGAGATAATGGGTTACTACGACGAAGTAACCCATCTGGTCATCGCCAGCCCGAACGAACCCTGATCAATCCACCTACTTTCACCTTTAACATTCCATTCACCCACTACAGCGCTAGTGGGTGAATGTTTTCATTGTTATGATAAACGCCAATACGTATTCCGGAGATTTTGACACTATGTCTGCCCAAAACACTGATCCATTCGTCAACTGGTTCAGACAATCCTCGCCATATATCAACGCGCATCGTCGGCGTACGTTTGTGGTGTATGTGGGCGGCGAGGCTATCATCGAAGAAGACTGCATCCGTGGCATCGTCCACGATATCGCTCTACTCAATAGTCTGGGGGTAAGACTGGTGTTAGTTCATGGCGCGCGTCCGCAGATAGAGTCATCGCTTAAGGCGCATAGTATCGACGCGCCACTGCATAAGGGAATACGCGCCACAAGTGTAGAAGCAATGAATGTGGTGCAGTCTACCGTTGGACGTATACGCAGTCAGTTGGAAGCACGCTTTTCCACCGGGCTGGCCAATTCGCCAATGGCAGGGGCACGCATACGTATACTCGGTGGCAACCTGGTAATGGCAAAGCCTTTAGGCGTACGTGATGGCGTCGACTATGGACATTCAGGGGAAGTTCGTCGTATCGACAAGGACGCAATCAATTCCATACTGGATCTCGGCGCTGTTGTACTCATTTCTCCCGTGGGCTACTCGCTCACCGGCGAGGCATTCAACATCGGCGCAGAAGACGTGGCCACCGATGTTTCCATTTTACTCAAGGCAGACAAGCTGATTCTGTTTACCGATGAGGCCAATATTTGTGATGACGATGGCGAAGCCGTACGTCAGTTAAGCACCACCCAGGCCGAAACGTGTGCCCAACAGAGTGGTAAAGACAATCTTCACTTGTTAAGCGGACTGCGTGCCGCTAAAAACGGCGTTAGACGCGTGCATCTGGTGGATTATCAAACTGATGGCGCCCTGTTGCGCGAGTTGTTCACCCGCGACGGTATCGGCACGCTGATTACCACCGACAATTACGATACCTTACGTCAGGCAAATATCGATGATGTCGGTGGCATCCTGGAATTGATTCGCCCTTTAGAAGAGGAAGGCATACTCGTCAGGCGTTCACGTGAATTACTGGAGACCGAGGTGAATCATTTCACGGTGCTGGAACGTGACGGCATGATTATCGGCTGCGCCGCACTCTATCCGTATCCTGAAGAATCCGCAGTGGAAATGGCGTGTCTTGCAGTGCACAAGGATTACCAGAATGGCGGGCGCGGCGATACCTTGTTACATACCATGGAAAAACAGGCACGCACCCAGGGCTTTCAGCGTTTGTTCGTATTGTCGTCACGCAGTGGGCATTGGTTTCTGGAACGGGGATATGAGGAAAACAGTGTTGATGTTTTGCCGTTAAAGAAACAGCAGCTTTATAACTATCAACGTAAATCCAAGGTATTTATCAAACCGCTTGCGCAGGACTAGGCGCGAGGAAACACGCTGCAGGTGTATCTTTCGAGGTGAAGTGAAATGCTTTTAAGATCGAAACGACATACTGCTATTTCATACCCAGGCGACTGGAGTTTGCCGATGTGTCATAGGCAATAAACTGCGCGCGCTTGATATCGCTTACATCAAACTCATACGGCGCTTCATAGTCACGACTCACGAAACGATTGTCGATATATAACTCCACATAAGACACCGCGCGATTATCTTCGACGTTGGCAATCACATGTTGCGCGCCTTGCTGAAGGATATAACCACGAGGCGCCTCGAAATCATTTTCCAGAGACATGTTTGCATAACGCACGGCCTGCTCAACATCAACTGGTTTTATATCTTGTTGCTGAAACGCGATTTGATCATAAACACTTTCACCAAAGATGCCATGTAGGAGTTGCGCCTGACGCAACTGCGGATTGATCGCCTTCATTTTCAGTATTGCAACCACGGTATCGTCGGCGACAAAGGCGTGGGTCACGATCAGATTATCGAGCATTAAACCCTGGCCAATAAGACTATCACCAACCACCACGATGATGGCCTCTGGCATGCGCTCTACCATGTCGATGAAAGCGGACAAGTCGTTTATGCCGTCCATCACCACCACATCACTACCTGAAACCGATGACATATCACCAGTCTCTGCCCGATAGGCATAGTATTCAAACTCTGCGTTTTTGACCTCTTGCAACGCTACCCTAACCTTATCGAGGTTATATCCCATGGAAGTTATCTTGAAATGCGGTGTTGATGCCGCAAAGACGCTGTCGATATTTGCCGCGAGAATTAGCAACACAAGTATGGTTACTAACAGGCCGCCACGTGTACCGGCCTTTTCGCGCCTGATCTGATAGGCACTTTTGTGCTCAAATGCATTTGAATTCATTCTTACCACCTGTACTGCATTTATATAATAAGTATGCAAATAGTCTACTCCCAAACAGGCGATTACATCATGGGCATTCATCACATAACGTAAAGCCGATGCAAACAACTTATGCCAAGGACATCACAGTTCTTGCTGGCTAAGAGAACTTCTAAAGAGATGGAAATGAATTCTGGAAGTGCTCTGAGTCCAGATTAACGAAGCGCCAAACAGGCGCTTCGTTTCTGAAACACAAAACTAAGCGCGAAGCTTTGCGGCGATACGCATGCGCAGGGCGTTGAGTTTGATAAAACCTTCGGCGTCTTTCTGGTTATAGGCGCCAGCATCATCCTCAAAGGTGGCGATATTGGCGTCAAACAGACTATCGGTAGCCGACTCACGACCAACCACAATCACATTGCCTTTATATAGCTTCAATCTGACCGTACCGTTGACGCTCGTCTGAGAGGCATCGATCGCCTGCTGCAACATTCTGCGCTCCGGGCTCCACCAATAGCCGTTGTATATCATGCTCGCATAGCGTGGCATCAGTTCGTCTTTAAGGTGGGCGGTTTCGCGATCGAGGGTAATCGACTCAATCGCGCGATGGCCTTTCAACATAATCGTGCCTGCAGGCGTTTCGTAACAGCCGCGAGACTTCATGCCCACATAGCGATTTTCGACGATGTCGGCGCGACCAATCCCGTTCTCGCCGCCTATGCGGTTGAGCAGGATCATCACTTCCGCAGGTGACATCTCCTTGCCATCCACGGCGACAATGTCACCCTGGCGATAGGTAAGCTCGATATAAACCGGCGCGTCAGGCGCGGCCTCGGGTGATACCGTCCAGCGCCACATCGACTCTTCCGGTTCCAACCAGGGGTTTTCCAGCTGATCGCCTTCGTAAGAGATGTGCAGCAAGTTCGCATCCATGGAATAAGGCGACTTTTTACCGCGTTTTTGCTCTATGGGAATGCCATGCTGTTCGGCATAGCCCAGAAGCTTCTCACGGGAAGTCAGATCCCATTCACGCCACGGGGCGATGACATGTACGTCTGGCTTTAATGCGTAATAACCCAGCTCAAAGCGCACCTGGTCGTTACCTTTACCTGTTGCGCCGTGTGATACCGCATCAGCGCCGGTCTCATTGGCAATCTCGATCTGGCGTTTGGAAATCAGGGGACGGGCGATCGAAGTGCCCAGTAGATATTCCCCTTCATAAATCGTGTTGGCGCGGAACATGGGAAACACGAAATCACGGGCATACTCTTCGCGCAGATCGTCGATATAGATCTCGCTCACCCCCATGGCCTTGGCCTTGGCACGGGCCGGTTCCACTTCCTCGCCCTGGCCGATGTCCGCAGTGAAGGTGACCACCTCGCACTGGTACTCATCCTGCAACCATTTCAGAATAATGGAAGTATCGAGGCCGCCTGAATAGGCCAGCACCACCTTCTTGATTTGTGACATGTTACGCCCTCTATAGAAAAGCTGAGACGGAAAAGGGCGCTGATTTTATCAAGACCCACGGGTATGGTCGAGGGGAGGTGCTTAAGTGGTGGCTATAATTGGACGAAAAAGTGTGACGAAGCAGGCAATCAGGAGAGAACATGGGCCAAACCAACAGCTTAAACCAATTTCAGGATATCAGCCGCCTGCTGAGCAAAACCCTGCAACGCCATCTTGGGCTGGTGGTAAAACAGTCTGATCGCGATATCGGTACCCTGATGAAGGTTTTTCAGGAACTCTTGAGCAAGCTACAGCAGAGCGATACGGACAGCTCAACCACCGCCGATGTAATGGCGATACTCGAAGCCCTGCAATTCCACGATCGTATCACCCAGATACTCACCTCATCGCAAAAGAGTCTCGAGGTCTACCTGCAGGCCCTGGATGAGCTGAAAAATGGACAGGATATCGATGTCGCTTCGCTGGAAAAAGAGATTCGTTCACATTTTGTTGTTGCTGAGCAATATGCCGATGACGATCCGGAAAATAAACCGGTAGATAGTGACAAGCCGATATTTTTCTAGGTTGCACCCGGGAAAAACGACGGAAGCCGGGAAGATACTGATGTGCGAGCAGCGGTTTTGATGGTGATGTTTTGCGCCATGATGCGAGAATAGAAATCCCGGTTTTTTTTCGATATATGCTGGTCATTGTGCAAACGAGTACCGGTTCGATTCCCCGAAATCTTGGCTAGTTATCATCGTCCCCAGCCAACTCAACACGGTTACGTCCACCACTCTTCGCGGTATACAATGCATTATCTGCCGTTTGCATCAAATCTTCCACTGTCATGCCCGGACGCATCTGGGCGATACCGAAGCTTCCCGTGACTTTGAATGTTTTATCATCATCGCTTCGGAACTCCATGCTTTCCCATCTTTTACGGATACGCTCTATCGCGATATAGGCCTTTTCCTGATCGGTATAGGGCAAAATGACAAAGAATTCGTCGCCTCCATAACGACCAACCACATCCTCAGTACGCAATCCGTCTCTCACGCAGTTAGCGAATTCGCTGATAATTCGGTCACCAACATGATGACCATGCGTATCGTTTACGCCTTTAAACCTGTCGATGTCGCACATGCACACACTCATTTTGTGGCCATGCCGCGACACGGAATGGAACTCCTCATTCAGACGCAACATCAATGCATGCCGATTATAAATGCCCGTCAGCGCGTCGGTATTGGCCAGAACATTCAGTTTGTCCGTGGACGACTTGATGCTATTGGCCATAGCATTTAAGGCACGCATCAAAATCGAGAATTCGTCGTTCCAGTTTTCCTTGAGACTAACCTCGTAATTACCCCCTTCCACATTGCGCGCAAAGTCCAAAACCATTTGCAGACGCGTGGAAAAATTGCGTACCAGAATAAAAGACCCTCCACCAAGCAAAGCCGTCATCAGTCCAACCAGTATCAACACCAGTGTCGTGACGCGTTGCAGTTCACTCTGACTTTCCTCGAAGGTGTTATGAAATTCCGTCTTTACCTGTTCCTGCATATTGACCAGATACGCTTCGAGTTGGTTACGCAGTAGCGCTGTCCGGGTAATCTGCGCCGACAGCTGCGACATATCCTTATCCAGCAAATCCAGTGACAGCTTCCCCGCCACGTCGTTATAGTCGTGAAACATCTGGTGAAAGGTGTTGAGCCCTACAATGTGCTGACTAATCACCTGCATTTCATCAATGGAATGATTGATTTCCTCTGCATATTCCTTCGCCTTTTCCAATGCACGCTTGTCACCCAGGAGAACGGTTTCCTCAAACGCGTCTTGCAAACCATTCAGATTCGCGGAGATTTTGCTGACATGCTGGGAAAAAGGCATATAGATCGTGTTTAAAGATTCGACCCTGTCGGAGACAGATTGACTGGACATAAAAACGGCCAGCATGGAAATAATGAACACCACAAAGATTAGGGCGCTAAAAGTGGGAATTAACCAAATTTTTCTACGGACTTCCATTGATGGACTCAGATGTTCAAAAAGCCTTGGATTACCTCGGGACTACTAAGGGTTAGCCGCATGTTTAGACAAAGTATTTCCGTTTCTTCCCAGTTTGTCGGCACTTACAGCTGTTTGCTTGAACGTATTGCGGAAAAAATATGCCTGTATGCTTGTGTTAAATGGTTTTTGCCCAAGCATTAAACTCAGCGGGTGTAGACGTTTTTAAGGCAGGTATCAACAGGCGGGAAAGTGCTACAAACTTACACTACTTTTTAGCGGATAACGCTCCATCAAATAGCAAAGACAATCTTGCCGTATAACTTTGGCATCCAGGGTCAACATCGACGGCATCATTCCCTTGGCGAAACGGATTTCACTATTTTCAAAACGAAAGTATTCGGCTTCGACTTCCTCGCCGTTTTCGTCGATGACTTCAAAATGCACAGTTCCCCCCGCGCGCGTTCGGCCGATCAAAGTGTCAGGCGCGAGTTCGCGGAAATTCAGATGGTCTAGTTCAGGAAGAAACTGAATATCCGTCTCTTCTTCACCAAAACCAAAACCAAAACTGTATTGCTCCGGAACTTTCACTGTGGCAACGGTGTGATAAAGATCGATATCGTGTGAAGCAACCGGGTGCTCAGGAATTTCATGTAAATGCATCAGGGCGGAAAGATATTCACTGGCGTGCGCATATCCAAGTTCATCACCGGCGCGCCCACACTCTACCGTCACGCTGGGGCACAGTTCGGCCATTGCCATTGATTGCACGCCATGAGGACGAGTGAAATAGACCACGGTGCGATTAAACAATGTCGCGAGATGAAAAAAACGATGGTCGAGGCGATTGACGCAGGCGTAATGCGGATTCAAACCGGTGTTATTGTGAAAGTCGACACTGGCAAACAATTTTTGCGCGCGGGCGTAGTGCATCACATCACACACTAAACTATGTTCAGGTGAGTTTTCGCAATCCTCCCCCCCCAACCACACGCGGTTGTAATCCAGTTGATCATCGAGACGACGCATACCTTTGGCGGCAGCGGCAACATTACCGACAAAGAGTATTAATCCTTTGGGCAGAGTCTTTTCCTGTTGTTGCCGAAGAAATCGTTGCACGGCTTGTAAACCCACGTCTTCATTACCGTGTAACAACACCGACGCAAACAGATTTTCCGGCAGCTTTCCACGCAGATGGATCAGACTTGGGCCGGGCAAAATCTTGTATAAATCGGCCGCGCTACTCTCCAGAAACCCAGCGGGCAAAGACTCAAATATCGACAATTCGTTCATACCAACCACTCGTGTACCGGTTTACCGGAGTTTTGCGCCTGATAATAGGCGTGTGTCAGCGCGACCATATCGGCGCTGCGTTTTTCGACAAATTCTCGCTGCCATTGCGCGCCTGTCATACCACTCTCGGCGCGCGCGCGTATGATATCGAGATAAAACCGGCTGTCCTGTTCATCGACTTGCAAGACACGCAAACCTTGCATTGCATCTTCAAGCAGTCGATCCAGGATTAAATTTTTCAGTGAACCACGCTTACCGTCTAACCATTGATTGGTCGCGCGCAATCCCAGGCGTGCGGCTTCGTAAAAATTATCCCGTGCCACGCTAAACGGCAAAAGCGTTTCCGGCGCGATATCGCTATTGGCCAGCGTCTCCTGCAAACCGTAGAAGAAGGCAGCATTGGCCATTTCATCAACTATCGTTGGCCCCGCAGCAATCACTCGATGCTCAATGCGTAAGTGTGTCTGGCCGTTTTTTTCAAAACCGATCAGGGGACGATTCCAGCGCCAGATAGTACCGTTGTGCAAACGCAGATACGGCAGTCGCGCGGCATCGTCATCGAGTTTAACCGGCAATAGTATCGGAAAATGATTGAGGTTTTCCTGGAAACATTCGAATACCGAATGCTGGACATAGCCACTGCCAAAACCTACCCGTTTGATCGGCCCACTAGCGGCGTCACCATAACCACCACTTTCAACCGAACTCTCAAACAAAGGTATACGCGTTTCTTCCCATAGACTGCGCCCAAACAAAAAGGGTGAATTCGCGCCAAGCGCAACGGTCGCCGCCGAGGCAATCGTGGCGGCGTTTAAATAGCGTTTGGATGCCCTGGCCGGAATCTGTCGATGCAATTGAAACGAGGTCGCCGCCGACTCCAGCATCACATCATTGTGCCGCGAAATCAGATGCTCGCGACCATTGATATCCAGATGCAGCGGCTTGCCCTTGCGCGCCAACATCACCTGTTCATTCAAGGCGCGATAGCGATTCAACGGCGACATATTTTCCAGGGTAAGATCGTCGTCCTGCAGTGTCGCCAATATGCCGACCATGAGTATGCGATCATTTTGACGATCGGCGATTTGCGCGCATTCCTGCCAGTGTTGTTCCAGTTCCTGATGCATGCGCATCAATCCTTTTCCACTGAGCAACTGCGGACAGACATTGAGTTCGAAATTGAATCGCGACAGTTCCGGCGCGATGACCTCTTTGGGTAACTCGTTTAATAAAAGTGCATTATCGGGAGAGGGTGTGGCGTCTTGAGCGATTAACCACGCCTCTTGCTCCAGGCCGCCGACGGCCTGATCGACGCAGAAATCATTATCCTCAAATTGCTGTTTGAGTCGCTGGGTCTCTGCCAGCAAATGCTGCGCATAGTTCTGGTAGTCTTCTTCGGAAAACTGGCTGGTGAGTATCTCTTCGCCCATTCTAATCTCAGTTGTCTGTCATCGATGCCAAGGCAGATTTGGCGGCGTCCACGTCCTGGCTCGCCGCTTTTTGCAGCCATTGCTTTGCTCCTTGCAAATCCCGTTCAGTTCCACGCCCGTCGAGCATTAATTTGGCGAGATTGTATTGGGCAAAGCGATAGCCCAGTTCCGCCGAGCGGCGATAATAATGATAGGCCTCGGCGAGATTGACGCTCACCCCCAGGCCTTGTTCGTATAGAACACCAAGATTATTGAGTGCAATTGGATGTTGCGCCTGCGCGGCCTGTTCATACCAGCGTCGCGCCTGGGCGAGATCCGCATCGACACCCAAACCTGCCTGCAACATCCAGCCGATATTGGCCTGCGCATCGGCATTGCCCTGCTCCGCCAGCGGTCGCCAAAGTTTCATGGCCTGTTGATAGTTACCGAAGAAATAGGCGTTCTCTCCCGATTTGTAGACCTGGCGCTGATCCGGGCGCAATTCCTCTTTACCCTGTCCGAAACCACGGGATACGACTTTTTTCGACCAATCCAGGGGAGGATCTTGTTTCTCTTCCTGTTCTGGAGCCGCCGCAACCACAACAGACGTGACCAGGAACAGACATAAAAATTTGACTACGACACGAATATGCATCTTTTACGGATCAAATAGTTGGCCAGAAAACGTAGAAAAATAAAGACGCAGAATACCATTGCGCCCAGAGAAACTGAACGATTGAGCGCGATTGATTTTTGAGCAAGGGCGCCGGCTATGATAGGATTCGCCGACCAAATGATTCAAAAGTGCTTGATACACGCCGGGGGGATACTCGATGAGCGAGAAAGAAATGATTTTTTTGTTCTTGATCAGCCTGTGCGTAATGGCCTATAGCCATCTTCCCGGCGAGCCCACAACTCCTGTCCTGGCCTCCGCAGTGGCCATACAAGACGGCAATACTTCCCAGTAAACACGTTTGCGCGCACCCGTCATCGACGATGCCTCTGACGGTAAACCCCTGGTGATTTTGGTTAACTCATCGGATATGCGCCGGGCACACTCATCATGTCTTGTCGACATAAGGCAAACCGCCCTATGCGTAGTAGTCAACCAGGTTATCGGTGCTTAAACCTCTCATTTTTCCACTCGATTCGCTTACGACATCGTCTTCCCCGTTGTCGCCACCAGATCCAGGAAAAATCGGTTTACCCAGACGTCCTTCCTGACCGTGCGCACCATCGTGCTGGCGTTGGGCAAATTGCTGAGTCGAGACATCCACATTGCCGAGAGACAAACCGCTTTCCGACAACATATCGCGCAGACGTGGCATCGCCGTTTCTATCGCCTCACGCACATTATTGTGCTGCGCCGTAAATTGAATAGACGCATGTTCCTGCGACATCTTGATCTTGATGTTCACTCGACCCATCTCCGGAGGGTCTAGTCTTAGCTCAGCGGTTTGCACGCCATTTTTCACCAGAAAATTGATGCGCTTGCTAAACACCGCACCCCATTCCTCGCTTTCTAATGGCGTGTTCATCACATAGGACGGCGTTCCCGTGGCAGACAGGGGACGCACACCGGCGCTGGCGCTATTGGTGCTACCCGCCCCTCTTTCCGCGCCACCAATCAGGCTCATCTTTTCCGTCAACTGATCAAACAATTCAGCCGCGGACTGCTGTTTCTGCTGCGCATTGCGTGCCTCGACGATGGTCTCGAAGCGGGTACTATTGCGTTCGAGTTGGCGCAAAGTCTCCTGAACCAGATGTTCTGATTCTTCTTCGCTGGCAAGTTCATCTGCTGAGACAAGCTGTTTTTCCGAGGGCTTTTCACGCTCGCCACTTTTGAGGTGTTGCGGTATCTGATCCGCTCTGACCGCACCACGACGGGCCAATTCAGCCGCAGTTTCTTCGATATCTTCCGCCAGGTCTTCAACCTCTACATCCGCCTGTGCAACCATGTTCACAACCTCCTGTGGCAATTCCACTACCTCTTCAGTAGCGGTGTCATCGGAGGTTTCGGAAACCTCGGCGACCAGCGCCTCCAATGTTGTGGTGGGATCAGTTTCTTCTTCGCCACCGACTATCAGATCTTCCAGTTCGGGCAACAGGGAAGACAGATCATCAATGGATTCTTCTGTGGTCAGCTCGGGGAGCTCGCCAGCCTTCAATTTATCTTCCACCATTTGGCGAAAGAGTTCGGCTAGCATCGCGTGTTTTTCTGAGGATTGTGTTTGTCCATGCTCGGCCTGCGCCGGCAAGGCCTTCTCATCATCAGCCTTTTCTTCCATGCGTTGCGCAGCCTGTTGTGGCCCCTGGCCGGATTGTTCATCCTTTTCGCTCTGCCCCTGTGCTGGCTTGGTCTCGACCTTGTCTGCCACAGTTTGCTGATCGGCATTTTCCTGAGAACGGGAAGCGGCGTTGTTTTGTTCATTGCGTGTCGCCGGTGTGTCGTTCTTGCTGCTGCGCTCGCTTGCCTGAGAGGTTTTCGACGCCGGAGTCTGTTGTTCCTGCTTGCGCATCTCGGCAGCAAACCGATCACCGGACTGTTTGCCCTGACCAGCGCCCATGCCGGCGGCACCGACGCCGCTCTGACTCAAGCTGCCCTGATCCAGGAATATATTGGCCATTGCATCCATCATTGGAGATGATCCTCGCTAGTTTCTAGTGAGCTATCAGCAAGTGGGGTGCCAATTGGGAGGATCAGGCTTTATGGTCTGGCGAGATGTGTAGGATGACCAAAGCTAAGAAAATGAATTTTAAGACTTATCTCGATTAAAACGGTCGTCCAGTTCCTTCTGAATACGCCGCTCCTCGGCGCGATTTTCCCCCTGAACCATGCGCTCGACCACCTTATCGACCGCCTTGGTGCGGTGGTGGACGGCCAGCCATTGCCGTTTGAGTCGTTCGTTTTCCGCCTCGAACTGCTGGATGATCTGGCGCTGCTGTTCGATCGCGCGGGTGAGGTTATCCATAAACGCCTGATAATCCCTCAGTTTTCGCGCCGGTATGCCGTTCTGGCCCAGGCTCAGAAACTGTCGCCCGTATTCCTGCTGGTATTGCAACAAATCATCCAGGCGCTTGCGGTGATTGGCCAGTTGTGCATTGTGGGCACCAAGCGCCCTTGCCGCCTGATCCTCGCGGAATTCGTTGAGGCGTTGAACCGGCTTCAGTCGTTGGCTACCTTTCATGGCCTATCCCGACCTAAACGCGAGCCGCAGCCGGCACGGGACCTGGCGCTGCCTGCCGTTGTTGCTGCTTGGCCTCCTGAACCTGCATGGCCTGCAACAGTAATCCACGGCTGCTGGGAAAATCCACCGGCTCGCCCATGTCCTGGGACAAAAAGGCATTGATCAATGGCTGCATCTTGATTGCCGCGTCCACTGCCGGATCGCTGCCCGCACTATAAGCCCCCACGCTGATCAGATCGCGGTTGCGCTCATAATTCGAGTAGTGTTGTTTAAACAGTCGCGCCGCGCGCAAATGGGTCGGATCGACAATCTCGGTCATGACCCGGCTAATCGACTGTTCGATATCAATGGCCGGATAACGCCCCATCTCGGCAATACTGCGCGACAACACGATGTGGCCATCGAGTATGGCCCGCGCCGCATCGGCAATCGGGTCTTGCTGGTCGTCACCCTCGGCGAGCACCGTGTAAAAAGCCGTAATCGAGCCGCCACCAACATCGCCATTGCCGGCGCGCTCTACCAATTGCGGAATCCGCGCGAACACCGATGGCGGATAGCCACGGGTCGCTGGCGGTTCGCCGATGGCCAAAGCAATCTCCCGTTGCGCCTGGGCATAACGAGTCAACGAATCCATTAGCAGTAATACGTTCTTGCCCTGGTCACGAAAATACTCGGCAATGCGCGTGGCCAATGACGCACCGTGCAGACGCAACACCGGGGGCGCATCGGCGGGCGCCGCAACGACGACTGAGCGCGACATTCCCTCTTCGCCCAGGGTGTTATAGATAAACTCTTTTACCTCACGCCCACGTTCACCGATCAGGCCGACGACAATTACCTCGGCCTCGGTAAAGCGCGTCATCATCCCGAGCAATACCGATTTGCCCACACCACTACCGGCAAACAAACCGATACGCTGCCCCTTGCCGACGGTGAGCATAGAGTTGATGGCGCGCACGCCAACATCGAGTGGTTCGCTGATCTGATTGCGCGATAAGGGGTTGATCGGTCTTCCCTGCATGGGCACATATTCGTCTGCATCCAGAGGCCCGAGACCATCCAACGGACGACCGCGTCCATCGATAACCCGCCCGAGCAGGCCTTCGCCAACGGGAGCCTCATACGTCTGTCCTGTCGGGACCACCCGCGCGTTGGGCGTGATACCGCGCATGTCTCCGGTAGGCATGAGAAAGAGTTTGTCCTCGGAAAATCCCACGACTTCGGCCTCGACATTCTTGCCATCGCTATTGGCGACCAGACAACGGGCGCCGATGGGCGCCTGCACGCCGGTAGCCTCCAGTGTCAGGCCGACAATACGCTTGAGCTTGCCCTCGACGAGCAAAGGCATGGGTTCATCAAGACGCTTTTCATAGACCTGTAGACGCTCGGTCCACTCTGCACTACGTGGATGCGGACCTTCCAAACGATATAAACGCGGAATGGGTCGACGGGGTGGAATGGCAGAACGGCCTTCAAGTCGTTCATGGTGAAAATGCAGACGATCACGCCACTGACTACTGCGGGGGTGTGGCCTGTCACAGGCCATGGGAAGCGGACCGTCTAAACGCTCCGCATATTTATGTAATCGTTTACTCCAGTTATGCCGTCTTCGCTTGAGCGGGTCGTCACTCATGATCGCCCTCGCGCTCGCCGCCTAATACTTTGGCGATGGTCGCGGCAAGCTGTGATTCTATAGTGGCATCAATGCGGGACTCATCGGTTTCCACATTGCAACCGCCTCGCGTTAAGGCTGGGTCTTCGACGATCTTCCAGCGCTGTTCTTCTTCGCTGGCATCGGGCATGGAAAAACTTTCGCGCACCAGGGCCGCGTCTTCCGGATGTAGATACACACGAACATTGCGGCTGTTAATCGGTAAGATCGCAACAGCTTTGCGTACCGCTGCAACCACTTGTCCGGGGTCGGTTCGTAATTCACGGCGTACCACATGTTTGGCGATGGCAATCGCCACTGCCACCAATTCTTGTTCAACTTCGTCATCAAGCTGTAATAGGGGCGCATCGAAACTCAAAATGAGTTTTCTGACCATATCGAGTTGCGCCATCAATTCGGGCTGCGCATCGCGATAGGCCTGTTCGTGTCCCTGGTGCCGTCCTTCTTCCACACCGATTGCGTGACCTTCGGCGCGTCCTTCTTCTTTGCCGTGGGCCCGGCCCTCTACCAGTCCCCGTTGAAACGCTTCGTCATATGCCGTCTTCTGAATCTTTTCCAATTCATCGGCAGTAGGCATTTTCAACTTGGACTTCTTGCTGACATTCACCAGACGCGCGTCGGGTTGTTCGTCGAACGTTGGCAGATCCCAAACCGCAATCTGCGAAAACGCGTCACTGGGATTTACTTTCTTTATTGGCATCCGATGCTCCTTCTATGGACACGCCAAATTAAATAAATTCTTCGCCGCCGGTGCCGGCAAGCATGATCTCGCCCGCCTCGGCCATGCGTCTGGCAACTGCCACGATACCTTTCTGCGCCGCTTCCACATCGCTGACGCGTACCGGCCCCTTGGACTCCAGATCGTCTTTGAGTATGTCCGCTGCGCGCCGTGACATATTCTTGAAGAACTTGTTCTTCATCGCGTCGTCGGAACCCTTGAGCGCCACCACCAGATCTTCGGTGGAAATTTCCTTGAGCAGTGACTGGATACCGCGATCGTCGACATCGTTGAGATTGTCGAATACGAACATGAGCTCTTGAATGTTTTCGGCAAGCTCGTTGTCCACGTCTTTGATGTTGTCGATGATTTCGGTTTCTGTGGCCGTATCAACAAAGTTGAGGATATTGGCGGCGGCCTTAACACCACCTACAGAAGAAGATTTCACGTTGGCGTTACCTGCAAATTGACGTTCCATAATATCGTTCAGCTCCTGCAGTGCAGAAGGCTGGATACCCTCGAGTGTGGCGATACGCAAAATGACGTCGACGCGCACGGGTTCGGAGAACATGGTTAAGACTTCCGCTGCCTGATCGTGTTCGAGGAAGGTCAACACGATGGCGATAATTTGCGGATGTTCGTTGCGAATGAGATCGGCAATCGATTTCGGGTCCATCCACTTAAAGGCTTCGAGACCTTTGATATGACCGCCCATGAGTATGCGGTCGATGAGTCCTGCGGCCTTGTCTTCACCGAGGGCTTTAACGAGTACGTTGCGTATATATTCGTCGGTATCGAGGCCAAGTGCAGTCGCCGTTTCAACAATGTCATAAAACTCTTTGACGACGCGTGTAACCTGGATCTTGGTGACGTTCTTGAGGCTGGCCATGGCCATACCGATGCGTTGCACCTCTTTCGGCTCCATGTGTTTCATAACACTGGCCGCTTCTTCCTCACCCAGGGTGAGCATCAGAATCGAGGCACGCTCCAGGCCGGTAAGCGGAGGCCCGAGACGGGGATCGCCATTCTGCGGCGCTAATGGATTGTCTTCGGCCATGTTTAATCCTCTTCTTCATCCAGCGCCAGCCAGGTCTTCACAACCTGCGCCACGATGCGCGGATCTTCGTTCACCATCTTACGCAGCACTTCCAGCATACGTTGGTATTCCTCGTGACTGACGCCAAGCGCCGCCCAGTCTTCCAGACTCAAACCACCAGGACGTTGAGGGTCGTAGTGGATGTCTTCTGCAGACTGCGAACCTTCGTCCTCTTGAACTTGTTCCTCTTCCTCGACCTCTTCCGGCGTGGTCATGGCGCGTATTACCGGACGCACTACCAGCAGGATGATCACCAGCACCGCCAACACACCTACGCCCTGCTTGGCCAGATCGATAAACCAGGGTTGTTCCCACAGCGGACCACTCGGTGCTGGCGGAATATCCTGGGAGATCTGGAAGGCGGCGTTGATGATATTCAGGCTATCGCCACGCTGTTCGCTAAACCCTACCGCCTCGCGTACAAGTGACCGAATACTCTCGATTTCCTCGGGAGAGTAGGTGGCGCGGGCAACACTGCCGTCGGCTCCCACAACCACTTTATCGTCCATCACGACCGCCACCGACAGCCTTTTCAGCGTGCCCGGCGCCTTGCGCGTGTGGCTGATGGTTTTATCCAATTCATAGTTAAAAGTGGAACGATCACTCTTCTTAGACGGGGCCTGAGAAGCACCTTTGCCGTCTGCGGGCAAAGTCTCGGGAGCCTCGCCCGCGCCCGGCGGTTGATTGGTCAGAGCACCCGGTACGCCGCTTACATCACCACCGCGGCTCTCTTCACGCACGGTTTGTTCACTGCGTATCGAAGGCAAATCCGGATTGAATTTTTCGGCGGTGCTCTCGGTCATGGTGAAGTCGATGTCGGCATCGACTTGCGCACGCAATGCCTCGAAACCAACGACCGGCGTCAGTATCCGTTCGATACGATGAATGTAATACTCTTCCATCTTTTGTTTGAAATCGAATTGCGCAGAAGACAGCGCCATGTCACCTGACATGTGTCGCTTAGTTAACATGCGTCCGCGTTCGTCGACGACGGTAACATTATCGGATTTGAGTTCGGGTATGCTTGATGCGACCAAATGCACAATCGCTGCAACCTGACTTTCATCGAGTGAAAGCCCGCGACCGAGTTTCACCATCACCGATGCGGTTGGTTCTTTGCGATCGCGAATAAACACAGACTGTTTAGGTATGGCAAGATGCACACGCGCAGATTCGATTGATGACATCGCTGTGATCGAACGGGCAAGTTCACCTTCTATCGCCTTGTGATAACGTGCCTGCTCCATAAACTGGCTGGTACCGAAGCCCTGCTGCTCGGCCAACATCTCAAAGCCAGTACCTTCCTGCTGAGGTAGCCCCTGGGTCGCAAGACGCAAACGTACCTCATGCACTTTATCCCCCGGCACTTTTATCTCACCGGTCTTGTCATCCAGTTGATACGGTATCCCCTCTTGATCTAACACCTGCACGATATCAGCGCTGGATTGTTGCGAGAGACCTGCATAGAGCAACTCATAATTCTTTTCGGTGGTATACATGAAGATGGCAATAATCACGGTGAAGGCCGCCGCGACACCGATAACCAACTGCATTTGCTGCCGACGGGATAAGGCGCGAAAACGCGCCACCATCGGCTTTTCAGTTAAATCCTCATCGGAATAATCCTGCATGGTATCGACAGGCAGGCGCGTATCCAGGTCCGTCGTCGCCATATCGGTACGACCCGCTGCATTGGGATTTTGAGGAAGATTTTCTGCTGGAACCGCCATACTTTTTTACGCCTGTTTAGTAAAACGTTTCGCCACTACACCTGCATGCTCATCACATCTTGATAGGCTTTGAGTAATTCCTTGCGTACCGTGAGCAAGGCCTCGAATGCGACGCTGGCCTTTTCCTTCGCTACCATTACTTGCGGCAAATCCACACCTTCGACGCCGGCTTCAAAGGCTTTCTTCAACGTCGCCGCATTCTGTTGCGCGTTATTCACTTCGTTAACTGCTTTCTGAAACAGTGAACCAAAACCGGGGGGTTGATCATTGGTCACTGGCTGTGCGTTTTGAGTCGACACATGTGGCACCTGCGCCCTCGCCTGCGAAGCAAGTCGGTGCAAATCTGACATCATGCGGCTCATATTTAAGTCATTCATATCGGCTCCTTCCTCTGTTAAAAATTGCCGTAGGCGCTGGGGACTTCGATACCGTCTTCGCGCATGCGCGCCAGTTTGTAGCGCAAGGTGCGCTGACTGACGCCGAGTTTTTCTGCCGCAGTTTTGCGGCTACCGTTGGACGCCTTTAAGGCCTCCAATATCAAAACGTGTTCTCTGTCGCGCAGACTGTCACCGAGTTGCCCTTGCGAATTTTCGTCGTCTGTTTCTATGGGCCTTGGCGCGCTTGCACTGCTGGGCGAGCTAGTATTCATCGACGAAGGTTCAAACATGATTTGTTCATCGTCGATGCGTTGATTGACCTGCAAAATCAGCGCACGCTGGGCGACGTTGTCCAGTTCACGCACGTTTCCTGGCCAGCTATGCCCCATCAGTTTTTGCTGTGCAGCATCGCTGAGTTCTGGCACTGGTCCACCACTGCGCGTATGCCGACGCAGTAAAAATTGCATCAATGGCACCACGTCTTGTTTGCGATCACGCAGCGGCGGTAAATGAATAGGAAAGACATTGAGGCGGTAATACAAGTCTTCACGAAAACGTCCGTTGGCGACTTCCTTTTTCATGTCGCGGTTGGTGGTGGCGAGTACGCGCACATCCAGGGGAATAAGTTTATTTCCGCCTAGACGTTCGACTTCGCGCTCCTGTAACACACGCAAGAGTTTGGCTTGCAGGCCGATGTCCATCTCGGAAATTTCATCGAGTAATAGTGTGCCGCCATTGGCCAGTTCAAACTTACCCGGGCTGGATTTATATGCGCCGGTAAACGCGCCTTTTTCATATCCGAACAACATCGCTTCGAGCATGTTTTCCGGAATCGCGGCGCAATTGAGCGCCACAAACGGACCTTTATGCCGCGGCGACATTTGATGAATCTGATGGGCAAAGACTTCTTTACCGGTACCGCTCTCACCAGAAATCAACACCGTTGCTTCGCTGTCGGCGACCTTGGCGACGAGTGCCAAAACCTCTTTTGTTTTTGGATCTTCGGCAATCATGTCGCCGTCGACAGTCTCCTGCCCCAACACATGATTGGCAACCATATTCACCAGCACTTCGGCCTCGAAAGGCTTAACCAAATAATCAATCGCGCCATCGTGCATGGCTTCGACGGCTTTCTGGATAGTGCCGTAGGCAGTCATCAACACCGTCGGAATTTCCGGATGTAGCTCGCGCATTTTTTTCAGCAGTGTGTGACCATCCATGCCGTCCATTTGCACATCGCTAATCACCATGCCGACGTTATCGTTTTCCAGACACTCCAGCGCCGCGTGACCGTTGTCTGCTTCGAGCACGTTATAACCTGCGATCTGCAAAGTGTCGGTGAGCGCCTCGCGCAAACTCGCATCGTCTTCTACGATCAGTACGCTGGTGTGGCTCATGCTTGACTCCTCTTGGATTCGGGGGCGGGTGTGCTGTTCATAATCGGCAGGCGCATAACAAAAGTCGTTCCTTGTTCATCGCTTTTACCCAACCACAGGCTGCCGCCATGGGCCTGGACGACGTTCTGGGCGACGGCCAGGCCCAGGCCTGTGCCTTTGGACTTGGTGGTAAAAAACGGCTCAAAAATTCGCTTCTGATCTTCGGCAGAAATGCCGGGACCGTTGTCGGCGATATAAATATCTACCGAGGGCAAACTCTGTGTTTGTCTCGGTAAATCAGTGACGATGTGAATCTGTGCCTGTTCGCCACAGGCCTGTAGCGCATTGGAAACCAGGTTTTGCATTACGCTCAACAAGGCATCGCGATTGGCGCGCAACAGGATCTCTTGTTGCGGCGGCTGGAGGTGTAACATCGCACCGGCCTCACTCACCTGCGCTTCCATATATTGGCCAAGGTCGTTGAGTAGCTGTCCGAGGTCGACTTCCTGTAACACCGTCGCCGCGTCACGGGTGAAGGACAACATATCGTTGACCACTTTTTCCATGTGACGCATGCGATCCAGCGCCTTGTCGGCAAAACGATTGCGATCGGTTTCTTTAATGCCTTGCTTGGTCAGATTGGAAACATATAACAGTGCCGAGGCCAGCGGTGTGCGTATCTGATGGGCAACCTTGGCACTCATCTCGCCCATGGCGGATAGACGCTTGTAACGTTCGAGGGCGGTTTGCAGACCGCGAGCTTCGGTGATGTCGTTGAGTAGAATTATCTGCCCCGGCTCGTTACCTAAAGGACAGGTGGAAATCGACACCCAACGACCAGCGAGCGTAATCGCTTCCTGACCGGTAAAGGAGCCACCGGATTGCAGAAAACCTTGTTCGACCACATCGCGCCACAGCGCGCCGTCGAGTTCCATCGCAAGTAATTCGCGCGCAGCTGGATTGGTCTCTTGAATACGGCCGCGGTTATCGATAACCACAACTCCGGCGGGCAGTGCATCCAGTAGATTGCTGAGACGGGAGGCGAGCCGCGCGTTTTCCGCCAGTTGTTCGCCATGATCGTGTTGCGCGGAATTCAGCTCTTCACTGAGATTGGAGATGTGATCTTCCAGGGCACGATAAGTCGCCGTGAGCTGATCGGCTACGCCATTAAAAGCGTTAAAAGCCTCTTGCAGCTCTTTGGGATTTGGCTTGCCTGGTTTGGTCTTGGCCAAGAAATGTGCTCCGATGATTCCGTCTGTTTGCATAACGGAATGCTTTGAGCAAGAAGCATGCCCCTGTTTAGGGCTTTAAATTCAGAGAGTTAAAAAGGCTAAATCAGACCCCGTCAAGGCTTCGTCACTTTTTTGCCGCGGATTCGGGGAATCCATACAGCAGCAGAATCACAAAGGATTTACCGTCAGCGTAAAATTAGCGCTGTCAGAAAACGAGTTCTTTTCGTCTACGCGGATATATAACGAGCTACCGCTGGAGCTTGCGATACAGGAGTCGTTCCACGTTCCTGCATACGCAACATCACAAACCGTACGTGCATAGTTATCGTCGTCGTACACCCAGACATCTACGTCGTCGGTCTGATTCGAAACCTCAATCGAATATAAACCTCCAGCGATTAAGCCATCGACGCGATAATATCGGTATTCGTCTTTTACTATCGTGTCATCAAAGGGAGTACTTAGCGATAGCGCTTGTGGAGTTACACTAAATTCGAGAATTTCCAGGACGAAATCTGAACCCGAATAGCTTATGCTCGCATCGACCACTATATATGCACTTGTACTCTGAGCGACAGCTACACAGTCATCTCCTGTGCCGAAGTAGTAGGGTTCGCAAAGTACCGAACTATAATCTGCGTCCGAATAGACACTAAGATATGTTCCCGAGTCAGTCATGCTCGCCAAGTTAAAATAGTAGGCCGTTCCAATTGCAAGACCGGTTACCTCATAATAGACCTTGCCTTTATGGGCGCTGCCAGAAGTATCGGGAAACTCTGACAAATCCATTACAATCGGACTTGGGGCCGGTTCTATAGTAATTGAAAATTCACCACCGTTATCGCTGTAGAGCGTGTCAACCAGCAAGAACATCGAACTTCCACTGGCAGTCAAATCGCACTCGAAATGGGTAAAGCAATAAGTGCCGCTAAACGAACCCTCACTATACAATGAAAGAGAAATCGAAGAAGCCGTCGTATTTGAAATCGTCGCCCTATATGTAACGCCAGAGGATAAACCAGTGATTTCGAACAAACCATAGTTGACACCAATTGAACCGCGCAGCGGAAAATCCTCTGTATCGTATGCAACAACTTGCGGTGTAACTGCTGTAATCGTTACCGTATCTGTTTGACTACTCAATGTGCCATCGTTGACGATGAGACTAAAAACGTAGTCACCAATGAGGTCTGCTTGAAATTGGAAATACTTGGCGCCAGGATCGACGATAGTCGCGTTACTACCGGCCGGAGAAGAAATAAGTGTCCAGTTGTAATTCAGCGCGTCATAATTAACATCGTAACTCTGATAGCCAAAGACAAAGGGTGAAGAGCCAACTGCTACCGCGTGATCAGCTCCTGCGTATGCGACAGGCGCGACATTTCCGCTACCTGCAGTAATTATGACAGTATCGACAGCACTATCGGATACTCCATCGTTCACAACTAAATTTATAACATAGCTGCCGTCAACATCAGCTACAAATCCCGACGATACGCTAGTAGGCGTATCAAGCAAACTAAGACCACTTGTCGCAGGTACTGAATTTATAGACCAGGAGTAACTCAGGTTGTCTCCGTTATTATCCTTGCTAGCGACCCCTGAAAGCTCGACATATGAACCGCTTAAAACCGTTTGATCACGACCAGCGTCAGCAACTGGAGGTACATTTTGCGCGGCAGTAATCACTACTTGGCTTAATAGACTCGTCAGCACCCCGTCGCTTACCGATAACGATATTACATAGCTTCCATCTACATCGGGAGTAAAACTAGGAATCCTCGAAAGTGGTTCATTCAGCATACTTAGTGTGCTTCCAGTAGGCACAGAAACGATATTCCAGGAATAAGTAGATATAGAACCATCCTTGTCTGTACTTAGTGATCCGTCGAGACCAACCAGGGATCCGGTTAAGACAGATCTATCATATCCCGCATGTGCAACAGGCGGCATATTTGCGCCCGCACTAATAGTTACCGTGGCTGGGCTACTACTAAAATATCCATCGTTCACCACCAGTGATATCACATAGTATCCTTCAACATCTGCAACGAAAGTTGGATTAACAACAGTAGGATCAGACAATGCCGTAACACTGCTTCCGACCGGTACAGACACAATCGACCACAGGTAAGTAATTGGAGAACCGTCTGGGTCGATGCTTAAGCTAGCATTGAGATAAGCCGCATTTCCGACGATTAACGATCGTCTAGGACCTGCGTGCGCATTCGGCGGACTATTAGGTGCACCGGCCGTAATCGTTACAGTTGAACTGCTACTTTGTAACTGTCCATCGCTAACGACCAAGGAAAAAACATAGTCTCCATCCACGTCGGCCGTAAAGCTTGGGGAAACGACGCTGTTGCTCGACAGAGTCGAAATACTGCCTGTTGGAAGCGATACTGTCGTCCAAGTGTACGAGAGAAGTTGTCCATTGGGATCATAACTTGCACTTCCATCCAGCGTCACCACGCTTCCAGTGGTAACATATTTTGAGCTTCCCGCACTGGAAACCGGCGGCGCATCAACCGCCGCAAGTACTGATACTGTCGCTGGGCTGCTGTTGTCCGTACCATCATTAACAGTGAGTGAGAAAATATATGTGCCTTCAACATCTGGGGTAAAACTCGGACTAACTGTAGCGGCATTGTTCAATGAAATCACGTTACTGGAAGCAGGTACGGAGACCACGTACCAGCTATACGTTATGAAGTCGTTGTTTGCATCCGAGCTAGCGCTACCGTCCAGTGTAACTAGCCTACCCAGGATTGCAGTTTGGTTTTCTCCTGCGTGGGCAATCGGGACAGCCTGGAATGCGACTGATACTAAAACCTCGTCAGCGGCGCTTTCAAGGTTTCCGTCGTTCACCACCAATGTTGCGCGATACACACCAACTACATCGGCAACGAAACTAGGTCTCGCAGCCGTAGCGTCAGATAAACTTGCGGAACTTCCGTCTGGCGCGACCAACGTCCAAAGATAAGTGAGCATGTCACTATCAAAATCCGAACTAAGAGACCCGTCGAGCGTAACCTTATCACCGGGTTTTGCTGACGAATCTCTACCCGCGTTTGCAACAGGAGCAGAATTTTTTGTACTTGCTACAATCACCACTTCATCGTCAGCAAACTTATCAAGTTCATCGTGCACGACGAGGGAAACTCGATATACACCATCCAAGTCTGCAATAAATGAGGGCGCAACAGTGGTCGGATTCGATAAAGTTGCCGCGCTGTTTTCTGGAACGTCAACAAATTTCCAGCTATAGGTAATACGACTTCCCTCTGGATCCACGCTCAAGCTACCATCAAGCTTAACAAGCGATCCGGTAGCAATATTTTGATCCGTACCGGCATGGACGACAGGAGCCTGATTATCAAGTGGGAATTCATTTAAGCAAGAGGAAAGTAGAAGAATAGGCGAGATAGTGATCAGCTTTGGAAAATAAAAACGCATCTAAACTTTCCTCTTTGGTATTTGATACATCTATCGGACTAGCCAAACGCGCATCTATAACAATTTTTGCCAACAAAACCATAATTTTCCGATAAACCGACAGAACAACTCCAACTCTTTCATCAAGTTTCAAGCAATCCTCTCCCTATAACTGGCATATGGCACAAAAAAACACGCATTACTTTCTGCACTATTGGATTTATTCCCAAACAATTTCTCGATCTAAATATTTGTAAACGTTCTATACGAATACTACAAGACTAGTTAACACAGACAACATACCAATTACATCGTCGTCATCGAACAACGCCGATCCTAAACTGCCACGCACCTACTTAAAGATAGAAACACGTCCGACGATATACATAGCAATATGCGCCACTCATGAGAACCGCCAATTTGAAAAATATAATCTATAAATTAGCTCTAACAACGAATTTACTTTTCCTATTTTCGTGCGTAACAACACCTGTGGAACACACATTAGTACCGGAAGGACACGAAAAGTCTGGACTACTTGTTGGCGAGATAATTTCAACCAGTATTCCAAATTTTAAATACGCAAGTGTCGTTATCGACGGTGTAGAACGAGGAAATTCTCGATTCGGCGGAAAAATAAAATTTTTACATTCACCTGGAAATCATACGATAAATTCTGTAAACGTTCCTATACCCGGAACCAACTTATATAATCGCTACCCCATTAATCTAGCATTCACTATTAACTCCAAAAGAGTCACCAATTTCGGATTGCTAAATATTGAAATACAAAGCAAAACTAATCAGTTTTTTATTTGGTATTTGGACAACAATGAAGAAATGAAATATTTTCTTAACAACGCCTACCCAAATGAATCGACAAAGATTAACTTGACCGAAATATCTCTGATTCCGAACAAGTACGTTAAAGGAAATAAGATAAATAATATTCGTAATCATATCACCCGCAATACGCTAATTTCTCGTATGGATGACAAAACTAGACCGCTAAACGTCAAAGGATATGTACTAGGCCCTATCGGAAGCATTGCGAGATATGATTTATCCAACAAGAACTCTCCTTTGGAAACCCCTATTGACATAGATACGACGCTTGATATGAGCAATTGCAAGTCGCATGAAAAAATTGTCGCATGTCTATTCCCCCCGAGTAAACTATTCGTCGTAGATGGAAAAAAGGCATACAAACGCAGTTTGCCTGACGGCATAGTAGCCGACACTATCCGGATTCTAGACAAACAAAAATTAATGCTCATCGATAAAGCTGGGTCTATATTTGTTTCCCGAAACGCCGGTGTTTCCTGGACTACGGCACATAAAAGTACGGTAAGTCGCCAGCCTCAGTTCGCGGCGAACGAGTATCTTAACAACTATGGCTCTGAATCCTATGGTGTATATCTCGGTCCCGACAAATATTACGTTTACGCAAATTCGCGTGAAAAAAGCGGAAATTTCGGCATTTGGGAAAGTGACAGCAAATTGAAATCTTTTTCGGCTATTTCGCTACCGGAATCTATACGTGATATACCAAGTATTTTGGAGTCTAACGACACCCTTGTAATCAGCCCACGTATTGAGAATCTCTTTAACGAGGAATTCTACATACGCACTAGCGACGGAAAAACTTGGCGAACTGTCGATACGCCTGGAAGACGGTGTGGCGCCCTGAAAGTTAGCGAAAGTGACCCGAATACCATGAGCCTGATTTGTTCCGGTAGAACATGGAAAACAACAGACGGCGCCAAAACCTGGAAGGCAAGCAACAAGTTGGATAAAGGCTAAGCCTTGTAAGCAAACGTCAAATCATCATGAGAAGAAGTCGATGACAAAAACATACAAACTGCTACTACTAAGTGTTTTTTTATTCCCATTTAACCAGACACAAGCAAGCAGCCTTGATCTCAGCGGTTACCTCAGCCTAGCACTTGGCCTTGGCGGAGACAGATTGTTGGAAATCGGTTATACCGATGGGACGAAAGGAACAACTTACGCCGGAAATGGAGCTTCCGTTATAGTCGGCTCAACTCTTCGAAATAACTATTTTGAAACTAGAGCGGGAATCGGCTTTATGTCTGTTAGACAAACTGGCGACAATGGCGGCGCAGGGTTCAGGCGGTGGGTGGCAGAAGGAACCGGACTCATTCGACTGGGCCGGGAAAAAAAGCATATGATTGGCGGTGGTGTGGTTTATCACATAAAACCCGTTCTAGAATGCGAATTCACTGGCCTGTGCCAAGACTACACGTATTTCAAAAATGCGCTCGGATACACTGTCGAATACAACTATGTATTCGACGGTGGCAATCCAAATTACATGGATACCTATGCAATCGCCTTGCTGTTTTTTACGCGTGTACAAATCGTCAAGTACCAGATTAATGATTCCACGAGCAACTATACCGCTGATGGCAGCGGTATAAGTATGGGCGTGGCAGTTACGTGGTATTGATGAGAGAGTATACGTCACCTAAACGTCTTTAGTCCTAAGGCCAATATGATCTTTAGGTCACAAAGACTCATCATACTCGTGTCGCGACAAGTCGCCGTAAGCTGATCGGCTACGCCATTAAAAGCGTTAAAAGCCTCTTGCAGCTCTTTGGGATTTGGCTTGCCTGGTTTGGTCTTGGCCAAGAAATGTGCTCCGCTGGTTCCGTCTGTTTGCATAACGGAATGCTTTGAGCAAGAAGCATGCCCCAGAATTGGGCATTGAAATCAGCGACTTAAAAAGCCTAAATCAGACCCCGTCAAGGGTTCGACACTTTTTTGCCGCCGATTCGGGGATTCCATACACCGGCTGACAAACTCAGCCGGTAATAGTACTCAACTGCGGTTTGTTTGCAGACTTAGCAGCAATGCGCACATCCACCCCGGCGCGTATAAAGTGACGATTGATCGCCGACAACAAGGCCTTCAACGATGCACTAATCGTGTCCTGATCAAAGGCCACGCCGATGATGCGTTGGCCATCGATATTGGCGTGCACATAGGCGACCGCGACTGCATCGGTGCCCTCTTCCATCGCATGTTCGCTATAGTCAACGATACTGATTTGTTGCCCGCAATGTTGTTGCCAGGCATCGACGAAGGCGGCCATGGTGCCCTCACCTTCACCGTGCATGGTGTGCTCACCCTGTTGATTACTAATCCGCGCTTCAATCACGTCTCGACCGTTCTTGTCGATGTGGAAGCCGTGCAAACTCAACGGCGACTGATCGTGTACATAGTGTTCGCGAAAGATTTCATAGATCTGTGCGCTATCGACTTCGCCGCTTTGCGTCTCACTGACTTTCTGAACATGGGTCGCCAGCTCGGTCTGTACCCAACGGGGCAATTGCAAACCAAAATCACGCTCCATGACGAAGGCAACGCCGCCCTTACCCGATTGGCTATTGACGCGTATCACAGCCTGGTAGTCGCGCCCCAAGTCTTTGGGGTCGATAGGCAGATAGGCCACCTGCCAATGCTCGTCGTCTCTTTGTTTGTGCAGACATTTGCGTATCGCGTCCTGATGACTGCCGGAAAACGCGGTATATACCAGCTCGCCTATCCACGGGTGACGCGGATTTAAAGGGATATTGGTGCACTCGGTAACGACGTGGATAATCTCGTCCGGGTTAGACAAATCCAGTTGCGGATCAATACCCTGGCTATACAGATTCATGGCCATGGTGACCACGTCCATATTGCCGGTACGCTCGCCATTACCCAATAAAGTCCCTTCGACACGATCGGCACCGGCCATGATCGCCAGCTCGGCAGAGGCCACCGCACAACCTCTATCGTTATGGGTGTGTACCGAAAGCACGATGCTGTCGCGACGCTTCACGCGCGTAGCAAAATATTCGACCTGGTCGGCAAACACATTCGGCGTGGCGACTTCGACGGTAGACGGCAGATTGATGATGCATTTGTGTTGCGGCGTCGGTTGCCACACATCGGTGACCGCGTCGCAGACTTCCACGGCGTAATCCATCTCGGTACTGGTAAAACTCTCGGGGGAATATTCAAAGGTCCAATCCACATTCGGATATTTTTTCGCTTCGTCTTGTACCCACGTTGCGCCATTCACTGCAATCGCCTTTATGCCCTCGCGGTCCATTCCGAAAACACGCTCGCGTTGAATCGTAGAGGTGGAGTTATACACGTGCACAATAGCGCGCTTGATACCGATCAGCGATTCAAACGTACGCTGAATGAGAGCCTCACGCGCCTGCACCAATACCTGTACCGTGACGTCATCGGGAATCTGGTTTTCCTCAATCAGCCAGCGCACAAAATCATAATCGTGCTGACTGGCCGACGGGAAACCTACCTCGATTTGTTTAAAACCCAGCTTGACCAACAAGGCCCACAGGCGGCGCTTCTGTGTTACCGTCATCGGTTCGAGTAGGGCCTGGTTACCATCGCGTAAATCCACGCTGGCCCACACCGGTGCCTGCTCGATGACTCGGGTCGGCCATTGCCGATTCGCCAGATTTACGCCCGTCGCCGGGCGGTATTTACTGTGATTAAACTGCTTCATTGTGTATCCTTTTGCGCCACTGGTTTGACCCACATCGATTTCCACCTCTGGTATCAGTTTCCATCTGGCAGTCCCGGTAAGGCCCGCTTTTCGGAGTCTTGGTCACGACTCAAGCCTGTTTAGCCGTCGTGTAGAAAGCATAGCCCAATCCCCGGGGCATTATCTTGCTATTTGTGCCCGATTTTCGCTCTTGATTAATAGATTATTGCCGATATTATTATCACTATGGCAGATAATTTCACTCCCGACCGCTATGACCGCGAGATCCTGGCCATCCTGCAGCAGGATGGACGGATTAGCAATCAAGACCTTGCGGACAAGATCGGCCTCTCTCCCTCGCCGGTATTGCGACGGGTTCGAGCATTGGAAGAGTCCGGCATCATTGCTGGTTATCGCGCGCTATGCGATGCCCGCAAACTCGGCCTGACCCTGACCGCCTTGATTCACATATCCATGGACAGACACACCCCTGAGCGCTTTGAAAACTTCGAACAAAAGATTAGCGAGTTGCCGGAGATCATGGAGTGTTTGCTGATCACCGGCCAGAGCGCGGACTATCAATTAAAGGCAGTCGTGAAAGACATGGACGCGTATCAAGTTTTGTTGCTCAACAAAATTACGCGCATCGAAGGCGTGACCGGGGTGCAGTCGAGTTTTGTGATGCGAAGAGTGGTGGATAGGACGAGTTTGGCTTTGTAGAAATTGAGCGATCGGGTTTGTGGTTGCGACATTTTTCCGGATCTGAAATGTTCGCTCTGGGTGTCAACTCAACCGTAGGAAGCTCTAGAGCGCACTTGGTACTATTGTTTGTTTTATCGCCATTTGTGCATCAGCGAAATAACTGGATAAAAAAAGGCAAACTGCATATCTCTTGCGAAGTCTCCGCCGTTAATTCCAAGCCCTTTAAAGGTGCTCACATAGCCCATTCCAAGGAATAAGATTTTGTTCTTTTCAGGACTGAAACCATACGATATGGAAGAACTCCAGCCGCCTATAGAACCACCAATGACTCCCACCCTCGCATTTATTCCCGTTCCGTCGGTATTTAATGCCCAAGCGAAACCGACATTTAATAATGTTGGAAACCCTATGCTTACATAAGCGTGGAAGTTATCACCTTTAGATAAACCGCCAATCGAAACTACCTGGGTTGAATAATGATTGGAAATCCCGAGTTCTAGATAGTTCTCCATTTGTTTCTCTGCTTCATCAGCGAGCACTTGAAGACTGAATAATAGAACAGTACAACACAACACCAAATTTCGAATAATTCTTCTTTTCATCTTGTTAGTAAGTAGTTAGATAGCTATTTGAGATATAGAAATACGTACAGTCCATATAACCTTAAGCGGCTTACTTAACCTTGGCGACCTTCATGCCAGCACACCGAATCAACTACACCAGAATACGTATATACACTAAAGCCTTTCTTTTGTAGATCTAGACCGGAAATTGTTTTTACCTGCAAGGCAAACTAGAACACATAGTGTGCCACCATTTTTTATAATCACTCCTCTATATCGAGAAAATCCGTACTCTCTTTCTTATTTATACCCCGCCTATCCAGTTCAATCAGACTAGAGGGTTTTATCTCCACTTCAGAGCTCGGCGGCGAGACCAGGTCGAATACATAAATATCGCGATGGCCAAATACAGCGCCACCGACACCACCGATAAAAGCGCCAGTCAGACCGCCGTAAAGACCCACGAAAAGGGCCATTGTTGGATCCACCAGTGATACTGCCAGGGCATAACCACCTCCGATATAGAATGCGCCTTTTTTAACGCCCTCGCTCATCCCCTTCCAGTGAGAAGTCATTGTCACATAGTTGATATCTTTTCTATGGAATTTGAACTGTTCGTCGCCGTCACGACGATAGAGGTATACGATACCGTCGTCTGTCATCAGGCGGTGTCCGGAACGATGCTCACCCGATATCAGCGCGACCTGTATAAGGCCACTTTTTAGAAATATTTGCTGTTCGTTTCTGACAACGTGAAATTTTTCATCCTTATCCAGGATGGATTCCATCGCGCATCCCGACAGAAGCACAAACAGCATTACACTCAGAAGGCTGAATCTTCCAACATACAATATTGCTCTGAACTGTTCGTCTTGAATGCGTTTCAAAGGTATTTTATCTCCAGCTTGTCTCGCATCTCGCAGGGAAAACACAAAAAGGTCGCGATCACCGCATGTTTGAGAAAATTTATTGTGATGCTAAACGCCATGGTGCGAGACAAAACTGCATGGGCATATTAACGTTTAGCGTTGAGGTTGACACAACAGTCGCTTGTTATGCTTATTCTAGAATAGATAGCTTAATCCTATTCTATATGCAGGTACTTGAACTGTACCCACGGAGTCATCCAGCCAAAAATCTGCCCCTACACTTCCTTCGAGGTTAAGGCTCCCTCCAACGCTGCGTTCCAAACCAATCCCAGGATACATCCCGTAGGATGTCTCCTTTTCAAATTGTTCTCCAAAAGCCATTCCATACACTCCCTCAATCAAAACGAACGACCTTATATCTGCGTGTTGAAAGTATTTCCGATACCCCACAGCCGTTCTAATTTCGTTATGAGTTAAATTCTGAGTACGCCAATTGTTGCGAAATACAGAAAATCCTAACGAAACCACATCTGTTTTTGATATAAAATACCGGATATCCACTACTCTGGAACCGATTCCTATTGCCACGGTAGGTTGTGTTTCGTTTGAGGCCAATGAGGCTTGCAGTCCTGATACCCAAATCAAAATAGCAGAGGCCAGAGTATTTATTAACATTCTAGTCATATAGAATCTCTTTTGTATTTTGTTGAAAATACATAGTGTGCATAACGAGGCCGTAGAAAAACCCTGGTACGATTTTTTACAGAAAAACCGACCTCCTGAGAAGCCATGTGTTCGACAAGCGCAACCTCAGGAATGGTTTTGCTACCCCATAATTCAAAAATATTTTTATACATTCGAGTTTTCCTACAGCCTCAACGATTCAATAAATGGCCGCCGCAGTTCGGCGGTCCCAGCACGCGCCTTTTGCGTGCGATCTTGATTGGCTTGCTAGAATTATTCTTGCCATTCTTTAAATTGTGGTGCTTGTCCGCCAATATGATCCCATGGCGCTTTTGAACCAACAAAGATGTGTGCTTCTATTTCTACGCCGGGATCTCCATTAACTGTTCCAAGGGTTATGCCATGCACTTTTCCTTGGTAGGTTCCACATAATGTGGTTCCGCACGTCTTACAAAATGCAAGTCCCCAACCTTCTTGGGATTCATAGCTTTGAAGGTTAGCCTCTCCTTTGTCCCATGTTAATGAACCAGGATCAGACAACTCTGCATAGGCTGAAGAAGCACCACTAAATGCTTTACGACAGCGCGAACAATGACAGGCTCGAGCTTTAATAAGTTCGCCATCGATCTTGTACTTTATTGTTCCGCAAAAACATTCGCCATCGATCATATAGTATTCCTGATAATAATTTCTAACAGCTCAATATATGGCACGAGATTAATATTCTTAAATAGCCCATCACAAATCCCCCGTAACTATTTGAATATACCCCTCTAGAATTTCCGCGCTCGATGCCCATTTGAAGATCCACATAGGGGGTTTCCCCGTATCCTTAATATAGGAGGCCCCTCGTTTCCCGAGATACGGGGTTCCGCATATACCACGGCTACGATTTCAACAGTGTTGATTTAATAGCAAATCCACGATGCAAACAAGGGAAAATTAGCCGTAAACCGCCAATGAAATTGGGCTAGATGCTAGGTCAGTAGAGCATCATCTGTTATTTCTGACGTGTTCGATTTGCTAAGGGGTGAATCGATACGGTGGATAGCAATTACTACCGTTCTGGAAACTAGTCTCTACTTGCAGACCCCACTAACCGAACCGTGTGTATTTTCAAGATGCCACCCAGATGGTGGCATAGCGCGCGGAGGCGCCTATCATGCTTTGCATGACGTGGGAGACACTACTTGTAGGAGCGACAAATTTTTTGGCGTATTTCTCGTCTACGGTTTTGCCCTCACTACTGGCTTTCGATTAGAACTCGGTCGACAATCGAAAGCAAAAACTTTCAATTGTTAATCAACAAACAAAATAATTAAGTGCATTTTTTAACACAGCAACGCGACTATTCACTGAATCTCGAATCAATAAATTACGTAATTCCAGAGTGTTTTATTTAGAATTGAAAAAATTACGTCGACCGAAATAAAGCAAAAATAAAATTCATTGCTAAATTAGAATTTTGGTTTTAATCTGTAATCCTGTTCCACGTCTGCAATAACTTTCGAAAGGAGTCGAACTTATGGCGGACTTTGATCCTTCGTTTTTTTCGATCAAACAAAATTCTTTTAAGTGGTTGCCGGACGCCAAAGATCTGTTGGTGCTCAATGCCGGTGAACTCACAAAAAAAATTGTCAAAGTGCCGAGACGAGATGCGCAACGCATAGTCGATTCGGTGGTGAGATTTGTACTCGACTTACCACGCAATTCAACTCCACTGGTAGTGTGGACTCACGGCGACAGTGAACTCCTCCTGCACAGTGATAAAACTAGAATCGATTTATCCAGCGGAATCGTCACCATAACCGCAACTGTAGAGTGCGATCAAAGCGGCGTTGTCGAGATTCCGATTCCGCTCGGTGTTGGTAGCAGTTCCTCACCAAGTGGTTTGTTGATGTCAGCATTTAATGAATTGCAAGGCCCACGCGCCATCGTCGACATCTGGACAGACTCACTCACCGCCTTCGCCTGGGAAACACTGCTTGAGACAGCCAAAGCCATTTGTTCTCAATTTGGCGTCGATACTAAGGGTAGACCACTGGTGCCCGGCAGTATCGGCGCCGGATCCCAAATCTTGTTAATCCAACCCATCGCCCGCCATAGCCTAAGAGTGGAAGCCTGATCGTGAGTAATAATCAAGAACTCGATGTATTTGGAAGTCTGGCCACTGCCGTCGGACTAACAGACAGTACCGGTTTCAGAGGGGAGTGGTTTAACAATCCCGTCGGTGGCACAGGTAACGCCAAAGGCTTGAAACACATCCTGTCTTCTGATGAACAACGCGAAGCCCTACTGGAATTTGTCGATCAGGTTCTGGGAGCCCCAGATCGACAAACTGAAAACGGCGCAACGTGGGTACCGTTGTTTTCAGAGCAGGGAGCAACGATATACGCTGTTGTTACGCCCTCCGCGGGGAAAACTGTCATCGGTTTTGGCGTTGAATACAAAAACGACGGCGCTACCAAAGTCATTGCCAAAGTCCATGTACCGATTTTTCAAATTGCGGGTACAAGCGACACGCGCCAAAAAACACCAGAACCCGATTGGTTGTTCCTGGGCAAGGACAACGCATTCATTGAAATCAGCCTTGGTTTGGATTTTGCCGATGTATCGCCTGCATCCGGCGAAGTAGCACTTGATGGCGTAACGCTTAAAGCATCGATTCCGACAAATGGTAGCGACGCATTTGGGCTTTCGCTAACATTGGAACAGTTTCAATTACCTGGTTCCAGCACGCCTCAAGATTTCGAACTCAACAGTTCTTCGCTTGCCACGTTGGGTCCGGACATACTCGAATTTGTGTTGAGTTTATTAAAGGCGCAAGCGGACGCCATCGACGACGATAGTGCGTTTGCGCCGTTTAAAGCTTTGATGGGTCTACTCGGACTCACTAATGATCCCAACATTCCCGAATTACCGATCGAAAATTTTGTCACACAAGGCGTATCGGCGGTAGTGGTATGGCTTGAATCCATCTTTATCTCCCCCAGCAACCGTAATGCCTGGTTCAATAAATTAGCTCAGCTGCTCGGCGTAACACCAACAGATATTATGTCTGTTGGCAACAGCACCAAATTAAATTTTACGCTTACGCTTGCCAAATTTGGCATCGGTTTAAAGATAGGCTCAACCAGCGGTGGTGGCATACAGATCACACCGTTTATTGACGTCACTTTGGCAGTTCAGAGCAATATTCAGGCGAAATTTTTTGCAGAGATATTGACTGCGGATACGGCAAAAGGTGAAGTAAAGGCCTTTCCTACTCTGTCGGCGATGGTGGAGTTTGGTACCGACAACCCTACATCGAGTAGCGATCCCAATATATTGATGCCTGTCGATAGCAGTTTCAGCCCTGCTATTGGTATTAACGCGATTAAACTCGGCGCACGCTTACTCAATGGCAAACCAGAGTTTGCGCTAACTGCTCACGGTGTCACCATGGGCAGCGATGTACACGCGCTGATGGATTTATCCAGTCCGAATTCCGCTCTCGACGCACTAAGCACAGCAGTAAACTCCGCATTGTCTGCCGCTCTCAGCGCACTGGGTAGACCAGGTGAAATCACCAGTATGTTGATCGGGCTTAACCCGCCGACCGGTATTAGTGGCATTTCTGCACAAGCCATAGTCAATAATCCGCTTAATGCGGTTCGCGACTATTGGAATGCCTTACGCGCTGATTCAAATGCGATGCGTAGCGTTCTGCTTGCGCTACAGGAATTATTTACCGGCAATGACAGTGATGCTGTTACAGGCTCAGGGAGTGACATCGACCCCTGGCGGGTCGATTTTAATGGCATTCAACTACTTGTTCGCAGTATAGGAGATGAGTTGTTATTTGATTTCGGGGCTGAATTTTCAACTCCGATATTCGATGATTTTGCAGCCAGTGCGACCATTCATGCCCGCCTTCTACGTTGCAACCTGGTACAAACCAGCGCAGAGTTTTTCAATAGTTTTTCCGCTTGCGTTGAATTCAAGAAAGCAGATGACAGTACCGCGCGATTTGATTTAGGCCCCGCCGATTTATTACTCAAATCCTTCGGCGTGGAGGCTGCCTGGTCGCCGCGTGATGGCTTTGCGTTTTATCTGAAATCCAGCGAGCTTGCCCTAGAAATCGACGCAATATCTGATGAAGGCGGCACCGCAAATTTTGAAATCCCCTTACCGAAATTCAAAAAAGACGGCTCTGTCGACTTTACTCCAGATTGGGAACAACTCGAAAGCATCGTTGCTATTTTACTTTCGCGTATCAATTCTCCGATCATTGAGGTGATGTTGGATCTGAGTGGTTGGCGTGGCCTCGGCGCACACCTGAAGCTTGAGGGACTGGTGAGTGACCCGAAGGCAGCGCTCCTCGAATGGCTTGGTGAACTCGTTATCGACTGCGCCAACATACGCACCGCTTTGCAACCGGTTGCCTATATTCTTAATGGTTTTCGCGATGCCGAACCTTCCGGTTACGGACACCAACGCGCACCCTATCGTTGCGCGATAGCCGCAGAGCCTTCCGCGCCGGCAGTCGTTGCGTGGTTTGATCCCGGTTGTCCGCTAGCGCTAAATCGTTATCAGACCTTACCCGGTCGATTCGATGTTTATGATAATTTCGAAACACAAGTTCTAGTCGACGCATTACACGATGCCAGTAGCGCACTACCCGATTTGGCCGATCTGCTTACCGGCCGCAATCAATTGGCCGAGGGGTTTAGCGTCCTGATAGAACGTTTTGCTGGTACTGATGGCATAGTCGGACGGCCGGTATCGTTACCAGAAAATGTCGACGGCGTGAGCATACAGGGATTTGGTTATTCTGCCTTGATCGCACGTGGCGCAACAAAACAGATACTCGCTGACATATTCCCTAGCAAGCCGAATGCGGTGTTGTTTGTCGGTTGCGAGGACGTGTGGGCGAGTTGTTTTGGCGCCGAAGTCAACAGCTTTGATTTGCGAACTGCATCGACACGAACACCGATTTCCAGTAGTGCAAACGACATTTGGTCATTAGCGCTACCTACGCCAACACAAGCAGCGATTGCGCGCCCGGATTTAGGTGGTATCGCTGAACAAGCGCAACGTATCAATCGATTATTACAAGGCAGAAGTGCACCGATTACCGTAGTTGCCTACGGTGCAGCTGGCGCCGCCGCCATCAAGGCTGCGCAAACCAACGCACAAATCGAACATGTCGCTACCGTAGGCGCGCCCTGGGGTGCAGTCTCAGTTGATACTTTTTCCACTGGGCTCAGTGGCGACGCGCTACGTTTCTTGTCACGCATTCCTATCGAAGAAGAAGCCGACCCTGACCAGGAGTGGTATGCAAACGAGGCCGTTGAATATTTGCATCTGTTCCACCTGATTGATCGCGCCTTGGCCTCGGTAGGTGATTCCGAGACTTTATTCGACACGATACCCGATGCCTCCGCGCTCGCATTACGTAGTGGACTCAAGGTGACGGCAGCGTTTGGCAATTTGTCGTCACAGCAATTGAATTCGGCGCTCGCAGAGCTGGTACGTGAGGCGATTAACTATGCCTATGCCGACTTGGACAGTGAATCTGCAATCGAACAAGAGAAACTTTATTTAGGTCTGGATATCCCGGTCAACAATCTGAACCTGGGTGGGATACTTGTCGGTGCAGGCGCGACATTAGAGCTTGTTTCGTTTGATCGAGGCACGGGTGGTGACAGTTTCGCCATTCATAATCAACAGCAATTGCATTTGCGATTGAATTTTGGTGTTCACGATGGCTGGCTCATCGGCGGCCCCGGTTCTGACAGCCCAATTGAAGCACGTTGGATGTCTGTTGACGTGAAGATTCCGATCAACGACCCAACGCGCAGCGGCAGTACGGAAATCATTTTTCACGAAGCCAATTGTGTTGGCGTCAAACGTGATCGATGGATTGTATCACTCGACGCCCTCGCCATCGGTGCAACTGTTGTCGATCCGGCCAGCCACATGATTATGGCTGATATTGTTAGCCGTATTGGCAGCGTTTCTCCTGAATTCACTTCCTTGTTTGCCTGTTTAGGTTTAGTCCGCGATGGCGGTTTCGACGCTCAAGGAATTGATCGTCTCGTATTTGATACAGAGCAAACCCTGCGCGCCGCATTAAGCGCCAAGGCCTCTGACATGGCCGGTATCCTGCGTAGCCTTTACGGCTTCAGTGGCAACGGTACATCACTCGCCTGGAGTATCGACGCGGCAACGATATCCGTCGACCTGGCGACGCGCACGCTTGGCGTCGACATATTGCACGAAAGTACTGGATTTCCGCCGTTTGGCCTGAGCGTCGCACTTAGCCAGACAGGTTTGCGTATGAGCGGCGCCGTGGGTTTTGTCGACACGACGCGAGGAGGAATTCAGTTACGTGGTGTTATCGAATCCGCGACACCTAGCGATGCAGAATTGTACGTCGATTGGAAATTGCCCGGACAATCTCCCGTCGATTCTATCGACGTTTTTGATCCGGCGCACACAGATAGATTAAGTAAACTGGTTGCTTCATTTGTTCCGGCGACACTCATTAGCACTGTGATCGACGTATTGCGTGGCCGCGTTCAAGCCTCGTCTGCCCAAGCAATTGACCAAGTTCTACAGAGTTTGCAATTGCTCAAAGATGCTGACGAATTCGGCTATCGTGGCATCTACACGCCGTGGGCGTTGTTCATGGATCCGGGTGCGTGGTTACGTTTTGGCGCGGCGCCCTGGCAATCTGATCCATTCGGACAAACCATCGCCGTCATGGATAAGCTACTACCGATTATCGTTCCCGGTCATAGCGGAACGGGGTGGCCACTATCAGACGATGTCGCCATTACCTATTCCGTTATCAGCGGACAATTGCGTTTAGGTCTTGCCGTTAATATTCATCACAATCTAGGCGACATACCACTTGATGCCAGTATTATCGGTGGTATCGCGATTTCCCAATCGGGAAATGCGCTTACTGTTTTACCCGCAGCCAATGCATCGGTGCAATTCAACGGCAACGGTTTGGCCGTCGCGATAACGCCGGATGTACGTGTCGATATCCTGCGTCCGTTGACCAGTCCATTGCAAATTTATCCCAATAGTCCCGGCGTTGGCGCGCTCATAGGCGCAGGACTGCAAATGGCATTGCCACCCGTGCTCAATGCGCTCGCGGCTCAACGCAGCAATGCGTCAGTCGATCAGATTTTGCGTGATACTGGACAAGTCGTTTTTGATTTGGGTGGAGCGCTTGATTTGCTCGAAGCGGGTCAGTTTTCATCGGCAAGAATCACCAACTTTGCCAACAATCCTGCCGCAGCTTTCCTTGATCGAATACCGCAATTAACTACCGCGACACTCACGCGACTGGCACAAATGTTAAACAGTCCTTCGCTGGCTGTGGCGGTAAGTTCCCCTGCGCCAGGAAAAACCAAACTCGACTTCGGTTCTCCGTCTGTTTTTAGCATGACGATGGACAACACCGTACCCAGTACTCCGGCCGTAGTTCTCAGTGCCCAGTTCCAGTTTCCGCAAGCAGGCACCATACGTGTCAATCAAATCCGTCTCAATCAATACGGAATGCAGGCCGAGATTCGTTATATTGGTGAGAATTTTAATATCGGCAACGCCGTCATGTTACGGCCGGTCATACATTGCCGCGCAGGAATAACTGCCGGCAGTTTCTCGCGTTTATTCGGAATTGGCCTGGAGTTAGATAGCACCGGTCAATGTATCGAATTTCGGTGGAACTTAGATGCAAGCCCTCCCTATTTGGCAATAGTCGATAGCGAGGGAGTTGAAACCGCTTCTAGTGATACTGATCTAGCCATTGCGATTACCGCAAAACTACTTTCTCTGGCATCGAGTTTTGTTTTCCAGAAAGTCGCGCTTGTAGAAAACAGCGAGTGGCATACTCGTCTCAAAGGTGTTGTCTTACTTGATCAAAACGGATTGCCTGCACTCGATACCGCGCTATTTTCTGAATTCGTCAATATTGAAGATCCGCAACCGTTGCTCAACCGAATCTATCGATTGGCATTTAATCTCGCTGGACCTGACATCAAACTCTCATTTGGTGATAGTAATGAAGTCGTTGTCAGTTTGATTAAGAAAACTGACGGGCCCAATCAAAGCGTCGGTATTAATGTCAATCTCAATGGCAATCTTAACGTAGCCACCGGCGATCCCAATGTTGACCTCGAAGTACTTGCCGACTGGATAAAGAGTTCCGTCGCATCACAGCCAGGATTTTCCTTATATTTAATAAAAAAAGATGCCAGTGATCATTATTCCCTCGCGCCATCGTTTGCTTTGGCAGGACTAGGCGTGCGCGTTTCGAAAACGGCAGGCCCGCTTATCGATCTCGGAATCATGAGCATCAATGCGCTGGCAGTTCATGTGTATGGCGAACATACAGGCAGCGACTTTGGCGCAGGCGTTCATTTGCAACTCGACGGCTTAGCCCTCACCCCTTCCAGTGGTGGCGGCAATAACGCCGTTGCCGAAAACTTGCTAAGTGATGCAGCATCGTCATCTTCGCCCTCTGCGCGACCTTCGTTCAGCCCATCAATTGCCATTCAAAAAAATCCCGGACCCGGTGACGCAAAATTCAGTTTACGCGCTGGTGAGGGTAATGGCCCCTGGTGGCTGGTCATTCAACGCCAACTCGGTCCAGTCTATATCGAACAGTTTGGACTAAAGGTCGATGAAGACGAGCAAAACATCAACGCTATTACCATGTTGTTTGACGCGCGCGTCGATATGTTCGGCATGAGCGCCGCTGTCGACCAACTTAGTCTGACCTGGCATCGCGGCGGCGACTTTTTTGACGTCAGCAGTTGGTCCGCAGACTTGGCCGGATTTGCAGTCGCCGGTGATTTTTCTGGCCTGTCTCTGTCTGGCGGCATGTTAAAAACCAATGACGACGGTGTCATTAGTTATGTTGGGATGTTGACTGGCCGTTTTGCCACCTACGGTCTGTCGGTGTTTGGCGGATACACCGCTAACATCATGCCGCCAGATCCTTCGAATCCTTCACCCCCGAAACCTTCGCCTTCGTTCTTTGTCTTTGGTGCGATTGTCGGACCTATCGGCGGACCACCCGCGTTTTTCCTCACCGGACTTGGCGGCGGACTAGGCATCCAACGCAAAATCAGAATGCCTGATGATTTCTCTCAATTCGCCACCTATCCGTTTATTGAAGCCCTCGATCCCAATGCCTCAAGTGCTGGCGATCCGATGGAAAAGTTGCGCAGACTAAATACATACTTTGGCGCAGAACCAGGTAACTTTTGGTTTGCTGCCGGCATCAGTTTTACATGCTTCTCCTTGGTTGATGGCATAGCCGTTTTGTCCGTGTCCTTTGGCAAAGGACTCGACATTAATCTGCTAGGACTGGCGCGCATGGCCTTGCCTCGCCCGCAAGCACCACTGGTATCGATTGAATTAGGATTAATCGCGCGATTTTCAACATCGGAAGGTTTGTTTCTGATTCAGGCGCAACTCACCGATAACTCCTGGTTACTCTATCCCGAAGTACGTCTCACTGGTGGGTTTGCCTTTGCTACTTGGTGGAAAGGTAAAAACGCTGGACAGTTTGTAATGACGCTCGGCGGCTATCACCCGAGTTTTTCCCGCGAAGGCTATCCGATCGTGCCGCGATTAGGACTGGTGTGGAAGCTGGGCGACGCTATTGTCATCAAGGGCGGAACGTATTTCGCCTTAACCTCAGAAGCCTTGATGGCAGGATTGGATATCGAAGTCAGCGTTGATTTCGGCTTTGTGTGGGCGAGAATTTCGTTCGGGGCTCACGCAATTATTTATTTCGACCCGTTCTACTTAATTGCCAATGCCTATGCGAGAATCTCAGCAGGTATCAAGATTGATACCTTCTTCGGCACCATAAGCCTGAGCTTCTCACTCGGTGCATCCATCGAAGTTGAAGGTCCGGATTTTCACGGCAAGGCTAGACTCGAACTCGGACCGGTCGATGTTACCGTACCCTTCGGCAATCAAAATACCGCCAAACATCCCACCATTAGCTGGGATGAATTCGTCGCAAAATATCTTGAACGCGGCGTGCACGGTGGTGCGCGAAGCGTCACCGGTATTACCGGTAAAGGCAGTTTACCCGCGGCTACCGATGGCAAGCGCGATGCACCATCGAGCGACGGATCAGAAGATCGTCCATATGAAGTTTTTGCAGAATTTGAATTAAGCATCGTATCGACCATCCCCATCAAGAAGACACAGATACACTTTGTCGGCGTGCACGACATGACTATCAAAACCTCTGATGGCACGGCAACGACAATCAATTTGGCGCCAGTGGGTACCAGCAATTTCATTTCGGTATTCGAACTCGCCTTGTACAAAAAAGACAATGCGGGCAACTGGCCTAATATTGATTCTCTTCACTCGAACTCCAGTTCAAAGTTGGCCAAGTTGGCAGCAGGATTTGCACAGGAAAGCGAAAGTCATAAAGGCGCCAGCTATGGCTACGAGGCATTCCCCATCGGCGCATGGGGCGAATCAAAAGATCCGGAACAACCTTCCAAGGCATTACCAAAAGGCGATGTTATTTTTGCGCCGAATCGCTACAAATTAGTAGCGGAAGCTGACCCGCAAAATATCACCGGGCCTCCTATCAATAACAATCGCGTCGAGGCAGAACGCCGTCACTTACCGTTATTGGCAACCGGTCCGATGCGCGCCACGATAATCAACTCTGCCAATAGTTTTGGTTTGCCTAGCATTCCTTCGCAAACCGAGGCGCTAATGAACCTGGCGCAACAAACCTTGTTTAGTGATCTCGGCCCTATTGCCGTCGATGGTTTTATTGGCAATAGTCAACGTAGCGCAACAGCAAAAGCATCCTACGTTGGTTCTCGTACTGCACCACCTATGTTCGGAACATTAACCGAAGGAATGTTGGAAGCCAATGACGTCAACGCTTCTTCAGCATTAATGCAGGCTGCGCCCGCCGTCGTGGGCCGTACACCGCGCGCGCCTTTTGTCGCTACCGTCATGACCAGTGGTACAGGCGTTGAATTAAGACCTAAAGGCACTAGCGTGAGTAACCAACGAATCAAACGTCGTGCAGCGCCGAGTATTGATTCGGTGAAAGGTCGTTTAGGACGTAGTCTGCCGATCAGCATGAAATTCACGGCGGCACCCGCATTTGTCAATGACCTGACCGTAATTACACAAGGTGCAATTCCCAAAACCCATATGGCGGGTGTCGCCCGTTCCTATCGCGGTGGACATGTCGGCACGGCATTTGGGGGGTCGATAGTCAGCGGTCTGTCATCACCCCTATCGAATAGAGCCAAAACTCACCGTCATCAGCCACAAGGTTTTGAACCGGGCAGTCGTCTGCGTCCCGGCGACGTTGTGGTGTTGAATTCTCCCGATGCTGCGATTGATGTACACGAAAACCGACCCAGTCTCCGCGTCGATGGAACTGCACGCGTGGTGGTATTAGACAGCAGCGGGTTTGCTCAACAAGATGTTGTTGTCAGTAATGACAAGCTGGACATTTGCAAAGGCGCAGCCTTGATCGCAATTCAAGCCGATGGCACCGTCGATGATATTGTTGAAAATCACGGCATAAATATTATCGGATGGCATGATCAGTCGCGTGTCGCTCGTCTCGGTCAACGTTCAGCATTGGGTGCAGCCTGCGTGATTAATACCCAGGGGCAAGGAATTCGCGAACCCTTAGGCTGGAACACTGCGGGCGATATCGTGCGTAATGCGGCGGTTGTTTCAACACGTTTTGATCATCAAGTCAAAACGATAGGCCTGGTACTACGCCAGACACAACTAAAAAATCTACTGGATACTGACGTGGATATCATCAATGCCACGTCCAATCACACCCTTGATCAACCAACCGTGATTCAAATCGGTGGTCGAAGCATCGTGCTATTCGAGGTCCAGGCCAAAGACCAATCACCGATCATCATTCGCGTCAATGAAGGTGGTACGCGTCAAATCGCCGGTGTTATCGCCTCGCAAAGCGCGATGAATGACGTCGCCGATCTGATTGCTGATCGTGGTTTGCTCTCGTGCGTCGCCAGACTCCGTGCCGCAAAAGGTTCTGGTTGTACATTACATTGGCAGCAAGCGGAAATTTCTTCAAGCCAGCCCACACCGGGACAAGTATCGATTCAAAAAGATGAAGTGGTGTTCAGCGGCAATATTGCAGCACCGAATGTTTTCAAAGACACCAATGTGACTAGCGACGAAGAGGAAACTACAGAATGATGAGAGTTCCTCATAGCATGGGAGTTTAAGGTATGGCAGTAGGCAAAGGACAATTTCAACTATATGGCAGCATCGAGCCCGACTTAAAAGCCGGTGATTGGAAATTCGTCGCCGATACAAAACTCACTGCAAATAAAGATGGACAAGCGCTCGGCAACAACGACTTAAAAGTTGATCGATCGGAGATTCATATACGCGTGCGCTCGCCGCGTTACTTACTCCCACCCGATCAAGTCCTTTCGACTTTTCCACCCGCGAATTCAAGCGGCAGTTACGGTAGTCGACTACCTCAAGTGGTGATTAAACGTCGTACCTTACCGTGGGAACGCCAAATCGACGGTCAGCCTGAACGTGTGCCATGGTTGGCCCTGGTACTCATCGCGCAAGAAGAAGCGATACTGGAAACAGGCATTAGCGTCGACCAGTGTGTTACATCGGGTGTTACGCTCCCCGGTGTAAAGGACGTGGAAAAAGGCAATTGCCTGGTGATTCGAAAATCGATGATCGACAAGATTTTTCCTACTCAGGAAGACGTTGAGTTATTAGTTCACGCCCGTGAAGTCGACATCAATGATACAGAACTGATGATGGGCGACGACGATGGCTTTCTATCGGTGGTGGTATGCAATCGTTTACCCTTGCCAGGTCGCGATGATGAGGGCAACGAAGTACCGGTCAAATATCTTGCCTGCCTGATCAATCTCGAAGGGCAGTTTGATGCATTACTGGAAAAGTCACCGCCCTATTTGGCCTATACTACGTTTGTTTCGAAGGCTACCAATTACATAAAGTCGCTTGCCCAAAGTGATCACCAAGCGATGTCGACTACCATCAAAACACATTTTGACGGCGTCAGTTCAGGCACTGGCAGTCTTGACGCACCGTCGCCCCTGGCAGGCGCAGACTCAGGCTCAACTGCATACTCAATCTCTACCGGCGCCAACACCATCGGCGTGCAATCAAATCCGGTTAAATCGCATTGGGGTAAGAAAAAGGATAAACCATCGGACTCGATGAGTGTTCAACTGAAAATGGCAAAAGATTTTGCTTACGCCGATATTCCGAACTTTCTGTTAGACAAAACCTACCGATTTCCCGTGCTACTGCACTGGAGTTTTACCTCGTCAGGTTCCACGACATTTCGTTATCTTATGCAGCATTTGGATTCACGCTTACTCGGTGATACGGGCACGCACAGCAAACCCCTCGATGGCCGTTTACCGCTAGAGGTTGTCGAAACCGGACATCTTGGATTAAATCACAAAACCCGCGAGGGAGACGAAGTCCGTTCGTGGTATCGCGGTCCTCTGGTACCACATCCAACAAAATCATCCGTAGCGGATCGACTACCCTTAGCCCATAGCTCTGATCAGTTGCGCATCGTTGTGCCGGATGGTCGCGAAGATTTGTCTCTGGCGTCGGCGTTTGAAATCGGACGACTCCTCACACTGTCGCAACCGTCGATCATTAATTCCTTGTTGCGTTGGCGGCAACGTCACTATCACGCTGCACGGCTGCGTTCGATTTTGGATAGTCGGTTGGAAAACTGGCGCGAACTTCTCGGCGAGGACATTCGTGAAGAAACGCTCAAACATTTGGGGCCAATTGTCGGGCGATTTTTTGCCAAAGCCATCGTTACTCAACCGGAAAAATTTGTTGGCAATCCACGGGTCACCATATCACCCGGGCGTCCCATGCCATTCGATGGCATGGCCACGGATATACTCGGTCGCGGATTAGGAATAGATACGCATTTATTGCGCGGCGATATTGGTCGCATACTCGATAACATTCGCGATCTCGAAACACCGACGATGAATTTCGAATTGAACGACATCGGTCGCGTCAACTTTCGCGAAAATCTTCAAGCCAGTCTCAACAACCAAAAAGTCGATATCGTGTCCAACACATTAAATTCGATTTTACAAAACAATGTACTCGTTGGTCCGAATGTCTCTGTTTTGGACATCAGTAAGAAAACCGTCAATTTCGATATATTGGATCGAATTTTGGCTGCTGAAAAAGATGAGGAAAACATCTAATGTATAAGCCGCAGGATATCTTGAATAATTTGGCCCCTGAGTTAGACGCGATAAAGAAGGCTTCGGCCGCAGAATTCAGAAAGTTCGAAGACACCGCGATGCCTGCCGAGTTACGTCAGTGGCTGGTTCGGCTACGACTTCTGGAAGGGGTTCCATTTGCCAATCTGGTTGCCGATAGTGAATTGCTTCCCCTCGAATCTATACGCTGGTTCTATATGGACAGACGTTGGACTGATGCCCTGGTGCAAGGTGCCTTAAGTGTTGGCACCGTCAATAGCGACGATCGTACTCAGCTCGAAACCCAGTACGCAGCTATACGTGCAGAACTGGACACCGAAGAACGCAACGTACGTCTGAATTCCGAGGCCAGTCGCAAATCCGGCGGCGCCGGTCCTATTAGCGGATTTTTATTGCGATCACGTGCAGTCGCTGGTTGGCCTGGACTGCACGTACGGGCGTTTTACGAAGAACCCGACGAAGGAGATGAGGGCGACTATAGCGACAATTTGCCGGAAGTGCAGTTGATTCGTTTAGAGCGTCTCGCGCCGGCAGTATTGTTGTGCCTATTTGACGGCGTGCCGAAAGTGGTACACATCGAAGAGCCTCGTCAGGGAATTCAATTCGGTGTGTTGCAGAAAGATGTTGGCAACACGCGGCGCGCTGTCATCCGACCACGCGACGTCAATACCAGTGAATACATCGACAAATTGGGAGGGCAAGACAAAACCGTACACTTTCGTCCCGGCGGTTCTGGCGTAATCGATATTCGTCAGTTGGAAAAAGATTTGGCTGCGGTCACGGGTGGTGATACCGGGGCCGGTGATGAATTGAATAGTGGCGAATACGCATTACAGTGTTTGCGTTTCCCCTATCGACAAGTTTTTGGAGCGATTGCAAAACCAACGTTGGATTCCGTATTTAAGGCGACAGTGAACTACTCCCAATTGGTTTCCGGCGTGAAAAAGGGAGTGCAGTGATATGGCGAGCAAAAGTGGCAATATCGTCAGCGATCGCGATTTACTGAAAAAATCAACGCTCGACAACGCGATCTATTCCGAGAGATGGGCCTGGCTTGTTCGTGCCAGCACCGATATTGGTTCAATCACCACGTGGGATCCCAATTTATTGCGTGATAAACGCATACTGGTACCGATTGATGTTCAGGCATATTTCTCAAACGAAACCGAGCTGCTAACGCCGGTGACCGGTGGTCCAAATGATCCCGCGCCATTTTCGGAAGGCAGCGTCGCTTCTTACGGCGTACATCTGCACTGGGCCATGCCGGATGCTTTGTTACGCGGTCAACACGAAGAGCATGGCGATGCCCTGGTGTTACCCAAGCTACCCGATCGGTGGGTGGTGTTACGGCTGTTATTCCCCAACGGACACGATCGCCCGATGGTTCGTGGTTGGGTGATCGACGCCAAAACCAAAGCACTGAGCGCGCTCAAGGATTTCAACGGTAGCTTTAACGTGCCAACGGATGCGCAGACGTTCGACCCACTCAATGGTGGTATCGGTGGTTCATTATTGTGGACAGCATCGTATCATGCGAGTGCCGGACGTTTTGGTTTTCATGATCCGCTCGACGATATCAACATTCTAAAGAATACCGCCAAGAAAGGTTTTCATAACGACATCGCTACCTATCTGGTCTGTGGTTGGAATAGTACACATGCCGAAGATCCTCTCAATGCCACTGGCAAAGGGGAATTGTTCGATCTGCTGCAGGAGTTGCGTTGGTTTGTCGATCCCGAGCAAGACGAGGATGTTTCTCAACCATTGTTGTCGACGCTAGCGATGTTGCAGAGTTCGGGATATTTTCAATTTTTCAAGGACGTTGGCGAAACCGAAATACATACGCAGAAAGATGTTCAAAAATACAAACACGCCGACATTATTCCTGAATCATCGCTAGCGGTGAGCAATCCCGGACGCGTCATTATTAAACAACGCCCGCCGCGTTTTTCATCGATGTTACATGGCATGGTCACGGGCGTTCCAATTAACGCAGCCAGTCCGATGTATGATGAGCGGCCTAACAGCAGCTCGTTGTCTTTAGCCATTGGATTCGACACTGACGATGTCGTCACGGCCTTGGGTGCCAGCACCTTGGGAACATCAATCAGTGATCGACAAACCGCTGAGACGATTGCCGCTGCATTTACCAGCGATCTAATGGATCGCTTAGGTGAACCCGATGGTTTACGAGACATCGCGGAAAAAGAACATTCCGATATGTTCTGGTCTTCGCCAGGAAAACCATTGCCACTTGATCGTGAAGATGTCTTGCGTGTTGAAGATTCCGCCAAGGCCAATCCCGTATCAATTGGTCGCAAGGCTCGCTCTATCGCCTCAGTGAAATTTAGTAAAACGAAAGGACGCCAGGGAAAATTCGGCACCAAAGGTGACCAGCTCGGTTTGCGTGTCGACGGTCGACTCGGAAGCTCACGGCCGCTTAATGACTGGTTGCAAGACACGACCAAGAACCCGGGAGAATCACGCAGTGTCAGACGACCTGCCCCACGCCTTTTTAGACCTCAGGCGCCGGTTGTTGCGATAAAAGGTTGCAAACCCAGCTTACGTCATCACCATGATGGTAGTTACGACGATCACAATCGCTTGCGTTGTCGGTATCCCAGCGAAGTCATAAAATGTATCGACAGCGTCGTTGACGGAGTCGATCTGGTACCGTCGCTAAATTCCGGCGCAGTACCCAACGAAGTTCTTTTATTAGCCCGCGAAGCGGCGATCTTAACACCCTACGCCGCGAGTTGGCTGGCAAAAGCCGTGAGCAAGAATTCGACATATGAGCTGCAATTTAGCAATCGTATTCAAGCCGAAATGCTGAGAATGTATTCATTGGATGGTCGCTATGACGGCACCGGTGAATTCAATTTTCGGACCTCACCGATGTCCATACAAGGCGATGCCACACGTGCGCATAATGGAAACTTTTGGGAGGGAGAATCCTTCTACGACAGCTCGGTGGCGAGACAGTTATTAGCCGAGTTGTCACGTATGGCCTATCTAAAGGGTACACCACCCAGTCCTATTGGCATTACCGCATGGCGTCAGCCGTGGGTGCCGTTATGGTTGGAGTGGCGTGTACAGATCACTGGCTGGGACAACCTGGACCGCTGGACGCTCGAGGATTTGGATTTCAAATTGCTGGAAGACAGCGGCGCGAACAAGATTTTTCAATTCGATGGACGCAGCCCGATTAACCGCGGTTTGAGTACTGCGCTACACAGCAGTATCCAACGCTGGATCACCGCAGAGCAGGAACGTGACGCCACCGAAGCCACGCTCGGCGATAGTGATAAAGCTGCACTGGAAGATCTTGCGGACTTTCTCGCCCCGTTGGATTTGGTGTCGACGTCCCTCGACGGAATTCGCGAGCAGTTATTGGGATTGCTTTATCAAGGTGGTATCCACACCGCAAAAGAAGAAGAACATAAACCCACAGCGCACGCATTGCCTGTCCCATTATTCGGCGGCAAATTGAAGCTACTCAATTTGCGTCTTGTCGATGCCTTTGGCCGAACACAAACTATTGCGTTAAACAAAGTGGAAACAACCACGGCATTAGAAGTGCCAGGTGAAGACGCCTGCATCCGCATGCATCCGCGGATACAAAATGGCGCTCGCTGGCTCTTTCGACTCGTCAGTCCGTCGTGGCCACTCAATGCCGATGCAGCCAACGCCCCCGAAGCCTTTGTCAACCAGATCGAGCCTAAATTCGCCATCAATCCGGTCGCCGGTTTTTTGTTACCAGATCACATCGATGAGGCTCTGGAGTTTTTTGATGTTGATGGCAATGCGCTTGGTCAACTAAGTCATCATGAAATTTCCGGTGCCGTGCGATGGGAACCCGCGCCAGGGAGAGCTGTTCCTCCAACAGCGGGACCGTCAGAAGAAATTCCAGATTCGGCGATGGCATTGGGACTATTGGCAGAAGGCGTGGTGCGTAGTGACGTGCGTAATCGCGCCACGAGTCAACCCGATCGGGACTCGGCCTTGAGCGCGTTGTTACGAACAATTGATACCGCTCTGTGGACAATAGACACCTACAGCTCATTAGGTACCAGTGCAGTCGCCGGACTGGTTGGCCGACCGATCGCTGTAGTCAAGGCGACGCTGCGTCTGGATATACCCGACGATATTGATAGCGTCAAAATCACCCACATCGGTGGCGCAGACGCGCGGCGCGAATCATTTGAGTCCTTGCGAGATCAATATTTTCCTGTGCGTTTCGGAGATCTTCATCGCAGTGACGATTCGCTACTCGGTTTTTATGTCAACGAAAACTACGATGAGTTCTATCTCGTCGACAAAGTGCTCGCTGAGTATGCAAAAGATTCGGGACGCTGTCGCGGACATCTCGGTCCTTTGGGAAGTACTCAGACACCCGAAACAGTGAAGCTCACCCACCCGTTGCTGAAAAAAGATGACACGATTTATGTGCGTCCCGGGCAAGTGATTCGACTCACCCTACTGATGTTGCCTGCTGGACGGGTGCATCTGACATCTGGCGTGTTGCCTAAGAAATCATTGTCATTGAACGACGCCTGGATCACTAAAGGATTAACACGGGTGATTCCATCCGTACGCGTCGGCCCTGTACTGGTAGATCCCGAGGAAATTCGTTTGCCGAAAGTGAATTTGCTCGGCGAGAAGCAACAGTTTACGCGTCGCACCGGACCGCTTACGTGGCGTGATGATCCGATTGTCTCTGCAACTGACGCCGCCTTGTTACCGACCCTTCCCCATGAGATTCAAGAAGGATGGATTCGCATTATTGAGGGAGAATAATGATGAGCGAAATGGAATATACGCCGGATTTAACACGCGAACAAACACAGATTCGAGAACAGCGCGCGGCACGCAAAGCAGCTCGAAAGAAAATGAATGCTGCACGTGAACTATACAATCAACAACGAATACCTAACCAGCCTCCCCAACTGCTACGCAATGCGCTCAGTGCCTATAAAAAAAATCGTCGGTTGTTAGCGCAAACCGACATAGGAGAGCCCGACAGTGAAACAGCGCGAACGCGTTCGATGTCAGCGCGTGCCTTCTCACAACCCGGCGCCGCCAACCGCAATCAAAATCGCTGGGTGCCTATCGGTCCCTCCGTAGTCATCAGCGGACAAGCCGATCGCCTGCCACGCGTGTCCGGTCGTGTTCGCGATATTGCAGTCAGTCCCAACGGTAAACGTGCCTATATCGCCACGGCGAAAGGTGGCGTTTGGTATACACGCAACGCAGGTCTGACATGGGATCCTATAGGCGCGTGGGCAAGCGATGAACGCAGTACGGGTGGCAATATTTCTACATTTTCCTGCGGATGCTTGCTCGTAAAATTTGATAACGATGTCAACAGTGAAAATGATTTTGTGATGGTAGGCACCGGTGAGCCTAGCTCAGGCTACACTACGGCTGGCTTTAGAGGTTTTCGAGGCATAGGCGTATTAGTATCAAACAACGCTGCTCTCGCCAATTTGCAAGACGATCCTTGGGAAGAAGACGCAGGTCTATTTGTATTCGAAGGCGAATCAATCATGCGTATGGTCCGCGTACCACACGCCTTGAGCGGAGCGAATGCAGGTGAACTAAACGACAAAGTCATCGCCGCCAGCTCGAAAGGATTGATACTGGGTAACCGTGTCGCTGGTGCTCTTTCCAATAGATACCAATGGGTGTCTATAAATTTACCCACGGCTGGTCTTGTTGCCCAGGCGCAACACATACAACACCATAGCTCTCCCGATCCTGGTTTTATCGTCACTGACGTCGCTTTTTGTGGCAATCGTTTATACATCGCTTTCTTTAGCCGCGGGCTGGCGATGTTAGATCCGAGTGAATTCGGAAACGATTTTACTACCGTAAACAATGCGCACTATCACTGGATACCTCACATGCGTTTAACGACGGGTAGCAGTGATCCTGCCGGCAGTATGATGGCCGGACGCATCAGTATCGCGGTCAACGGAACGCAAAACGCGGTGTATGCGCTGGGAGAAATTTGGCGTACGCCTGCAGCAAAAAACAAACACCGAACCCCTTATGTTTGGCGTGTCAATGACGCGCAAGCGGGTGCATCTGCGGGATTAACAGCAACGCCCCTGCGCGTTGCCAGTCCAGGACATTTTCCCAGTGCCAAGAGTTTGTGGGATGGTCAAATGAATTACGACCAATGCATACTTGTTCACAGCTACGAACCCGGTGGCGCACCAGGAACAAATGTCGATCGCGTGTATATCGGCGGATGTATTGGACAAACCAATTCAGGTGCCAACCTGCCGGGATTGACCGATTGGAATGGTTCGGTGTGGGCCTGGGATTTTAACGGTACCAATCTCGTCGCGATTCCCGATGTGTCTGCCACAGTGCCTGGCGGTTTTGGTGCTAACGTTTCTGGATTCATTGGCAATGGCATACACCCGGATATACACAAGATTGCAATCACTCAAAAAGCCGGCACACTACGACAAGACGTATGGGTGGGATGCGACGGCGGCGTGTTTGTATCAACGCGCAATGGTCAGGCAAATACCTTTACTTCGCGCAATACCGGGATTGCATCGATCGAATCAGGGTTTATCAGTTCACATCCAACTAACAGTCAGTTTATGTTAATGGGAACACAGGATAACGGTCGTCAAATTCGCGTAGGCGCTACTGTTTGGCAACTTCGCACAGGTATGGAAGGCGACGGTGGCGGCGTACTCATTCATCCGGTGTATTCTAATTTACACATAGGCCAGTACATTGAAGGCACCTGGGATGGTCGCCCAACGTCGCAATACCGAAGCCCTATTCGTACAACCAACACAGATGCTGAAAACAAGTTGTCAGAATTTTATTCTGGTATTGATGTTTTTCGTCGTCCAGGCACAAACAATACACGCGTCGCACTAGGCACTATTCGTGTCTGGATCGCAGACAATGTTGGTAACACACACAACACCAACTGGCGTGTGTTACCTGTAACACCGCCGGGAACGCCTTTACCTACTCGTTATGCACGCGCGCCAGATCGCGGTCCGGGTAACAACAATGCTCGCCGTTTCGGTGTACCCTTGGCTCCCGCAACAATTGACACCAGTACCAGTTTGCCACTGGGCGCTGTCGTAAGCGTTAAGTGGGTCAATGAACATCGTTTGGTTGCGGTCTATGTCGAGGGCATCGTGCTCTACGATGAAGATGCCTCAGGCAAATGGACGGCACGTATTCTATCGGATCGCGATGCTGCGGTTGCTGCCACCCCCACCGATGGCAGCGTCATTCCATGGACATTTAATTACGCCGACGTGGCAGTGGTACCGGGCAGCAATGATTTCTACGTAGTCGGTTCCGGTAACGTTAGCCCCAATCCGTTAAACCCAACACCCATGAACCGTTTGGATACGTGTTTCTATTACGCCGATGTAGGCAGCAAATTTTATCGCACAGGATTAGACCTTGAATTACTCGGTTTCATGGATAATCCCTACGATGACACGGATAGTCCGGTCGATCCGGCCTACTCGGTAGTCGTCGATACTGCCGCAGGTAATCCCGTATATGTCGGTACCTCTACCGGCGTGTGGAAAGGCACTAAGAGCATGATCACCGTGGGTAGTGGTGCCGACGCGCACGATGTTCCGCAATGGCAATGGGCGCTGTTTGATAACGGCTTACCCGAATCGGTTGCGCAAGACTTAAAGATTTGGACAGACCCAACACCTGGCGCCGCGACGCCAACGCGATTGCTGCGCGTCGCTTTGCAGTCACGGGGAATATGGGAAGTTAATCTGAGTGCAGAAGAACCCGTCAGAACATTTCTTCGTGTACATGCCCACGATGACAGACGGCAGTTTCCGACACCCTTGGCCGATCCACGCGCAAATCCCACTTCGACTACGCAAACCCCCTTGTCCGTTTTAAACAGTCCTGACATCGTGGTACGGCCAGCAACGCCGGTGACTCATGCGCCCAGTTTTATACCGGGGACTTCATTTGCGCACAGTCCATATCAACTGTGGACTTTTCAAACGGCATTGCGATGGATTTATCCGAGCGTCGTACCGAATGGAAAATGGTCTGACCAAATGAGCGACATCATCGCGCGTCTCACGCGAGAACATAACGCAGAGATAGCAGGCCCTCCTACCAACACCATCACTCAGGCCGTATGGAATTGGGTGATGGCGAATGCGAAAGATTCCAGCGCACAGCTCGCCGTATATCGACCGGCATGGCAAAACGAAGTCGTCGAAAACAATCCGGGCACCGAAGCGGATTTAATGGAAACAGTCATACCGCGTCGCGTAGTCGCCGGGGTGTGGCAAATCCATCGTGAACCGGTAATCGTCGATGTATTGTTGCATCACCGCGATACTAACCCCGTCAACGTCAATGAATCGGGCGTCGTGTTACTTTGGCGTAGTCATTCGGATCAAACCCACTTACTCAATGTCGATTGTCGCAGCGTGATCGATTTTGCCCGTGCCCAGTTTTCAGCGGGCGCACCCACGACGTTGACTCACTGGAACGTAGCGTTAAACGGCGGGAATGCATTACATCGTTTACCAGTCAAGCTCAGTGCTCGCATGCCTAGATCGGTCGAAGTCAGAATAGATTTAGGCACTGATGCGCCACCGAGCGATGCCGGCGGCGATGTCGCCAATCCTTCACCAACGGTAGATCAAGATTATGTGTTACTACTGGCGATAGGCGGTTCGCAAATCGATCAATTTAGTGCACCGACTAATTTACCTGCCGCCGGCAACGTGAGTGTGAATGACCTGGTACGTAATTGGCCACACGCCGCGGCACGATTGATACGCGTTGTTAATCGACCGCGCCAGGCTTTGTTCTAGATTTATACCAAAAGGAAAGTTTATGGAGTTCGATCTCTTTTCAATCGCAATACTTACTGTAGCCGTTCCTGCTGCGTTTGCCTTGTCGGCAGCTGCGGGTTTTGGTGGCTCGTTGATACTCGTCCCCGTATTAATGATGACGACGGGTGTCAAGGAAGGCGTCGCACTGTCTGCATTATTACTCGCAGCGAATAATCTGGTGAAAGCGTATGCCTATCGTAAAACACTGCCACTTAAATCCTCTGCCTTAATCGCGATAGCGGTGATGTTCGGCGCGGCACTGGGTGCACAGTTAATGATTGTTGCGCCTGAGTCCTGGGTGAAAGGCTTTGTCATTGTGATGTTTCTCGCTACCTTTGCCCTGGATTTTCTACCGTATGGTGTAACGCGCAAGAGTTGGGCGGGAATAATGGCCTTTACAGCGGGCGCCACTTCCGGATTTTCAGGCATGAGCGGACCGCTCAAAGGTGTGGCGATACGCAGCCTGGGACTGGATCGCCAGTATTTAGTCGGCGCAGCCGCAATGGTTTCCCTCGTCGGTGATGCAACCAAAGCAGCGGTGTTTAACAACGCAGGTTTGCTCAGTAAAGAAGCGTGGATACTCGCTGGCATTTTGCTCCCCGTCATGATTATTAGCACCTACGCTGGTCGATATATCAATCATTCCATAGGCGAAAAAGGTTTTATGGCCTTGTTTTGGACGGTCATATTGGGATATTCCGCGCGACTGGTATTGAACTGATGAGCCCACCCAAAAATTCCGATGTAGGGCACGAACATCACCATGTGAAGGAAGGTGAGCCGTGTGATTTGTGTAATGTCGAAAACAATGCTGACGAACAAGTCGAGAAACCGGATTTCGATCTGCAGGATAACAATGTGTCACCACAGCGAAAATCGCCAGGACCAGAAAAAAGTCGTTCGCGTAGTTTAGAAAAACCGCACAAGTCGACGACGCCGCCAAACAACCCAGACGAATAGACTTTATGACACGCATTATCAAACACCTGCGTTTAAATCAAAACGCGGTAGGAAACCAGGCCAGTACTATTTGCGAACCCAGTCTGGCTACATCGGGTAAACGAATCATTGTGTCTGGAAATTGGTTTTGCGCACGCAGTAGCAATATGGGCAAAAGCTGGAAATTCATTGATCCTTATGAAACCTTACCTCCAGCCCGTGGTGGCGTATGTTGTGATCAAATCGTCCACTACTCCAAGAAATGGCGCCTATGGTTTTGGTTAACACAATATCGCAAAACCAGTGAAGGCAACCTATTTCGCGTGGCGGTAAGCAATTCCGGCACACCAACATCGTGGACATGGTGGGACACCAAACCCACCGACATAAACGCCTCCTGGACGGATGTATGGTTTGACTATCCCGACATTTTAGAAACCGAAAATTATCTGTTGTTTTCTTTTAATATGTTTACGGTCAGCGGTGATGTATGGACTCGGGCGGTAGTGATTCGATTACCACTAAAAGATTTAAAAGCGCGAGCTAGCTTACCACGCCAAGCGTGGTCTACCACTCAATACGGTTCGCTGCGATTCGCGCGTGGCGAGGGTGATTCGGCTTACTTTGCTAGTCAGAGTAATCGGTCAACAGCCATTGTGATGTTCAAATGGGCGGACAATAGCACCAGCGTTACGCATAAAACGATCACCGTCAGCCCTTGGAAAGACGGACCATATGATTCACTCGGCCCGAATAACAAACCCTGGCTAAAACGCCTGGATGATCGAATCACCGCCGGATGGCGTGCAAGAGGCCTTATTGGATTTGCGTGGAGCGCCAGTGCCGATGACCACCATCCTCATCCATATATACGCTGCGTACGCATCAACGAACACGACGAAACCTTGCTCGACGAACCTGATCTGTGGAGCCTGGATCGGGCCTGGTCATATCCAGCGACCTGCCCGAACAAACGCGGCGATATTGGCATGACCGCATTTTGTGGCGGAGGAAACGATTTCGCCTGCCATGCGGTGGGTTGGCTCGATGAAAGTCTAAGTCAGTGGAAAATGAAAACAGTCAAGAAATCCACGCATGCACCACAAAACGGCGCGTGGGGTGACTATTTGGATATTCAGCCTGATCCCTCACGCAAAACATATTGGGTAGCAAGTGGATTTGTCCTGGATGGCGGAAGCAGCCGCGCACAAATAGAACCGGGCGTAGTGTATTTTGCTCCCTAAAGATTTTCGTCTTTCGGCGGCAATTGTTTTCTAATCTCTTTGGCCTGTGTCAACAAACGCGGAGCAGTCACCAACACACTCAACAAAATCACTAGCATGGCAGACACCGAAAACCACATCACGGGTAGCGCAATAAATAACAGTACCAATCCGATGAGAAGTGTTATAAAGACGGCTAACACTCCACCCACCAAACGGGCGAATGGATTCGTCACCTCGCGGTTGTTTACGACAATTTTGATGCCCATTGTTTACTCGCAGATGTTTAGCTGAAACTACTAATTAGTAATATAAGAATAGCTGTTTTAAAGGGCAAAGAACAAGGAACTCAAACAGTGACGCTACAAATATTTTTTCTCACTCAACATTCAATAGAGGTCGCATAGCGCCACTGAAGGCGAAGAATGTTGGAAGCTCATGTATTTTGAACAACTGAATAGAGCTAAACTCTCTCTAGAGGCAGGAATGGCTCGTCAGGTAGTTCTACATTTATGGAATCACCTGCTTTGATGACACCGCCCTGTTTTACTATCCCCATGATTCCCGCTTTTCTGATCAGATTGCCATTTTCATCCCTATCCAGGACAGCGGCAGTTAAACCCTTTTGATAATTATCTAGCTGCGCGCATGGATTTCTCAATCCTGTCACTTCTATCACTGCGCCACCAATCTTTAACTTTGTATTTCGCGGCAAAGAGAGAAGATCAATATCTTTTGTTGTAATGTTTTCACCCATGGTTGCCGGGTTAACTTTAAAACCTTTCGCTCTAAGTTCCTCGATAAGTTCATAATGAATCAAATGCACCTGTCTCAGGTTTGGCTGACTAGGATCTTTCTCGACTCTGGATCTGTGTTTTACAGTACTTCCGCTGTGAGCATCGCCTTCAACTCCCTGGCCTTTAATTAAGTTAATAGACGAGCATACATTTTTGGAGAAATTATGTGTATCTTTCTTGCTTACTGAATAAACTATTCCCATTTTCCTGCTCCATTACATAGGCAAGCGCCTGGATGAGAGGCCCGTTTGAAACTCAATGGAAAACCTGTCCGCCAAAATGCGCTTGCTATGTAAAATAGAATTTATTGCTTTTGTAAAATGATGTTTTTAGCATTTAAAAGATAAATTTAACGATGGTCGATATATTCGCCAACATTAAGCTTGTAGTGCAGACTTAAGCCTATGCCACGCCCCACCACAAGTGGATTTAACACCAAAATCAAAAGCCGGATATACCTCATTCGCCCAGGGATCACATATTACTGTCTCGGGGTTCCAGTTTTGTATATCAAGTGTTGATGAAACTGTACCGGGGTTTCCGCCCGCCTTTCGACCAATTACGACAAACACATGGTCACCATCACATACACCAACTCCACCGCCTCCTTGCCGCTGGCTTGCCAACGTCATATATTCGATAGGCGTTGCCCCGAGTGTAAGTCTCAAATACTCAAAGGCTAAGGCTGCTTGTTCTCCGCAATTACCACATCGACTATCACTGGCATCTTTGGCTAGTAAACGAACTAATTCTCCCCATGTGGTAGCCGTACGGGCAGCTGACTGTTTGCGCATCCGTTTAACGCTGTCATTAGACCAATTACTAGTGCGTTCCATATCATCATGTCTATTTGAAGCCCCTATAACACACGTGTACTTTACATGACGTAACGCATTATTAGCCCAGTGTAAGTTGGTTTCATATTCCTGTTTATTCATTGATGTTTCCTCCATGAAAGGTGTCTTGTGTTGGCGCAACTACGGATCTTTACCTTGTGTGATAAAGGTTTAATTTCCGAAGCTACTTCATACATAATTACAACAATATTTGAAGTTGTAGATATGAATTAGGTCACACAATGTCGCAACTCACCGGCGTATAGCAGCGAAGAGAGGCTTGTGGCATTTCTTTCAAACGAGTGGCCCAATAATGTATCCGGGTAAATGTTCTTTGATAGGCATAGTCAGCTATGTTTTTCTACCCAGCTCTTTGTTGCGATATAAGCACCATTTCCACGGGCGCTTATCATACTTCTGCTGACTCAGCACATTGTTTGAGACATTTTGAAAACTCATCAAATGATGGTTGCAAATCCGGTATTGAACGAGTGATTAAAGGCGCCAATAAACCAGAAAAGTTTTCACTCATTGAAAATATGGTGGCATTATTTTCAGCACTGGTTATCGTATAAGTACGTTTCCCAGTAAATAGACCCAGAGGCATACCGCCACTCCAAACCATCGATTTATTTGGAGTGAAATCAGAGACCGTAAGCGGAAATGCTCTGTCAGGCATTGCCTTTGCGCGAACAGTCACTTTGCTACCTGGCGAGACTGAACCCGCAACATTTTCAATCGTTGTATTCCATTGGTGCCAGTCAGAAATATTAGTGAGAATCTCCCAAACCTTTTCTGTTGGGGCATTTATGACTATGGTAGTGTTAAAAGACTTCATATGTTTCCTCCTTGATTACGCTATTTCCCTAACGACAAGAGCAGTAGCCGAACGCAGTAAGATTTTTCTCCGTTGGGGATTACTGGCTTGCCTTGTATGTTTCATTCTCCAGCCCTTCTGCTTTTAGCAGCTTTTCCAATTCGTTATAGCCATCCAGCTCTAATAAGCGGGTAAGGTAGAAACAAAGTCTAGATTGGTTTGCATCATATAGTTAATTGATCCGCCAATATTCCAAAGCATACCAAAGGCAGCTATTGCCCAAAAACTCCAGTGAATTCTTATTTTGACATTATCTGCCATATGTCATCCTTGATATGAGATCAGTTTACGCATAGATAGCGTCACGCTTAGACGCTTCGTTTAGCGGTGGCACCTTGAGCGCTTTGTTGGGCGGGTAGCCATGCCCAAATAGTATTGTGGTGTTTAGACCACGCTTCCCAAGAGCTTTGAGCCCATTCCCTTACTATTGACTTGTGCTCTGCAACATTTTTGGCTTTTATAACATCAGCAGCGGTAATCCTACCCATATTTTCCGGCGGCTCAAGCCAAGTGAAGTTGTGTTTATATTTTCCAGCCTCAAGCATTGCGTTATTTGCATTTTCTGCGGTCAAGCCATGCTCCAGAAACAGGCACAAACGAACCAGGTGAACACCAACTGACTGAACACTTTGACGATCAGTAGAACCTGGGTGTTGGACGGCATAAGCATCTACAGTTAGCCTGTGTACTTCAAAGTAATCAGGATTACTGTATTCGCGAGCAAGCACTTCACCATACACAGACCAGCAACCAGATGATGATGTCATATATCGATGTATAGGTCCTTCAATGTCAGGATATTCACCACCACAGCTGAAGCATTTACATGTGTTCATAGAAGATTCCATTTTTCTATTTACTGCGTCCAACGACAAGAGCAGCAGCCGAGCGTAGTGAGATCCGGCCCCGCAGGGGCAAGCTGGCACTGCTTGTTAGAAGATACCTTATTTAATAATAAAGACATTATTTTTTTGAGGTGTAGCCCATTCGTGGCACAAGTCGGCTATATACTCCACCAAGTCAGCTTCATCAATATTGGAGGGTACCAATATATCCTCAGCAATTCTTTTTTTCCCTTCATTGCCGAGATAATATGTTTCCCATCTATTATTTCTGCGTAAAACTTCAATGTGTTTCCCAAATACGTTCAGCTTCATATTCATATTCTTCTAACGAGGCCGTAGAAAAACCCTGACACGATTTTTACAGAAAAACCGATCTCCTGAGTAGCCATGTGTTCGACGATCGCAACCTCAGGAATGGTTTTGCCACCCCATAATTCTAAAATATTTTTATACATTCGAGTTTTCCTATAGCCTCAACGACTAGCTTAACGGGCGGCCGAGCGCGTTTAGGCGAGGGAACCCAAAGCAGAGCGAAGCGCTGATTTGGGCCGTCCGGTTGAAGCGCTTGTTAGCCGTTGCCCGCTATTATTGAATCAAGATTCGACCACACATAACGAAGATCTACAACTTCGCCTCCACCCGGTGGCTCCCAAAGTCTTGATTCTTGATTTCGAGCGCCAAGTGCTTCATAGAACCTGCGCGCTGAAAGGTTGCGCTCTAAAACGCCTAGATATAGACCCGCATCGGGATAGTGACGACGTGACCAGAGTGCGATTTCTTTCATTAAGCCACGACCGATTCCCTTGCGTTTCCTTTCTTTACGTACGTGCAAGTTGTCTATGAAAGTACCCCACGTCGGATCCTCATTACCATAAGCGCACACGAAACCACATAGTTCACTGTTTTCCTCTGCCAAGATAACAAGTTGGTTATCTTTTGGGGCAGAAAGCCGGTGATTCCAAACTTCTTTTCGTTCATTGACAACATCACCATCTAAATTCTCATCGCGAAAAATTCCGCGATATGCGACACGCCAACTATCTGCATGTAGATTGGCAATTGCGCTTGCGTCTTTATAATTTGCTTCGCGAAATAACATTTTTCACCTAGATGGCTAATGACAAACTTAGCCGCGCGGTTTTTGCGTTGGATGAAGTGCCTTGTTAGCTGCATACTTTCCTATAAAGACAATTGAAGCAAAGTTTTCTGTTTTTGGATTTACTGGTTCGATTATCTCAGGCTCTTCAAAACCAAATGCGATGAATAACTCTATCCAATTTCCTATGGAACGACGATACCAAGGGGCCGGATCACAAAATTCGCTACTAAATCCTGACCATGATCCTTCAGCCCATCCCTCCACCGCTTCTTTTTCTGCCAAGATCGTTTTCGGGTGAAGTGTCTGGATTGTCAGGGATCCCCCGGGTTGTAATAAGTTTTTGGCTGATCGAAATATCCCTTCCACTGATTCCAGCCCGAACAGCGAGAAGTTACAGACCAAAACATCAAACTTCTCACCCAAGGAATGAGAAGACAATTGATCATAGCCCAGGAGTTGATAACGCCCTACATTGTACAATTTGGCGGATTCGATGAATTCGGAGACCACATCAACTCCCAGGACATCAATACCGTTCTCAGATAGCGTTCTAACTAACCATCCTTCTCCACATCCAATATCCAGAACTTTTTTTGGTGACTGACTAAGAACAGCATCAACAATCGCCTTATTCGTTACTAGTATTCTACTATCGATTTCATTTTCACGTACCGCGCGAATCCACGGTGATGCGTTCCTTTTCCAGGACTCCACTATCTTTAGTTCTGGATCGTTCTTCATCTCAGGCTCCACTTGTGCACAACATAACGCCTATGGTGAGAGGCAGAGCGGAGCGAGGTCCGAGCCGTAAGCGCTCGACCGACTGTTATGTTTTTACAGGCTGAGATATTTCGCAACTTTCTCCACCTTTGTCCAATAACTCTCCATTCCACCAAAAACCTTTCGATTCTTTCTTTGTCTTGTGATCATAAAAAGAACCTTCACCATGAGCGAGACCATTATGAAACTCGCCTGTATATTTATCTCCGTTACTATGTTCGTATATTCCTAGTCCGTTGAAAGTATTGTTTTTGAAGCTTCCTGAATACTTATCTCCATTCGCTCTCTTATAAACACCTTTTCCATCCCTTTTGTCGTTTTCGAATTGACCGCTATATTGATCGCCGCTCTTAAACGTCATTGTCCCGTATCCATTTAAAAGCCCATTTTTCCATTCACCTTTAATATGAGTGCCATTTACATAATTGCATGTGGCATTTCCATGTATTTTCCCATCGTAAAATTGGCCTTCACACATATCACCATTACTGTAGTGAAAAACACCTCTTCCATTAATCCTTCCTTCGGCAAATTCTCCCTTATATTTGTCTCCGTTAGAACTATTTAGGGTTCCTCGTCCGTGCATTCGTCCATTTTTCCATTCTGTATTGACGAAAGTACCATCAGAATATTTACAAGTGCCATTTCCGTGAAGATAACCGTTTACAAAGTAACCTTCACAAACATCTCCATTGGAGTAAATGAATTTTCCTTCACCTGTTTGTATATCTTCTACAAATTTCCCTTTGTACGTGTCTCCGTACTCTGACCTATAAACACCTTGTCCGTTTAAGGCGCCATTTCTGTACTCGCCCTCATTTGACCAGCCAGACGTATGCACGAACTTACCATAACCATGCATCAAGCCATCTTTGAATTCACCCACGTATTCGGAGCCGTTACGCCATGTTAGTTTTCCTTTGCCGTTAAACAACCCTTTCTTACATTCCCCTTCATAATTGGAGGAGTCTGGTAGTTTGAATGAGCAAGCTTCCGCTAAGACAAGCCCTGGCGAGAACACAAAAATTAAATGGCTAATTAAAAATTGGATTTTCCTCATCTAACTGTATACCTTTACGTCAAAGGAGAAGCAGAAAACATTACGCTTTGCTAACTTACGACTGACTGCGACGGCCTGGAGCGGCAGCGTAAGTCCGGAGCAGTCAAGCGTCAAGTTGCGCTGATTGTTATGCATTTATTTTGGCCCTTTCTTTTTGTTTATTTTTTTTGCAAGCGACTTTGCATTTTTTCTTTTATTTGCAAATATCTCAACAAGAAGTTCATCCATAAGCTCATATGCATCAAGTACATCATCAGTTGTTACTTTGTGTTGACTGTGACTTCCAGCATTCCCTAACCACTTGATAGCAAAAAATATATCCTTGACATGGTCATATTTTCTAGGAAGTAAATCGATCCGTTTGTGAAGTGCGAGATAGCTGCGTCGTCCATTTGTTGTAGTAAATCGTTTTATCTTTAAATGAGTTAGCAAGTGCTCCAATGCAACCCTAATGTGATTAGCTGATGAAGGGGGGTCACTAAAAAATAATGAGAATGAGCTTTCTATTTCATCATCAACAGTTTCTGGTGTATCTTTTGGAGGAACAAACAACCTAAGATGTGGAGTAAAGTATTTTGGAGTAAAATAATCATCATAGTCAACATCAGGATTACCTTCTTCGTCGTAACTATAATATTGAGATACGGAGCCCACGCCTGAACTTGATACAGTGTCTTTACATGTTGTATTTGTACATTCAAATAGGCAGCTATAGATATATTCCATCCATTCAGGTTCCCAATAATCACTATGGCGGCGTTCTCTAGACGATGATCTTATTTCTTCAAAATGAAATGTCCCCTTCTTTACTCTAAGGAAGCCTTTATTACAGGTAGGACAGAGATATTTTGTAAATCCCGCTTTTCGAAAAGGTAGCTTGAAAGATTTTCTATCCATGATGAATTCTCTTATGCATAACGAGACTGTAGAAAAACCCGCAACTGACACCGACAACCTAGCCCGTCAGTATGAACAATATGCAGTGAATTTTTCATGCCCCAAACATTATCCATTTGTATCAATTTGGTTGAACCTGTCGTTATACGCTGCTAATCCGCCATAATTGGCCAACTTCTCTATGTTATGCACCATACAGCAAAGCTGCCATTGGCTTTGCACCTTCTTTTTACCTCGCAAACTAAAACGGTTCAACCGCTTATTCGTGCCTATGTTTGCAAACACCGGCTCGACCACAGACATCCGGTGACTATAGATATGTTTTCCTTTATCACTGTCAACGCGGTGCTTCATCCAGTCTGTATATGGGCTGTTCTTTTTAACGATAAAAGAGACCTGTCTACCATGTCCTTTTCGACTGTCTGCTGAACCCGGGTTTTTCATGCATTACGACTTCAGCTTGCACGCACGGCACTTCGTCAATCGTCCTTCAAAATATATTTTCGATTCCCATTAAGCAATAACTGATCAAACAATGATTCGATCTCTTTCGCATGATCACTGACAAATGCGGCGATGGTGGTGAAGTGTGGAACGCTATCGCAAGATAGTGCCTTGAAAATAATATTATGCTCGCAATACCACTGTATCTCACGGCTTGAGGTAATACCCTTTGAGTAGGCAAACAAAATAATCTTTAACAAAATCGCCGGATCGTAAGCTGGACGTCCACCGTCATCGTTTTGATAGCGAGGATAAAATATCGACAGGTCAAGTTTCTCGTCGAGCAGATAATGAATCGTGTATTCAAACGTCCCTGGCTGTAGTTGGTCTTTAAAATTAACTACTACCATCGATGTTTGATCGTAATTATAGTCTTTGAATTTCGGCATCAGCATGTCTCCCTATGCGCGCTGCCAGTTTATCAGTTAAAAAAGCGAAAATGGGGTTTTTCTACAGCCTCAACGCAAAGCCAAGAGGCGCTGAGCGCAGCGAGGCGTCCGTGGGAGCGTAGCGACCTTGGGCGAATTGTTACACATTTTCACCTGGTCATACATTTTGCTAGACAGTGAATAACTTCCTTGCCATCTTCATATGCCTGAACTGCCTCTTCATATGTGGCGGTTGTATTAGTCCTACCTTCATGCGCGAAATCATTTCTCCATGTGATTAAATTACCGTATGCACTTCTGATATCGCGGCGATGGGCCTTAAAGTAGTCGTTCGCACATATTTCGATATTTCTTTGAAATCTCGTTTTGTATTTCGCCCCAAATCTCGGAATGTAATCTTCTTTAATAATATGAAGTTTTATTTTCCCATTTATTCTATCGAAGTACGACTCCGTAAAATTACCGAGGACTTTATGTTTTTTGTTGGCGAATTCGATAAATATGTCCTTAACAGCCATCTCGTAAACAGTAACGGCAACGACGGAGACGAACCCAACGTATTTGGCTTTCAGCAATGGGTCCGCTATAGCTGGAACTATGGTGTTAAGATGATTCACAACATCATCGGCATGTCGAAAGTTATTGCTATATGTCACGGCCTTAACCCAAAAGATACTCTCTTACTTTTTCAATACGCTCCGAAACCGTTTTTGTATCAGTGGTATTTATCCTGGTGTACTCATCAAAGTCATCGTCTTTCAATAGCTTTTTAAACTTATCTTTCAAATTAGGAAAGTCTATTTTGTCGTGATGTTCAATTAATACACACATCACCGAATCAAGGGCAGATACGTTTATGGGACCTCTTAGATGAAACGGCTTCGGCCCAATTTTATCGATCACAAGTTCCGTTATTTTGTAGAATATATTGATGAAATTCTTGGCTTTTTTAGTATCACCAGAGTCATGCTTCTTCATGGCTTTGTTTAGGAATTCTTTCATAGGCTTTTCGTATTCATCAGATGCGCCAACCAGTGAAAATATTCTTAACAAGAGTTCGACATCCTTCTGATGCTTGTCGATGTATGATTTACCCAATATTTTTCGCCAATTGGCATCTTTATTGGCATCTTTTAGGTGGTTATTAAACCCCCCGCGAAAAACACAGTTTCTAATTTCTTGGGGTTTTAAAGGCGTGCCGCCTGTATTTAGACGCTCAAAAATATGATATGCGCTTGTGCTTTCTCCAGTGGGATTCAGTTGGCGTATATTTACAGCTCTTAGCACTGCTTGCTTTAACTTGCGTTGTGCTGTTTCGTCTAGATCTTCAAACCTCTGATTATAATACGGGCTCTTTTCAGGTAGTCCGGTCAAACGAAAAACTTGTCGTTTTCCTTGAGTGCTTTCCTTGCCGAAATAGCCTTCCATAAAAAACACAACACTCAGAATTCGTTGCTGGCCATCAATAACTAAATTTTTATTATCCTCGTCTATATAAAAAAACACCGGAGGAACCGGAAGACCACATAGAAATGAGTCGATGAGTAGCGACGATTGGCGCATAGTCCAAACAAACTCACGTTGATAGTCGGGGATTAAAATATCGTCATCCTTCCACATCTGCGCTATTCCAGAAAGTGTGAAGTCCGACGGATAGCTTGCAATATCGTAATTTATTGCAACGCTCTCTTCTTCTTGTTCTTCCTCAATAGTCAGGTCTTCTTCGGAAAATTTGTCAACCATTCAGGTTCTCCCAAATTATGTTTTCTCATTTATGTAGTCATCGTAGAACCACCAGTCACCCGATGGCCCCGACACAGATCCGGACGTGCGGAACTACCGCATCCGGCTCTTCAGTCATGTTATTCACCCGTGCTAACACGGCCCTAGTACCAATCCGCTACCAACTGCGTGCGCTTCCAGACGCGAAGCGGCTGAATGTCTAAACGATTCAACAACGCTTTTAGTCCTGCCCAGTTGTAGCTATGACGTTGGCTCCTGCGATTTAACCACTTGTGCAGACTGTGCAGCGTATGTCGATACAACCGTATCAGGCTTTCGCTATTGTCTGGCAGCCCAAAGTAATTCGCAACCCCTACCAGCTTTCGCTTGAGCTTCGGCAACAGTACGTTGCTGCGCTGGTGCCGATGGCGTTTAATCCATTGATAGATGGATCGCATCAGCTCATGCTGTTTCTTCATTGAGGTGCGGCATCGCAGTAGCGTATCAACATGGCTCGCCCCTGACATGTTGGTTTAATCACTTTCTCAAACCAAAGGTCTAACACATAGTGCAGATAGATGTTGGCTAATACCGGTGAGACAGCACCGCCTTGTGGTGTGCCTTGGTCTGGTTTAGAAACCTTTCCAGAGGGTTCAACCACTTCGGCCGTCATCCATTGCTGGATGAGTCTCATCAGCCGCTTGTCGTCGATTCGTTGCTTGAGCATCCGCTGTAACCAGTGATGGTCTACGGTGTCGAAGAAGCCTTTGATATCAGCTTCGACGATGTAACCAAAACCCTGGAATTGCAGGTTGACTCGTAGACTGTGAATCTCGCCATGTGCACTGCGATTGGGACGGTAGCCATAACTATTGGGCAGAAAGTCTGCTTCATAGATGCCGCTGAGTATTTGTGCAACACTTTTTGCGGCGTCCGTGCTGGGCGCTTTTTGCCCTGAGAATTTGAACGAATTGTTAAATTTTTAGCCAAACAAAGCCACGTAACTTTACCACCCAAATATAGACATTCCCTTTCCAATGCGCAGCCCGTAGGAACCATACCTCGCGTCTCCCCAGTTCCAATGCTCTCTATATGCACCCACTATATACGAGTTCCACTTCAAATTAACATCGCCACTAAAACTGAGGCGACAAAATTCAATCCAATGCCTCCGCCAACTCGTCACATAATGCCAAATCCATATTTAAAACCGTAAATCGCAATTGCCTTGTTGTTTTCCGTTAGTAAAACATGCGTGTAGAGCGAAAACGGTTTGGTTGTTTGAAAATATATGTCTAGTGCGCGAGGTCTGTACGTGTTTTCTTTTTCGAATATTTCTCCATTATTACTTGGATAGGAAAGTTTAGCCACGCCGATACCAAAATCCTCTGCACTTACACACACACTGAAACAAAACAATATAAGCAATAGACGTGTCTTCATCACATTTATAACTAACGCTTGGATTTGGGGCGCGACGTAATGTGCTTCCTACACGAGCGCATGTTAAGCAAGTTTTACGCCCGGTTTTCAAATGGGAACCCCTTACCAGTATCTAGATATTGCTTTAAACTTTTAGCAAAGAAATAATCCCAACCTTGCTCGCATACCTCATAACATTCTAGTGATGGTGAAAGACCCTCGTGAATAAATGCAATTTTTGTTTCCTGTTTCCGATTTTGGATATTCCACTTTAATTTGCTTCCTTTCCATTCGACAAGAATTGTTGATGGCAATCCATCGTGCACATGATGGGCATCAATGCACTTTAATTCGACTATTTTACCAGGCACTAGTTTTGTGGCGCACATTACCCAGTAGGACGGACCAAATTTAAAAGTAATTTCATCTCCGGCATCAGTCACAGAATTGCAATCAGTCGTCCACCATCTATTAAAACCAATAGTCAATGCTTTATAAGCTTCACCTGGTGTGCTTGAAACTACAATTTCACGAGTGTAGTTTGTATTCATATCATCCTTGTTGTATGACTAACGAGGCCGCAGAAAAACCCTGGCACGATTTTTAACAGAAAAACCGATCTCCTGAGTAGCCATGTGTTCGACGATCGCAACCTCAGGAATGGTTTTGCCACCCTATAATTCAAAAATATTCTAGACATTCGTGTTTTCCTACAGCCTCAAACGCCGAGTTCAGCGGCTTGTCCGCTGCAACGACTTGTTAGGTGTGTTCTCCAACATACTTCAGTACATTTATCCATTCGTTACCGTATCGCAGCACTGCTCTTGCATCTTCGAAGAATACTTCTTGCTCTATCTTTTCCAATTCTTCTATTAACTCGCAAGAGTTAAATAAATAGTGACCGGCTATTGTATTGCGAAACTTTGAATAAGCATCGATTCTTCCGGCTTTTAGGCCTTTCAAGGATCGTAGCTTTTGCTCAGTTTCAGATTTAATTCCTTTCTGGTCAGCAATATCTAGCAATGTTACATAACCATCCTTCGTGTACCATTGTCTAGCTTCATAAAGCTTTAAAATTAGTGTTCCAACTGCTAATAACTTTGAAGTACCGTTCGTTGGATTCGTTTCTATACTCAAATATTCCCGACTCAGATCATTCATAATAATGGCTGCCATATATCTAAGTCGGTAAAATTCCCTTCTGCTCTTGGTGTTTCCGTTTGATTCGAAATCTCGCCTAATAACTTCTAAATTCTCCGCAGAAGAAATATAGGCGTTCTTTAATTCTCCAGAATCCATTGGTCATTTTCTCCAAACACATAACAGCTTAAAATATGGCACGAGATTAAGATTCCTAAATAATCTTTCACATAATCCCCGCAACTGTTTGTATATCTGACTATAATCAGAACCCCCTAAACGCAACACTCCCAAAACATATAGAGGGTTTCCCCGTATCCCTATATACGCGGTTCTCGCTATTTCAGTAGCTGTTGACCCCCGTATACAGGCACGAAAAATTTCATATCGCTGATTTAATAGCAAATCCTATGTGCATTCAAGGGAAAATGAGCCGAGAGAGAAAATATACGCGGACCAGGAAAACGTCAGCCAACAACTATGCTTGTTAAGTCCTTAACCATTCTTCGGCTTCGCCCGCGCCGTCGCTTGTGCCTGCATGGGATCGTCCGGCCACACGTGTTTGGGATAGCGACCTTTCATTTCTTTTTTTACCGCACTGTATGAACCGTTCCAAAATCCGGCGAGGTCTTGAGTAACTTGCAAGGGACGCTGTGCAGGAGACAATAGGTGTAACAACACAGGTATTTTTCCATTGGCAACACACGGTGTTTCCGCCTGGCCAAACATTTCCTGCAAACGTACTGCGAGCACTGGTGGAAATTGCCCATAGTCGACGCGTATGCGCGAACCACTCGGCACTGTTAGGTGTGTGGGTACGAGTGCATCGAGTTGGCGCTGCTGTTCCCAACTCAAACGCGCAAGCAATATCTCGTGCATATTTAGATTCGACAGGTGACTGATGCGCGACATCTTGTCGAGAAAAGGAGCCAGCCATTCTTCGAGTGTATCGATTAAATTGATGTCGTCAAAACTCGGCCATGTTTCGTCGACATGATCGTGAACAAACTGTACGCGTGATTGGAATTGACGCGCGGTATCCGTCCACGGCAAGCAATCGATTCCTTGTTTGCGTATGCCCTCGGTAAGCGCCTTTTTAATTGCATCGGGATCGGCATTTTTCCACGGTTTGTCTGCAATCACAATTGCGCCGATACGCTGTTGGCTGCGAGCTTGTACCGCCGAGTTGCGCTCGTCCCACTCGACAATGTTTTGCTCTGCTATCAGTTCATGCAGATATTCGTGCAATAGTGATTCATCGATCGCAGCAGCGAGAAACACCCGCGCTTCACGCGCACCGTCGAGGTTGGCTGCGACGATGTATTTATTTACGCGCAGTCCATCGTGTTCGTTTAACTGTGCGCCTCCACCATTGCTCAGGCGATAACGTGTATCTTGCTCACTACGTCGTTGCGCGATGCGATCGGGATAAGCAAAAGCAAGCAACACACCGGCCCAATATTGCTGATCAATATTCTTGTCGTCGCGTACGTCTAATTGTTGTTGCCACTGGTTTGCTGTCTCACGCACGCGCTTTATACCAGCCATATCGAATTCACGAGCCGCGTGTTTATCACGTAAGGCATCGATGCGTTTTTGCACATCACTGTTTTTTTCAGGGCCGCGATAGATGTCGCGTTCGCTCAACAGTGCCGCAATGTCGCATGCCAGTCGCCCGATGCCCAGTTCTTTACCGCGCAACATCATGTGCGCCAAGCGTGGATGCGTACCAACCGCAGACATCGCTTTGCCGTGGGCGCTAATTGCGCCTTTGTCATCGAGCGCTCCCAGGCCATGTAAAAGATCACGCGCCTGGGCGACATGCGCTACAGGCGGCTGATCGAGCCAGCGCAGTTGTGTCACATCAGTAACACCCCACAAGGCCAGTTCCAAAAGCAAGGGCGCGAGATCGGCATCGACGATTTCGGCCGCGGTCTGCGCGATCAAGTGTGTCGACGCAGACCACAGGCGATAACAAACGCCCTCTTGTAGACGACCGGCACGACCGCTGCGTTGTTCAGCGCTGGCGGCGCTAAGCTGTTGCGTGACGAGTCGCGTCATTCCGTTATTGGGATCGAAACGCGGGCGACGCGTTAAGCCGCTATCGATGACGATGCGTATACCTTCGATCGTTAAACTGGTTTCCGCGATGGAGGTGGCAAGTACGATTTTACGTTTGCCTTCGGGTGCGGCTTGTATCGCGGCATCTTGTTGCGCCGATGACAGTTGTCCAAACAATGGTGCGAGGTTAACGTCCTGGCCTAAGGATGATTGTTGCAGTAGCGAAAAAACCTGTTGTATCTCGCCTGCGCCGGGCAAAAAAACCAACACACTGCCGCTTTCTTTTTGCATGATGGACACGATTTGCGCCGCCAACTGCTGCAAGAAATCGCGACGCTCTCGGGCAAAGCTGGCGCTCAGCGGCGCATAGTGAATAGCTACCGGGTAACGCCGTCCCTCACTGGAAATTATCGGCGCCTGCTCCAGCAAGCCTGCAATGGCGTCACCATCCAATGTCGCCGACATCACGACGATACGTAAGTCCTCACGCAGACCTTGCTGCGCATCGAGACACAGTGCCAATCCCAAATCCGATTGCAGATTGCGCTCGTGGAATTCATCGAAGATGACCACGCCGTAGTCTTCCAACGCCGGGTCTTGTTGCAGCATACGCGTGAGTATGCCCTCGGTGACGACTTCGATGCGTGTATTCGGTCCGATTTTGCTATCGAGTCTGACGCGATAGCCGATGCACTCGCCTACGGCTTCGCCCCGACTGCCGGCCATAAAACGTGCGGCGGAACGCGCGGCCAGGCGTCGCGGTTCGAGCATCAGAATTTTGCGCGCCCCCAACCAATCAGCCTTTAACAAGGCCAGCGGCACGCGCGTCGTCTTGCCTGCGCCGGGCGGGGCCTGCAACACCACATTGGGTGAGGATGCCAGGGCGTCCAGCAATTGAGGAATACATTCATCGACAGGGAAAGACATGACTCGTGTTTACTCTTTGCACCCAGGGCAAACTCGCCCGCTATTTCGTTCAAACTGTAGACGGTTTTAGTCAAGCGCTTTGTAACGCAACCTACTCATACAGCGAAAACATCGGCTATGGTTTAGTCCAAAAAGAAAGCCGGTGACGATGTCACCGGCTTTTTGGTTTTCAAGAACGATCGTGATCAGGCGCCGACGGTGTCCTGACTGCGCTGCAAACCATATTTACGCAGTTTTTCCACCAGCGTGGTACGACGCATTTTCAAACGCTTGGCGGCGTGGGCGACCACACCACCGGCATCGTCCAGGGCCTGTTTAATCAGATTGAATTCCAGATTATTCAGGTGTTCCTTGAGATCAAGCCCTTCGTTCGGCAAACGTGGCATGCTTAAAGGCTCTTTCTCAAACATTCGACTAATGCTTTCGGTAGAGACCTTGGCCATTTGTTCTTCTGCAACTTCATCCGCCGCGAAGGTCTTGCCCTTTGGGCGAAACTTCTCCGGCAGGTCGTTGATGTCCACCACGCCATACGGATACATAATGACCAGACGCTCTACGAGATTGGCAAGCTCGCGTACATTGCCCGGCCAACGATATTGGCACAAGGCCATAACCGCTGCAGGTGTCAAACGTACCGAACCGCGTTTTTCCGCTTCCATACGCGCGATCAGTTCATTCACCAGCAATGGAATGTCATCAAGGCGATCACGCAGATGTGGCATTTCGATGGGGAAGACGTTCAGGCGATAGAATAAATCCTCGCGGAACTTACCTTCCTTGATCAGGGTTTCCAGGTTGCGGTGCGTCGCGGCGATGATACGCACATCGGCACGGATGCTCTTGTTGCTGCCAACTCTTTCAAAAGTACGTTCCTGTAACACGCGCAACAGCTTGACCTGCATGTGCAGACTCATATCACCGATTTCATCGAGGAATAACGTACCGCCTTCGGCCAATTCAAAACGGCCCTGACGGGTACTGATTGCGCCGGTGAATGCGCCTTTTTCGTGTCCGAACAATTCGCTTTCGAGCAGATCGCCGGGAATCGCGCCGCAGTTAACCGGTACGAATGGTTTGTTGCGACGGCTGGAATGGTAGTGCAGGTTGCGAGCAACCACTTCCTTACCAGTGCCTGATTCGCCCAGGATCAACACCGTGGCATCGGAATCTGCTACCTGGCCCATCATCTCGCGTACGGAACGGATGCTGCGGCTATTGCCGACCAGGCTGCGGAACAGCTCAGTAGTGCTACCGTCGCGTGGTTTTTCAGAGCTGGCGCGAAAGACTTCGGCCTGATGAAGCGCATCGGTCAGTTGCATATATTTAAGCGGCAGGTCGAGGGTATTAAAGCACTCGGCTTGAACAAACTGTTCAATGTCGCTCTGTTTATTGGGGAGTTTTTTAGTCTTATCGACCAGACGGATAATCGGCAGATCCGCGTCCAGTTCGGTGATTCCGTCGAATACCTTCTTCAGGCTATCGTCGGTGCCGCTATCTCCCAACAGCACCATACCAATGGTATTGGGCTGGGTCAGGATCTCTTTCCAGTGGCGGCAATCGGTAATGCGGGCTTCCTGGTCTACGAAATCCAGAATGCCTTTATAGATTTGTCTCTTCTGACTGTCTTCTTCAACGACAAGCACAGTGGATGATGCAGTCGACATGCGTATCCCTCATCTTCCTGTTTTTTAATCATCATTTGCGCGGAGTTTCCTCTTACGGGAAACGCCCCACCCTCATCGCCGTATAGTAAAACACGATCAGCTTCGCATGTCAAAATGTCGTCGCAAAATATTTTTTAAAAGCTAAGCCTTTGATTTATTAATCATCACCATCAATAAAAACGTGGTTTCGTTTAGCTTGCGTTAATTTTCGGGACGGCATAGTTCGTGCGTTACAGAGCTAAACTACAGTTGTGACGTTCAGTACGCATGAATACACCCCACGCCGATAACCCTACTCCACTGGAAATGCTGCAGATGGCGGCCCGCCTGTTTCAGCGCGGCCAGTGGCGTGAATCGGCTTCGATATGTCGAAGTTTGCTGGCGAATGGCCACGCCTTATTCGATGTATTTCATTTATTGGGTCTGTCCCTATATCAATTGGGGCGACCGCAGGAAGCGATTGAGTTCCTCGAAAGAGCGATTGAACGCAACACACAACATGCCCAGGTGCGAAATTCGATGGGCTCGGTGTATTTTTCCATGGATCAGTTCAGCAGCGCCGAGGCCCAGTTCGAACGCGCCATCAGGCTGGAACCGACCTATTGGGAACCCTATCAGAATCTGATCAATACCTATATCGCGCAAAACAAGATGCAGCTCGCCAGCGAACTGATCGCCGACGCCGAAAAACAGTTTGGTGAAACGCCGGCCTTGTTAAGACGCAAGGTGCGCGTAGCCATCAAGCTGGAAGAAAACGAAACCGCGCTCAGCCTGCTCGACCGCCTTATCGAAACCAATAAGGAAGACGTGGACGCAATTAATGACAAAGCCCTGGTGCTGGCACGTCTCAATCAGAAAGAACTGGCCATCTCGTATCTGGAGAATCTTACCCGAGTTCAACCGGACTATCTCAATTCTCATGTCAATCTGGCCTATGCCTATTACCGACTGGGGGAATTCAATTCAGCTGAACAAAGCTTTAAACAAGCCTTGAGTATGCTCGCTGAGACAAGGAACGCCAATCCGCAGTCCGAACTGCTGAAAAATAAAATCGCGTTTCTGTTATCCACCATCTATTTGTTACGCGGTGATTACAAACGCGGTTGGAAAAATTACCGCCACCGACCCAGTATTTTATTGCGGGAAAAAAAAACTGATTTCAATATCAGTGGTGGCTTTACCGGGAAACGTGTACTGGTGGAGCGTGATCAAGGCCTGGGCGATGAACTGTTTTTTCTACGCTTTTGTCAGCCGCTGGCAAACTTTGCCGATTACCTGCACGTGGTAGTCTCCCAACCGATAGTCCCCTTGTTACAGGATCAAAACATTATTCAGTGCATTAGCACCGAGGTGCCGGAAGAGTCGTTCGACCATCATGTGTCTATCGCCGATCTACCGTATCTGCTTGGTAGTGACGAAACACCGAAGATGCCACCACCGTTTCCCCTGAGTATCGATAGCGAGACTGCGGATAAACTGCATCAACAACATCTGGAAAATATGCCACAGCCCTGGGTTGGTCTTACCTGGCGCGCAGGCGCCATCGCAGGTAGCGTGGCCGAAGATGTTGAGTTACTACATAAGTCTATTGATCTCGCATTGATAGAAGAGTTGTTCAAGGACTTTAAAGGCACATTGGTATTGCTGCAGAGAAACCCAGGCGAGGGCGAAGTGGAGCACCTGCGCGAACATCTGAAGTGCAGTTGCATCGATTTAACCGGCGCTAATGAAAATCTGCAGGAAATGGCGGCAATATTGTTTTTACTCGACGACTACATCGGTGTCAGCAATACCAATATGCACATTCGAGGTTCACTCAATCTTCCGGCCAGATTGCTGGTGCCCTATCCTCCAGAGTGGCGTTGGCTGGAATCTGGTGAGGATACGCACTGGTATTCCACCTTCACTTTATATCGTCAGGAAAAGAATGGCGGTTGGCAACAGGCATTGAAAAAAATCAGGAAAGATGCCGGATTCCTATGAGCGCCCATTCCAGCAGCCCAAAAACTCAACGTGCTATTGCGCTATTTCAACAGGGGCAAATTAAAGAAGCCAAGTCCTTACTCGAAAATGTGTGCGCGAAAGAGCGCAAGAATGAACTCGCCTGGTTTATGTTGGCGACAGTGAATTTTCAGTTGGGTAAACTAAAAGAGGCGGAAAAAGCCTTTACTCAGGCTACCGTTATCAAGCCGACGTATGCCGAGGCCTGGAATAATCTTGGCGTCGTTAACGAACAGTTAAATCACATCGAAGCGGCGGCGCGTTGTTATCGCAATGCGATTAAGATAAAACCGACTTACACCAGTGCGATGTTTCATTTTGGCAATCTTTGTCACAAGATCAAACGCAATGACGAAGCAGAGGAATTCTATCGTCGCGTGTTGAAGATAGATCCGAATCATCTGAAGTCGCTGAATAATCTGGCGCTGATTCTTCAACAACGCAAAGACTACAGCGAGGCCATGCTGTTACTCGACAAGGCATTGCGTAATTCGCCGAATGATATCGAGGCGCTGAATAATGTAGGTTATATACATCGCGCACAGGGGGAGCTGGAGAAGGCAGTTGAGTTTTTTACCCGCGCGATTTCCCTGCAGGAAAATTCAGCCAAAAGTCTGGCCAATCTCGGGGTTACCCAAATTGATATGGGAGACACCGAACAAGCCTTCCAGTCATTCCGCAAGGCACTCAAGGTCGATCCTATGAGCATAGAAGCCAATGTTGGTATGGCGCAGTATTACGAGGAAATCGGTGACTTCAAGGAAGCTGCGATGCAGTACGAAAAAGTCACCCGTATTGCGCCTGACCATGCGCCAGGCTGGAATGGTTTGGGCATAAACCTGACCCGCATTGGCGAGCCTCAAAACGCTCAGGATAGCTTTTCAAAAGCGAACCGCATCGATCCCACATTCTCCGACACCCGTTTCAATCTTGCCGTTAGTCAGCTTGCCGCTGGCCTGTACGAGCAGGGATTTAAAAATTATTCGTCGAGACCTAGTCGCATCAGTTTGAATTTTCCCACCTCGACCAGTTTGCTCGACAAGATCCTCGACCATAAAACGATACTGATCAATAAAGACCAGGGTTTGGGGGACGAGATCTTTTTTCTGCGTTTTACCCAGGAGATCAAGGACCGTGGTGCGCGTATATTTTATCGCGCCGATAATAAGCTCAAAAACATATTGTCCAGTGTTTACTGCATAGACAAAATTATCGATGAGGATATTAGTGTTGCTCCCAAGCACGATATTTGTCTATCCGTGGGTGACCTGCCTCTGGTGCTCGGCATGAAAAACAACGCGACACCACCACCGCCCTTACCCTTGCGGGTGAACAAAGATTTATACGAACAAATTAAACGCACACTCGCGGCGTTTGGTCCGCCACCATATATCGGTCTGACCTGGCGCGCAGGAGAAGATCGCAAACGGGTATTGTTTAAGACGGTCGATATTCCTGCGCTAGGACAGGCATTAAAAAACACCCCAGCGCGTTTTATCTCCTTGCAGCGGCATCCCGATTCTGGCGAAATGGACGCACTGCAAAATGCTATTGGGGCGCCTATACTCGATCAAAGCCATCTCAATAATGATTTGCCCAGCATGTTGGCCTTGCTGCAATTACTCAATGATTATATCGGCGTGAGCAATACCAATATGCACTTGCGCGCCGGTATAGGCAAACCCGCCCGCGTGCTTGTGCCCCATCCACCGGAATGGCGCTGGGGATTAAGCGGCAATACTTCACCGTGGTTTCCGCAGTTCCGTGTCTATCGGCAGGACGTGAGTGGCTCCTGGTATACCGCGCTTGATCAATTACACTGGGACTTGAATTAAGGTCTTGATTTTCTGGCATTTTCTCAGCCATCTCCCCATTTACATGTCCAGCTATATGTCCTTGATTTTTCGACATTATTTCACCTCACTCCTTGGCACATGCCCTGCATGGTTACTCATGAATAAGCACTTAATTATTCCTTCTGGAGTAAGCCATGATCAGGATATTTATTGGATACGATCCCCGAGAGGCCATCGCCTACAGCGTGTTGTCACATAGCATTAATGCACGCGCCACCGAGCCGGTATCGATCACCCCTGTGGCCTTGTCACAACTCAAGGGCGTGATGAAACGGGAGCGTAATCCGCTGCAATCTACCGATTTCTCATTTTCGCGCTTTCTCACGCCTTTTCTATCCGGGTTTGAAGGCTGGTCGATTTTTATGGACTGCGACATGCTGGTACTCGACGATATTGCCAATCTTTGGAAGCTACGCGACGACCGCTATGCGGTGCAGGTCGTTAAGCACAATCATCGTCCCGAAGAAGAGACCAAGTTTCTCAACGCCCCACAAAGCAAGTATGAGAAAAAGAACTGGTCGAGTGTGATGTTGTTCAACAATGCAAAGTGCAAGGCGTTAACACCGGAATATGTGAACAAGGCCTCGGGCCTTGAGCTACATCAATTCAAATGGTTGGGAGATGACAGTTTGATTGGTGAAATCCCCCATCGCTGGAACCACCTGGTGGGCTATGACAAATATGCGAAAGATGTTTCTCTTATCCACTACACCATAGGTGGCCCCTACTTTCAGGAATACATTGATTGTGATTACGCGGACATCTGGTTCAGGGAACGTGACGATATGATGCACTGCGACCAACGTAAAAAAGGAGCGGCTTAATGACTACCGACAACGCTTTTACATTTACCCTGGACTATGAAAACCCTTTCGCGTTTATCGATGCCAATCTGATAGCGCTGGCGCAGGTAGAAGATGTCTATCAGTTGAACGAAGTCCTCGGCGCTTTTTTAGCCGAAGATGTACAGAACTTTCTTGCCGATCACCACGCCTTGCTATTTATTCTGAGTCAGGTATGGAACGAGGCGGTGCAACGCACGGTACTCGAAGTCGATGACATTATTTTTCCCGATGGTTTGCTGATGATTCCACCGATTTTTAGCGCCCTGGGCTGGCTGGAAGATTCAGATAAATGGGAAGAATTGCACCAGACTTTAGGCGAGCGTTTTCAGAATGACAACTGTCTCACGTATGCACTGGCGCTGTTATTCGTTGAAGCCATGCGCGGTGATATGGCAACTTCGGTAGAACACTTCGTCGAACATACCGGGCAATTGAGCGAAGACGATGCCCTGCACGCAGAACGCTATCTCGAAAATCTGAAATATTTCGGCTGGCCGGTTAGCGCAAATGTGGCGAATCCAGAAGTCTGACCTGGATAGTAAATTGGTAGTTCAGCGCTTGTTGCGGGTCGAAGCGACGGGTATCGTCGAGCTCGCGTAGCGAGAACCACAAGCGCAGTAGATAACTGTCGTCGACATAGTGGAAAGACAGCATCGGTATAACCGCCAGTTGCGCCTGATCGATACGGAATTCCAGTTGTGTCTTTTCGTCGCCGACGATCACGATTCCTTTTGTTGCACCTAGTCCCGTGTTGGCGCTAACCAGATGCGACACCGGACGACCGTGATCGAATTCTCTGTCTATTTCAAATCGCTCCAGGGTTTCACCGCCATTATGGGTGGCGTAAAACAGCGTTTGTTGGTCGAAAGCCTCAGGGTTGAAGGTGAAGTAGGCGCAGCGCCACAGGCCATCATGATCGGGTTTGCCATTGATCGCGTAGTCGATAGTGAAGGCTGGTTCGCGTTCCTGTATTGATATCTGCTTTCTTATTTCTCCGAAATCTGCAATCGACAAATACGCCGATTGCTGTGTAGCCGCCGCTAATGATGGTAGTGATACCTGTGACAGATCGGTTATCTTGTGACGACCACCGCTTTCATACGTCATATGCCCACTAAACCAGTCAGCGGCATAACGAATGTCGTGGAAATATCCATGTGGTATCAGACCAAACAGAGATAATTTGCTGTCGCCAAGTTCGCAGGATCTGATAGTCAATCCTCGCCGTGTGTCTAAAACGATACGGGCGCTTGGTGATTCAAGTTTGAGAAAGCGTTCATTGATGTCGATCGGGTTTATATTCTTGGAAAACGGCTTTGCGAGCGCATCCACTATCCCCAATTCATCTTCAAAGGCCGTCAATTCGTCAATATATCCTTGCCAACGGGTATCCGTGATATGCGTGCGAAAGTCACTCGCCCACAAGGCACAAAGGCGACGCCAATAGGAATGTTCAATCGGGTAGTGTTCAATTTGTCGGTAAATGCGCCAGCAACGGGTGTTGATTTCGAGATCGTTTCTGCCCGAGTTTGCCCAACGAAGGATGTTGTATTTGCCTTGTTTTTTTACTGGTATGGGTAGCACGCTGTTGCACAAAGACAGGCGATGAAAAGCACTCTCGTGTTGGGCATCCAGTGTCTGACCTGGAAGCACAAACTCGTATTCATTTTTTTCGCGCAAAGCGTCAACGGCATCGCCAATACGCCTCCACTCCACGCCAGTCTCACATAAATCTGGCTCAGTCGTAAATCGTCCAGGTCGAAACCCAAAGACTTCCACGTCATTTGAATAGAGACATAACGATCCGGCTTGACTTCCGATGTGCTTATATAGGAACTCTTCATAATCAGACTTATTTATCTCACCATGAGCCAGACGCTGAAATTGTTGAAATAATATTGAATCGCTCCAAATGATGAAAATTTCGTTTCCATCACTATCGATGGCGATCTGAGGATGATATCTCAGTTCCCTACCCCAGGCGGGATTTACGCTGGCAGCATTGTTCCATTCCATAATGAGGGCACGATATCCCGCATTTCTGTAGATCGAAATGAGTCCCGATGAATATGCCTGCTCGTTTATCAATGCGATCTCGGGGACAACGCCAAGATACTCTCGATACAGCAAGCTACCATGCACTAAATTGGCTTTGACCAGCGCCGCAGGTTGAAGAGGACCTATGCTTTGAACAAATCCGGAACCAATTAATTCGACCTTCCCCTCTTGAACCAGTTGTCGAAACTTCGCGACCCAGGCAGGATTCAGCTCATATAACTTCATTAAACTAAATGCGTTTACCTCTACCCCGCAGGGTACTCCGGTATCCTCGATAAAATCCAACATCCGTGCATAACACTCCCTCAACAGAACGGAATGCTGGCTCTCGCCTATCGAGGAATAGAGCAAATTCATGTGAAATACGATATAAGTTTTGCGTATCGCCATTTGTCAATTTTTCAGGCTATTTAGAATCTAACTTGCGCGCGAGCACGACAAAAAAGCCAGGGTTATATTTTCCTTCTAGCAGGTCACGGCGTGCTTTTTCTTCAAACGCTCTTTCCAAATCAAGTAGCTCATCAATTGACCACGCTTTCGCAAAGTCGTTTATGGATGTGAAGCGAAGCTCCATATTTTCCTCTTCGAAGATCGGCAATAGCTCCTTGATGGTGTGCTGAGTTTCATATGGGTGCAACACCTGGTCCCTGAACCAGGACAAAATATGTTGTTCGTCATGCAGATCGCCATGTAAGCGCTTGTACTCGACAAACAAATTCTCTTCGCTGAGTTTTTGTCGTTTCAAGTCCTCGAAGTGCTGCAGAAATGGACTCCTCCCATAACGATGATACAAGCCTAAAAATAGATGACCTTTCGGCGCCAGCAACGTTCTACATATGTGACGTACCCCACCCAGGCAATCACTTGTATGATGTAAAACCCCGAGCGAAATGATTAGCCGAAATTTTTCAGCGGTTTCAAAGGAAAAAAGATCTGCCTCAAGAAACTCAGCGCCAGATCCCAAAATACCTTCAACCTCTTTTGATCGCTCAATTGCTACCCTGTTAAAATCGATACCTAAAACCTGACAATGATGATGATAGGCGATTGCATTGGAAAGCCAACCGGTTCCGCAACCAACCTCCAACACCCGCGTAGCAGGACGCAAAAACCTTTCGAGAACAGGGTATACGTCGCATATATTCATCTTCGCTATACGCTCCGCCGCCTCACTTGCACTCTCGTGAAAATTGAAAGGCATATCTCGATAGAAAGCCAATACGTCGTGCCGCGCAGAGCTTCCGGGCTGAAATTGCAAAGCATCCCCCTCTTGGCTTAGTTGTCGGCCGATGAAAGCCAGTGCCTGACGACATTATCAAACACCTTCACAAGCTTGCAACCACTAAATCCACGTTACACAAATGATTGTTTATCTACACTATTTATCCTTATAATGCCTTTGATGTCATCAATCCAGTTGACCGTAAACTTTCGTGAAAGGTATGACATGAGTGAACCCGGTGAAAATCCTCTTCATAGTCCTGAAAACGAGTTACTTGCTCGAATTTTTAAAGATATCTTGTCCTGTGTTCCAGATGAAACTTCGAATACAACTTCAGTTGAGGATTCGACATGGATAGAAAGTCCCATGCCTTCTGATTTGCATAGCCTCTATTAGAGGATAGAAAATGAACATACTAGGCATTTCTTGTTATTTTCACGATGCCAGTGCGGCTCTTGTTCAGAATGGCCGAGTTGTGGCTGCAGCCGAAGAAGAACGCTTTACCAGAAAAAAACACGACAACCGTTTTCCGGAGTCGTCTATCGACTTTTGTCTACGATTTGCCAAACTCGAGATCGATGATATTGATGCGATTTGCTATTATGAGAAACCACTGAAGAAACTCGAACGCGCGTTAGTCACGGCGGCCAAACATCAAAAGGCGGGATACGAACTTATTCAGACCCAAGTAAGCCAGGCACTACATGAGCAGTGCTTTCTTCCCGCAATTCTTGAGTCAAAATTCGACTACACCGGAAGGATTCTGTATTCAGATCATCATTTGTCACATGCCGCGTCCGCCTACTACTGTTCACCTTTTCGCGAAGCCGCAATTCTTACAGTAGACGGCGTCGGGGAGTGGTCTACCACTCTGCAAGCAACCGCAACCGAAACAAACATCACCAAACTCCGTGAAATTCATTATCCCCACTCACTAGGGATGCTATACACCACATTAACGGCGTTTCTTGGCTTCAAGGCCAATAATGACGAATATAAAGTGATGGGATTGGCGCCTTATGGGAAGCCCAACTATGTTACACAAATTAGAGAACTGATTAAGCTGCATAGCGACGGATCATTTAGCCTCGATATGCGCTATTTCTCCTTCGAACACAGCAAAACCCAGATGTACACCTTTGCACTAGAGAGTCTGCTCGGCCCAGCCAGGAACAAAGATTCCGTTTTGGAGAAGCGTCATATGGACATTGCGGCGTCACTTCAAATTGTCACAGAGGAAATTTTGATTGCGCTCGCGCGAAACCTAAGGGAAATGACCGGACAACGCAACTTGTGCTTTGCGGGAGGTGTTGCCTTAAACAGCGTAGCAAATTGGAAGATTTTAAAAAGTTCTGGTTTTGAACAAATGTGGATACAACCTGGCGCAGGTGACAATGGTGCGGCTATTGGCGCTGCGCTAGTTGCGCACCACAACCTGGATTCCAGCAAAACCAGAACGGTAGAGCCCTTCACCCCATATTTGGGCCCTTCTTATACTCGTGATCAAATCAAATTCGAGCTCGACAAAAATGCGGCCATTTATACTGAGCTATGCGAGGATGAATTGTGCTCCAGAGTTGCCGACCTCCTAAGCAAAGATCGGATTATTGGATGGGTACAAGGACGAATGGAATTTGGCGCACGCGCTCTGGGAAATAGAAGCATACTTGCCAATCCCGCTCACCCCGATATGAAAGAGATTCTTAATTCCAGAATCAAGTTTAGAGAAGAGTTTCGTCCATTTGCACCTGCTGTTCTGGCTGAACATGCGGAAACGTATTTTCAGTGCAATATTGAATCACCCTATATGCTGTTTGTCACCCCTGTACGGCAAGGAAAAGACAAAGTCATTCCTTCTGTTACGCATATCGACAATACTGCGCGTTTGCAAACAGTTAGTGAAACCGATAACCCACGCTTTCACAAACTTATCTCCAGTTTTTACCAAATCACGGATATACCAATACTTATCAATACTTCGTTCAATATCAGAGGCGAACCAATAGTGTGCACACCAGAAGATGCCTTAAACTGTTTTGAGAATACAGATATTGACTATCTGGTTATAGAAAATTTTCTGGTCGAGAAAGAGTACTAGCAATGGCACACAGCAATTACTCGAAAGAAGACTTTCATAAACTGCTTGAGCAGCTGAAACGTCAACAAACCGCTCCTGACTGGCTCATTCAGTGCTTGGCAATCGCGGCAACTAATATCGATCATTTTCCATTCAAGGAAGACGATAATCGCTATGTTGTGGAATTTATTTATCCTCATTAGACTAATACGGATAAAAATATGCTGTTCGGAAGCAGAGAAATAGTTTCTCCTCAAATGGAGCCTCAAGGCGTTAAAAGAGTACTTTGTATCGGCGACTCCATGACATATGGCCAGGGGGTAAAATACGATGAGACCATGCCTCGTCAACTCGAGTCGCTACTAAACAAAACATTTTTGTCTCTTTCGTTTGAAGTCATTAATGCTGGCGTGTGCGGGCATTCTTTCTTTCACAGCCTATACAGAACCGAACCGCTTGTAAGCATATACAAACCGGATTTACTCATTTTACCTGTTTGCTACAACGACACCGACTTTCCCGGCGTCGACCATTCTCAACACACCTTTGAAGATCACATTAGGGATATGTGGAACGAGGAAGGAGAGTATTTTCCGCATTTCCTCCAAGCGTTAGACAAGTTTGATACTTTAGTGAAAAAACTCGAAACACCATGTTTGATAGTGTATTACTACTATCTGCCCTTAATGCACTCGTATTCACCTGCGGAAATATTGAAAAAACATTGTGCACAACGCGCATTTGACTATCTTGACCTATCACCTGTGTTTGGTGACCCTCTAAAGACAAAGGATCTTCTTCATCTTCGAGCCTCCGAAGTCGACTATCATCCATCTCCCCAGGCTCATGGCATTGCGGCCAGTCGAATATTGAAGGAAGTCATCAAGAATCAATATTTTTCCGAGCCTGACTTCGTCGATGAAACCGACATACTAGAGGATATTCATCGGCTAGTCGTGAAAACGCTCAAGACAAGCACAAATCCAATTACTGCTTTAGACTGGTCAATTGAAACACTTAAGGCCAAAAGGGCCTCAAGAAGACGTGACAAAATACCGAAGGAGAAGTCGTTAAACAACAGTCACTATGATTCAATACTGCAAGGGTTTGAAACGTCTTATCAAATCTGGGTGCAAGCTCTAAAACTTCGCTCAATGGTTGACAAACTTATGTCTGACGCTGGGCTTTGGTACAAGGCTACCTATGTTTGTCAGGACATGATGGATTGGAGGACTAAGGCTGTTGCGTTACTTGAGTCACAATGGATGGGAGAGTTAAAAACACCTAAGTCACTCATACGAAGTAACTCCTCCGTATCTGAGGCCGACTTGGTCCCGATAGGAGAGGTTCACTTTTCCGGCATTGAGGAACTGAATAGGTCACTCACTTTTTTACAGCGCTCTGCCACCAATACCTGTAATTTTGACCACCTAAATCACAAGCTTCTTCACACAAGCGGTGACCTTAAAAGGATTAGCAACATATACTTCACAATGCAAGATCTATACGATCAAGCCATTGTTTACTTTAACGATCTAAAGCGGCTCACAAATACACAATCAATATCAACAACGATTGTAGAACTAAATAAGTCTCTTGAAGTGACAAATACTGTATTAATAGAACTAACAAATAAACTACGGGGATACAAACATTCCAGCTTCAACACAGCAAGAAAATATGTAACTATCGAATTTGATTTACATACACCGAAATCTGCAGGAGGGAGCGTTAGGGTTACCATACAATCATATTTACCATCCTTTTTCTATTTTGAGTTTTCTATTTTGCGTAAACAGACTCACCAGAAAATTCAAATAAAGGCGCCTCTGTTTTTTCGTGCAAAAATCGACATCTACTACAGTGGTGGTGCCGAAGAGATAGAGCCAGAAAATCTATTTGCGTTTATCGAAAAGCCTGACGATAGACCGATACGCATGCGGTGCACGGAAAATCAATTTTCCAGCGATGAAATATTCATATACTCATAGTCAATAGCGTTTATCCTGCTTTTCGACTAGATTTTTGAACAAGAATTTACTATGTGCAATCATTCAACTAAGAACTTGAGTTCCAAGAAGGTAGTATTGTTCGGGTCAAGTCAACGAACAGAACATCTTCTTGAAATCTTGCCTGCTCGATACCATGTGATCGCCATAATCGATAATGACCTAGAGAAACAAAGTAGCTACCAGTGTAGAATAGAGATACTCCCCCCTTCTCAATTGATTGAGGTCTGTTTTGATTTAGTCATCATCTGCATATCTCAGTACAGCGAACCTCGCGACCAGCTACTAGATATGGGAATTAGTGAAGATAGAATAGCATTGTCTGACACCTACTTTTATAAATTTTACAACGATTTGTATGCACAATATAACTTTCCGGCAGGTATCGAACAACACAAATTTTCTAAAGATTTTTTACATCATTATGCAAGAGGTGTGGATTTTCACCCATCTTCTAATCTAATTACTAGCCTAAACCGCATCTCGATGCTAAGTAAATCTACCCTTCTCCTAATGCTATATTTCGCGAAAGTCGCCAATGGAAGAGTATTGGAGATTGGCCCGTATGTTGGAGGTTCAACAGTCGCCTTGGCGAAAGGTATAAGCGAAAGGTGTGGAGCACCCGTCATCACAATTGAAAAGGGCGGCAGCTATTTAGATCACCCCCTAATCCCGTCCGAGAATATAGTAAACGATTTAAGAAGTAATATAGCGTCTTACGAATTGACAGAAAATGTTTTCGTAATCGAAGGTTCAAGCAGAGATGTACATGTAGTAACAAAGGTAGTCACTGAACTTTCTCGAGATAAAATCGGGCTATTTTTCGTCGACGCCGACGGAGATGTAGAAGCGGATGTTAATACATACGGAAGATACTTCTCCGATAGTTGCATATTAGTTATGGATGACTATACGAGCAAAAGAGCTATACACAAGGCTGTTTTAGTCAGTAAATGGGTTAATGAACATATTGACAATGGTAGTGTAGAGTCATTTGGTGTCTTACCTTGGGGAACTTGGTTCGGCAGGGTAAGAAAAAACATTTGGCTATCATAAATAGGACTTTACAATCAGATTAATAAATTTGAAACTCAGTTCATTTTAGTTTATTAAACCATACGCAAAGAGTTAGCAGATCATTCCATATTTGGTACAACTCAAAAACTCTGGGTCTGGCATTTTTGTCGTCCCTTTGGACGAGAACAGATATAAATTTACCAACAACTATATCAACCGCATCTTTACAAAATTGGTTAGCATACAGCCTATACTGGGCTAATGTTATTTCAGAAAAGCCAACTGGTAGTGACGACCGTTCTTTGTAGGGTCACTGTTATCCGAAGTGGAAAAAAGCAGCCCACCTCTCCAATGAGAGTATCGACCGTCGCCTTTTTCTCGGATTACATTATGATTACAGTGGCGCTCTGACAGTGGCCTGCCATCCTCTAGCAAAATTAACCTCGAACGATAGAGGTTTTGTTCTGAATCCGCCTCTGATTCGTAATTTGCTAACTTGACATACCATGCGTGGCCTTGATCGCTACGGATGGGTTGATCAATATCAACAATACGTAAATTTTGCAAATCAATTTCTTCTGCTATGCTATTTCCCAAATCATCATACTGCGGTTTCATAAACTCACGTTTGCGGCCCAATACATGATAAGCAACAGGAAATTTCTCACTAACGTTCAAGGTTATAACTTCACTAAATCCATTATTGTGAAACCACCCATGTATAGTTTCCTCCTCCACAACCCAATTGTATGTAGTATTTAACATATCGAGATAAGTAGCGACATTCTCGGGACGGTCGGCGATTTCGTAGGCATATGCCAGTCTTTCTTCATTAGTTTTTAACTTCGTGTGATAATGCAACCGGTGCTGCAAAATATCTGCACGGCTGTGATATGTGGGCGCGTATACCATGACGTAGAGCTCTCCACCATTTTTTACTGAGGCCGCAACATTATCAAAAGCCAGCTTGGGGTCATGGGTACACATAACCACTCCCCAACAGATAGTAAAATCAAACCGGCTTTGTAGGTCTGGTCGGGTTTTAATCTGAAATATGTCCAACTTCTCCACATCTTGATTAAATCTCTTTACCGATTCCAAACCGGCCTCCGACACATCAATAGATTTAACCCGTGCACCAAGTGACATCAAAGTTTTCGTCCAGCGACCGGCACCACAGGCTGCATCAAGACAGTGTTTGTTTTCAAAGTGATTGGCAGAAAAATTCAAGTCGAGTTTTTGTCTCCCACCAATACCACGCGCACCAGCCGCCTTGTCATCACTTATCATGCCACTGACACCAGTTAAATCAAACACACGATCATCAATCCATGCATCATCAGTTTCTACGCCGGCCAGCTTTGTGAACCCCGATTTTTGCTCTAGAAACAAGCGCCACTGCAGATCAAACTGAATGCTGTACTCCACGGGTTGATACAGTCCACTGTAGGCATTCTTCCAAATCACCCTGTTGTCATCAAAATGCGGATTCTTCATCAAGGAAAACCTTTAATTGACGAGTAGTTAAAGTTACACGATACTAACACATTTGTTTTGTCACCCAAATATGCGGATGAAAAATGAACCCTTTTCGTTTTATCATTTCAATAGGCAATGTTGGCACCATTGCCATTCACAAGTTATTATCTAGCAATCAAGGAATATATGTACCTCCATATAGAGAATCCGAGTACTGGCTAAAGAACAGCCATCTCCTCGCACATGCCTCCGACACACCTATCATAATACAGACTCACTCGTATACAGACTTGTACCAACTACCATATTTACTCGGGACCACGCACGAAACCTTTTGCCTAAATGTGATCCGCAATCCGAATGATGGCTTGTTTGGATTCGCCAATGGGAGCCTTTTTCATTACATCGCAAGAAACATGTCTCCGCCGACAGATATTGCTGCCTTTTTTTCATCACTTTTTCGTCAGCTTCCTCAACATCATTTTTTGGAGGCTATAAAGATTTGCCAAAGGGCGGGTAAACATGCCGCCATAGATATGTCCGCGTTGTCGCCGCCTGCATTATCAGCAACCACGGAGCAGTTGAGTGTATTTTTCGAAATAGAAAACCGTTTTTCCCCTATCTCGATAAAAGAAAACAGTCAGTTTGACAGGTTTCTTTTTGAGAAAGGCATTGAGTTGAATATAAACGAAATGCCATTTGTCATTCGATTGTCCAGTTACGGAGAGATTGTTTATAGCCAGTTTGCACATTGTATCGCTAGGCTTGAATGTCCTGAATGTTGGCATAAGTATCTTTCGCCGCATAGAGAGATTCATGCATACCTTCAGCTCACAGAGAAATTTAATAACTTTCGAATACCAGTCAACACATACAACTATATCGTTAGGTCATGCCAAGCACAAATGGAGGAAAAGTTTGATGCCATTAGCAGTATGCTGCTACACGAGTTCGAGGAATGTATCGCGATATTTGACGGGGTAAAACTCAGTTCCCTTGAGGGTGTTTTCCCTGTTTCCATATCAGAACTGATGGCGAACATCGAACGTGCGTATCAGGATTTCTACCCTGAGATTGCTCAACTATGGAAATGTTGATACGCCGGTTATTGCATTTTTGACTTCCATACCCCTAAACGATAATGCCCGCATACCTCGAAAATTCATGAATGTCTGACATTTTGTTTTGCAGCCGATTGGCAATATAGATTCTCCCCCTACAAAACATGAAAACAACAAATCTCACGCTCTACTCAAAGCGCTATATATCCCGATAGCACCGGCCATCCTGCCTCCGGTGGACAAATTGTCGTTGGGCGTAATTTTTGCTTAAGGTTTAGCAAAACACATACAGCATTAGATGTGATTTTTCGTAAATAGAGGCATATATAGCTTACCCTATGAAATTCGATCAAACCTGGGCAAATGAGACTGAGAAACTTTGGAATCGAGGAGAGAAGGGCGCCGTTGAAACTAGGTGTCTATCTGCGCTCGGCGAATCACAGGAGAATTTTCTTGCCCACTATATACTTGGAAAGTTGTATGTAGAAAACAATAGAACTGATGATGGAATAAAGCATCTTAGCCTTGCACTAAATCGCTCGATTAATGATGTTGATATATTGACCTTGCTTGGGAAAGGCTATCTAATCAAGCAGGATTGGCACACGGCCGCCAAGTATCTGTCGCAAGTACAATCTTTAAAACCCAATGCCTATGAACCGCTTTATTTGCTCGGCATAGCTTACCAAAATTCTAACAACATGGAATTGGCAATACGTCATTATCTTAGTGCGATAGAATTGAAGAATGACTTTCCCATTGCTCACAAAAACCTCGCCAAGTGCTATGTATCAAAAGGAAAGCACTACGAAGCAATTCAACATTTTGAACGCGCGAAAAAACTTGGAGTAGGAGGCGAGTCCTTTGAGTTAGTATTGTATAAGCTCTATATTTCAGAAAAGATGTATGACTCTGCGCAGGCTATTGCTGAACAGAACGCTATTTTGAAAGAGGATGAAAATCTAATTAAGCTTGTGATAACAGCTATTGAAACTTTACGCTGTTTTCCTAACCATGACAATGCTCTTCAGGATAGCTTAAACCGTTATATTTCTTATGCCAACTATACCACTTCACTTTCGCAAGCCAACGTACCAACGGAGTTCTTGAAGACTATATGTATCGCATTACAGAAAGTCTACGACAAATCCAGTCCTAGACATTTGTGGCAGCTAGCAGTTCTTTCTTCGAATATTGGAGATCTTATTGGCTTTGAACGATGCCTAAAGAGTATTACCTCAATCGACAATAGTGACTTTATTCTCACCGAGTTAGGTATATTCTATTTTAACCGCAAAGAATACATAACGGCCGAGAAATACCTTACTCGTGCGATAGAAGCGAACCCAAATAACTTCAATGCACTGAATGCCATGGGAGGGATATACTTCACTGGACGGAAAGTCTGCAATTGTAATACAGCTGCCGATTACTTTTCTCGTGCTTCCGTGTTGAACCCAAACGACAGCACTATTCATCAAAACCTTGGCTTAGCCTATTTGCGAACGTCGAGGCCAGAACTAGCCATAGACGCTCTTAAAAAATCCCTCGTTCTAGACCCTGACAATGCAGAGGCACACAACAATCTTTCTCTCGCACTCCTAAGCGCAGGGCACATCAGAGAAGGTTGGATAGAACACGAATGGCGACTAAAAATCAGAACTCACAAGCGGAGAGCCTTCACCTTTCCTCAGTGGCAAGGTGAAGACCTGACCAACAAGACTTTATTTCTACACGCTGAACAAGGAATCGGCGATGAAATACTATTCGCCTCTTGTCTAACCGACGTCGAAAAGCTACAAGGTAAATTTATCGTCGAGTGCGATAAACGCCTAATCAAGCTCTTTTCTCGAAGCTTTCCTACGATGCTCTTCGTCCCCAGAAACGATATTACACTTCAACATGACTGGAATGACATTGGAGTTCCTGATTATCACGCACCTCTCGGAAGCCTACCGATATTTTTTCGCAACTCAATCGAGGATTTTTCTGAGACCTGCAGGTATCTTCATGCTGATTCACAACGAGTAGACTTTTGGCGTAAACAGTTTAAGAAAACTGGCCCGCGAAAAAAAGTTGGCTTCTCTTGGCGCAGCGGAAGTACTGGTTTCGGGCGTCCCGGATATGTCTCGCTAGGGGACTGGAAACAGCTTTTTCAATTTACTGACAATATAGACTTTATCAATCTTCAGTACGATGACATCTCGCAAGAAAATGACGACCTTGAGAAAAGATCCGGATTTAGGCTTTCGGTTATCGATGGTGTCGATATAAGAAATAATATTGACGAACTCGCTGCTTTGATATCCGCTCTCGACCTGATCATAACAGTTGGCAACATAAACGCACCTCTCGCGGGCGCCCTTGGAAAACCAATATGGCGCCTTAACAGCAAACGAGGGAACGATCCCATGCGCCTGGGAGCGGACAACTATCCCTGGCATCCGTCTACTACATTGTTAAATCAAGTATTCCCAAATGAACGAACGCTTTTCAGTGCGCTGGGACATTGGTTACGTAACTTTAGACCATTCATTAGTCGAAACCATGAACTATTTGACCAACTAAAAAGTGGCCTTATTAGTCAAGCAAATGTACAGCTACACAAAAATGAACAAATCTCCGTAAAAGCAGAATTATGTCCCATTATGGAAAAGATTTTGAATCCCAATCCGGACACATATGATTACGATAAAAATACATATGAATTTGAAAAAAGTTCTATTTGGAACAGAATGATATCGCTTGACTCATCAATAGAAAACCACGTACCAACAGGATTGATCGCAGACTTTATCTACAATTTCTTTCGTCACGCACCGATCCTCAACAATAACTTAGAAATGATGGATAGAATTGAGAAGTCAACCACATCGAATTGCGTATCGCCAGATATTCTTTTCGCTTTGTACGAAACTCTACCTGCGATTGCCAGAGACGGAAATAAGGAATTTACGGAGTTTGCTTCAAAAACCTTGTTAAAGAGAACGATAAATGACCGACAAAGTACTAACTATATTATCGACCGACTTTACGATGCAGGAAGTCTTCAGATTGCACTAGAAGTTAGCGAAGGGCACACTTTTTCTCAAAGCCCCTTAACACAGAAAAAATGGAATGGAGAAATACGCATTGACGATGACCTAGTACTGGATATACGCCACTATTGGGAAAATGCATTTTTATGGAGCCCGGTACTACGCTTTCTCAACACCTTAGAAAGCCACATCACTATCATTGCCCCAAGTGGCACAATTGAAACGTTGAAAGGACTGTATTCTAATATAAACTTTGTTAGCACACTCGAATCTTCATCACCTGTCGACAAGCTCTATCACGCCACCTTAGAACGATTTATTTTACACCTTATAAGAAGTAACCATATTACTATAGAACAGCCGGTGAAACGATTCTTCTTATTTGAAGACAGTGAAATTAAATTCAAGAACAAACTGCCACGGATTGGGTTTTATACAAGAAACCCGCAATATCTATCCAAAGCATACACTTCTGACATCCCAGACTACAACTTTTTCCATCTAGACAATCTGCTAGAAGACATATTTGATTTCGATAGCAAAGAATTTGATCGTCACACTCATATAATTTCTGAAAACTTATCGGCAATAATACACTGTATCGAGGGTTTCGATCTATTTATCACTGATACTTTTTTAGGATATATATCGTCTAGCATGGGCATAATGACGATTTTATATAGTGATGCACCATCACCATACCCTCAAGTGTTTCCGCAAAATGGTGGAATCCGATGGAATAATTTCCTTAAGCTAGAAACCAGAATACCCAATATTGAAAAACTAATTAAAGAATTATCTTTTAGAAAAAACAAACAATAATCACCTAATACAACTATGAATTTAACCGCATAAGAGTATGCCGTCACCCACAACAGGCAATTCTACAATAACAATTTGAATTATATTTTCAGACTATTCCATTCACCTGAAACTATACCTTTTCGAATGCCTTTTTAGACAAACTAACTAATTTCTGTACTCGATAGAAAATTATAAAACGCTTCTGCCCATTTTTCGTTTTCCTCATCAGCTTGCTTTCTTAGAGCTTTCTCGCCGATTTCGATCGCATTCCATCCTTCAACATCGATAAACTCGAGCACATTTCGAATTGTTTTTTCATAATTATCGACAAACTCCTCATAAATAACTCGATAAGGTGAAACATTTATTTGTTTAAAGTAATTCTGCCAAAGCTCATCTTCTTTCAATAGTCGTTTATATTGTTGAAATACGGTTTCATGATCATATTCTTTTGCGGTTTTATATTCACCTTTTTCTTTTGCCTCGTCCTCTTGTCGACTGGTAAAGTAGCCGGTTTTTATTGCCTTTACCATTGACACCGCTTGCCTGACCTTATCTCGCCTGGAAATGTAAATATATTTTGCGTTGGGAAAAATATTTTCTAATACTTCGGGGGCATTGAAATTCGACCATTCCGGTATAGATATGTAAAAACGCCTCATATCCTCTAGATTTTCCCACATGATCTTTACACCAAAGCACCCATTTTCAGTAGTACCTTTTTCGTACATCCTCCTGTTAAACTCTTCGGGTGAGTTTTTCCATAGAGCAGGAAGCGGACCTTTCTCCCCGCGTAGATGCATATAGTACTCCAAGGGAATGCCTGCAATTCCTGAATCAACTAATCCTGCGTAGAGGAGGTTACTTCCGGTGCGATGGGATGCACAGATTACATAGCATTTCTTAGGCGTCGATAAATTCATAATATCCTTTCGTCAATATTCAAACAAAGCACAGGCGCAATCTACTTTTCCCGTTGAACAATTAACAACGGTGCCTCGCTCCAGCTGGCCAAACACGATACTGGGGCGCCTACATTTAAGAGTCTCAATTATCCCCACCCTATGAACAACAACGAAATCATTCAAGAATTTTGCCACAATTGACTAGCCGTAAAGAGACCTTCAAACTGTCTATTCTACAGAACGGAGACGGTCTGTCGCTTGTGACAGCGGTTATCAGAATTGTTATCCAAGTGGTGAACCCCAAAAAACCGCAAAGCATTTTGTAACAGGATCAATTTGCTTTTATAATCCATTGAAACCATTCTATAGCTCAATAGCGAGACAAATTCACGCGTATGAACAAATCAACTGTTGCCCCTGAATCCGCGGAAACGATCCGTTTCGAATTCGGCAAAAACTGGCAGGCCTTTCTGACAGAATTTGATCATGACAGACTTGAAACGTCCAGAAAGCATCTTCTTGACACCCTGCAACTGGAAGATCTACAGGGCAAAGACTTTGTTGACATCGGCTGCGGCAGCGGCTTGCATTCACTTGCTGCTTATTTTTCCGGTGCTCGTCAAATTATCAGCTTTGATTTTGATCCCGATTCTGTGGAAGCGACTAAGTCTTTAAGGGAACGTGCGGGCCATCCTGAGAACTGGAAGATAATCGAGGGCTCGGTGCTGGATCGCGATTTTATGTCCTCGCTTCCCAAAGGCGATATTGTCTACTCATGGGGCGTTCTCCATCATACTGGCGATCTGTGGAATGCGGTGAACAACTCAATAATACCGCTCAAAGATGATGGTGTTTACTATATCGCCTTATACGCCGACGAGGTATATCAGAACCCGTCACCTCAGTACTGGATCGATATTAAACTAAAATACAATCGCGCAGGCCCTGAGGAAAAAAAGGAAATGGAAAACTGGTACGCCTGGGAGCGAGTACTCAAGGGCAGAGCCATGCAAGGGGAAAACCCGTTTACCATAATCGATGAATATAACAAAAGCCGGGGTATGGAATTCTGGACAGATGTTCGAGACTGGCTGGGCGGCTACCCAATTGAATTTTCCACCAGTAGCGATGTAGCTCGATTTTGCTACGAACGCGGACTGAATATCGTCAATATAAACAGTGGACACGGAAATACCGAGTTTGTCATGACAAAACAGGCAATCAGTCCCGAGAACGACTATTTTGTCGAAGAAATACCAATAACCCGACCTTTCATCCTCGAAGACGGCGCATGTTACAAAACACACTTGCCCGAGCAGATCGCTATCGCCAATACCTCTGACAATAAAACCCGCTCCCCACTCATGTTGTTCGAAGACGGCGCCTTGATAGGATTTCCGCATGCACCTCTTACCGCTATTAAAGATAAAGGCGAGGGCCGCTTTAACCACACAGGAGAATATCTGTACTTTTCCAGCTCCGACAACTCCGACCCGAATATAAACAATAAAATCTATACTCTTTGGCGAAGAAAGCAGCGCTGAGAGCTATATTTACTTCAAGGCACTGAAATGTGGCCTGTGATGTTTTCGAATATATCGGCATATCGTTTTGTCATGTCGGCAAAGGTGATATGTCGCCGGGTCAATGCAAGTGATTTTTCCGCCATAGCCTTTCGTTTTTCGACATTCGCACATAGTAAGCCAATAGCGTTTGCCAGGGCATCAACATCCCCTGGCGCGTATTCCAGGGCATTTTCTCCGAACTCTACCTGCTCCGCGATACCGAAAACATTGGTCGTAATGATGGGCAAACCACATTCCATGGCCTCGAGTATGATACGTGGATAGCTCTCGTTTCGAGAACTGCAAATAAACACATCAGCCGCTTGGTAGCCATCAAGAATCATATCCGTCTTGGGTAATAAACGACAATCTACCTGTCTGCCCATACAATAGGCATTCATTGCCTCGCTATATTCACCACCTGCATCCCCAATAAGAACCCCTACGGCCGGCACTCCGTCTACCTGCACGCGACTTAGCGCCTGCAAAATATCCATCTGACCCTTGCGCTCGTGAAATGTGCCAACACAAAGAAATACGCAGGCATCGGTAGGTATCTGATGCATTTCTCGCCACGATTCACGACTCAATCCTGTTTTTCTATTAAGAAATTCGGCCGTATTTAGTGCATTGGGAATACAATCGTCAGCAATTTCTGCGACGCGCTCCTTCCATAGCGTTTTCGTAGCCTGGGAGACAAACACAATCTTGCTCGCCTTCGAAAGCGCATCCATAGCCAGCTCCAGTCTGCTGCCCAGATACGTCTGCCAATAATCTATACTTTGACTTTCTCTGATATTCCACACTGACGGCCGACCACTACGATGCGCTGCGATGATTGCCGGGTAGGCTAAAAACGTATTGCCATAAACCATTTCGATTTCCAGTTTTTCAATTAAATTGGCTAGTTCACCGATAGCGGTCTCGATTTCCTTTTCGCGACGAAGCATACCTTCGGAAAATGGCAGGCTCATCATCGATATATTTTTCTCCTGATATCTTGCAGCAAGCGGCCCGTTTTGGAATGACATCACTATCGGTTCTAGATCGGATTGTGTTGAGACAGCCGATATCATCTCAAACATGCTGATAGCCGCGCCCTCAAGATTAAGGTTATGACTGACGGCCAGGAGTTTCATCATCTTGCATTTCCGAATTTAGGCATAATTCATTATACTGATCCCTCTCTGACAACAATAGACACGTACGACAGAAGTTGCACACGAGTTGAGTTAAAACATCAAATCATATGAAATTTTCCCTCAAATACAGTTTTCTTGTGTCCTTGTGTAGAAGAACTACCCTATGAAGGAATCACTTTACAAGGAATATCTTTCGGAGAGATTTGATCTCAGCGTCGATACACGAGAAGACGATGAAATTTTAGAAGGAAGCCTTGTCGCTCGAGACGAAAAGCAACGCAATATTCCCATAAAAGGTGGAATACCCAGATTTAGTGGCAACGGTAATTATGCCGAGAATTTTGGACTTCAGTGGAATGTCTTTCGTGCGACACAGCTGGACAGCGTTTCAGGCAGACCTATTTCCACCAAAAGATTCTGGACAAACACCAAATGGACAGAGGTTGAGCTAAAAGGAAAAACGGTATTGGAAGTCGGCTCTGGAGCCGGCCGGTTTACCGAAGTGCTTCTGGCATGTGGAGCGAAAGTTGTCAGTTTTGACTTTAGCGGCGCGGTAGAAGCGAACTACACAAATAACAGAAACAAAGGCGACCTATTCCTTTTTCAGGGTGATTTATACGATATTCCGTTTCCAGACAAATATTTTGATTATGTATTTTGCTACGGTGTACTTCAGCATACGCCAGATCCGGATGCAGCCTATCGATCAATATTTTCCAAACTAAAACCCGGTGGGAAAATTTCTATCGACTACTACAGAAAACTTGGCCTGATATCGCCCTGGTCTACGCCTAAAAGAATCTGGCGACCAATATGCTCGCGATTACCTCCAGCCCTGTTGTTGAAGATCATTAGGTTTTATATTCCAAAATATCTGCCGATAGACACTTTTATAAGAAAAATTCCGAAAATCGGTTTCTATCTCGCAGGCCTGATACCCATTCCTTGCTGGAATTACACAAGACTCGGGCTGTCAGATGAAGAAAGACGGATATGGGCGATCATGGATACGTTTGACGCATTAGGTGCGCGATATGACCAACCCAAGACGCTGGAAAAGATTAGTGAAATGGTAGAATCAGCGGACAACAGCTCTACCGATATATTTTATGGCAGCAACGGCATAGTTGCCAATGTGGTCAGAAAGTAGAATTACCTGGGCGACTTATACTGTTTCCTCTTCTTTCGAATCTTGCCGAAACAGTTTGAGATAACTTGCCACCAGATTGTCGACGCCGAATCGCTCCTTAACCGATTTATACGCATTTTCACCGAGAGTCCTGGCAAGTTCCGCGTCCTGAAGAACAGTCAATACTGCATTGATCAGAGGGCCCGGTTCACTGGTATCAAAGACTAAACCTGAATAGTTGTGCTGTACCGCCTCGGCGGCCCCACCCGCAGCGGTAGTTACGATTGCTCGTTTAAGATATTGCGCCTCAAGCAATGAGTTAGGCGTTCCTTCCAGCCAGGCCGTCTGTAATACCACATCGGCGGCCCCCAGATAGGTAGACACCTCGGTTTTTCGACCAAGTAACTTCACGGTGTCGCCAAGACCACGTTGTTGTATTTCAGCCTCCAGTGATTTTCGCTCCGGTCCCTCGCCTAATACCAACACTTTGAGCGAGCCGATCACTTTTTGAACGCCATGAACAACATCTAAGAACAACATGGGTTGTTTCTCACTGGCCAGGCGAAATACGCCTACCACTAGAGGAATATTCGATGCATCGTGTTCACTACGCAGCGCTCTGACTTCTTCGTCGCCTGGAACATGTATCGTAGAGAAGTCGACGCCGTTTCTCACTAATTCTACGCGGTGTCGTTCCACACCTATCCAGTCAGCATAACTATTATTTCCTGATTGTGAGTTACCTGTCATCTGAACAGCGCCTGAGGAAGCGAGCGCTCGATAATATGGCTTGTACCACCGATGATAAAACTCGAAGTTTTGTGGATGATGATTTCTGAAAGAGATGTAAATTTTCGGAATCCTGGCAAGAAGACCGGCGAGACCTCCCATAAGGTTTGGCTGATCAAGATAGCAGATTAGCGTATCGGCCTTCCAGGAAACCAGATGACTAAAGGCATGCCATACATATTTACGCATGAACGCCGGAAGCTCACCAATGAGCTCTATCGGCAACGTCAGATTGTCTACCGGGATATTGGATTCATCAAATCCATCGCACGATTGTGTACCCGATACTACTTCAACATTTTTTCCACGCAACAAGGAAAGATAATGCGCTCCCCCTCCCTGCAAACCGTGCAAGGTTATCACTTTCACTTTCTTGCCTGACGCGGCCAGCCCAACCGCAAGATTGGATAATTGGCGTTCTGCACCACCAGAACTGAAGTCGCTAATAATCAACGCTATTCTTTGTGATTTCCAATCGCTTGCATTTGTCTTCTGACTGGACTCCTTTGCCCAAGTCGCGATGCGTCGAAGGACTTTTTTCTCGCGGGAACTCATTGAATACCAGGAATGTAGTTCCGATACCAGCTGTACGCTGCGAGACAAGGTATCGCGCCGAATTAACCCGGTGTTTTGGCGAAACAGCCATTCGGAAGATACTTCTGGAAAGAGGCGACGACCAATGAATGGAAGCTGTCGAATAAAATCATCTCGAACAAGTGATTTCTGAAAACGGTGAGGCAATTCCTCCGCCTTACTAAATACCATCGGCGTCCTTTGTCTCTCACGGGAATTTTTTTGCGTATCGAAAGACTCTCTAACCCACTTTGCATTCTGGTAGTAATATACGGCTTCTACATTCTGACTCTGCAATTCAAGGCGAAGCTTCTTGTCCAACCCTCCTCTATCAAGAAGAATCACGGAAATTTTTTCAATCGAATATATCCTGGAAACCATTTCCAGCACGGTAGCAGCGTTCGCCGACCAGTCTGCGGTAATGGTATCCTCGGTATCATCAGCCCATTCGGATACCACATATTTTACGTTAGGAAGAAAGCTTCGCCAACGGGGGAAGATTCTTGTGGCCAGACCAATAACATCGGCATGCTCCTTCGCCAGTGCCAGACGTAAACTACAAATCATCAATGCATCAACCTCAGCCGGAGGCTTTCCAGCACTGTTCTGCAGATACTTATCAAGATGCAATAGCGACCACAGCTTATAGTCGCAATTATCGCCACCTTCTTCTATAGATTCAAACCATGATTCTACCCCTGTCCTGCTCGCCCAAAATGTCCGGCGGTTACGGTTTGTAATCAGACGCGTTTTTGCCAGCGTCGCCAGCGCTTTTCCCGCCCATTGATAAGACGGAATACCAAAGCCGCGTTTGGGCTTCATCATCCACTCTCTTGGAAGGTAACGTGACGCCAGGTGTTTCAATAAATATTTGCCAACGCCCTCATGCATTAAAACCGACGTAGGCAATTTTTCCGCGAAGCGCGCGACCTCCAGATTTAAAAAAGGTGTCCGCACCTCTAAACCGTGCCGCATGCTCATTCTATCCACTTTGGCCAACACTGCGCCTGGCATATAGTGATTAACATCAGTCTTGCGTAAACTGGAGAACACATCGATTCCGGAGGCGTCGACCTCGTTCTGTAGCGAACGAATAAAATCATGGTGATGTTCCTGATGTCTACCAATAAGACAAGAAACCTCCGAATCATTAAACACGAGAATTCTATTGCTGTAATAACGACGCCCGGCGGAGGATGTCTGACCTGCAAGCGTTTCTTCACTCAAAGTCTGGCTATATCTGCCGTATCCACCAAACAATTCATCCGCGCCATCGCCTGAAAGCGCCACCTTGACTTCCTTTCGTGCAAATTGACACAACAGATAGGTAGGAAGAAGCGATGTATCGCCATTGGGCTCGTCAATCAAATCACCCAGATGATCGCCAAGCACCAGGTCGTCGGGCGATACCAGATAAACCCGATGTTCCGCGCCCAGGTGTTTTGCTATTTCTTCAGCCTCGACATGTTCACTGCCAGAAAATCCTTTAAAGCCTGCTGAAAAAGCCTTAATGGGAATTCCTAGCTTTTTTATCGCCAGAGCGACTACTGTTGATGAATCTACGCCTGCGGACAGAAATGCACCGACCGGCACATCTGCACGCAAACGACGTTTTAGACTGCGGACTAAAATGTCCTCGAGCTCATCAGCCAATTCATCGAGTGATGCATGCCTTGTGTTTTCACCTGGCCTGAATTCGAAATAGCGTTTGGTCTGCAGCGGCTTACCTCTAGCCAGTGTTGCATAGTGTCCGGGCAAAAGCTTTCTAGCGCCTCGGTATATCGTAGATTCCCCATCGAAATATTGTGCACTAAGGTATTTGGATACTTCCTCATACGGCACCACATCGTCAAAAGACGGAAGATGTAATAGCGCCTTCAATTCCGAGGCGAAACCGAAATACCTATCGGTATGCGTGTAATAAAACGGCTTTTCCCCGAACGGATCACGCGCCACGAAAAGCATGTCCTTACGAACATCATATAGCGCAAAAGCAAACATTCCATCCAGGCGAGACAGCATGTCTGCACCATATCTTCTATACGCCTCAATCAGGACTTCAGTATCAGACTGCGTACGAAATACATGACCAGCCCCTAACAATTCGCTGCGCAACTCCAGGTAGTTGTATATCTCTCCATTGAAGCTTATGCAGAATGCCTGGTCATGAGACCACATGGGTTGAACGGCCTGGTCGGACAAATCAATGATGCTGAGACGTTGGTGGGCAAGTCCAATGCGCGCATCATTATCGATCCACAAGCCACTTGCGTCTGGCCCCCGATGCGCGATGGTAGCGGACATTTTTTCCAGACAGCTTTTCAGCTGATGACTATCCAGACACTTTTCGAACTGAACTATTCCCGCAATTCCACACATACGATTCTCTATTCCAATAGTGTATAAATAGAAAAGAGCACTAGTGCGATCAGTGCAACGACTATTACCGCCAGACACCCGAACGCATCCCAGGGAAATTCTGGCGAATGCCCTCGTTCAGCATCGTTGGCGACAACGATATGTTCTTTGGTTACGCCCAGGGTAAGCAATTGATCATATATATCAGATATTGAAGTACTGGAAATCAGCACAATATCGTAGTCGAATTCACGAATTTTCGACGGAGCAATCACCGGCACACCTAATACTGTGCTTCCATGTTTTCCCGGGTCATTATCCGAAAAAGCCAATACCTGCACGTGTTGCCCCAACTTAGGCAACACCTCTCGGCCTATCAATCCCGCCCCAAAAAGAATGACTTTGGTCTTATGTAACATGTCCAACCAATTCCGATGAACTGCCGAAACTATTCAAGTCGTTCGAGTTTCAATGCCAATTAAATTCACGCCGCGCAGCGCATTTTTTTCCGCGAGTTCCACGCTATCTCCCTCGGCGATCACAAACGCCACTCTGTCTGCAGAATTATAGTAAGGCCCGATTCTGTCCCCAAGCTTCCTTATAACAAACACTTCAGCCACGCCTGGTTGACTTCTCGCAAGATCAACGCCGTCAATCTTAGTGATTACGCCGGGCTCAGGAAACACAGACATCACAACCGCCCCCTTATTCCAACGGTGCGCGATATCATCCATATCCAAAGGCATGCCAACTGCTAATTTTAGCGCCGCCAAAATATCACGTGATCCATACGCGAGGGGCGAGGCATATTGACAGTGAAAACCTCCAGAAAGCCTGGCTGTCAGTTCTATTAATGAAATGCTGCCATCTCTGTCTATATTGATATCCACTTTGTGCGCGCCAAAGTCTATCCCTATCAACCCGGCAACGTTTTTTGCAAACTCAAAGCATTCCCGTTGCTTCTGTTCCGACAACAGTGTCGTCGTAAGCTTTGTTTCACAAGGCCAACGCGGAGAGATGTAATGAGTGTCAATAATGGACAATAGTTGGCGATTTTCGTCGTATGCAATCATTTCAACCGTGTGTTTGCTACCTTCCAGACATTGCTCGACAATAACCTGCTTATCATCACCCAGATTGAATTGACGAGCCAGATGAAAGGCATCGCGCAACTCATGTGCAGCATCTATACGTTGAACGCCTCTTGAAGCGCAGTTGGATACAGGTTTGATCACGCAAGGGAGACCAACGAATGCTATCGCTTCGTCTAGCTCTTCTGCAGAATTGATAACGCGATACCGCGCCTTTGCGTGAAAATCCAATGCGTCCAAACACTGGTGCATACGAATCTTGTCATTACAGTCACGTGCTACTGAAAGCGGTATGCCGGGAAGTTTCAATTCTTCTGCAATCGCAGCAACGGTAATCTCAACATCGGCGCCACAGGTAAACACGCCAGCTATGTGGTGACGAGAGGCAAGCTCCCTGGCCTGTTCGACAGTCTTGTCCACATCCTTCGTACTCACTTCGACGGCGATGTCCGCATACCGCATTCCGGGCGCATTCACATCCATGTCAAATGCGATGATTCCATGCCCGAGATCTTCTCTGGCGTGGACGTACGCAGGAAAAACCAGATCGCTCGCGCCAATAATAATTACCCATGATTCGGGTGAATTCATCTATGCATTCCTTCCGGAAAAATATCTCTATAAAGCCCGTAGGCCAGTTTATCAGGAAATCTGGTTTTGAGCTTCCTGAGCATAGTATCCTCAGCAGAAAGGCTAGAGACCAAAAACACATCTGCCAAAGCGACTCTAGCGTCGTCACTATGGAAAATGTGAAAATCCGCGATTTGCTGTCCTTGCTTGCCGAGATCGTCGTCGATGACCCCGTCTATTACTCTAGCTCCGATTTCACAAAGTTCAATCACGGCCCTGGTATGCAAGCCGCCACCATAGATCGTCACTATTTTTTCTTGCTCATGCCATTGTTTTAGTAAATCGCGTAACTTCAATTTATACGCCGCCATGCTATGAAAAAAATTACGAATGTAGTCTTCGCTGTTCGTATGGGGAATATTATCATCATCAAATTGTTCAATCTTATTGGCGACGATCAGGTAGCTACTGGGTGACATCGTTGTTGTTGGCTCATTTGTGCTAAATACAGGCATTAGGCCCGCACGTCTTAGCAGGAATTTAACATGATCGGGATGAAAGGTATGGCGATGCCAGCCTTTGGCGATATAGTAGAATTCAGTAAAATCGTGAGGCAACGTCAAAACATTGGGTACAGCAATAATTACGTGGCCACCCGGTTTTAACTTGCTACGCAGTTGTATTAGAAAGTCTAGCGGATGCTCAAGGTGTTCCAGGACATGGAATGCCGCAATCAGGTCTAGACTGTTATTCTCGACATGCGCTTCGTGAAATAAGGCATTTTCCACTTCCAGATCAAAATGCTGGCGCGCAAAACGCGATTGAACCACTGACGGTTCAACTCCCCTGACACGCCACGAGTGTTTAGCCATCAAATGCAGAAAGTGGCCGTAGGCACAACCAATCTCCAGCATTTCCCCTGGCGTAAATGCCTTCACATATTCCAGCCTGGATTTTGCCAGTTGATTGATGACGTTGTCATCTCTTAACAGAAATGCCTCATCATAGCTTTGCGAGTATTCGCTATAATCCGCCCGCACCTCTGATTCGATAAGCGAATAGATGTGACCACAATTCTGGCAAGCTCCGACGGACAAACCTGTATTGGACCAAATCGACTCAAATGACGATGAATGGCAAACTGGACAGCTTCTGCTTTCCATACTAGGTCTCGAGCAAGGCATTAATCAGTCGCTCTCCGCCGCTACCATCGACCAATGTCGTTGCAGCGCTTCCGAACGATGTAAGCTGTGTACGGTTTTGAACAAGCGCGATCAACTGTGTGGCTAATTCATCGACTGATGACGATGTATATATGCCTGTCTCGATCGCAGGCCAATTATCGTAGGCCTTCATTAGCGATACACCAACGAGGTGATGTGCGTCTGTCGGCTCGATCAGGAAACACCCAAGCCCGACGGCAAACGCCTCTAGCATGCTCACGCCTATCTTGGTTACCACAATATCGGCAGACGAAAGAACTCTTCCAACCTCGCTAATGCCAACATGAATGGTAGCCTGTAAATTGCCTGCGTATTGTTGCAGCGCTGCCGTTTTTTGACTAGGATCCGTCAGCAATATTTCGATTTTCCCGTCAAACTGAATTTTATTTAAAGCTCCTAGAAAACTGGAAAGATAGTCTTCGCTGAAACCGCCACCAAGCGCAAAAACAATCGTGGTGTACTTCCCTAGACCCGGACTTGCCTTGGCTTGATAATTCAGCACATCAGATTTCAATACACAGTAATCAAAACCGTAAAGATAACGAACGTTATCACTGTGTGCTAATGCGGCGATTCTATCTGATGTCATCATAGCGTCAGACACGATGTTTGCCTTTGTTCTGGCCGGACCGCTGTCATCCATAAGCAGAACGACTTTTCCTTCCGCCATATCTTTTTCGACCACTTCAAGCGGACTACCAACAGGCACGTCGCGAATAATATAAGCCACGGTCTCTGATGCGAATGGATCAGGCAATGCTATACCAAACGCACTCATGATATGGGTGGTCTCAACATCGACTGGCGCAACAGTTGCCCGTATTCCCTGTTTCCGGGCCTGCTCAGCCAGCGCAAACGATCTATGTAAATGCCCGTATCCGAACTGCTTAGATGCATGTGTATAGATAATGAGGTCTTCATTCATTGACGAAGTCAGCATAGTTAACCAGTTGGCCCGCCAATACTGGTCGGACAAGCTTTTTCCCAACCAGAGACTCCATATGCCGTGGTTCAAATTGCCCTTCTGCTGGACGAAGGGCCGCCATATCCAGCTCGCTTACCGAACATCCTTCTTCCATGCTTCGCCTCCAGTACAATGAACGACGCCCGCCTATTCGTCCTCCCTGCTCAGTGCGCATGCAACGTTTTTCGCCGTTACCGAGAGCACTTTCAATTTCGCGAATCCGTGCAATCATTTGTGAAAATTCATTCATTTCCATTGCAAAAGGACTGTCTGGGTGACCGGCGTCTCTCGAAAAAGTAACGTGTTTCTCAATCACACGCGCTCCTAAGGCGACTGCCCCTATCGCTGTTGCATCTCCCGGATAGTGATCGGAAAACCCGATAGGCAAATTGAAAAAGTTCGCCATATTGGGTATCGCACGAAGATTGGCGTCGCTAATATCTGGTGGATAGGCGCCAACACAATGCAATAGTATTGTATTTTTTCTTGCATCGCCTAATGCGTCCAAGGCAGCTTCTATCTCTGCATAATCTGACATCCCGGTCGATAAGATAACGGGCAAACCCATGCGACCAACTCTGCGTAGCAATTGTGTATACGTCAGATCGCCGGAGGCAATCTTGATTGCCCGACATCCTATTTCATTCAGTAAATCGGCGCGATCCAGATCAAACGGGGTCGATAAAAAGTCTACGCCGACAGTGTCGCACTCCTGTTTGAGTTGCACATGCCACTCAATTGGCAACTCGTATTTTTGGAGCACGGGAATTGCCGCCGATGGTTGTCCTGTTTTCTGATCAATTCCATTTTGTAGCGTTGAGGTATTCCAGGATTGAAACTTCACCGCGTCTGCGCCGGACTTCGCACACGCGTGCACATAGTCCCTGGCTAGCGAAAGATCGCCACCAAAGTTTGAGCCTATCTCGGCGATCACATAGGTTTTTTGGTTTTGTAAAACTTCGTCATACCAACTTGTGCTCATATTTTGTTCCTATCACGTATTACTGTTCTTTGTCATCGACAAAGCGCTCTCTAAGCCTTTGCGGCGCTTCGATGAGAGCGCATATTCAACACTATGTAAAATCCAAATTCTGCAGGTCTTCGCATTTAACTATCTTTCCGTCTTCGCTCCCACCGGTAACTAAGCGCTGGTCAGAATTTTCACCAAACACACCAACATAGCGATACGGTGATAACAATACCTTCAATGTCTGCGGATTGGGTTGCAGCAATTTAGCTTGAATTCCGTCAATTTTGATTCGTTCAAGCGTATCCGCATCAAATGAAATAATTTCCACCCCAACGCCGATTTGGTTGATCAAACTCTCCACAAATACATTCAAACGGCGCCTGACATTGTCACTGGATATCGCATCTTTACCCAAAAATATTGCGACCGTACACGACACATCTTCGAGACTTTTTTGCCGAACATTACGATTAGTGTCCAAGACACCAGGATGAGACAAGGCCAGTTCTATTACATTGGCGAGATTATACTCCAGCGACTTTTCCTTGAGCACAGAATAGAGCGCCTTGTGAAAGGCCAGATCCGCAGGGGTATCAATAGAGATTCGGTGTTGTAATTGATAGAAGATAGCGTCATCTGCAATATGCGCCACACCATAGTCACGGAAAAGATCAGGCTTCTTCCAAATGGCCGGAAACTGATGTTCACGCAGCTCCGCAGTATCAGAGAGTCTATCCGCTTTATTCCACACCTCGAAAACGGAAACCAGAACGCCCTCATGTATCGGACGTCTGTTGTTCAGGCGCGAAAACGACGCAATACCAACATCAGGACTATTTTTTATCGCACTGATCAGACGACTAATACTGCTAGAACTCAACAGGGGACAATCACCGCTCGCAAGTACGCATATCTCTGCCTCATAGATTTTCGCAGCAGAAACCAGTCTTCCAACAACATCATTTTCATTGCCATCGTATAAAAAAAGATTGACGCTTTCGCCATCGGCAAATCCATTCAATACCTGGCTGGCGTTAGTATTAGGAGCGCAAATAACAATGTCATCGAACTGATTTACATCTTTCAGTCGCTTGATAACCCAGGACAATAGACTGTGATCCCCGATCATTTCAAAGTGCTTACCGGGCAAACGAGTTGAATTCAATCTAACGGGCACAAAGGCGACAGTTTTTCGAGCCGACAAGCTAGCCCCCTAACTCAAAACGAAACCCTTCTATCCATGGGAACGCTTCGTCGTCATCCATGTAAGCGGCAGAAAACAATTTCCCGTCGGGGGCAATGAGTGCGTCAGCATAGCCACCGTTATACAAATTCTCATACTCGGCCAATACACATATACGTTTCCACACACCGTCACAATATTCCGCCGCTGAAATCGCAGGCTGGTGATTATCGAGATCGCGGTAGAGTAACACGGGCCTGTCACCGCCTTTAATCAATACCGGAGAGTGTCCGTGCAGACCGGTCTCCTGTACGGGTAGCCAATCAGTCATACCTGATTCAGAGATCGCAAAATAAAGCGGATTGGGTTTAGCTTCGGCACGGATCACTGCAATCCACTTACCGTTGCTCATCTGCACGAAGGTATTTTCATTCAGATATTTCTTGAGTGCATCGGAGTGAACGATTACTGATTTGATGTACCAACTATTTCCTCTATCCTGCGACCCAAGTATTACTGGCGAATGCATGATATCGCCCTCAACTGTAGCGTAGCTCGACATAAGCCACTCTCCTGTGTCGATAAGCCTCACATGCCCGTAGACCGCTGCTACCAATACGCCACCGTTGCGACGATCTATCAGGGAGTTGATAGGCCGACGATTTAAAATGAGCGGACTTTTACCGTGTGTAGCTTCGTCGAGTCGAGAAGCATCAAAAATGCTGATATAGGGAACGTTTTCCTGATTGTTTCGATAATGCCTGGAAACCAGAACGCACTGTCCGTCGAACGGGCCACTCAGTATTGCGTCAAGATCATTGGGAAGCGTATGTGTTTGATTAAAGAAAACGGGTACACGTTGCCAGCGATTCTCCGTCCCACCGTCACCGAAATAAAAATAGATTTTGCCACCATCTCCATGCGGGGTTTTCGAAGGCGTGACACCCTGTCGGCACGCCATCCAGATTCTGTCGCCATGGCAAATCAAGGTAGGAAAAGCGGAATAGCGACCACTTTTTTTAGGCTCGATGGAAAACTGTCTTTCGACTTTCATCGTGTGTTTTCACTGACTCCGCAAACTATCTACCAGTCCCAAAATCGTTTCGATTACACGCTGCACATCGGCATTAGTCATTGCCGGAAAGATCGGCAAACTGATAATTTGCCGAGACACCTGCTCCGCAACCACGCAATTCGCCGCTGGATACATCTCTTTGTAAAAGGGCTGCAGGTGGACCGGAAAATAGTGAACATTGACACCAATCTGCGCTTTGCGCAATTGCGCAAACAGTTCATCGCGATCAAGTTCACCATCGCTAATGCTTATGATATAGAGGTGCCAGGCATGACCTATCTCGCTTACCGTTGACAGCGGCGCAATACCGAAAACAGTGGAAAAAACCTCATTGTAGATCTGTGCAATCTCTCGTCGTCTGTCGATAAAGTGTTTGAGTTTAGATAGCTGACTCAGCCCAAGAGCAGCATGAATATCACTCATACGATAGTTATAACCCGGCGCATGCATTTCGTAATACCAGTTATTCGACAATTCGCGCTGTTGACTGTCTCGCGACATGCCATGATTGCGAAACCGGCGCGAAAATTCTGCCAGCGATTTGTTGTTTGTGACCAACATTCCACCCTCACCACAGGCAATAGCCTTGACGGGATGAAAGCTGAAAACGGTGATATCGGCCAGGGTTCCCACCGGCCTTCCTTTGTAGCTTGCACCCAGTGAATGACAGGCATCGGCAACAAGAATCAAATTGTGTCTATCGGCTATTTTACGCAGCGCGTCATAGTCACAAGCTTGTCCGGCGAAATCCATGGCAATAATGGCGCGAGTGCGAGCGCTAATTCGTTGTTCAACGCTAGCGGTATCAAGCAACAAAGTGTCCGCATCGACATCCGCGAATACCGGCGTTCCTCCCTGATACACAACACAGTTCGCGGTAGCGAGAAAAGTCATCGTCGGAACGATAACCTCGTCACCAGGACCAATACCAATACTGGCCATCGCGCAATGTAAAGCGGCGGTGCCACTACTTACAGCGATGGCGTATTCCGCACCACAAAACTTTGCAATAGCATCCTCAAACTGCGAAACCTTCGGTCCGGTCGTTAACCAGGGTGAGCGCAATGTTTCTACAACGGCATCGATATCCTGCTGATCAATCGTCTGACGTCCGTAAGGCAACATAGGCGTTTTCAGAACCCCATTTGAGAGATCATGCGACGCAATTGGTCGACGTCCAGCCAGTCCTCGTTTTTTTCGCTGCTGTATTCAAATCCATTTGGACAACAGGTGCCACCTTTCCGGGCAGCCTTTTCCTTGCGTTCATTTTTTGGATCGATATAGGTGGGGTATATGATAAAGCGGTCTTGCAGTTCAATGGTGTAACGGGCGTCATCACGCGCCACCATCACTTCGTGTAATTTCTCACCCGGTCGAATACCGACGACGTTCAGTTCACACTCCGGCGCAACTGCGTGAGCTAGATCGGTGATTCTTACACTGGGTATCTTGGGCACGAAAATCTCGCCACCTTCCATACCTGTCATACAATCAAGTACAAACTCAACAGCCTCATCCAGGCTAATCCAGAAGCGTGTCATTTCCGGATCAGTAATGGTCAGCGCGCCAGTTTGCTTTTGACGCATAAACAAGGGCACCACGCTACCGCGACTGGCGACAACATTGCCATATCGCACCACGGCAAAGCGCGTTTTCTTTGTACCGCGATAATTATTCGCCGCGACAAACATCTTGTCCGCACACAGCTTGCTCGCACCGTATAGATTAATGGGATTGGCGGCCTTGTCTGTGCTCAGATTGATCACCGTGCTGACATTGCAGTCCAGCGCAGCCTCAATAACATTGGCGGAACCGTTGATATTGGTCTTGATCGCTTCAAAGGGATTGTATTCACAGGTGTCAACCTGCTTAAGGGCGGCAGCATGAATCACCACGTCTACTTGATCGAAGGCGCGATAAAGACGGTTCTGATCACGCACATCACCAATAAAATAACGAATATAGGGAAATTCTGACTTGGGAAAGCGCGCCGCCATCTCCGATTGTTTGAGCTCGTCACGACTGAAGATGATTAACTTGCGCGGACGAAATCGCTGAGTCACGATTTCGACGAATTTTTGACCAAACGACCCGGTTCCCCCGGTCACCAAAACTACTTTGTCATTTAGCATTCGGGTTTACGCCTTCCTTTTACTCAGTGATAGCGTCAGGCATAAAGTACCACACATTAACCGTATGGCGACATTTTTTAAACGCGAGCAAGCACTTCACTGGTCGAGAAATTGCTACTGAGGTTTATGCGCCATATTCCAAACACCCATGCCAGCGGAGATCTGTTTCAGAAGGCCGTAGACCGATTTCGTCAGGGAGATCTGGAGCAGGCTCGTGGCCTGTGTGAAAAATTGTTGCGCACACAGCCGAGCAACGTCCAAACGCTTCAGCTCTATGGCACTGTCTTGTATTTCGGCAAGACTCTGGACCAGGCCGCAACCGTCCTGCAAAAAGCCGTGAAGCTTCACGACAATAGCCCGGAAACACATAACACGCTCGGATGTGTCTATAAAGACAGCAACAGTGCAGAACTCGCTGAACAACATTTAAAACACGCCTTAGCACTGCGCCCAAATTACGCTGCGGCAATGCTGAATCTCTCAATACTCTACATACAGACTAAGCGCCTAGCTGAGGCGATTGAATCGCTGAAGACGCTGGTTGGGCAAGAACCTCAGCACGCCAAGGCCAACTATCTGCTTGGCCAGTGCTTTCTGGATGGTGGTTTGTTACAAAACGCCATACACCACTTTCGAATCTGCTGGTCACTCTCGCCGCAGGACATCGACTTGAGCGCAAAGCTAGCAAGCCTTTACTTACACCAACGCATGTTTAACGATGCACGCAACGTCCTTGAACAAAGCAGTAGATATGCGCCTCAGGCCTTTCCCCTATTATTGCAATGGGGAAACCTGCATCTCGAAGAAGGTCGCCTGGACGAAGCAGAACATTTGTATAAGCGCCTGCTAAAAGAGAATGACAATAGCGAAATACTGCTCAACAATCTCGGTGTTATCGCCGAAAAGCGCGAACAATACGAGCAGGCAAACGACTATTACCTGCGTTCGCTTGCAATCAAACCCGAATCGACGCTTACCTTGGTCAACCTCGGAAGAGTTGCCTGGCGGAAAAATGAATACCGCGCAGGACGACAGTGGTGTGAAAAGGCGCTGCAACTTGCCCCAAATGATGTGGGAGCGAAGCTGTGTCTGGCCAACATCACCGAGTCAGAATCAGACATCTCCGGCGCTGAACAAATATTGCGCACCCTTATTGAACAGGATGGCGACAACTTCAAGGCCTGGTATAACCTCGGGAATCTGCTGCAACGACGCGGAGACCTGGTTCACGCGGCGCAATGCTATCGAGCAACGTCACGCTTGAATCCCACCTATGCCGATGCATCACTCAATCTCGGAATTGCATTATTAACTATGGGCCAGTTCGAGGAAGGCTGGCACCACTACTTTCACCGCCTGCGATTTCCGCCAGACGGTATTTGCCTGAGCCCGATTGGTCAACAGGCATCATATACCGGAAAAAAAATATTGCTGCTGCGCGCGCAAGGGATAGGAGACGAAATTCTGTTTCTGCGCTATGCCACGCTACTTGCCGAACAGGGAGCAACACTCACTTACTGCCCAAATAAAAAGCTACGCGCAATTATTGAGCGTTTACCGTTTATTGACTCGGTGCAAGATGAGAACAACCCCGATCAGCGAGGCCATGACTTTACATTTATGGTCGATGATTTACCTTTGATAACCGGCTGCACCTCGAAAGATGACATGCCATCGCCGATCACATTTCAACCGTTGCCAGACAAAATCGTCCAAATCAAACACCGCCTACTACCATACCAGGATGGCAAACCTATCGTCGGCCTGACCTGGCGCGCAGGCGCCCGAAAGGCAAACACCGGCTTCGAAAACGCACGCGTACTCAGCAAACAAATTGAATTGGAAAAATTCGCAGCGATGGTTCACGGCTTAGACGCGCACTTCCTCATTCTTCAACGTGATGTGGAAACCCAGGAACTTTCCACATTGGCAGAATTACTCACTGTACCTGTTCACGATTTTTCAGACCTAAACGATGATCTGGAAGGAATGATCGCACTACTCGCGCAACTCGACGACTATATCGGCGTGAGCAATACCAATATGCACTTGATGACAGCAATAGGCGGCAGCGCACAGGTTTTGGTTCTCTTTCCACCGGATTGGCGTTGGATGTATAGCGGCGATAGCACGCCCTGGTGTCCCGGTTTTCACATTCTTCGCCAGTCGCCCGAAGGGGAGTGGCCCGCGCTTTTTCCACTGGGACACAAACACTGACCCATTTAACGGCGCATTTTTTGTACGGTATGAATCACGACCAACGTCGCTTTAGCCTACACCACCGAACTGGTAAGACTGAATGACCATACACCAACCAATCTACATAGTCGGCATGCATCGCTCAGGCACGTCTATGCTTACCCGTTTGCTGGAGCGGGCGGGACTCTTTGTCGGATACAATAAAGAGGGCAACAACGAAGCGATTTTTTTTCTCCAGCTGAATGAGTGGATGTTACGGCAGGCCAATGCCAGCTGGGATAATCCGTACAACTTTCAATTTATCAACCAAGAGCTCGAGGAATATTTCGTTGAGGTACTGCAAGCACAATTAAGGGCAAATGCGCCTGCGGCTTTTTTAGGCCCTAATCTGGCAACACAACACCCGGATCTACACCAATTGTCGTTCAGCTGGGGCTGGAAAGACCCGAGAAACTGCATCACTTTACACATCTGGAAACGAATTTTCCCTGATATGAAGGTGTTAAACATCTATCGCAATCCCATCGACATCGCCTATAGCTTGCACAAACGTGAGCTCAGCTACGCACAGCGTATGGAAGCGAGCCTGGTCGCTCATCCCGGTAAGGTTGCCACTGGCGAATTCAAACGCCACCGATCTCCGCGGGTTTTTCATCTGCATGAGGGCGTAAAACTGTGGAAAGAATATTTACAACAGGTCGACAAACAGCGCGGGCTATTTTCTAGTGCTGACTGGCGCGACGTACACTATGAAGAATTCCTGCAGAACCCCGTTGGGACGCTAACAGACCTGGTGCAATTTTGCGGCATGGATAACACGGTTATTGATATCGCTGAGTTGGCGAAAGACGTCAAGCAAGAACGGCGTTATGCCTTTACTCAGAACCCGTCACTAACAGCACTCTACAATGAGGTTCGCACCGACCCGCTGATACAATCGCTTGGATATGGAGATATCCCACTGGAATAACTCGGACAAAAGGTGCACATTGCTGAGGATCGAGGCAACAACATCGGAAAGTCTTTATCGGTAAAGTCAAATGGCGATAATTGACATCTCTTGTTTCGAGTTATAAAAAACGTCAGGCATTTTTTTTCAGGGCTTCACAGACTCTCATCCAGTGCCCAGCGATCACTGCAGGTGAATGATGTTCCTGAATGAAACTCTGGGCATCGCGAATTCGCGTCGACAGGTTCGCTACATTTTCCCGCATATCTTCCAGACCACGTGTGATACTTTCACCCACATACATCCACTGTGCAAACGGCTGATAGGCAGGTACGGGATGCGCCACGACGAAACGCCCTGCCCAGGCAGATTCGATTAGCCGATTCGGACTCTTAACCGCACGACGTTCATCAGCGGTACTTGGAATTATGACGGCGTGACAGGCGTGCATTTGTCTGGGCATAGTATCCAGACTCCACTTTACAAAAGTCATACGCAGCCCGCTGGTGGTGTGCGAATGAAAATCATGTATCGCTTTTTCCAGTCCCTTAATTGGCGAGGTCACTACACTCAGTTCCACGCGACTATCGCGGGCAAAAGTCTCCAGCTCCGGAATCACTGATAGCAATGAGTCTATATTGGTATGACTGCCGAACCATAGAAGATTCAAGGGTTCGTCAATGCGAGAAAGCGCTTCGCCGCGTACACCTTCGTACGGATCGGAAATGACTTGAATCGGCACTTCACTATATTTTGCGGCAATTCTTGCCATTTCAGGCGTTGACGCCACAATAAGATCGGCATGTTGCGCCATGTAACGATAAAACTCACTTTTGTTGCGTTCAAAGTGATTGTCACACAGGTCAAAAACGACGGATACACCCGCTTTTTTTACTCGGTTGAGCAAGCTCTTTGCGACCTTGTTAAAGGTCTTGCCGAAGATCACCACATCTGCGTGATTTATCTGTTCAAAAGAATGCTCAGTGGTGTTCTGATCAATATTCAGTAATTCGATTTGTGCACCGCGTGTTGACATCTCCATCGCGGGAATCGTCATCCGATATCGCGCACTGGCAAGATCGGAGTACGGCTTTCCATCAACGATGCTTATGTTTCCAGATGATAACCAGGCAATGTTCATTTGCAGTATCTCAACACATCATTTGTACCCAACTGTTTCCGCCTTTTTTCAATACTGAAATTTCACTACTAGCCATCCTACTCCAGTCAGCATTCATGCCAGGGCTGACGATTTATAAGCGCTATTCGCTGGTATTATCTGCAATGCTCTCTAAAAGCCGGCGCGATAGCCCGGTCAAGATTTGCCGCTGAGTTGTCGATAACTTCCCCAGATGTATTGGAATCTGGATAGCAATAATTCAGTGCAACAGGCGGCAAGAAAGTGAACGTTCACACTCTACTCAAGGAAGCGGTAAAGGCGCACAAACAACGGAACCTCGCGGAAGCCGAGCAGTTGTACAAACGCGTGCTTGCCATAGAGCCCAATAATGTCGATGCCACACATTATCTGGCGCTCATCGCCCAAGAGGTAGATCGGCACGATATTGCCGTTCAGTTGCTTGAAAAAGCACTTTCCTTTGCGAAAAATGATGCGAATATTCGATACAATCTGGCGCTATCACTACAAAAGCTTGAGCGCTTTGAAGATGCTCGTCATCACTACTACGAAGCGATCAAACTCAATCCCTCGCTTTCTGTTGCCTACAACAATCTTGGCGTTATTTATCAGCAGGAAGGCTTGCACGACAAAGCCAGCGCGCTATTTCAAAAAGCGATTAGCCTGGACTCAGGTTTCGCCGATGCCTATTTCAATCTCGCGCAAAGCAAGCGTTTTAGTGGCAGCCCTGAGATTGCGACAGAGATTGAAAATCTACTTAAACAGAATGATCTTAAGCAAAACGAGGCGATCGCCTGTCACTTTGCCCTGGGAAAAATATATGACGATTTACAATTATATACCCAGGCTTTCGAACATTATCGTGAAGGTAATGACTTAAAGAACCAGGGATTCAACATCGAGGCATATCGCAAGTATGTCTACACCATCGAAAGCGTTTTCGACGCAGAATTACTGGCGCGCAGCAATCGCAATCATACGGCGATTGGCGAGCTGATATTCGTCCTCGGCATGCCCAGGTCGGGCACTACCTTAGTCGAACAAATCATAGGCGCCCATCCCAAAGTCACGACTGGTGGCGAAATGGGGATAATTGGTAACTTTATCGATGAGATCGACCAGATAGTGGATGCCGCTGAACCCTATCCACAATGTATTGCTGAATTGTCCAACGAAAAAATTCGCGAACTATCCGATCGGGTACTTATCGAGTTGGAACGCCGCCGCCCAGGATTTCTGGTTTTGACAGACAAAACGCCCGTAAACTTTCTGCATGTCGGACTGATACATTTATTATTTCCAAAAAGCCGTATCATTCATTGCACACGCAACCCTCTGGACACATGTCTGTCTTGTTACTTTCAGAATTTCAATCGTCGCCATCATTACAGCAGCGACCTGAAAACACTCGGCCAGTTTTATCGTTTGCACGAGCATCTACTTGAACACTGGAAAAACCTGTTGCCCGATCGCATACTCAGCGTCAACTACGAACAGCTGGTAAGTCACGGCGAGGAAGAGATACGCCGCATCATCGACCATTGCGGACTTGACTGGTCCGAGCAATGCCTGCATTTCGACAAGAACGCCAATAGTGTACGCACCGCAAGTAACTGGCAGGTCAGACAGCCTTTGTATAAGCGCTCAGTCAATCGTTGGGAAAACTACCGGGAATTTCTCGGGGAGTTGTTTGAAGGCCTGGATTTGGATCAAAAGCTGTTACTGTAAGACGATACGGCTTTCTTACCCGTAGCCATACGCTGGCTTTCAGCGCGATGAGTTTCTCTGGCGCGCTGTCCCATTTGCAGAATAATCGCATTCAGCTCAGTCAACAGCTGTAGCTTTTGCCGAATCTGCTCCTGTTCAAACTCGCTCAACGAATCCATAGAAAAATCGGGAAGAATATTTTGTCTTTGTTGTTCTAATGACTCGACTTGTTCCCATTCACCTACGGTTGCCATTTGCAGCATTTCATGGCTTAGCGTAAGCAAGGTATCGAGTTTCTGTTGACTGTCCATGTGACACCACCTGTTACACTGCGCCTGTCACACCCGGTGAATCACCGGCCTGTTCCTCGGCAAGTCCCGCCTGAGCCTGTTGCTGGCTATCAATCTGCATCCAGGCCTCTTTAATCGTATTGATCAAACTGGTAACTTCGTCGAGCTTGCGCACATCATTTTCGGCATTGGCCAATACCAGTGTCCGTTCCATGTAGTCATACAGCGCCTCAAGATTGCTTGCAATGTCACCACCTTTTTCAAAATCCAGACTTGCGCGCAGTCCGCCTACGATCGAAATAGCCCAGCTGATAAAGTTTCCCTTCTGTGAGATATCGCCCCTTTCCATATGCCCTTTGGCATTGGCAATTTTATCTAGTGCGCCTTCAAGCAACATCAGGATTAGCCGATGCGGGCTGGCATAGGCCGTACCCGAGTGGGCGCCAACCTTACCGTATGCTTTGATCGCACTATGGGCTTTTGGGGAACTCATATAACAACTCCTCTATACGACATCCTGGCTACATTATGACTTCTTTGGACCTGGCAAATTCTTCAACTGATTCTCGAGATAGGTTCCCGTCGTATTCAGCTGTGCTACCAATGCGTCCATCGTACTAAACTTTAATAAATAACGTTTCTCCAGGTCGGACAGCCTGGTTAGCAAGGTTGATCGATCACTGTTAATTGTATCAATCTGTTCATTGAATATCTGGCTGCGCGAGGCAATTATGCCATCCGAATCCAGATAACTGTCGAGCAAATCATCCAATGCAGAGAACACACCGGTTATATTCTTTACTCGGTCGCTATAGGTTGCCGTCGCGCCGATATAGTCGACTTCCATATCTTTAAAAAGGTTTCCAGTACCTGTAAGAGTACGCCCGCTACCAGTCGCACTTTCACCGCCTATGGTGCCTTGCACATTGGTGCCAGACTGTATGGCGGAAACCGCAAAACCCAGGTTCAAATACTGCAGTTGTGCGTCAGTAATTTCCACTGATGAGGTACTGCCCCATTCATTAGACGTTATGCTGAACTGACTGCTCACAGCGTCAAAATTTACAGTGACAGATGACTTTTGGCTACTCGCCTGTAATGCACTATTTATTGCCGTTTGCAGTTGCGTTGCAATATCGGCTTCGGATAAACCGGCACCAATAATGTTATCTATCGTGATTTCCAGACCACCATCGACTCTCAACTTCAAAATATCCGAAGCTGTCATGGTATACGGACCAGCTGCCGCCACGCCCGAGGTATACGCACCATGGGTTGCCGCTGCGGTAATATCGATGGCGATGTATTCTGAAGAAATATTTGGCGGTGTATAACCGAACTCCAGATTATTGGCCAGTTTGCCATCTTTCGTACCGGCAAGACCACCGGCAAAAAGATTCCGCACCTCATCCAGGTCTGACGACAACGCAGTAGACAACTTGGAGGAGTCTAAGCTAAGCGTTCCATCTTCGTTTGTGGTAATACCGACCGATGCAAACGAATTATAGGTCACACTCGGATCATAAAAACTGGAAACACTGGTATTCAAGACACCGCGAATTCGGCTTTCAATTCCACGCAACACCGAATCACCAATGAACATGCCCGACTCTTTGGATTCAGAATCGTAGTAAGTCAAATCTTTTAGCAAAGTGGACAACTCATTGAAGGCGTCGACAAAGCTTCCTACCTGTGTCGCCAGTGTTGCCGTGCTGGCGGAAATGCGTAGTGTCGATACGGTTCCTGATTCCGCTTTTTTAAGATTAAGCGTAACGCCTTCGATGGCACCAGAGATTGTATCGGTATCGCTACTAACGGTAACCCCGTCTATGATTGCAACAGCGTCTTGAGCTGCCAAGGATTCCGTCATGTGCTGCGTGCCAGTCGGATCATAAGTCAACATAGAGAGTCCGTTGGCATCCGTGTCATTACCATCCGAATCGCCACTCACCGCGATGCGCATGCTATTTGCCGCGCCGCTCTCGGAATTCAAGGTTAACTGATATCCACTGCCATTATAGATAACACTAGCGGTAATGCCGATATCCGCATCGTTTATCGCATCTTTGATGCCATTCAATGTACCGTCAGTAATATTGATCGTTGCCTGGCGCGAAGCATCAGGTGTATAGGTCGGACCAGCGGTCAATTCACCAAAATCTATGGTCAATGTACCGGTACCAACCACCGCGCTGGTATCAGCAACTTCGGCAGCCACCAGGCTCTGTGCCTGAGAAAGACTTTCCACCTGAATGGAGTGGGCGCCAATTGCCGCTTTGGTCGTTGCCGAGGCGGTAAAAAGTGTTTCATTGGTAGAGGTAGCGTTCAACTTGCTGTAAGAGGAGGCTAATTTGAGGCTTAAATAAGATGACTGGAAACTGGACAAGGCACTCTTTACAGTTGCCATTGCACCGATCTTGGCCTGGAGTTGTGTCTCCTTTCTGTCCAGACGCAACTGCTTGGCGCTGCCTTCGGCAGCAACCAATTGGCCTACAAGTCCTTGAATATCAAGACCTGAGCCTACGCCTAATGACGAAATTGCCATAATAGTTCTCCTCTACCTTCTCAGTATCGGCCATGGCCGTACCAAGATTGAGAAATTCATGACGACACTGCGAATAGTGTCCTCTACCAGAAATTTGCAAGTGATATGCCAATCAAGCCTTGGTATCGAAGATCACGCCCTGTGCGCTTTGCAGGCGCTTGGCGATTTCCAACATTTCTTCTGATGGAATCTGGCGCAACACTTTTTGCGTCGCTGCGTCTTTGATCGTCACTACGGTTCTGCCGGTATCAGAATCAATCTGAAACTGCAGTTCGCGATCCAGGTTTTGTGTGTGGCTCTTTATTGCTTCAACTGCCTTTGCAATATCGTCCTGACGTGCCGGAGAAACGTTGGCTTGCGCAGGTGTTTCCTGTGCCGACTTGGCAGCCGCTTGCGTTTCTGTTTGGCGAGTTGAGGCAAGGGCATCAGCATGCTCTACTTCAGACGCTGTATTTGTAGCCTGCCCCCGGGTTTGAGGTGTATCAAACTGGGCCGGTAATCGCTTAATGTCTTGTATATCCATTACGATCACCTCTCTCATCTTGAAAGGAGTTGGGGCGGCGCGAGCCGCCCCTCACCTGTTAACTCAAAAGACTCAACACGTTTTGCGGAATTGCATTGGCTTGCGCCAACATCGCAACACCCGCTTGCTGCAAGATCTGGTTACGTGTCAACTCAGCTGTTTCGATAGCAAAGTCGGCATCGCGTATCCGTGATCGTGCGGCACTGAGGTTTTCTACATTGGTTTCGAGGTTACGTATCGTAGACTCAAAACGACTTTGTAGAGCACCAAAACGTGCACGCTGGCTACTGACTTGCGCCAGCGCAGCATCCACGACAGATAGCGCTAGATTACTGCCCGTTACCGTGCTGATATCTAGATCCGCTACCTTTTGCAAGGTAGAAGCTTCTGTCGAGTTGTTAAGTGCATGGCTGGTATTGGAATCCGTGATGGAGAATGATTTCTCTGCATCAAAGAAAACCTCACCACTACCAACCGCCGTCGACGCTGTACCATCATTACTCAATACGGTCGAAGACGCTTCCGCAGTTCCTTGCACACCAGCACCACCTGTTACGGTAACCGTACCGGAATTGGTGTAAGTCGTGTCGCTGACTACAACGTTTTCACCTTGATAATGCGTTAAGGTGATACCTGTGCCATCGTCTTTGACCTTGGCAACGACACCGGTCTTGGACTGGTAGTCGTTAAATGCTTGTACCGCGGCAGACAGAGACTCGGTCCCTGTAGCGGCGGAAAGGTCGAAGCTGATAGTCGAGGCGGTTGCATTGTCACCATTGACAGTCAACTGATAAGTACCGGAACTGGAGAAAGCCAGATCGATTTCCGTTACGGCAGTAGCTTTAACACCGGTAGACTCACTAACCAGATTAACTGATTCTGCGATGTCTGCAGCGTTATCAGTCGAGACGTAGGAAACGGCTTTGGTCCCTTCCGAACCGACGACAGTGAGTGTTCCAGCGGCGGTAAAACGATCCACACCTTGCGCTACATGGTTGTTCTGACCATAAATACGATAATCACCGTATTTATCAGTCTTGAAGTTTCCAGTGGTGGCGACAATGGTCTGATTGGCATTGGCACCGATTTGAAACAGTGCGGTACCGAAAGAGCCGTCAAGTATCTTCTGACCATTAAACTCTGTGGTCTTGGCGATACGGTTAAGTTCTGCTGTTAGCTGACCAACCTCCAGTTGCAGTGCCTTGCGGTCACCTGATGAGTTGGTTGCATTGATGGACTGGACTGCAAGCTCGCGAACACGCTGCAGGATGGTACTAGCCTCCTGCAGGGCGCCTTCTGCGACCTGAGCCAGAGAGATACCATCGTTTGCGTTTCGAGTAGCAACAGATAGACCGCGGACCTGGGCGGTAAACCGCTCAGATATCGCGAGACCAGCGGCATCGTCTCGAGCGCTGTTGATGCGCAATCCAGACGATAGCCTTTGCAATGACGTACTTAATGAGCCTTGAGAACGGTTTAGGTTCTTCTGCGCATTAAGTGCCATCACATTGGTATTAATTATTTGTGGCATGACGCTATCCTCAAATTATATTCATACCTCGAAAACTTCCTCCCTATAAATAGGAAGAATCCGAGCCCCGTAGGGTAAACTTCAGCGGATATACCTCTACTACCGGTATTCACCGCTCCCTGTCTTGGTTTTCGGCCTTTAACTGCAGCGATTGAGCGAAAAAAGGTAAAATATGACACGCGTCACACATTAATATTTCTCTTTAATACATATAGTTACACTTATTTTTTAATATCTATTATTAGTATTGGTCGTAGAGTTTTTCCAGGTTTTCGCGCCCGAACTAACACCGTTTTTTTCTTTTATTTCAATAGATTAAAGTTTCCAGGCATATTCTTGGGTATTGATGGTTTTTCTAGGGGGCAAATTCTTTCCTTGGGGTTTTTGTTGGATTTTTAAGTGCCGGAGTTGTCGCAAAGTGTACGGGTTAAGGTCTCCAGCTTGCCTTTCGCGCTGTGTCAGGTGTTCTGAGGGTGATGTCTCGCAAAACACGCTGTAAATACGTCCATGTACGCTCGACGGCCGCGTCCATGCGGCCGACGGTTTTGCGAGACATCACCCTCAGAACACCTTCCTTGCGCAGTCAAGCTGGAGACCTTAACCCGTACACTTCGCTCTTTACGTGCCGAGATTAATGCAGCTAATTGATTTGCTAGCTAACACAAATCGAGCACTGATAAATCTATTTCAGAAAGACGAAAAAAAGGCGGCCCTCAGGCCGCCTTGCAGTTTTGGAAACGCTATTTTTATCCTAGTAGACTCAATACGTTCTGAGGTATTGCATTGGCCTGGGCCAACATCGCGGTACCAGCTTGCTGTAGGATCTGGTTGCGCGTCAGCTCGGCGGTCTCGACTGCGAAGTCCGCGTCTCTGATACGAGAACGTGCAGCACTCAGGTTTTCTATGCTGGTTTCAAGGTTACGAATCGTAGATTCGAAACGACTTTGAAGAGCACCGAAACGTGCGCGCTGATTACTGACCTGTGCCAGTGCCGCGTCGACGATATACATCGCTGTGTTACTTCCTGTAACGGTACTGATGTCGAGATCAGCAACTTTCAACAATGAAGAAGCCTCTGTCGAGTTATTCAAGGCATGGCTGGTGTTGGAGTCTGTGATCGAGAATGACTTCTCAGCATCAAAGAAAATCTCACCGCTGCCAACTACGGAAGAGGCCGTACCTTCATTCGTCAATACCGATGTAGACGCCTCAGCAGTACCTTGAACACCTGCACCGCCGGTTAAGGTCACCGTACCTGAATTGGTATATGTGGTGTCACTTACCTGGATATTTTCACCCTGGTAATGCGTCAAGGTGATACCCGATCCGTCTTCCTTCACCTTGGCTACAACGCCAGTCTTGGACTGATAGTCGTTAAATGCCTGTACCGCAGAAGACAGGGACTCGATACCCGTATCTGAGTCAAGACTAAAACTGATCGTGACCGCAGATGTAGTGTTATCACCATTCAGGGTTAACTGATATGTACCCGAGGATGAGAACACCATGTCGATTTCGGTTAATGCAGTTGCCTTAACCCCTGTGCCTTCACTAACCAGGTTAACAGACTCTGCAATATCAGCGGCGTTGTCAGTAGTCTGGTAGTTAACCGTTTTGGTACCCTCAGATCCAACAATCGTCAAAGTACCAGCAGCGGTAAAACGATCCGCACCTTGCGCTACGTGGTTATTCTGACCATAAATACGGTAATCACCATATTTGTCTGTCTTAAAGTTACCGGTTGTTGCCACGATGGTCTGATTGGCGTTCGCGCCGATCTGGAACAGTGCTGTTCCAAATGTTCCGTCCAGGATCTTCTGACCATTAAATTCCGTTGTCTTGGCAATACGATTCAATTCTGCAGTGAGCTGTCCTACTTCCAGTTGTAGTGCCTTACGGTCACCGGCAGAGTTAGTGGCGTTGGCTGACTGTACTGCCAGCTCACGCACACGCTGAAGAATCAAGCCTGCTTCCTGCAGTGCACCTTCTGCCACCTGGGCCAAAGAGATACCGTCGTTCGCGTTACGAGCCGCTACCGTCAGACCACGAACCTGAGAAGTAAAACGCTCAGAGATCGCAAGACCAGCGGCATCGTCTTTGGCGGAGTTGATACGTAGACCAGATGACAGTCGTTGGAGAGATGTCGCTAGACCACTCTGAGAACGGTTTAAGTTCTTCTGAGCGTTCAATGACATTACATTGGTATTAATAATTTGAGGCATGATATAGCCCTCTGTAATAGCCCCGATAACAACAGGCGTAGATAGCCTACTGCTCGAGTAATATAGTCACAGCGGATATATCTCTCCTGGAGATATTTACCGCTCCCACGCACTTTTTCGTCCACCCACAACGAAACTTGAGAGGTGTTTGGCACTTTTGGCAAAAATCTGCCGTCTGGCTTAAAAGGCAATCCCCTGTAATTCAAGCAGATAGCCACGTCTGTATAACAACCGGCAAACGCTTGCCTGCTGACGCTTCCGCTGCCATATCAGCCACTTATGTACAAATTTCCAGCGCGTCCGGTCGGTATTTTGCACTCACCTGTGTTCACCACTTCAATCATTGGGACATCATGTCTGCGCAATTGCTTCAGCAGGCCGCCAAGGCCTTTAACCAGGGACAGTACCAACAATGCGTATCCCTGTGCGCGAAAATGCTTAAGCAGCAACCGCGAAATGTAACAGCAATGATGCTCCTGGGTCTGGCAGAGTTCCGCCAGGGAAGAACGGAAGAAGGTATCGCGCATTTACGCAAAATTCTGACTCTCGACCCCGGTCATCTCGAAACACTTAACAACCTGGCCATTATTCTTGAGCAGACCGCTCAATATGATGAAGCGAAAAACTGCTATCAACGCGCAATCACGGCCCATCCGAAGGCGCTCATGTCCTACGCAAATTTCGGTGACTTGTTGCGCAAGACCGGCCAAACAGAAAAAGCCATTGAAGTGCTTGAGCAAGGCTTGCATGTAGATGAGCAACACTTTCCCTGTTTGAATTATCTGGCCTTGTGCTATGAACAACAGGGAAAACGAACACAGGCAATCGCAATCCTAAGCCGCATTACCAAAATCGATCCGAATAATGAAAGAGCCAATGCCAATTTAGGCAGTCTTTACTATCTCGACAAACAATATGAACAGGCACTCTCACCACTTAACGACGCGCTGAGAATAAACCCTACAAGTCTTTCTGCGCTAAACAGCCTCGCTGCCACACTCATTGATATGTCGCGACTCGAAGAAGCATGGCCCTTCCTCGAACGCGCTATGGCTATTGCGCCGGAAGCGCCTGAGGTTTTAGACAACCTCGGCAAATGGTATCTATTCTCCGGTGAACTCGATCAGGCGCTGATTTATCTAAACCAGGCGAGCGAAAAAATGCCTGACAATTTAAAACCGGTTTGGCATCGTTCCTTTGTCTATTTATTAAAAGGTGACTATGCGCGAGGATGGGATGACTACTTCGCCGGATATACTTCCGGGGAACGGATGATACGCGCCTTTCCCTTTCCCGTCTGGCAGGGCGAATCACTACACGAAAAGACGATACTCATACACGCAGAGCAAGGTATTGGTGATGAAATCATGTTCGCCTCATGCCTGCCAGATGTCATTGCGGTTGCAGGACACGTCATTATTGAGTGTGATTCGCGACTGGGCGAATTGTACCAACGCGCTTTTCCAGGCGCCGAAATCATAAGTGGCCCACGCAGCGAAAACTTTGCGCAGCTATCACGCTTAACCAGTATCGATTACCACTTGCCTTGTGGGTGTCTGCCACGCCTGCTCCGACGTGATATCTCCAATTTTCCCGGCACGCCATTTCTTCGCGCCGACGAGGAAAAAATCCTGCGTTGGCGCAAGCGCTATCAGGACATAGGCGAGAATCTTAATGTCGGTATTTCCTGGCGCGCAGGAAAATTGAACAATCAGGAAAAACGCAGTATCCATCTCGTCGATATGCTACCTCTGCTAAGCCTACCCGGCATCAGCTTTATCAATCTTCAATATGGTGATTGCCAGCAAGAAATTGCTGATTTACGTAATCAATACGGCATCACCGTACACCACTGGCCGGACAGCGATCCCAAAAACGAACAAGATGATTTTGCCGCACAAATCAGCGCACTTGACGCCGTTTTATCGGTAAGTAACGCCACCGTTCATCTCGCCGGCGCGCTAGGCGTAAAAACATTCAATTTGCTACCCTATGTTCCGAGCTGGCGCTGGACGATGTACGGCGACAAAACACCCTGGTATGACTGTGTTGAACTATTGCGCCAGTCCTCAAACGAAGACTGGACCGAAGTACTGAGCAAGGCCACTGATCGACTACGGGCACTTGGCACGCATGGATGAATTATTGCAAACCGCGCATCAGTTACACACGCAGGGAAAAATACCTGAGGCAATTACGCGTTACCGCGAAATACTCACAAAACACCCCGAGCGAGATGACGTTCAAATTCTCTACGGCTTTGCTCTCGTTCAAAGCGGTAATTTTTCGCAAGCGCTTTCCACTCTCGAATCAGTACCGCAACAAACAAAAACAGCCGATGTTTATAGCGCTATTTCTAGTTGCCACCAACAACTGGGCAATATACAGGCAGCAATAACGGCGCTACAAAACGCTCTCGCCATACAGGAACGACCTGAACTGTTCGATCGTCTGTCTCGTTTGTTCATACAAATCGGTTCTTATGCGCAGGCTAGAGATCTGAGCACAAAATGCGTAGCGCGTTATCCAGAGTTTCTTTCTGCGCAACTGGTATTGGCCGTGGCATATATGCATCTAGATCAAACGCATCTTGCTTTGGGCATCCTGGAAGCGATACACAGTGATAGCCCTGTGCTGTCGCGCGAGCGTGATATAAATCTCGCCAACGCCCACCGAATTTTGGGCAACGATCAAAACGCACTTTCCATTTTAACTCATTTGCTCGAAAACAAACCCGATGACGATGCGTTACACGTCAATCGCGGTCATATACTGAAGAAGTTAGGCAAACATTCTGACGCACAAGACGCCTATCAGCTCGCGCTGAAAGTAAATCCGCACAACCGTCTGGCTCAGTGGAATCTCGCGCAGCTCACCTTGGGGAAATTCCAATGGGATCAGGGCTGGAAACTGTATCAGGTCGGAAAAAGTATTGGGCTGCGTCCACAATTGAACAGCACGCTGACCTATTGGCAAGGTCAGCCTTTACACGACATCCCGCTGTTACTGATTTGCGAACAAGGCCTGGGCGAAGAAATACTGTTTGCCAGTTGTTTTGCTGATGTGGCAAGTCTCGCCCCGAATACCACGGTTGCCTGTGATCCACGACTCATACCGCTGTTTTCCACATCGTTTCCTGAATTCACCTTTGTCAGTAAAAACACTACTCCCACGACATTGAGCAAGCAAACGCAACTTTGCTTGTGTGGGGACTTACCAGCCATGTTTAGACAACAACTGGCAGATTTTCCCAAGCGAAAAGCCTGGCTCAAGCCTCCACAGGTTGACGACCAATGCCAAAAGCTCTCCCCTAACACACTAAACATTGGCTTTTCCTGGCAGGGTGGCAAGAACGAAGAAGAACGACTCTTCCGATCGATTCCTCTACCGCACTGGCATGCGCTGTTTGGTACGGGGCACAATTGGATTTCTCTACAATACGATTTCGATAAGGTACATAGTGATGCGCCGGAAAATGTGACCCTTCCTTCAATCGATGTAAAAAACGATATTGCCGCCCTGGCACACCTGATCAATCAACTCGACGTCGTTATCACCATCGACAACAGCATTGCTCATCTCGCCGCCGCGTTGGGAAAACCGACCTGGGTGTTACTACCAGCGTCGGCCTACTGGGTTTGGGGTGAAGGATCTGAAGCGACGCCATGGTATCCCAGCGCGACGCTGATACGACAAAACCGCCCATATGCATGGAGCGATGTCATTAAGACCGTTGGTGATATGCTGTTGAAGCGATCCTGAAAAATGGCGCTGCGTGTGAGAGTGCAACAATAGAAAAAGGCGGGATGTTAGTCCCGCCTTTTCTTTTTTGTTTATGATATCGCTTACTGTAGCAAGCTGAGTACGTTCTGCGGTACCTGATTGGCCTGCGCCAACATCGCCGTTCCAGCCTGTTGCAAGATTTGCGTACGCGTGAGTTCTGCGGTTTCCACAGCGAAGTCCGCGTCCTGAATTCGCGAACGTGCCGCGCTCAGATTCTCGACGCTGGTTTCGAGATTTCGAATAGTCGACTCAAAACGAGCCTGCAAGGCACCGAAACGTGCACGCTGCCCACTCACCTGCGCTATCGCTTTGTCGACGATTACCAACGCCTCGTTTGAACTACTGACTGAAGTCAGATCGAGATCGGCTACCTTGAGCAAGGCTGACGCTTCGTTGGTTTGCCTTAATACCTCACCCGCCGTCATCGTCTGGATGGCAAAGGATTTTGCCGAATCAAAAATAATTTGACCAGTACCTACCGCCGCAGATTGGGCGCCATCGGCCGCTAACACTGTGGTGCCTGATCCGGCTAAGCCGCCAAGACTGTCGCCACCCTGTACGGTTACACTACCCGCATTACTGTAAAGTGTGTCACGAATGGTGAGATTGTTGCCTGAATAGTTGGTCAACGTAATACCAGTTCCATCCGATTTCACGGTGGCTACCACGCCGGTCCTTGCCTGATGATCATTGACGGCCTGTACAGCCGCACCAAGCGCCTCAAGGCCTGTATCTTTTGTTAGATAGAAACTAACTGAAGCCGGCGTGCTGAGGTTATCAGACAAAATCTCGAACTGATAGGATCCAGACGCCGAAAATGTCAAATCGACATCCGTTTTTGCCCACGCATCAACACCTGTTACATCCGACACGAGGTTAATTGCATCAACGATGTCAGCCGCAGTATCAGTAGATGCATAGTTAACGCTGGCAAAACCGTCGGCGCCAGTTATAAAAAGCGATCCATTCGATGAAGTGAATCTGTCCACGCCAGCAGTGACCGTACTGGCTTGACCAGCGATGCGATAATCACCGTATTGATTGGTCTTAAAATTTGCCGTAGTGGCCACGATTGTTTGATTGGCGTTAGAACCTACCTGAAAAAGTGCCGTTCCAAAGGTACCGTCGAGGATCTTCTGGCCATTAAACTCGGCCGAACGCGCTATACGCTGCAATTCGGCAACGAGCTGTTTGTTTTCCAGATCGAGCGCTTTTCTGTCATTTGTTGAGTTGGTGGCGTTAATCGATTGCACAGCCAATTCTCGAATGCGCTGAAGAATGTTGCTTGCCTCCTGCAATGCACCTTCTGCAACCTGTGACAGTGAAATACCATCATTTGCATTTCTCACCGCGACCGTCAAACCTCTCACTTGAGAGGTAAAACGCTCAACGATTGCAAGACCTGCAGCGTCATCTTTTGCGCTGTTGATACGCAGACCTGAGGACAGTCGTTGCAAGGAGGTTTTCAGTCCGTCCTGCGAGCGGTTAAGGTTACGCTGCGCATTCATTGACATGATGTTGGTGTTAATAATTTGAGGCATGGTCTGTCTCCTTCGGCGTCCTTAGCGCAATCAGCGCCCGGTATCGCTCACTGGTGTTGAAACTATGTAGTGCTCTAGCACTAAAATAATCTGATGAAAAATTGCAACTGCCTTGCCAATTTTTGTTACCGATGTAACTCCTTGAAATCCTGCTTTCATATTGACAAGTCGAGTCATACTCGATGCGCAAGCGGCAAACATTTGCAGATAACTGCAAGCATTTTCCTGTCTACTTCCTATATGCAAACGCATCATCCTATCCTTATAAATAGTTAAACAGTGACAATTCCGATACTTTCTTATAAGTATTTTGCGAAGCATCAAGCGCGGTCAGCTGCATGTTTAGTCGTGTAATCGCCTCCGCATAGTCCAGGTCTTCTATTTGTGACAAAACCTGCCTAAGCTGGAGATTAAAACTCTCATTGATTTCTTTCTGTTTTTGCACCGTATTCATACGTGCACCCACCCGTGCACGCGTATCCAGCACACTACCAATCGCCTGATCAATATCCACGATGACGCGATTCATGGCGCTGTGAAAATGTGTTCTCTCTGCATCAGTAGCCTGCTCAGAGACCAGTGCATCCTCTAGATTTTTAATCGTTTTAAAAATGTTCTGGTAGTTGCTGGGTTTGATCGTAAAGGTGTCCTGCGTTGCCGGGCCGACCGCAGTGATCGGTCCTGTTGCCGTTGGCTCGCCGCTGATAGAGGTTTGAATACCATATTGCTCCAATCCGATGATTTCCGAATCCTGATACACTACCCCAGTGTCTGTGGCGGCCAGTATTGCGGCAAAATACGCTGCTTCATTGGCGTAAAGAAAACCGCCAGGCGGGGCAACACCGCTACCGCTTATGATTACCTGTCCTTTGCTATTCGTCACATAATATTCCACCGGTTGATTTGGTAACGCCGATGTCGAAGGCATGAATTTCACTTGATAGGTATCTGGAACATAGGTTCCAACTACCGCGCCTGGATCGATAATGCCTGTTCCCTGATTAGCCGGATCTTCCCATACGGAAAATCGTCCATTACCATCGCGGACCTCCATAAAAACATCCTGACCATCATCATTTACTTCGATCTTGGTCGTCGTACCAATTTTTAATTCACGTTTTCCGTCGTCTCCATTGTAGACGTAATCATTCAGCGAAAGATCATAGGAAAAGGGGCGGGACTTACCTTTGTATCCTGAAAACACATATTCGTTATTGCTATCAGTCGCGTTTGCTAGCGACACTACCTGATCCTTCAACAACAATATTTCTTCTCGAATATAGCGCCGTGTTTCGACTGTTTGACTATCGTTATTCGCATAGACGGCCATTTCACGCACGCGTTGTAGCGCGGTCATTATCCCCTGTAGTAAACCCTCTTCTTCACCCAGGCGATTGTCTGCATACTGAATATTAACCTGGTACTGATTGGTAATCGCGGTCGATTCCTGAAGATTGATCGCGCGAGCTGATCCATAAGGATCATCGGACGGTGCCAATATTCGCTTGCCTGTGGTGATCTGCAACTGCGTATTACTCAGTTCACCTTGCTGGCGCAACATGGCGTCCAGTGCGAATTTGGTCATCATGGCTGAGGAAATTCTAGTCGTCATACCGGATTACCCCCTTACTGCCTGAAGTAGCGTCTGAAACACTTGATCAGCGGCCGCGATTACTTGGGCTGCCGCAGCATAGGCCTGTTGATAACGCAACAAGTCTGCAGCTTCTTCGTCCAGATTCACGCCGGAAATCGCCTCACGCAATTCTTTGGACTGATTGAGTAGGGCCTCTTGAGAACGGTAATTAATTTCTGCTTGTTGCGTTCGGTTACCCACAGCAGTAACTATTTGGCTATACGCTTCGTGATAGGTAGCATTTCCACCCAACATGGTTCCCTTTAGCTGTAACGCGGCGAGAGCCAATGCATTGCGATTATCGCCAGTACCAGAAGTATTGTTGTCAACATAGAAAACATCGCCCACCCACGCTTCACCGGAAAGCGTTACACTCCAACCGTCGGTCGCGGTAAAGTTCAATGTCGTAGAAGTTGTTGAATAGGCATTCCATGTCACGCCACCGTCGATGGAATATTGATCTGCGGGACCGTAAATGTTTCCGCCGGAATGTCCCATGAGAATGTTCACGGGTATTCCAACGCTTGTACCAAACAACGTAGGATCTGTTACGGTGGTTTCCTCGATTTGACCTCTACCCTGGTTACCCTCGGTACCACCATTATTATCCACATAGAACTGATCACCATCATTGGCGTTTCCAGTCAACATAATGGAAAAACCGTCAGTCGCCGTGCGATCGATAAGCGTGCCTGCGGGATTGTATGCGTTCCAGGTACCACCACCATCGATGGAATATTGGTTTGCCGGCAGTCCGCTACCTGGCGCTCCAGAGTCCCGTAGTAAAATTGGCATCGGAAAAAGTATCGGACCGGTATTCAAAAGATTTTCGTCGACGATGTTGAAGTTAGAAAGATAGGCCGCGCCAGTGTTTGTGCCGCGTGCCTCATTACCTGCGTCTAGCCATGAACGCAAGGGCGACGCCGCAGCGACTAGATTGGGATCATCGAAAACCATCGCAATTTTTCGCGACGCATCACGCGTACCGTGAATAAAGAACTTGTCGCCAGCAAGCGGAACTACATCCAGCTCCAAATACATACCATCTACTGGCGAAAACTCAACAGGAGGTCCCGCGACGGAGACAGTCAACACAGTTGTTGTACCGTTAGAGAGATTTAACAAATTGTAATTTGTACCATCGTAAGACAACTCGTAGTCTGTAGGAAGAATGTCCGGCACATCGATTCTATTCGCCAGCGTAGCAGTTGTTCCCCCAGTATTCAGACTCAATGTCGCAGTACCAGTGTTGTACACACTCGAACTCATCATCGAGTTGTAGTCAGGCTCGACAAAAAAATCGAGACCTAGATTGTCATTTAGGTCGATCCCCAGATTGTGCTGATCATTAAAAGTACGTGACAGGCCTTGCGCAATCCATCCCAGATAATTTTGTGCAGGGACTAAAATGTCATTGCGAAACTCGATAACACCGCCAAGATCGCCACCCTTCAGCGTATTGGTGATCGGGATCAGTATATTGGTGTATTTATCTTCATAAGCAACTTCATAGTATAGGGGATCATCGGGATCGGACTGTGCCACCAGTTTTCTATACTGGGTACCCAGTACGAGACTTTGGCCACCACCCATGAAGATATTGAGGCTACCGTCGTCTTGCGGTATGACGGTAATGCCGATGTGTTCAGACAGCTGATCAATCAAATGGTCACGCTGATCGAGTATGTCATTCGGTGAGTTCCCCTGCCCGATACCTGTGGCAACAATTACCTCTTGATTGATGTCGGCAATCTGTTGCGCCAGGGCATTAATCGTAGAAACCTGGTTTTGAATTCTCGCATTTTGTGCTTTACGCAAATCATGAAACCAGTCGTCCATGGTATGGATGCGGTCTACCATTGCTTCTGCCTGCGTCATCATAACTTCGCGCGCCGGTAGTGATGTTGGGTCATCGGACACACCTTGTATGGCATCAAAAAAGTCTTCCATGGCCGGTGCAAGTGCCGCATCCTGGTCGGCAAGAAGATTATCTATTTGCGTGGCAAATTCATTGAATACCGAAAAAAATTCAGTTGAAGACGTTCTTTGTCTAACCTGATTCACGGCAAAGTCGTTATACATGCGCTCTGTAGTAATCAAACGCACGCCATTACCGACGAATCCATTGCCGAACGGCGACGGGTCATTATTTGTAACGATTACCCGTTGACGCGAATATCCGGGGGTATTGACGTTGGCAACGTTGTGTCCAACTGTGTTCAGATTACGTTGAAAAGCCGCCAGTCCGGACAAACCAATTTGTAAAATATCACCGCCAGCCATTTTTCATACTCCTGTGGTTAACCGGTTAAACCGGTCGGCAACTGCATTTCACGTTCGCGCAGTTGTTGTATCGTGTTCTTTACGTTTTCACGACCCATAATATTGGCAATTTTATCCGCATATTTTGGGTCTGTTGCGTAACCAGCGGCCTGTAGCTCTTTTACAAACCGCACAGGATCGTTGCCATGTTTAAGCGCGGACTGGTAACGATCACTGGTCTTGAGAAAATTCACGTAGTCGTCGAAACTTTGTTTCACTGAGGCGTAGGCACGAAACTGGGCACGCTCTTTTTCAGGTTTTCCCTTGATAAATTCCATGGTGTTTCGACTAATACTGTCCCCATCCCAGCGATTATCTGCTTTGATGTTGAACAGATTGTGGCTGCTCTCACCATCACGCTTGTGAATAACGTGTTTTCCCCAACCGGTTTCCAGTGCCGCCTGTGCAATCAATACTTCAGGATTAAGATTGAGTTCTTTTGCGGCCTTTTGCGCGTGCGGCCACATGGAATGAATAAAACGTGAAGTGGGATCTAGCTTCTTGTCGCCATTGTTCGCAACAGGTGATGCGGCCGTCGTACTCGTCGGGGCATGTGTTTCATAGGCCTTTACCGCACGATTAATTTTGTGTGGCGCGGGTTTATCGTTTCTTATCGGAAACGCCTGCTTTTGCATTTCTTCTACCGTGGAAATGCTTTTTACGCGCGGCGCAATTCGATTAGCTGGCGATTGACTGGTTGGCCCTTCCATTTGGCGCACAATCATGTCGGCCAGACCCAGGCTGCCACCTTTAGTCAATTCAACAGAGAGTTGATCGTCATACATCTGTGTATAAAACTTTTCGCCTTCGGAATCGAATAAAGGATTACCTTCACTTGCTTCGCGCATGGACTTGATCATCATCTTCATAAAGATAGATTCAAATTTCTTGGCGACTTCCTGCAAGGCACCCGAGTCCTGGCGACGTGACTTCTGACGCAGGCCGTCCAGCGCGCGTGAGTCGTAATAGAAGTCAGTGTTTTTTGCAGCAAGCGTCATGTCTTCATTCCTGAGATTCCTGCCTATGGGATTTCAGAATGCGTGCCAACTTCTGGCTTTTTTGAGACGATTTAAACATCGTATTTTCAATGAGTTACAAGGAGATTGCCGTGCCGTGTGGCGACTGGCAAAAGACTGGGAATGAGCGGCAATGCCTCACCGGAAATGGCTTGCCGCTGGAGAGTTACTCCTGCTTGAAGAATGAACGAAAAACTTGTTCTAAATTACTGCATAGGATGAGACAGGGAAATTGAATCGGCTCAGTTTAATACGTGAAAACATCCGTCTTGTTAGACAGCCGTCGAGTACCAGACCCAATATCAGGAAGAAGCCTAGATCACGATGAGTTCAGCCTTCAAAGCACCCGCTTCTTTCAAGGCTTCGAGAATGGCAACCAGATCACCAGGCGCGGCGCCGACCTTGTTTATTGCACGAACGATTTCGTCTAGTGATACACCAGGATCAAAAAGAAACATGCGATTATTTTCCTGTTCCGCCGTAATTGTCGTCGCGGCGGTGACCACCGTTTGCGCATTACTGAGTGGAGGAGGTTGATTAACAGTTTCTTCGCGATTAACACGCACCACCAGTGATCCGTGTGAAACTGCGGCCGGAGAAACTCTTACCTCAGATCCGATCACTACCGTGCCGGTGCGGGAATTGATGATAACTTTTGCGGCGCCCAATGCGGGTTTAACATCAATATTTTCTAACATAGAAACAAAAGAGACGCGCTGTGATGGATCACGCGGCGCGATAACCTGCACAGTTGTACCGTCTAGCGGTTGCGCCGTTCCTTCGCCAAACTGTTGGTTGATGGCTTCAGCCATACGATTTGCCGTTGTAAAATCACCCTGACGCAGATTCAGCATTACAGAGTTTCCATTATGAAACGAGGTCAACACCGCACGCTCCACCGTTGCGCCATTGGGAACACGACCTGTACTTGGAATGTTTACAGTCACGCGGGATCCATCGGCATCTACGCCAAAACCACTCACAATTAGATTGCCTTGCGCCAATGCGTAGACATTGCCATCAGCGCCCTTGAGTGGCGTCATCAACAAACTTCCGCCTTGCAGACTTTTGGCGTTACCTATTGAGGACACCGTAACATCGAGCCTTTGACCTGGTTTAGCAAACGCTGGCAACTCGGCTTGCACCGTAACTGCGGCGACGTTTTTCAACTGTGGATTTAAGTCCGGTGGCAAAGTAATGCCAAACTGCGCCAGCATGCTCTTGAGGCTTTGCACTGTAAATGGTGTCTGATTGGTCTGATCACCGCTGCCGTTTAGTCCCACCACCAGGCCATAGCCTACGAGTTGGTTGCTGCGCACCCCCATTACTGAGGAAATATCTTTCACCCGTTCGGACAAAGCATTCGCCGAAACAGTCAGCAATATCACAGTCAAGACCCATTGATTTATCGTGCGCATTAAACTCTTACTCCGAATTAGAAAGGCCACATGGGACTGTTAAATAATCGCGCCAACCAACCCTGGGTATTGGCGTCGGCAATCACGCCGCTCGATCCGTAAATAATTTGCGCATTCGCAACATTCGTCGACAACACCGTGTTGTCCGCTTTTATATCAGCCGGTCGAACAATACCGGAAAACTTTACGTGCTCCCCACCCTGGTTGAGCTGCAAACGCTTTTCCCCTTGTACGATCAAATAGCCGTTGGGTAGCACTTCGGAAACAGTAACAGTTACCCGCCCATTAAGACTATTGCTCTGACTGGCATCACCTGCGCCGGCAAACGAATTACCCGATTCAAGTCCAGCGCTGAGCGGTCTGCCCAAAATAGACAGGGGATTGCCAAATACCGTTGGCGCCGCGATATCGACTGAGCTGTCTTTAGACGTACTGGTGCTCGACGATTTTTTTGCGTTGGTATTTTCCTGCAAAATTACCGTGATCGAATCACCGACTCGCTTGGCTGACATATCGGAAAACAAACTCATTCCATAGCCGGTTTGATAAATACTGCCGTTTTCCTGTGGTGGCGGAGACGCAACGACCGGTCTAATCGGCGCAAATTCAATATCAGCAGGTGGCGGCGGATTATGTGCGCATGCCATGCACAACAATACGGGTAAAAACACGAATCCTTGTTTCATCCATCACCTACCTAGGTATTCTGATTAAGGTTGCGCAACATGCCATCGGTGGCGGCGACTGCCTTGGAATTCATTTCATAAGCACGTTGTGTTTCGATCATATTGACCAGTTCTTCAACGACATTAACATTCGAGCTTTCCAAAGAGCCCTGTATCAGCGAACCAAATCCATCAAGACCAGGGGTACCGAGGATCGGCGCACCACTGGCAACAGTCTGGCGATAAAGATTTTCACCGACAGGTTGCATACCGGCCGGATTAATAAAATCCGCCAACTGAATATTTCCCACTTGCACAGGTTCAACGTTGCCCGGAATTACCACACCGACATTTCCATCACCGGAGACACTGATACTCTGTGCATCTTCGGGAATAGTGATTTGTGGTTCTAATGGATAACCACCTGCAGTTACAAGACGTCCCTGCGCATCGACGCGGAACGAACCGTCACGGGTATATCCAACCTGTCCATCGGGCATAAGAATCTGCAAAAAGCCTCGCCCCTGTATCGCCAGGTCAAACGAGTTTTCGGTGTGTATCAAGTTGCCCTGTGAATGCAGCTTTTCTGTCGCCACTGTTCGAACACCGCTACCGAGCATCAAACCTGAAGGCAAGATGGTATCTTCGCTGGTTTGTGCACCTGGCTGACGCAGATTTTGATAAATCAAATCCTGAAAGATTGCGCGTCCACGTTTAAAGCCAACGGTACTGACATTGGCGAGGTTATTCGAAATCACCGCCATGCGCATATTTTGCGCTTCCAGTCCTGTTTTTGATACCCAAAGTGCTCTGTCCATCTCGTACCTCTATGCTCAAACGCATTAACGACTATTCAGTGTCGCGATAAAATTTCAATTCACTCACTAATTCATGCGCAGCAACATATCTGTCGCCTGCGCGGCTTCTTCCGCACTACTCATCACCTTGGTCTGCATTTCAAAATGTCGCGACAACTCGATCATTTTCACCATCGACTCAACCACGCTGACATTGCTGCGTTCCAGTGCGCCAGGCACGAGATTGACATTAGCATCGGCGTCAGCGGGTAAACCGTTTTTCTGGCGAAACAAGCCGTCTCTACCTTTTTCCATATCGGCGAAAGCAGGATTGACCAGCTTTATGCGATCGACGACAACTAAGGCATCCGCGCCTTCGCCGATGGGCTGAATTGTGATACTGCCATCACGACCAATCGAAATGCCTTGGGCAGGAGGGATTACAATCGGCCCGCCGTTACCCATAACAGGATTGCCAACGCCATTCACCAACTGGCCTGTTGCCGACACGCGCAAATCGCCTGCACGCGTGTATGCTTCAGTTCCGTCTGCCGCTTCTATCGCAATCCAACCATTTTGTTCGATAGCAATATCCAGATCGCGACCGGTGTTCTCAATCGGTCCTGGTGTGAAATCAATTCCTGGCCGTTCTGTCATCGCATAAACGCGCGTCGGCAAACCCGGACCGAATACCGGCATACTGCGCGCCTGTTCCAGGTCCTGACGAAATCCCACCGTGCTCGCGTTAGCGAGATTGTTGCTGTTGAGTCCCTGGGCCAGGAGAGTTTCCTTGGCCCCGGACATTCCGATATACAGCATGCGATCCATTGTTTATGTCACCTTATGTCAGACTGGGGATTAACGGATATTCAACAAGGCCTGCGTCAACTGGTCCGCCGTACTGATAACCTGAGCATTGGCCTGATAGTTTCGTTGCGCCACGATCATGTTGACCAGTTCGTCGGCGATTTCGACTGTCGATGACTCCAACGCACCTGATTGAATCAAACCAAGACTTGCGGTACCGGGTTGACCAAGCACCGTATCACCGGCGTCGAAAGATTCGACCCACAGTGAATCACCTTTTTGTCTCAGGCCTTGAGGGTTTGGAACGTTGGCCAGGCCAACCATGCCCAGAACTTCTTTATTACCGTTGGTATAGCGCGCGAACACCACGCCATTTTCTTCCACATCGAATCCGGTGAGTCGACCAGTGGTAAAACCATCCTGGTCTAGCGTGTTAACGGCGAAATCACTTCCGTACTGCGTGGTAGGGCCCACATCCACAGACAACTGAATCGCTGCTGCACCGGTTTTCAATAAAGGTGCGTCGTAGTCGACTAACACCAGTTCATCATTAGTGGTACTAATAGCGCCAGCCGCAGTACCGTCGTAATAACGCGTTTCCAATAAGGTTCCGTCGTTGTTAAACAGCAATACCGATGGACGATTTGAATCCGCTGCGGGTATTGCACCTGGCGCACCGGTATTCGTGGCATTTAGCGAGTTACCATCCATAAAGGTAAACATTTGCCACACATTGTTATACGTACCTGCTGGGACGAGAGGAGCACCTGCATACTCATCTACTTTGCGGTAATACATTTGCAACTCATGTGGCGCACCCAGACTGTCGTAAACCGTCGTTGCGGTAACATGGTGATAAGTCGCTGGGTTAAGCCGATCAAAGACGGTACCAGGGGCAACATTACTAAAGTAGGTATCTGCAGCAGCGGTGTCTATCCGTATTGGCGTAACATCGGCATCGACATTCACATTCATATTGACTCTTGTAGACGCAACCGGAGCCCCAATCGTATTATCCAATTGCAGATCCTGAAGTGAACCGGTATTGAACGTTACACTCGTACCCACCGATGCGGGTGGAAACACCTGCAGTGTCTGTCCTGTGCTATTTACCACAAAACCATCACGGTCCAGACCGAAGGTGCCATTGCGTGACAAGTAACGACCTTTGTCATCTTTTAAAATGAAAAATCCCTGTCCAGTAATCGCGAGGTCGGTACTGTTGTCGGTATATTCGATATTGCCCTGACTGAAAATTTGTCGAATATTGGAGGTACGCACGCCGCTACCGTTGGTAACAGCAGTGATCCCACCATACGCCGATGCGTATACATCAACAAATTCCGCACGAGAATGTTTAAAACCCGTGGTACTGGAGTTGGCAATATTATTACCCGTGACTTTTAAATCTGCTGAAGCTGAGTGCAGACCACTTAACGCGATACGAAATGGCATAAGAGCCTCCTTCTTACGATTACCGCAAAACTGTTACAAAATTTCTTTCACTTGATCCATCGTCATGCTGCCAAGACCGGCAACATTTAGTTTCATCCCTTCGCCATTGCGCCCAAGCGTAACGCTATCAACTGGCGCAACAAAATTTGTCGTAAAAGCTTCTTGTTTACCCGCAATATTTCCTGTGGCTGTAATGGTGTAATCGCCAGACGGCATATCTTGCCCTTGATCGTCTTTACCATCCCATGCAAAACGCGCCAAACCTTCGGGTTCACTGCCCAACGATATGTTGCGTATCGGAACACCCATATTGTTGCGAATTTGCACTTGAATATCTGTTGCTGTTTCTGGCAATTCAACTCCACCAAAAAATCGCTCACCTTCACCTTGCGGTAGAAAGCCTTTATCCGCAGGAACCATCACAAAACGTCCAACCAAGCTAGACGCCTGTAGTGCCTGATTTGAAACCATGGACTCATTCAGTTTATCTATGGACTGCTGCATTTCCTGCAAACCTGAGACGGTACTGAACTGCGCCATTTGCCCGAGGAATTCGCCGTTATCCTGTGGCTTCATCGGATCCTGACTCTGCACCTGCGCAATCAGAATTTTTAAGAATTCTTCCTGACCAAGCGTGTCGCGCTTCTCGGCTTCCTTGACCTGTTTTTTACCTATCCCTAGTTGATCAATCAGAGGATTCGGTTTTGAGATGTCGTTACTCATAGCGTCTTACTCCGCGTACTCACCGGAAACTATTGTCCCAGTCTCAGTGTTGCCATCAACAACTGCTTTGATGTGTTCATAATCTCCACGTTACTCTGATAAGAACGGGAAGCCGAAATCATGTTTGCCATCTCTTCCACCACATTCACGTTGGGTAAAAAGATATAGCCTTCTTCATTTGCTAACGGGTGCTGAGGTTCATAACGCATACGTAACTCAGCCTTGCTTTCAATTATCCCTTTAACGCGCACGCCGACAAGGGAACCATCTTCACGCGCTTCGTTTAATGCTGCCGCAAAAACCGGATGCCGCGCACGATAAGTCTGTTCAGTACTGCTACTCACAGATTCCGCATTGGCGAGATTACTTGAGGTCACATTTAAGCGAACCATTTGCGCACTCATCGCCGAACCGGAAACATCAAAAATGCCTAACAGCGACATTATTCACCTCCCTTGATGGCCTTGATCAGGCCCTGAAACTTTCCTGTCAAGAATTGCAGACTGGCCTGATACTGCACACTGTTCTGTGCAAACTCAGCCTTCTCTACCTGTTGGTCGACGGTATTACCGTCGAGTGATGCATGGAACGGCACGCGGTAAAGTTCTTCCGCATCGGCAGCTGTAGCACCGTTAGGCTGGATGTGGCCTGCATGCGTCATCGTGAGTTGTTCGCCTTTGTTCATGCCAGCCATGCCCTGGAGCACAGACTGAAAATCAATATCCTTGGCCTTGTAGTTAGGCGTGTCCGCATTGGCTATATTGGACGATATCAGGGCATGACGGCGCGTGCGTATGTATAACGCCTGCTCGTGTATCCCCATTGCCTTGTCCAGATCGAAACGCACGGTATTACTCCTGCCTGTTATTCCTGCAGGGAAAACAGCAATCCACATGCCATTTCTTAAATCAAAGGGATTTCATAGAGTTACGAAAAGCAGACTGGTTCCAGGGAGAGGCAAAGCGGCAAACCCCTACCGCTCAAATTCGCCATAGAGGCTATATGGAGGAAGCCTGTGAGTTACGACGATAGATGACGCCGTTACCGACGCGCTCCATCGAATAGGCCTCGGTATAACGATTTGGTGCCTCGGAACTACCCAAAATAAGATAACCGTCAGGCTGCAAAATCTGACTCATGCGGTTGAGAATATCTGACTTCAATTCTGTAGAAAAATAGATCAACACATTGCGGCAAAAGATGACATCAAAACGGCCTAAGAGTGTATAGGAACCTTTCAGATTGAGTGGACGAAAATCCACACGCTTTCTGATCTCGGGTCGTATCTCCCACAGATTACCGCTCTTGATAAAGAAACGCTTTTTGCGTTCTTCCGATAAACCTCGGGCCATGGCGCTATCGTCGTAACACCCTGCGCGGGAATACGCCAACATAGTCGGCGAGATATCCGTGGCAATAATCTCGATACCACCGGAAAACGTACCAGGATTCGCCAGCAAAAACTCCTGAACGATGATGCCGATAGAGTATGGTTCCTGGCCAGAAGAACATGCGGAGGACCAGATCTTGACTGGACGATCGCGTATTTTGGAAAGCGCCGGCAGAATATTCTGTTTGAGCACTTCGTAAGGATAACTATCTCGAAACCAGTTGGTTTCGTTCGTAGTCATCGCGTCGACAACTTTGTCTCTGAGCCCTGTGAGTATGCCGTCCGATTGCTTCAGCTTTTCCAGCAGTTCACCAAAACCACCAAGCTTATGCTCTTCCAACAGTCTATTGAGGCGACTACTCACCAGGTATTGCTTGCCATCCCCTAGCAATATCCCTGAGGCGTCTTCCAGAAAACTCCGAAAGGTGTCGTATTGTTCCTTAGTAATAACCTGGTTAGTCAATGGGATCCCACCGCGTTAATGTCCTTGCAGTCTACACTACCATTTAACTTTTCTGGTAGTTTTCATACCACTCCTGAATACTACGCTCAACTAATCCACCAAGTTGGTCACTATCGAATTTGGATAGAAAATCATCCGCTTCAACGCGTTCAAGCAAGCTGGAATCAAACACTCCGCTAAGCGATGTATGTAGTAAAACTTTGAGATGACGCAAGGCTGCGTCATTTCGAATTTCGGATGTCAGGGTATAACCATCCATCTCAGGCATTTCCACATCAGAAATTACCAGTGCCAACGTCCTCAGTTTCTCTGGATCGTTGTCGCGCCAGGTTTGCAGTTGGTCGAGTGCCTTGCGTCCATCTTCACAGGTAGTGATATCAACGCCAACTCTGCCCAGAGTTCGCTTGATCTGATTCCGAGCTACGGAAGAATCATCCGCAATCAACACATGACAGAGTTTTTTAACATCGTTACCAACAATGTTGCCACTCTCACTTTTATCTCCAATACCAATGCTGCCGCCGGTTACTTCGTAAAGTACTTTTTCCACATCGAGAATTTCGACCAATTCTTTGTCTACCTCGGCAACCGCCGTTAAATAGTGATTATTGCCTGTGGCTTTGGAAAGTGGACGGACATCCTCCCAGTGCAGATTCACGATGTGCTCCACGCCGGATACCAGAAAACCCTGAACATTACGATTGAACTCAGTAATGATCACAGAACAATTCTCAATGTTTTCCAACGGTGGCAAACCTATGGCTTGCTGCAGATCGATAACCAGAAACGTGCTACCACGTAGCTTGGTCATACCTCTTACCGCGCCACTCGCATGTGGTACGCGGGTCAAGGGAGGACAGGTAATGACTTCGCGTATCTTAAATACGTTTATTCCGAACTTCTGTTTGTTATGCAGGTAGAACAGCAGTAATTCGAGACGATTCTGCCCCACCAGATTTGTACGTTGATCTACACCTTTTAGAACTGACATCTGATACCTTAAAAACGCTATATCGCCGATCTTTCCAATATCGGCGGATATCGAATGATTCTTAAAGGTATATAGGTATCGAATGGTCATTCCGGGCATGTGGCTTGCAAAAATCCCTCATAAACAAGGCGATCCTGTAATGTTCAAGTTCCTACGCACACCTCTGCCACTTATCATTTGCTGTATCCATCTCCCGGCCCAGGGTGCCGTGCAGGATCTTGATGCCGTTCAAACGCAGGTAAAACAGTTCATTGCCGCCTCAATCACACAAAAGCCTGGAGTTAGAACAAAGATCGAAGTAAACGCCCTGGACCCGCGTCTACGTCTCAAACCCTGTGGACAAGCCCTGGCAATTACGCAGCAGAACGCATCACAGACGGGTAGCAGGCGCACACTTCAGGTCAGTTGTCCGGACAAAACCGGCTGGACTATCTATGTTCCTGTTTCAATAAGTCAATTTGGCAGCGTCATGGCAACTCGTAGCCACCTGCGGCGCAATACAGCCGTCTCAGCAAACGATATTGTTGCCATTGACATGCCATTAGATGGATTGACGAGTGGATATTTCATGCAGGCTCAAGATGTTATCGGTATGTTTACCCGACGTAACCTGCGCAGTGGCATGGTGCTTGCCCCTAAGCATTTGAGGCCACCGCATATCGTCCGTAAGGGAGAGAGCGTCACCATACAGGCGATAGTGAGTGGGGTGGAAGTCAAAATGAACGGCACGGCGATGACAGACGGCGCCAGAGGTGAGGTGATAGACATCATCAACAACTCCTCGAAGCGCGCAATTGAAGCAGAAGTCATTCGTCCCGGCGTAGTTCAGGTGCGACTGTGAGGGTCTGGCAAGGGATTTTTTTAATTGGTCCAAGCCAGGTCTTAAGCTATTGATTAAAAAAAATGAAAAAAAGCTAAAGTTTTTCTGCGAAGTGTCGACTATCGACTATAGAGACACCTGTTTTAGAGAAATTTTCTGGAGGATATAGAAATGGCCATTGAAATTACCGGTTCGGGACACAACCCCGGCACCATTATCAGCGAAAGTCAGCGCCAACAAGGCGTTCAATCCGCGACCCAGGCCCAGCCTGCACCTGTGGCGGCAACGCCCGTACAGGAAGGAGACACGGTTAATTTGACCAGTACCGCGTCTCAATTACGCGCACTGGAGCAACAACTCAGCACACAGCCCGTGATCGACACTCAACGTGTTGCTGCAATCCGTAACGATATTCAAACAGGCCAGTACCAGATTAATCCTGCTCGCGTCGCCGACAAGATGATACAACTGGAAAGCCTGATCAATCAGCGATTGGGATAATCTATGAGCGCCGCCGCCCAGTCCGCGAAACAGTTGCTCGACGAGCAGATCAATATACTCACGCAGCTATCGCAACTCCTGCGAGTTGAGTACGATCTTCTGAGCACGCAAAAGCCGGATGATCTGCAATCCTACGGCGAGCAAAAGCAAAACATGGTCAACGATCTGGAAGTATTGAATCGTAGCTGGCAGGATTTTCTACGCGCACAGGGCTGCGAGTTCACCCTTGAGGGCATACGCAAGTGTCTGGTGCAAATGGATACCGGCGCTACTCTCGGTTTGGAATCTCTGTGGAAGACCTTGAGCACGCTATCCAAGGATTGTCAGCAACAGAATATGATCAACGGCGCGGTGATTGCCTTACGCCAACAGGTAACGCAACAAGCCATGGATATTTTACGCGGTCAAAGCATGGGTGGTTCGCTATACGATAACAAAGGCGGACATAAACCCGGTGATGGCAGTAGCGGTCATACCATCGCCAAGGCCTGATAACGCCGAAAATCGTCGATTTCATCCACATCCCATAACTCCGCCAATTCGCTCACCGACAGGCGCAAATTTTTTGCACGCCGACGTGTTTGCTGCATGACTTCCGAACTGCCCCAGGGAATCTCGTCAAACAACTGTTTATACACGACCTTCATGCCCAGCAACACGTAGCCACCATCTTCCGCCGGATTGATCACAACATCAGAACCGGCAAGCAAAGCGGCAAAAGCTTGCCGCACTCTTGCCGCGTTCATTGCCGGGCAGTCTGTACCCACAATGACCACATGACAGGGCTGAGTCTCCGCATTAGACAAATTGTATTCAAAAGCGGTCTGCATGCGTTGACCGAGATCGCCGGAACACTGGGCATAAAGCTCGGCGTCATACTGCTTTTTCGCCTTGGAGAATACATCGTGTTCACAATCAGGTGCACACCATAACTGAGTTTGCCAATGTTTTTTATCGACGCAGTTTACGAGTGTTCGTGTGATGAGTTCCTTCTGCAAATTTGCCGCACCGTCCGCGCCGAGTTCAGGAATGAGACGTGTTTTGGAATACCCAGCTACGGGGGCCTTGGCGAAGACCATTAAAATACGACGCGGCATGGTCATAAATACTGACGCGCCAGACGTTCGGGCGAGACACCAAGAAAATACGCAAGACGCAAGCGCCACATTAATAAGATGGTGCGCGCAATACCGCGGCGTTCCCAGCGACGACTAGAGGTAGTAAGCGCTTGTGAAATACAATACGGACGGGAGATCCGCTTGAGTCGTCTGCTAAGTTCGATGTCTTCCATCAAAGGAATTTCCGCGTAGCCCTTGAGTTGTTGAAACAAGGAACGACGGACAAATATCGCCTGATCGCCGGTGGCGATACCACTAAAACGGGAACGTATATTCATCAGCATTTCGACGATGCGCAGCAACCAGTGACTGCCCGACAAACGCACATCAAAACGCCCCCAATTGCGCCCTGTTTGTTCAAGGCCGTTACATACGATGTTGACGGCATGATTTGGGAGCTGCGTATCCGCGTGCAGAAAAAGAATAATATCGCCGCTCGCCTTGCTGGCGCCGGTATTCATTTGTCGCGCACGCCCCTTGGGGCCAACAAAGGCCATGTCTGCGTGTGGCGATGCTAGCGCTACCGTACCATCATCACTACCACCATCGACGACGATGATTTCATGCCCCTGTTGTCGCCACTGTTGCAAACCCCGTAACGTTGCTTCGATATTGGCTGCTTCGTTGTATGTGGGAATGACAATCGATACTTTCATGAGATGCTTAAGCTAGCGCACCACCGCAACTACTGCCCTGTCCTGCGGTACAGGCATAACAGTGATCGGCAATCACAATCGGTGCACCGCTGATATCCTCGCTAGTCAATTCACTGATATGGGTTTTGCTCTTGTTCGACAGCTTTGCCGGTAATTCCAGCTGTTGATTGAAATCGCAATCGTAAACGAAACCCTGCCAATCGACGCTGATCAGGCTTTTACACATTACGCCATCCAGATTGGACTCTGCGTATGCGGATTTTAGCAGACCCATGTATTCGTCAAATTGCCCTTTCGAAATCAGCGTACTGCCAAATCGTTTGATTGGCATATTGGTTATCGTGAAAAGCTGATTGAATTCGATGCCGTAATTTTCGCCTAAATGGCGTTTGTAATCGGCTTCGAGCTCTGCCTGTGGTGGCGGTAAGAACGGTCCGGTTGGGTTATACACCAGGTTTAATTCCAATCCTGAGCCCTGTTTGCCATAGCCCAGATCATTCAATAATCGCAGACCGGTAAGACTGCCGTCGAACACGCCTTTGCCTCGCTGACCATCGACATTTTCCTGTAAATAACAAGGCATCGATGCGACCACTTCCACTTTATACTGCGCAAGAAATTCACCTAGACTTTCATATCCGGGCTCAGACAATATGGTGAGATTACACCTGTCTATCACATGTATATTCATCTCGCGCGCGGCAATCACCAATTTACGGAAATAGGGATTCATTTCCGGTGCGCCCCCGGTCAGATCCAGACTTGCCGGTCTTTGCACGCGCATATAATCGATGAGTTGCTGTATCGTTTCTTCGTCCATATTTTCTTTGCGCTTTGGACTGGCATTCACATGGCAATGCAAACACTGTTGATTGCAGCGATAGCCTAGATTGACTTGCAAGGTGTGCAGTTTTCCGCGAGAAATTGCGGGGAAATCGGTTTGTTTTAAAAGCGGCAACGTAGCGTGCATAAGGTCTCCGATGATGGTGACTTGCTGGTTAATCAAATCTATTTGCTATTCAATTCCCAGTCATAGTTGAGGTCTGTTTCAATTTCCATACCCGCGGGTAGCTCTGGTTTGTATTTTCTAAAAAAGGCAACCAGACCTCCCATGCTGTCGAAATCCTCTTCGAACCAGTCAAATATCTTCGAGACGTGGACACGATTGCCCTGGCGCAACAATCCTTTTTTGCTATTCGATAAAAAATTCAGGGACTGCGCATCTAACTGCGCATTCAATTGACGTGCTGTATAGGCCTCTTGCCGTAAATCCGGACAACTGACTGACGCGCAGACGATAGCCATGTGTATGCGTGGATCACCCATCTTGCGTAGTATTTCATGCTCTACCGCGTGTAGCGTAACATTTTTTCCACCAATCGTACCGGCATCCTTTTTCCACACCGGATTCAGCCAATTTCCGATATCGCGTATGCTGCTCACCGGCCAGTGATCAATAATTATTTTGATTGCCAGTATGTTATACGCATTAATGTAGAACGCCAGTTTCTCTTCATTTGTTTGCAATTTGTGCAGTGGATAGTCTGCAATCTGCTGATATACGGTTTGTAAGCGAGCATCCTGGCGCAATCGTTGGTAGTCGAGCTGATTGAGCTCAACGCCATTCTTTTTGCCCCTACTGACATTGTCTGCCAACAATTGATTGTATTGTTGCCAATCCGGTTCGACCGCGAACACTTGCGACATCGATAACATGATTAACAATAGACTTGACGCGGTTACTGTCCACCTGAAAAAAGCCATACCTCAAGACACCTTTGTTTTGATGTCTTTGATGGACGAAGCACGACAAAATTTGTTACAAAGAGGCCCAGGAAGGAATTATGTCTACAGACGAATCAGACCTAATTAAGCGATTAATCGCCGGCGAAGAGAATGCATTTCGGGAAGTGGTGTCAACTCACCACGCCAATATGCTTTATCTTGCGCGTAGCTTTGTCGGTGATGCCATTGCGGAAGAGGTCGTCCAGGAATCCTGGGTCTCGGTGCTCAAGGCCTTGCCAAACTTTCAGCAGCGCTCCAGCCTGAAAACGTGGATTAGCCGCATCGTTTCCAATTGCGCATTGACGCGCCTGCGCAAGGAAAAGCGGCTCGTACAATTTGCCGATATGAGCGATCTGGAAAGCGGTCAACTCGTCAGTGATCGGTTCAAATCCGATGGTCATTGGCAGCAAGCACCCCTGGTCTGGGAACAGACTACCCCCGAGGCCATACTTGAGAGCAACCAGCTCAGGGAGCAGATTCGTAGCGCCATGGACCATCTCCCGCCTATACAGCAAACCATCCTGAATCTGCGGGATATGCAGGGACTGGAAATGGACGAAATTTGTAAGATTCTGGACATCAGTGAGTCTAATAGTCGAGTTCTGCTGCATCGCGCCCGTACCAGGATGTGGCAAGTCATTGATAAAGCAAATAGAGACTGATCATGTTGAGTTGTAAAGACATTACTCAGATGGCAAGTGATTACCGTGATCACCACATGGGTGTATGGCAGCGCATGCAATTTCGCGTGCACCTAATGATGTGTACCCATTGCCGCCGTTTTATGTATCAGCTGGAGACCACCATAGGCAGCATCAGCCGGATAACGCCGGTTGAAACCGATGAAAAAACGGTAGAAGATCAGGTTGCACGCCTGTTGGCCGAGTCCCGTAAGAAATAGGCCGGCCCATCGGGATAAAGGACAAAAAAAACCGCCCACAGGGCGGTTTTTCGTTTCACGAGTAATCTGGGAGGCTTACTCGCTGATTTGCTTTGAATTCTTGATCGCTTCTTCGACCATAGTCTTGAGCTCACCGCTTTGGAACAGCTCAAGCGTGATGTCACAGCCACCAACCAATTCGCCATTAATATAAATCTGAGGAAAAGTAGGCCAATCGGCGAAAGCAGGAAGGTTCTGAAAAATTTCTGGATCTTCAAGCACATTGACGTAGCCGAACTCAACGCCACAAGCCTGTAGTGCCTGCGCGGCGCGGCTGGAAAACCCACACATAGGAAACTGGGGTGATCCCTTCATATAGATAAGTACAGGCGTGCTTTCTACCTGTTGTTTAATTCTTTCCAAAACGTCCATTAATATGCCCTCAATCTGGAAGTCGTGATATGCCCAATACAATATCGTTTTAGTCAGGTATTTTCAAGCGCCAATCCGGCTTTTTTTGGGCTTTATACAAAACTACGCCGCATCCACATTACGCTGCAGCCAAAATTCCAGGAGTGCCAGATGCCACAGCTTGCTGCCCTTGATACGGGTAAAATGGGATTCAGGCTCAGACAATAGACGCTCAACATAGTCACGTTGGTAGATATCCCGTTGTAAACAGGCATCAGACATTAGAATATCGCGCATGAAGTTTAGAAAGTCTCCCTGCACATATTTCAGGGCTGGCATCGGAAAATATCCTTTAGGCCGATCAATAACGGCATCCGGTATCAAACCGCGGGAAATATTTTTTAGCAGGTGTTTTCCACCCGATTGTAGTTTTAATTCCGGCGGCATCGCCGCAGCAAGCTCCACCAATTCATGGTCGAGGAAAGGTACTCTCGCTTCCAATCCCCAGGCCATGGTCATATTGTCTACGCGTTTCACCGGATCATCGACGATGAGTGTCGTGCAGTCAAAACGCAAAACCTGATCAATAAAGGTATCGGCATTTGGCTCTGACAAGGCTTGTTCCACTAACGCACTGGTAAAGTCTTCGCTATACCATGCCGGCGTCAGCATGCGCGCGAACTCGTCGTGATCACGATCAAAGTAATAGTTGCGAAAACGCTCTAACGGTTTACCTGTTGCGTCATGCATTTGTGGATACCAGAAATAGCCGCCAAATACTTCGTCAGCGCCCTGGCCGGATTGAACCACTTTGACGTGTTGCGACACTTGTTCCGCCAGGAGATAAAACGCCACAGCATCCTGACCAAACATCGGTTCCGTCATTTGGTCCACGGCTTCCGGCAAACGCGGTAGCACTTCACTGTTTGGAATATGCAGGCGCGTGTGTTTGGTCTGATAGCGTTCAACGACCTGGTCGGAAAATTCAAACTCACTGCCTTTTTCATCACCGATATCTTCAAAACCAATGGAGAATGTTCGCAAATCCTGCACACCGGCTTCGGCCAATAAAGCGACTAACAGGCTCGAATCCAGCCCGCCAGACAACAACACGCCAACAGGCACATCGGCAATTTCCTTGCGCTTTTGTACCGCACTGCGTAACGCGGCGTGTATGAGCTCCTGCCATTCACTTTCATTTTTTGCTGTGGCTGGCCGTTGTGCATTCAAGCGCCAGTATGTCTTTTCTTCCACTTGTCCGTTGTCATGCACAATCATATATGTGGCCGGTCTGACCTTGCGTATACCGTTCAGAATAGTGCGTGGAGCAGGAACGACGGCATGCAATGAAAACAGATTGTGCAAGGCGACGGGATCTATGCTGGTATCCGAATCCTTTGCCGCTAGTATCGACTGCGTAGTGGAAGCGAAACGCAGGCGTTTTTTGTCGAAACTGTAGTAGAAAGGTTTGATCCCGAATCGATCACGCGCGAGAAATAGCTGACGTTTATTCATGTCCCATATGGCGAAGGCAAACATACCGTGCAAACGCTCAACGCAAGACGCACCCCAGGCGTGGTAGGCCTTGATAATCACTTCTGTGTCGCCATCGGAAAAAAACTGATATCCCTTTGCCTTTAATTCTTCGCGCAGGATTCGGTAATTGTATATCGTGCCGTTAAACACGATGTTCAAACCCAGTTCGCGATCTAACATTGGCTGGTGTGAACGTTCTGACAAATCGATAATCGATAAACGTCGATGTCCAAATCCGAGAGGGCCATCGAAATACTCCCCCATGGAATCAGGGCCACGACGCTCGAGCTTACTCGTCATGTTGCGAACAACCTTCGCATCTGCTTGCTGCCCGTCAAAACGCAACTCACCGCAAATTCCGCACATATCTCTTCCTATCGCTGCCTAAAGCAAAACAAAAATTTTATCCATAACCACCACCGCCAGGCGTTTTGATGCACAAACGCTGGCCTTTTTTTACTGTCAATGTGACCTTGCCGGGGAGTTTTTGTTCGTCCAGTGTATTTTCGCCGGGCTGACCTGATGCGCCGTTACCCAACCCCCAAGGTGTATGACGGCGGCGTTCCGTTAACAAGGTAACTTGCGCGTCATCGAGAAATTCGAGTTCACGTATTAAGCCATTTCCACCTCGAAACCTGCCATCGCCGCCGGATGACTCTCGCACAGCATAGCGCCGTACACGCAATGGATAATGCATTTCCAACGATTCAATTGGTGTATTCAAGGTATTCGTCATATGGGTCTGTACCGCATCCAGTCCGTGAGATGTTGCACTCGCCCCCATACCACCACCCATAGTTTCGTAATAATCCCAATGCTGTCCATTGTGAGTGCCACCCATGGCTAAATTATTCATCGAACCATGGCTCGCTGCGGCAACTTTTTTCGGGATAGCTTGCGCCAGAGCGCCGAGCACCACATCAACCACCCGGGTACTCGTCTCAACATTTCCTGCGGCAACAGCCGCAGGTCGACGCGCATTCAACAAACACCCCTCTGGCGCATGTAGACGTATGGAACGAAAAGCGCCAGCGCATGCAGGAGTCTGCTCCGGCATCAAACAACGAAAAACGTAATAGACACCTGCCGCCGCGACCGACAGTGGACAATTGATATTTCCCGTGACTTGCGCAGCGGTGCCAGTAAAATCCACCTCGACGTCGTGACCACGCACCAGCAAGTGGACCTTGATTGGGATATCGAGATTACCCATACCATCATCATCAAGCACATCTTCAAATCTATAGCTGCCATCGGGAATGCTATTTAATGCCGTCCTCGCCAGACGCTCAGCGTAGTCATTGAGTTCATCCAGTCCTGTTTCAAATGATGCGATACCTTGTTTAGCAATAAATTCAGACAAGCGTTTAACGCCGAGCTGATTCGCACTCATTTGCGCAACAAAATCCCCGCGTGCATGAGAAGCATTACGCACATTCCCCAGTATGGACTGAAAAACACCTTCGTCTAAAACACCGGCGCGCACCAACTTGGTCGGTGGTATAACCACACCTTCTTCGTCCAGTGATTTGGACAAAGGCATAGAGCCTGGACTGGACGCACCAATATCCGCATGATGGGCGCGATTGGCGACGAAGGCGACAAGCTGTTCGTTTGCATAAACCGGCGACACTACGGTGATATCAGGTAAATGCGTTCCACCCAGATAGGGGTCGTTGAGGATCAATACATCCCGCGCGTTCCAGTCCGTGTTTCCAACCAGATCGCGCATAGCATAGGCCATACTGCCGAGATGAACCGGGATGTGCGCGGCCTGGGCGCACAATTCCCCTCTGGCGTCGAAGATGGCGCAGGAAAAATCCAGTCTGTCCTTGATATTGGGCGAGAATGCCGACCGCTGCAGGACCACGCCCATTTCGTCGCAAATCGCCGCGATGCGACTGGAGAAAATTGAAAGCTCTATTGCATCCATAGGTTTAGCCATGGGTTTATCGGTCACAAATACTACCACGCCTGCTGGCTCAAGGAGTTATAATGTCCGCCGCTTTACGGCTTGCCTCACATGCGTGCTTACTTTAGACTACGTTTAACCATACAAAACTTGTCAAGAATTGCACCACAAAGTATTTGAAGGAGACTTTCATGGAACACAAATTACCCCAACTGCCATATGCAATGGACGCCCTCGCCCCGACAATTTCCAAGGAAACCCTGGAATACCACTATGGCAAGCATCATCAGACTTATGTCACCAATCTGAACAATTTGATCAAAGGCACTGAATTCGCTGATGCGAGTCTGGAAGACATCATCAAGAAGGCTTCCGGTGGTCTGTTCAATAATGCAGCACAGGTGTGGAATCACACTTTTTACTGGAACTGCCTCAGCCCAAATGGCGGTGGCCAGCCTAGCGGCGATCTCGCTAGCGCAATCGACAAGGCCTTCGGCTCTTTCGATGCCTTCAAGGAAAAGTTTTCTACCTCTGCAGCAACCAATTTTGGTTCAGGCTGGACCTGGCTGGTGAAGAACAGCGACGGTTCGGTAGAACTGGCAAATACATCAAACGCCGGCTGCCCACTGACTGAAGGTAAGACGCCGATTTTGACTATCGATGTTTGGGAACATGCGTATTACATCGATTTTCGCAACGCACGCCCCAAGTACATTGAATCCTTCTGGGGTCTGGTTAACTGGGATTTCGCTGCGAAAAACTACGGCGCGTAGTTAAAATCCCTTCGCATTAAATCAAAAACCGGGGTGAATCTGCACGATTCCCCCGGTTTTTTTCGTTTTTCTGCCGCGATAGCACCGCGAAAGAATTGCGACATGCTATAGGTATGGCTAGAATACTTGGCTCCTCTTGACGAGGATAAATCGGCAGTTCGTAACAGGCGTTTCTATATTTAAGGGTCCGATTTAAATCCCGACCTGGATTCTGTAAGAAATGTTTTAAGGCAAATTATTCTGGAAAGCGGTCTCCGCGAGGCCGCTTTTCTCATTTTGGCGAACGAGAACAGCGATGTCAGATACGATTATGAAAACCTACAACCGGATTCCTCTCAGCTTTACCCGCGGAGAAGGTGCTTATCTATTCGACGCAGACGGTCGGCAGTTTCTGGATGCGGTGAGCGGAGTTGCCGTGTGCTGCTTGGGTCATGCGCATCCTGCAGTGTCCAAGGCTATTTGTGAGCAAGCCAATACGCTTGTGCACACTTCCAACCTTTTCCAGATCCCTTTACAACAACAGCTTGCTGATCGATTAACAAAGCTTGCCGGCATGGATAAAATTTTCTTCGGCAACTCTGGGGCCGAAGCTAATGAAGCGGCGATCAAGATCGCGCGCTTATACGGAAACAAACAAGGCATAAAAAACCCTGCCATCATTGTTACCGAGAGCAGTTTTCATGGCCGCACCCTGGCGACATTATCCGCCACCGGCAACCGCAAGGTGCAAGCCGGGTTTGAGCCGCTGGTACAAGGATTTTTGCGCGTTCCATACAACGATCTTGAGGCGATACGTCGTGTTGCCGAACACAATAATCAAGTGGTCGCGATACTCGTCGAACCGATACAAGGCGAAGGCGGAGTGAACATCCCTGATGCCAATTACCTGGATGGGATCCGCGAGATCTGCGATCAGCATAATTGGCTAATGATGCTTGATGAAATTCAAACCGGCATGGGTCGTACCGGTAAATGGTTTGGCTACCAACACGGTAAATCCACGCCTGATGTCATCACCCTGGCAAAGGCTCTAGGCAATGGCGTACCGATAGGCGCCTGTCTTGCGCGTGGCCCAGCTGCCGACGTGCTCGGCCCGGGCAATCACGGCTCAACCTTTGGTGGCAACCCGCTCGCCTGTGCAGCCGCGCTCGCAGTGGTTGAAACCCTGGAGAAGGAAAAACTGATTCAGGCCTCGGCTACTACAGGCGAGAAAATCCTTGCCGGTTTCAGGAAGGCACTCGAAGGGGTGGAAGGGGTAGTCAACATTCGTGGCAAAGGAATGATATTGGGTATAGAACTCGATCGTCCCTGCGCAGAGATGGTACAGCGCTGTATTGAAAATTCCGTACTGGTTAATGTGACTTCGGAAAAAGTCGTACGCTTGCTGCCCCCATTAAATCTTTCCAGCGCACAGGCGGACACCTTGGTAAAAACCGTCAGCGATACAATAAAAACATTTCTGCAGGAGAGTAGCGTATGACTACGCCACGTCACTTTCTGACTCTGCGCGACTTGAGCGCAGAAGAGCATCAATACCTGATACGACGTGCAATTGAACTCAAACGCATGCACAAGGCCGGTGAAAGCTATGAGCCGTTGAAAAACAAAGTGCTTGGCATGGTGTTCGAAAAATCATCGACCCGTACCCGGGTTTCTTTCGAAACCGGCATGATACATTTTGGCGGCCAGGCAATTTTTCTTTCGCCACGCGATACACAGCTGGGACGCGGAGAACCCATTGAAGATTCAGCCCGCGTATTATCACGCATGGTCGATATCGTCATGATACGCACCTTCGAGCATCACAAGCTGGAGAAATTCGCACGCTTTGCCTCCGTACCTGTTATCAATGCACTGACAGATCAGTTTCACCCCTGCCAGTTGTTAGCAGACATGCAAACCTATTTCGAGCACCGTGGCGATATCAAGGGCAAGACAGTTACCTGGATAGGCGATGGCAATAATATGTGTCACTCCTATATCAATGCCGCCGTGATGTACGACTTTAATCTTCGGATTGCGACGCCGAAAGCCTTTACCCCAGACCCGGAAATCGTAGCGTTCGGCGGCAAGCGCATCACTGTTTGCAAAACGCCACTGGAAGCTGCCAAAGGCTCCGATCTGATCAGCACTGATGTGTGGGCCAGCATGGGACAGGAAGATCAGCAGGCTGAACGTGCGCTGCAATTTCATGACTACCAGGTCAATGATGAAATCATGGCCGCCGCAAATAAGGATGCCGTATTCATGCATTGTTTACCCGCCCACCGCGGTGAAGAAGTGACAGCCGATGTTATAGACGGACCACAAAGCGTGGTCTGGGATGAGGCTGAAAACCGTCTCCACTCGCAAAAGGCTTTGCTTGAATTTCTCATGATCGGGCGCATGGATTAATCTGCATAACTGTACCGAAAAACATTCGTTGTTTTTTCATCCGTGAACAATTAAACATTGATGCTGTAACCCATGAGCCACATCCTTGAACTGGAAAACGTTACCTGCGCTTACGGCGAATCTGCAGTCGTCAAGGATCTTTGCCTGCGCATACGGGAAGGATGTTTTACTTGTTTGTTAGGACCAAGCGGCTGCGGCAAGAGCACTATCTTAAGGGCAATCGCGGGGCTTGAACCCGTGCAATCCGGACAAATAACGATGGATGGAAAATTAGTGTCCTCCACGCAAAAAATGATGCCTCCGGAAAAACGCCAGTTGGGCATGGTGTTTCAGGACTATGCCTTGTTTCCCCATATGAGCGTAACGGAAAATATCTGCTTCGGAATACGTAAACTCGACAGCCAAAAACAACGTAGAATTTCCAGCGAATTACTGGAATTGGTTGGCCTGGAACCCTATGCCAAACGCTATCCCCATGAGCTCTCGGGGGGACAGCAGCAACGCGTGGCACTTGCGCGCGCATTGGCGACTGAGCCCCGCATCATACTCCTGGACGAACCTTTCTCTAACCTCGATGTTGAATTGCGCGAGCGCCTCAGTCTGGAAGTACGCGAGATACTCAAGACCAGAGAGATCACCGGCGTACTGGTGACACATGATCAGGCAGAAGCGTTCGCCGTTTCTGACATGGTTGCTGTTTTACGCGATGGCGAATTGCAGCAATGGGATACCTCGTACAATCTTTACCATGACCCCTGTAACCGTTTTGTCGCTAATTTCATTGGTCAGGGCGTTTTTCTACCTGGTGAGTTAATCAACCCGAATTGCGTAAAGACAGAGATTGGTGAAATACGCGGTGATCGCGCCTATGATTGGCCGATTGGAACACGTGTTGATGTGTTGATCCGGCCCGATGACATTAAGCCAAAAAAAGATAGCCTATTGCGCACCAGCATTATAGAACGCAGCTTCAAAGGCTCTGAGATTCTCTACACCTTGAAATTGACCAGCGGACACCAATTATTATCGGCTTTTCCCAGCCATTGTGATTTACAGATCGGCGAGCAAGTCGGCATTGAACTCGACTTACATCATTTAATTGCATTCAAGCAATAAAAAAGCACTCCGAAGAGTGCTTTTCATAAAGATATGGCGTCAGTTAAAACTATTTACGTCTACGAGTGTATCCCAGTCCCAACAAACCAATAGCCATTAGCGCCAAAGGTGCGGGTGCCGGCACTCCATTGGGAGGTGTACTTCCACCGGGTTCACAGATCACGATCTTCTTGTAACACCCACCGGAATTCTTGTCGTAATAGCTTCCGCCAGCATGTGTGAAGCGCAAATAGTCCTTATTGCCATCGTCATATGAGCCGGAAGACTCGGCGCCAGCCATAACCAGCCAGTATTTCGAAGCCACATAGTCGTCCACACCATCGTTATTTTTGTCAGAAACAAATCGCTTGGTGTACTCAGTTTCGCCATAGCTATTGGTTTTAGTGCTGGAACCATTCTTTCCGTCATAAACCTTATAAGCTTCCCATTCAGACGAAGCCAACAGATCAGAATACTTCTTGCCTTTCAGATGATCGTCTATCGTCTTGCCGTTTGACTCCCAATCCGAGTCATCACCAACATAGGCGAAAACAGTAAAGTCAGTATCAGAACGATATTTACGGGTAAAGCTTATCTCTTCCAGGACTACACACTTATCGCCATAGTCATACAGTACAGATTCAAAATGCCCACCATCGTTATCGACATAGTTGTGGAAGTCGGTCTCGCCGGCGTCTTTGGAACCGTATCCGCCTTTATCGTAGTATGCATCGTGCTTTTCAAACGATTTATCCCACTTGGAATCCGACCATGAAGACACCTTCACTTTCTTGCTTCTGTCACCGTCGTCGTAGCTATAGTTCCAGTCGCCGTAGTCGTCACGTCCGTCACGATCATAGTCGCCACAATTGGAATAACAGCTATCATCGTTGCCGCTACTCCAGGAATAACTGCCTCCGCTATATGACATCCCGGCAAAAGATGTCGCGCTTGCCAGACATATCACTAGCCCGAGTGATACAGCTGAGAGGGTCTTGATTGGGTTCATCATTTTAATTGTCCCTGAGAAAAATTAGTTTCTACAGAACTAAAATACAATTAACATGCCAAGCGTGTTTTTTCATAATTTTCATATTGTTAAAATTCCTTTTAACAGTAATTGTAAACATCTTCGACAAGCATCAAGGCTGCAACCGATGCAGCATTTTTTCCGCATCCTTACGTTGAGGGAATTTAACACTCTTTTCTAGAATGTTTCTTAACTGAGACACTGCTTCGTCTTTCCTACCCATTTTTTCAAGGGCAACAGCGATATGAAACCCGACCTCCGGGTTCGCAGAGGCGCGGGCATGGGCGTTACGCAAAAAGCGCAATCCCTCCTCAGCACTTCCTGAACTCACCAGAATCCAGCCCAGAGTGTCATTAAAGTCAGGTCGATCAGGTTCCTGCTCATGCGCCCTTCTCGCTAACTCAAGAGCACGTATATCTTTGTTTATAAGATAAATATTGGCCAGATTATTAAGTGACTGCGCATGCTTGGGGTTGCGCTTTATAATCGCCTCATAATGCTCCGCTGCGCTATCTAATTCGTTGATTGACAACAGTTCCTGCGCTAACGCAGCTCTTATCTGAATACTGTCTGGATGCGTCTTTATCCAGGCCTCTAACACACGCCTCGCCTCGTCGTTATTCTTCTCGTTTTTATAGGCGCCAAACAGCTTCAAGGTCAGCGCTTCGCTTGGCTGGACCTCGAGGGCCTTATTGTATGACTTGCGTGCAGATGTAAACTTTCCCGACGCCGTGTACCAGTCTCCACGTAGGCGGTGATATTGAGCCTGATCCTGAGATTGTCGTAGTGTTTCGATCAGCTTTTCCGCCTCTTCCAGCTTATCCAGTGAAATCAGACTCTCGACCAAAACCACACGCGCAGGCTCAAAGTTCTCGTCACCTTCGATCGCCTTGCGCAAAGACCAGATACCACCATCCACGTCCCCGGCTTCGTACTGCAGTCGCGCAAGTCGAAATAGTAGTCGTGTGTCATATGAGGCCAACTTGGCTATATCACGATAAACACTACGAGCCCGATCGGGCTTGCCACTAAAATTGTATGCATTACCTAACAATTCCATCATTTTTATGCTTTCAGGAAATGCCACGCTGCCTTCGCTCGCTATCGCTAAAGCCTTTTCAAAATTTCGGTTACTGAGATAGGTTTCGATCAAATGGGTTAGGGCTGAGATGTTTGCTTTGTCCTCATCATAGGCCTTCTCAGCAAGCCTGATTGACTCGTTTGCTTCGCCGCGCTTTCTTGCCAACTGACTTTTCGCAATATAAACCGTGGCCATATTGCGATTTTGTTTTTCGAGCTCGTTGAGTATGGCACCTGCCTCATCCAGCTTATCCTGCATAGCTGAAATTTTTGCCAGATTCATTTGCGCTGGGAAAAATGATTCATCAGATGACAATATATGCCGTAGTTGCTTTTCCGCTTCTCCAAGTTTCCCATTCTCTATCAGGGCGACAGCAAGCATGTTTCGCGCAATCAAATTCTCTGATTGTATGGCAACTAGCTTACGTCCGATTACCTCCGCATCTTCCATCTTGCCTTCTCTAAAATACAAAGAAAGCAGCATAAATCCCGCCCTCGGATCCTTGGCCTTTTCAAAAAGAAGATTAAAATCCTGTCGCGCATCGTCTTCACGACCAAAATTCAAATCATTGATTGCCCGCTGTAAACGCGCTGTCGTCCCACCATGTCTTTTTACTGCAAGGCTCAGAATCTCATCCGCCTTTGCATATAAGTGAATATTCGCGTAGGCGGTGCCAAGCAAAGTGAGCAACTCATAGTCATTGGGATTCTTCAGTCGCGCAGTCTCAAGCACCTCGACAGCGTCTCTGTCCAATTGCTGGGCCATGAGTACACGCCCGAAAAGCTTCTGAGCCTGCGATACACCGGGATACAGGCGTACATAAATAGAAAGATAGTCGTGGGCTTTTTCATATTGTTCGATATCTAACGCCGTCATCGCGGCCAGCATGAGCAATGTAGAGTTACGTTGAAGATTCTTGATATCGATAGGTTCCAGGAAGGCATAAACACTCGTCAACACCTCCTGTGCTTCCTTCTTTTTTCCCGTTTTCTTCAAAAACGAATAATTTAGATACATACCGCGAGGGTCGCGAGGAAATTCTTTTTTTAACACCGCTAGATCTTTTTCCACCAGTTCATTCATTCCCAATTCCAGGTTCAAACTGGCACGACCAAGTAAGGCGTTTATGTTTTCCGGTGAAGCTACAACAGACTTGTCATAATACTCAGCGGCTTTTTGCAGACTACCTTGCGCATAGCGAATTTTTGCCATCAGTTCCCATGCACGAGACGAGTTTGAGTCAAAATCCAACGCGCGCGAGACCTGGGTTTCAGCCTCACCTAATCGTTCTTCACTAATCATCACCTGAGCCAAACCAAGATATGCTTTTGCCGAATCTTGTTTGGTGGATTGCGCCTGCTCAAATTCTGCCCGCGCCTTTTTCAAATCATTCAGTTTTATATAGGTATCCCCACGACGAACCAATAGCTCGTATTGCACATCTTTGCTAACACTTTTTGTGGAGACTAAGTCAACGACTTCCTGGTATTTGTTCTGTATGAATAATGCATCTGCGAGAGGTACCAATACCAGCGCGTGATCGGCTCCCATACGCATAGCGCGACTCAACTCCTTTTCTGCGCCAGCTGCATCCCCCCCCTCAAGCAAGACTTTTCCAAGCAAGACATGCGCGACGAGATAATCTCCATCTTGCTGTATCGCATTTTTGAGATGAATCAACGCTTCCTTGAGATCGCCTTTTTCGTAGGCCTGTAAACCTTTTTCATATTGTTGCGGCGCCAGGTCTTTCTCTGCCAAAACGGTGACCGGGTGAAAGATCATTAAGGAAAAAAAGCAGAAAAAGGCTATTTTAATTACCTGATTTTCAGCTACCGATTTATTACAGAGAAAGAATTGAAAAAGTTTTGACATTCGTTAAATCAGTCCAGGAAGTTTTAAGAAAATTATGAATGCTAAATTGCTCATCGCCTACTTAAATCACAAATGCTAAACAATCGACCCAGCAGGCGAATCCCACAAATAATAGCAGTCTTCGAGACACGACAGTATGACACAAACGTATTAATGTGCTCTTAACGTTTAAGCCTTAGGACATGTTTCAAACCGCAGTATTTCTAACAAAAACACAATCAAGATTTACATTGGCAAATATTGGCCCGCTTTCTGCGTCCGCCGCTCTTGCTCCAGAAATAGTCACGAACCACTTGTTCCGCTTTTAGTGTGCGCCAAGTCTCGACGTAAGTTTGGGGAGGAGCACAAAACCAATAATATGGGGTACAAAAAAGGCTGCGTAAGACGTTATGCAAAACGAGTATGCCTTCATTCCAGGGCATAGAGCATATCCAACAGACATTAGTGCTAACGATTACGAGAGAATATATGTACAAACAAATTCCATTACTCAGCAAAGCAAAAACCGTCCTCAACCCACATTACTCAACAAAGATACTGTTAGCCTTCGCACTACCTGCTTTAATGGCGACTCCGACCTACTCAATCGCTCAGAGCGACTGGGCCGTCGGTGAGATCCTGGTAAAAGGTAATCCAGGCATTAGTGACGAAACGCTTGCGTTGATTCTTCAAAAAGCCGGCGCTGCTGCTCTAGAGAAATTGCCGTTTATTGGCGTACACCGGGTAAATGTCCCTGCGAATAAAGAAGAGGTATTCGCGAATGCCGTATCTAACATTCCTGGGATCGCCTACGCAGAACTGAACAGACTTTTACCTTTAGCAGAATTCATCCCCGACGACCCCAAGTTTAGCGTTCAGTGGCATCACCAGCATGTTCATACACCTTTCGCATGGGACATAGCGACAGGTAGTAATGTCGTAGTCGCCGTTCTTGATACCGGCGTACAGGTCGATCACCCCGACCTCGCAGGTAATTTGCTCAGTGGCTTTAATACCGCTGATGACAGCACGAACACCATTGACGTCGTTGGTCACGGTACCAAGGTAGCTGGCGTCATTGGGGCAATCGCGGGAAATAGTATTGGCGTTGTAGGTATGGCGTTTAACGCCAGCATACTGCCTGTACGCGTCACAAATGACTCGACCGGAAACGCCTATCTTAGCGATATAGCTCAAGGCATCGCCTGGGCAGCAAACAACGGCGCCAAAGTCATCAACATCAGTTATGGCGTATCCGGCAGCAAAACGGTTGACGATGCCGCCCTCGCTTTTCGCGATTTAGGAGGTGTTGTCTTCGTGTCAGCAGGAAATAGCGGCACTGATCTAGGCTATAGCGACCAGCAAGGCCTAATTGCCGTTTCCGCCAGTGACAGTAACGACAATATTACCTCCTGGTCTAGCTTCGGAAATTATGTTGATCTCATAGCCCCTGGCTTAGGCATATGGACAACCGCAACCGGCGGAAGCTATGGAGCACCCTCAGGCACTTCCTTTTCCAGTCCAGTGGTAGCAGGTATTGCCGCCCTGTTAATATCTGTCAACCCTACTCTCACAGCCGCGCAGGTAGAACAAATTCTTGAAGACAGCGCGACAGATCTTGGTACGACAGGATGGGACAGCAGATACGGTCATGGCCTGGTAAACGCACAGGCCGCTGTTCAAGCCGCACTAAACATGGAAGGGCAAACCCCGACGCCAACTACTCCTACTCCCACCGAGCCACTTCCGGCGGATACAGAGTCACCACAAGTCAGCATTGTTTCCCCAGGTGATGGCATAGTTGTCAGTGGCACGGTCCAGATTGAAATACGCGCAAGCGACAACTTCGCAGTCAGCATGATTTCCTGCTATGTCGATAACAACCTAATGGGAACTGCCGCTGACACCGAAAGCTTTACTTGCAATTGGAATACGCGAAAAGCCACAGCAGGCCTACACACACTTCGTGCAGTCGCCAGAGACGCGGCAGGTAATGAGGGGGCAATCCAGATAAATGTCGAAACAAGCGATACCACTAGCTCTGGCAAAGGAAATGGACGAAAACGATAGTAGTCTCTAAAAAAAAGCGGGCCTAGTAGGCCCGCCTTTTTCTTTATAACTCTCGACTTGGTGCTCGATCAGTCCAAGCTAGCAAGATAATCCGCTAGCGCATCGATCTCTTCGTCGCTAAGCTTTTTGGCAATATCCATCATCATGTTGGCGGGATCATTGGCGCGAGTCGTCGCACGGAAATCGCGCAATTGCTTGGCGATATATTCGCGGTGCTGACCACCAATAACCGGGAACACATGGTTATTTGGCGCTTTGCCCTTACCGTTCTTACCATGGCAATTGATACAGCCATATAAACCGGTGCGAGGATTACCTTCCTCGAATATCTTCTGGCCCTTAGCGATACTCTTTTTATCGTCAGGTTTGCCCATCATATAACGGCTACCGCCCATAGACATCTGCGAGGAATAAAATGCAGCGATATCTTTTATATCCTGCAGCTCGCCCGCCATTGCCGCCATAGGTGACATGGTATCGTTCTGACGATGTCCTTTCTGGAAATCGATAACCTGCTTAATGATATAACCCGCTTTTTGTCCGGCGAGGTTCGGGCACTCGGGATTTACACTCATGCCATCTTCACCGTGACAACCCATACATAGGCCGGCTTTGTCTTTACCCGCAGCGGCATCACCACCGGCAAAAGCCCCTCCAGCCACGGATACTAATGCTGCGAACATCGCAACAACTGTTAATTTTTTTATCATAATCAACCCTTTACCGTCTCTCTCTTAAAGAACGCTATACGTTAATCTCACCCGTAAAAACGGCGCGAAAGCCTGTATTTTAATTAAGTAGAAGGGGAAGTAAAGGTTTATTAAGCAAAATTTCAGTAAATACCCGACAGGGCTATTACTACGCTGCCGCGGTGTCTGTTTGAAAACGGCGTTTCCACGCCTTGCGTATCAGATGCGGAAGCAAACGGTATATAGGCATGCGCAAATAGTGCGATCGCACATACAGCACCCAACGCGCGATACCCGTGAAACTGTCACGACAACTTGCATGTTCCGGCATGAGGCCTCGATGAAATAACAGATCCATGTAGCGGGGAAAGATGGGCGCATATTTGGAACTTAGACGCAAAGTCTCCTCTGGCACCGGGCTCAACAAGATTTTATGCACATAGCGCAATGCGTAAAACACTGGACGACCTAAACCCAACTGTCCGGCGCGATTCACTAACGCCTGCCAAAACCCCGGGTCTAGTTGCGAAAACTCGCGCATTAAAGCGTCCAGGTCGACTAGATCTCGCATGCCGTGCTCCAGCTCACCGTCGCAAAACAAATGTGTCGCACTATGTATAACCATATCCAGAGGCGACAAGCGATACGCGCCATCTTGCTCTATTGCGGACGCAAACAATAGTTCAGTTTTAACCTTGAGCCTCGCAGTCGGAGGCAGAATAGTATGGTGCAAATCAGTCACTGTATTCCGCTGCCGACTTATTAACGGCGGCAGCTCATGCATCCACTTGCGATAATACATTTGATCATATCGATCCAACGCCTTACGAATCCATCCGTTCAGAATCAAAGCACGCTCCGCACGCTCCAACCGGTCAGCCGGGACCATGATATCAACATCGGAAAATATTCTGCCATGCATAGGGGGCAGTTCGGCCATAACATAGGCCGCGCCTTTTAGAAAAACTGGCTGTATATCCGCCTTGGCAAGAGCACTTTTCAAACAGTGAATTTCCCATCGCACCGAGTTTTTTTGTTTTTCGAATAGAACGCGTGCTGCTTCGAAGTGCCAAACTGCGGCTGGCGGTATCGCGAATTGCAATTCATGCTGCACCAGCAAATAGTCAACTCGCGCCAACAAAAACGCGGCACGCGCCTGCCTAATTAATAGCGCCCAATCCTGCTGAGAAAAATCAACAACAACACCCGGCCTGGCCAATACTTCCCGCAGCAACACCTGCACGATTAGATGTCCTCCCCTGAAGCGACTCGATCGAATAATTCCAGCGCTTCGCCAATATCTGAATAAGAGAACGTGTAGGTTTCACTACCTCCTATGACCTCAGTCATGACTTCGAACCCGATTTTTCCCTGTAAGTCATAATTAAAGGCGTTGCGAATCAGTTCGACGAGTGACTCGCCTCGGTTTTTTCGCTCCAGCTGCGTTGTCGCGCCTGCCTGGTATTTAGGGAAAACGATCCAGGCGACCGGCACGCGCTCCAGCCCACGTAATACACTATCCGCAGGTGGTTTCATATGTGCAACAGTACCCTTTGAGGTATCGTAAGACTTTTTACCTATCACCATATCCGGAAACGTCTCGGCGATAATATCGATAGACTGGTTTTTCAGACTAACAGGACGGGGAAAGGGCACCGCTAACTTGCTAAGCGGATCAATAATGGTGAGCTCGTCGGATAACAAACGCCATCCGTGTGCGACAAGCGATGCGGTTAGGGTGCTTTTACCTGAACCCGGGGGCGCAGGCAACACCAATGCACGCCCGTTTTTCTCCACTATCGCGGCGTGTATCAGTATAAAATTATGTGCATGGTTACCAACACACCAGTTAAACGCCCATTCAAACAATGCGAAGGCGTGTTCAGCCGGTAGCGGTATAAATGGCGTATGGCCATCAAGCGAAAAACTCACCTGTGGTTTAATCCAGCGACGCAGACCTGGGGGCGACTTTATATCGAGATAGAAATCGATAAAGTCATCTTCTGGCACCAATGGGTATTGTTCGTAGAGATTGAGCAAACTCTCTGCAACAATCGAATGGCTGGAGCGCACGCACAGGCGGTATATCCCCGCGCGAATACGCATCTGGCCGGCCTGAAGACGACGTCGAATCTGTGCGAGCGTCAGGTCAGAAACTAGCACTCATCCACTCGCTTGATTAAACGAGCAGCTTCCAGCTCCGTCAAACGGCCTGTCAATTGTTCTTCCAAATCGGAATCCCATTCAACATCAAACTGCCTGGCCAACGCGAGACTCAGCTCACTCGCTGGAGTAGGCTCAAGCTTGAGATTCAAAAGAATTTCAGCGGACATTATGTCAAAAACTAATGTGCTGCCCGAGTTTTCATCGAACAAGGCCACCCGATCGTCGAGAGCTCTTGCAATTAGCGACATGGCATCGGCAAGATGCCAGGCAGCTTTTTCTGTCATAACGCTTTCACCATACGAGGGTTATCTATCGACATACTCATTGAAGCCATTAATAACACAGAAACCTTAAGACAGAAAAAAAGCCGCTTTTGCGGCTTTTTTCCAGGATTCATACGCGCCCGTTATGCACCAAGCTCGTTCAATGATTGAAACACCTGTTTTAACATCAAGGGGTCAGATACATGGTAAGTGTGATACAACTCGACAACCTCGGCTGGCGTATAGGGAAAGTTTCCTGCGAATTTATATGCATTCAATAATCCAGCAACGATGTGTGCACCAAGCTGATACGTGTCATCAGTTCCTTCCAACTGAATGACTTGCATCATAGTACGCCACTTCATTACGCCCCCATCGTAGTAGGAAAATGCTGAGTCCAGAAAAAACCCCTTGGCCGCATCGTTAAACGCCGTACCATCATCCCCATATGAGTTGAACGAACAATGCGGACCAGACATTCCATCCGTACAGCTTCCCGGCGCAAAACCGTAAACACTCCATTCTTCCGGATGTTGTCCCCAATAACCTGGAGTTAATCCTTTATAGTCGCCATTAGCACAAGGATCGATGCCGTCAGGTCTGACAGACAAATTGCCTGATTCCAACCCGGACATCGTACATGCCTGATTAACCGCCAGGGCCGAGCGGCTTTTGGTAACCAAAATCAACGGAGCGCCTATCAATCCGGCCTTGGCCAGGCGTCGACGCGATTGGTCTATCTTTTGATCTTTTGATTTATCTTGATTTTCGGTGTGACCCATCTTTTACTCCAGATGACGGTTTCGGCATCCAATATGAACGGCGCATTGCTATAACTGCATAAGTTGCGCCACTTCTATAACCTTTTAATACTCAACGACTTTTTCTCGATCCAAAACGCATTGCATCGCTTCTTGTCAATATTTCCGACAGCGCAATTCAAGCGGTATCTGAAGCACCTAACTTTTCTTCTTTGTGCTTCATGTAGTTAGCATATTATTTCATACCTAACTCCAGAGAAAGTGAAGTATGACACAACCAGTACGTAAATTTAATCGACAGTCGAGGAATAGAAAATACAGGCGCGCATTCTCCTACATACCTCTTGAAGTTGAAATAACCCGAAGGTCTTAATGACTATGGCCAAATTCTTGCCTATTCTCAAGCTATTAGGAAAACACCGATGTGGCCCCACGATAGCTGGAACCCGCCTCATCCAATATAAATGCAACGGTTGTGAATTCAGGCATCAACGCACAAAAGCGACACTATTTACGCCCTCTGATCACGCTCGCCTATTTGGCGCTTGTCGTCTACGGCAGCCTATACCCTATGAGCAACTGGCGTTTACCGGAAAATGATGACTGGTGGACCCTATTCGATGTTACCGCGCGATACATGCCTCGCAGTGATTATGTCACCAATTTTCTGGTCTATATGCCACTCGGTGTTTTGATAGCGATCAGTCTGCGTTCACGCTTTCCGCCGGTCCGCCTCATCTTAGTCTCTGTCCTTTTGATGTCTATCCTCAGTCTGACATTAGAATGGTTGCAAATATTCCTGCCCCGTGTCCCATCGCTTATCGACTCCGGTCTGAATATGGCGGGTGGATTTATCGGCACATTGATCGCGTATTTTACTGGCCGGCATTCAATAACCGGCGCCTGGCTACGCGAAAAACGTTGCAACTGGTTCGCTCACGGACGTTTCGCTGATCTGGCTCTGGCGACTTTAGGCATTTGGGCGTTGTCTGTAACCAGTCCCTTAATTCCAGTGTCCGGATTAGCGGAGTTGACTGATCGTCTGCAACTCTTTAGTCATACCAGCCATTGGCTGATCTACCCCAATATGGCGATAAATGTACTCGCGGTTGGATTCATACTTTCCTTTATCAGCGTTAACTTTCGCAGTTTCTGGCCACTGTATATTGTTTTCGTGTTCGTTATATTGTTTCTGCGCCTGTTTGTCATGGATACGCAAATGGATCTGGCAATCTGGTTTATGGCAATCATCGGCATGTTGTTGTGTGGCGGATTATTGTTGCTGGATATTGAGCGCCAGGCGGCCATTGTGATGACGCTACTCGTCGTCAGCTATTTGATGACTCACTTCCTGCAACCCGATTATGTAAGTCATGGCAAACTGATTAACTGGCTACCATTTGATCAACAGATCGGCAAAATACAGCGATTTGCCGAAATACTTCAGGTGTTTTTTGTTTTTCTATCGCTGTCGTTTTGTGCCATTGCCTTCCGTCCGCGCAATGATTTCAACTTTGGCATGATAGGTGGGTTCATGGTGGTATTCGTGGTGTTGCTACTCGAATCCCAGGATACCGTTGTCGATGTCACGGAAATTCTTCTCGCCCTGGGCGCCTGGACGATCCCCTGGCTACACCCGGAAATACGCAAAGGCCCAACACTCTACTGAACCACTACTGGCGATTCAGATAGGCTTCGTTTTCAAGATACCACGTTATGGTTTTTCGTATACCTTGCTCAAATTGAATCGATGGCTCCCAGTTCAATTCGCGATGTATCTTGGCGTTGTCGATCGCGTATCGCCAATCGTGTCCAGGGCGGTCAGTAACAAAGCTGATTAGATTTTCGTATTGGCCGGAAGTGCTGGGGCGCATCTCATCCAGCGTCTTGCAAATCAGACGCGCAATATCGATGTTCGCCCATTCATTACAACCACCGATGTTATACACTTCTCCGGTTATGCCTGTGCGCATAATCGTATCTACCGCGCTACAGTGGTCCTCAACAAACAGCCAGTCTCGTATATTCGTCCCGTCACCATAAACAGGTATCGCTTTACCTGCCAGACAGGAACGAATCACCGTCGGAATAAACTTTTCCGGATGTTGGAATGGCCCATAATTGTTCGAGCAATTCGATGTAGTGACTGGTAAGCCGTAGGTATGAAAATAGGCACGCACCAGGTGATCAGAACCGGCCTTGGATGCCGAATAGGGCGAATTAGGTAGGTAGGGATGCGTTTCGGTAAAAGCGGGCGCTGTTTTCTCCAGCGTACCGTAAACTTCATCCGTCGAGATGTGATGAAAGCGACATTGATCAGCATTCAGCTTTTGTTCTTTTAACCAATAGTTACGTGCGGCTTCCAATAAGGTAAACGTTCCCAACAAATTGGTTTGTACAAAAGCCTCCGGGCCAGATATGGAACGATCGACATGACTTTCCGCGGCGAAGTGGATAACGCTATCGATAGCGTGTTCGCGGAAAAGTTTATCCACTAATACACGGTCACATATATCGCCTTTGACGAAAGTGTGTCGGTCGGCACCAGGAAGTTCCTGAAGATTTTCCATACTGCCCGCATACGTCATCGCATCGAGATTCACGACTCTTGCCGAATCATCCTTTGCCAACAACCAGCGCACATGATTGCTGCCGATAAATCCTGCACCGCCAGTGATTAATATGTTCCTGGGAGAAAATGTCATATTAGCTTCCGTTATTTCTGTTTCGTTCGAACCTGTTCGAGTTCCGCAACCACATCACGCAACTCCTCACGCCAATCCGCTTGACTTATCCCAAAATCCTGTCGAATTTTATCGCAATTTAGCACCGAGTTTTTTGGGCGCATGGCAGGAGTTGGATACTCCTGTGTTGAAATCGGCGTTATGGTTTGGACTTTCACTACTTGCCGCTTAGCCGTTTCCTCGACAATTTCACGCGCAAACTCATACCAATCCGTCGATGGTTGGCAGGAATAGTGATATGTCCCCCACGGCCCACCATCTCGCAACACTTTCTCAGCCATTGCGATGATCGCATGACTCACTGCACGTGTTGCGCTTGGACAACCGTATTGGTCATTCACCACCCGTAACTCGTCACGCTCCAAAGCAAGCCTCTGCATGGTCTTTACAAAATTATGTCCAAATACACCAAATACCCAGGCAATACGCAAAATCAGATGTGACGAACAATGTTGTCTGATAGCCTGCTCGCCCTGCCATTTACTTTCACCGTATACACCGAGAGGACTAGCGACATCATCCTCTACATACGCACCGGATTTTTCGCCATTAAATACATAGTCGGTAGATATATGTACCAGCGGCAGTCCATGAAGCGTGCAGGCTCTTGCCAGATTCGCCGCACCATCGTGGTTAACCGCGAAAGCGAGTTCCGCTTCAGATTCCGCCTTGTCGACGGCTGTATAGGCCGCGCAGTTAACGACGATGTCGAACTTGTGCGTGTTCAGGAAAGCGTTTATTGACTCTTCAGAAGTAATATCCAGATCTGAGCGCTTAGGAGCTTCCACCTTATAGTCGCGAGCGCCCGCGATTCGATTCAAATCACTTCCGAGTTGCCCATGTCCTCCGGCAATTAAGATTTTCATGACGCGGGATATAGGGGTAGATCGTGCTCGGCAACACCGGCAAGTGACGAGGCGGCTTTATCTTTTTCTGAAAGCGTGACATTTACAAGCGGCCACTCTATGCCTATATCCGGATCATTCCATGCGATGCTGCGTTCGTGTTGAGGATGATAATAGTCGGTGCATTTATACATGAAATCGGCGGTTTCACTCAGCACGCAAAACCCGTGGGCAAAACCGGGAGGGATATACATTTGACGATGATTTTCTTCGCTCAGAATATGGGCATAGTATTGACCATAGTTCGGCGAACCTCGACGTATATCCACTGCTACATCAAAGACAGAGCCTCTGGTGACAAACACCAGTTTTCCCTGTGCATGCTCAACCTGATAATGCAGACCTCGCAACACCCCCTTAGCCGAGCGAGATAGATTGTCCTGCACGAAATCCATGTCTATACCCGCCTCGCGATAGCGTTGGGTATGGAAAGACTCCATAAAAAATCCTCTCGTATCACCGAATACTTTGGGTTCGATGACGATAACGCCAGGTAATGTGGTTTCAATGATATTCATAATTAGACACGTTGGTATCTTGCGGCCTTCTTGTGCCTACCCTCACCAAAATGGTGTGAATAGAAACATACAAAGACCGAACTTTTATCCAAAATAATCGCGTTTCAGCAAATCCAGAAGATATTGACCGTAGCCATTTTTTGCCAGGGGCTGAGCCAGTCTTTCCAATTGTTCGGCATCTATATAACCTTTACGATACGCTATCTCTTCAGGGCAGCATATCTTCAGACCTTGACGCTCCTGAACCACTTCCACATAGTTGGCAGCGGCCAATAATGATTCATGAGTACCCGTATCTAGCCAGGCAATGCCGCGACCAAGGGCTTCGACATTCAGCTGCCCCATCTCCAGATAGCGCTTATTGACATCGGTGATCTCCAGTTCTCCTCTGTGCGAGGGCTGGATGGATTTGGCAATATCGACGACCTGGCTGTCGTAATAATACAGACCGGTGACCGCGTAGTTGGATTTCGGTTGTTTGGGTTTTTCCTCTATGCCCTGCGCCACGCCGCTTTTATTAAACTCCACAACACCGTAGCGTTGTGGATCCTTAACGTAGTAGCCAAAGACTGTCGCACCTTCGGAACGAGACGTTGCCGCCTGCAGGGTTTTTTCCAGGCCATGTCCATAGAAAATATTGTCGCCCAATACCAGACAGGAAGGCGAATTGCCAACAAACTGTTCGCCGATGATAAAGGCCTGGGCCAGCCCATCGGGTGAGGGTTGAACGGCATAAGCGAGATTCATCCCCCACTGGCTGCCATCACCGAGTAAACGTTCAAACAAAGTGGCGTCCTCGGGTGTGGTTATCATCAGCACATCGCGGATACCCGAGAGCATCAGCACCGACAACGGATAATAAATCATGGGTTTGTCATAGATCGGCATCAACTGCTTACTGACAGACCGAGTGAGGGGGTGTAGACGGGTACCGGATCCTCCCGCCAGTATAATGCCTTTATACTGCAATGCGTTTTCCTTACAATAGCGCCTAATTTCGTGCAGCGATTGTACATGACGAAAGCCGCCAGTTGAACCTGTATGTGGTGGTCGTCTCTTCAAACGCCGCCACTATCTACTTGTTATTTCAGGAAGAATCGATAATAAATGTCGGAACTGTTACACCAGCTGATATTACGCAGCAGCAATACCACCCCCAATTCCACCGCCCTGCAATGGAAAAAGGAGGCCATGGATTATCAAACCCTGGCCCAAACCATATCGCAGGTCGCCAGCGGACTGATGGGGCTTGGACTGAGCGCCAATGAGCGAGTCGCCATTTACCTGCCCAAACAATTCGAAGCGGTGTGCAGTTTTTTCGGCACTTCGATGGCTGGTGGAGTATTCGTTCCGGTTAATCCGCTACTCAAATCCGAACAAGTTGGCTATATCCTGCGTGACTGCAATGTACGCACACTCATTACGTCAATGGATCGCCTTGCACTGCTTGAAGAAACACTGGAGCATTGCCATGACCTTCAGAGCGTCGTATTGGTCAACACGGCGACGAAAGCGTTACCTGAGCTAAAACTACAGTCGGTTCTCCGCTGGGAGGAACTGATTGCAAACGGCGGTAATTCCCGTTTTCACCGTCGCATCGACAGCGATATGGTTTCGATACTCTATACCTCAGGCAGCACCGGCAAGCCCAAAGGCGTGGTGTTGTCGCACAAGAATATGGTTACCGGTGCCAAAAGTGTCGCCGAGTATTTGCAAAATACCGCTCAAGACAAACTGCTCGCGGTACTGCCGTTTAGTTTCGATTATGGCTTTAGTCAGTTGAGTACGGCTTTTCATGTGGGTGCCGAAGCGGTGCTCATGGACTATTTACTCCCCCGCGATGTGGTAAAGGCGGTTGCGCGCTATGGCATCACCGGCCTTGCTGGCGTACCACCTCTGTGGAATCAGCTTGGTGCACTCGAATGGCCACAAGAAGCTATTGATTGCCTGCGCTATATGACAAACTCCGGTGGTGCCATGCCAAAAACCACCTTGGCTTCACTGCGTAGCAATCTACCCAAGAGTGATTTCTATTTAATGTATGGTTTGACCGAGGCGTTTCGTTCCACTTATCTGCCACCATCAGAAATCGACAAACGCCCGGATTCCATGGGCAAGGCCATACCCAATGCAGAAGTGATGGTAGTGCGCGAGGACGGCAGTCCGTGTGCGCCCGGTGAACCGGGCGAACTCGTCCATCGAGGATCACTGGTATCCCTGGGCTACTGGAATGACCCGGAAAAAACCGCGGAACGTTTTAAACCAACACCTTCGCAAGTCAGCGGACTGGTCTTGACTGAGCTGGCGGTATGGTCGGGCGACACTGTCAAAATGGACGAAGACGGTTATCTTTATTTTGTCGGACGTAAGGACGATATGATCAAGAGCTCTGGCTACCGCATCAGCCCGTCAGAGGTCGAAGAGATTATTTATGCCAGTGGACTAACAGGTGAAAACGTGGCCCTGGGCATTCCGCATCCTATACTTGGACAGGCCGTAGTGATTGTCGCGACTGTGAAAACTGATGATGCATCAGAAGAAACACTGCTAAGCCACTGCAAACAGCACCTACCGAATTTCATGGTGCCGATAAAAATTATTTTCCGTGAACTTTTGCCTAGAAACCCGAATGGGAAAATTGATAGAAAGGCGCTTGCGATCGAGTACGCGGATATCTTTAACGAAACGAATTAGTGATTAAATCGATGAACAAACCCAAACCTCAACACGCCCCTATGGATCAGTTTACTATCATTGACGGCGATCTTGCTGTTGGGGGAATGACGGTAAGTCGTTTAGCAGAACAGGCTGGCCAAACCCCATTTTACGCCTATGACCGATACCTGATCACGCAACGCATCAAACTGCTACGCGAATCCCTACCGGCGGACATTCATTTGCACTACGCGATTAAGGCCAATCCGATGCCTGCAGTGGTTCAACACCTGGCGACACTAGTCGACGGCTTTGATCTCGCCTCTGCTGGTGAAATGAAAGTTGCGCTCGACACTTCCATGCCGCGTGAACACATTAGTTTTGCAGGGCCGGGTAAGACCGATAAAGAATTACGCCAGGCCATCGCCGCTGGCGTCGTTATCAATATGGAATCAGAAGGCGAAATGCGTCGGATTGCGAAGATTGCTAACGAGCTTGGCATCACACCAAAAGTCGCCATACGCGTAAATCCGGATTTCGACTTGAAATCATCCGGCATGAAAATGGGTGGTGGACCGAAACAGTTTGGTATCGACGCCGAGCGCGTTCCTGCTTTGCTGAAAGAACTTTCGAAGCTGAATCTAGGTTTTCACGGTTTTCATATTTTCTGGGGTTCACAAAACCTCAATCCTGATTCGATTATGGAAGCCCATGAAAAGACATTTGAGCTCGCTGTTCGGCTGCATAGTGATGCACCTTGCCCTGCCAAGCTGCTGAATATAGGTGGAGGCCTTGGCATCCCGTATTTTCCTGGCGAACAACGACTCGACCTCAACCCGATCGGCGAAAACCTGAATAGACTTCTGCCGAAGGTAAAGGCAGCCATACCTGAAGCAGAAATTGTTACCGAGCTCGGACGTTTTATTGTTGGTGAGGCTGGTGTCTACGTTTGCAAAGTTATCGACATCAAAGAATCCCGGGGTGAAAAGTTTCTGGTGACCGACGGTGGCCTTCATCACCATTTAGCGGCCTCGGGTAATTTTGGTCAGGTGATTCGTAAGAATTATCCGGTGGCGATTGGAAATAAAATGGTTTCCACAGATCTGGAAAATGTCAGCGTGGTTGGACCTCTATGCACACCTTTGGATTTATTGGCTAACAAGATGGATTTGGCTAGTACGGATATTGGTGATTTGGTGGTGGTGTTTCAGTCGGGGGCATATGGGTTGACGGCGAGTCCGGAGAAGTTTTTGAGTCACCCACAAACCACTGAATTATTGATTTAGTAATTACAGACCGAACTCAAACGCGCCAATATCTAAAGCCTTTCCACGCATTTCTCTCCGGCGCAATTCCTTGTCACCGATTTGCCACTCAGGGATTAACTCCGTTCCTCCAGGCAAGACAAAAGGGACGGCCTGATCGATGATATCTGTATCCATTTTGGGTCGAAAATCGAACGATTCAGGTGCTACGAATTTTCCTGGCAGGTCTTGCATTAAATTGTTACTCGCATGGACGCCGTTCTCTTCTGGCAAACGCCCTTTTCCCACAAAGAGATTGTTTGTCACCCGGACTTTAGCGCCAGGCTTTATGGTTACAAACATCGCTGAGTTTCGATAATTGATAAAGGTATTGTGCACTAGATATAGACTATTCTCTTTGTGCTTCAATCCCTCCATCCCGAATGCCACCATAGCCCAGTTATCGGTCTTATCACTTTGCTGAATCACATTTCCGATAACAATAGAATTCCCACCATTGGGCAAATCAATCAAATAACTCGAATTTCCGTCGGTGCCATCCAAGAGCCTATTATAGGCAACATAGTTGTTACTCGCTCTGCTTTTGAGCGTATGGCCAATGATGGCATGGTGAGAAAGATTTCCAATAAAATTCAAACTACGCACTTCACCAATATATACATTGTGGGTTTGGCCTCTGCCATGACCATTATATGAAAACACGCTATTCTCTATCGAAATATCACTCTTTGTATTCTTACCTGAAAGAATTCCGTTCTGGTTGTGATGAAAAAAACAGTTAACAATCTTTATACTCGCACCTTCCAAACGCAGTGCCGCGCCGTTTTTATCTCGGACTTTTGCACCGGAAAACTCAATATTTTCGATGAAATAGTTATCGCCTTGTAACACCCAAATTGCCTTACCATTTGGAATTTGACGCTTACTTTCAATATGAGGCACACCATTTACACCGCGGATGATCAAGTCATCAGCCTTCCAGATCGCCACATCATCATCGTAAAAACCTGCAGCGTCAATCAATACGGTATCGCCATCTCCAGCAAATTCCGCGGCAACACTGGGAAACAAAAACTCTTTTCCTGGACCAACCTCAAGGACTTTTGGCGTTCGCGATCCGCCGTTTTTATCATCGGCTAATGCGCCGTGCATAAAAGTCGAGAGACTTAACGTCAGCACTAAAATGCTGAGTATGCCGCCATGAACTTTATGATATGTCATGCAGCCAATCCAAGGTCAAATGCTCTACTTGACTACGCCACTTCTCACTGGAAAATGTATGATTCGCCTGTTGCACGTCCTTAAAAATCGCCTTCTTTTTTGCGAGCATTTTTTTCCATTCCCTGGACGAGGCGATGAGGTCGCGAAATTCACTCGCCGTCAGATCGTCTTCACTAAGAACAAACAACACTTTCCCGTGAAACGCACTCAAGCCTTGCAACATTCTTTGTGGTAGTGGCGCAATTCCACATGACGCATCACTGGTAATCTGACTTGCTTTTTTTGACATTGATACTGCAGAACTCACCGACTCGCCCATGCGGAACTTGCCGCTAAATACTTTGGACCAAAATGCTTTGCTCGTCAGCCTTCGCAAATAGTAGTGTTTGAGATACGCACGCGCCTCTCCTGCCTCTGTCCTGACCCACGGATTCAGCAACACCATGCCCGAAACTCGGTTATCGGTATGCCCATAGAATAAGGCAGCGGATGCCGCATCGCACAATCCCCATATAACCACTTTCTTGATCGATGGCGAATGGACAATAAACGTGTCTATAGCTGCGCGAATATCCTGGTCGACATCTTCAAACGTACGCAATTCACCACTACTGTCTCCCATACCTCTGTAGTCAAAACGGAAGACAGGAATTCCATTGCTTGCAAGCATGCGTGCGAGTAAAACAAACTGCCGATGTGAACCCGCACGATATTGCGGACCACCGACGACGATGAGTACACCTGTTTCAGCAGATGCATCCGAGTGATGAACTATGCCGACTAGCGTTTCGTCCTGGCAGGTAAAAGTAATCGGCGTTTCGGGATGACTATCCATGTGACTTTTCAAACTTCTGCTTCAAGATGATAGTATGCACACACTAACATCAATTAATTTCGGCGCTTCGACGAGCTCAGTCGCGCCCCAAAAAGGTGGGCCAACTATTTTTTGAAATTGAATCTTTTTGCCTGTGGATGCGAGATGCTCAAATAGCTTACGATTCATCAAAGGAGGCTCACGTCCTTCGTCGGCGATAAGTTCGCACCAGCAAATGTCTACGTCGAGTTGCTCGAGATTCCCCGCTAGCTTTGCGTCAGACATAGGGCCAACTAAACTGCTAGAAAGCTGATACCCCGCGATTTCGACATCTGTGCCGGATTCGATCAGCTCAAAGATCGCTTTGGTCGTCGATAACTCTCGATTTTCGCTAGTCATATTGGCCGCAATTTTCAGGCGAAAGAATTGGGTTAAAAACGTTCGTCCATCTAATACAGGTTGCCACATAACAAGTTTCCGAATATCCGTCTCAGACGCCACCTCTGTACCTAATAGACAGCCGGCCCTCATCGCCAGCATGTCTATGGAATTTGCACCCTGTTCCTTCAGCCATTGGATACCTGCCAATATATCGGATTTCCAGTCTTCCCAACCAGCATCCGCAAAATCGCCTCCACTATCTCCTGTCCCGTATAGGTCGAGCAACAATACGATCGAACCAGATTCAGCCAATCGACGCGCAATACGTGTAAACAGGTGGCGAGACCTATTCATTTCCTCCGCAAATGGGGGAACCACGACAACGCCATTAATTTTCTGGCTTTTAACAATTGCTTGGGGAACAAAGGCGATACAAAAAATCTTTTTAGTATCGCGTTCAAGAAAAAACGGCTGAACGGAGAATGTGTTACTGCTCAAGTATTCAACTTGCCTTCAACGAAATCAACCAGACTACCAACTGACTCAAATGTTTCTGCGTCAATCTCATCATCATCAACGACAAAGCCATAATTCTCTTCCAGGGCCGTAATAACCGACACCACCGCCATGGAGTCAAACTCCGGCACACCACCCAAAAGCATGGTCGACCTATCGAACCTGCCTTTGATATCAGTAATTTGCAATACATCCCCCAGGATCTGGAGCACTTCCTCAAGTTGAGACATCGTTACCTCTACTCATCAATGTGTCTGAGCACGACACTACCAAGCAAATAAAAAACTGCATAATATACCACGCGAATCATGGATTGGGATGCGTAGAATGAATCTTTACTTGTCAATCAATAAGCCACTGTTTTGGACCAGAAACAGCTGACCCGAAAGCGATTTGATAGCTTATAGCGCGCTCCCAAAGCTAAAACGCAGTTGCGTGCGTCGCCTTAACCCGACACAGTAGAGCAACTTTCGACACCCAATCAGTTTCTTATAGAGAGCTTCGCAAAAGCGCGTTATGATATTCGGTTTGGCAATCAAGGTGCTTGGGCGATTATAGCGGGTTTTACGCTTGTATTGGCCTGAATGCTGCAATTCACTATAAATCATTTATTTTGAAAGAAAAACTTTGTAATTGCACAAAACGGATTATATGCATCTAAGATATACAACTACAGCCGGCTGCAAACGCTTAATCACTTCATTAGGACTAACGTTATTCGGGTTGTCCGCACTTAGCTGCTCTGACGGCTCTCGTGAAAATTTCTCGCTCGAGCTTGTGAGCCAGAAAGATGCTCAGCGAATAGAAAATTCAATTCCAGATCAATCCTCCCTGGACAACCAAATACACAATCACGTTAACGACACCCAGGTAAACGAGCCCAGCAAAAACCAAACCAGTAAACAGACTAATGACCAAACAAGTACGCCGATCGACAGCCCATTGATCGATAGTTCGCTGATAATACAAAACGATGAACAGCCATCTATTGTGCCTGCGCCTTTAAACAATGCGCCTGTCATATATTTAAAAGCTTCCGACATAGCCATTGTGGGGATAGAGAAGTCAATCAGCGCTGAGGCATTTGACGCCGATGCGGACGAGCTTGGGTTCTTGTGGAAGTTGGCCTCTACGCCTAAGGGCAGCGCAACTACGTTGCAGACGAATACCTCGTCCTACACTCTGGTCACACCCGACATTGCAGGTGCATATCTGCTTGAACTGACCGTAAATGACGGCAAGTCTTCGGCAACAAAATCCATGGAACTGATCGCTACGACAGAGAACATTCCCCCTCGAGCCAGGATAGACACAACAAGTGATGTTGTAGCGAGTCAAACCACCGTTGCTTTATCTGGTGCGGGAAGTCGCGACGAGGACGGCGACACACTTAGCTATACCTGGACGATGGTGTCCAGGCCGGCAGGTAGTCAGGCAACACTTTCGAACCTATACACCGTTGAAACAACATTTCATACTGACGTAAACGGTTCGTACAATATCTCGCTTCAAGTGCGTGACGACACGTCTCAGAACACTGTCACGAAGACGATATACGCCAGTTCATACAGCTTGGACATTTCTTGGCCGGCAAACCCCGATGGACCTGATGGATATAGCATTTATATTGGCGAAGACATAAGCAATATAAACGAATTGCTAACCATCTTAGTCGCTGACGATACTAATTGGGAGCCCGCTTCTCCATCGGTCACCATAGGTGGAGAGACGATCATTTCTGCACTCCCTGCAAATAGTAAATTTGCCTGCTTCTCCATTAGAGCATACAACGCATGGGGATATTCAGATGCTTCTGATGCTAGTTGTATAACGTTACCGTAACGATATGCGCAATCCAACTAGTAACACGACCCGCCAATTTTTCTACCGACTAGGTTTTGCCCTCGTTTTAGCTGGCGTTAGCGGATGTGAAGTCGGAACAGAGTCCTTTGGGAAATTCCAAATTACCCCTTCCGAGACAATAAACAAGGATGCCACCAAACAAAACGAGTCCGACATACTTAATAATCGGGATTCGATTGACGCCAAAATTGAGGACGACAAAACAAACGAAACAGAGGCCAACTCTGGAAGCACCGATGTAGTTATTGACGCCACAATTCCAGCCCCCCCAGAAACCGTTGCAGAGGAGCCTGAAATTATAAAAGTAGAGCCTGAGTCTCCTGATTTATCTGCCACCATGCCCATCGCGAAGGTGCGTATACAGAATCTGCGAAACAGCGCTCAAGCATCAATACCGATTACCTTTGGCCACATTTTCCATGAAGGGCAGGTTTCCGGAAATGCGCAATTATCAGTGGTGTTAATAGGCGAGACAATTCAACAACTACAAAGTCAATTTGATAAAAAGGCCTTTCACACAGACACATCGTTACGACACGCAATTGTTACATTCATGCTACCAAGTCTTGCACCTTCTGGCGAAGCAGTGCTTGAACTCAGAACGGCATTAGATGCTCCTCAGAGCACACCTATTTCGATCCAGGACATCCTCAATAGTCAGTTCGACGGTAAAGCCTCGGTAACTATCGACGGTATTGTTCATACTGCATCCGTTAAGGATGCTCTGCGAAACGGCCTGCAATCCACATGGATAAATGGCTCACTCGCGAGTGAGTGGATAAGCGCCACGCCACTAGTGACCGCAGAAGGAGTTGAACATCCTCACCTGACAGCGCGCTTTTATGTCCGCGCTTACACAGGACTTCAATCTATTCGCGTTGATTATGTAATTGAAAACAACTGGGCCTACGTGCCAGGACCGCAAAACTTTACCTATGATGTACAACTTGAACTCTGCGGAAAGCGTGTCTACGAAAAAACAGGACTTACTCACTATCATCATGCGCGTTGGCGGAAAACGTTGTGGTGCGGCGAAGAACCGGACGTTCATGTGAAGCATGATGTGGACTATCTTATCGACTCAAAAGCGGTGCCCAATTATGACCGCAGCATTGTGATTCCCGAACAAGATCTTCAAGCGATGGATGACGGTTGGAGTGGCGAAAAAATTGAACCCATGGGGATCGGTGTTGCGAACGCCTATATGCCAGCGACGGGGGCAAATCCAGCAATTGGGCCACTACCTCGATGGAGCGTTCGATACCTGCTCAGCCAGGATTATCGAGCGAAGACAGTGATGTTAGGTACAGATTCTTTAGCCGGAAGTTGGTCAATACACTACAGAGACAAGAACACAAACCTTAGTGTATCGCTTGATGACTATCCCTATATGACACTTAAAGGCACATATGGCGATACCCGTAACCCTGTCACAGGAAAACATGAAGCATTTCCCGCCTGCGCAGGCGAATGTGCAAGTTTATACACCCACGATGTTGCACACCATCCGTCACTGGGATATCTGCCATATATCGTAACCGGCGACTATTATCTGCTAGAAGAACTCCAGTTCTGGTCCAACTATCTTTTATTTCAAAGCAACCCACATTTCAGAGAGTTTGGTTCGGGTCTTTTCAAACAGGAGCAAGTCAGAGGACAGGCATGGGCGCTTAGAACACTTGGACATGCAGCATATATCACCCCCGACGCCAACCCAATGAAAGAGTACTTCACGACAAAACTAACAAACAACATAAACTGGTATAACAGCAACTACAGCCAAAATGATATTGCTAACCCATATGGCGTAATAACTAACGGCTATGCTCTTGTGTATAACGATGGTAAAGGAATTGCGCCATGGATGGACGACTTCTTCACCTGGAGCACTGGAAACCTTGTAGATCTAGGCTTTACCGACGCCTCTACACTCTTAAAATGGAAATCGCGCTTTCCTATTGGTCGTATGACAAACCCCGGCTATTGTTGGCTTTTCGCATCGAGCTATTCGTTGAACCTACGTGCAAGTCAGGACACGCCTATTTATTCCACATGGCTTGAAATTTATACTACGCAATTTGCGCCCGAACTCACATCGAATGAATGTAACAGCCTGGCCATGGCCGAATACAGACAAATTGACCGCGGTGTGATGGAAGGCTACCCATATTCACCAACCGGATATCCGTCGAACCTGCAAATTGCCTTAGCTGCGGTCGACAATAGCGTCGATGGGGCCCAAAAGGCCTGGGATATTTTTCAAAATCGCACTGCCAAACCCGATTACTCCCGCTACCCAAACTTCGCGATTGTACCTCGATGAAAGATTTTGGAGACACCATGAAAACCACATACGCATCAAGCTACTCGAGATACTTCAAGATGGTATTGTTTACGCCATTCTTTTTATCTTGGAACACGGGAGTTCTAGGGGGACCACTGGAAGATCTAGCTCCACTCCATTGGTACCAAATCGAAAACAGCAAACTTTCAGATATCGCACCGAACCCGCTTCCTGAAAATAATAGCGGTCACAAGGCGGTCATCTCCGCTTGGAACGGGGCTGTTTACGATACGAGTAGAGATAAATTGATCGTTTGGGGTGGAGGACATGCTGACTATTCAGGAAACGAAATATATGCATTCGACCTTGCCTCACTGACATGGGAACGACTTACCGAGCCGTCATCCCTCGTAAACTGGACGGAAGGAGATAAAAAGTATCAGGATGGAGCTCCGGTTTCACGACATACATATGGATATATCGACTATATACCTCCTCCATTTGACCGGCTATTCGTCGCCGGAGGTGGTGGACTCTGGAAAACTGGTAAAAGTGACACCAATACCTTTTTCTATCATTTCGCTACCGCTACTTGGCAGTACCTTCAGGCTTCGGTCCCATTTAACAATGGGAGTATTGGAGCATTAAGTGTTTATGATCCGCTTACTCGCAAAATATGGGTACATAATGCTGGCGCAGGATCATTTCTAAGCTCGTACAATCCTGTAAATGACACCTGGCAAACTCACGGAAACATGCATACCGAACCTGACGGCTGGATTCCGTATACGCTTTCCGCCGCGATAGACCCAATTCGCCGAAAACTCGTCGCGATTGGGAATAATCAGGTTTATATTTGGAGTTTGAGCAACAACCAGACTATTGCAAATACCAAGCTTGCCACATCTGGTGATACCGAAATACTCGGCAAACCCAGCCCAGGGTTTCAATACGATCCAGCATCAGATAGCTTTGTCGCATGGGCAGGCGGTTCGGACGTCTATCAACTTAAACTGGGTACGGGAAAATGGGAACGCATTCCAGCAGCCATTACAAATACCGTTACCCCACCTCCCCAAACTGAGCAAGGTACCTTTGGTCGGTTCAGATATATTCCATCGAAAAATGTTTTCGTCGTAGTTACCAGCACCCTAGACAACGTATTCATTTATAAACTGGGACCAAAACCGATTGCAAGCACACCAATCAAGCCCAATGCAGCCTCGGTGAACACGAAACCATTGTAAGAAAGAGATGGTTAGTATAATTTTCCGCCACGGAATGTAGTATCATTCGGACGAACAGCACCATACGGAATTGCTCTTCCCTAGGGTTTTAGGCACAATTCACCTCGAAATGCTTTGCCTGCTCACCCTCAACTTAATGCTTCTGTATTTTCAGTCACTTGAAAATGCTTAGCTATTTTTTAAAATATTCGAAATTATTGCGACATAGACAGAATTACAATAAATGAACTATCCATTACCTGGCATCCCAATCAAACCTACAATTGATGAGTCTACGTTGTTCAAACTCGCAAAAAGGCGCCCATTTCCATCAATATTAGACAATAGTGATATTCGTTTTGTGACCAGTGGTCGGGTCGCCATCACCATAGCATTACAGGAGATGAATATAGGTCCAGGGTGTGAAGTGCTTATTCCCGCATACCACTGCTCTTCGATGGTTGAACCCGTGCTCTTCGTAGGAGCTAAACCGGTTTTTTATAAGATCACTCAAGACACCTCTGTCGATTTCGACGACATTAAGCTCAAGTTGACTAGCAATAGTAAACTTCTTATGGCGACACACTATTTTGGTTTTCATCAGCCCATTGGCCGTATACGTGAGTTTTGCGAAGAAAATAATCTGCTTCTTCTCGAAGATTGCGCACACGCGTTTATGGGTAAAATCAACAACCGTCCCATTGGAAGTTTTGGAGACGCCGCGATTGGGAGCGCAATGAAATTTTTTCCTGTATTTGATGGGGGCTGTCTGATATCAAGATACTCTATTGAGAAAAGACATCCTCTCACTAGTGCAGGAAAAGGGTTCCAGTTCAAAGCCAAAGTTAACCCTCTCGAGTATTCGCTACACTACAAAAGACTACCGTTTCTCAAATACTTTTTTTCTCCAATTTTTTCCATAAAAGATGCTGTTTGGAAACTATTAAAATCCCTAAAAAGAAAAACCAGCTCCATTGGGCCAAGCTCCTCGGAAGGTGGCTATAGCATTGATCCTAATTGGCTCGACAAAGAAATTTCCAACTTTTCATTGTTCGTAATCAAGAATAGTAACTTGGCTGGCATAACTCAAAAAAGACTGGACAATTACCACTACTTTCGGACGAGAATAGAAAATAATTCCTTAGTTTCCCCACTCTTTGATAGCGTGCCGAACAACACAGTACCGTATGTATTTCCTGCCGTTGTTCAACACCCCGATAAGCTTTTTCCAGTATTGAAAAGCAAAGGGGTACCCATTGTTCGCTTTGGTGAGTTCTTATGGGAAGGAGTAGACGCCGACGTCTGCAAATATAGTGTCGAATATTCCAAAAGTGTTTTTCAATTTCCAATTCACCAATCCTTAACCACAAAAGATATAGACTGGATGGCAGACATAATAAACAAAGAGTCAGAAAATTACCTCTCCACCGAAAAGGTGGCCGCCAAATGAAATGGAAGCTAGTTGCGATTGATCAATTTTCGGGTTTCCAGTCTGAGTGGGATACCCTCAATCGGGAATTTCCCAATTCTATTCTTCTTGACTATAGATTTATCAGTGCGTCAGTACGTAATTTCGATTTTGATAACGCGCACCTGGCAATTTGTGAAGACCAAGGTAAAGTCATTGCTGTTACTATCGTTAGCAAAGTAGCCTTCGGTCGTTGGTCAACAATTCAACCATCTCAGTGTCCTGTTGCCCCATGGATTCACAACGACGACTACTCGCTAGAAGACCTGCTCGGATCGCTTATTAAATGTTTGCCCGATTTCATAGTTCTAAATTTCGGGCTTACGCAACAAGATCCATTTTTGACTAGAAAACCCATCGACAGCGGTAAAATCTCTACGCTCGACTATATACAAACTGCCCGTGTTACTACTGAAAATCTGGATTTTGACCAATACTGGGCTCAACGAGGAAGAAATTTAAGACAAAACATAAACAAACAGCGCAATCGACTAAATCGCGAAAACGTATCTCTTAACGTTTCAGCCTACAATACACCTGAACAGATGGAACAATGCGTAGACGACTATGGCAAACTTGAGTCTTCCGGATGGAAGGCCGAAATGGGAACAGCTATAAGTGTCGATAATTCTCAAGGTAGATTTTACATTGATATTTTGACGCGTCTGGCGGAAACGGGAAACGCGAGAGTCTACCAATTACACTACAATGACAAACTAGTCGCCACTGACCTATGTGTTTCCGATAGCAAACAGATCATTATTCTTAAAACAACCTACGATGAATCTGAAAGCTCATCGTCGCCTGCCCTGTTGATGAGACGACACTATTTTGAAGATATATTCAATACTTCCGAGTTTCAAAGAATAGAATTCTACGGCAAAGTTATGGAATGGCACAAGAAATGGACTACTGACATTCGGCAAATGTACCACGTGAATTATTTTCCTCACGCATTTGTCAAACTCCTGAAAGGGAAATAAGCGGCAAGAATTTAGCGCCAAAGTATCTTTGTACTTTCGCCAATATTCATTTTTTCATTTAATTTAAATATATTTCTGGGTACATTTTTTATGGAAACTCTTTTAATCAGTGGCGGCCTACTAAGACCCAATGGATTTGAACTCGGTGAGGGAAAGTACTATGGGTGTGCCAAGCTACTATCACTAGACACCTCTACCGGACAGGTTGAAACTTTACTCTCGATCGACAGAGGCAATGATAATTTTCCTTCTGAATACCCTAACCTGGAATTCACTGCAATGGCGGTAGACGGAAACGTGCTTTGGATTCCAACCGACACAGAAATACGCCAATATAGCTATCCCGATCTCGAACTACTTAAAACATACTCGCATAAGTGCTTCCACAACATACACTCCGTGGCAGTTAGAGAAAATAGACTTTTCGTGACCTCAACCGGCCTCGACATGGTTGTAGTTCTGGATAAGGATACAGGAGAAATCGTCGACCAAATCAATGCCGAAGGGAAAGAAACCTGGCATCGGTTCTCACCCGAGATCGATTATCGCAAGCTACACTCTACACGTCCACACGACTGCCACCCTAATTACGTATTTTGGATAGAAAACCAACCCTGGGTCACTCGGTGCACACAAGAGGATGCGGTGAATCTACACGACAATTCTCAGCGCATAGATATTAGCGGCCCAAACAAAAGCATCAGTGTACATGATGGAATTGTCGCAGGAGACTTCGTCTATTTCACAAGCGTAGATGCCTACATAATCGTTGCCGATATACGCACTCTAGAAATTGTAGAAACCATCAATCTAAATAGCGTGAGAGGATATGGTCAAGTTAGAGGTTGGTGCAGAGGGCTATTCGTTAAAAATGACATACTCTATCTTGGATTTTCTCTTTTAAGAAAGACCCGCCATCTAGACAAGATCAAATGGCTCAAACCACTACTCAGGAATAGAGAAGTAAGCGAAACCTGCTCCGTTTTGGCGTTCGATATTAGTAGCAGAACGATCGTTGGCGACTATCCAATAAAGGATACAGATATAAGCGCCATATATTCAATTACCCATAAGCCTTAGACTGTCAGATAAACATCGCCGCAGCGCCAAGGAACGCAGCAATTGAACACAATTAGGACAAAAATTACCAGCGGAATTTTCTGGTCAATTTTAATGCGATGGAGTGTTAAATTCATCGGATTAATCAGTACTATAATTCTCGCCAGGATACTTACGCCTGATGATTTCGGCCTGGTAGCAATGGCCACATTAGTCATAGCCCTTATTGAAGAATTTTCCACGATAAACGTATCTCTATTACTTATACGTGCATCTGGCAACGATATAGAACAAAGCAATACTGCCTGGACAATTGGCATTGTCCAGAGCTTTCTACTTGCCGCACTATTAGTCGTTTTTGCACCCTTCGCAGCGGACTATTTTAATGATCCAAGGGTAACTTTGGTTATCTACATTCTTGCCTTTATTAAAATTGCTGCAGGTTTTCAAAATATTGGCATGGTACTGGCCAGGAAGGAACTAAACTTTTCACTCGATTTTAAATTTATTGTATATCGACGCGTAAGTATTTTTCTTGCGGTAGTTTCGCTCGCACTGATTTATCAAAATTACTGGGCTATTGTGTTTGGCACCCTAATAGGAGAAGTTGTTAGCGTGTGGCTAAGTTACAAATTTCACCCATACCGGCCATCGGTGAGTTTTACTTTTGCCAAGGAATATATTCGTTTTGCAATACCGATGATTCCGCTTTCCATTGCACGCCTACTCAACAACAAATTCGATGTAATAGTGGTGGGTGGAAACACTGGAACTTCACAAATGGGTATATACAACGTTGCCAACGAACTTGGCTCTGTATTTACTAAAGAAGTCATTTTGCCAACGGCAAGAGGTCTTTTTCCCAACTTCACGAGACTTGCTGAAGATCGAGCCCAATTTGTTAGAGTTTATCTGAATATTTTGTCAGCCACTTTTGTATTTTCAGCTCCTGTGGTCGCCGGCATGTGGCTGGTTGCCGATAATTTTGTCTACGTCGTATTGGGGCAGCAATGGATGGAGACAACTGAATTTCTAAAACTACTAATTCTGTATGGTGCAGTCTCGAGTGTTATAACGATAATGGCGGAGCACCCATTGATTGCCTTAAAAATGGAATACAAGGCCAATTCAATTATGTGGTTACGAGTCTCTGTTCTAATTATTTGCGTTATCTACGGTTTCAAAGTCATGGGAATATATGGTGCAGCGCTTGGCATGGCTTGTTCGTCTTTGATTAATTTGCCACTAGTCATATTTCTTATTTCGAGACTGCTGAATATCAAAGTTCTTGAATTCATAAAAGCATCCGTGAGCCCCATATTATCCGCTGGCTTTATGTTTGCTATTGTTTCCTTTCTTGTCCAACCACATTTAAGCACAGGAAACCACTATTTTGACCTAGCGGTATCGACTTGTAGCGGTGGAGTACTTTATCTATGCGCCTTGATTCTTCTGTGGCATATAAGAGGAAAACCGGACAGTATCGAAAAGATACTTGTGAATAAAATAAAACGAAGATAATACTTAAAACACGGGAAAAGGATATTCGTCTATAGACTACTTCCCCTTGTCCTTCTTTTCAGCAAGCTTGTTCCGCAATCCCTGCAATGGATAACCCAAAGAATATGCACGCTCAGCATATTCCTCTGCGATAGAGACTTCCCCCTTATCAACATAATAAAGACCAAGAAAATATGCTATTTCAGATGACTTTTTTTGCATGGCCTCATCTCCCTTTAGCAAGATGTCTAGCGCAAATTTATCTTTACCGCCATTTTTGTAATAAAGATATGCCTGTAGATACCCTACAGAATTTCTTGGTTGCAACTGAATTGCTTTTTCGAAAATTTTCTCTGCTTCAGAATCTCTGCCAACTTTTGCCAACGCCGTGGCATAGGTTGCGGCGATCTCAGAGGCCCATTCTGCGCCATCTTTCATACCACCGTAACTAAACCCCGTTTCATTAACTGCCCTTTCAAGAAATTTCTTTCTTTTTTGGGCATCTAATTCAAGACTCGCTCGCGTCAGCAGCACCTTGCCTGCGCAATAGTGCCAAGCACCACCATTCCGTTCTCCAAATACACGCCAACGTTCGATGTCTGCCGCCGAATAGTTCCTGGCATAACCCTGCATTTTTCCTATCTGGGTGAATGCGTACATGCCTTGACACTCAACTGACCATGATGAATATTCAGCTTCAGTAACGATGAAATTGTAGGCATGCGCAACATTAATGGGAAGCAGCACAAAAACCATTAACATTGGTAGGAAACCTAATTTTCTCATCACAATCCTCAATTGTTTCTAATCACACAGCAAACTTGCGTTAAATCGTCAACAATATAACCTCGCTCAACTTTTTTCCAACCATAATTCAAGCATCATTAACACCCACACCAATTCCCCATAGAATCCGGCATGTACATTTTGATGCATTTTTATAGTTTCATCTATAAACGTTTCCTGAAATATGCCTCTACCCTTTAACGAAGCGAGTGCGCTATATGCCAACTCCTGCAATCCTTTATGTTCGGCAGTCCATACGCCGAAAGGCAGCCCAAATCCATGCTTGCTTTTATTAATGATTCTTTCAGGTAAGAATCCTTTTACACCTTCTTTATACATCCATCTAAGCTTGTTTCCGTGAAGCTTCATATTGGATGGCACACGACACGAAAATTCTACTAATTCGTCGTCAAGTAGAGGGTACATGACCTCCACACCAGCCAATTCGCACATACGATTGACTTTCACTAAGTCGTTGTCATGCAGCGTCCTCTTCCAATCAAGCCATAACATGCGATTCAACGACGTGGCACTTTTGGGCTGATGATATGTCTCTCGCAAATTGTTCAAAGGTGCCAACTCATCAATTTCTTCCAGAAACTCCCTAGTGAAAATCGTACTGGCCATATGGCGATGAAGGAAGTTATATGCTTCTAATCTGTCGGGTAGAGGCGTATTGGATCTCGCTATATAGTTTCTGGCCTTGCCTATTATGGAAATATTCCCCAGCAAGGGAGTTTTGAAAATGAGCGGCTCCAATAACATATGACGAAGGCCCTGCGGAAGTTGACTATAACGCTCAAAAACAGTTTGTTTTGCGTATCGTTCATTCCCTGCAAATATTTCATCACCACCATCACCCGCTAGCAATCTATCTATTCCCGATGAATGCGCGAGTTTCGCACAAAAGTATGTTGGTAACGCCGATGAGTTTCCAAACGGCTCATCAAAATACGCTGCAATCTTAGGCACTTCTGCCACGACGTCTTCCGGCGTAACATAATACTCCACGGCTTCGGTAGCAAAGTGGCTTGACGCTAATCTCGCATATTCCATTTCATCATAGCCCTTAGCGTCAAACCCAATGGAAAATGTCTTGACCTTAGATGAACTGATTTTTGACAAAAACCCGCTAACTGTTGAACTATCGAGACCACCACTCAAGAACGCTCCCGTGACTGACTCACCGACGTTTTTTCTAACTGAGTTTTCAATCAGGCTCATCATTTCTTCTGACAGGGATGCTACAGATCCCCCTACTGACTCACTAAACTCTGGTTGCCAATAAAGCTCTGAGCGCGCTCCACTTTCAGAAAAACATACATAGTGCGCATTCCTTAGTTTGAAGACATTCTTATAGATACTACCAGGACTAGGGCTGGCATGATGATATATGTAGTTAAATATACCCTGAGGACTTATCTCTTGCGGAACGAGAGCACTAGACACCAAAATGTCAGCACGTGTCGCAAAAACAATGTAGTCACCTTGAACCGAGTAAAATAGATTCTGTAAACCCATTCTATCCACAACAAGAAACGTGCACCGTTTTGCATGATCGTAAATCACAATACAGAACTTGCCCTTCAACTCCGAAACGAAGCTAATCCCCTTCTTTAAATACAATTCAGCTACACGCTTTGCGTCAGTATTATTAGTCGCATTTTCAGCGTACCTACATCCAACCCAATCAAGCCTCCCCATGATCCCGACTGAAACATTGCCATCTATTTCCGCTGTCTGCCCAACAACAGTTAGAGCAATAAATTCGTTAACTAAAACTCTTCCTGCCACCAAATATGAATGTTGCTTCATTTCCTCAAGACGGTCACCTAAACCACCATCTCTTCTTAAACATGCGATGCCAGCAATCATCTCTTCCCTATACCCTTTCTTCTTTTCCACGAGTGAAACGATATCGCAACAATCGCGATATAAACTTCATATTAGATTTGTCCCACGGAGTAAAACGCGGCAACTGATAAATATCGCTCCCACTGCTAGCAACTCCCCAAGATGTACTCACGGCGCATGTAAACCCTGATTCTTTAACTATTTTCACGTGCACGTCTTCATAGTCAATAAACGGCTTTCCGTTTGGATACGCAAATAAGTTAACTTCACGCTGAACTATGCTTTCCAATTGAGCTTTCCCAGTCTGTATTTCCGAACTTGCATCTTCAAGAGACAACTTAGACAGAATCGGATGATTTACAGTATGTGCACCGACTGTCATTCCAGACTCCACCATACTTCTTACATTCTCAGCAGACATCATCAGTCCGCGACATCTATCCACTTCAAGCATATCAGGAAGTTCATCGATAACTGTCTTCCTTCTATCGAATGGCAGATATTTCAAATCTGATAATAGACGCCCGAGAGTCACTAATCTATTATCTTGCAAATCGTAAGTGTGAAGACCGTGATTTGTAAGATCAAGAAAGCTTTTACGCGTTGCTCGTATCGTCTCCGTAACAACATCGTTCCACATTATGCCGTTTTCGAGAAACCCAGTAGATATAAAGAATGTTGCCGGTAGGCCGTACTTTTTTAGTACTGGAAGAGCATTGGTATAATTGTCAAGATAGCCATCATCAAATGTAATTGCCAGTGCGCGAGAATGTAGACCTCCGCCATTCCGTGCATACTCAACATCGGAAAGCGGTATAACATTGAAAAAACGTCTAATAATTTTCATCTGCGCGTCAAACCGTACGACATCAACCTCACTTGGTCGCAATGGATCAGGCTTATCTAACACTCTGTGATATATCAATATAGATACGTTTTTCAAGTCGCTCTCCCGGAAACAGTCTGCAACCTCTCATTTTCCTTTTCAACACTTCCTTCAAGCTTGAGCAGTATAATTTGTGCTACCACGACAATCGAAAATATATGATATGGCAAGTCAAAATATGCTAATCCCAAAAATGCTCCCCCGGCACAATATGCGACCAAACTAATTTGACACATCGATACCAGGCCCGATACCCATTCTAATTCTTTTTTTCCTGCAACCTGTTTCCTGATCTTATTGCAAGTTCGATAGCACAAAAACCAGAGCAATAGAAAGAGAATTAACCCAATAAACCCCTGTTCTCCCAAGACCTCGAAATAGATGCTGTGTGCGTCATGAAAGTTTTCAGGTTCCGGTGCATATTTTAGAAAGAGATTCTGGTTAAATGCGCCGAAACCACCGCCCGACAATGGATAATCGCGTGCAAGATTAAATGCAAAAAGCCATGCATTTATTCTTCCCATCGCTGATCCATCCTGCTCATATGTCTGTATCGTGCCAATCCTATCGAAGTATTTGTCTGGCATAAAGGTAAGTACAACAACAGCCAATAGCACTATTCCAGTCCCGTACAGAACCTTTCTCTTACTCTTAATCCAGAACATAAACATAACCGCGCCGGCAGCCAGAAAAGCCCCTCTCGAATATGAACTAATGACTGACAAAAGGCAGAGCACGATAGCCCCAAGCAATGCCAACCTCACCCACTTATTGCTATACTGTGTTCGAAGAAACCAAAATAGTGGCGAAATCATAAGGAGCGCCAAGGCTAACTCATTGTTCCCCTCAATGAATGTCCCGGGAGGCCCCCAAACTCGGTGACTACCACCGGTTGCTAACACAAACAGGCCACCTTTAATCCCAAAAAAACCTATAGAACCAGCAATCACCCAAATGAGAAATATCAGGCGTTTCTGGTCGACAATTAGCAAAATTGTTAGCAGAGTGACGAGCTGTATCTTCAGGGTTCGTTGCCACTCTATTAGCGCGGTATCAACATCAAGAGAAATAAATGTCGAAAGTGTAATCCAGAACACAAATAGAACCCACGTCATAGTGACTGCATTCATCGGCAATCTGTTTTTTTCTTTGGAAGTGAAAAGCCCTATCAATAACGCAACTGCAACCACTGCAGCAAAGGGCATGTTATAGGCGAAGCCCCAGGAAAACCGATGTGGATTCATATACGACAACCAGGACCATAGGTAAATCCCAATATATGGTCGCATTAGCACAAATGGAACGGCTCCGAAGACGACTAGCGTAATAATCAGATCACGCATTAATCATCTCCTGAAACAACTTTAACTGACCTGACGTCGTTTCTTCCCAACTGTATTGCTCTGCGTAGAGTCTTGTTTTCACTCGGTCAGGATAGGAACTATAAAGAGCAGAAATACCTTTCGCAATCGCGCCTACACTACGCTCGTCTATTAAAAGACCTGACTCAGGGGCAGTAACAACTTCGGGAGTGCCCCACAGCTTTGTTGCAACGACCGGCGTTCCACAAGCCATAGACTCAAGCAGAACATTTGCCCACCCTTCTCTACTAGATGCCAACACCAACATATCTGCTGCACCATAGTAGTCTTTCAATTCTGTATGTTTCACCGAGCCCAGGAATCGAACTCGATCCTCAAGCCCCAGGCTGCTCACTAGCCGTTGTAAGAACTCTTGCCTTTCTCCACTCCCAGCGACTACAAGAGACACATCTTTTAGTTCGAGTAATGCTTCAATGATAAGGTGATGGCCTTTCAGCTCTACCAAATTGCCAACACTCAAAACCGTTTTACCGCTGAATCCTAGTCTCCGCCGAAGCTGCTCTCTGTTTTCTGGGGGTCTGAATTTTTCTAAGTCAACTCCATTGCGCAAAACAGTAATCTTCTCATCGGGAATTCCTAACTCAAGCAAAACATTTTTCAATGCCTGACACACAGTAATTATCGCGTTAGCTCGCTGGGCGGCCCAAATAATTTTTTGTCGAGGCTTATTAAAGGAGGGGATCAGGCTTAGGTCAGATCCTCGCGCAGTTATAACGACTGGTTTACCGATTGCATCAGCAAGCATTACAGCAGCCACGCCGTCTGGATAGAAGTAGTGAGCATCAATTAAGTCAAATTCAAAACCATTAGCCATTAGCTTTTTTATATGTGGTAGAACAGCACGAAAGATAGCTTCTGGCGCCATGTTCATACCCACTTTTGGAATAAGCATATAGCGGGGATGATATACGTTCAGGTCATCGCGAACCTCATAGTGGGGAATTTTCGCAGCCGTGGCATATTTTCCGAATATGCCATTTTTAAACGGAAACCACGCCACAGGCGCAACAACTCTCGTTTCAACCTCGCCACTTGATAATAAATGTCTGAGTCTGTTTTCTACAAAACCTCCATGCTGAGGCTGAACACAATTCGGGAATAGCGTAGAAAATAGAAGCGTCTTCACGTTTCTTTCCCCGTTAGGCAAAGATAAATCTTTTCATATCTTTCAACACTATTTTTCCAATTGCGTACATTTTCAACGTATGACCTTCCCGCCGTATGAACGTCGCCCCATGCCTCTCTTTTATCAATGAGTGAATTCAACACATCAGCCAGTGCACCAGCGTTACCAGCCGAAAAAAGAAAACCGGTTTTGCCATTTTCTATTAATTCACGATGCCCCCCGACATCAGATGCCACCAACAATTTCTTCTGGGCCATCGCCTCCAGGGGCTTTAGAGGAGTTACTAACTCTGTTAATCGCATTGGGAGACGGGGGTACGCAAGAATATCTACTAGGCTATAGTATCGCTGCACAGTGTCATGAGGTACTCGACCAATAATTCGGACATGTTCGGATAGGTTTTTCGATTGAACAAGTGCCTTAATGTGCCCTTCCTGAGGACCGCCACCAACAAGAAGCAAAACCACATCTTTTCGCCGAGTAACAAGCTTGCCTAGAGCTTCGACGAGCACTGGCAGGCCTTCGTAGGCATAGTAAGACCCAATAAAACCTATCACAGTTTTTCCGGACAGGCTGTGTTTTGCCTCCAACTCTACATCTTTCTTCGATATCTCACTAAATTTCTGAATATCCACAGCGTTTGGAATGACGGTAATCTTCTCTGGCGACACTCCTCTGGAAATTATGTCACTGCGCAATCCCTCACAAATTGTTGTCACCGCGTCAGCTTTGTTGATAACTCTGGTTTCCATTGCACGAGTTAGACGGTACCGGATGCTTCCTTCTTTAGTCGTGCCGTGGTCTACTGCTGCGTCTTCCCAAAATGCTCTAATTTCATAAACAACAGGAATACCAAATTTCCTTGCTGAATTTATTGCTGCCCATCCGTTCAATGCCGGAGAGTGAGCATGGATAATATCGGGCTTTATCTTCGGTATGACTTCATTCAGCCTTTTTTCTATCGCCGGAATTGCCGCCAATTGATTCATTACAGGCAAGCGCCAAATTTTCCCCTTAAGTGGAGGCGTCCGAAAAAAATGCAGTCCATCAATAATCTCTTCCGCCCCGCTAGGGTCTGTTGCCATATTGTGCTTGGGACTAGTGAGGTGCTCAGTTTCCCAACCAAGCTTCCTTTGTTGTTCAAGAATCGAGCGAGATCGAAATGTATAACCGCTATGAAGTGGAATCGAGTGATCAAATACATGTAATATCTTCACGCGCCCCCCTTCTAGAAATCTGCTTCGTACCAGGAAAATGCGACGCTACCTCGCAAAATATTTTTTATCTTATCGATATCGGTGGCTGAGAGTTTTGTCTGCCACTTATATGCGGCTTCGAGAGGGTTTTTGTAGACCGAGTAGTATGCCTTTTTGTCTTGCGATGTACTCAATTTGACGAATGCTTCGGTTTGTGTACTCCACTGCAAACCCAATTCATTTATTACTCTTTTGGCGATATCCAATGGATTTCGACACAGGTCTTCGTAAATCAAGCGGTGATAGTTGTGTAGATCCTTACAACCCGCAAAAGCAATCTCGTTATAAAGTCTCCACCGAATGGCAAGCCGTTCTACTGGATCCAGCATCTTCAATTCATCAAGACCTATCCCAATATCTTTTCCACAAGCAGTATTCAGCAACATTTCAAAAATTTGAAAATCGTCACTGCTGGGAGTTGAACTCTGAAAGGAGTTTTTTGACTCCCCGCTAAGAACTGACGATATATAGCCGGCAGGATTTCTAACAATGTGCAGACATTGAGAGCCTTCGATCAGTTGTGAAAACAACGACAACCTACCGAGTGATTCGATCGATTTCCAGGCTATGTAAAACTGATTCTTGTTTCGAGATATTCTGGAAATGGGGTTCGCAGTAAAACCAATCTTACCTGCAAGCTTGGTGGCATAGAGTGATCCCTTATAAGCACTATGCCTTAAACTAGATTGATAGTTCTTTTTGAAAATTGGCAACTTTGAGGTAACCTGCGCCTTTCTCATTAATGGAAGGCTTTCAACAAAATGCTTAAGTTCGTCGCCGTATTCTACATCCATTGATTCAACAAACAGGGGAATTCGGTCAAGTCGGTTCCATGAATCCGGTTCATGTAAATACAACGTATCGGGATTACTATCGATTATTTTTCCTACCCAGGTCGTTCCCGATCTAGGCATTCCAAATAGCAACAAAACTTTTTGATCCTTCATTACACATACACCTTGCGTTGAAAGGCTTCAAACATCATTAACGTCCATATTGAAGCACTATAGTCACGCATACCGGATTGATGTTGATTCACAAGATGTTCTATGTACTTCATATTAAAAAATCCGCTTTCCTCAATAGATTGTCCCAGCAAAGCATCTCTTACTCGCTGTTTCAGTGGCCCCCTAAACCATTCCGCTAAAGGCACTGCAAACCCCATCTTGCTTCGATACAAGACGTCATGCGGCAAAAACGGCTCCATCGCCTTTTTGAGTATGTACTTCCCTTGCTGTCCGCGTAACTTCAGATTTGGATCAAGCCCGGTCACCCACTCAATTAATTCGTGATCAAGCAAAGGTGCACGCACCTCCAACGAATTCGCCATACTCGCTCGATCAACCTTGGTGTGAATGTCGCCAACCAAATAGGTTTTCAGATCCAGGTATTGAATCAGCGAGAGCGGATGTTTTGATGGTGCTTTCGCTGCATGACGTCGAAACACTTCAACGGCGTTATAGCCCTGAAGAGATTCCTTGAATTCTTTCGAAAATAATTTATTCCGCATATCGTTGTCGAGTATCGACACCGTATGAAGATAGGCCGCAACACTGTCCCGACCTATCGACTGGAATGTGGTTTTGGCGCGCAAAAAGCGAGGTGCCCAATCCAATTTTGGATAGACCTTGCCTAGCAGGCCGAATATTGGTCCTCTGATAGAATAAGGCAGAACCGAACGCACTTTCTCCTCATTCATATGCCAGCGATGACGACGGTAGCCTGAAAAATATTCATCGGCACCATCACCGGACAATGCAACCGTCACCCTCTTTTTCGCCAATTCGCAAACGCGGTACGTTGGAATAGCGGAACTGTCTGCATAGGGTTCGTCGTAGATATTGGCCAACTTATCGACGAGGCTGAAATCGTCAGGGTCAACTGTTTCAACAAAGTGATTGGTGTGGTAACGATCCGCTACCATCTTGGCAAATTCCGCTTCGTTAAATTTAGGGCTGGTAAACGAAATCGAGCATGTATTCACCGGTTTGTCAGAGAGCTGGGACATCATTGCAACAACTGCACTGGAATCCACTCCGCCGGACAGGAATGCACCAAGTGGTACTTCAGCCATCATGCGCACCGAGACCGATTCCTTCACTCTTTCAACCAACTCCTGAATAGCGACAGTCTCAGAAATCGACTGTTCATGCTCGAACGGAAAATCCCAGTATTCTCTGGGTTCTGGCAAATTGCTATTCCCAACTTTCAAAAGCAGGCTATGGGCAGGAGGCAATTTCAGGATTTCCTTAAAGATCGAGCGCGGCTCAGCAACATAGCCCAGCGCAAAATACTCTTCGATAGCCTGGTGTTCAATCGTCCTAGTTAGTTGCGGATGGGCATAGAGAGCTTTGAGCTCAGAACCAAAAATAAAGTGTCCGTTTTTCAGTAAGGCGTAGTGCAGCGGCTTTTTACCCAAACGGTCTCTGGCTAAAAACAGCGTCTGGCGATTTCTATCCCATACCGCAAAGGCAAACATACCGCGAAAGCGCGTTACGCATTTTTCACCCCATTCTTCCCAGGCATGGACGATGACTTCGGTATCAGAATGGGTCTTAAACACATGCCCAGAAGCCTTCAACTCCTCGCTGAGTGCCGGGAAATTGTATATCTCTCCATTAAAGGTCACCCATACCGACTCGTCTTCGTTATGCATGGGTTGTTTGCCCGTAGAGAGGTCAATTATTGACAGACGACGATGCCCCAGACCAATGCCAGGCTCGATATGTAGCCCACCGGCGTCTGGTCCGCGGTGAAACTGTGTTTCATTCATTTTGTGGAGAAGCTCGCGGTCTATGGGGCCTGCACCACGGGTGTCAAAGATGCCGACTATGCCGCACATTTATAGAGGAGTTCCATGTTAAATTGATTGATATTTATATGTTTTTCAGCCCGAAATGATACCTTGTTTGGCCATTTTTAGCATTAACACCTATGGCGTAGACTGCCTGTTTCAGCCTACAAGCTCGTATTAAAGCGCTTATCTATATTTCTATCAGCATAATGCTAGACGACGCTGTTAAATATTAACCGTAATTGGTTATGGAAAAATTATCAGGAACATGGCAGTCTTCTTCACCAAAATCCGGTATCCCACAGGACCATATCGGCACTGAACTTGGAAGTATCCCTCCCTAAAGCTGAACCCCGACGCAATAACTACCATGGACTGGATCTAAATGCTCGAAAGACACGATATAAGGGATAGGAGAGATGCGAAATTGCCTTTACAGGCCTGAAAGCGCAAGGATCGCGCGAAATGACAAGAGGAGAGTTAGTGATGTATGGAAATTTGTATGAAGTTTTTGGTCAGAAATCGACGCGTCTGTTTCGGTTGATGGTATGCGGGGGAAACAGCGGCGACAGGACCGCGTTGCTCAAGAGCATGCGTGTCGATTCTTTAATCCAGATCACTGAGATATTCAGTGAGGCCAGTAAGTCTTCACTATCCGAATACGATCAAAATTTCCCTGTAATCGAGAGCAGTGCTGATGTCGCCATTATTCTGATTGACGCCTCGACCGGCGTAGACACCGTGGCCTGCCGTGGTAGCTATATTGTCAACCTGTTGGGAATTCGGCACATCATTGTCGCCGTAGACAACATGGAAAATGCTGGATATTCCGAGGACATGTTTAAAGCCACCGAAGCAGATTTCCGCGCGCTTGCCTCCCGTCTGGATTTTTCAACCATTACCGTGCTGCCAATATCATCACACAAGCACGACAACATAATGGAAAGCAGCCCTAATACTCGCTGGTACCAAGGACTGCCTTTAGCCTCTGCACTGAAGAAAATCGAATACTCGAATGACAGAAACAATAAACCTTTTCGACTGCCAGTGCAGGAAGTCGACAAATCTGATCCAGATTTCCCTCGCATTTCCGGGACGATTGCCAGCGGCGCTGTTTCGCCCGGATTCGATATCGTCGTTCTTCCCGCAGCAAAGACGGGCAAGGTAAAGTCCATTTCATCCACTTCCAGTGCTCTATCGGAGGGAGCGTCTAATCGACCAGTAACGATCGCATTGGAACAGAGCATCGATATTTCTCCTGGTGATGTCATCACGTCGACCGAACATCGCCCCGAGGTCACCGATCAGTTCCGTGCCCATATCGTCTGGTTGCACGACAAACCATTATTTCCAGGACGCCCGTATTTGTTTCAAACCTGCAATAAAACTGTCACCGGCGAGGTGACCGAGTTAAGACACAAAATCAATGTGAATTCCTTCGAGCATGATGCAGCCAAAGTTCTCGAACAGGGTGAAATCGGGGTGGGTAACGTCGGCCTCGACAAGTCCATTGTTTATGACGCCTATAAGAATGACAAGACGCTTGGCTCGTTTACCATGGTCGACAAACAAAGCAAGGCGACCGTTGCTTTCGGGGTGATTGAATACGGACTACGTCGCGCCACCAATATTCACTGGCAGGCAGTGGATGTGGACAAAGCAACCCGTTCCGCACAAAAAAGACAAAAGCCAACCGTATTATGGTTTACTGGTTTAAGTGCCTCGGGCAAATCCACCATAGCCAATCTCATTGAGAAGAAACTCCAGGTTCTCGGTAAGCACACCTATTTGCTCGATGGCGATAATGTGCGTCATGGTCTGAATCGAGACCTTGGCTTCGTAGAGGCCGATCGCGTGGAAAACATCCGTCGTGTCGGTGAGGTCGCGAAGCTTATGGTGGATGCTGGGTTGATTGTGTTAACTGCGTTTATTTCGCCCTTCAAAGCAGAACGGCGCATGGTGAGAGAATTGCTCGGTGAGCATGAGTTTGTCGAAGTCTTCGTCGATACACCGATTGAAATCTGTGAGCAACGTGACCCCAAAGGACTGTATAAGAAGGCGCGCGCTGGTCAGATCAAGAACTTCACCGGTTTGGACAGCCCATACGAAGCACCAGAGACGCCAGAGATACATCTACACATGGCTAACCGTACTGCAGAAGAGGCGGCAGACGAAGTTATCGCGAAAATCGAGTCTTATCTTAATCTTCAATAGCTGAAATTAGCGCAGGATTTTAAATCACACACCTTTCGTTTTGATTCAAGCGAAAGGTGTGTTGAGAAACGCTTGCTTGAACTCATCAAACGCGGACACGGCCAAGTCATTTATTCCTGCCGCCGCCTGACGCCCACCGCCACTGGGGAACTGTCGGCATAATTCGTCGGCCCCCGTTCTCGTACTCAGTGGCGCACGTACGCTCACCAAGAAGTTACCATCTTCTTTTGCAGTCAAAATGGCGTGAGCCCGTTGTGGTGATTTGTTTGCCAGGTCATTCGCGTAGACGCCGGATACACGACGGGCCCATGCCTCACACGGCAGAATATAGATTGCACGCGTTTCCGTTTCCAATTCAGGCTTTAGCGATTTAACCATGGCGATATCGTTTTCATAGCCCATCTCCAAAATACGAAAACTGTCTTCGTTCTCGATAAATTCAAATGGACTGGTATATGGTCGAATACTTAGCGCAAGGTCTTCTGGCGTGATATGCAAATCGTCTAGTGTTGCCCCGTAACCATTGTAGTTAATCGCCTCACCCAGCGTTTTGAGTAGTGTCGTCTGCTTTTCGCTTAAACCTGATGACTTTGCCAATACGGTTGCCGATTCCGCGAAATTGTCGCCAAAGGCACCGGTAATCGCCCATAGACGATGTCGGCCTTCAAGATATTTATCGACTATCAGACTGGTACAGGTATCTTTGGCGGTATCGATAAATGCCGAAAAATTCTCGTGCTCAGGAATTTCACCTGCGTAGTGATGATCGAAATAACGCAGCTTACAACCGACATCAAGCAAACGATTCGCATCGTCGCGATTCTTGTCCAGGGAGATATCCAGCACTGTAATACTATCGCCTGCGTTTGCATTTACACGTTTTAACAGACTGATGTCCCTTTTAACACCAGTTATCAAGCGCGCTTCTATTTGTGGCGTTTCGAGTTGAAGCTGTTGTAAGGCACAAATCCCGTCAGCATCACCATTGAACACAAAATAATTATTCACTGAATTCACCATATCTATTCCGTCGGGACAACTACACGACTGTCTGGCAACAAATCTTGTAACTTAGACTGAAGTGTTTTCTTCGCTTGCGTGTCGCCGTGGACAATACGTATTTCTTGGGGGCGATTCTGCATACCCATTACAAAATCTATCAAATTTTGTTGATCCGCGTGTGCCGAATAACCCGACAGGGTGTGTACTGCTGCCTTGATATCGTAGCGTTGATCATCCAGCATCACATAACCATTGGCAGGCGCGTAACGTTGTATATCGCGCCCCGGTGTCCCTGCCGCCTGATAGCCTACAAACACAATATCGGTACGTTCATCACCGATGAGAGCCTTGAGATAGTTGACGATACGCCCACCTGCGCACATGCCGCTCGCCGCAATGACTATCGCCGGTTTATGTTTCCTGGAAAGATATTCTACTGTTTGCATGTGCTCTTGGTGTGTGTCCACACAGTATAGTTGCTCAAACGCGAGTGGATGACGACCCTGCTCCACACGTTGCTTCGCCTCAGTATCCCAGTATTCTTTTAGCTCACGATAGGATTCGGTAAATTGCGCCGCTAGGGGCGAGTCTACGATAATTTCTATATCCTGCCATAACAAACCATCAGCGGCTTTCTTGTCCCCGTGTTGATGAATAATTTGCTCAAGCTCGTATAGCAATTCCTGTGTTCTTCCGATACTGAAGGCGGGCACCAAAATGACACCGCTATTGAGCAAACAGCGTTCGACAACAGACTTTAGCTGCTGAGTTCGCGCACGTCGATCGGGATGAATACTATCGCCATAGGTACTTTCTATCACCAATATATCGGCACTTGCTGGCGACGTCGGATCAGGTAACAAGGGAGTATCTGGCGCCCCAAGGTCCCCAGAAAAAACAAGGCGTCTTGAGTCACCCTTGATTTCTGTGTCGATACTAATATATGCCGACCCAAGGATATGACCAGCAGGTGAAAAACTGACTTGTGCGCTATTTTCACCACCCTCAATTAGATCGGTCAAATCAACCAGGACGTTATAATCGACGCCTATAATTTTGCTAGACAGAGCATTGACAGTCTTTTGGACTAGAGCCTGGTTGCGAGTAAAGCCGACCTTAATCGCATCTTCCAGAACTTTAGGTAATAAATATGCGCTCGGTTTGCTGCAGAATATCGGTCCGTTAAATCCCGCAGCGAATAAATAAGGTATACGACCAACGTGGTCGATATGGCAATGAGTCACGAGTAATGCGCGAATTTTTTCGATTGGGAATTCAATCTGCAAATGCTCAAAACTAGCACCCGCACCCGAGGTCTCGGCGCCTTGAAACAGCCCGCAATCGATAAGCAAAGAATTGTTCGCGTCGAGGACTAGTTCATGACATGACCCTGTTACACCGTTTACCGCTCCATGATGGCGTATCTCAAACACTAGCTACCTCGCCCGCATAACTCGTCATAAACTTTCATATAGTTCGCTATCATCGCGTCCATACTAAACAAGCGTTCCACTCTCGCTCTGCCGGCCTTGCCATGCTGTTTTAGTAGAGCCTTATCTTTTAGATAGGAGTCAATAGCAGCCGTCATAGCCGACGGATTGTTTGACGGCACCAGCAGCCCGGTATTTCCATCGTCGATCAACTCCGGATTTCCTCCCACTGAAGTCGCTACGATGGGGAGTCCACTCGCCATGGCTTCGAGTATGGTGTTGGAGATTCCCTCACCTAAAGATGGCAACACGAATAGGTCGAGCGCATTTAGCATCGCCGGTACATCATTTCTTGCGCCCGCGAAAATAACACGGTTCGATATCGCTAGTTGTATTGCAAGCGCTTCAAGCTTCTGACGATCTGGACCATCACCAATCAGAACAAGTCTGGTGTTTTCATTTTTTTCAAGTAGTGCATAAGCCCGAAGCAAAGTCGCCTGATCTTTTTCCGCCTGCAGCCTGCCAACCGAACCGACTAAAATTTCGCTTTTGCCAATTCCAAGTTCCTTACGAATCTCCTGGCGACTTTTCTCTGATTGAGAAAAGCGCTGCATATCCACGCCATTGTAAATTTGAACAATTTTGCGAGGCGAGATTCTCACCTGCTCTTTTAGCCAACTGTCGAGATCTTTTGATAGTGCAATAAAACGGGCAATCAGAGGATTATAGGCACGTCGCAATATACGATATTTACTATTGCTACCGTCGATGTCACTCATGTCGCGCCCGTGTTCGCCATGAATTCGATATTTTACACCTGCAAATGCTGCGGGCAATGTGTACTCAATTGTGCCAAGGTTACGTGTGTGCACAATTTGCGGTTTTAGTTTGCGCATAAGTTTCCAGAAACGGTACTGGGCGCGGATATCGTTTCCAGGTCGCTTGTGTAAGGCATATACTTCGACGTCATCTCGCTGAATACGTTTGCGAAAATCAGTGTAATCAGACGCGCAGATAATTACATGCCTATAGCAATCTTCTGGCATGCGATTTATCAGGTTGATCAAACCGTTCTCCAGCCCGCCAATCGCCAGTCGGTACAACACGTGAACAATGAGTGGTCGTCCCTGCATATTATTTCAGGTTAGCGGATTTCAAACTTGTCATAACTGCGCCATGTATACTTTCCAACTCCATCTGTAACGCATTGTAAGAGTCCTCGAAATGCTCACTCATAGGCATTGCAATCGTAACAATGCTCGCCGTCTTGTCACCGCCAACTATGCGGGTCTTGGCTTCGCGCAATTTTGCAATATAGTCATTAATCGTAATCTCGCCGTCAACGATGAAATAATGCGCTACTATTAATCTGACGGTCGGTGATTTCACTTCTGAAACTCTGACTTCGTTGTTGCCGAATGTAACTCTCCCCTTATCTACCACGCGCCAATTTTTTTCCTCTGCCGGCACAAGAAGGTTTGTTGAGGTGATTAATTCGGCGCCTTGCCTCTGTTGTACATAGTAGCCTACATAGAGAAATAAGGATTTTTCTTCCTGTTGATATACTTGATCAATCTCCGCATCAACACCAAGATAAGTCGGCCTCCATTCACTCTGGCCCCCAGCGGCATGCCAGCCCACTGGTACCGGTGACTTTAGGGAGATCGACAGCGTGCCTTTAGAAACCTGAGATTCGGAATATGCGAACAAAGGTGCAATCCCAACAGACACTACTGCTAGAACCAATGCATACAAAACCTGTTTCCTCGGTACTTTTATCGTATCAAGAGAATGTTGCTTGTGTTCCGCTGCTTTTTTCTGATCCAAGTCCTCGCGCCAAAACGAACCGATATAAAACATAATCGCAATTACTACACCGAAAAACAGCCAGCCATATATCAAATGATCTACACCGGTGGCTAACTGCATATCGCTATAATGACCTATCATGACTATCATGAATGCCCGCAGGCCATTAGCGATTACTGGAACAAGAATAGAAACCAAAACAAATAACACGCGTTTCCAAAGTGTTCGATAGGTTAGGTAGGCATATAGAAAACCCAATGTTATCGATGCTATTAGATATCTCACGCCGCTACAGGCTTCAACAACCGACCAATTTCCCGTGGGTAATTCAAAATAAGTTCCCTCACGAAATATTGGAATACCCACAAATTTCACCATAGCCACGGTAAAATCAGCAGTAAACTCTATCATCGAGGGAACCAAGCCTTCTCCCATGGGCACAGCAAACAATAGAAAGAATAGTGCAAACGATATTTCTCGCGTCGCCTGCCAACCCAATAGTGAAAGCACCAGAAACGGAATCATCGAAACCAGGGCTAATTGTTGAATGACTAGTACATCAACAAGATAGGCCAGCAACCACAACAAACTGAGTAGAAAGAGAATAAACTGGGGCCACAATATCGGATTGGGTGATTTAGATATTACGTCATCACGTCTTTGCCAAATCAGCCAGAAAGCAATCGGAAATATCAAGAATCCATGCGCAAATGTTTCCGAGCGTATCCAGATATCCACCATCGAGGCGGTCGTCGGATAGTAGAGCACAAGAAGAAAAATGACGCTGGCGAGAGCTAGTACACTTATCTGCATCCAATTCAAGGCAGTTGTGTTATTCATATTTTCATCTCCTGCTGAGCCTTATGTCCCGACAAAATGCTATCCAGTTTCTGAATATTTGATGACCAACTATAGTCTGCCATCACTCGACGCCGAGCAGCCTGGCCAATTGAACTTCCGGTATTTCGATCTCGACCCAGAACCTCTAACACGGCCAAAAACTGTTCCACGGTATCAGCAACAAAGAGTTCTTCATCAACTCGAGCCTTAATGCCTTCAAAACCGAGTGACGACGTAATTACCGGTTTTGCCATTGCCATGGCTTCAAGCACTTTGTTTTGTATGCCACGTGCAATGCGCATAGGCGCGACAGAAAATTCTGCATATGCGATATAAGGTCGCACATCAGCAACCCGCCCTGTTACGGTTACTATTCCGGGACTGTCTAGAGACTGTACCTCGACAGTTGGCTTCGATCCGACGATAAAAAACTCGAATTTCTGGTCGCTGGCTTTAATTGATGGCAGTACCTCTTTTACAAACCACACAACAGCATCCACATTTGCCCAGTAATCCATCGCCCCAGTGAAGACTATGGGTCTCACACCCTCCGCATACGGACTTTTCAATTCATGTTGTGGCGAGAAATAATCGGCATCCACACCATTATTCACAAACCCAATATCTACACTAGTGTCATTAAGCTTGCCAGAGAATGATTCGGCTTCGGCTGAAGAAACAAAGAGCGAGCAATCAAATTCTTTTGATACCTTCTGCTCATATTTGCCAAGCAAGCGACCTTCTCTTGCGTATACATAGCTCATGGGCCAGGATTTATTTGTGGCATATTGCAGCCACTTATCTGAGTCCATATCGACAAAATCGATCACTCGAGTCATGTCCAATAAATGATCGCCTTCGACGTATTGCGCCATCGATGAGGAAAATATCAAACACTTCTCAACAGCATTGACATGAACCACTTGTTCTACCCAATGTTGCATTTTCTTCGAATAGTAATATGAAAGCGTCAAAGGTGAATTGGACAATAGACCTTTTGCCGATTTCAATTTTGCAAGACGCGTATTCATTTGTTCAATATAGACATCAGCACAATACGGTTTTAATTGTTCGATGTATTGCATGTCTTCCGGTTCATCGACGAAACATCCGAGATAAATCTCATATTGTCGCGCCAAGCCTTTCAGCCAATGGAAGGACCGGATCTTGTCTCCCTTGTTAGGCGGAAAGGGAATTCGATGAACAAGATAAAGTAACTTTTCCATTCGACTATCCCAGGTAGCGATTGATCTTTGGCCCAATCACTTTTGTTGCCCAAAAAGGCAGCTTTTTCCAGGTATTGATAAACACCGCATACTTTGGGTTGGTCGGACTTACATTGGGAACCTCAGCCGCGTTCACCAGAAAATACTCATATTCAAGCGGCTCTGGCTCGAAACCCCAGTTCTTCTTGAAACTGTATGGCCCCGTACCAACCTTGCTACGTCCGTAGTCAAACCACTTCAATCCGCGTTCACAGGAACGACGCATCAATTCCCAGTACATGAAATCATGCGCTTTATATTGTCGGGCGAGGTCACTGGCACCGGCATAATATGGCAATACTTCACCGCGAAAGTAAAAATTCATGACACTGGATACCAGTTGGCCATCTTTGAATATAGACAGTACATCGCAGTCGTCTTTGAATACTTCTTTCAAAATATGAAATAGCTTACGCGGGAAAGCCGGAGTACCAAGCCCGTGTAGACTATAGGCATAGGATTCGTAAAAACGATCGATGTCCGTATCCCATTCGCTATTTAACCCCGCAGAAATACCTTTACGCACAACAGCACGCTGTTTGCGTGGAATATTCGTCATATTCGTTTCGACATCAGGATCAATTTCCTTTCGGAAACGCGCGTACAGATCAGACTTTACTGCCCAATCAGAATGTTGCTGGCGGATGGTCCTGAATTCCATGTAATCAACATTCAGCTGTTTCGCCAGCGCTATGGATTTCTGGGTCAAGGCGTCGAAAGCTTCTGTTGAGCTGGAAAGTATTCCACCGTGCACATAAAACGGTAATGATATCAGCGCGTTCCCAAAAACACGGCTCTTCACTTGCCCCAAGGGCAGCACACCTTTGATTTCGCCCTGCTCTTCAGCATAGAGAAAATACATTGGATGGCCATATGTACGCTGGATAACTTCCTTCCACTCAGCACGGTGAAAAAACGTCGCCTCTGGATGTTCAAAAACGAATTTATTCCACGCTGCTGCGTTTTTTGAATCGAGTTCCTTTACTAGCATGCTAATCCTTCTTAAAAACCTTATCCATGCGATCCCAGCGAAAGTCCTGCAGCAAGTGATTCAACCTTGCCTCCATTTTCCCCAAGTTCAAATAATGCCTAAAGCGCGCCTTCGAACTCAATTGCTGAGGTCGTGGTTGACCGGGATCTATTTCCCATGGATGGAAATAAAACATGCCTGATTTACCTTCCTTTTCATTAATACTACGCAATGCATAACGTGAAAAAGCATAGGGGTAGGCTCTGAAAAAACCGCCGCCACCTGCGGGCCAACGTTTTCCTAACCAATCGAACGTGGTCACAGGTACTTCTCTGAATGAACTAGACTCGATAGGTTTGTACATAAACCTTGGCGCATCGGGAATACCATACAGATCATGTTTAACAGGGTAGATGCTTGAACTGTATTCATGCCCCGTCTCCGCCAGGATATCCAGCGCCCACAAATTGCTCGTACTAATGGAGTAACTAGCGGCGCGATAACCTGTAACTCGCTCGCCTGACAAATCTTCCAGTATAGCTTTGGTCTTGACTACGTCCTCGCGAAATTGATCAGGGGTTTGTGTCGTAGCGCGCACATGAGAATATCCATGACTCGCCACTTCATGGCCCTCCGCAATCATGCGCCTAATCAAAGCGGGAAATCGCTCAGCCACCCAGCCAAGTGTAAAAAAAGTAGCATTTATATCCGCTGAGGCAAAGATATCCATGACCTTGTTGGTATTTCGTTCTACACGCAGTTCCCATTTATCCCAGTCATTCCTCGACACAAATGGTTCAAATGCGGAAACCTGGAAATAGTCCTCGACATCACAGGTCATAGCGTTCGTAATTTTATTGTCGTTCATACTTAACTCAAATTATGTGTAACGAGGATGTTTTAAATCCAGGAATTGATATGTTCAACAATACGCTCTGCCGCTTTACCATCCCACAAGTCCGGCTTTCTGCCGGCCTTACCGCCATTTTTCATCACGTCAGCAAAGGCAGTGAGTATTTTGTCTGGATCTGTTCCGACAACAGTATTCGTACCTTCAGTTACGGTGATCGGACGCTCAGTGTTCTCTCTTAGCGTGATGCACGGTACACCCAAAGCAGTCGTTTCCTCCTGAATACCGCCGGAATCGGTTAGCACAACCTTGGCATCCGATACCAAACCGAGCAATTCAAGGTAACCAAGTGGTGTCATCTTCAAAACATTGTCATTTTCAAAGAATTCTTCCAAACCGAAGGATTCAATCTGTTTTTGTGTTCGGGGATGAACAGGAAAAACGATGGGAATATCTTTGCTAACCGTAGTCAAAGTGCTCAGTAAACGCGTCAAGATTTCCTGATTATCGACATTAGAGGGTCTATGCATAGTGACTACGGCATATTGTCCATTCTGCTCGAGGAATTTTCTTCCTTTTTCAAAAGCAGTGAGTGTCGTTTTGGATGATACTGAATTGCCTAAATTGTACATCAGTGTATCAATCATGACATTGCCAGCAAATATGACCCGCGCGCGATCAATACCCTCTCGTGCCAGATTATCTTCTGCCGATTTTTCCGTCGTATACAGCCAATCAGAAATCTGGTCCGTAAGAACTCTGTTAACCTCTTCCGGCATTTGCCTATCGTAGCTACGTAGACCTGATTCAACATGTATAACCGGAATATTTTTCTTGGAAGCAACCAGCGCGCACGCAATGGTCGAGTTCACGTCTCCAACAACTAATATGGCAGACGGTTTCTGCTCATCAATCACAGGCTCAAATCGCTTCATAACCTCCGCGGTTTGCACCGCGTGTGAACCAGACCCGACCTCCAGATCAATATCCGGCTCCGGAATACCTAGTTGGTCAAAAAACTGATGTTTCATCGCTTTATCATAGTGCTGCCCCGTATGCACAAGTACAGCCTTTGCCTTACCCTGCGCCTTAAATGCCCGCATAATTGGGGCAATCTTCATGAAATTAGGACGTGCCCCTACGACACATAAAACGATTTTTTCCTTACTCATTATTACTCCGGTCTAATATTTTAACTGTATAGAAGCGGTTACCAGGTGATGGCGTTGATTTGCAATCTCATTAGATGAATCCCGCTTCAGATAATAGTACTCAAGTTTTGCCTTAACTCTTTTTGAGAGCCTATGAGTGTAACTTGCACTTCCTTCGTAGATATTGTCATCTTTACTAACTCGACCATATCCGCCGTGTTCGAATAGTGCCGACGTAGCGATACTTCCTGCAGAGAAAACCTTCAACGTCCACGAAAAGTTAACACCATACGATTCCTCAAAGAAGTTCTGTTCCTGAAACACGCGATGCTCTTTATGGAGTTGCAACACACCTAGATTTCGCTTTCCTCGAATAGAGTATTTCGCAGTCGAAAGTTTTTTCACAAAAACGCCGTCTTCAATTGTTTGCAATACTCGGCGCTTAATATTCGCAACCTCTCCAGTAAAGACTGAAGCGGTTAGTTCGTCGCCCACATTCTCAAAAACGCTCTGCGTATCAATATATGTCCTTGAAGTCAGGTCTTCCGAATGTATCAGCTCGATACTTGACTTTCGGAATTCGTGTTTAAGAAATGTCGTCCAAGTTTTTCCGATTACGCTTTTTCCGATAGATGCGAGGGCCTCAGTCCTAGAACCGATTTCCCAACTACCACTGACTCGATACGTTTCGCCATACGACCGCCGACCGTACAATGCATCCAATTTCATGTCACGACCCAATAGTGCAGATAGCATTGCTTCCGCAAAATATCCGCTGGTCGCAAACTTGTTTGAACTCGCCATTTGGGGATTTTGCTCGTAGCCGCCTTTCGCACTCAAACTCAAGCGGCGAATTAAACGCACACCCATGGCAGCTTGAGCGGTTCGTGTATACGGCCTTGCAGAATTTGTGTAACGAATACGATCCTGTTTAGCATCAAAGCGCCAAAACATTCGCTGGAATAAATCACCACTACGCAACACTGCTTCTATTTGGTGACTTTCGTTATCAGTGGCTCGGATAGAATTATACTTGTTTTGCGCGACTCTTCCTTGTAATTCGCCAACTAGCAGATGTGCGACAGGCTGTTTCCAGTCAATCGATGCTGCATAAGCTTCGTAGTCAGAATATAATTCATTAAACGTTAATTCATTTTTTAAGGTTATCGTATTCAGTGGACTGTAATACCGTCGCTCCTGATTCCCTAGTAACTTTATGTTCGCACGTTTCTCGATTAATTCAAGATTTGAAGCAATCCTATACTGATGCTCTTCATCAAACTGTTCATAGTTTCGTAGCAACATGCGCTGAACATAAGAATATTCCACATCGGTCTGGGTTCTTGGCGTCTTTAATTCTAAATCGACGCCAGGAGAGAATTCGGTAATTAAGTTACGTTCACGTCTGGAACTAAATATTAAATGAGCAGCGGTTTGAGAAACATTCAGGCTTGGAGCAAGTGTTAACTCGTTTGCATGCACGAAACCAGCCTCAAGTATCACAAAGGTAAAGATGAGAAAACCGACGACGTGTTTCAGAAGTGTTTTTTTTTTAACATGGGCACAGACTATTCCTTGTCCTTTGCTCCATAAGCACCATAGCCATAGTATGAACCATAGTAGTTCCCTGACGATTTGCCGCGAAACTTGTTAAGCACCAGGCCTACGGTTTGTTGATCGGTATTTAGATAGGAGAGCGCTTCCTTGATAACCGGTTCAGCGGTTTTTACCGATTCAACCACTACGAGAATTTGCCCCATCAATCCAGCAAGAACCCTGGCCTCACTGGTCGCAAGCAATGGTGGCGAATCAAATATCACAACTCGATCGGGATAACGCTCTGATAATTCCATAGTCAGGTTATACATTGATTCGCTGGCAAGCACCTCAGTTGCATGAGAATGCAAACGGCCAGCGGGAAGCAATCGGAGGTTTTCAACATTCGTATTGAGCAAAACATCGGACAATTCGAGGTCGTCGTCGAGCAGATAGTCGACCAAACCAACATCGGTATCCAGCCCAAGATATTTCATGGCTGAGGGTTTGGCAACATCTGCGTCAATTAAAAGAACCTTGCGATCTAACTCCATCGATATACTCATAGCGAGGTTTATAGAGTTAAACGATTTGCCTTCGCCAGGTACCGCGCTGGTTACCATTATCAGATTACCGCGGTCATTTACTTTACCTGAATTACTAAACGCATTGCGCAAAAGTGGGCGCTTGATTGCCCGCATCTCTTCCGCTATACGACTACGACCGTTCTTGGTTGTCAGCATTCCCGCTGCTTCAAGCCGCTCAAGATCAATTTGAACTTCTTTTTTCGTCTGCCGTTTCCCTGTCGCGACGGCTGACTGACGAGAAACAATACTGTTACTCTCGCTCTCGCCTGTTTGAGCTCCTTGCACCTTATTCTGACGATTTTTTTGGAGAGCTTTTTCAATGGTGTTCATATCAAATCCCCAATCCTGAAGCAGCGAATAAGCCGCGCAACTTTGCTTGCATAAGTACGACGATACCAAGTGCAACAACCAACAAGGCTGCCATGAGCACAAAAGAACTTACCTCAACAAGGCGAGTTCGAATTTCTTTTTCCGTTCTGACCTTGCTTACCACACCGAACACAGGCAAACCAGTAGCCAAGGTTAATCTACGCGACGAATCAAACGTAGGTTTAACTTGGGACAAGAAAAACGCAAAAATAAGACCACCAGCCAATCCGCCTGTTAATACCACGATATTAAATAACAAGCGATTGGGACCAGCCGCTTCAAGAGGAGTCTTCGGTGGATCGAGCACCTTGAATTGCACATCATCAGCAGATTGGTCTGCTGATTGCGCCAGTTTTGCGGATTCACGTCGAGCAAGAAGCTGATCATAATTGCGCTTTGTTATGTCGTAGTCTCTGTTCAGGCGCTGCATTTCGGCTTCAATCTGTGGAGTCGTATCCACAGCCTTTTCAAGCTGAACGACCTCTTTCTGTAGACGTTCGACTCGCGCAGCTAATGTCACCACTTCGGCTTCAGCCTGAGCAAAAGAAATTTTTAATTGTTGATAAACGGGATTTTGAGCAAGTGGGGCAATTTTTGTGCCTTCAGGTAAATCAGCCTTGGCCTCTTCCAGTTCTTTATCTCGCTGGGATTTCAAACGTTTCACCGTTTCTTCCAGCGCTACAACATCTGGATGCTTATCGGTATACTTTAACAACAAATCATCGCGTCGCTTTTCCATATCAGAAATTCGAGCATCTAAGGGATGACTCAAGCCACCAGAGAATATGTTCGTTGAGGGCGCGATGCCAAAGGTAGGTTCCTCGCCCGCCATCTGGCGCTTGAACTCATCTCTACGGCGCGAAATTTCTTCCAGCTCCGCACGGCTACGGGACAATTCAGCGCTCTTGGATTGCATCTGCGTAAAATAGTCCCCTCCCCGACCGGGCAGAAAGGCTACGTTCTTCTGTTTGAATTCTTTTACTCGCTCTTCTGCGTCAAACAGACGCTTTTCATATTCTTTAATCTGCTCCTCAAGAAAACGCTGTGCAGAGGAACTGTCTTTTCTCGAATCTCCTAATGAGGATTCCACAAATAATGTCAATAATGACTGAACAACGTTTTTCGCCAAATGAGGCTCGTCATCAACATAGGAAATACTGTAAATATTATCTCGGCCGCCTTGGAATTTTATGGTTTTCTTTAGACGCTCAATCAATAACTCCATATCTGCTTCATCTTTCACCTTGAGGTCCATGTCCGTCATGCGGGCAATTTTTTCAAGGTTGGGCCGACTTAACAGTGTACGGGTCATAATCTGGACTTCGTCTTCTACGTCAGATTGAACTGCCAATCCACGCAATAATGGTCGCAATACAGACTTGGTATCAACATAGACTCGTGCTGAAGACTCGAATTGATCAGGAAGACTGGCTACAAACAACCACCCTGCAATAGCGATAGGCCAGGCAATCAAATGCACATACCAGCGATAACGCCATATCGCCCGGGCATAGTGCATGACTTGTTCAAATATCTCGTGCATATTGGCTTTTTATCTTAAATTTCCACTATTTGGAATAGAGCAAAAGGCTTAGCCCTTTCATCAAACCTGGAGAATCTTAGCCCTTGCTTCTTAGACTATCCTTTAAAACCAGGATTCTGGAATAATGAGTATATCTCCGGGCAAAATGTTCACATTTTGCTCTATTTCGCCATCCTTGATCAGATCATCCAAATAAACGCGAATTTCCTTTTGCTTACCGTCAACAACACGCACAATCTTGGCGCGATTGCCCGCAGCAAATTCGGTTAAACCACCGACAGCAATCATCACATCAAGGGCTGTCATGTGCTCTCTATAGGGTAATGCCTGAGGTTTTGCGGCCTCGCCAACGACTCTAACCTGCTGAAAATATGGGCCAACAAATCCTGTCACAATGACAGTTACTAAAGGGTCTTTGACATAAGCCCCCAATGCCTTTTCTATTTCTCTGGCCAATTGTGTTGGTGTTTTGCCACTCACCTGAAGGTCCTCCACCAGGGGGATCGACACCCTGCCATCAGGTCGAATGGGAACAGTGATTGACAGGTCCGGATTTCGCCAGACGAAAATGTTGATATTGTCACCAGGGCCAACTACATAGAGAGGACTTTTAGTGTTCGGGGTTATTGTGGACGGTTGCTCTGCCGCCCAAACTGGCATAGCCAACGCCCATACAACCAGGAAATTCAAGTATTTCACGATCATACCTTTTGTTACATCGCGCGATTATTGCGGCGATTTTATGCTATCTGACACTGTGATTGATGTTAGTTAATTCACAAGGGTTGTACTACAAACATTCGACCCAGGTGGTAGCCTTGAGAAGAGCGAGGATATTAACACAAAACTGAGGATAAGAGACCTGTCAACCCATTTGTTTTAACTGGTCTAGCAAGCCAATAGCGGAAAACTTTTTCACTACCAACTGGCGTTTGAGCCGTTGTTTCCAATTCCTGTTCCCGCTGCGGAGATAGCCTGTTGCTAACTTTTGTCTATAGGCATCAAATTGAATATAGTGAGGCGCGTACCGCATCCCACCTCTACCCAGCAATACTTTTAAGGCTTGTGCTGATAACAAACTCGCGGCCTGCTGCACACCAATCACCGAAGATGGGCCACGCCCGGATGCCGGGTCCACCGAAGAAAAGTCCATATATGGTAAGTGTAAGGCTGACGGGGCCAAACCTATCAAGAAATTTATTATTTGGTCCGCGTATGATTGACCATCACTAAGAGAAAAGTATTCATCAAACGACATGGAGCCGTGAGAAAACACCAATAAAGATCCGGAAAAGCCCAAAGGCGCTGCAGTCAGACTCGTCACTTGCTGCCTTCTGGCTTCGGCAAAAAACAATCGCCTCACGCCAATCGAGAAAAAGTCCACTCCATCAATCGCAATGTCAGCGCCCTTTACAAAAGCCTCTACATTGTCTTTGCTCAATCCTCCAGGGTATATTTCAACTTGAGCGTCGGGGTTAATTGACTTGATTTGAGCCGCTGTAATTTCTGCTTTGTTCTTGTCTACGCTTTCTATGGTAGCGCCGATTTGGCGATTGAAGTTTGCCACAGAGAATTCATCAGGATCAGTCAATCGAAATCGACCAATACCCAGACGCGCAAGAGTAAGCGCGTGATAACCACCTACCCCGCCACAACCAACTATTGAGGCCAAAGAACCAAACAATCGTTGCTGTTCTTCTTTCGATATGAGACCAAGATTCCGGCCAAATGCTTCCGAAATACTAAATCGGCTATGTTGAGACATCCGTGCCACCTATTTGAATTAGTGTTTATAGACTAATTTTAGTATCGGCTATACGGAATGTAATTTGAACTCTTACCATATCGACAACATATGAATCTTCCCTACAAGGAATCATAAGTTTGCCAAATCCAGCACTCTTTCCCTGCTCAAAAAGCTCTGATACCACGACTGATTAAATAACCGACTGTGTTGCGATCTACCTGTTTCCAAATCCTTCACGAAATCGTCCACCTTACAATAATAAGGTTTACGGATTCCCCTGAAGTCTACTTCCGGCCCAATCTCAGTTAAATTAAATCCCAACGACCTAGCCACGCGAGCCAAAGGCAACGACTGCATGGCGAACCAGTGTTTTACACCAACATCAACGCTGTATTGATACATCGCTCGTAGCAATCCAAACAAAATCTCCGGCTCTCTTCTGCGAGGCACCACTTTAACTATGTTCGTGTTGTTAGAATCAACGCCTTCCGATCTAAGTTGACTTCGGCGATGGGAGCTCAGAATACATGCACGAGATATTTCAGCACACTGGTCCAGACCGCCATAATACTCCGGAGACTCAACCTCACTATGGGCCCAAATTGGCATTCTCGTCGGCGCATCAAGCACGAGCCGCATTGCAGCAACCCAACTTTCAGTCTTCTTACACCTTACGACAAAATGGGCGGATCTGTAGTCATACCTATCCCATTCCAACTCCTCGTTAAATTTTTCACATCGCTCATATCCTGTTTCTAAACAGTAGACTTTATAACGAATCGAATAATTTAATCTTTTTGATGCAGCGGTGTCGCATAGAAATACTTCATATTGATCGTCGAATAACATAGCCCTTATTTCATACTGGTAAAACGTACAGGAATTATCCTTATTAGGCCCCAAACCCCATTTTTTGAAAATGCAAGGACTAGTCCATCAACAAACAAGGACTCTTAAAACGAAATGCGATGGACAATGTATTTGAAGAAGACACTATGTTTTGATCGTGTTAGGCTAAATTAGTGAGAAAAATGATCAAGATTAGCAATTTATTACGGCGATTAGTGACGCCAATAAAAACTGTCGGCTTTAGCAGACAAGACACCTAGGAAGCCTTGTTTTTTTGTACTAAAAACCTAATCAACTTCTCGCCGTAATCAAGATTACCGGCAAATTTCTTGATTTCAAGCACCCGTCGAACTTCGTATTCCCTCACTCCTGCAGACTTCGCCAGATCTTTTGGCCCAATACGTACAACCTTCGCACCTGGAACCTTCGTGTCGGGCAAAGACTTCTTTAGCAAATCATTTAAGGCATATTCAACTCTGCCGGTCTGTGGCGCGAAGGCCATTACCATTGCCAGATCGTCAGTTCGCCTGATTCGGTCAGCAAACACGGCAAAAAGTTTCTCCACTAAAGGCGAATCAAAATTAATAATTTTCTGAAATACTTTTTTATCAATCCTGATTACCTCTACATGTGTATTGGCAACTGCACTAGCCGATCTACTACTGTCGTCAATTAACGAAAGCTCTCCGAACAATGCGCCTCGAGCAAGCGTTGCCAACGTTAACTCTCGTCCATCATCATCTTTTCGTGCAATAGCCACCCAACCGCTGTCCAGAATATAGGCCTCCCCCCCTAGATCCCCTTCAGAAAAAAGCGTTTCACCCGGTGCAAAAAGCATCCTTTCGAAGTGTTGCGCGAAATTGTCTAGCCAGAACGTGTCAAGATTGCTATCTAAGAGCTGTCCAAACGCCCATTGATAAACATCAGAAAATTTCGTAAACATCGGGACTATATGATTAGTGTATTCTTCAACCCATACCTTTTCAGCAAGCGCTGCGAAGCCTAGATGCTCATACACTTTTGTGGTTTCATGGTTAGAGGTTGCGATCACATGGGTCACGCCCCAGCCTGCGCATACCCCGGTGGCCATTTTCAACAAAGCCTGCAAAACATCTCGTCGACGGCGCCAGTTTGATCGTATCGCCAGCATTCCTGCGCTTGCGAAAATGGAATCACTCCCTGTTTCAAGCCTCCATTCCTTGTGTTTTATTTGGCGCAATTCTAAAAACGGAAAAATCGAGTCAGGGGGCAGGCCAACTTCAGAATCCCGGGTAATGCGAATAGTGCCTACCGGTTCGTTAGAATCATAGGCGATGATGTTGGTTGTACTTGGCAACGCATCATAGCGATCAACAATGCGTTGTGTTGGTAAGGGACTACCGCCAAACTTGCCATCTTCAACGACATATACTTCGTGACGGAGCCAGAATACGTCATCCAGCTCCTTCTCTGAACGAGCAACTTTTAGTATCGTTGCCATAAGTTATAACCTGAGTGATACTCGCGATAATTAGGACGTCTTACTTCGATAGTATCGACAGGTTTTCCTGTAACATTTACATGAAAGTTTCCAGGCTATGGAATTAACGATGAATAGTGGAGCCACCCATATTGATGCAAGACGAAATAAAGGATTTAATTCTCGAACACGCCATCTCTGCACCCTCAGCCGATAATTCCCAGCCGTGGAAATTTCACTGGAATGGAGAAATTTTAGAGATACATATCGACGAAACGCGGAGTGGCGGGCCGTCAGACAAGTCATTTTTACTGAGCGATATGTCGATTGGAGCGCTTATAGAAAACATCTCTCAAACCTCATTTATTTTAGGGTATAAGGACAAGATCACGTTATTCCCTCGAGGGGTAATCGAAGCACCTTTTTACACCGCGCAAATCGAATTTCACAAGGACGATCAAGCCGACATCGACCTCCAGGCCGCTAGAGATCGACTACAGTTCATAAGAGATCGACATACCGACCGAAGCTTTCCCTGGAAAGAGATCCCTGCCGAGACCAAAGAGAGTCTCGCTTCATTGTGCGAGGACATTCCAGGCACGGATATCATTTGGTTAAATCGACAGGAAAAAAAGACTGCCCGCCAGGCTATGTGGCAGGCGGAATCGTTGAGATTCTCTACCAAAGAACTTCACAGTGAGCTGTTTTCGTCCATACGCTTTGACATCGGGTGGAAAAACAGTACGAAAGAGGGTTTGGCCCCTGCTTCGCTGAATGTGGAATGGTTTGCACGCCCGGTATTCAGCGCCTGCAGGCGTTGGAGCCTGATGAGAATGCTTAATTTGATTGGCGCCGCAAAAGGATTTGGATTCCGCTCGGCATATTTGCCAAATCTGTTAAGCCCCGAACTTGTTGCCATCTGCACTAGTGGTGACTCGCGCCAGGCAATAATTTGTGGTGCACGTACAATGCAGCGATTCTGGTTACTCGCGAATAAAAAAGGCCTTTCAATTCAGCCGTTTGCCGCTCCGAGCGTAATTTACCTGGCTAAAGAAATACCTGTTTCCGAAAACAAGTCTTCGAAGATAAAAGAAAAACTTGCTGCACTTAACCCCAATATGAGTATTTTGATTCTGTTGCGGGCTGGTCTTTCATCGACACCCAAGCCTGGTCATACCTCTTTGAGACGGGGTCTTTCCGACTTCTAGGCTGTCGGCAAAATTAACATCAGATATTATTCTTTTATTTCAATGCATTACATCCGTTTGGAAAAATTACGCGTCGATATTTCAAACTTATATTGGGTACACGCTATCTGAAGAGTCGAAATTATTTACAAGATCTACTGGTGATAGATGATTATCTCTGAGAACATACTTCACTCCATATTATTTCCCTTTAATTACATTGAGTTAGCTTACCGCCACGCACTTGGCTCAGTTCCTGCAAACTAAGAGATAGATTGCAAACCAATCGAACAATTTGATTAACAATTGGGAGTTCAAAATGAAAAAACTAGCTACTGTGTTAGCGATCGGAACAGCTCTCGTAGCTGGCTCTGTATCTGCTTCTCCAGTTAACGTTGGTGGTGTTGTTTGGGATCCGGCCAGCCTGGATGACTACTTTGCCACTGACACTATGTATGAATCTGTTGCCATCCCTACTGGCGCTATGAGTACTGGCGTTGCCAATGTTTATGATTTTACTGGATCTAATGAACTTAAAGGTTACGGTAAAATTACAAACATCAATGGTGATACTACTACTTTCTGTCCTGGTTGTGAGCTTACCTATCAATTCGGTGGCCTATACCTGAACCAGTGGATCGACGTTGATGGTGACGGTAGTGTTGACGCCGGTGACCATATTTCCTTTACTGGTGGCTGGGTTAATTTTTACGTTGATTTCACCCCTGACTTCAACAATGTTAGCTCCGCTTCTGCTGGTGACGAAGGTGGCGCAAACAACCTATGGTTGAGCCTTGCAGGCAATACTCAAACTGCTACTTATGGTGCAAACAGCATCAGCGGTACATTGTTTTCAACTATCACTACGGGAACTTTGGGTACCGGAACTGAAGGCGGAAATGGATTCGGTAACTTCGATGTTACTGGCGGTCTAGCCAACGCTAACTTCGACACTGATTCCCAGGTTGGTGGCTCTGATTTCAGATTCACATCATCCTATCAGCCACGTACATGCTCACCTACATGTCCTGAAGGGAATAACCTGTTCGGATCAAACGACATCTATGCCGACTCCATTCCTGAGCCTGGCATGCTTGCGTTGTTTGGCGCTGGTCTGATCGGTCTTGGCGCTACTGCGGTTCGTCGCCGTAAAATTGCTGCCTAGTCCGAGATACACCGAAACTAGAAGGGCTGTACACTATGTACAGCCCTTTTTTTATTGAGAAAATATTTACAAAGGAAAGTTTTCTATGTCGCCATCCAAGATTCGCCTGACTATTGTGCTTTGCTGTCTTTCACTCATATCCAGCGCTTTTGCCGCAGACTCCGACGGCTCATATGCGGTTAAAGGTGCAGGCATTTCTAGCTGTGGAAAATTTGTAAGTGCGGCAAAGAATAAAAAAGATCTCTATTTAGTCTATGGCGGCTGGGTGGAGGGGTATATTACGGCTTCTAACCAACACCTTGACCAAACGTTTGATCTCGCGCCCTGGCAATCGACCCAGTTATTACTGAAGATTATCGAGTCTGTCTGCACTCAAAATACAGAGCAAAACCTTCATCAGGTACTGGCCCGAATAAGCGCCGATATGAGTAGACAACGTATTGCTAAAGGGGGGAAGTTTGTTGATATCGACGGAAAACGAAACTACATATTCCAGGAAGAGGTCATCGAACGAATAAAACAGGCGCTCAAGAACAAAGGATTATATACTGGACCTGTGAATGGGGAATACACCTCAGACCTTCAGAAATCATTAAAACAATTTCAGAAGAACATCAATCAAAATCAAAGTGGCCTTCCGGATCAGGGCACATTACTCAAACTCTTTTCACAATAACAATTACCAGGTTACTTGGCCTTAATCGTTTCAAGTGTATCCAATATGGCCTTGTTATTGGGTGCGAGCTCAGTTGCTTTTTCAGCATAGGACAGAGCTAGTTTGCTATCTGTATCTTTAAGCAGCCACGCCAAATTATTTAGCGCAAGAACATGCTCTCCATTTAATTCAACGGCCTTCTTATAAGCGCCTATAGCTCTATTTTTTTCCCCCATCGCGTCATAAGCCGTCGCAAGTACATATTGCAACTGAGCATCTTCCGGATTCTTACGCTTTGCGTCGTCAAGGACATTCATTGCTTCTGTCTTTTTACCCATAGACCAATATGCTTGTGCCAGCTTCTGCACAACATCAGCATCAATATTTTGCTTTGCAAGCTCTTCATAGATCTCAACCGCTATCTTTGGCTTATTTTCAAACATCGCCAATTGGGCTCGCAATAATCTTTCAGCGACATGATTGGTGGTTCCAGCTTTCTGCAGTTTATCAATCCACTGAGATGCCATCCGGTAATTTTTTTCAGCAAAATAGATATTGACTTTTGCAATCACAGCAGGAACAAAGTTCGGGCCTCTATCTAAAGAACGATCCAGAGCCTTTACTGCCTCAGCCTTATTATTTAGTGCAAAATATGCTGTATACACCAAATAATGCGCTAGTGCGGACTCTTCTTCTAAACGAGCAAGACTTCTATAAGACTCCAAGGCGTTCGTGTACTCTCCAAGCATCATCTGAGCGTTACCCATTTCGGCCAAAACAGCTGAGTTTTTACCCACCTGTCGCTTTATATTTCTAAGCTCGGCCAGAGCCTGAGAAGCCTTTTGCTGTTGTAGATAAATCCTGGCGAGCAGTACCGCTCCGCTAATTTCATCACTGTCTTTCTTTTGAGCCTTTTTGATCATTTCGGCTGCACCATCAAATTTTCGCTGTCTCATTTGAAACTGCGCAAAATCATACAGTGTTGTTACATGATCCGGATTCTCTTTCAAAACTGCTTCAAAATACACTTCGGCTTGCCCAAAATCGCCCTTTTTTACCTCGAGCGCAGCTAGATTCCGCCCTGCTGGCGGATAACCAGGCGTTAATTCAAAGGCACGCAAGAAAGCATCTCGAGCAGCACCCTCATTACCCGACAATAAATGCACCGTACCCTGCATGCTAACCAAAAGTGGACTATTTTTATCCAGCGCTTCAAGGCGCTTTAATTCGTTGATCGCATTCACATAGTTTTTTGCTTTAATATGGGTTTGTACTATTGCGAGATTTGCAGAAATATCATCCGCTCCGTCACTCATTCTGGTAAATTCCGCAATCGCTTGATCATACTCGCCCATTCCCACTAAACTTTGGGCGAGACCACCGCGTATCTTTTTATCTTCGGGAACCTGTTGAAGTGCCTTTCTAAAGTAGGCAACTCCACGTTCAGCGTCTCCCGCACTTAAAGAGGCAGAAGCGATAAGCGCCAATGTTTTGGGTGTAAGCTCTTTTCTTTTTTCCAGTGGCTTCAACGTCTCCACAGCAGCATTAGCCTCGTTTCTGGATAATTGAGTAAATGCAAGCATCTCTCTCGCAATCTGATTACCAGGTACCAAAGACAAAAACCGTTGCAAGTGGTCTTCTGCTTGCTCAAAATTCCCTTCTATTGTATTGATAGCCCCCAGAATCAAAATAGCGCCTTGATGGCCGGAGTCTGCTTTTACAACTTTTTCCGCCAAATCTTTTGACTTGGAATACTCCTTTTTCTGAAACGCTAACACGCTGCGAATTTGATTTAAATCAGACCGATCCGGAAAGCTACGTTTGTGGAATGTATCTCTTAAACTATTTAATAGATTTTCACTCTTTTCAGTACTGTTTTCTTCAAGGTATTGTTCAATCTGCCCCTTTACCGCAACAAAGTAGTAATAGTCCTGTAGGCTAGTCGATAAAGAAGCCGCTTTCTCGTATGAAGCTATTACTTGAGCAGAATCTTTTACGCTTCGATAGACATCCGCCCTAGTAAGCCAGGCTAAAACATCGTTGGCATTCTCTCGGATCGATTCTTCAACGATTTCTATCGCCTCTTCGTTTCTTTTGTTTATTAGCGACACTCTAGCTAATCCTAGATTTGCCCTCGTTTTAACGGCCGAAATATTCGCAGCGCTCTTGTACGCAGCTTCAGCCTGTTTAATATCCTTTAGTTGGAAATATGCGTCGCCCCGTGCAACCAATTTGCCTCCTCGTAACAACTCGGAGTCCCTATCACTAAGCTCCATATAGGCTAGTGCCTCATGTGCGCGCCCCTGCATCAACATTGCGTCACCAAGTCTTGAGACAATCGCTTCAGGACTAACCCCTAGTTCTGCGGCCCTTCGTAGCTCTTTCTCTGCTCCTCCACCCATGCCAATTCGCGTATATATATCACCTAACAAATATCTCGCCTCGGCGCTATTCGGATAGTGAGCCAATGCATTCTTGAGAAAGATAGTGGCCTCACGATAATCGCCCTTATCCGTAGAGACCTTTGCACTTTCAATATATTCTTGTTCTGTCAACACCTTCTCAGCGCAACTGAAAAGCGTTCCCACTAGAAAAGTTAAAACAATTAGCTTAGTAATATTCCCGAAAGAACTGACCATTAATTCAACTCCCTAAGCAATGCCTTCGCTTCTTCCCGCATAGTAAAATCACTGTTTGCGAGCAAGCGATCGACTTCGGCTTTCGCCTGTCTTTTATTTCCCTGTTTAGCCAAACCATATGCCAGGTGGTACTTGATTTCTAAAATATGAGGCGCAATAACGCTCGCTTCCTTCACGATATTGACACCACTGTTCACGTCTCCTGCTTTTATAAGAGACCAACCATATGTATCCATTACAGCTGGATTCTTGGGCGCCAGATCAAATGCCTTTTTACCAAATTCGATTCCACGTTTGTCCGCTTTCTCTGCATAGATCCAGGCCAGATTATTTAACGCGGCAACATTATCAGATTGCATTTTTACAACTTCCTGATAAGTCTTTATAGCGTCGTCATCCCGCCCAGCAGATTGGTATTCAGTTCCTAGAGCCATCAATACGGCCACATTGGGTTCGTTTTTCTTTTGCCAATCCTGCAACACCTTTATAGCGGTTTGTGCATCGCCTGACTCTTTATGTGCTAGTGAGAGTTTCTGAACAATTGCATGGTGAGCTGACTTTATTAACGCTTCGCGATATGGAGTAATTGCATTTTTAAACTGTTTTTTCTTCATTGCTATATCACCGGACAACACCCAGCCTGCGGCGTTTGTTTCATCCATTTTTTGAAGGGATCTGGCTACTCCTAGTGCTTTGTCGAAAGCACCTTGTTTCAAATACAATTCGCCCAGAAGAAGATTAATAGCTAAATTGTCACCAAATAACTTCCCGGACTCTTCCAGCGCCTTTATTGCTGCACTTTCCTGTTTACTGGCAATCAAAGATCTCGCTAGCCCAAGAATGACATTCGCAGAACTCGGAAACTTATCTTTGAGAAAACGATACCGATCAATTGCACTCGTAAATTCCTTGTTCGCCAAATATGCCATCGCCTGGGTTTCAATCAACATTGGATTGCTCGGCATTTTTTCCAATGGCGCTCTTAGCACCTCTAGTGCATTAAGGGGTTCATTCTGCGTAATATAGAATCTTGCCATCGTGGTAACCGCACGAACACTTTCAGGGTTGGCTTTTTGTGCCTCCGACAACCATCGCTCAACACCTTTACTATCCCGTTCAATAGCGGCGATTCTGGCTAACCCCAATAAGGCTTGCTCATTAGTTTTGTCATGCCTGATGGTTTCTTCGTATATAGTTTTTGCTTCTGTGGGTTTGTTTTCGGTAAGTGCAATTCGGGCCAAATTCAGGCGAGCTGGCGAAAACGTATTATCCAGTTTCAACGCCTTTTCAAAATCACTTTTTGATGCCTTGAAATCCTTTTTTCCCATAGAAGCAACGCCACGAAAATTGTATGTGACAGGATCTTTTGGCCTCTTTTTCAACATGGCATTTGCTGCTTTTAATGCCTCGTCGTATTTCTTATTCTTTATGTGTGCAGTGATTAGCATCACGTCCGCCTGCACCACATCTTTGTCCAGACCTGACGCCATTTCTAACGTTGAGACTGCTTGATCGAGATCGCCGCTGACCAGATAACCCAAACCGAGCTGAGTGCGAATACCAGCCTGATCCGGATCAAGTTCTACCGCGGCTTCCAGCAATTGAGTACCACGGATAGAGTTGCCAGAGCGCAGATATGCTGACCCGAGCAAGGTCAGTGTATTGGCATCCGCAGACTCATCTTTTTCCCAACGCGACAAAACTTTAATTGCGTCATCAAAACGCCCCTGTTTCATCAACACCCCGGCATACATTCTAGCTCCCTGGAGATGACCAGGGTTCGCTTTATTGAACCGGGATAAGTAATCAGACGCCTGCTCGAGGTTACCTTTCTGGAATTGGATATTACCCATTAACAATATGCTGGGCATGTGATCGCGAACATTGGCGATAACTTTTTCCAAAGCGGCTTGCGCTTCATCAAGCTTTTTTTCCGCAAAGAAGACAAATGCGCTAAAATAATTTGCCATTGGATGAGAGGGCATGCGCTTAAGCACATCATCAATCAAGGCTCTTGCCTCGGTTGGTTTATTCTTTGCGATGTATATTGAAATGAGCCCGAGCTTAACGTTCATATTTTCGGGCTTGTACTTCAAAGCTTCTTTGTATGACTTCTCTGCCGATTCCAAATCCTTATCCAGACGCGCTAACTCTGCCTTTAGCGACAAAGCGGGAACAAACGTCTTGTCTGCATTAATCGCTTTTTCAATATAGGATTTCGCACTCGCCACTTCTCGATTGCTCAGTGCGATTCGCGCCATACCAACAAGCGCTCCGGCGGTTGTCGGATCTACTTCAAGTGCCGTCTTATATTGTTTTTCCGCCTTATCGAACTGACCTAACACCATGTGCGCATCACCACGACGATAAAGAACACGGCCTCGCACATCTGCGGGTAATTGCTGATCGTCCTTTATTTCATCCAGGAGATCATTGGCACGTCCTTGAGACAGATAGGTTTCCGCAAGGGGATCGAGCCAGTCAACGTCTGCGGCACCCAAACTGCGAGCGCGGCGCAGTTCTTTTTCTGCCGATGGCGTATCGCCGACTTCCAAATAGACTTTACCCAGTAACAATCTTGCTTTATGACTATCCGGATTTTTCTGTAGCGCGTTTTTCAAATGGATAATCGCTGCGCGATATTCTTTCGCTTCGAATTTCTGTTCTGCGTCACTGATAAATTGGCTTACGTCTGTTGCCGCCGTTGCCGCATAAGAAATTCCTAAAAAACTCCAGACAAAAACTAGCAATATATTTCTAAATAATGTCATATTTGACTACACACTCTTGGCTATCGCTCGAACGAGCGGTCTACACTTCGATGCCCAATTTCTTTATCAAATCATAAAGCGTTGGTCTACTGACGCCCAACAGTTCCGCCGCCTGGGCGATATTATTGTTGACGTGACTCAATGCACGCAAAACGGCCTTTCGTTCTGCGTCCTCGCGAACTTCACGTAAATTAAACGGCATAGTCGCTTGTCCAACTTCATCAAGCTCCAATTCTTCAGCATGAATTTGGCTGCCGTCAGCCATGATGACTGCTCGTTTGAGTTTGTTCTCCAGTTCCCGCACATTCCCTGGCCATGAATAGTTTTCCAATGCCACCAACGCATCTTTTGCAAACCCTTTTATTTTACGATTGTGTTCTTTTGCGAAACGATCAAGAAATGCCCGCGCCAGTAACACTACATCACCCTCCCTCTCACGCATGGGAGGTATTGTGACCGTTATTTCACTCAGACGATAATAGAGATCTTCTCTAAACTCACCTGACTTAATCATGTCTGCAATGTTGCGATGGGTTGCACATACCACCCGCACGTTCACAGGAATTTCCTGGCGCCCACCGACACGCTCGATCACCCGTTCCTGCAAAAAGCGCAGTAATTTCGCCTGTAACGGCATGGGCAAGTCACCTATCTCATCAAGAAACAAGGTGCCCTCATGGGCGTATTCGATTTTTCCGGGCGTTTGTTTGGCCGCGCCGGTAAAAGCCCCTTTTTCATACCCGAACAATTCACTTTCGAGTAAATTTTCCGGGATAGCTGCGCAATTAATGGCGACGAAGCGTTGCGATCTACGGGGACTCAAGTCATGCACGGCTCGGGCGAGCACTTCTTTCCCTGTCCCGCTCTCGCCGAGCAATAAGGTTGTTACATCAGTAGGCGACACTCGCTCAATTGTGCGTACAATCTTCAACATTTGCGGGCTATTGGCAATCAAACCATCCAGTGGAGAATGGCCTGACTCTATAAGTCGCTTATTTTCCAGCTCCAATTCACGCACGCGAAAAGCGCGATTAACAATGAGGCCAAGAACTTCTGCTTCGATGGGTTTCAAATAGAAATCATAGGCACCTATTCCAATAGCACGCACGGCGCTATCGCGGTCATCGTTTCCGGTTACGACTATGACCTTGGTATCTGGCAATAAGGAAAGAATTTGTTCGAGAGTAGCAAGTCCTTCACTCGTCCCGCCCGGATCAGGCGGGAGCCCCATATCCAGAGTGACTACCTGGGGCATATGGCGTCGCAAAGCGCTAATTGCCTCCTCACGATCACCGGCAATTACGGTGTCATAGTCGTCAAAACACCACCGGAGCTGGCTCTGAATCCCCGGGTCGTCTTCTACGATGAGCAGCGTACCGCGTTTGCTCAAATCTGGACTCCTTGCATAAATTCTACGTCTGACATGAACTATTCTATCTGGGAAGGCATCACGACTTAATGCCACTCGTGGACCAAACACAATAACATGTTTTTGCCAGTAATTTTACCGTCTTATGCCAATGGAAGCTCTAACCTAAAGGTTGTACCCTCACCCAGGGTACTGCGAACGCTTACGCTCCCCCCCATATCCTCAATAAATTGACGAACTTCATGGGCGCCTATCCCCATCCCCGTCAGCCCTTTCGTGCTGTCAAACGGTTTGAATAGCCGGTTACGAATAAAATTTTCATCCATTCCGCTTCCAGTGTCTGTTACACAAATCACTGCATTTCCACTTTCTCTGGCTATTGAAACCGTTATTTTTCCATTGGGTGGGGTTGCATCCTGGGCATTCTGTACGAGGTGACCAATATTCGATACCAACCTGTCTTTATCCGCGATGACAAATAATTCCTCAACGCCTCCGTTAAGTTCGGGCACGGGGCGTGATGTCGCCTTGTCTTTTACTACGGTAGACAATATCTCGCTTAACGGAACTCGCTCAGCCTTTTCCGAAGACAGGGTGCCAGTCTTCAGTTGAGCCAACAAGCGATTCATGCGCGCGACGGCATTCTCAACGGTGTTAATCGCGTCATCAACGAAAGCAGGATTATGTTTATGCTTCTCCGCGTTTTTCACCACCAGACCCAACTGCGACATTAAATTCTTTAAATCGTGCATAACATAGGCAGAAAGACGATTAAATGCTTCAAACTGCCGCGATTCCGCCAGGGCCAGGGCGGAACGCGCCTGCGCGAGATGAATCGCCACCTGCCGACCAGCGGTTTTGAGTAAATCAATATCTTCCCAGTTAAACTGTCTAGGTGCTCTTGGGTTAGCGAGAATAATGAATCCGTATAATTGGGTTTGCAACATTAGTGGCACTACCAGCCAGGCGCTATCCTGATCCTTCAGCCATTGAGGCAATTGCAGGTCAGCATATAGTACTGAGCCATCCCGATACTCGTGTAGATTGATGACCCACTGCCATTGCTCGAGGAATCTTGGCAAAGATGCATCCGCCGCTTCCGACATGCCGTTTAGATCCGACATACTCATGTGAGCAACAGCTTCATAGCCCCGATTTTTCTGATTTATCCACAACACGCCGCCAGGACTGTCGACCATATCGGCCAGTGCAACAATCGCTTTTTCTTCCAGACGCTCTACCTTGTGCTCTGACGAGAGCTGTCGGATCAGACGCAACCACTCCTCACGATAGTCATATCGGTAATTAAGGAAATGTTTGTCGATAAAAACTCTTAGTCGTCCCCGCATCCCGCCGGAAGACACCACAGCCAACAGCACCATTAACGCGCCAAACACGAAGGCATTGCGGATGATCGTACCCCAGTCACCACCATATTCTCTTAGGTAATACCCGCCACCCGCGACGATAAGTAAATACACGCCCGCCGCCAACACCGCTGAAGAATAGAATATAACCTGACGTGACACGGTGATGCTTAGCGTGGCATCGGGGAATCGCCGAATACCCAAACCCAACAGAACCATGGCAAATACAGACACCACCCCCCTCGAACTCCAGTTGTCAATGTCTACACGTTGAAACAACAGGGCTTCGCTATAGAGATAAAAATCATGTATGTAAACTGCGCCAAATCCGATACAGAGAAACTTGAATGCCCAACGTTGCTCACGACTACTGCGAAAAACCTGCTCAACCAGGATCAGACCTAACAGAGCAAGAACTAAATGACCGATAATCCGAACTTCGAAACCAAGCCAAGAACCCATATTCGTATTGCCGCTCGCCACAAACAACAGTAGCGCCAGCAACAACAGCGGAATCACATAGGAAATTCGTTCAAGTACGGCGTACCACGTACCACGACTCTGGGATAGGGTTCTTATCAACTTCAATAACAGGTAGGACCACAAAAGATTCCTGATAATCTCCAGGCTCACCGCCCAGATATTCGATGCAAACGAATGATATGCGGAATGCGCGCTGGCGATTGCCCATAAAAGCCCCGCCAGCATGGCCACCGCAAGTTCGATACTGGCGGTGCGCTGCCTCCACATCGTCAATAGCAGAACAAAAATAGTCAGAAAGCTCAGGCCAGCGAGACCATAACTGATCACGCCTATGCTAAACATTGTGTTCGCCCCTGACTAGCGGGCACCTTTGCCCCATAGGATTACCTCTGCGGTCTGAAACAACACCGTCAGATCGAGAAAAATGCTGTAATTTTTTACATAATACAGATCAAATTGCAGTTTCTCGACGGTGTCTTTTTCTGTCGAACCATAGGGATAACATATTTGCGCCCAGCCAGTAACTCCGGGTTTGACACGATGTCTTTCTGAATAATGCGGAATCGAACGAGAAAATTCTTCAACAAATTGCGGTCGCTCCGGACGAGGTCCAACGAAACTCATATCACCACTTAACACATTGAATAGTTGCGGCAATTCATCGATACGTGTCTTACGAATAAATCTACCAATTCGAGTCACTCGATCGTCATTTTTCTGCGCAAACTGGGCGCCATGCTTCTCCGCGTCAACCCGCATTGAACGAAATTTATATACCTGAAAGAGGCGCCAATTTCTGCCCACTCGCACCTGTTTATAAAAAACCGGCCCCCTATCTTCCAGCTTTACCAAGACGGCCGTTATCAGCATGATCGGAAGTACGGGTATAAGTAGCGCTACGCTGGCTACAAGGTCAAAAACGCGCTTAACAAAGTCTCGCATGAATCCATGGGTAAAACCGTCAGAAAAAATCATCCAGCTCGGATTAAGAATTTCGAGCAAAACCCTGCCAGCCTGACGCTCAAAAAAAGTTTGCAACTCGACTACTTCGATACCGGACAACTTGCAATCCAACAATTCATCTACCGGGAAATGTTTTCTTCTATCTGTTATTGCAACAACCAGCTCATCAATATCATGCTCCTTGCAATAATCGACAAGTGCCGTTTCCGGCTTAACAATCAGACTATCAGGGATCTGCTGGCTCTCTTCCGGCAACGAAACATAACCGACAATGTGAAAACCTCTTCGATCGGTTTTGCGCTTTAATCTTTTCTCTATAATGCTCGCCTTACTGCCTGCACCAAGAATCAAAATGCGTTTTTGCCAACTTTCGCGATGAACCAGCTTGATGAACAACAAACGGCTCACCACTACCAGCACTACAGTGACAGCCGCCGACCAGGCAAACGCACCACGCCCGAGAAACAACTCAGGAAAAATATAGAATAACAAGCCCATCAGAGCGAAGGCGCTGGCCAGTGCCGCAAGCAGGCGAAAAAACATACCTCGCAGACCATCGCGCATGTGTCGCTGGTACAAACCCATCGCGGTAAAGCATGAGAATACGACGAGTGCAAATACCAACGCCCTAGGCCAAATGACGGCGACATCTTCGATATTGCTAATCGTTCCAAAACGAAACAATAAGCCTAAGTAAACAGCCAAGGCAGCGCCAATGACTTCAGATAGACTGAGCCAGATGAGAGATTTGGGGATGTAGTGCTTGAAAATTCGAATCATTTGAGAGAAATGCCGCTACCGTTTCCTTTACTGGATGGGCCCGGGGAGTCTGCCAGCCCAAGCCGAAGAATTCCATAACCCAAATGGGTTAATAAGCTTTCAACGTACTATTTGTAAAGGCCAATTACAACTTATCTTGAAAAAAAAGGAAGTGAAGAAAATTACACAATTTGTCCATATCGCCGGACAGAGTCTAACTAAGGGAATTTGCGGTCATCTATAAGTGTTGATCCATATTATGTGCCTTGATACCCCAGGCGAATAGCGAGAATATCTTATCGTTGGTTTTGCGTAGACGCGACACCATGCGCGCCGTCAAGGCCTTGATAAATCTAAAACCCAGCTGCGGATACTGCTCGAGAAATTCCATTAAGCGATCTCCATCAATCACTACGAGATCGGCATCGCTGATCGCCATGACAGAGGTTGACCGAGGCTCGTCATCAAATAGCACCAACTCGCCGAAAATTTCACCCGCATTCAGGTCGCATACACCCGGATTGAGCTGTCGCTGTCCTTCTAACTCCACCCGTCCCACAACTCTCACTGCGCCTTTTTCAAGCCAATACAGCGATCGACTCTCAGTCCCCTGACGTATAATTTCCGTACCCGTCGGCACATGGTCACGACGCCAATTTACACCCTCAGGAAAATCAGGGTTAGATATTATTTCGGCGATCAATTCATCCAGGTTCATGTAATTAGCCTCAAAATGTAACGCTTTTGTACTATATCGTGTCGCTGCGACAAAAAATTGAGCCCAACTCAGTGACTTTCCGCATGTTTATCCCGCCCAAGTTTGTTAAAATTCCGCACAAATTCTGTCACTGAAGAGAATATAGGCTCTCATGAACGTAACAATATTTGGTAGTGGATATGTCGGTCTTGTCACAGGGGCCTGTCTCGCCGAAGTTGGTAATGATGTGATATGTATCGATGTTGACGAAGAAAAAATAGCGCGCCTGCAAAAAGGCGATATCCCTATCTTTGAGCCAGGTCTCGAAACCATGGTTATACGTAATGCCGAGGCGGGTAGATTACGTTTCACCGCCGATGTAAAAATGGCTGTTGACCACGGATTATTCCAGTTTATTGCAGTGGGCACTCCGCCAGATGAAGACGGCTCTGCCGATTTACAATATGTGGTCGCTGTCGCACGCAGTATCGCCGAAAACATGCAAGACTATCGCGTGGTCATCGACAAATCGACAGTCCCTGTCGGTACGGCGGACAAAGTCAAAGCGGAGATGTTGGCCGTCTTGCAAAAACGCGGTGCAGATCTGGAATTCGATGTGGTATCCAATCCCGAATTCCTCAAAGAGGGCGCAGCGATTGATGACTTCATGAAACCCGACCGAATCGTAGTGGGTACGGATAATCCCCGTACCGGTGAACTGTTGCGCGCGCTGTACGCACCTTTCAATCGCAATCACGAACGCGTCATCCTGATGGATATCCGTTCTGCGGAACTGACCAAATATGCAGCCAATGCCATGTTGGCGACCAAGATCAGCTTCATGAACGAATTGTCCAACCTGGCCGAGTTGCTCGGTGCCGATATAGAACACGTACGACTTGGCATCGGATCTGATCCACGTATCGGCTACCATTTTATCTATCCAGGCGCCGGCTATGGCGGATCATGTTTCCCCAAAGATGTTCAGGCGCTGGAAAGAACCGCTGCGGGCGTAGGCTATAATGCGGAACTACTGGTTTCCGTAGAGTCTGTGAACAAGCGTCAGAAAGATAAATTGTTCACCATGATTAGCAAACACTTCAAGGGTGAACTGGAAGGAAAGACTATCGCACTTTGGGGACTTTCTTTCAAACCGAACACTGACGATATGCGCGAAGCACCAAGCCGGTCCCTGATGGAAGCATTGTGGAAGGCAGGTGCTCGAGTGCAAGCCCATGACCCCGAGGCAATGGAAGAAACACAACGCATATATGGTGATAGAGTAGAGCTGAAACTTTGCGATACCATGTATGAATCATTAGAGGGTGCCGACGCGCTCGTGGTAATCACAGAGTGGAAACCTTTCAGAAGCCCGGATTTTCAGCGTATCAGAAAAGCGCTTAAGAACCCGGTGATTTTCGATGGCCGTAACATCTACGATCCTAAACAGCTCGAAAACATAGATATAACCTATTACGGCATAGGACGTGGCGCAAGTATTAAAAATAAATAAAAGCAGAATAGAACACAGACAAAGGACGAAATATGATGACATTAGACAGCACCAAACTGGCCATCGTCGGACTCGGCTACGTCGGCTTGCCGCTAGCGGTTGAGTTCGGCAAGAAAATGCAAACCGTGGGCTTCGATATCAACAAGGCCCGAGTTGCCGAACTAAAAAATGGCCGTGACAACACACTTGAAGTAGAACCTGAATTACTCAAACAGGCCACCAAGCTTCAGTATACAGACCAGGTCAGCGACATTGCCAACTGCAATGTCTTCGTTGTCACGGTACCAACACCAATTGATGAATTTAAAAGTCCCGACTTAACGCCGCTGGAAAAGGCGTCTGAGATGCTGGGAAAAATCATCAAAAAAGGCGATATCGTTATTTATGAATCGACGGTATACCCAGGCGCAACCGAAGAAGTGTGCATCCCTATCATCGAAGCCCAGTCAGGCCTGAAATACAATACCGACTTTTACGCAGGCTATAGCCCGGAACGCATCAATCCCGGTGACAAAGAGCACCGCGTTACCAATATTCTAAAAGTGACATCCGGCTCTACACCGGAAATTGCCGACTATGTCGACAAACTGTATCGCAGCATCATTACTGCTGGCACTCACAAGGCCAGCAGTATCCGCGTTGCGGAAGCTGCAAAAGTCATCGAAAACACTCAGCGTGATGTCAATATCGCACTCATTAATGAGCTGGCGCTCATATTTAACAAAATGGGTATCGATACCCTGGAAGTGCTGGAAGCCGCCGGCACCAAGTGGAACTTCCTGCCATTCCGTCCAGGCCTGGTCGGCGGACACTGCATCGGCGTCGACCCTTATTATCTGACACACAAGGCAACGGCTATCGGCTATCACCCTGAGGTCATATTGTCCGGTCGTCGCATCAACGATGGCATGGGGCAATATATTACCGATACCGTCGTAAAGATGATGATCCGCAAGCAATTGCCTGTGGCTGGCAGCAAAATACTGATTATGGGTCTGACCTTTAAAGAAAACTGCCCTGATCTGCGTAATACCCGTGTCGTTGACATTATCAAGGCGTTTGGGGAATACCATGCGCAAGTCGACGTCTATGATCCCTGGGTCAGTGCTGAAGAAGCACAGCACGAATACAACATCACGCCGATACAGAAACTCGAAACCGGTGCGTACGACGCTGTTGTACTTGCAGTCGCTCATCAACAGTTTCTTGCGATGGGTGCGGAAGCCATCCGCGCACTCGGTAAGAACAATGCGATACTGTTTGATGTTAAATCCATACTACCGAAAGACAAGGTAGACGCACGTTTATAAGGCTAAATAATGAAAGTTTTAATTACTGGTACCGCTGGATTCATCGGCAACGAGCTCGCGCGCAGATTACTCGATCGTGGTGACGAAGTGATTGGAGTGGATAATCTCAACGATTACTACGACGTCAATCTCAAAAAGGCGCGCCTGGCACGCATTGCTGATCACCCTGGTTTTACCGATTGCCGCGTCAGTATCGAAGATCGCGCCGCTATCGAGGAAGTGTTTAAAAAACACAAACCCAATCGGGTAGTAAACCTTGCAGCGCAAGCTGGAGTACGTTATTCCCTGGAGAATCCTCACGCCTACGTCGACTCCAATATCGTTGGATTCGTCAATTTACTCGAAGGCTGTCGACACAACGACGTCGAGCACCTGGTGTACGCATCCAGTAGTTCGGTATATGGCTCAAACACCAATATGCCTTTCTCTGTACACGACAATGTTGATCACCCCGTCAGTCTTTACGCCGCGAGCAAAAAAAGCAACGAACTCATGGCCCATACTTACAGTCATCTGTATCGATTGCCAACAACCGGCCTACGCTTTTTCACGGTATATGGCCCCTGGGGTCGTCCAGACATGTCGCTATTCCTGTTTACCAAGGCCATACTCGAAGGACGCCCCATAGATGTTTTCAATCACGGTAAACACCGCCGCGACTTTACCTATATTGATGACATCGTCGAAGGCGTTATTCGCACACTGGACAAGATCGCCACTCCCAATCCGGACTGGAATAGTGACAATCCCGACACGGCAACCAGTAATGCGCCCTACCGCGTCTACAATATTGGCAATAATCAGCCGGTGGAATTGATGTACTTCATCGAAACCCTTGAGAAATGTTTAGGAAAAGAAGCCAAGAAAAATTTCCTGCCACTGCAGGCAGGTGATGTTCCCGCAACCTATGCCAATGTGGAAGCACTCACCAAAGATGTAGGGTTTAAACCTGACATGTCTATCGAGGAAGGAATTTCACGCTTTGTAAAATGGTATAGAGAATTCTATAAGGTGTGAGCTTAGGCGCGAAGGCAGCGGAAAATCTGCCTTCGCGCGTACATTGTTCAACTTATTTGATTTTGCGTTCGAAGTAATAGGCTAAGGTAACCAATCCATCATAGGTCTGGTCCCAATCGGAACCGGCATCTTTTTCGTCCCAACGACGTACACGGCCTTGGCCACCATCAACCTGACCATCAACAGTTTCATCCACCCAGCGAGCGACGTCTACTGATACATTGTATGCCACGACAACATTCGCTGGCTTTCCATTTGGCACGCCATGTCCCACCTGGAAATGCCCATTTTGACGATGCTGGCTCAATTTAAAATTTGTTGTTTCCGCATCCACAATACCCATCTGGCGCAAGGCATCGAACGTCGCAGTTATAGATTCTTCGGCGCTGTTTCGACAACTCGCAGGCAATTGGCTATTGGCAATAATGCGTACACTTTCAGGGTTGCTGACACGATCCGGATGATAACTGATAACACCGTTACCATCGCAGTCACCGGGCCATACATGACGGATTTCCCTGTGCGCCCAGAGATGGCTTTCCAGTTGGGTTAAATCCTTATAAAAATTTTCTTTCTCCAGGTTCCCAACGTAGTCTACGCCTTGCACAGCCACGCCAAACGCAATGCCAGAACTCACCACCAGGCCAGCCAGATTTACTAACGTAAAACCACCTTGTTTCTGGACATTCCACTTATTACCCATTTTTAGTTTCACCTTACACCCTTTCAGATCGAATTGTTGTCGACACTGAACTCTTCATCGGATAACAGAATATTACAATTACCCTCTTTACAGTGGTTTTGTGAAAGATTTCACACCCTTACAGGCGTCAATATTGGAATTTGACGGGTTCGTCACACATTGAGGAGATCAGATAAAGTGTCTGAAATAGAATACAAAAAGAACCAGTAGGGAGTTTTCTGCCCGCCGAGGCTGGTAAAGTTAGCTTGGGAGTACAACCCCAAGTCGCTGGGCGACAGCCTCATAGGCCTCTACCACGCCGCCGAGTCCCTGACGAAAACGATCCTTGTCCATTTTCTCCCGTGTATTGGCATCCCATAGCCGACACCCATCTGGAGAAAATTCGTCACCTAGCATCAACTTGCCTTTGAATCGACCGAATTCCAGCTTGTAATCCACCAGCATCAGTCCAGCATCCGCGAACAGTTTTTTCAGCACGGTATTCACTTCAAAAGTCAGGCGTTTCATCTCTGCTACTTCGGCCTCAGTGGCCCAACCAAATGCAAAGATGTGATAGTCGTTAATCATTGGGTCATGGAGTGCATCATTCTTGAGGAAAAACTCAAAAACCGGTGGATCAAGATCTATACCCTCTTTCACACCCAGTCGACGAACCAGACTTCCAGCAGCAGTATTGCGTACCACGCACTCGACTGGAATCATTTCCAAACGTTTTACCAGCGACTCCTGGTCTGATAGCAATTGAATCTGGTGTGTTGGGATACCGGCCTTGGCAAGCTTATCCATGATGAACGCATTGAAGTGGTTGTTGACCATTCCTTTACGATCGAGCTGCGCGATTTTTTCACCATCAAATGCGGAAGTATCATTGCGGTATTCGAGTATTAGCGCATCGGGGTCATCACTTTCGTAGACGGATTTCGCTTTACCTTTATACAGCTCTTTACCTTTAGTGACTTTCATAGGATTTATCTCAGATTGTCTTTCAGGCGTATCAACATATTCTTGGCTTCCTCGGTCAGATCAGGACGGCCTTCACCATCTTCTAACCAGACCAGCGTCTTTTGCTCACTCAGCTCTTTGAAACGCACAGTGACATTTTCCCGTTTGTTAAATAACGCCCCGGCGATAGAGATATCGGCTTCTTCACTCAAGCGCACCACCAACTTGCCTGCGTCCTTGTTACGATCTGCCTGCAAATGCCCCATGCGATCTACTGCTGACGCGACTAACTGCCAGGCGCGACCAAAACCGGTATGAATCTCCAGCGCAGGTGGCTGGTTGTCCAGTTTGAGCACAGAATCCGGGCTCTCACGCTTGGCCTGATTGATCATCTGTTGCTTGAGGCGCGGCTCAACGCTGAAATAATCCAGCATCAAACCCATAACCTCAATTTCGAGCTCTTCGTCAGAAAACCGCGTGCCCCACACCTGATGCATCGAGCCCGCAGCAAAATTCAGTTGACTACCCCTATGCGCGACAAAAATCAGCGTTTTTTCTGGACCATCTGGTTCGATCCTTACACGATACCTGTCTCTGAAAAAATCACTGCCAGGTAATTTTATCCAGTCGGTTTCCATGATACCCAAACGGGTATTCTGCCAGTCCAGGGGGATACCGTTGTGTATAAAGAAATCGCGCACATGTTCCCACACAATATCGCTTTTGCTGCCTATTTCGATCCAGCGAAGCCGGCCGTCACGATGCAATTCAACCTTACCGCCATGCGACAAGGTCAGTTTTTCCTCCAGCAACTTACCAATTTGCGGAATCTTGAATCCTTCTTCATAACCAGGCTGAGTTAAATCAGGTGGAATTTCAAGTATGGGTATGCTGGGACTACGTTTATAAAATCCCGTATCCTGCGTCGCGCATGCCGTAAGAATGGTCGCAAGCGCGAACAAAGCCAATTTCGTCATCAGATGATTGCTCACGACCTAGAGCGCTCCTGCTTGCCGCATCGCTTCACGCACGGCCTCTCTGTGTTGCTCTGACAAGACTGTCATTGGTAGCCGAATTCCAGGTGGTATTCGACCCATTTCGCACAATGCCCACTTTACGGGTATAGGATTGGATTCCAGAAACAACTTCTTGTGCAGTCCCATCAACCCCTGATTGATTTCCCTGGCAGACGTGATATCGCCAGACAAGACTGCCTCACACATTTGATGCATGCGCGCCGGCGCGACATTCGCCGTAACGGAGATCACGCCATGACCGCCAGCGGCCATGACATCTAGGGACAAATCGTCGTCTCCACTGAGTACGAGAAATGACGGTCCACAAGCACTGATCAAAGCTTCAACACGCTCAAGACTGCCAGAGGCTTCTTTAATACCGATAATATTGGTAATTTTAGCCAGACGGGCTACCGTCTCGGGCTTCATATCGACGGCAGTACGCCCAGGAACATTGTAAAGAATCTGTGGAATATCAACAGCTTCGGCAATCGCCTTATAGTGTTCATAGAGCCCTTGCTGGGTTGGCTTATTGTAGTATGGAGTAACAAGCAGACAGGCGTCGGCGCCAGCTTCCTTGGCGCAACGGGTCAGATCAATAGCTTCTGTTGTGGAATTTGCGCCCGTACCAGCGATGACTGGAATTTTCCCGGCAGCGCGTTGTACAACACGACGGATAACCTCGCAGTGTTCTTCTTCGTCCAGGGTCGCTGATTCACCAGTAGTGCCAACAGCGACAATAGCATCAGTGCCCGACTCGACATGCCAGTCCACCAACGCGTCCAGAGCGGCAAAATCCAACTCCCCGTTTTCCGCCATTGGAGTAACCAGAGCGACGATACTGCCTCGAAACATGCCGATCTCCACGTAAAAATGAAATGCGAATGGTACTTAGCCCATGGGTTAATAGCAAGGGACAAGCCTTAAATTTGCAGGGCGTGATATCATGCCCTTGAACTTGTGAATATGACCCAACCAGTCGCCAATCGTTCAAGGAGTCAGGATGAGCACAGTCGAACTCAACAAAAAGGTACCGAACTTCGAACTTCCCGCCACCGGCGAACAAACCATAAAACTTAGTCAGCTCAAGGGTAAAAAAGTTGTCATCTATTTTTACCCCAAAGACAGCACTCCTGGTTGCACAACTGAAGGTCAAAACTTTCGCGACAACCACTCAAAATTCAAGCGTGCCGGTGCAGTAATACTTGGCGTTTCCCGAGACAGTATAAAGTCACACGAAAATTTTAAATCCAAACAGGAATTCCCGTTTGAATTATTATCCGACAAAGAAGAAACCCTGTGTCGGCTTTTTGATGTCATCAAGGAAAAAAACATGTACGGCAAAAAGGTGATGGGCATAGAACGCAGCACCTTTCTGATCGACGAGAAAGGCGTTTTACGGCATGAATGGCGCAAGGTGAAGGTACCTGGTCACGTTGATGAGGTATTGGCTGCAGTTAAGTCTTTATAGGAGTCACCAGAATGAATGAAGAAAACAAGTTATTCGTACTCGACACCAACGTATTGATGCATGATCCCAGCTGTCTGTTTCGTTTCCAGGAACACGATATCTTTCTTCCCATGGTTGTCCTCGAAGAGCTGGACAAAAATAAGCGTGGGCATTCGGAGGTCGCGCGCAATGCACGCCAGGCCAGCCGATTTCTCGAAGAGGTCATTGGCTTTTCTTCCCGCGAAGAGATCGAAAATGGCCTCAAACTACCCGAACCCAAGAACACAGATTACAAAAGCGGTCGACTGTTTCTGCAGACTCGCGAATTAACCTATGAGCTCCCTCAAGGTATCCCTGGCAATGTCCCGGACAACAACATATTGGGGATATCGATCGCGCTGCAGGACCAGCACAGTGAAAAACACATCATACTGGTCACCAAGGATATCAATCTTCGAATCAAGGCCGCTGCACTAGGGGTCCGAGCCGAAGACTACAGCACCGACCAGGTCATTGATGACATCAATATTCTGTATAGTGGCGCCTGCAAACTCGAAAAAGATTTCTGGGATACTCACGGCGACAATATCGAATCATGGAAGGAAAGTCACAGCAGTTTTTATCGCGTTTCTGGCAAAGACATCCAGCAGTGGTATCCGAACCAGTTTATTTATTCTGAGGATGAAGAATTCCAAGCCATTGTACGTGAAACGCAAGACACCACGGCCAAGCTTCAAACGCTTACCGACTTTGCCAGCACCACTCACAATGTCTGGGGAATCCATGCACGCAATCGTGAACAGAATTTTGCGCTGAACGTATTAATGGACCCGTCTATCGATTTTGTTTCATTGCTTGGGCAAGCGGGTACCGGTAAAACATTGCTGACCTTGGCAGCCGGTCTGGTACAGACCCTGGATATGAAACGTTACCAGGAAATCATCATGACCCGCGTAACCGTCCCGGTTGGTGAGGACATTGGTTTTTTACCTGGTACGGAAGAGGAAAAAATGACGCCGTGGATGGGCGCACTCATGGACAATCTCGAAGTCTTGACCTCGCCACCTGACGCCGGGGAATGGGAACGCGCCGCCACCAGCGATCTGCTTCAAAAACGCATCAAGATTCGTTCATTGAACTTTATGCGTGGACGAACGTTCCTGAACCGCTACGTGATTATCGACGAGGCGCAAAACCTGACGTCGAAACAAATGAAAACGCTGATTACTCGCGCCGGTCCCGGCACCAAAATCGTTTGTCTCGGCAATGTTGCGCAGATCGATACGCCATATCTTACCGAAACCACGTCAGGCTTAACCTATGTGGTCGATCGCTTCAAGAACTGGGAGCACAGTGCGCACATTACCCTGCAACGCGGCGAACGCTCGCGCCTCGCAGATTACGCATCAGCGGTACTGTAGGTAGGCATTATTCAAACGAACACTTAGGTCGCTGCGGACTCTTTGTTCTCGTCCTGATTCTTGGGCCAGGCATTGAGTACCGCTTTGACCAGTGTGGCCAAAGGTATCGCAAAGAAAATACCCCAAAAACCCCAGACGCCGCCAAAGAAAATTATCGCGACGATAATCGCAACCGGGTGTAGATTCACCGCTTCAGAAAATAAGAGCGGTACTAACACATTTCCGTCCAGTGCCTGGACTATGCCGTAGGCAATAATCAGATAGAAAAACTCTGGCGTCCAGCCCCATTGAAAAAACGCCACTAAGGCAACCGGAATCGTTACCACCGTTGCGCCCACAAACGGCACCAACACAGACAAGCCGACAAGCAAGCCGAGCAGCACCGAGTAGTTCATACCCATCAACGCAAAAACCAGATAGGTAACAAAACCAACGATGATAATTTCGACTATTTTTCCTCGAATATAGTTACCGATTTGTTCGTCCATTTCCCGCCACACCTGGGTAACCAGACCACGATCCCGTGGCAAATAGCGAGTCGACCACAATACGATTTGATACTTATCTTTGAGAAAAAAGAACACCAGCAACACGATCAGAATCAAATACACCATCCACGTAATCACGCCACGCAAGGATGCCAGGGAATACGACAGAACTGCCTGGCTTACCTTCGCAACTTCGGCGGCGATACTTTTCATGATGTCGCGAACCTGTTCCTCAGATATCAAATGCGGAAACTGCTCGGGCAACTGTAACAGCGCCTTTTGCGTGCTCGATATCATCTTAGGCAACTCTTCGATAAATTGTACGATCTGCTCAACTAACAGCGGTACCAATCCAACAATGCCTACGACTAAACAGACGAGAAACAGCGCGAATACGATGGGCATGGCAAACTTACGTTTAATTTTGCGCCGTGTAAGCTGCCAAACGAGGGCCTCCAATAGATAGGCAATCACGATAGCGATCAACAAGGGTAATAGAATTTCTCCCATATAGATCACAATCGCGAACATGGAGACGAGTATCAGCGCAAGTATGACGGCCTGCGGGTTCGAAAAATGCCGGTAGTACCAGGTCTTGAGCATATCAATCATGACTGGCCTTCCTTTAATCGCTGATAGTGCTTCTTAAATACAAGTTCGAGTTCCTCAATGACTTCTGTCCTACCGCGTCCCTGCATCACATGCTGGGTGACTAACACCGATGTTTCATTCAACATTTTCGATTTATCCAGCATAGGATAGGACTGTGACAAACGCTTAAGCGCCCCTACCACCGTCTCGCCTTCTTTCGCTGAAATTACATTCGGCTCCGATACTGGCAAAGATGTTGCCGCGTGCCTGCCTTGCAGGAACAACCCAAAGTCGAGCAAGGAATTACGGCCCTGCCCATCCAGCTGACGAAAGATTTCGAGCAATTGTTTTTCGGTTTTATTCACTAGGATTCAACATTGATTCGAAATACGGGAGGTTTCTTACGTTCTGTCATCAAGTCCAGCGCTTTCACCAGAGCGACGATTACCGCATCGGTTGTTCTTTGAGATGTCTCCCATTCGTCGCGCGCCTGCTGCAAGATGTCGCCGATGTGATCCGGTGTCGATCGACCCGCTTCCATGATCATATCTTCAATCATCCCCGGTTTTAACTCAGGACGGAAAAGCAAACCATATACCAACTCGTTTGGCCTTATCGCGATCCAGTGTCCATAGTCATCCACTAACAGCGGCTCTAATCCTTCAGGTAATGATGCGTCGCCATTAAACATCACTAAGACCTTTTTTCCGTCTACGGATTGCGCGAGTAAATCCTGTTTGCCCGCTGAGGTGATATGCGCTGTAGTCCAATACGCGTTGTGCAATGGCTCTGAAACAGGTGTTGCGCCATAAAATTCGGCCACCAACAAACCACCCATACCGATGCCCACCACAGGTCGTTTGGATTTTTCGAAAATGCCGATGAGATTCTTCTCAGATTCAAGCCAAGGCATGTTTTCCCTGTCCTGGCTAGGTATATGGCCACCCAATAGAAACATTGCATCAAACTGCAGCGCTGATCCCGGCAAATCCTGACCGACAAACGGACGAAAATAGTTGAAACCGATATCGCGTTTTTCTAATTGCGATTCGATCAAACCTAAAAACTCACTATAGTTATGCTGGATAATGGCGTAGTTTTTCATATGTGCATATGTGATTAGCGACGGAAACAGCACTTGCAGGATTTAGTCCCACACACTGCTTCAGCCAGCTAAAACGGGTACACCTATTCGAGCCCAGGATGGTCCTTGCAATACTGACGTGCAAACTCGAGCAACTCGTCCATGGCGCGTTGACGGAATTTCTGTTTCTGGTGAACAAAAGAAAATGGTCTCTCTATCGGCGGATCCAGTTTGATCGCAACCAGAGTACCCAAGGAGAGCTCCTTACTCAATGTGGCGCGTGACAATACGGTCATACCGATATTTGCCTCAACCGCGCCTTTAATGGCTTCAGGACTACCGAGTTCCATAATCACATCAAGCTCATTAGGATTGATACCTATCCCATGGAGATATTCCAAAATCACCTCGCGCGTGCCTGAACCTTCTTCACGACATATATAGGGATGTTCAAGCAATTGCGCCGGCGTAATTCTCGACTCACCTGCAAGTGGGTGCTTAGGCGGAACGATCACCACAAGCTGGTCTTTCTTACACAACTCAACCGCGAGATTCTTGTTCTGTACTGGCGCCTCAACCACACCCAGATCGATGACATTATTCTCAACCATCGACACAATACCCTCGGTGTTGGAGACTTTGAGTCGCACGTTTACATCAGGATATTTGTGTTTAAAATCACCCAGCAGAGAAGGCAGCATGTATTCCGCGATGGTGGTACTGGCGCCGATAATCAGGACGCCGCTGACCTCGCCGGTCAATTCTCTAACCGCATTTTCCATTGCCGCATATTGTTCGAAAATCTTGCCCGCATGCTCATACACCCGCTTTCCGGCTTCGGTGAGACTTATGCGGTTATGGGTACGATCAAACAGGCGGGTATTAAAATATTCTTCGAGCTGGCGTACCTGAAAGGTGACCGCCGGTTGGGTCATATGTAGGGTTTCCGCAGCCTTGGTAAAACTCAGCAGCTTGGCTACGGTGTGGAATACTTGTAATCTTCGATCAGCCATCTCACCTTCAATATAAATTCGCTTTTAGGGATGGATAATATCAGCTAATACTCTAGAATTGAAATACTTTCACTCAATTCTGTTGGGATAACATGAGCAGCGCCTGGGAAGAAATCGATCTCCACGGTAAAGGGGTACAGAGCGTTAACAAGCGCTTCATACGCGCGCGCAAACGCCCTCTTTTCGCCTATCTTCTCTGGTTCTTATTTCCACTCGGCGCGCACCGAATTTATCTTCAAAGCGCGCTATTCGCAGCAATATACAGCTCTCTCAGTGCTATCAGTCTTATTCTATACCTCACCGAGACTACTTTCGCCTGGCTGCCACTGTTGAGCATGGGCGTGCTGGCTGTTGTCGATCTTGTTTGGATAGACCGACGCATAATTCAGATTAACAAAGAACTGCGTAGCGCTATCTACTTACAACAAGACAAGGACACCATGCCTGACGCAAATTTTCGAGGAAAATACAGCCCCGATCACGATGATTATCTACGTGACTATACGGATATTAAAAATTCGGAAATCCCTGCGGACAAGCGCGTAGGACAGGATAAACGCGGCAAATCTTATACACCCTCCTTTGCCGAGCAAGAGGCACTATTACGTGAATTGGCGCGCCAAAAACAGGCGAGGACAGAAAAATAGCGTTTCCTATTCCTCTGTGCGTTGATACATCTGCAAATAGGTCTTACGCTCAAGTGGCACTGTTGCCGCTACCTTTAACATATCGTCAAGGTGACGCTCCTGACTCATACCGACTAAAGCCGTACCGATACCTGGCGTTGAACGATTGAACTGCATCGCTCGTTGCGCGGGATTTTCCAGGTCGGAGGTCATCTTAGTCACGATGTCCAGACTCTGCTGCGCGAGTTTGCCCTTCATCAGACTGTGACTCGACATTACATACAGATTGAGCTGATAGGCCGCCTGTACGGTCGATGCAATATTATCCTGACCAGTGGCCTGACTAAAACGCGTAAAGCCTTCCGTCATCACCTGATTAAATGGCATTTGTATAAGCTGAAAATGGTGTTGCCCGTTTCCACCGAGTACTTGTTTTGCGGCTTTTTCCGCCAGACCCAGGAGTGAGGTCAACGACTGAAACATCACATCGTCAGTGGCTACACGAAATCCATTAAAAGTTGAAATTCCGTAACCACGCAAAACACCTTCCGCTACAGCCTTTTCCAATTCGACAAAAACCGGTAAAAGTTTTCGATTTAAATTTTCTTTTCCAATTTCGGCGATATGTATTTCCGGCTGATCTATCAAAAACGCATCCAGCGTATTTACGCCTATCTGTGTGCGTGATTGATCCAGCTGATGACGAATATGGGCCGGTGTCAGTAAGTGGCAACTCGCCGCAAGATCTTCCAAACTTCCTAGCCCTTGTGCAACAATCTCTGATTCAAACCAATTGTTAAAATCAGCAGGCGGTCCATCGGGAAAACACAGAAAGCCTCCCTTTGAAACAATATATACCGCCTCTCGCGCGACGCCTTGATCGAACGCTTTCTGCAAGCCTAAACCGACAGCCTTTAACGATCGTCCATAGCGATAGTGTGTAGCGGTATCAATCACATTGATTCCGCCACCCACGGCTCTCGCCACGATATCGGCAATCGCGCGATCTACCTGCCCATCCGCAAGACCAGGAAAAGTACCGATGCCGAGACTACTGAGTCGCATGCGTGTTTTGAGAAATTCACTAAAATGTCCTACGGCAGTAAACCCTGCACACAACTCCGCATAGTGTTTCGTGCCCTGTGCTGTGGCAAAACCTTCAATCAACAATGTCCCGCCTCGCTATCGAAATAGTGGATGGTGTTCCCCTATCCGCTGTATTAACTCCCGAATCTCAGATCGAATTTCGCCTTCCTGCGCAGCATCAAATCGCCGCTGGAAAAATGTCGAAAAATAGTCTTCATCCTCATCCAGATCCCATTCGACCGCGCGCAGTAAATCTCCTGCTTGCGAGGGTAGCTCATCACTCAACTCTCGTCCGCTCAGCACCGCCCACACACCTGCCCAGCAACGCGCCAAAGCAAGAGGATGATAACCTCCACCGCCAAGCACTGCTAAGCGCGGCCCGCCGGACTCGGCTAGCGGCGCCGTTTTCAAAACCTGCTCAAGCACCTCGAGAAATAACTGTGTCGATATGGAAAATTTTCCTAATGGGTCTGGCATCAGAATATCTGTTCCGGCCTGCAACACTATCGCCTGCGGTTTAAAACTTTGTAACATTGGCTGCCAAAGCTGAGTAAACACATAGCGGTATTCACTATCATTGGTCTTTTCGGGAAGAGGAACATTGAGCGCCAAGCCGTTCTCTCCCCATTGATCCCAATGACCACCGCTAAACGGATAGGCCTTACCCGTATCCATATGAATCGAAAACGTCAGCACTGAATCATCATTCCAAAACGCATATTCGACACCATCACCATGATGTGCGTCGATATCGAGGTACAACACACGCAAGCCCTCCCCGCGCAGCCTTAAAATCGCCAACGCTGGGTCATTAAAAAAACAGAAGCCGCAGGCTTTGTCAGGCAAGGCGTGATGCATACCTCCAGCAGGACTGAAAGCCGGTATTCCTCGAAGCGCATATTCTGCCGCCTGAATGCTACCACCAGTGGCCGTAGCCGGCGTGGTATAAAATCCCGGAAACCAGGGATTCTCCGCAGTCCCGATATTAAACCGTTGGCGGTATTCTCGACTCACCCTCCCCTGCTCTTCACTTAGTCGCATTGCCTGAAGATAAGGCGCCGTGTGGAACATCAATAACTCATCTTCGCTAGCCATACGCGATGGTACAAACTCATCTGAGCCAATCGCGTTAAGCGCCTTAATCAAGTCATAGGTCAAGGAGACTCGTGGAATACCCAGAGGGTGATTTGCCCCATAACTATGCTTACGGTAGCGCTCTGCGGCGATAAACACGGCACGCCGGCTTGCCACCGACATTGCTCCTTTAGATCCATGACTGAGGTTTTTTTGCGGTTTCTTTTCCAAAAGAAATGCCATTACTTTCTCCCGGTTTCCCCTACCCAACTGAAAACAATCTCATTCTAATCGACTTGGCGAATTCAAGATAATCCATGTCATCAGCCTTAATAGCAACAATTAAGAAACGTAAATTCAAATCGCCTATCGAGATTCCCCTCTTTATTTTTCTGCTACTATTCCGAAACAGATACAAACCACTTCCAGGAGATCATCATGTCTAAGCTGGTACGCAGTATTCGACTCAACAACCTTGAATACAACGTCAATAGAGATCCTCAGATCTATCGCCGATTGATCAATCAGGAATTTCGGCTCACGGTGATGTTAGACGGGAGTGGTGAGGCGCAAGTGAGTTTTTTTGTGGACGGCAAGAACGAACAGCAAAAATTTCAGCTTCCGGGAAAATTTGACTATCGTTTCAGCTTTGGCAGCGAGGGAAGCCGGACGGGAATCGTTCAGATCCAAAAAGATAACGAAAAACTGGAATACACATTGAGACTCGATACCTTGGAAGAGCATTGGCGGGTTTAGCGGATTCCTATTCGCTCATGGTCGTGTAACGCTGCACGACCTCCAATAGTCTTATGACGTCCACAGGCTTAGTCAGGTAGTCATCGAATCCCGCTTCGCGCCCCTTTTCCATATCCGTCGGCATCACGTTCGCGCTCAAGGCCACGCATGGGATATGACGCAATTCAGGCGACTCTTTAATCGCTTTTACAATTTCCAAACCGCTCATACCCGGAAGGTTGATATCCACAATCAACAGGCTGGGTTTATAGGTTTGAGCGAGATTAATTCCCAAAACACCGTTTGGCGCGGAATGAAATTCCACATTATCGAGTTTAGCCAGAATCTGCTCGACCAGTTTCAGGTTGGCAAGATTGTCCTCAATATAGATAACACTCTTTTTTTTGATGGATTCCGTCATTCTGTCAAATCCTGAGCCCTTACAAACAACCAAATATTATTCCCAGCACGCACCGTGCCGATGACTTTGAGCACATTAACATTCATTTCTTCAAGCGCAAAGTGTAACGGTAGAACCACAAGAAGAAAATAAAAAAGGCCGACACAGAGTGTCGGCCTTCACGTTACAAACCAAATATTGACTATGGAACTAGTACTGCTGGATTAGCACAGTCAACTTGTACTGGACCATCTGTACCGTCCATGTCATAGCAGTTAGGCGCTGCCAGTGACACTTCGTGAGTTATGTCTGTGCCATCAGCTGCCGCACCAATTTCAACTGCGGTGATATTTAGCGGACCAGCAGCCTTGATTTCGAAGATCTCATGGTGCTTATTCCAAGTACTACCATCAGTTTCTGTTATCAACTCATCATAGCTATTATCCATGCTAACCGCTGTACCAGCCGCCGCAGTCACGTGGAATGAACCTGCGTTATCCCATGGACCATTGTGATCGGTACCAGAGTTCGCAAAATCTACCTTCACATCCAGAGCAACATCGGTAGTAATGGTTTTGGTACCGATTTGGGCAAGACCCGTGATATCAGCTGCACTAATTTTGATGGAATCGCTACTGTTGGAAACATTAGTAGGATCAGCAACAAAAGTCTGTTTCCAGGTACTGTCTACCGCTATGCCCGTAGGACCAACACTCAGACCTGTCACCTTGATAGATTCGCTACCTAGGGTACTATTGATAACGACTTCGCCCGTCAACTTAGCCAAAACCAGCTTGAATGTGGACTCAATTTCAGTTTCATGCCACACGCTTGTATCGTCATAGTGGCCATCCATATAGTGGTCAGTACCCATGAAATTGACAGCCGCTACACCCAATGTTGTTTTGATGGTGCTGTTATTGGTATCGAGCAATACTTTAACCAAAGGCGCTTTTGCGATATGAACATCAGTTCCAGTCGTCGCGTCTGTCACAATTACGTCTTCGATAACACCGAATCCTGCGCCATAAGTACCATCCGCATTGTCTTTAAGACCAAGACGAACCACACCGTGCATATTGGCAGGCAGTCTCATGCTTTGCTCTACGGTGAGACCTGCGGTCGTCTCAACATCGGTGACCATACTCTTGAAACCAGAAAGCTCACCCTGGAGATACCATTCGTCCGGACTATATCCGAATCCGATGGGCTTTAGGTCTTTATATGTAAGCACGAACACACCCGCGTTATCAGCTGCCAGGGTGTGTACTAAACGTGCGTTAGTTGCCAAGGCCTCACAAGGTTTGTCTGGAACAGTATCGTACATATCTGTAGTCGGATTGTATTCATCACGAACGCAGATTACGCTGATGGAAGCTGTTTTCACTTTCCAAGTGATGACATTGCCTACATGGCTCTCTTTCTCCAGATGAGAAACGATTTCGTCAAAAAACATCCCTATTGGGTCATCACCAGTTACGCGACCACTAAGTTTGCCCATCATTGAAGAAGCGCCCTTAAGCATTTTTGCCATTGTTTGGTCGCCGCTTTGGTTCGAGCCATCATCCAGAGCCGTTAGTACAGTATCTGTACCACCGATCAGATGACCAACTGCTGGAGCCAATTTGTTCACCAGGTTGTAGCGCACGTTAGTCATAGCTGTAGTGGAATCAACTTCAACAACAGTTGTCGCTTCAGTGAACTTGCTGCCGTCTACGGCGACGATGTCGCTACCAGAGGAAACGTCATTCCCAGCCAGCAGCTCATCAAGTACTCCGGTTTCGTGTAAACAGGCTGTTGTTGATAAGGCCAACACGCCTGCCATCAAAAATTTGGATTTCATCATTTTCTCTCCTGAAATTATCTATTACTCTCGGCTTTTTCCTATCGTCTTATCAGGGGAGGAACTTGACTCACTAATACCAAGGGGTCTCAAAAAATGGGAATTCGGGCACAAAAAAAAACGGAAGGCTAAGCCTTCCGTTCTAACTATTTACAATTGTTACAAATTACGCAGCATTTGCGTCATTTAATCCACACACCAGATTTCCCGGTACCGCGACATCAATGCGCTTAGGCTTGGGCAGGTTCATGGTGTCCATGATGTGCATAAAATCGGCTTTTGGCTTGTGATTACCCAATCTAGGGTTTAGTGCCTTTTCTTCGCCTATTGTGGACTGAGTAAAACCTTCATAGTCGTGGCCCGGGTAAACCGCGGTCTCATCCGGCAGGTTAAATAACTTTGCGTGTATAGACTCATACAAAGTCGAGGAATTACCTTGTTGAAAATCTGTACGGCCGCAAGCACGGATCAAAAGCGCGTCTCCAGAAAAGACGGCACCATCTATTAAGTAACTGATATCACCATTGGTGTGGCCAGGGGTGTGCATTGCGACAACTTTCTGATCACCCAAAGAAAACACCTGATCATCGACTATTTGTATATCCGCGCACTTCGCGCCACCTTCGGCATGCACTCCAACTTTACATCCCAGCTGCTTGCGCAACTCACCCGCGCCGGTCACGTGATCGGCGTGCACATGCGTTTCAAGCGCGTACTTCAAGGTAAGACCCAGGTCTTTGATATACTTCGCGTCGCGCCCCACGCGTTCTTTCACAGAGTCGATAATCGCGGCTTCCTTTGTGGTCTCATCCCATATCAGATAGGTGTAAGTCCAGGTATCTTGATCAAACAGTTGACGGATCTTCATACAGCCTCCTTAGTTAGAATATTATCTATTACTAATATAAAAGGGCAAAAAATTTTACCCTTGCATGTAGTTTTGTAACGAACCTACGTTGTGAACACTGCTAAAGCCCATGCTGTTGAGTATCATCTGCGCCTGGGCGCTACGACCACCACTCAAACAATACACAACCACTGGCTTAGTGATATCAAGTTTGTTTGCCAGGTGGGGAATCATATTCACTGGAATATTTACCGCGCCTGGGACCGCGCCCATGCCATATTCCTGAGGATTGCGTACATCTACGATCTGCGCACCGTGCTCCTGAACCAGGCGACGAGCTTCTGAACCTGAAATAATCCGCATCATTTTCTGCCTCCAATTCGCTAAAAGTAAAAACAAAAATATTGTGGTCTATGCTTTGAGCTTATCGCACAACCCGATCAGGAGATGGCGTTCATTTTCATCAAGACGACCTAACAACTGTTGCTGAACTTCCAGTCTCACTGGCTTCACCTTGTCTAACAATTGTCGGCCTGTGTCCGTCAGAATATAGGCCTGCTCCCGAGTACCCGCGATACTTTCACGTCCTATCCATCCGTTTTTTTCCATGACCTGTAGCTTACGACTCAGTACGCTACGTTCACTCTCTGTCTCATCAGCAATGTCCCGAATGGTACATTTGCCTTGCTGTGCTATCAGATTCAGTACCGGTAACTGAGTTGCCCGAATACCGAATGGCCGATAGGCATCGTCATACGTCTTTAACACCACATGGCTGGCTCGAAGCATTTGAAGATTCATACACTTCAGTTGTTCAGAATCAGGCGTCAAAGTGGACATGAGCTAGCTCTCGCGCTTCGTGTATATGCATTAATGTATATGCACTTTACTCGGAAGTCAACCTCGGAAAAACAGGTGAATCTTATTGCTACACAATTGTGTTATAAATCTTATAGTCACTCGCAATTACCCGCAGCCTGGCAATATGCTTTCCTCAAAGACGGATCTGTGCGATTCCACGGCGCCTTTGCCAACAATGATGCGACAGCGCAATTCCCAGTCAAACCAGCCATCAGCAAGCCACCGCCAAATACGATAGTGGCAACAGAAAACCATTGATTCACAAATGCACCAAGGGCCGCAAAAACTACAAGCAGGCAACCTACAATGATTTGCATTTGGCGCATGAGTGGCAACGGCGCCTTGGCAGCGGCCTGCACTTCCATGCCTTGCTCCTTCCAAGCCACGATGCCCCCGGGGAAGACCGAATAGGAATGTGCATCGTTATATCCAAGCCCTTGCGCCTGCGCCAATGCCTGAGCAGCTCTGGCACCGCTACGGCACATAAGCACAATTTCTTTATCTTTCAATTGATTAAGTATGCCAGGTGCGACGGTTGTGAAAACCGAAAGCGGCACATTAATCGAATGTTTTACATGCTCCTGCTCATATTCGTCGCGCTCACGCACGTCGAGTATTACCCTCGTCATAGTTGGCCTCATATTTAGAATATAACTAATTAATGAAACGCTAATATATACATCAGGGTAATGAATTTCAAGTACGTGGTTCACATGAAGGCTTTGTTTCAACCCCTGTAAGCCCACTAGACAAAAATAAGCGCCAGACTTATCTACATTGATATTTTCCGGTCATCGATTGAACGAGTCCGCTTGCCGAACTATTGCTGCGCGGCGTTCCTCACGCCAGACCTTGACAAACCAGACAACAATTACTGATAACAGCCCAATCAGTAATACGGTTAGTCCACTCATAAAACCTCCATGATGTTTTTTGATTCTTTATATCCTTGTTTCAGTAACGAAACAGCAGCGCCTCCATTTGAGAAAAATCTGGCGACGTGGTCAATAACCCATTTCGGCTATGCCGTTTATAACTTTTTATTTCACTGTGATGTTTCTCACAGCCGTACGCCGGACTTTTGCCGTTAAATGAATAGTCAGGACAAACAAAACAGTCACAGCAGCGAGAGTAGCCATCATGAAAACACAGCTTTATCTTGTAGAGGAAAATAACTATTTTGAGGACGATAATGACTATCACTTATCATCACAGGCAACCCCCTCAGAACACATCGATATATGGCATACCTTTTTTCCTATTGATGACGACGACTGGGATGACATCTTCAGTGATGGCGTTATCACGCCATAGAGCAATCATTTGAATAGAATTTCAATATAAAAAAGGCGTGATGCTTCCCTCGCAAACATGCTAGATTGTGATGTTTTATAGACATCATATTCAAGAGGGAACGCATATGGTTCACTCTCGCTTGCCTGTAGGCTTACTACTACTCGTAGCGTCGGGAGCTGTTCGGGCACAGATCACAACGACCGATGTAAGTACACACCTTCCTGCATCATCAATAATTCTGCCGACTCTCGTCGGTGTTATAGTCGTACTCTCCTACTACATCTGGCGTCTCAGAAAAAAGGATCACAAAACCGAAGACTCGACGCTATTCCAACAACTGGCGGAAAATATACGGGAGACCTTCTGGGTTTTGTCTCCAGACTTTACGCAAATTCTTTATATTAGCCCCGCATACGAACGTATTTGGGGTAAAACGCGCGAGAGCCTTATTGCTCGCCCACAATCCTGGCTTGAAAGCATACATCCTGATGATAAAGCGTCGGTGTCAAAAGCACTCAACGACTCCCAAAGCGGCATCGCTGAAGTATTGGAAATTCCCGAATTTCGTATTCTACGACCTGATGGCGGCGTACGATGGATAATGATGCGCTGCTACCCCGTTCGCGATAAGCAGGGCAATCTTCAACGAATAACCGGACTCACTGAAGATATTACGCAAAGAAAACTGATTGCAGAATCCTTACAATCTACCAACCGTGTTCTGGAGACTATGGGAGGCAGCACTCGCGCTATCGTGCGCGCTGAGTCGGAACAAGAATTATTACAACAAGTTTGCAAGAATCTCGTCGATGCCGGCGGTTATCAATTAGCATGGGTTGGTTTTAAACGTGAAGACGTCGATCGTTCAGTTTCCATCAATGCCTATGCCGGAGACTCTCAACAATATCTAAACAAGATACAGGTCGGCTGGGGCGACAATGAACAAGGCCAGGGCCCAACTGGCAATGCCATTCGCTCTGGAAAGACACAGATTAATCAAGCGTCGACAAAAAATGTTTTGTTCGCCCCATGGCGAGCCAAAGCCTTGCAATTCCAACTCTCGTCGTCGGCATCTCTGCCATTGCGTATTGATGGCGTAGTGATCGGCGCGCTGAATTTATATTCGTCAAAACTAAACGCTTTTTCAGAAAAAGAAATCTTGATGCTCGAGAACCTAGCTGATGACTTATCTTTTGGCATCACTTCCTTACGATACCGTTCGGCTCTAAACGAAACAAAGCGTCAATTAACGGCAACCTTGGAACATATTACTAATCTGACAGAGACCATTCCCGACATACTTTATCAAATTGACAAAGATGGAAAATTGATTTCATGGAACCGCAAATTGCAGGAGATAACCGGCTATGGCCCCGTAGAACTGGCGCAGAAAAATCTCATCGACATTTTGGAAAACGACGAAGAAAACTGGGCGGAACAACGACTGCACGCGGTTTTCACATCTGGTGAAAGCGACGATCGTTTCAACATTGTCAATACTGACAATGAAAAACTGCCGTTTCATTTTAGAAGTCGAATTTTTCATGATGCAGACGGCAACGTCGTTGGCGCAACGGGTATTGCAAGATATCTGGGAGACGAGCTTCGCGCCAAGCGCGAATATGAACAAGTACAACACCAATTACAACAAGCCCAAAAAATGGAAGCCGTTGGTCAGCTTACCGGGGGTATTGCACACGACTTCAATAATATTCTTACAATCATAATAGGGTACATCGGCCTAATGCAGGATGAAGGCAACAATATAAAACCACCCATGAGAAGCTATCTCGATGAAATATATCATGCCGCTTATCGCGCCAGAGATCTAGTCAGCCAATTACTTACGTTTTCACGCACAGATACTCTGGAACGCGAGCTCCTGTCTATTGATCCTATATTAAAAGAACTCACAAGAATGATAAGAGCAACCATACCCAGTAGCATCGATATACGGGTTCGTACTCACGACGAAGGAAAGTTGCTGAACGGAAATCCCGTTCAACTTCATCAATGTATAACAAATCTTGTCATCAATGCACGCGACGCTATCGAAGAACAGGGAACGATCAATATTGAAACTCATATTGCTAATAACGTGCAGGGAGTTTGCAACTCTTGTCATGAGTCGTTTGAAGGCAATTACATATCTCTTACAGTAGCTGATACAGGCGGTGGTATTCCACGCAGTTTGAGCGAGCGGATATTTGACCCTTTTTTCACCACCAAACCTCTTGGCAAGGGAACAGGAATGGGGCTCCCCATGGTGCATGGCATTGTTCATAAACATAATGGCCACATCAGGCTTACTAGCGACGGCGAAGGTACCCAATTCGAGATTTTACTGCCCTACGAAGAAAATCATTCCACGAAGAAAATTCGTCTCGTTCATTCAAAAGACGAAAAGGTGACGTCATCTGGAAAAAACCGACATATTCTACTGGTCGACGATGAGTTATCGATTACCCATTTCATGCAGGAGTTGCTTAATTTAAAGGGTTACCAAGTGACTACATTCAACTCAAGTCTCGAGGCCTTGAGTTATTATGAAAGCCACACTCGCGATTTCGATGTCGTTATCACTGACCAGACCATGCCTCGCTTAACGGGCAAACAACTTATACAAAGACTACTCGCCATCAATCCAGGTCAAAAAATAATTTTATGCTCAGGCTATAGCGAGGAAATTGATGAATCCAAAGCACTAGAAGTAGGTGCATATTGTTATTTGAACAAACCGATTGAAAACGAACAGCTTATCAAAAAACTGGAAGAATTATTCGCGAAGTCTGAAGCGAGTGTGCTGGCCTGACCAAGAGGTCAGACCAGCAGCGATATAATAGAAAATTTAGAAGTTATAGAAGAAGCTCACGCCAGGTCTGGGCTCCACGAAGACTAAGCCTTTCTCATTCAACTGCAGATCACGAAAACTTGCGATGTAGGTCAAGTCCAAAGACAAGGCAAATCCTCTTTGCGCTGGATTGCCGATATCCATTCCGATTCCGGCTCCAATATGAAAATAGTCGCTCTTTTCCTGCAAATAAGTTAAAGGATCTTCATATTCTGCGCCAATCTCAACTTCCGCGCCCATTAAAACCTTTAACGCAACTGGAAAAAACTGCTCAGAAAAATTGGTATAGTGTATATACCTGCCAACCATTAACGCCAAGTCGCCGTATTTATCACCCTGGTCTTTGTTGTAATAGGCGATCATACCGGCCTGAAAATAGTTATCGCCCATGTAGCGACGATACATCATACCTTTCCCGGTAATCCATCCAACACTCACGCCCAGCGCATCAGATGCCCGATTTTCCGGTGTAGGGGCTGAACTTCCCGAAGCGCTTACCAAACCAGGTAACAATGCGATACAGATCGCCAATACAAGATGTTTTTTCATCAATAGATCCTCTGTTTTTTATTTTCCCGCATAGCAATTTGCTGCGCGATGTTATGCCAAATTTGCTATATGCAAGAATATACCTCTAGCTTATATCAATGGGCTGACATTCAACAACCAAGTTTTCTTTGATTGTTTTAAATAGTAAGATGAAGGCGCTATATGGGCGAATAGACAAAAAGCGCAGTTCTTTGACATGCGCAAACACAATTTGTAACTTACGGCAGTATCGCTGCAAAGACGACTGCCCTGAGATCCAAAGACAAGAATACCCTATGTATACACGTCTCCTATTACTAAGCATCCTGAGCCTGCTGCTGATTTTTGGAAGCGCCTGTTCAAGCACACGCGTACTTACCACGGAAGAAAACATCTCTATCAAGATAAAAAGTTTGTTGTATAAACGTTCAGGAACATACTTTCGGGCGCAGCACATCGACGTCACACCCCAAAAAGTCATCGCGGTCACGAATACCGGGGAGCAAGTGGAACTGGACCGGGACGACGTGCTGGCAATTGAAAACACAGATCGAAAAAAAGGCATGTTGAGAGGCGCTGGCTACGCCGCGCTAGGCGCTGCTGGGCTGACGGCCACCTTAACGAGCTCCGCATTCGCATCTGTGTTTCCTCCAGCGGCCATTAGTTTAGGTTTGGTCGGAGGTGGTATAGGATTTCTTGGTGGTTATCACGAAACCATTTTTTTACAGAGCAGCAAACCGACCTCATCCGAAAACAGCCGCGAAGATCAAATACCCTGGGAACGTAGTAAGTTTTATGTCGGCGTGGAAACGGGCCCCATCTGGGCAAAATCTCCTGCCTCCGGCCTCTCTACCAGCATAACCCGGCTCGCGTCGTCCAGTTCGGTTTACCCGGTTTTAGAATTCGGTATGACATTGAATCCCCATACCCTTATGGGAGTCCGTTTTGGAAGTATGTTAATCTCCCGTTATGAAAAACAAGTCAGTACCTTCGAAGACTTTAGTGACCTTACGTTTGTAACCACATTATTTCCGAAGAAACGCGGTCTGTTCTGGCGCGCGGGCGGCGGCCTGACGGAATACATTCAAACAGATGATTTATACGACCCATACCATGCGAGTCATAACAACAACTCCACGCTAGGCTTGAACGCCTTGATAGGTCTTGGATATGCTAGCCGGCTAAGCCGACATATGCATCTAACGTTCGGCTCGGACTTGAACAATTATTTCCTTAGCCATTCCAGATCTGGACATGTGTTGAATCTTCATCTTGGCCTTTACTGGTATTAACCCCAGTCATATTGCTTAATGAAAAGCGGTAAGATCGCTATGATTTCATCCCGGCTAAAAAAGCGATCTGCTCGCGACATGCGCATTTCGTTTTGTAACTCCTCGCTACCGCCGAAACAAAAAACCGGCAACATAATCTGATGTTGCATACGGATGTCGCGGATTACGTCGAGAGGATCAAATACGTCCACTTCATCAAGGTCCAGAAGCAGGAATCGAAACAATAGAAGATCACCCCAGTCTCCAAGATCCTCAAGATCTGTCACAGAAGAGGCAACCCAGTCCTCGGGAATACTATTTTTTATCCTGGAAATCATAGACATGTCGTTAGACATGATGATAATCCGTTTTTCCATTCGCTTTTCAATCGTTGGGTAAACCATCTACCACCTCTATGCTCCCTGCATGTTGACCATAAGGCGCTGGAACTTCAGAAATTTCTGGCGCTGTCGATATTTCTTAAGGTAATTGGCTGAGTATAAACAATAGTTCGCTGAATATATGAAGAAAAAAAGTATCTTACGTCAACTATTTCTATCATTTGTTGGATTTGGCATGTTTATGGGCATTGTTTTTCCGTTCTATGCCAATTTCTTTGTGGAATGGAAGCCAGGTATGCTGATCTGGTTTGTTGTTGGCTGTCTGGTAGCCGGTTCCAGCATTGGCCTGTTCAGCTACGCCATAACCCAACAAGTTCTGATAAAGAAATTGGCGCGTATTGCTAGCGTTGCCAATTCCATAAGCCAACGAGATATAAGCCAGCGTTGCGTCATTGAGAGTGACGACATCATAGGCTCGATAGCCGACAGCATGAATGGCATGGCGGATAGCCTGAATGAAGTGGTGTCCGAAATCAACGAGCTTTCTAAAAACTTGCAATCGGTCTCTAGCATCTTGGCAGACAAAGCCAAGCTAACCAGTGACGGCGTGGCGTCTCAGCTACGTGAAATTGAGGATATTAATCAGGAACTCCGTGGTATAGAGGCTATATCGGAATCTTCGCTGGAGGCAGCCGAACAATCCGCAAATTTTCTGGAAAGCAAAATGTCCGAAATGTCTTCCTCTGTTGGGGTGCTAGCTTCCCATACCGTAGACATTTCAAACATGCTGGAAAATATCACTCGAATCACAAGTAAAACCAATATCCTGGCAATTAACGCCTCTATTGAATCGGCGCGCGCTGGTGAACAGGGGCGTGGGTTTTCGGTAGTGGCGGAAGAAATCCGTCAACTCGCCGGTAAAACCCAGCAAGCGACAAACGATGTTCTCAGCAATAGTGCGATTCTCAGTAAGCATTCCGAAAATGCGCTGGCATCACTACAAAATCACAATCAAGATGACAACACAAATGATATTTCCAAATTGAAACAAGTCGTGGAAAGCGCTCGTAACAGACAAAAATCAGCCGTTTTACACATCTTCGATAAGGTCAAGGAAATTGAAGCCATACTTGAAGCCACAAATACCGGCAGTCACGAAACCCTGGATCAAAGTAAAACATTAACCAGGCATATAGAGGACTTCAACACTATTATTCGAACCTTCAAGCTGGACCATACTGCATAGCTCACGCACCGTCGGAATCCCCGGCATCCTGCTGGTAGAAATGTTCGAAATAAAAATCACGCTGCTTGAGATCCTGATATAACAAACTTCTTTCCGCAAAGCCCTGCTCCATCACCTTTATCAATGCCTGCGCCTGATCGCCATCAACGATATGCATACGCCCGAGCAAATCCTGATCTGTCCGCAAAAAATGCTCGATAAATTCGCCGCTATCATCTACATAAACAAGAAACGACTTCGCGTTAGCATCCATGGGGTCTAAAGGCTGCATCACTAACTTGCCCAGCCAGGCAATTCTCGCCACCTGGTTAAATTGATTGATATCCAGCTTCGCCCCAGCTTTATACTTGCGCAATTCATTCTTAATTGCGCCGATATCTGTAACCTTGATATCTTTCATTACCGTTCACTCCACATGATTTGAAGCTACACTCCCAACGCGTCTTTGGCCACGCAATGCGCAGCGTGAAAAACCACGTTTATACATCTTCTGCGTGACATTTTTGTCCGCTTTGCGCAAGATACTCAAGAACGCAATTTGCATGGCTATTTTTAACCAAATGATTTACCTTGGTTTCAGCGGTAGATTCCGAGCTCATGCTGGCTAAAAGAAAAAAGCGCTCCAGTCCCTGCTTTGCCCATGGCGATGAACTTACGGGAATCAAATCCAGCATTCCTTTGTGCTCGCCAATACGATATTTCATCTGTCGGTTTGTTTGAGCAACGCTATCCATATCGGCTTCAGGTTTCAATAGCTCGGTGGCAAGCGATTGGTTAAAACTGGAAACAGATATCTGCGTACTCACCACGGTATGAGTATACTGCGTTTTAGTAACACTCATACTATTCATATCGCAACAGCAGTGCATTTCAGATGACATACAATTTCTCCTGTCTGGTTTGCCTGGAGACGGTTTATGCAACACCACTTCCCAATTGATCAAAATATGTTCGGACGTACAGGTGCGTGTATAGCAAAATACTGCGGGATATATAGAATCCAATTTGTCGGACATACTCAACATGATTTGCTTCATACCGCGAGCTTAGGAAAAGTTTTGCCGCGTTACGCGTCTTATTGCCGTTTATCTAGTTATTCAAATTGATCATTTTGTGTGAATACACTTCGTTTACTGAACGAGAGTACAGGTTTCTGTATCCGGTGAAGCAATAGTCAAATCATTGGCACAATCCTGGCAAAAATACTTTTATGCCAGAGGTTGCAAACACATGGAACAACAGACGCCAAAATCACTACTGACTTCTCGCGAGAAAACCGTTCTGCGCTGGGCTATGGAAGGAAAAAGTGCATGGGAAATCGGCACAATACTCGGTATTACGGAGCGGACAGTCAAATTTCATTTTACTAACATCTATCGCAAGATGGGGGTCAGCTCACGATCTCAGGCGATTGTACAAGCCCTGGGAAAAGGCATCGTCAACCTGGGTTCTATTGCTTGAAGATGGCTTCCTGATAAGGGTAAGATGAAGACGGCCACAACAATAATGGAGTCTTCATATGTCCCGTGAAAATGACCACGCACTGCGCTTCTATCACGAGGTCCTGGGATTAGATCATTTGCATTATGGTCTTTGGAACGATGATGACGACCTCACGTTCGAGAATTTGAAACGCGCCCAACAGCGGTATGAAGACTTTCTGGTGGACAACATCCCGACAAATGCCAAATCCATACTGGACGTCGGTTGTGGCACATCTGCCTTGACCAAGCGCCTGCTGGATAGAGGTCTAGAGGTTGAGGGATTATCACCGGACCAGACGCAGAAAGACCTTTTCACGTCCACGCTGGAGGTGCCATTTCATCACACCCGTTTCGAAAATTTCTCGACCAACCGTACCTATGATTGCCTGATTATGAGCGAATCGGCGCAATATATTCCGTTAAAACAGCTTTTCGATAATGCGCGAACCCACCTCGCTCCTGGCGGGCATCTACTGGTATTCGACTATTTTATTAATGACCATGCCCAGGGCATCTTTGCCAAAAGCGGCCACAATTATCGAAAATTCGTAGAGAGCGCCAACAATACCGGGTTCCGAATTTTACGTGAGCTGGATTATACCCACAGCACCATCAAGACTCTCGACCTTGGTAGACAGTTTGCGGACCGCGCAAAGATCGCGCTGGAAATTCTGACGGAGAAGCCCAAACGCCGGCATCCACGCATTTATAGCCTGGTTAATTGGGCATTTCGCAAAAAGATTAAACATCTTCAGGAGCAGATGCAGTTGCTGGACTCAGAAAGGTTTAGAAACCAGAAAAAATATGTATTTTTTGAATTTCAATGTTTGTCGGGGTGAATTTACGTTCTTTTAAATACAAATTTCAGAACCGTATAAATTCCGATACTTGCCATCAGTATCCCACTCAATGCCGACGTTGGTGCGTGATTCTGCTGGATATACACATCCTGGTACAGAATAATTGAGGCCAGCGAGATACACAAAAAGGCCCACGATATCCGTGCCGCTCGATAGTGTACGAGAATTTCCCGCTCATCAAACTTTGGCCTACCTTCATTATCAAGCCGATTACGCCGTGGATACCATGCAAGCGCGATAACCAGTGGCAACAATCCCACGGCCAATCCAGCAAGCAAGGACTTGCTAACTAAGCTAACTATTGCCACTAGACACAGTGCAATCACAATATTTCTGACAAGGTAAGATTTATTCATCCGATTACTCCCTAAACCACCAAGAAAAAGACTTCTTCCACGTGCAAGCCCAGCGACTCACCAATGCGTAAGGCTAGTTTTACTGAGGGCTCATAATTTCCTTTCTCAATCGCGATGATAGTTTGCCGGCTCACATCCACCTGCTCAGCGAGGTCCTGTTGGGTTAAACCCTTGTTCTTACGCACTTCCTTGAGTCTGTTTTCGAGTTTCATCCCAAACCTTAATGTAAAGCATGCTTTACATTATAGTTGGCAATACAGATATGTCAAGCATCCTTTACATTCTTCCACTATGACTCTGTGGATTTGAAAATAAAGAATACCGATCTGATACCGATAATTTTTGGGTAACTTTTCACACCCCAATACAAGGAGCTCACTGGAAATGAACAACATCGCAAAAGGACTGGTTACCCTCGTTGCCTGTTCGAGTATTTTTCTTGCCTGTAAACACGACGCCGGTACAGGTAGTTCCTCATCACTCAAGATGATGCTGAGTGACAGTGCGGCTAGTGCCAAGTTACAGCCGCGCACTTCGCACACTATCGAATTCAGTGATGGAGCCACTACTTTCACCATTACCGAAGCACGTATGAATATCCGCGACATCCGATTCAATACCAGTACGACAGCTGGAAACGCCGAAGACTACACTGTTCCCGGCGGCCCATATGTCATGAATCTAATCGACGGAACTGCTTTACCGCAAAATATTTCGTTTGACGCGCCAACTGGCAACTATAAACGCGTCGATATACGCCTCGACGAATCAAATATTGAAGATGGCGTGGTTACGACGGGCGACGCATTACTGGGCAATGCCCTGGTGGTAAAGGGAACCCACAACTACAACGGTGTCACCGATGGCACCTTCACGCTGACGGTAAAAGTATCAGAAGACATTCGCTTTGAGCCCACGAACGGTATTGTTGTTGATACCGATGCTGGCGCGAATGTGACGCTGACATTTAATGTTACAGACTGGTTGGAAGATCCGGATGCAGCTAACGCTGGCACCAAGATTGATCTGACAGGTTGTATTGCCTCAGCAGGTTTGATGGATAGCAAAAATCACATTACCCTGGATGAAGGGACGCAGTGTGAAAGCGTGTCTGCATCGATCGGAAATATCATCAAAGACAATATGAAGAACCGCTACGACTTTAACTAAACTGATTTAATTAAAGTCTAAAGGCTAGTAATTTTCGAAGTTGTCGAGCGCCCCAACAAACCTACTCGCTCGATAAACGCGAAGCATACAGCCGAACAAATTAATAAGGGCCTTTGAGAGGCCCTTTTTTTTCAACTAATCATCGAGATCTTCGTGAAAGGTTCCGATTTGCTCTCCCGCCATTTGTCGCCGAACGACATCGACATCTTTGTCATTTAGCGCGAAAGGAAAAGAATAGATATTGGTAGGTGAGGAATCACCGTAGGGTCGATTACAGGCCGACACTTCGTCGTCCTTACCTGGACAACCCGAGGTCTGAAAAGGTACGCCGGTACTGATTAGCTCTTCCAGCTCGGATCTTTCGATTCCGTAGTCGACGACCTGACCGGCGCTATTAAACGTCATATTACGCACATTGCCGCCGCGATAATCGATAATAAAACGCGCCAGTTGTACACGTCGCCACTGATCGGGAGAGACCGCTTCCCAGTCTTCCATCATCGAACCTTGCTCGGGGAAAAAGGCAAACATGTGATTATGCCCGCCCATATCGCGTATGCGTTGGCAGATATCAAGAATCTCTTGTTCGGTTTCGCCCATACCACAGATTAAATGTGCACCGAATTTTTCGGGACCAAATATCTCCGCGGCCCACTCAATTGCCTGCCAATAACGCTCCCAGGTATGGGGACTGTCTACGGTTTTGCCTCGGGTACGTTCAAATATCTCTGGCGTGACTGCATCAAGGGCAACGGTAAAAATATCCGCACCGACCTCTTTCATTTCGCGAATATATTCATACGACATGGTAGTGGGATTGGACAATATCGATACCGGAATATGCGGCACTTCTTTGACCCACTTTTTCAACATTTCCATCGAGTCATCATCGGAGTTCGGATGGGTGATCATGGAAATACACATACGTTCAAACGCGGCCTTGTCCTGGCCGGCTTTTACTCTTTCGATGACTTCATCATATTTCGCGGTCGGCCAATCAACGCGTATGAAATTTCTATCCGCGTAGTCTCGCGATTCCTCACGATGTCGCGCCAGACCACAGTAAGAACAATTGGCACGACAACCCTCAGGATAGGTAACTAACAAATTAAGACAATGAGTACACGAGGTTCGGTGCATATTACCCGGCACCAGGCCCAGGGTTATGGCTGCCGCTGTAGACATTTGCACATATTCTGGCGAGCGCATGTTCGGAGTTTTTACAAAATAATCTGGTTTGTAAAAATTCAGTGGTGCTGTAACGTTTTCCGCCGTCGTACTCATTCGATACCCTCACTCAACACTGTTGCTCTGTTTGGCGTTCTGTTTAAACGATTTACCCGTATGTCTATAAAACTGCCGCCAGTTCCTGATGCTGTTCTTCAAAATACTCGTCGAAGGCGATCCATCCACGACGCATGATTTCATCATCATTGGCCCGATCGCCGCGCCAGAAATGTTTCAACCATAGTCGACGCTCTACCGCTCGGCCTATTGTCGTACCGTATTGTTCAAACACCTCGTCGACATACTCACCTAACGCTTCGGTATCACCATTAATGGTGTCGGCGATGGCACTACCTGCCCACTCGCCGGATTGCACTGCCGATGCAATACCTGCCCCGGTGATCGGGTGAGTTAAACCTGCCGCATCTCCTACGAAAACCACATCTTGTTCCACCAGGGTTTTGCGTATGCCGCCAACAGGAATGGCACCGCCTGTGCGCGATAATATGGTTTCACCTAGCACCCCTTCAAGCACTAGTTGGCGATGCAAATCATCCAAGGGAATTTTCAAATCCGGTTGGAAAAGTTTGTCTGCACCCATTCCGATATTGGCCACATCGCCCTTGGGAAACAACCAGGCATAGCCGCCCGGAAAATTATCGGATAACCAGATATCGGTGTCGAAGTATGGCTTTAACAAGGGCACGGTATACTGGCGCGTATTCACCGTGTCCAATGCATCGAGACCAAGAAAACGCGCAACAATCGAATGCGGTCCGTCGGCGGCAACCAGATAGCGATAATGTACATCGGCCATGTGATCGCGAAACAATATCGTTGCGGAATGTCCAACGGGATCAATATCGGTTAAGCGTGTGTCGTCATATAACGTTGCACCTGCCTGCCGAGCCTTGGCCGCGAGCGCGCGATCAAACTGGGCGCGATCAATCATAATCCCAGGAAAGGGAGACTCTTCTACCGCGCCTGAGGGCAGGTATGTCTTCATACCTTCAACGGTTTGTACGCGCACCGGCGACGATGCTGCATAAGCGCCTAAGGGCATGGGAATAAACTCTGCGCATTGTACGGGCTCACCCAGGTGGCGTTTTTTGTCGATTCCAATAACCGATAAGCCCGCCTTGGCTACTGCCCAGGCCGCACTACTCCCTGCCGGTCCCAAGCCAACCACTAATACATCAACGGCTATATGCCGACGATCCAGGCGAACACCAAATGTCTCAGCCAACAGATTCTTCCAAGGTTTCCAGCTGCAATGCTGACTCGATCGCTGCAATAAAATCTGCGCGCGACAACATCAACATTTCAACCGGGTAATTATCAAAAAAGCGATTCACATTCACACGCAAATCCGCGACGGGCGTGTCTTTCAATGCCGCTTCCAAATCTATGATCATGCGACGTGGATTTACAAAAAAATCACCCGTAATCCACAACTGTTTGATGTGGTTGCGTTCCGTGTCTAACCCGACGGTGACGCGCATCAAGCCGCCTGCGGTTTTACTGATTCCGTCCATATTGACCGAAGCCGATGCAGGTTTTTGATTCAGATAAACCCATTCCGACGTATCGATATCAGTCAGGTTTTCGGCGAAACGTCTCTTTTCAACTTCACTCAATTCGTCCGCTACAAAGAATTCCAGGTCGAGTTCTTTAGCAAAGGCCTTCATCATTTCGCTCTTAACTTTATCCAGAGCCGGCGCTTCACCAAGCAAATCTTTGAGATTGGCAACCCGCTCGCGTGCGGATTCAATCATTTTGTCATTGAGTTTTTCTGCAGGGATTTTCAAAACGCGCAGCATACGCTCAACATCGAAATCTACCAGCAAGGTACCTTGGTAAAGAATCGAATTACCGTCGAATGCGCCACCAGTTCCTGAGATCTTTTTACCATCCACCTCAATATCATTGCGCGGACGAAACTCCGCATTCACACCGAGTGCGCTAATCCCCTTCGCTGCCGCTGTGCAGATTTTTTTGGCAATTTCGCCCATATCGGCGGTGCCGAGGGTTTGTTTATCGAGATACAACTCCCAGCCTATTTGTGTCTGATCGAAATAGATCGCGCCACCTCCGGTAATACGTCGCTGGATCTCGATACCGTTCTCTTTGCAATAATCTTCACGCAATTCTTGTTCGACGCTTTGATGAAAGCCTATCAGGGCGCTGGGGGGAAATTGCAGGAACCGCAGTGTATTGGGTATAAAACCTTCCTGATGCAACTCCAATAAGGTTTTATTTAAAGCCATGTTTTCGGCCGCTGAACGCAAGCCGGTATCCAGGAGTCTCCAGCGTTTTTGATCTCTCATCCCTACTCTCCTTATACTCATCTAATTTTAGTCCGCATCCGTGAACATCGGCTGGATGCAATATACAAAATCTATTCGGGTTGCGCCCAAGAGTTATCCCGAGACTATCTTTATATTTTGTAGTGCATGGCCGCGATTAAAAAAAGCAGGCCGTTTATTCGCACGCTCATGTGCAAGCACTTGCTCCAAATTGAGTTCAAGCGTATCCGCAGTTTCGTCCATGGACATAACTTCTTCGCCCACCGCGATTGAACAACATGCCGGCGTAACCTTTACCTGTCGTTCCAGACGTGCCGCCAGTTCAACAACGCCTTCGGCTGGATGCGCAATACCGCTCATTCCCGCCATAACCGCATAGCTGTCGATTTTAACCTTGGCCAGTCCTGGCGGACGTGCGCATCCCAGTAACAAGGGTGTATTTGGCAATGCCTCACGAGCATCCATAAAAAAGCGACCCACCTCGGTAGTATCAGGTGTTTTAAACGGACGCTTTTCAGGCGCATACTGTGGCATGACCACCACCAGCACGACCGCATCAGGTGTATAGCGTTGCAACATTTTTAGGGCCTGCCATTCACCGAGCAATTGTCCATAGTGCAACCCGATGACGATATGGGGAACGACTTTCATTTTGGTGTTGACCAGTGAAGCCAGCGTCGCTTCGAAATCATCAACTGTACGTTTTAAATGATAAACCTGCGTAATGGTTTCCTGAGCGCCAATCACATCCATCATCGCAGCGTCTATGCCGGATTGCTCCATGGACAAGGCGATATCATCATTCACCAGGGCGGTGTGCATGGCTATTTTAAAAAACGGAAATTCATCTTTTATGCGTCGTATTGTGGAATAGTACGAGTCGTATTCGACTTCATTACGGTGATTTGAACCGCCGGTTATCAACATACCCCGGCCACCCTGTTCAATCACGCGATTGACTACGCGCCATAATTCTTCCGGCGTTTCCGCCGCTATCATCGGCTCGAGTATTTTCGCCTTGCAGTGATCGCATTGCAGTTTGCACTTGGCTCCAGTAATCGATACCGCTGGCCAGGCACTACTGCTACTGCATGCACTGAGTTCCGAGCTGAGATAGGTTTTAAACGTCGGGGTATAGAAATTTATGCCATTTAATTTGGCCGAATCAGGTAATCCCGACCAGTGTGATTCCATATATTGAATGAGATCCGAGTCCAGTTCGATATCTTCTAAGGCTTCGACACGTTGCGCGGCGCCCATCCAGTCAAACATACCCAACCTCGTTAATCACGACTTGAAAACAGCGGAGAGATATTGCGGTCTTGTGCCACCATTTCCAGTGACACAAGACGACAACAATGCATCAATTACAACCGTCGAAACCTTCCGAATTCATCTTCGATTCGAAAGCACTTGTGGCTGCGCCACCGGTAACCAGATCGGAGGAATCGCCATCCCAATCTTCAGGTTTGATCTTTACCAGCCAACCGTCGCCATACGGGTCGCTATTGATTAAGCCGGGAGTGCTAGAAACCGCGTCATTGATTGCAACGACTTCACCCGCTACAGGAGACTTCGCCGGACCTACCCATTTGCCGGATTCGACCGTAGCACAGGATTTGTCTTTCTTGACATCCTTACCTACTTTCTTCGGGGTATAAGAAACGATTTGACCCGCAAGCGCCGCTGCATATGATGTCATGCCCACCGTGATGGTGCCGTCATCTTCCTTGCGCGCCCATACATTATTGTCCACGTTGTAACTCAGATCTTCAGGTATTTCACAGCCTCGAACTGCACCCATGATGCACTCCTCCCGGATTAATATACAAAATAAATGTGGTAAAACCCGTTTCCGCGCAGAAATGATTTCCACGCCCCTCGCTATTTTTCTTTAGCAAATTATTCGATCGTGCGTCTACTGTTCAGAAGGATAATACCTTATCGGCACTGAGTATCAAGTCCGCAAACACACCGCCGCCAACGACTTCATCTACTTCGTCGATTAAATCAATATCAGGATCGATTTCATAACCCGGTAGCGCAGGCATGCAGCAAACGATTTTAACACCGGCCTGCTTGGCGTCGCGCAAAAAATCAATTATCAGCTTGCCACCATCCATTGCGACCAGCGTATCGGCGATACCTTTACGCAAAAGATTCACACCTTCCATGGTGAAGAAGAGTTTAACCTCCGCATCCATCGCCGCTAATACTGTCGCTACAAAAAATGGCGTCGCACATCGATGCGGCGTACTTGGTCCGCTCGTCATCATAATCATGACACTTTGTTCTTCATCGCTATCAATATAATGGGAGTCAGCCATCGCTATTTTCTCTCACACTGTATATCTTCCTTCGCCACCCGTGCGCAATAACCCTGTTTCGCTTCATCACCGGTTTTAAAAACCGACAGATAATCCTGTTGACCTGACGCCGGTTTAACGCGGGCAATCCAGGCACCATAAGGATCAGAGTTCAACAAGCCGGGAGCATCCAGTACTGCGCTATTGCCCTCAAGAATTTCGCAATCAATCAGATTGGGCACGGGGCCTGCCCACTTGCCACTTTCCACAGTGGCTACAGGTTTTCCTGCGGGGCGGAGGGTGCCAGGTTTACGTACCCGAACATGCAGAATTCTTCCCGCAATAGACTGGGAGATATCGGTCATACCAACTTTGAGCGTGCCGTCAGTATCGACAGATACCCAGATCTGGTATTGATCATCATAGTAAAGTTCGGGAATAAATTCGCATCCGTTGCATTCGATCATTTAAAACGTTCCCTTTTCGACAGGCAAAACAGAGAGAACTAGAACGCTCTCTCTGCGCGCAATCCAGAGTGAGTAATTACAACACACCTTTTTGCTTCAGGAAATCGATCGAATCGCTGACATTCTCGTGTATACCCAATTTGCGTGCGGACATCCCCAGGGAAAGCCCCAGCAATTGAGTAAAATAGAGTATCTTGACGTTGGTTTTAATACCAAACACCTTCTCCGCTCGCACCTGATGCATTTCCAGGCCAGAGTGACAGGTAGGACATTCGGTTGCAATCACTTCCGCACCGGAGTCTTCTGCGGCTTGCAGGAGGTTCAAAACCAGTTGTGTAGACGTGTCTGCATCAGACAAAGTGTGCGCACCACCACAACAGGCAGTCTTGAGCGGATAATCCACGTTTTCAGCACCGGCGGCACCGAGCAAATCATCCATATAATGTGGCTTATAAGTAGACTCCGATCCTGGGCCGGCATCTTTCTCGGGAAAGATCTGGCGTGGTCGCGTATACATACAACCGTAGTAATTGGCGATTTTAATTCCGTTGAGCGATTTCTTCATGCGCTCCTTAATACCCTCAGAGCCGATTTCCTCCATCAGCCACTCGAGTAAATGCACGGTGCGCACATCGCCTTTATATACCGGGTCATTGGCCTTCTTGGCCAAGTCCTGAACCGTGTTCAATGCGTCCGGCGAGGTGGCCAGTTCATACTCAGCCTTTTTGAGATTGTGATAGCAACCGTTGCATGGCGCCATCACCGTATCGAAACCCATCTGCTCAGTGGCGATCGCCAGATTACGTGCCGACAAATAGGTCTGCAACATGGGGTGCACATTTTTTACTTCCATAGCACCGCAACAGTTATAGTCGCGCAGGTTTTCCATTTGCAGCTTTAACTCACCTACAATCGCGCGCGTAGATCTGTCGTAAGGCCCACCGGTACCTTCCAATGCACAGCCGGGATAATATGCCACCTTAGCCATGTGCAGCCTCCTTTTGTTCCTTCACATATTGCTTTAGCACTTCGCCTGTCTTACCCCAGGATTTGGTCTTGGGTGGAAACAACACATGCAAGCCGGAATGAATCAAATGCTTTAGCGGTAGATGCTTAATCATGCGCTTAACCATTTCCACAAACCAGTCCTGCATCAGCGCCTGGCCTGTCTTGGCAAAAAAGTTTTTCAATACCGCGCTGTCTTCTATGCGTCCGCGTTTTTGAATTTGATCCCAGAATTCTTCATCGAAGTGCGCGGCCGGACTCTTTTCGGTAATGCCCTGATCTTCCATCCAATGAGAGAGTGCCTTCATCACACCTTCGGGGCGTACGTCTTTAGGACAGATATGCGTACATTTGTTACAGGAAACACACTGCCAGATAATGTCTTTGTCTTTGATGATTTCGTCGGTCAGACCGAGTCGTGTCAGATAAATCCAGTAGCGTGGATTGAAGTTCACGTTTTGCGCGTACATGGTACAGGAGTTGGTACACGAACCACATTGCCAGCAGCGATGTACATTCTCTCCGCCGCCGTAGGCCTGTATGGTTTTCTCGAAATGTTCATTGTAGTCACGCAGAGTGCGTGGCGTAATCATAGTGTTCCAGTGCCCGGAAACATCCACGCCTTCGATGACCAGATTATCTTTGGTATGCAAACGTTCCGCATCAATCAAGGATTTTTCATGGATAGCCATGCATTTCTCCGTTACTTACGTTTTCCGCTGTTTACGCTGCCGGTCTCGCTAGTGAATCACGTTTTGTTTGACCCGCAGCCTGCCACTCCGTTTACCCGCTTCTATACCCAACAACTTACAAATAAAATCTATCGGTTCTATTCTTCCACCAAACTCACCCGCCATCATGCCGACACCACTCGACATCGCAATAAAATAGTCGGCGTATGCCTGAGCCAATAAGAGATCGACCATGAATGGTACATCCCGGTAATAGCCTTGCTCGGCAATTTGTTCCGCCAACCAGACCCGTGCGGCTTCAAACTGTCCCGGCTCATTACTAATGGGAACATCAGACATCCCATCATTGCTGCGAATAAATTCTCGCAAGGCACCGCTCACCGATCCGCTATCCCATACCCAGCGTGTCATTAACGGGTATTTACCTGGCGCAAAAAAATGCAGGGCTTCCGCCGCAAAATCCCAGGCGGCCCGTTTTATTTTGCGATTGTCGGTAGCAAACAAATCGGCAAATGACCCCATACGTTCGCTAACGTTTTCTCTTCCATGCATCAGGATCGACATCTGCTTTAACAACGCTTCATGAGAAACGGCGTCTGTTCCAGTTGGCAATTTTCTACGCGCGGGAAACACCGCGTCCAACAAAATCGCAAATCCCTCAGCATCAAGTTCCGGCAATTCACTTGCGGACAAGGCATCTTGAAACAAGTGGTGCTTGGTATTCAGCGCTTCAATATATTGTTCCAGTCCACCACGTTCTTCCGCCGCTTCGATCAGTTGATTTAATTTATGAGCGCAAATGTTCTTATCGAGCTCAACCTGTAGTGGCACAGGAGCAACACGATCGCCATTGACATCATGAAGTGCCGCAGAGTTTTTCTTGAACCACAGCATGCGCGTTTGCCTTTGGAAACCTATTTTAGATCCGCAATAGCGCGCATAGCCGCAGCCGCGCCCTGCGAAATCGAATCATCTATTGTTTCCGGACCATAAGCAGCACCTGCCGCATATACACCTTTTCGTGTCGTCCCGCAGGTGTTGGTATAATGCTCTGCGCGCTCGATATAGCCATGTTTTTCGAGACCAACCCCAAACACGTTGGAGATTTCGGGATTGTTTTCATTAGGGTCCATGCCTATCGCGTGAACAACGATATCAAACGGGATAACAATGGGACGTTTAACCAGGGTGTCTTCACCCTTAACCAGCAAACGACCATCCGCAGAACGTGTAACTTCGGCAATACGCGCCTTGACGTATTTGACTTTAAACTCTTCCTGCGAACGCCAGTAAAAACGATCCTCGTATAAACCGAAGGTGCGAATATCCATGTAGTAGATAAAGACATCGGTTTGCGGAGACATCTCTTTTATTTCCATGGCCAGATTTGCGGACACCGTACAACAAATCTTTGAACACCATTCGCGACCAATTTGACGGTCGCGCGAACCAACGCATAAAAGAATTGCCACGCGCTCAGGTACTCGTCCATCAGATGGACAGGCAATCTTGCCTGCACTCACCATTTGTTCCATTTGCGTCGTCGTCAACACATCTGGAAATGTACCGAAACCCCACTCGGGCTTATTTATCGAATCAAAGTGTGTAAACCCTGTGCCTAACACCACTGACCCTGCATTGACTGTCTTACCGTTGCTCAAGGTTGCGGTAAATTTACCCACGTCCCCGTCTAACTTAGTAACTTTACTTCCCTTGTGGACTGCGATGTTGCCATCATTTTCTACACGACTGACCATGCGACCTATTGCGTCTTTGGCCCATTCACCAGACGGTACTAGCTTGGCGTAGCCGGATAGTATTGGCGCCCCACCCAGTTTGTCTTCCATTTCAACCAGAACAGCTTTCTTGCCCGCTGCGCTTACCGCTGCCGCTGCTGACAAACCAGCCGGTCCACCACCTACTATCAGTACCGTATCAGACATTGATGTTAGCCCCCAATCGCGAGTTTTGGATCATAGAGATATTCGATTTTGCCTGCTTCAACTTCTTTCAGATAGGCTTCGAATTTAACCTTGGCGTCACCCCAGCTAATTCCCATTTTCTCCACGACTTCTTCACATGGTGAGGCGTGCCATTGCAGTTGTACAATCTTGAACGGATCGGCGCCACATGCGAGTGCGGCAAATTGCACATCGGCCATAATCGGTAAATTAAATTCCTGATTATGAGAACGACCTATCCATTGATTCTTATCCATTGTTGTAATACAGCCGGTGTCTATGCCTAACATCACGTCAGCATTTGCCTCCTGGCGTGCGACTTTGATTTTTCTATCCATCGTGAAAGAACGGGTAAATTCGCGCTCTGAAATGATGTGACGGAAACCAAATCCACAACAGTCATACCAGGTTGAGTAATCAATAACATCAGCGCCTAGCGCCTGAGCGATGGAAGTACCCGGTGCAGTACGATTACCACCGAGTACATCTGGGTCGTAAATCGCATCTTCATGTACCATCTTGTAGTAGTGACACGCCGCGTGCACGGTTGTACGAATATTGGAAACATCGATGGTCTGTAATTCATTGGCAATACGATTACGCATTACATGAACCCATTCCGAATAGTGAATAATCTCTTCCGGTATCACCAGCTTGCCGTCAACCAGACGACCAAGCTTACCCAGTATCTTTTTTACCTTTTCACGGAGTGCACTCGACTCGACCAGATACTTGCGAATTTCTTTATAATTTCCGAAAGAAGTACCGCAGTGGACAAGTGGATAAAAATGACCTGGTTTGTAACCCATGCGGTTACCTGAGACATAGGCCTGATGAAAGTTGCGTAAGAATACGGCAGCGAGTGATTCAACGTTGCCTATGCCTGAACCGTGATAGTTCCATGCCGTACAGGAGGTCTGATCTGTTTCGTCCAGATAATCTTTACCGGGGACAAAACCAAACTTGTTCATGAACCACATCAACGAAGTCGGATAACCGGGAATATTGCCGCACTGGCCGCAAGATTTGTGATGCCACAACTGAGTAACCGGGACTTTTTTATCCCAGCCAAAAAGCGTCTTTACGACTTCAGGTTTGTGATCATCGGTTATGCGATGAACTATGATTTCGCCATCTTTTTCCAGTTCCCACATGTGTTCGCGTATATCATCCATACGCTCACCAAGATCGACGGTGCGACGGTCCACATGTTTTCGCACCCACTCTGTCGCCTTGATCGCATCTTCGCCAGAAAGATTCGATGCCTGAAAGAACGAGCCATGGCCAGCAATACCTTGGCCATCGGTGTTATGAAACCCTGGCTTCATGGTCCCAGGACCGGCGCCATCGGGGCCAGTATTGTGATTACCAGGTTTGTTGGTGTCGTTGCTCATGGCAAAACCTCCACGTTATAAAACGTTTAGTACGAAAAGAAACGACGACTCAATCGTCGTCTTCTTCCTGTTCTTCAAGCCATTCTTCGTATTCTTCGCGTTTTTCATCGATGAAATCTTCGATGACATCGAAGAGGTTCTCATCCATTAACTCCAGCGCGTCCAGTACGCCTGTCATTTCCCAAATGGTATACATTTCGACAGATGTCTTGAGACTGACTTCCCAAGCGGTATCCGTCGTCTGCAGTGTTTTTACTGGAATCGCTTTGCGCAGCGTTTTGAGATTGCCTTCAACTTTTTGAATATTGGGACCCCAATCGGGAAAGTGATCGGGTTGTATCATGTCGGGGGAAAGCTGATTGCCGGTGGTAATCAATTTAAGCATGACGCGGCCAAACGGACGCAACACATCTTTTGCCGATTGCATGCCGTGTTTGATGGAGACTTCACGCATGATAGCCACCAGACCGCCGGGAGAATTCTTAAACGGACAACGTGCGGCGCAAGTCATGCATTGCGCGCATGCCCAGATTTTTTCCTGCATTGCATCGTAAATCTGATCGACGTTTTCTGTCCAAAGCAGTTGGACAATTTCTCTTGGGCTATAGTCGTAGAATTGCGCGGAAGGACAGGTGGCGGTGCAAATACCGCAGTTTAAGCACCCATTGAGTTCGTGATCATAGCGGAAATCGCTGCGGATATCGTCGAATATCTGCTGCATTTGTGCGTAGGTAGCCATGCCTTAGATTGCTCCTTCCGTTCAGTTAATACCGAAAACAAACCATCCCAACTCATCCACTATATGATTATATTCTGATAATAACACCGATAAAAAAGGGCGATTTATCATCACCCTTTCTTCTACGGCCGAAACTACATATAAAGGTTGACGTCAGATTCGCCGGCAAACTCAAAAAAAGTTGCTGCGCCGCCATATTCAATCCCATCAATCAAATCGCTATGTTTGAAATCAAACAAATCGACTGTCATTTGACAGGCAATAATCTTTACGTCTGCTTCTATGCAAAGATCGCGCAGTTCGAGCACATCTGCGACACCCTTTTTCTTCATCTTTGCCTTCATCATGGAAGTCATCATGGCTTGCATGCCCGGCAAAGCCTGCATCATTACTGGGACTGGCATAGGCATAGGCATCGCAGGATTTCCCAGCGATGTCACTTTCAGATCCAGCTTCTTCTTTAACAATTGCAGCCCATAAAAAGTGAAGAATATCTGCACTTCATAACCCAGCGCGGCCGCCGTTGACCCGAGAATGAATGGGGGATATGCCCAATCAAGCGAGCCTTTGGTTGCGATAATCGCGAGTTTTTTTTCGTCCATACACGGTACCCCTTTGATAGCCTCGTACTATTGGCGTTGGGCCACCGCTTCCGTGTGGTAAAACCAAACTGAAAGCCGCTGCGTCCTTAGCTCTTTTTGATCAGAAAGTAAAACTTGCCACCTTCTTCACGTGACTCCATCAACTCATTACCGGTTTGCTTTGCAAACGCCTCAAAATCTTTTACCGCACCCGGATCGGTGGCAATAACGTGTAATACCTGCCCTGCAGATAACGTCGCCAGCGATTTCTTGGCACGCAAGATAGGTAGTGGACAATTCAAACCCGATGCATCCAGTTCCTGATCAAAATTCGCCATGCTTCAGCTCCTTACTCCAATATTTATACTTTAAAGATAGATTATAGAAAATTTGTTGAGAGTCAAAGGTAACATAACCCATAGGTCGTATGCATCACCCACTTTATATCGTTCGGGTAGAGAAAAGATTAACACACCCGTTCAGTAGCTTATGCTAAGTTCACAATAAGTTACAAAAGAAGTGATACACGATCCAAAACTCATCCCAACAGCCGTGAAGAATATCACAAAAACTTAATATTAAAATATACGAATATTTAACCTATATTCAAACCCAACTATTGAAGAGCTTGATTTTCTGCGAAATCGCTCGACACTATACAGGGCACCAACATCTATCTACCTGCCAACGCAACCAGGAGAAATTTATGAAAAAAGATGATTTTCAAGAAGATACTCGCTACGTGGTAAGCCTTAAAGACAACGCGGGTAAAGTTCGGCCTGCAAAGTTCTACTTATTGAAATGCCACAAAGACAATATGATAGTTCGCTTCACCGACGGTGACGGCGGCATACGCAAGATCGCTTACGAGAATGTAGTCAAGATTGTTGCCAAACACCCGGTCCCGGAACAAAACCGCTATCACATGCCGGCTGCGCTACTTGACGAGAAACACTGGAAAGAACGCGAAGAGCTAATTCACTATTCATCCATGTCTCACGCTGGAAAATAATCGACAAATTACTGGAAACCAACATTTGGCCGACACTAAAGGAATCATGCTAAGGTAGCGAATATAGTATCTCCTGATCGTAGATAGGAAACGGACGTACCCTTTGAAGCACTGGTATTTGATTTTCCGAATTTTGCTATTGTCCCTGCCGTCCGCACTAGTGTCTGCAAACGATATTAATTTGCCGACGATTGGCACCGAAGCCAACACACGTCTATCGGTAGAAGAAGAAGAGCAGCTTGGCGCGGCCTTCATGCGTAGTATTCGCCTACATTTGCCGGTTTCCAGTGACCCTGAAGTTATCGACTATATATGGAATCTTGGCTTTCAACTGGTTTCCAGCAGTAATTTCAACACCCGTCCCTTTTATTTTTTCGTCGTCAATGAATCCATCATCAACGCTTTTGCAGGTCCTGGCGGCTATATTGGTGTCAATGCAGGACTAATATTGGCGTCACGGGATGAACACGAACTGGCTGGCGTCATTGCACACGAAATCGCGCACATCGCGCAACGCCACCTCGATCGTGCGTTTAGTGCCGCGGAGAAACTCACGCTACCAACAGCCGCCGCCATTGTTGCGGCCATATTACTGGGCGGGAAAGATATTAATCTTGCAGAGGCCGCTCTTGCCGCCACGCTCGCCGCCAACATACAGACACAACTCAATTTTACGCGCAAACATGAACTGGAGGCCGACCATATTGGCATGCAGATTCTTGTCGCGTCAGAATTTGATCCACATGCGATGCCGCGTTTCTTTGAGCGTCTCCAACAGCAAGATCGGCTATATGATGATCAACTACCCGAATTTCTACGCACTCACCCAGTGACAACGAATCGCATTGCTGAATCGAAAGATCGAGCAAGTAAGTATTTACTTAAGCCCAAAAGCTCGGATATCCAATATCAGCTGATAAGAGAAAAGTTACGTGTCGCCAATAGCACCAATCCTGGCAAACTGGTGAAATTTTATTCTGCCAATAAAGAGGCTGGAATTGCAGAACACCGTTTTGCTCACGATTATGGCTACGCCCTCGCACTACATGCCGATGGTCAGTTTAAAAAGGCGCGCAACATCCTCAATCAACTCATCAAGAATGACAAGGAGCGCATTAGCTACCGCGTATTGCTTGCCCAAATCGAGTTTGCCGATGGCAACCAGGCCTTGAGTGAAAAGATTTTCCACGACGCATGGCAGCTCTATCCTCGAAATCGCACCGTCACGCAATATTATGTAGAGATGCTACTCGCCTCCAACCAGGCAGCGAAAGCAATCAATCTCCTTAAAACCCAGCTCGATCAACGCCCATCACCGGTTGTATTCGAGCTTTTAGCTAAAGCTGAAGGTGAAAATGATAGACCTGGCGCCGCCTTGGCGATGCTTGCTGAATATTATTTTATGTTTGGTCAGATTCATACTGCCATTGAACAATTGAGTCTTGCCCTACGCCAGAAAGATGTTTCCGCGTCTGAAGCCAACAGAATCGAGCAACGTATCGCCGAACTGAAGCGCATTGCAATTATCGAAAAAGAATTTCGGTAATTCACCGAATGCTTATTTTTCTCTCCACTTTCTTTATGGGCCAATAAGCTAAAATCACTTGAGAATTATAATTAAAAGAGTTAGTGTGCCCTGATAACACGTTGGTACTAGAGTCTTTTAGTCAAACTAGGTTGCAGTAATTCCAAATTTTTCTGAATGCAAATCTGCTACCAAAGAAAACTAATCTCTGGTTTTTATATGATCGAGGAGGGTGATGCATGAAATCCAAGGGAACGCTCGTTTCAGCGATCAGCGCCGTTGCTATCGTTATCGGTAGCTTGGGGGCACAATCGGCTGTTGCGGATGTGGTTGAAGAAGGTCGCGAGATCGCTTTTGACCGTAAGAAGGGGAACTGTCTGGCGTGTCACGCCATTGATGCAAAGGGCGCCAGCCTGCCAGGCAATATCGGCCCGCCATTGAAAAACATCAAAGATAGATTTGCCAGCAAGGAAAAATTACGTGCGCAGATTTATGACGCCACGGTAAACAATCCAAACACCATCATGCCACCTTTTGGCAGACACAACATTCTGTCAGGCGGTGAGCTGGATAAAGTTGTTGAATTCATCTATTCGCTCTAAGTTTTTTTGAATCTAACAGGAGAAACACTGTGAGTATGAAACGCAGAACCTTCTTGAAAGGCAGCCTGATGACCAGCGCACTAGGTGTCGCTGTCGGCGCCGGTTTGTTAAAGCCGAATACGGTGCTCGCTGCGTGGCCAGAGGCCGCGTTCAAGGCTGACTCAATGGATGGCGCAATTTCCGCCGTTGATGGTGGTGGCGCTACTGAAACCGACAAAATCAAATTTGTAAAAACTCCAGAAATCGCGGAGAACGGTAACGTAGTACCTATAAACATCGAAACCAGCCTGAGTGACATCGAGGCTATATCCGTACTTGTTGAGAACAACCCTTCTCCTCTAGCTTGTCAGTATTTGTTGACCAGCAACTGCGATGGTTATATCGCTGCCCGTATCAAGATGCGTAAGACATCTGACGTAACTGCGATTGTAAGAGCAGGCGGCAAAAACTATATGGCTAAGAAGCAGATCAAGGTCACTATCGGCGGTTGCGGCGGTTAATACACCGTAGCAAACAGTGTCGTAACACGATATAGCAAAGGTATACACAGATGGCAAAAAACACCATTAAGATCAGAGCTGAGATGAAAGGCGGCAAAGCCAATGTCAAAGCACTCTTCAAACACGAAATGGAAACCGGCCTGGCGAAAGATAAAAAAACAGGGGAAAAAATCCCTGCGCATTTTATCCAGGAAGTAATATGTGAACACAATGGCAATAAGGTTCTTACTGCCAATTGGGGTGTTGCAGTTTCGAAAAACCCCTACATCTCCTTCCGCTTCTCTGGTGCAAGCAAAGGGGACACAATCAAGATTAGTTGGACAGACAACAAAGGTGATAGTGATACTGCGGAAGGCAAGATCGACTGATTTTGTCTTATCACTGACATAGAAGCTAGGGAGAAAATCATGCAAAAGATGATGGCAGTTGCCGTTGCTCTGGTTGGAATACTTGGCAGTGTGAACATTGCCTCTGCTTCCCCAGAAAGCGACAAAAAGGCTTTTCAGAACTACTACAAAAATAAATTTCCTCAAACCAAGTTTTCTGATTTCGCAAACGGCGTTTATTCGATTGATGCGGCATCTCGCGAGCAGTGGGAAACCATCGAAGAATTTCCACCGTACGAGCTGGATATATCAGAAGGCGAGGAAATCTATAACAAGAGTGCAGAACTAAAGAGCTGTTTTCCTGATGCACCGAGTGGCGTTGCACACAAGTATCCGTACTTTGACACAAGCAAAGGTGAAGTTATCACCTTGCCACTTGCCATTAACAACTGCCTTCAGGCTGCTGGCAAGGAACCTATGAAGTATGAGAAAGGTAAAATAGCCCAGTTGACTGCATATATGGCATATCAGTCTCGCGGTAAGAAAGTCGATGTTAAAGTTCCTAATGAAGCAGCGCAAGCGGCCTACGAGGATGGCAAGAAGTTCTACTATACTCGTCGCGGTCAGCTGAATATGGCCTGTGCTCACTGTCATATTGACAATGCCGGTATGCGTATTCGTGCAGACTTGTTAAGCCCAGGACTTGGACATCCAACTCACTTCCCGGTATATCGCTCAAAATGGGGTGGTTTGGGTACCTTGCATCGTCGCTTTGGCGGCTGTAACAAGCAGGTACGCGCCAAGCCATTCAAGGCTCAGAGCAAGGAATATCGCAATCTCGAATATTTCTTGACCTATATGAGCAACGGTCTGGAGTGGAATGGACCTGGTTCTCGTAAGTAAATAGATGCGCCTACAAAACCCGGAGTTGCGGTGAAGCAGCTCCGGGTTTTTCTTTTTGTTTTCAAAACCTTTTCCGATATCATTAATCCCGCATAAGTATCCATTAAATCTTTGTTATTGAAAGACCTATATATACATGCAAGTATTAGCGCAATTTGCGTAAAGATCGACCTTCGAAGTCGACGTATATTCTTTTGTGTCAAGCTTTTAAATAAGGTGATGGAAAAATGAGCATTTCTCGTCGAGAATTCATTCAGATGTTAGCAATGGCCGGAGCAGCAGGTTTATCACTACCAGGTTGTTCTGTGGCGCCTAAGAGACAAATGGCTGCAGCCCCCTCCAACTTTTACGAAGTTCCCAACTATGGAAATGTGTCTTTCCTACACTTCACGGATTGCCATGCACAATTGCTTCCCATTTACTTTAGAGAACCGAACATCAATATTGGTGTTGCGGGTATGGCGGGTCACCCCCCTCATCTGGTGGGCAAGAATTTTCTCGATCATTTCAACATTCCCGCGGGTGGGATCAATGCTCATGCCTTCACCCATCTCGATTTCGTCGAGGCTTCACGTCAATATGGAAAAGTTGGTGGCTTTGCACACCTGGCAACCTTGGTCAAGCAGCTTAGAGCCCAGCGCCCACACGCATTACTGCTAGACGGCGGCGATACCTGGCAGGGCTCAGCAACTGCTCTTTGGACAAACGCCCAGGACATGGTCGACGCCTGTAAGTTGCTTGGCGTAGACGTAATGACAGCTCACTGGGAATTTACCTACGGCGAGGAGCGCGTCAAAGAAATCATCGAGAAAGATCTGGAAGGACACATCGATTTCGTCGCCCAGAATGTTATCGACAATGAGTGGGAAGAGCCTGTATTCAAAGGCTATACGATGAAAGAACAAAACGGCATTCAGGTAGCGATAATAGGACAGGCCTTTCCTTACACTCCGATTGCCAATCCGCGCCACATGGTTCCGAAATGGAGTTTTGGCATTCGTGATCAACGCATGCAGGACCAGGTTGATAAAGCGCGCGCAGAAGGTGCACAAGTCGTCATTGTGCTCTCTCACAATGGTATGGATGTTGATTTAAAGATGGCCCGCCGCGTTGTTGGTATAGACGCTATTTTGGGCGGACATACACACGATGCGATTCCAGCGCCGATAGAAGTTAAAAACGCCAAGGGCACTACGCTGGTAGTCAATACAGGTTCCAATGGAAAATTCCTCAGCGTACTCGATTTCAATGTCCAGAATGGCAAAGTAAAGGGACATCAATTCCGCATGTTGCCAGTATTCTCTAACCTGCTGGCCGCTGATGCCGAGATGGAGAAATTCATTACTGACGTTCGCGCGCCATTCAAAGCCAAACTGGAGGAAAAATTGGCCGTTGCTGATGAATTACTGTATCGACGCGGCAACTTCAACGGTACGTTTGACCAATTAATCATGAACGCCATGCTGGAAGTACAAGGCGCTGAGATCGCATTTTCGCCAGGTTTCCGCTGGGGCATTAGTAAACTGCCAGGTGAAGCGATTACCTTTGAAGACGTGATGACACAAACCGCTATCACCTACCCGCAAACCACGTTGAATCATATGGAAGGTTCTTTTATCAAAGAAGTACTGGAGGACGTGGCGGACAATCTTTTCAATGATGATCCGTATTACCAACAAGGTGGCGATATGGTACGCGTGGGTGGATTGAAGTATGCGATCGATCCGAACAAAAAGATCGGCGAGCGCATTACCGACATGGAATTGAATGGCAAGCCCATAGACCCCAAGAAAAAATATGCGGTCGCTGGTTGGGCCAGTGTACAGGAGAACGTCGAGGGCAAACCTATTTGGGATGTCGTCGCAGAATATCTTCGCCACAAGAAAGTTGCCAGCGTTCCTGAATTAAATATGCCGGTAATAAAAAATATGTCTGGCAATCCCGGAATGGCAGACGCCTAATATGCAGGGCGACGAAGCCACAGCTTCGTCGCCAACATACCGCTACACTTTTTGCATAGGCTTGAATCTGGTTTCTTAAAGGGTCTACCGCGACGTGTTAAAAAATTTGAGTATCGGCGTATTTGATTCTGGCGTCGGTGGCTTGTCTGTTCTAAAACACATCCACGAACGACTACCCAATGCCGATCTATTGTATATCGCTGACCACGCCTACGCCCCGTATGGTAAACGGCCTGCTGCGGAAATTCGCCAACGATGCTTCAGCATTGTCGATTACTTGCTTGGTAAAAACGTCGATGCCATCGTTGTCGCATGTAATACCGCAACAGCAGCGGCCATCGAAGAACTTCGTCAACATACCGCTATCCCGATCATCGGAATGGAACCCGGAGTAAAGCCCGCCATTGAGCAGACACGCAGTGACGTGATCGCCATACTGGCAACCGATAATACCTTGGCTAGTAAAAAATTCGAACAGCTTTCCGCGCGATTTGCCGCAGAGAAAACCGTTTTGGTTCAGGCGTGCACTGACCTGGTATCAATGATCGAACAAGGTGATCCAGATGCCCTCAATATTCGTCAACGCCTGTTAGAAATTATGCCGACGTTAGTCGAAAAAAACGTTGATACGGTTGTATTGGGCTGTAGCCACTACCCTTTAATTTTAGATCAAATTCGCGCCACGGCCCCGACGCTAAATATTATCGACACGGGAGCTGCCGTTGCCAAAGAAACGGAACGGCGCCTAAAAAACGCCGGACATACCTGGTCAACAGCCAATGTCGGTCAGATCACGCTATGTACAACGGGAAACGCAGAAGCTCGTATCCCTATCATGCAGAAATTTTTCCCACACGCACATACACATCTCGGACTGAATCTCACGGAAAATATCGAAACATCACTGGAAAAATCGACGACGTCAATTTAATTTTCTAAACAAGACTAGCGCTACGGCGAAAAACAATAAAGACGGAAGAAATGCGCCCAAGACGGGCGGAATGTTATATACCATGCTGGCATTGCCCGCAAACTGATTGAGAATATAAAACGTCACGCCCAACATCGTACCAACAAGTACGCGATTTCCGGTGGAAACATTTCTACGCCAGGCGAGCACGAAGGGTATTGCCAGTATCGCCATGACCAGCGTCGCAAACGGAGTAGCCAGCTTACTCCAAAAAGCCAACTGATATTTGCGTGCGTCGATACCATTTTGTTCGAGATACTGGCTGTACTCAAACAGGTCATCGGCCGCCATCACTTCTGGCCTGACCACCACGACTTGCATCACATCCGGATTTAGATGACTTTGCCACACCATCTCAGCCATCTGCACGGTTCGCAAATCGTCCCCGTCGGCAGTCACCACATCAACGTTTTGTAATAGCCAATCTCCTGGAGAGCGGTAGCTTGCCAACTCGGCATACAGATAGCGACGCAACTGAGCTTTTCCACTGGTTTGAATCACCTGCACGCCTTTAAGTTCGCCATGATTTAACACCGTATCAACACGAATAAAATCATTGCCGTCCCTCACCCAAATACCTTTGTTTGTCTTTAGGGATTTGCCATCATTCATAACCAGCGATCGTCGCGTTTCAGCATAACTATCCAGACCGGGCGCAATAAATTCTCCCAGAACGATACTGACCGACATCAATAACAATGCCGCACTGATAACAATTCGGACAATCTGCAAACGAGAAATACCGGAGGCGCGCATTGCCACCAACTCGCTGTTTGATGCCAATACCCCAAGCCCTAACATGGTTCCGATGAGCACCGCCGGGGGAAAAATATGGTAGATATGTCTAGGCACAGTCGCCAAGACATAGAGTAATGCCTCGCTACTGCTGTATTGACCTTTGCCAGTTCGCCCCATCTCGTCGACGAAAATAATCAGCAAAATAAAACTCAATAACCCTAGCGCGGCAAGTAAACTGGCTTTAATGATTTCCTGGCCGACGTATATCTTCAGCAAGCGCATCACGCTACTCCACGCAATCGAATGCCTAATTGCCGCCAGGCCATCGTGATCGTCGCAACGACAAAAATCATGTGCAGTCCAACTATGCCTGGCAATAAAGGCACGGTATCTGACCGCAACCAGTTCTTACTCATAATCATGCCGTAAATATAAAAAATGTAGATGAGTATGGCGAAAAACAATTTGCCGAAACGCCCCTGCCGGGGCTCACTCTTGCTGACGAAAACTGCCAGAATCAAAAGAATCACACTGGCGAATGGAATCGAAAAACGCCAGTACAACTCAGCAATATTTTTTCGATTAAATTCATCGAACAGGCTTTCAATTCTTTTTTCTCGCACGCGATAAAGCTGACCGGCGTCCATCGGTGTTTGCAGCCGCAACTGCGCGTCCCCATAGCGTAGCAGTGCCCAACTATCTTCCTTGGCGTTGCGTTGTAACAAACTCCCATCCTCTAATACCAGGAAGTCACCCTGCGCATTATTCTCTCTTCGGCCGCGCTTCGCGGAGAAGGCCTCCATCCCGCGTTCAGTTTCCAGAAAAACGAACACACGTTCCAGGCCTTCTGTACCCGTTGTCTTTTCGAGATAAAATACTCCCCGATTCTTGCTGATCGGATGAAATCTCCCCGGCGTCAGCGCATTAAATTCCGCCACCAGACTTGCTTCAAAGCGCAGTTCCCGTGTGGTGCGTTCCGCCCAGGGCGCTACCCATATCGACATCACTCCCACAATAAGTGAAAACACGAGCGCATACAGCACCAACGATCGCAGTAGACGAGGCAAGCCGACACCGCAGGCAAACATCGCCGTCATTTCATAATCGCGATAAAATCGCCCCAAACTGACAAGAAAGGCAATAAACATCGCACCTGGCAGCAGCAACATCATCTGCGCCAGAATAAATACAAAAAGAATTTTGAAGATATACTCAACAGGAAGAGAGCCGCTAGCCGCATGCTCCATAAAGCGGACGAAATGATGTCCACCGAAGATTAACAAGATTACCGCCAATACAGACAAGAAATTCAGGGTAATTTCTTTTAGTAGGTATCGCTCAATGATCACGCAGGGTCATCGTCCAGTCGTAAGCCAAGGTGTGTTTACACCGATAAGGAAGCGAGTAAAATGGTCGACTTTCACCAACAACCTGGTGACATTAAGTCGATTCATCAAGTTAAGCGCGCTAACGGACAATCAAGTCTAACATGAGTGGTTTATTATCCACAGACGAAAAACTGTCAACGGCAAACCGTCTAAAAGAGGAGTAAATATGGATTTCAATGTGACGTCGACCGAAGCTGAACATCAGAAAAGTGCCTGCCTGATCGTCAGTGTCTTCGAGAAAGGCAAGCTCGGCGCAATCGCGAAATCAATAGATGAAGCCAGCAATGGCCATATCTCCTCCATCGTTCAGGATGGGGATATCAAGGGCAAGATCGGTCAGGTAACCATGTTACACAAAGTGCCTGGCATCCAGGCGCCACGCGTAATGCTAGTAGGTTGTGGCGACGATGAAAAAGGTATCGACGAAGGACAGTTTAACAAGGCCGTCAACAAGGCCGTAGAAACCCTCAAGGCCAGTGCCGCTAATGAATGCACGGTATATCTCGGCGATGTCAAAATCAAAGGTAAAGACAAGGCCTGGGCGGTACGCGCTGGCACCATTGCCTTCCAGGCAAGCACGTACCGCGCAGACCACCTGAAAAGTAAAAAGGAAGACAATACAGAACAAGACATCGGCACAGTAAACTGGTATGCCGAAGACGCGGAACACGCCATGATGACTGACACTATTGCCTTGGGAATTGCACTGGGCAAAGGTATCAATCTGGCGCGCGAACTGGGCAATTTACCGGGAAACATTTGCACACCGTCCTATCTGGCGGAGACTGCCATTAATCTTGCCAGTCGTTACGACAAAATCGACACCACCGTGCTCGAAGAGTCCGACATGGAAAAACTGGGCATGGGAGCCTTATTGTCCGTGAGTCGTGGCAGTCGACAGCCTGCCAAACTCATCATTATGGAATACAAAGGCGGCAAGAAAGGCGACAAGCCTATTATCTATGTGGGCAAAGGCCTGACCTTTGATTCAGGCGGCATTTCCATCAAGCCCTCACCCTCTATGGATGAAATGAAATACGACATGTGCGGTGGCGCCTCAGTATTGGGCACGATGTATACGATTGCAGAACTTGGCTTACCCATCAACGTCGTCGGCGTGGTTCCCAGTTCTGAAAATATGCCGGATGGCGACGCCAACAAACCTGGTGATATCGTCACCAGCCTCTCCGGCCAAACCATCGAGGTTCTCAATACCGACGCTGAAGGCCGATTGATACTTTGTGATGCGCTGACTTATATCGAGCGTTATGACCCGAAAGTCGTCATTGATATCGCCACGCTCACGGGAGCCTGTGTGGTTGCCCTGGGTAAACACGCGACCGGGATGTTGAGTAATGACGACGATCTTGCCGACGCTATACGTAAGGCAGCCAAAGACAGTTACGACCGTGTGTGGCAATTACCGTTATGGGAAGACTATCAGGAACAATTGAAGAGTAATTTCGCTGACATGGCAAACGTCGGCGGCCCACAGGCAGGTACGATTACCGCCGCCTGTTTTCTCGCACGCTATACTAAGAGCTATAAATGGGCTCATCTGGATATCGCTGGCACGGCCTGGAACACCGGCGCCGAAAAAGGCGCGACAGGTCGTCCGGTAAGCTTATTGGTGCAATACGCATTGAACAACTTATAAGCAACCCGGGGCATACACATTGCTTGATTCCAGTAAGAAACACACGAGGTGACGAAGCTATGGCGCGCGTCGACTTTTATCTAATGAACAGCGATAGTGAAAGAGATTGCGATATCCTGGCCTGCCGCCTGACCGAAAAAGCTTACAAGCAGGGTTACAAAATTCAGGTAAAAACCCGTGATGCTCAGCAGAGCAAACGTATTGATGACTTGTTGTGGACTTTTTCACAAGGTAGCTTCGTGCCTCATACTGTCGATCCATCTCAGTCAGAGACGCCTGTTTTTATCAGTCACGAAGATGGCATTCGCGATAGCGCCATTTTGATAAATCTCACCGACAAGCTGCCACAGACATCGCCTGACAACGAAAGAGTGATGGAAATTGTCAGCAACCTTCCCGAACGCCGCGCCACGGCGAGGACACGATACCGTGACTATCGGGAAATGGGACACGACCTCCATACTCACCAGGTGTGATTGCAAAAAGACCGTCGCAAAGGAAGATAACATGGCAGAATTTGAACCCTCTCTGGGAGATCTCGACGACTTTGATCTCGATCAAAAAAGCACGCCTAGCGTAGGCCGTTCATCGCCTCAGGAAAACGAGGAAGAAAGCCAGATATTGGGTGATATCTCCCTCCTGGAAGAGGCCATCGCCGAATTGGAAACCGAAGCAGATGAGGAAGAACTGGGATCTCATCTTTCTTCGGAAGTATCACCGTATGATTTGGGTGACGAAAATGAAATTCCTGTCCTTGATGATGCCGTAGACCTGACCAATACGGTGATCGAATTCAACCGGCAACAGCATGACAATTTAGACATGGACGGCTCGATTCCAGTCCTGGAAGACATTGCTGGAGAAACGGGCTTTTCACACGGCGACCTGGATGATCTGGCGAGCTCATTACTGAACATGGACGATGCGATTTCAAGCGGAAATGTATCGGCGAGTCAGATCAGTGAACATTTGTTGGAAATGCCTATGGATAAATCCACTATCGCACAACACGAAGATCCCATGTCCCGACCGGAAGCATCAGAGTTTCAGGTTAGCACGATAAACAATGAGAGTGGTTTTGCGGAACAACTGTCGCAAATTGCACGCACAGTTGAACATAGTGTTGGCCTCTCCCATCCTGGCACCTTCGATATTAATCTGCCAAAAGAGCTCCACGCCCAGCTTTCACGCAAAATCGACAATCTGGTAGTGGAAGCCACCACGTCTATCACGAACGAGCTTCACCACCAACTGACCCAACGCATGGATAAATTACTGACCGAAGCGGTCGAATCGGTTCTCCCCAGTCTGATGGAGCAATTGGCCCAAGGTTTACGCACGGAAGTAAAGTCAAAAGTAAAAGCCCAGATTCCACAGATGATAAAAGACGTACTGGCCAATGCCCGTTTAACTGAGGAAGTCGACTAGTTACATCTCAAAAAAACTTTAAAAACAAACTGGTATATAATAATTTTAACTTACTCCAATTAACTACCAAGTGGAAGGATTGACTAAACCCTCCCTAACACATAGTATTTTTCAGCTCAGATAATTCAAATAGAACTATCCGTTTCAGTCACCACTGACACTGGAGGGATATATTGAGCTCGGTATACGATTTTATTGAAGAACTCGGCGAATGCTACTCGCTCAAAGAAATTCATGCGGTTTGCACAAAGTTCTGTAAGTCTATTAATTACGATTATTTTCACTATGGCGCGCAAATCCCGGTTAGTTTTTCGAAACCGGTTTTTGTTTTTGTCAGCGGATATCCGGATCCCTGGTGGGAACGCTACACCCAAAACAATTATCTCTATGAAGATCCTACCGTCATACATTGCGCTAACCATGTAACGCCATTTTTCTGGCAACAAATGAGCGGCTCTCGACACAAAGTCATCAACGAGGCGCGTGAATTTGGACTGCACCAAGGCATTAGCGTACCTGTTCATGGCGCAACTGGCGAAAAGGCCATTTTTAGTGTCGCATGCGAGCATCAAAGCAAACCCAGCACGAACCTATTCAATGCCGAATTGGGTAGCCTGCTGATATTTGCAAGCTTTGTTCATGAAACCGTGCGCCGGGTTATTATTCTGGAAGGATTCGAACAGACCCCAAGACAACTGACTCGCCGAGAAAAAGAATGTTTACTCTGGGCTGCCGAAGGAAAAACCACCTGGGAAACATCCCAGATTCTAAATATTGCCGAGAGCACCGTGACCTTTCACCTCAGCAATGCGGTCGGCAAACTCAATGTCGCAAACAAGTCTCAGGCGGTGGCAAGAGCCGTTGTTGAGAATTTAATCTCACCTTTCTCACTTTAAACACCTTAGTTTATCTCGAGTCCCTCGCACTCGGACCTGTATTTTCTTGGAGTACCCCCTTTCGCTTCAATCCGCTTTTATATGTCTTTCTAATAAAACAAAACTTCAGTGTGGGGGACAACACAAATGATCAATATTTCAATACATTTGAAAAACGACGGACAAAACAACCAACTTCAGGAAATGTTTCGATTGCGTAATACAGTGTTTAAAGAACGACTGGGATGGGATGTCCAATCCAAAGATGGCTTGGAAATCGATGGGTTCGACGATCTCAACCCTGTTTACATGATGGCGACAAATTCCTCGAAACAACTGGAAGCGAGCTGGCGCATGCTCCCAACAGATGGCCCCTATATGCTGGCCAATGTGTTTCCCTTTCTGCTTCGGGGCGAAGAAATACCGCGCTCTCCCGGCATTTGGGAGATCAGCCGCTGGGCAGCGGTATCCTGTCCAAGCAACCGGCGCGCGCAAGCATACGCCAATGAGTCAACGATAAGTTTAATCAAATACGCATACGACTATGCAGTAGAACACAATATCTCGCACTACATTGTAGTGACCAGCGTATCAATGGAAAAGCTGGTACACCGAATCGGTCTACCCGTTCGACGCTTCGGCGACGGAAAAGCTACACGCATAGGAAATGTGCTGTCCGTTGCCTGCTGGGTAGACATCAACGAACAATTCCACAACGTGGTTTATCCAAGAAAGGCGGCATAGGAAACTAACATGAAAATACTATTTGTTGGAGACACTCGTTCCCATCACTCTTTACGGGAAGTGATTACCGAGCGAAGCAATATCTTTTATCTCATGGACGCAAAAAAGGCTATCCAACAATTCGACCAGCTTGCCAATGGATTTGAATGGCTGGTATTCGATAACCGTATCCTACGCGCTTGTGGAACAAATGGGGCTCCCGCGTATCGGGAAGACAATCTGGCAACTCTCCAGGAGCAATCTGCTCGCACATCGCATGTCCCCACGCACGCAATCTGGTATGGCTATCACTCACCTGTAAACGACAAAAATCAAAAAGAGCGCAAAGAGTGACTGACAATACAACCATAGAAACAGAGAACAACGCAGACAACTTAATTCACAGCCGTCGAGCGAAGGGTTTGGCGCACGAAATCAACAATTGTTTTCAAGCGATAAAAAACAACCTGTTTCTAGCCAATCGCTATTTTCTCCGAAGCGATACCAACAGCGCGGAAAATGAGATCTTTCGCGCGCAATTAAAAAGTGTGCAAATTGATGAGCTTCTACACAAATTGTGCAACATGTTGAGCACCACATCTGAAAATTTTCAAACCCGAAAAATAAATATTATAAAAGCGATTGAGTCCTCACTATCAGCAACCATTTGCCATATCAGTGAAGACATTGAGTTTGTAACGGACATCGATACGACAGACACATCTATTCTCGTGCCGATAGGCATGATTGATCGTTTATTGACGATAGCCATTGGCAACGCCGTCCACTCCATAGGCAAGCTCGGGCGCATACGCATAAGAGCCAAACTAGCCAAGGTCGACGACCGTTGCTGTTGTTGTCAGCAGGCCATAATCGGTAAGTGGTTTGTCATCGACATTGAAGATAATTCAAGCGAACAATTAGAGGAAAGCACCATTCCTTTATTGTTCAAGCCGTACTATCGCGAAACCGAGATGGGACGTCACACTGCCATGTTCTCTTTGGAGGACATACTTCACCGGGAGGGTGGCCACATCACCCTGTCTTCGGTTGAAGGATGTACGGTTTTACGCTTTTACTTCTCCTGACGGAGGGCCATTTCAGCGTAGTGGCCCCTATATACTCCTCTTCGTTCAACAAAAGAGTAATCATCTGAACGAAGAGGAGTCTTTTTTTGCCCTGCAATCTCCCACATTCGAGATATGTGACAACGCGCCTCCCGGCTAGCTAACTAATTCATAAGCCTAACTGAGTTGTAACGTTGAAAATCTCCAGCAGGCATTGCAAACTACCTAACTCAAACCAAGCGATTAAAATAGTTTTCTGAGACGAGATATGTCATCCATACGCATACTTTCACTAAAGGGTGAAGAAGCACTCTCTTACCTACCGGCATTAGCAAAACTCCGTATCGAAGTCTTCCGCGAATTTCCCTATTTGTATGATGGAAGCATGGCGTATGAAGAAAAATATCTGAAGACCTATATACAGTCTCCCGACAGCGTGATAGTCGTTGCCCTTGATGGCGAAGAGGCGATTGGCGCCTCTACCGCACTTCCACTGCGCGATGAGACGATAGAATTTCAACAACCGTTTCGTCAGCACGGATACGATATCCCGCAGGTATTTTATCTTGGTGAATCCGTGTTGCGCCGATCATATCGCGGCCAGGGTCTGGGGGTGGCGTTTTTCACGGCCCGTGAAGCACACGCCCAAAGCCTTGGTGATTTTCCCATCTACACTTTTTGCGCAGTCGATCGTCCTGTTGATCATCCTCGACGACCAGCCGATTTCGCGCCGCTCGATGATTTCTGGAATCACCGCGGTTACGTCAAACACCCCGAACTGCATACCTTTTTCACCTGGAAAGAGATTGATGAAGACCAGGAATCGAAAAAGAAAATGGTGTTCTGGCTGAAGACGCGTAAATAAGTCTCGCGTACCGGGCATCCGCGGTTATCACCGAAAAATAGATCCACCCCGCCCTCAATGTCTTTGCCTTCTTTTCCACAAGGTTTCCACCCGAGCCCGAAAAGTGACGCGGCAAAAGAGCATGTCCGGACAAACTGGGCTATAATCGCGGCTATTTTCTGTATACAAAAGAACACTGTTGAAGGATTCCATGGATAAAACCTACGACCCCCAAGCCATAGAACAAAAGTGGTACAAGACCTGGGAGGATAAAGGCTATTTCGAGCCCAAAGCCAATGCAGCGAATACTGATCACTATTGCATTATGATTCCACCACCTAATGTGACCGGCAGCCTGCACATGGGACATGGTTTCAATAATACGGTGATGGATACGCTGACCCGCTATAACCGCATGCTGGGTAAGAAAACCCTGTGGCAGCCGGGCACCGATCACGCCGGGATCGCAACCCAAATGGTCGTCGAGCGTCAACTCGCGGCACAGAAAAAAACCCGCCACGACCTGGGACGGGAAGACTTCATCAAGCGCGTATGGGAATGGAAAGGCGAATCCGGCGGCAATATTACCCGTCAGCTACGCCGCCTCGGTTCTTCACTGGACTGGGCGCATGAACGGTTCACCATGGACGATGGTTTGTCGGAAGCGGTCAAAGAAGTCTTCGTACGTCTTCACCAAGAAGGTCTGATTTATCGCGGCAAACGCCTGGTCAATTGGGACCCGGTGCTGCATACGGCGGTTTCTGATCTCGAAGTATTATCGGAAGAGGAAAACGGATTTCTGTGGCACATGAAATATCCTCTCGTCGATGGTGAAGGGTATTTAGTCGTTGCCACCACCCGGCCAGAGACCATGCTGGGTGATGCGGCAGTGGCCGTTCACCCCGGCGACGATCGCTACAAGCATTTGATTGGCCAGAAGGTGAAACTGCCATTTACCGACCGCCTCATTCCTATCATTGCCGACGACTATGTCGATCCCGAATTCGGGACCGGTTGTGTAAAAATCACCCCGGCCCATGACTTTAATGACTATCAGGTATGGAATCGCCATCGCGATGAATCCGATATCGCGAGCTTACCCAATGGCGGTCTGATCAATATTTTTACCAAGGACGCCGCCATTATCGGTGCGACAGACGAACACGGTGATCTCATCCCGCAAGACTTTCATGGCCTGGATCGCTATGAGGCGCGTAAGAAAATTGTCGCCTCGCTAGACGCGCAAAACCTGCTCGAAAAAACTGACGATCACAAACTCATGGTCCCCAGAGGGGATCGTTCCGGCGCAGTAATTGAGCCCTTCTTAACCGATCAATGGTACGTCAAGGCTGGACCTCTCGCCGAACCGGCGATCAAGGCGGTTGAAGACGGCAGAATTAAATTTATCCCGGACAACTGGAAGAACACCTATTTCGAATGGATGCGCAATATCGAAGACTGGTGTATTTCACGCCAGATCTGGTGGGGCCATCGCATCCCCGCCTGGTATGACGAAAACGGTGATGTCTTTGTCGGTCGTTCCGAAGAGGAAGTCCGCAGCAAGCACAAACTTGGTGCGGAAGTCGCGCTGCGTCAGGACGAAGACGTCCTCGACACCTGGTTCTCTTCGGCGCTATGGCCGTTCTCGACCCTCGGCTGGCCCGAAAACACCGATAGACTCAAAGCGTTTTATCCAACGCAAGTTCTGGTCACCGGTTTCGACATCATCTTCTTCTGGGTCGCACGCATGATCATGATGGGCATGAAATTCATGGACGACGTTCCTTTTCACGAGGTCTACATCCACGGTCTGGTGCGCGACGCGCAGGGCCAGAAGATGTCAAAGTCCAAAGGCAACGTCCTTGACCCGATTGATTTGATTGACGGAATTGAGCTCGATGCCTTATTGCAAAAACGCACCAGCGGCATGATGCAACCCCATCTGCGCGAAAAAATCGAAAAGCAAACGCGCAAAGAATTCCCCGATGGCATACCTGCATTCGGCACAGATGCCTTACGCTTTACCTTTGCCGCACTCGCCTCTACCGGACGCGATGTGAATTTCGATCTCAATCGCGTCGATGGCTACCGCAATTTTTGCAACAAAATATGGAACGCGGCACGCTACGTGCTCATGAATACGGAAGGTCAGGACTGTGGTGAATCCGGCGGTGCGCTCGAATTTTCACTTGCTGACCGCTGGATTAGCTCGGCGTTTCAGAAGGCCGCGAAACAGGTAAATGAGTCCTTGAGTCAATACCGCTTTGACCATGCGGCCCAGGCGATATACGAATTTATCTGGCATGAGTATTGTGACTGGTATCTGGAATTATCCAAGCCAGTCTTGCAAAGTGAACAGAGTCGCGAAGCGGAAAAACGCGGTACTCGTGCGACTCTGGTAAGAGTTCTTGATCAGACATTGCGCCTGGCGCATCCGATTATGCCTTTTATCACTGAGGAAATCTGGCAACGCGTAGCACCACTTGCCGGGGTGGATAGTGAAACGATTATGCTGCAGTCTTATCCTCAATATGATAAAAGCTTTGTAGACGAGACGGCAGAAACCGAAATGGATTGGGTGAAGAGCTTCATCCTCGGTGTACGTAAAATACGAAGCGGCATGGATATCGCACCGGGAAAACCATTGCCGGTATTGTTGCAAAACATGTCTGCGCAGGATGAGAAATTCATCAGCAGCAACAGTCTGTTTGTACAACGTCTAGCCAAACTGGAAAGCATTAACCCGGTAGGCGAAGACGCCCCGGAGTCGGCAACGGCGCTAGTGGGCAATATGAAGGTCTTAATCCCCTTGGCTGGCCTGATCGACAAGGATGCGGAAACGGCGCGTCTGAACAAGGAAATAGAAAAACTTGTGAAGAACATCGCGGGGATAGAAGGTAAACTGGGTAATAAGAATTTTGTTGATCGTGCGCCCGAGGACGTGGTCAACAAGGAGCGTACCCGACTGGCCGAATTGCAGGCATCTATGGACAGCCTCAGAGAACAGCTGGCCAAGATCGAAAAGCTATAGAGCACAGTTTTAAATTTGACCCAGAAGGGTCGACATTTTCGAGTAATTAAGTGGCCCGGTTATTCGAAAATGCGAATGTTCGACAGGTCACTTTTTTGAGAGTAACTATAGTGAATATTTACGTTGGAAATCTGGCATATTCGGCCACAGAAGAAGATTTACGTCAGGCGTTCGGAGCTTATGGCGAAGTCAGCAGTGCAAGCATCATCAAAGACAAATTTTCCGGTCAGTCAAAAGGCTTTGCATTCGTCGAAATGCCAAATGACAGGGAAGCCCAGGCGGCAATTGACGGGTTAAATGAAAAGCCACTTGGCGGTCGCAATGTAAAGGTGAATCAAGCTAAACCTCGTGAGAGTCGTCCTTCTCGTCCACCACGACGTTAAGCTATGTATATATGACCACACTCCCTTATTAGGGAGGTGGTCATGAGCTATTGTTCGGCAAAACCGCTTACTGTCATCGCATAAGGTCCTTCTCCCGTCTTGGCGAGTTCACCTTCTATGCGTGCCAGCGTTCCGTTATTTGCGTTTCGGTTATATGCCACAACAGTATCCGAACCATTGTTAATAACGTAAACAAAGCGATTACTGGGGTCGACGACGACTGCGTAGGGAAACCAATCTGCATCGTAGGGTGAGCCCTGCACTTCGGCCAAGACACCGGTCTCATTATCCAGCTCAAACGCTGTCACATTATGACTTCCCCAATTGGCAACATAGACATACTTCTGTGACGCGTCTATGGTAACCGAATAGGGTTGGGCGCCAGAGAAAAAGGGTGAGCCTTTTACCTCTCGCAAGGTTCCGGTATGTTGGTTGATTTTATAAACTGACACTGTCGTCGAGCCATAGTTACTCACAAAGGCGAAACGATTATCTGGACTGACTTTTACGTAGATAGGACGCTCGTCCGCACCCACTTCCTTGCCTTGTAAAGAAATCTCGCCGGTTTTCGGGTCTATCAAATAGCAACTGACAGAATGGCCATAAAAATTTGTGACATAGGCAAAACGGCCATCAGGGCTAATATTAATCGAAATCGGGTGCTTGCCTGTTGGCGCCCACATAGACGTGGTCTTCAGTTCACCTTGCTCGGAAACACTCAGGACGTTTACCTTGTCATCGTCTTCTCGCGTCACATAGGCAAAGCGACCATCAGGCGAGACAACAATGGCATCAGGATAAGTACCAACATCAAAAGGCGAACCCGCAATCTCTTTTAGCTCGCCATCGTTATTCCTGACTTCAAATCCAGATATATTCTTTGAACCCTGATTGACTACATACACAAAGCGCCCGGACCGGCCCGAAAAAACTGAAACCGGATAGCGACCTGTTTTATATGGAGAGCCTTTGACTGGCAACAAACGACCATCGTCTGGAGCGACTTTGAACACGGAAAGCGTGTTACTGCCTTGATTTGCCGAATAGACAAACTCGCTTTCTGTATGCATGGCCTTTGCGGCCCATAGATTCGCGGAAAAAAAACCGAACAATACCCACAGCATTGCTGCTGAAACACACCGCCTTATCATCCTGCGTCCCTCACCATTCTGGATTTTTCTTGGTTGTGTCATCATAGTGTAATGGAGATCAGGAATAAACCCGCTGTGCCTGAAACGATAGTCAAATTCGACTATTTTTTAGAGAGGCGAGGATTTCAATAGCGTGATGGTTGTCTTGCATGAGTGAAGATATAAATACACTGATAAATTCCCTGGTGCCGGATTGGGCAAACTGGGTCGCACAGGACGAAGATGGGTATTGGTGGGCGTTTGAAGCCGAGCCCCACATTGCCGATATTTCCTGGTATGAAAACGAAGTCGGTCGTTGTATTCGTTTGATTCAGACAGAATCAATCAGTCATTGGCGGGAAACGCTATTCACCATAGATCGTCTCGGAATGATGTGAACGAGGTGTTAAGGTATGGCGCGGCCTAGGATCCCTGTTCCACCAGGCGAGGCTTGCCCTCGTCGTCAACAGCCACATACGTCAAAGTAGCCTCTGTAACTTTGATAATCTCAGACATCCGGCCGCGTTCGGCAAACACTTCGACAAACACCGTCAACGAGGTATTGCCGACTTTCGTTACATCGGCATAACAGGAAATCAGATCGCCAACGAAAACCGGTTTGTGAAATTGAAACTCACTGACAGCAACGGTGACAACGCGTCCTTTAGCGCGACGTATCGCCACTACACTTCCGGCGATATCCACCTGCGACATAATCCACCCACCAAAAATATTGCCTGCGGAGTTGGTATCCCGAGGCATAGGCATTAATCGAAGAACAGGATCTTTATCGTGTGGCAGCTTGTCTTTGTGCATGTGCCAAGGGTAATCCAGCCATGCTTATGTGACAAGCTTATTCCGGTTTCACCCGAAAATAGCCATAGCTAAGAGGAGAACGAGACAAAATGCGATTTTCCCTGTCCACTAAATGCGCATACACATCGATGCGACACTGCACCATGCTATCGGCTATGGAGTTTAGATCGGCACACCGTTGCGTGTCACACACATCGGAGATGAGAACATTCTCACCTTCAAACAATGTGGAGGTGGCTGGTGTTTCGCATTCGCTGGTACCTGAGGAGTAATAACGAATCAGGCGCTCCAGACGAAAGCGATAACTGTATTTTATCTTCGCCCCTTCTGGCACGCCTTCTAATCCCGAAAGCATTTCGTCCTGCGCAGGCAAATGCATCACCGGACGTTTTTCATCAACCCGCGTCGGTTTGGAGTAGGAATAACTGACAGGCGCTCCGTCGGCATAACTGATTTGCGGTTTTTTCAGTGTCCAGTGTCGGGTATTTAGCGTGTGGGTCGCAGCCTTTAACTGACGTTGTTGTGTGTCCATGGCGAACATGCGTGCCTCAACGGTATAGCTTACGTCCTTGTCCGGTGAAACGCAGGCATCATCCAGTTCTTCCGCATACATATTGTCTCTATCACCGTCCTTTAAAAACATGGATGCTTGGTGCGTACTATTGGTTATCAATGCTGTTTCATCAGAGGATTTCACTCGCACGGAATGTAATCTGTCCTCGTCGGAGTGGGCGGGTGCATTTACAAAAACACGCGCTTGCAAGGCGACTTTCTTAACCCGTCTACAGTCCTGACTGTCGACATGATAAATCTGAGCCTCCATCACGGCGGGTCTGTCGAGACGCGCATCCTGTGTTAACAGAAAAAAACTATGGGCCAGCATTTTCGTTGCAGGCTTGCACAAACGGATGGTTTCCCCACCTGATTCCAGATACATCCACAACACCACTGCCTGATCCGGGTCGAGGCGCGTATAAAAATCTATGTCATTTACACCCAGCCGTCTCAGTGAGTAAACAAACAATTTTTGCATACGCTCAACATGACGATAGTCGACACCTTCATCATTCAGGGCGGCGTATCCCTGTTGAATTTGCGCCTGAAAATCCGCCAACACTTCTTCGGGATGACGATCAATCTGATTTTGATTGGCACTGACATAGGCATCTATCACCTCTTGCACACTAAATGTCCGCCCTGCCTGTGCCGACGCACCAACCGCCTGCGCAATGCCAAATGGTAAGGCCACAAAATCGTCTAGCGGCGCACAGGCAGTCTGCATTATGTCACGCATATATACCGCCCACTCATCCACTGTCGCCTCATTGTTGCGCAAGCCGTACCACCAGGCTTCAAAGTAAAACCGATGCGCCGCGAGCGCGCTATTGTTCGCCGCGTGTAGCAAGCCCTGACCGAACTTTTCCAATCGATGCGATCTGGAACGCTTTGCTGACAGTTTTTCAATATCGCCTTTCATGTAGCGTAATTCTTCATTCACCATCCGCGAAACGAGATCAAACGTTTCGGGAGACGGTAATGCCCAACGGTTTTCAGGTAAGCGCGATATTGTTTCGCGTAACAGGTGTGTATGAACTGTACTGAGGATATCGATTCGTATGTACGCCGATTCTCGCGGTGCAATAGAGGCCATCAGGTGGAAGCCACGGTGCGAACTTTCAAACTCGTAGTAATAGTCGTACCCAATACCATTGGTCATGACGCTGCTTTCCACATCCGAGAAAGCAAACATGCCGGAGGCATCACTGACTACACGCTGGAGCTCCTCGCGCTGCTTACCTTGAACCTTGAACAAGATAACTTCGGCACCGCCGAGTGGCAGGGGCACCTCACCCACAAGCGCACCATCCAATTCGCCTGAAATAGCAATAGGCTTGGAATATCGCAGTACGTTCTGAAAAGGCTCTGGTTCCCCGACCAGGGAACAAGCACTCAGAAAAAAGCTAACTAGAACTAAGGTGGTAACACCTTGGTTTCGGCGCATACTCAGACCTGTTACAACTATCTGATGCCGTCCGTAACATCCGGGGTTTTCGCAATTGAAACATCTATAAATAGAATTATCGGAAAAACCTTAAATCATCCAAGGGGGAAAAGACTGAGTTGTGAACCATGCAGAGGCGAAATGTGAACCAGGCACGGTCCACACTTAGAATACAAATTTCAAACGCACGATAGAATGTGGCTTATTTGAAAAGAAATCCCAAGGTTTTGATATTTCCAGCGTTCTTAATCTGAACCTTGCCCTGTGCATCCGGCCGTCCCATCATGCTCAGAGAACGGGCCAGGGGCGAATTGCTACCCTCTCGAGAGGCGAATGCGCCATCGAAATTATATGCACCATCCGGCGCCAGGGTTAATTTACCGCTAGCTTCAAGAGGCCCGCCACCGTCGCCAAGCGTGGCTTCAATACCGGCATCGGTCGTCTGCAGGTTTGCACTTAAATCGCCGAGCACTATGCGTTGAGGAAAGCGGGTTTCAGCGCTATTCCAAACTACGCGGCCCTGTGCTTCACTGACAAGACCGTCACTCAGAACCAGTGATTCCAGGTTTAAACCAAGATCGCCTTCGAGTTTTATCGCCGGCAATCTCGCCATACGGACGATGTCACTCATCGGCATACGCGCGCGGATATTTTTAGCTAGCATATCGCCACCCAAGGTGCGATACAGTTCCGCCTTGACGCTACCGTCACCCAGCTTGAAATTCAAACCCAGTCCGACGCGTCCAAGCAGCAGAGAACTTGGATATAACTCCCAACTTAAATCCCGTAAGGTATTACCTGAAGCGCTGACAAAAGCTGCTTTTCCAGACCAGACCGTACCACTGACGCGATACAACTTTACCTTTGCAGGCAATGCCTCCAAGGTGTCCGAAAACAATCCATAAACCAATGTGGCAGGAATCTGAGTAATCAGAAAGACCAGATAAAGAACGACGCCAAAAAGTGTGTAGCGCTTCCAGTACTGCGTCACGATGCTCCCCCTGCGAAGACCAGACGCACATTTACGCGACCAGGTGCATTCTCTTTATCAACGGCTACGGATTCAATCTGAAGAGAGTAGTTGCGCTCAAGATTTTCCAGCCAGGTAACGACGTCATCGAAAGAGGCCTGCTCTAACCACACGCGCACTTTGTCGCCGCCATCGGGTTCAACCCGCTTCATGGCGTCGCCAAGATTACCGGCCTTGGCAGTGCGATCAATCACACCCAATAATGACTGACCACCGGCGCCGACCGCGGCCTTGCGTGTACCGGAAGAACGCGTTAAACGCTTGACCTCCTGCGCTGAATCCTCCATCCACTTGAGCAATTTACGCTGCTCTTCCACCTGTTTTTCCAGACTTTTGGCCTCGTCCATGACGGGTTCGAGGATACCAAGAAAAAGAATCATCAGCCCGAGCACGACTCCGGCAACGCCAAGCAAGAGACGCTCGCGCGGATTAAGTTGCTGCCAATACTGCTTGATCTCATCCATACGCTAACTCTTCTTGATATTGATCCGGCCTTGCACCTTGTTATCACGTGCAGCCGCAGATTGAATTTCCACCTTAAGTTTACCGTCGGCGCCCAGTCGTTGTTTCAATTCGTCTAACACCTGCAAATTGTTTACTTCAAGTTCAACGTCAAGCGTGTCGTTTTTAAAACGCACACTGCGCAATACCAGCCCGCTGGTCTGACGGAAAGCACTGCCAGTATCACCGAGCAGATTTAGAAAACCGTTTTCTACCGTACCGCCACCTTTTAAAGCTTCGAGTTGTCGCTGCATCTGCACTTTGGGATTGACGACTTTTTTGGCGTCGGGGAATGCGCTTCGATAAGTCTTTTCAATTTCCGCGTTGAGTCGCTCTTTCTCGGCATCAAGCACTGAAACGTCGTAAATGGAAATACCCAATTGCAAAACAAACCATGCCCCGGCCAGGGACGCAGCGAAACGCCACGGGCGTAAAATTTTTCCGATTTGTTCGCGACGACTATAATCGCCTTGAAGCAGATTAATATTCTTGTCCAGCGCAATGCCTTTTCGTTCCCGCGCCAAATAATCCAGAATTCCACCGGTGGATTCCCGCTGCTCAAATGCCACGTCTTCCACATCGGGACGCACCAACTCCACCATCGACTCGGCACCATAAAAAATCAATTGCGCAGGCTTTTTATCTTCAGCCTCTTCCAGCATCAAACTCAACATAAAGGCTGCGTTATCGATGTCGAAACTCATGTTCTGCTGATCCGGTCTCACCACATAGAGTAAATCACCGTCGGCAAACAAGGCCCAGGTATCATCCATTGAGGGCAAAGACAATATATCTGCTAGCAATGCATGCGGATAAATACTGGCCTCGCTCAAGGCCGCCATCCACTCATCCATCTTGTGGCGCGCCACCACGATTGTGTTCACCGCGCCATCACTACCACGGGCGCCTACGGCAAAATGCGTATCCTCGACGATGTCGGCAACCTGATCCTCAATTGCAAAAGGTATGGCCTTGAGCATGCGTTGCTTGTTAGTGGTCGGGACGTTCACGCGAGTCAGATTAACATCCGTTCCCGGCACCATGACGATGATTTGTGCACCACTGGTTTGAGAAGCCAGATCTGAAAGTGAACCGCTGGCGACAGGCGTCGCGCCAACGCCGGGATCGATGCGCACCCAGTGCACACTCTGAAAGGGCTCACGCGCCAGTTGTATGATTAATTGAGTCGCCATAATCAGATTCCATCGGTTCCAAATGCGCGCGACACCGTGAGCAACTCACTACGGCCGCCGGTATCGCGATAAATAATACTGTTGTAAAGCAAGGTGATCTTGCCCACCTGTGTGGTTGCCCTGATCATAAAATAGCTACTCTGCACATCCAGTCCTTGCAAGTCATTTTCAAATGAAGTCTTCTGCGTATTGTTGTTCTTCAAGCCGTCCTTGATATTTTTGATTTCAGTGTGCTCTGTAAAATCAGACACGCTTTTAAACGGACGGCTCGCCAACATCTGCTCCACCACGCGCGCATCCAGATAGCCAGACAACGCCTGTAAAACCAGCTTATTCGCTGAATTTGGATTAATCGTCGAGTAATGCTCAGGCAAAGCGGACACGTATTCTAGCAAACCCGGTACCTGTTCATCCTCTATTGTTGCGCCATTGAGCAGCTCCGGGGTAAACCCCTCGATCAAAGCCAACTCGGAGGTGCTGCTTAACATGCGATTGGCCGCACGATACGGCGGAAGTTTGGCCAGGTACTCGCTGTCTTCGGCGCCAGGGAATCGAAGCTCCTGATCCTCGTCCAGCCAGTCGAGGGTAGCATTGACCAGAGCCTCTGCCGATATGGACAAACGCAACTGGTCGGCAACGATTGAAATCAGCCGACGAAAACGTTCTCCCGCAAGCGGTACCGGCTTTCCTTTATCGTCGACCAAATTGTTAACATTAAAGCGCCCTTCCAGGTCGAGCAGGCTACCACTTACCGTACCGTTCTCAACAGGATAGGTATAGGGCACGAACAATAATTCCGGGTCATCGTATTTAGGACCCTGCTTGGTGTACTGCAGCAACAGCTCTTTGGCTACACTTTCTATTCCCAATGCATACAGATATGCCTGATCAGATTCCAGCACGTTTGCAGTGCGGCGTACGTCCAGGCCCTGACGTGAAGAAAGTGCAACTGCGGTTACCGTTGCAATCGACACAACCAGCATCGCAGTGATCAAGGCCACGCCGCGTTGCTGTCGTATCGGTGTCTGTTTTGGGCTAAATATCTTGTTCATGGGGTATTGTCTGTACCGCCAGCGTCTTCAGTACCATTACTATCTGTACCGCCAGTGTCTGTACCACCACTATTTGTGCCGCTAGTGTCTGTGTTGTTAGTGTCTCCCGAGTTGTCGGGAGTCTGGTCGGTATTTTGATTGTCACCAGTATTCTGATTCCCTTGGGCATTATTGCCGCCATTCGTCTGAGTTGACTGCTTTTGTCTCTTGTTTCCAGCGTATTCCCCTGGCGTCACACGAAACAGCCGTTTGATCTCACCGATTCCTTCGACTTTAATCGTCATTTCCACGCCACGGGGAAGCGCACTGGGATTGGCCTGTTCACCGAATTGCGGCGGCCACGCATCTTGCCACTGTAAGTCCTTATCCATATAGCGAAATTTTAATTCCTTAACATCACTGAGCAAATGCCGTTCCAGTGGTTCAACTACATGCGGCTGATCGAGCATTTCCACTGACAGTCGATCCAGTTTTTCCTCGGCCAGGCGATAACTGACGCGCTCCATTGTGCTGCGGACACGCTTCATAGGATTACGTTTGCCTGCGCGGGTGAAACTCAATGGAAACTCGCCGAAAAAGCTGCCTTCCAGGGCAGGCTTACGATCGCCATAGCTATCCCGAATACTTCGTCCTATCACTTGCTCGATGTCGCGCTGGATGATCGTCATGGCCCGTTGAACTTCCACTAATCGATCCGCCTGTTGTTCGGTATGACCTTTGGAATCGAGCACAATCTGCAAACCGGAATAGGCCATAACAGACAGAATGGAAAACACCGCCAGCGAGATCAACAGTTCAATGAGCGAGAAACCGCGCGCTTGACGCTTTAACGCAATCATGAATTCGGCTTCCCTATCAAGGCCAATACCGTGGCGACCGGACTCTTGCTCTCCCGATTGGTACGCACCTCAACCTGTATCTGGCGGATATTGGCCATTTCGTCGTTCAGGGCTACGACGTTTACTTTCCAGTGCCACTCATGCCCGGCCATTTCTTCAGTGCCAGTATTTGAACCCACCGGAGGAAATTTATTTTCGATCTGTATCTCGGCAACGCGATTCATCGCCACCCAATGAGCAAATGTTTTCTCGCGCAAATAACTGGCGTGGGAGGCATTGGTGCCGATGCTCTGAATAATCGTACCCAGCGCAATCGCTAATACAGCAAGCGCCACCAGCACTTCCATCAGTGTGAAGCCCTGTTGGCCTATGGGATTACTGTTTTTCCTTGGTGGCATATTCAACCTTGCCGCTGTAATCGCCCTCGATCTGATAATCCGTGCCCTCGTCACGCCCGATGCTCAAGGCAAAAGGAATCATCTCACCACTGGAAAGTATAAAGATGCTCGGCACTTCATCGGTTTCACCCGGGTCGAGTGATAGCGCAACGCTCTCACCTTCGATCTCGGCCTCTTTAATCATGATGTCGTCGGGCAATTCTCGTCGACGAAACGTTTCTTCGTCCTTGTCCATAGGCACCAGCTTTCCATCAATGCCGAGGGTCATAAAATCGTAATACTTGCGAGTGAGCTGCACCGCCAGATCGCGTGAGTTCATGACCGATTCTTCCGTTGCCAAGCGCAGCAAGGCCGTCAAACGCCGAGCCTCTTCCTCCACCTTGCGGTCGGCGTTGCCACCGACAGACAGCGCGGCAAAGGTCATGATCATGCCAATGATGAAAATGACCACTAATAACTCTAAAAGCGAGAAGCCACGGGTGTTGCGTCCACGTGGCTTCATAATCTGACTGGTCATGTGAACCTAAGACGGGGATATCAGGATTCGTCCAGATTCCAGTTCCCGATATCAGCGTTGATCTCGTCGCCCCCTTCAACGCCATCCGCGCCAAAAGAGTAAATGTCGAACGAGCCGTTCACGCCCGGAATCAGGTATTGATACTCATTTCCCCAGGGATCTTTGGGCAGGCGGTCGATATAGCCACCATCTTTCCAATTGCGAGGTTCCGGCGTGCCGGAAGGCTTCTGCACCAGCGACTCCAGACCCTGATCTGTCGACGGATAGTTGAAATTGTCCAGCTTATAGAGATTTAGCGCAGCTTCCAGGGTGCGGATATCCTGCTTGGCCTTGGCGATACGCGCGGTATCCGGGCGATCCATGACTCGTGGCACCACCACCGCTGCCAGGATACCGAGGATGACGATAACGACCATTAATTCTATAAGGGAAAATCCTGCTGATTTGCTTCTCATTCCTGCTCCTATTCCAAATCCGATGCCGCGCCGGGTGTAATGTGTGACATTAGACGGCAAAAAGTGTTCCGTACATTCTGGCGAATTTTGTGTGCTCATTATAAGGGGTATGGACAAAACAAACAGCCTGAAATTTCAGTCATTTTTAGCGCATTTCATCGACTGTGCTAGAATCCGACATGGTTATCTCAAGCATAGTGGCAATATGAAAGTTAAGCGGATTTTCCTCACACCACACACGATGGTATTGCTGTGCGCGATGCTGGTTTCTTTCCATGCCCATGCCCAATGTGAAGCACCGGCGCAGGACCGCGTTATGTGGGAGGGCTGCAATATGGCGGGAGCCGATCTCAGTGGCGCCAGCCTGAGACATGCCGTGATGACACGCATGAATCTGGACGGGGCAAAATTCGAGAAGGCCTTAATTGATGACGCGGACATGGGATATAGTTCTTTGCAGAAAGCCAATCTACGCAACGCGCGTGCAAATAATATTCGTCTGATCGGCGCCGATTTGCAGCATGCAGATTTGAACGGCGCGCGCATGAATTACGCACGCCTCGATCGCGCCAATTTCAGTGCTGCCACATTGAAAGGGACGCAATTGACTGAGGCCAGGATGTATAACACCAATTTTCATAAGGCGCAGTTGCAGCAAGCGAATCTCACCGGCGCATTGATGGAACAGACGGACTTAGGTCAAGCCGATCTCGGTAAAGCCATTCTGGACAAAGCGGAATTAATCAAGGCCAATCTCGAAGGGGCTAGTTTGAAAGACGCCTCGCTACAAAAGGCAAAACTCAGTAATGCCAATCTGAGCGATACGGATTTTACCAATACCAATCTCAGTGGCGCCGATTTACACGGCGCTGACATCACCAATGCCCGTTTTGACAATGCGATACTCGATAATGCAATTTGGGTGAACCGCAAACGCTGCCGACCTGGGTCTGTTGGGGAATGTAAATAGGCTTCTAAAACGCTCTACCGATTTAGAACAAGCAGACAGTTAATTCGAGCTTAGCTTTCAGATATACGCGCTTATCGCACGAACCATATTCAGACAATCAATCTCAAACCTTGCTATTGGTTTTCTTTTGCAAACGGACCGAATGTTTATCGACTACAGTCGTTTAAAAAACACCGCAAAACACGATGAGTAACCCATCAAAGTACCTGCGTCGCATACTAACGTTTATCATCCGTCTGTGCGACATACGCTTCATCTGACACGACATACTTGCTGAACGCGATTAGCGGCTCAAGTAAAGTACGCATGGTTTCGCGCAGTGACGTGTGCTGTCGTAAATAGTCGGCAATGGGCGGGCTGACGTCGTAATAGAACTCGACGAATTTTCTTCCCAGGTAATTACTTAGTAGAAATTCGTCTCGGAAAGCACGTAGATAACGAACTTCAGGGGCCATACCTGTGCCATAAGCCGCGGTTGCAATAAAACAGGTTGGATCATTGTCTTTAATCACGACCGTCGAGGCGTTGCTCAATACATTGATAGTGCCGAAAGAATTGAGATGTACTTTTAAGGCCTCATCGTTTTCGCCAATGTCATCGTCGTAGATTTCCACGGCGATAATCTTGTCGTCGTTTTCACCTTCAGACCAGAACAACTCTCCCGTTGTTTCGACGTAATCAGTACCGGCATCAGCATTACCTGCCTCGGTATGGAATAAAACGCGCGCCTCCCCATGGGCGCCGCCCTTGCGTCGCACTTTAATTATGGCCTTGCCATCACCTTCGTTGATATCGAGCTGAGTCACTTCAAAATCAATCAAGCCCGTGTCATCTACGTCGTCGTCAACAATGTATAAAGCCATTTCATCCAGCAAGCGATCATCCTCGCTATGCAATAGTTGCAAGGTCAATTTTTCTGTGCCTTCACCAACCAGGTCATCAATGATCGCCATAAACACATAGCGTAATCCGTCTTCACCATCCTGCCAGCGTAACTCTCGACTCAAAGACATCGCATCTTCGGGGCCGGACAGATCATAATGGATTCTGACCTTCACTTTGTATTCGTCTTCACTTCCACGCTGACGCGTTACCGGTATCATAATATTGCCATCGGTTTCGTTCACCGTCATTGCGTCGTTGCTAAAACGAATTTCACCCGGTTGAATGACGCGTATGTCCATCGTATGCACACTGAACAAACTGGGGTCATCTGCATCGCTTAGCGAGAATACAAAACGGTATGCGCCGGATGACTTATGACCGTTCCAGTAAAACTCGCCCAGTTGCTCATCAAAACCCGCGCCAGCAGGAATTTCTATCACCTTGAAAACGGGTTTGGTCTGGTTGTCATCCTGGGCATTCACGCTTATGCGCACGTCTTCGGTAGCGTTCACGGTAACAAAGGACGGCATATCGTATACCGGCGCTTTGTTTGTCACGGTAACTTCCACCACGTCAAACGAAACACGTCCTTGTCCGTCACTCGCCTTCATTAGAAATACCTGCTGACTGCTACGTGCGGGCGCGACATAACTGACGCTATTGCCATCGCGGTGAAGAGTGGAAACCGGACCGTCGAGTTGCGTCCATTCTACGCTGTATTGCGAGGGCAATATCGCAGGCCTTAAATTAACCGTCGCCGCGGGTGAAACCGTTTGATCATTGCCGGCGGAAGCGAAATTGTTTGTACTGACGACGACGGATACATCATCTTCATGTAATTCGCCATTGTCATCTGCCACTGTAAGACGAAAACGCAATACACCATTGATTGCCGGCGCGATAAACCACGGCTGCGATGACAATGCATTATTCACCACCACGGATTCACCAAGAAACTGCTGCCATTGATAGGATGCAATAGATCCATCGACATCCAGACTACGCGTGCCATCAAGTGTAACTCGCGAGCCCGGAGTAACACGAATATCCGCTCCGGCTTTCGCCACTGGCGCTTGATTGATATTGACTGACACTTCCCGTTCGACGGCATAAAAATTGTCGTCCGTGATACGTAAACGAAATCGCAATGACTGCGCCTTATACGGTGCATAGAAGCCGGCCAGCATACTATTTCTCCCTACGAAATCCACCGGCGTGCCGCTTAACTGGGTCCATTCAAAGCGCGTGATATAACCATCAGGGTCGGCGCTTTGCGCAGCATCAAGATTTACCCAGTCTCCCATATTCACTGTCGTTGGCGCATCTATCGCTATCACAACCCCTTTATTGATTAAAAGCGATATTGTCGTTTCATCTGTTAGGCCAAGCGCATCGCTTACCGTAAGTAAGAAATCTAGATGTCCTTCACCTGTTGGCGCAACAAAATTAGCGCGCACTTTATCCGCATCGAGAAGAGTAATCGGGGGTCCACTCAATTGTTGCCACTGGTATTGTGTAATATTGTTATTAGGGTCTTCACTGATGACTGCATCAAGTGAAATATTTGCGCCGGGATTTATTTTTGCCGGAAAAACCGCAAATGCGCGGGGCGCCTGATTGATTTGTATATGTACGTCATGAGTCGCTGTGAGCCCCATATTGTCGGTTGCTGTGACCTGTAATACGACATCGCGAGTATCGCTGGGTAAGACAAAAGATTGCCGGTCGCCACTCGAAGCCGACAAAGCCACGCCTGGTCCATCCAACTGCAGCCAATCGATACTTGAGACACTGCCATCCGCATCCTGCACGTCAGCGATAAGCGTGAGCTGGTCACCGACATTGCCGATCAAGTCACCCACGATCTGAATATGTGGTGCCTCATTGACATAGACACTTACACGATCGGTAGCCACAAGCCCGCTGTCATCCTGTACTGACAAATCGAAACTTAACCAGCCTGGCAATTGCGGCGCAACAAAGGAGGAAACCGGCGCGATAAATGTCGACAGTTCCACGGTTTCACCGGCTACTTGCTGCCATACATGGTATCGAATACTACCATCGGTATCATAACTACCCGCGCCACTCAGCGTGACCGTATCACCGGGATTGACCACGACATCGGGCCCCGCTACGGCAACAGGGGCGTGATTGACGTTCAAGCTCACCGTCGCACCCGACTGCAAACCATCGCCGTCGCTAACGGTTAAACGAAATCGCAAGACCTGCGATGTAGCGGGCGCCAGGAATTGCGGCGATACCGTTGCGGAGTTAGAAAGACTGACCGCGATGCCTTCAATTTGCTGCCACGAATACGAAGCGATACCCAAATCATCACCACTCTCAGTTCCATCGAGAAATACCGTTTGCCCAGTCGCAACTGCGCGATCTCTTCCCGCGTGTGCGATGGGTGCCTGGTTAATGCTTATCGTCACACTGGCATTTGCTGACAACAGTTTTTCATCGCTGGCACTGAACTGAAAAACCATACTGCCTGTTGCCGCAGGGACCGTGATTACAGCATTCGTCGTGGTCGATTGGGAAATAGAAACTAACGGACCGGAAACCTGAGTCCATAAATAACTCATCGCCTTGCCTTCCGGATCAGAAGCCGTTGCCGTCAAGTTCAACACCTGCCCTGGATTCGCGCGTCTATTCGCCATGACACTGATTTGTGGTGCCTGATTTCCGCTTACCGCGCGTAAGGCAGCGGCCGCATCTAATATGCCTGCGCCGCATTTATTCGTTGTACAGTCGCTACTCGTTCCCGTTGGAAATGTTTTCACGCTCGCTAACAAATGTTCACGCAATTTTGCAGGTGTTAACGATGGCGACACTGACAGCATAAGAGATGCAACACCGGCAACATGCGGCGCGGCCATGCTGGTGCCTTGCATGCTGTAGTAGGAATCGTCCCCCGCTTCTTTCAGGCCACTGTTATATGTCGATACGATCGCGCCGCTATAGCCACCACCCGGTGCGGCGATGGCGACCTCTTCACCCGTATTGCTATAAGACGCCAGTTTGCCGTCTCGCGTTACCGCCGCAACAGTAAAGGCGTTATCACACGATGCGGGTGATCCATATGCGACGTCACCGCCAGCGTTACCTGCTGCAACAACAACGAAAGCGCCTGCCGCTACTGCATCGTTAATCGCGTTTTGCTCTGTGTATCCACACGCACCGGCGGCACCTAAACTCAAATTTATAACTTGCGCGGGATTTGGATTATCGGGAACACCACTGACATGTACTCCAGCAGCCCAACGGATACCTGCGGCAATATCCGACATGTATCCACCACATCGTCCCAAAACGCGCACAGGCAAGATTTTCGAAACCCAGTTAACGCCGGCAATGCCTTTTTCATTATTACTTGCAGCGGCGATAATGCCCGCAACATGAGTGCCGTGCCACGTGCTATAACCCGCGCCACAAAAATCGTCACTGCTACTCCAATCACCGGGATCATTGGCATCGGCATCACGACCATCGCCATCATTGGAAACCGTTGTGCTTGAAATCAAGTCATAACCTGGCAGAAGTCGCGCACTCAAATCCGCGTGCGCGCGCACTCCGGTATCAACAACGGCAATAACGATATCGCTACTACCCGTTGTGATATCCCATGCCGCAGGCATTCCAATACCACCGACATCGCTATCTCTCAGGCTCCATTGGTCAACGAAACGACTGTCGTTAGGCGTTTTGGCAATACGCACCCAGCGGTCGACTTCAGCGAACTCGATTTCATCATCGCGATTCAGCTGCGCGATAACTTCTTCCACTCCGTACGAGTCCTTGCTATCAAGATTAACAATCTGCGCGCCATCACTCATGGTGCGTATCTTGGAAAACGCCAGCCCCATACGCAATCCAAGTTCAGCAAGATGATCACGCTTGAGTATTTTCTGGCTTTGACCGGTTTCGGTTTTGAATTTAATGATCAGGCGCGTGGGCGGATGAGAGTCGGCATAGGTGGAGGTAAAAAAGAAAACGCTTAGCAGTAAAATTAGAACACGGAGCATAATATCGGCCACCTTGCTCAGGGCCGACTGCGCAAGCGAAGACTCGCGCGTATTGCCACTTCACTGGCGGCCCTGCCTAAACGCAGGGTCGCCAGAGGCTCCTCTACACAGGAGACCTTGAAGTGACCGCTATTTCCATACCCTCTCTTCCTTTCCCTCATATTCCCCACACTTGAGAAATGCATGTGTAAAAAAAGAGGAATAGACCGATAGAGCCGGTGCTCGATTTTCCCCGCAAGTCGCGGGATACCGCCCTGTTCCTGTTAGGCTATCGACACGCCGAAAAAGGGGATTCATCGAAAAACTGCGATCTGGGTCACAGAACGTAAAACGCGATATAGACACGCGATAATTATCATTTATTCATGAGGATAAAGAGAGGTATTAGACTTATTTGGCAGACTTGGAACTGTTATCCAGATGTTTGGCCAATAGCTGTATATCACGCTGCATGTCCTTAAGCGCTACGCTTTCACTGTCATAGGCTTCAAGGATATAAACCGGGGTATTTTGGCGTAGCTCGGAGAACTCGACTCGCCACTTCGCCTTTAATTGAGCGCCCAGCTGATCAAGCACTTGTTTGACCGAATCAATACGGATGTGATTTTCGGCATAAAACCAGACTTGCGGGTGGCGGAGTAATTCACCATCCTGCTGCGCATGCCCCTCACACGACCAGATCGGTTGCCAGGGCGAATTTGTTGCTATTGCATAGACTAACGGCAACACCTGCGACTCGATGGGAAAACGGTCGGGTTCGGCCACCATGGCACGCGCTATGCCGCTGCAATCCATATTGCATTGACAGTCACAGCTTTTCGCGCCACAACTCGGGCAAACCACATCACAATGCGGGCATACCCGCTTACTGGGGGGCTGATCTGAGTTTGTTTGCTTACGAGGCTGGTCTATACGCATGGTCATTACACCGATAATCTTTGTTGATATATCGGCGTAAAAATCGAATCTATTAGTCAGCGAAGAAAGGGAAACGCATTATCGCGAAAAAAGCAGGTTTATTTAACCAGGGTGTTCATATCCAGTATCGGCAACATGATCGCCAATACGATAGTGACAACCACGCCACCCATGATCAGTATCATCAAGGGCTCGAACAGACTCATCATGCCGGTAATCATGGTTTCAACCTCCCGTTCCTGGTTTTCCGCGGTGCGTTCTAACATCTCTTCAAGATTTCCCGATGATTCACCTGAGGCAATCAGGTGTATCGCCATCGGCGGAAAATAACCGGAAGCGTTTAAGGCCTTGCTGATACCGGTACCTTCGCGAACCTTACGCGCTGCTTCATTGACGGCGTCACGCATGGGGAGATTGACGATAACCTGTCCAGAGATACGCATCGCCTCCAGTACCGGCACGCCACTGGCGGTGAGTATGCTAAAGGTGCGAGAAAATCGCCCGGTATTCATTGCGCGGGTGAGCCGCGCCACTATAGGAATACGCAGCAGCAGGTGGTGAAACTGACGTTTAAAGGATTCTATGCGCATCATGTAGCTAAACAGCGCGGCCGCCATCACCAGCAAAATGAAAACATAAATCCCGAAACCTGAGACAAAGGCGCTGACCATAATCAAGCCCTGTGTCAGCAGCGGCAATTCCTGGCCAATCGTTTCGAACATCTGTACCACTTGCGGTACGACATAGGCCAGCAAAAGCATTACAACCGCTATCGCCACCAACACAATCATGATCGGATAGACTAATGCCATGACAATGTTCTGGTTGAGCTTCTGACGCGCTTCGGTGTAATCCGCCAATCGCCCCAACACACCGGTAAGATGACCCGACTGCTCTCCGGCCTCAACCGTGCTGCGAAAGAGTTCGTTAAAGATATGAGGGTAGTCGCCCAGAGCAGAGGCCATGGTATGGCCTTCGAGAACTCGCGAACGCACACCCATGACCATATTGCGTATACGCGTTTTCTCGGATTGTTCCGAGACCGCCATGAGCGCTTCATCAATAGGTAGTCCGGAGCGCACCAGCGTTGCGAGCTGACGGGTGATGAGTGACAAATCGGTTGCCTTGATTCCGCGAGTCAATGAAAACTGACGTTTCCCTGCGCGCGCCTCTTTCTGGCGCACTTCCTCGACAGATAAAGGCATCCAGCCGCGATCACGTAATTGCTGACGTACCTGACGCGCGGTGTCGCCTTCAAGTACGCCTTTGGTCTCTTTGCCTTTCTCGTTTAGCGCTTTGTATTCAAACGCACCCATGACTGTTATCAGCCTTCACGAGTAACGCGCAAAACTTCTTCCAGCGACGTATGCCCACTGAGCACACGACGCATCCCGTCATCACGTATACCCGGCGTACGGGTTCTGGCCTGCTGTTCCATGCGGTGTTCGCTGTCGCCGTCATGAATCATGCCGCGGATCGACTCGTCGATTTCTACGACTTCATAAATACCGGAACGTCCGCGATAACCAAGATAGCTACAGACTTTGCATCCCTTGGGACGATAAATCGTCGGAGGATTGTCGGTAGCAACACCGAGCAATTCACAGTCGGAATGACTCGCAGTAACCGCTTCCTTACAATCCGGGCATAACAAACGCACCAGTCGCTGAGCGACCACGCCCAATAAACTCGACGATATAAGAAAGGGCTCGACGCCCATATCGCGCAAACGCGTAACCGCACCAACAGCGGTATTCGTATGCAGGGTGGACAACACCAGGTGTCCGGTCAAACTCGCCTGCACCGCGATTTCGGCGGTTTCCAGATCACGTATCTCACCGACCATCACCACATCCGGGTCCTGACGCAGTATGGCGCGCAGTCCGCGCGCGAAGGTCATATCCACTTTGGTGTTGACGTTGGTTTGACCGACGCCATCGAGAAAATATTCGATAGGGTCTTCCACCGTCATGATGTTACGGCGGCGATCATTGAGTTTTGACAGCACCGCATACAAGGAGGTGGTTTTACCTGAACCGGTCGGCCCAGTTACCAGAATAATCCCGTGTGGCCGAAGAATAATGCGTTGCATGACTTCGAAAGACTTCTTGTCCATGCCCAATTGTTCGAGATCAATACGCCCGGCCTGCTTATCCAGTAGACGCAATACCACGCGCTCGCCGTGACCAGAAGGCATGGTGGAAACACGCACGTCTACCGCGCGTCCGGCGATACGCAGGGAAATACGGCCGTCTTGAGGGATACGTTTTTCAGCGATATCCAGTTTGGCCATGACCTTGATACGCGAAACAATGAGCGGCGTAACCGCCTTCTTCTGTTCCAGTACTTCGTGCAACACGCCGTCGACGCGAAAGCGCACCACCAGCCGGTTTTCAAAGGGTTCAATGTGGACGTCAGATGCGCCTTCCTTAATAGCTTCGGCTAGCAGCGCATTGATGAGACGAATAATCGGCGCATCATCGGCCGTCTCTAGCAGATCTTCGGGTTCGGCCAGCTCCTGCGCCACGCTTTGCAGATCTAACTCGTCACCTGCATCGGCCATGGCCATGGATTGATTGTCTGCGCGTTCATATTTTTGTTGCAGACGCCGTTCAAATTCTTCGAGATCCAGACGTTGCAGACGTACCGGTTGCTGTAGAAATCGGCGAATTTCGATCAGGGTTTGCGAGCTGACTTTGGGGCCACAAAAAACTACAACTTGCCCATCTTCCTCATCGCCCAGCACGATATGGTGCCGCCGAGCAAAAGCGAAGCTGATTTTCTTATGCGCCCCATCATCAAATTGCGCTGCCTCCGAAGGATGCTCTTCTTCAAACTCGCTGAAATGGCTACTGGGTTGACTGGTCTGCTGCATGTTCACGCTCGCGCCCGCTCGTTATTCACTTGCACTACTGTCTTTTACGCGATCTGGCGGTATCTCGATAAAGGGCATAATTTTTTGTATATCCTCATCATCCATATTGCGCGCGTCGGCCTGTATGCCTCGCATAAAGTTATACTTGCCACCGGAGATTTGCGCTGTAACTGCCGCGTCACGCAAAATCGTCGGGCGTAAAAACACCATCAGATTCTTTTTCAATTTACGCTTGTTTTTATATCGGAACAGACTGCCTAACAATGGGATATCACCAAGCAAAGGCACTTTGGAAACGATTTCGTCTTCCTGGTCGGAAATCAAACCACCAAGTACGACGATGCGTTTGTCATCAACCATGACCGATGTTTTGAGTGTACGCTGGCTGGTTACCAGACCAGCAGTACCCGCAGAACCTGAAGTAATGGAATCCACGCTGGCATCAAGTTCCAGCTTGATCGCATCACCTTCGTTAATCTGTGGCTTGACCTTGAGACGTATACCGACTTGTTTCGGCTTGTATGTCGTAAATGGATTGGTAGGCGTGCTGCCTGTACCGGTAGAGGTAAAACTTCCTGTAGGTACGGACACCTCGTCACCGACAAAGATTTCCGCTTCCTGATTATCCATGGTCACAATGTTAGGCGTGGACAAAACATTGGTGCCGCTGTGACTGGCCAACAGTTTGATCAAGCCGCCAACAGATAAAACGTCCTGGGTAACATCACCAATCATTGCGCCGATGGACAATCCTTCACCCATGGCACCCACACCTGCTAGCAGAGACTTGGTAGGATCCCCACCGCCAGCTGTGACCACATTTTGGCCAACCTGGGTAATTGACGGATTGCCAAAATTGGTCATCCCGATAGGCAGACCTAGCGAGGCACCATTACCAAACCACTGCACACCCATTTCCGACTGCTTCGAGGCTGAAACCTCGGTAATAATCGCTTCTACCAAAACCTGAGCGCGTCTCACATCCAGCTTATGGATAACCGCCTCCAGGGAACGGAATATATCGGGCGGGCCGGAAATAACCAGTGCATTCGAACTCTCGTCGGCCTGGATATTGAAATCACTATTTCCCTTTGATCCCCCTTTTGCTGCCTTGCCCTTGGCATTTTCCTTGGCTTCAGTCTGGCCCACGCCGGTCAATACACTCACCAGATCTTTGGCCTTGGCATATTTCAAATAGATGACGTGCGTGTTACCAGTCATTTCAGACGGCGTATCGAGATGGGCAATAATGGTTTTAATACGTAAACGCGAACTCTTCTCGCCACCAAGGATAATGCTATTGGTTCGCTCATCTGCAACCATGGTAACGCCTTCGCTCTGTGGCTCTTTACCTTTGTTGCTACGCTCAAGACTTTGCAGAATACGCACGACTTCCGCAGCCGATGCATTCCCCAGTTGCACCACCTCAACTTCCGCGCCACTCGACTCGTCGATACGCTCGATAATACGCACCAGGCGATCCACATTCGCCGCGCGATCAGAAATAATCAGGGTGTTGGTTTCCGCGTGCGCGGCGAGGTGACCTTGTGGAGGTACGAGAGGGCGAAGTATCGGCACCAGTCGCGCCGCAGCGATATGTTTGATATCGAGAACTCTCGTGACAACTTCCTGACCTACGCCATCGAAAGGTACGCCGTTATGTTTGGCATCCGCATCGGGAAGTATCTTTATCACTTTTCCGGCAGGTACTGCCGTAAACCCGTGCACTTCCAATATCGCAAGAAATACCTGATACAGTTCGTTCTTGTTCAACTCGCGGGAAGAGATTACCGTCACCTTGCCCTTGACTCGCGGGTCGATAATAAAGTTTTTGCCTGTCGCCTCTGCGACGGTGCTGATGACTGATGAAATATCCGCGCCCTTGAGATTGAGGGTCAGCGCCGATGCCATAGGACTGACAAGCAGCAAAAACAGGGATAACGCCGCCAGCTTTTTCGTTCGTCTTCCTAGCCAGGCCTGCGCGACAGCCTGTCTCTTTACCATTACTCGCATATCGCCTTGCATTGTTGTTGTGTTCCGCCTTTTCCGTTAATTCATAGGTACCACGAAGGTTTGGGTCGAGCCGTTTCGTAGCACGTCCACAGATACCTCGGTGGCATCGGTAATTTGTTGCATGATTTCCAGCCCTTTTAATGGGCTATCGAGCTCGATGCCGTTGACCGCAGTGACGACATCACCGGGGCGTAAGCCCACGCGGTTCATCAATTCTTTATCCTGTCCGGGGAATATTCGATAACCTGAGAGTTTGCCCCCACGACGGTAAGGCTCCGCGCGTACGACGCCCATTACAGATTGAGGGTCGCTCATGAGCTTTTGTTTGTATTCCTTTACAACCGTGGTCACCTCGGGCCCTACTCTGGTGACCGCTCCTCGGGGACGATCCGGACGTGACGACTGCCTCGGGGACGGAGCTGTCCGCGCGATGTTTCGACTACCGAAATCCATGGTGCCAGCTTCCTTGTCCTCGGGCAAACGCAAAGTCTCAAATCGGTTGTTATGAAGGAGTATCACGCGGTCCGCAAATATTTCTTTGACTACCGCGCCACCAGGCAACGGCGCATTGATTCCATACGTATCCTCGTTTCCGCCACGATCAGCAATTATCGCCCAGGAACTGCTACCACCTGCGATAACGCCGAGCAAGGTTAGCGCCAACGTGGTGTCAGGGGCTTCTTCCGGCACGTCTTCGACTGTCGGTGCCTCAATTTGCTGTTGGGCCTCGCCAAACAAATGCCAGCTGGCGATATTGTGCTGAACACTTGATACCACGTTGGTATCAGGCGAGGGGGAACGAGGCGACTGCAACAGGGCGCCAGGAACGTCGGGCAATGAAGGCTGGGGAATCAGTTTCCATGTCAACTCCGCAAAAGTGCCTGCAATGATGACAACCATCAGCACATTCGCAGCCAATGGCAGACGAGCCAGATGGGGACTCCAGTCCGATGGTAACTTCAGGCGCTGAATATCAATAGAAAACATGAACTTGGTCTGCGAACTCCGTTCTTTTTAACATGCGCATAACGCCGTAAAACCCTGGCGGAACGACTCGAATTGCTTATGACAGTCTTGAGCGGTGAAAGTTTATCCACAAATCGCTCGAAAGTCCTAAAAGCAAGATACTGAAAAGGCAAGTATTATACCGAAAGAAACATGACAATACAGGATTGCCGTGATTATGGAAGAGGATATTCGCGCAAATGCGTACCATTGCGCTCTCGAATCACATAGGGGCTAATCTCAACGCCACGCGCATAACCTCTGATAGTGCGGCGTCCAAGCGGCAACACATCCCTCGCCGCGTAGCTCACCCCGGCGCCATCGTCGCTGATGATTTCAACGCTGATTTGCCCGGACAAGGTCTGCGGAAGCTGCAGACTATAGGGCAACTCCACATATTCGCCAGCCTTGAGTGAGAGCTGCTGCTGGGCCTTACCTGTCGTCAATACCGCGCCCGAAGGATATTTGAATGTCATTGTTAGGCGCGAAAGCGAAACATGGGAACGAACACCGATACTCAACTCCATGGAGGCGCCAGCGACAGGCTCGGCATTCGGAAGTATAAAAACCTGAATAGGCGATACGGGTTTGGCCGCATGTACAACCCCGGCAACCATCAAACTACACCACCCCAACACTAACAGTCGAAGCAATTTCATTGTAGTTTCCTCACTTTCAATTCATACGAGCCATAGCGTCCGGCGGAGGGATAATATTCCGTGTCGCGGGCGGCTGTGTTTTGAACTTCGACGTGATAAGACTTATTTTGCTCCGCGACGAATTCGAGGCGCGAGGACAAGGCAATGTCATTATTTGATACCACATAGCCACAACCTGGCTCGCTAAATTCATATGCGTTCTTCGGTTGCCAATCATCGTTTTCCAGAACAGCACCCGCGATGGAAACCGTCACACCCGCGTCGTCTACAACTCTTATGAAGGTATCTGCGCCGCTACTCAGTTTATCAGTGCGCACCTCGTATCGTTGGCCGGCAACGACATCAAAACCAACATAGTCGATATCAAAGGCTTTGCCGGAGTTATACAGGGTATGGGATTCCGCCGTGTCTAACGCGAGTTTGCGTCCAAGACCGGTAGTATCATCGTTTTCAAAATCGTCGTCGCGAAAATACACTTTGCGTTCATCGTATATAGTTTGTAGCGCGGTCAATGCCGATGCATCCGGCGTCTGAGTTTCTAGCCAGCCGTCCCAAAAGCTTTCAAGATTGACATAAAGATTTGGGCCTAGCGCAGGGAGGTAATCATCAACAACTTGCCATATCGCGGACATGCCAAACTGTTCCTGCAGTTCCCACAAAATCTTGTTCACGGCTAACTCACTACTGGAATACACATGTACGGCAGCGAGTGTTTCATGCGTGTTTTCGTCGATCACTGTGTTTTGGAGATTCGCCACATCAAAGCTAAGCTGACTTTGATCCTGGTAAGTATCAATGTAATTTGAAGCCGTGATATCCGGATTCATAGAAAGCAATGAGGCACGCGACGCATCCTGTCGCGCCCAGTTTTTTACCGCCATAGGGAAAAAATCTCCCCAACCTTCGCTCCAGGACAAACGCAAATCCAGGTCGTTATTGGCAAAAAAGTGACAACCGCCGGGTGAATCGTCGCGCGACACCAGTGTGGCGACGTAGTGACCAAACTCATGCAATAAAACATCATCGTCGTACTCGTCGGTATCTGCGCCGGTTTGGCTCAATACATAAATACCGTTTCCATTCCTGCACGCCGGATCACCGATGTTTGCGCAATAAAACGTGCCGCTTAAACTCCCTGGCTCCCAATAGACTTTCAGATCAGTGACTGCGGTACTGTTAAAGCTTTGTACAAATTCAGAACCCAGAGCAAACACGTCAAGAATATTGAAAGCGCCAGTCACCTCTACGCTCAGTGGAATATTCACTTCAAAACTGGTTTGGCTTTCGCTACTGGCAGCAAGCGGTTTGTATACCGAAAAAAGATTCTTGCTTAAATCGTGTACGCTAAGCTTGATGGTGGAATTATTGATTTGAGACTTGACGCGTATACCTATGTCGCCTTTGACTGGAACGGTCGCGCTAACCGTGCCACTTCCATCCAGAACGCCTTTGCTGATAAGCAATGAACCCTCGTTCAAAATTTCAACTTCCGCATACCGAACCACTTTGTAGGCGTTGGCGTAAAATCCGTTGGCGCCATAGAGACGGTCTTCGTAGCTAACCTTGACACTGACTTCTTTGACGTTTAAATCAATCAGAATGGTGACGGACTCTTTAAAATCTCCCGTCGAAACATTGATGGTAACCTGCCCCACTTTGTGGGCAGTCACCAGTCCATTCGCATCTACGCTGGCAATGCTTTCATCGGAACTCGTCCACACCGGCGTAGCCTGACCCGCGGTCTTGTTACCCCCTGCGTCGACGGTATAGGCCGATAGCTGTACGCTTTCTTCGAGTTTCCAGATCAGGTGACTCTCGGTTTCCACCTGTAACGCGACGGGCTTGCCTTCATCTGAAGAGTGAAAACAGGCGCTGCCCCAAAATAATAGCCATAACGCCGCAAGGCGCAATCGCATACTTGCAATCCTGCGTACTGAAATTTCAGATCGAAGCATATTGGAACCCGGCCCCCTGTGTACATCTAACCTCTAAGAGGCTCGCTTGTCTTCTAAATGACTGGATCGATTAATGATCTCAGATGGAATCTCATCCAATCCGACAATTCTCGAAGCAGCACCCCGCTTAATCGCTTCTTTGGGCATACCGAAGACAACACAACTGTCTTCATTCTGAGCTATAGTATCGGCGCCTGCCTGGCGCATCTCCAACAGACCATTGGCTCCATCATCACCCATGCCTGTCATGATAACACCCAACGCGTTCTTTCCAGCGGCCTTGGCGACCGAACGGAAAAGCACGTCAACCGAAGGTTTGTGACGAGAAACCAGAGGCCCATCAACCACTTCCACGCAATAATGGGCTCCGCTACGCTGTATTACCATGTGCTTGCCCCCGGGGGCAATAAGAGCCTGACCGGGTATTACTCTATCACCATGCTCTGCTTCTTTGACCTTGATTTCACAGATAGTGTTCAATCGATCCGCGAACGCCCGCGTAAATTTTTCGGGCATATGCTGCACTATCACAATCCCGGGACAGACGCGAGGGAGCCGGGTCAAGATTAATTCCAAAGCTTGAGTCCCGCCCGTCGATGTCCCTATGGCGACGATGGACTCCGTGGTCTTAAGCATTGCGCTACCGACAGGCGGTGGCAGGACGACATCGGCATTGAATTTCCCAGCGGGCTTTTGTATTTGCCGGGTATTGTTCGACGGTGCTGACACTGTCGACGAGGGTATTGTTACACGGCTCATGCGCGCATGAGAAGCAGCCTTAACGACCTCGATGAGGTGCGACTTTTGTTCCTGCAAAAACTCTTTCAGGGCCAGCTTAGGCTTGGTCACTATGTCTACCGCACCGGCCGACATCGCGCTCATTGTCGTTTCCGCGCCTTTCTCCGTGAGAGTGGAACAAATAACCACCGGTGTGGGGCGTTCGCTCATGATCTTACGAAGAAAGGTTAGCCCGTCCATTCGAGGCATTTCGATATCAAGCACAATGACATCCGGCCATTGCATTTCCATGCGCTTCATGGCAAACAATGGATCGGGTACGGCCGCGAGCAACTCGATACCCGGAGCTGAATTAAAGATTTCACTCAACACATTACGCACTACGGCTGAGTCATCTACTACCAGTACCTTAACAGCTGACATTTTTCATCCCCTGCCTCGCTGGATTTCTACACTTTCTTCCGATATACCGATGGCTGCACTGTTTCAAGCGTGTGGTGCAAACCATTCAGCGATTCAGAATGCCCTATGAGAAAGTAACCACCTTGTTTTAGCTGTGACGAAATTTTATTGACTAATTTTTGTTTTGTTTCGAGATCGAAGTAGATCATCACATTACGTAGAAAAATGACGTCGAACTCCCCCATATGCCCCCACTCCGACAACAGGTTCATGTGTTTAAACGTCACTTTATCCCGTAGCTTTTTGTCGACGAGCACCATACCTTGCTGAGATCGTACACCTTTCAAACAATACTTATACAAATAGTTTGACGGAATTCTACTCGTACGTTGCTCTGTATACAGACCTAATCTTGCCGCCTCTAATACCCGTGTACTTATATCGGTCCCCAAGACTTCCCATGGCTTATCGCCGATAACATTGTCCAAAACCATGGCAATGGTATAACCCTCTTCGCCAGAAGACGCGGCAGCACTCCAGACTCTGAATGGCGTACTCCAGCTCTGGTGGCTGCGCGCAATTTCTTCGAGCAATTCAAAATGTTTGGGCTCACGAAAAAAGTAAGTTTCGTTCGTAGTTAGCAAATCAACCATAATTTGCTGTTCACCGATATTGCCTCCATCGGTGATCATACGATAGTAATCCATAAACTTGGTCAATCCGTGATGACGGAGACGCTTACTCAAACGCGACACCACCAGCGAACGCTTCGCATCACTCAAGCTAATCCCTGCGAGTTCATATATCAGTTTACGAAACCGTTCAAACTCAACATCAGTGATGGAGAATTGAACGATTCCAATACTGTCAACACGGACTTCACTTGCCGCCATAGGAAACTAACCTTTCATGCCCCGTATATACTTTGATACAAACACAAAAGCCGTCGAGTATCCTCCAACGGCTTTGCGTGTAAGAATACTTGTCGGATTTATTCAGATGCATCCGTTTGCCTTTCCTGCGCTGATTGACGCATCTTTTCTTCTGCATCACTTTTCATTTTGCTGCTCAGTTTACGCTCGAAATGCTTGCTTGACTTACCAATCAGTTCAGCAAGCTCTTCTATTGCCAGCACCCGCTCAATATTCAACAGAATCACAAAACGGCCATTAATCTTGCCCATGCCGCTGATAAAGTCCGCCCGTATCCCTGCACCAAAACTTGGCGCGGCCTCGATGTCATTTTCGCGCAAGTTAAATACTTCGTTGATTGCATCGATTACCACGCCAACGGTAATCTTTTCTTCATCACTTGCTACTTCGACTATGATAATACATGTGCGCTTTGTAACAGGAGACGAAGGCTTACTCATTCTTGCAGAGAGATCAATGACTGGTACCACGCTACCCCGCAGATTGGTGACTCCGCGTACGAAATCAGGCACCATCGGTATGCGAGTAACGTTCGCATATTCGATGATTTCTTTTATTGATAGCGCATCAAAAGCGTAGGAGTCATTATCAACAGTAAAAGAAAGATACTTTTTCGCATCGTCGGCAGCATCATCTTCCAGTGCCTGACTCACTAATTTGTCTCGTGCCGCACTTTCCATCTGTTAACCTCGCTGTAAATATTATCGTTTGCCTTTGACCACACCAGGAATTAGCGTTTTCGCCATTATGCCAAGGCACTACCGTCGTGTTTGTCGGTTGCATCAATCATATCGCCTGCAGCAGCCTGCAGGGCATGCATATCTTCGAGTGAAATAACCTTGTCGATTTCCAATAGGATGATAAATTTTTCACCCATCTTTCCCATGCCACGGATAAAATCCGTACGTAAAGAGCCGCCAAATGAGGGTGCTGGATCGATATCCTCAGGATGTATATCCATTACCTCATTTACCGCATCCACAACTATGCCAACGTCCAACACAACCTGGTTGGTCTCCACCTCGACAATGACAATACAGGTACGCTTGCTGATTTCATCTGATTGACGAGATAACCTAATAGCCAGATCCATAACCGGAACGATATGGCCACGCAGGTTTATCGCGCCGCGCACAAACTCTGGCATCATGGGCACTTCCGTGATCGACCCGTACTCTATGATTTCCTTAATATTCAGTATGGCTATGCCAAAATTTTCTTTCCCTAGACGAAAAGACAGGAATTTGTGCAATTCGCCTTCCCTGGTCAATTCTTTCTTGCTATGCATAGGTTTAGTCTCTTACTTGTCTTCGTTGCCAAACGGTATAAAGTCGGAGTCATCTACAACAACATGACGATTAATTTTTAGCTTTTCGACTGGCTTGACAACTTCATTTCTCACGGTTGGTTTTGACGCAACATCTTGGCCGCGCTTGGCGCTTACAGGCTTAGCAATGTGCCTGACGGTACTTTCAGTTTTCTGCTTGGACAACTTTTCTGGAGCGACTTTAGGCACCGAATTCCGCTTGTTAAACACAGAAGGTTTTATCTTGTTTTCTTTTTCGTTCGCTGGTGCGGTATTTGTCTTTCCCTTCTCCAGAGTAAAGAACCCTATGGTTTGCTTCAAACTTTCTACATAAGTCGTTAGCTCTTCTGATGTCGCAGCCAGCTCCTCCGAAGAAGCGGCATTCGTCTGCGCCACTTTATCCAGTTGCCCTATTGCCGAATTGACTTCGCGTACGCCGGATGACTGCTCTATCGAGGCAGCGGAAATCTCTTGAACCAAGTCAGCTGTTTTCTGTATGGATGGGACTATCTGTTGCAGCAAACGCCCGGCGTCTTCCGCAATCTTCATGCTATTGTTTGAGAGCTGGCCGATCTCTTGTGCCGAGGTCTGACTGCGCTCGGCGAGTTTGCGCACTTCATCGGCGACGACAGCGAAGCCTTTACCGTGTTCTCCCGCACGCGCCGCTTCAATCGCTGCGTTCAAAGCAAGAAGATTGGTTTTGTATGCAATGTCTTCGATCAGACCAATAGTGTCCGCAATGCGACGCATTGCCTCCACGGTTTCCAACACTGCTTCGCCGCCCTTTCTTGCCTCACTGGAAGCCGACGTGGCCATATCATCCGTGACACGCGCGTTCTCTGTATTCTGGTTGATTGATGCACTCATCTGCTCTAGTGACGCGCTGGTTTCCTCCACGCTCGCTGCCTGCTCACTCGCGCCCTGGCTCAATGATTGCGCAGTCGAGTTGACCTGCGTGGCAGCGTTTGACATATTTTCCACAGCCAACCGCACTTCAATCAGCACATTTTGAATCTTTTCGACAAAGCCATTGAATGCGCTTGCGGTGAGCCCTACTTCATCCCTACCGAAATCCGGCAGGCGGCGCGTCATATCGCCATCGCCGTCACGCAGTTCGCGCGCGGCGATCAGCATCTCACGCATAGGTACACTGATACTGCGACTTATAAACGTGCCAAACAACAACGAGCCACCGACACCCAGCACGAGTATCAACAGCGTGGTGAATCGGCTAGACGCATAAAGCGCTTCAGCCTGGTTGAATTCCGTTTTTGCCATTGAAAGTTGTAGCTCGATCAATTCCGAAATTTTTTCGCCCACGGGGTCAATATTTTGGTAGAGACTTTCAACAGTGTATTTCGCCAGGTTTTTTGCGTCCTTCTCACGGAACAAAATTTCGATCTCATTCATTGCCCGATCGCCCATGGCCATACGTGGCGATATTTCTTCGACCAGACGTTTCTCTTCCACTGTCAATCGCGTGCCAAGGTAAGCTGTCCACTTCTCGTAAATCACGCTACGGGCTTTTTCCAGATTAGCCAGTCCTTTTTCGTAGGAAAAATTTCCGTTACGCACCTGATGCGCTGTATCGACTACATTTACCGCATATTCGTCAGCAACAGTCTTCAACGCATGCAGCGGGACGACCTGATTCTGGTAAACTGATTCCAGCTCATCAACAATAAGAGACATGCCACGCACACCGAGTACGCCGGTCAACACCAACATCAATGATCCAACTACCACTAGCGTGGTCAATCGAGTACTGATTTTCATGTTCTTAAACATACGTATCCCTATTAGTGCAGCGTCGGCTGAGGCCCTTGTTTACCAGCGTCCATTTGAACAAAACTACTGCTACTCAAACTTGCTTGGGAAATCGCTTTCTGCATCAGACCAGGCACGTCTAATATCACGGCGACTTCACCACTACCCAAAATCGTCGACCCGCTAATCCCCTTAAGCTGCTGAAACATTTTGCCCAGCGGCTTGATCACAGTTTGAAATTCACCCAATAATTCATCCACCACCAGACCCGCTGTCTGGCTTCCATTGTGGACAACGACAATATTTTCGCGCCCGGTAGATTCATCTGCGTCACCAAACAGGTCTCGCAATCTTAGGAAGGGAAGCACTTTTCCACGCAGATTGATGTAATTGCTATGGACAGAGATTTCCTCGTCATCTTCGTTCATTTCTATGCACTCGACGACCATATCGAGTGGAATGACATAGGAAAGACCATTAATCTCGACCAAAAAGCCGTCGATTATGGCCAGCGTGAGAGGCAGTCGGATATTGATAGTCGTACCCGCACCCGGGCGACTGCTTACATCGACTGTACCGCGCAGTGCCTCGATATTTTTCTTTACCACGTCCATACCGACACCACGCCCCGACAAGTTTGTAACCGCTTCGGCGGTGGAAAAACCTGGCTCAAATATAAGCCGGTACATCTCTTGTTCTGTCAACACGGCATTGGCTTCAACAATTCCTTTTTCGACTGCCTTGGAAAAGATTTTTTTGGCATTCAGACCGCGTCCGTCATCAATTACCTGGATGACAATACTTCCCGAGTCGTGATACGCATTAAGAGTCAAATTCCCTTCGGGAGATTTTCCCTGTTTCAAACGTTCGCCAGAAGGTTCTATACCGTGGTCCATTGCATTGCGAACGAGATGCATTAATGGGTCACCGATTTTTTCGACCATAGTCTTGTCAAGTTCGGTGTCGCCACCATTCAATTTCAATCGAATATTTTTCCCGAGTTCGAGACTGACATCGCGAACGACACGTTGGAAACGGTTGAAGGTTTCGCCGATTTGAACCATGCGCAGGCGCAAGGCGCTGTCACGAATTTCTTCGACCAGGTGCGACATTGAGGCAATAGATTCGAGCAAATTTGCGTCGCCGCTACGCTCAGCCTGCAAATTAGCGGTAGCCCCCGCGATAACCAATTCACCGACAAGATTGATTAATCCGTCCAATTTGTCCGCATCGACTCGCAGTTGACGCGGACCAGACACTTTACGACTACTACTCTGTTTTTGTTTGTTTAGTGCTGCCTCGACAACCTCCTCGTGGACGCGGTTGTCTGAGACCAAAATCTTACCTAACACGGTGTCGTCAACCGGGACGCCTTTTTCGCGCAAGACATGTTGTTTTTCCAGCGCCTTTAACAACTCTGCCTGGGTAAGCGTGCCAGATTCTCGTAACATTTCGCCCAAGGAATAGACTTCGTCGGGTAAGTGCTCTATCGATGAGATATAATCCCAAACGCGTTGCACAGGAGGAAGAATCGATAATTCCAGGTCTTCTTTAACGAATTCGAAAACAGCTTCAATTTTTTCCTTGTTTACATTTTCGGCGTGAAATTTCACCAGGTAGTTCAGGTAGGAACTTTCCGGGTCCATTTCCTTCAGAGAGGAAATTTCGTCGTGGTCGACCTCTATTGATTTTACTTCTCCCAGTTTGGTGAGGTAGCGAAAGAAGGAAATGGGATCCATACCACTACGCAGAACATCACGACTGAAACGCAGATCAATAATCCACTCTTCAGGGCCACTATACCGAGGCTCAGCGGATTTGGTCGCTTTAGCCGGTTCGGGTTTTGATGCTGCTTTAGACGACGCATCGTCGTCTTTACCTAAAAATGTCTTTAACTGTGAGAGGATATCATCATGAATCAGAAGCGTCTGATCATCAGGATCTTCATCGGAAACGGCGAACTCTACGAGAGAACCAATATGATCGCGTGACTGCAATAGCGCTGCGATCAATGTTTCATTTATCTTGATATTACCGCCGCGAATCTCATCGAGAAGATTTTCGACGATATGCGTAAAGGACTCGACGTAGTCAAACCCAAATATACCTGCCGTTCCTTTAATAGTATGAGCAGCGCGAAAGATTGAATTTATCGCATCCTCATCGTCTGGACTTGTTTCCAGAAGAAGCAAGCCTTCTTCCATATTTTCCAGCAGTTCCGTCGCTTCTACCTGAAATGCGCGTACAGCCTGATCCATGGATGACATATCTTAACCTCTATACTTTGAAACTACATCTTTTAGTCGAAAAATCCAGACATCTGATATTGTTCGAAAAGCTCTTTAATTGGGTGACTGATGTTGTCCAGGCGTAGTTGCTTGTTTTCAGCATCAGCCTGTTTCTTCATTGCGATGAGCAATTGCAGTCCGCTGGTATCAATCTCACTGACGTCAGAGAAATCAACTTCTACAACGTCCTCTTCGAGCGCGCGCAATAGAACTTCTTTGTTCGCCGCAGCGCTAGCGATGGTGAGATCTGATATTCGATATTGATCACTCATATTGCATTCAACCTGTTAATTAGGGCATCACCAATTTCGAGACGGCATCTAGCATCTGATCAGGTTTGAACGGCTTAACCATCCACGCCTTCGCGCCAGCAGCTTTTCCTTTTTCGACCATATCTTGCTGTGATTCTGTCGTTAGCATAATAAAAGGAGTGAATTTGTATTCACTCTTTTTACGGGCTTCCGTAACAAAAGTGATGCCGTCCATATTGGGCATATTCACATCACTAATGACGAGGTGAATTTTGCGTCCATCTAACTTATTCAGTCCTTCCTGCCCGTCGGCAGCCTCAATGACTTCATAACCCGCACCTGTAAGTGCGATGTTTACTACCTGCCGTAAGGAAGCAGAGTCATCAACAATTAATATCGTTTTGGCCATCGTTTAGTTCTCCTTCATCAAAAAAACTCAATATCTTTCACACCACCGTCGTCACCAGATCTTCCACCAGACAGATTGATGCGTTCCTCCTGTACGGTATAACTCGCCATCATTCGATCAGACCATGCGTTCACATCAATTGGCACAATTTCTTCGCCGTTCGAAATTTTTTGTTTCTGATCAATAGCTAAATCTTCGAGCTCAGCCAGATCATCCATGACGTGGGCCAGTATCTGGCTGACTCTGTCCTGAAACTGTAATTTGACTAATATATCTTCGACCTCAGTTTTAATTCCTTCACTTTCTTTTTGCAGAATTTCTGTTGAGTTACTCAGTCCCCGGGCAAGATTTTCGAAGCGGTGGAGAACCGATGAAATGGTCTCGTTAGACGAGGCCATCACTTTGGTATCCTGTTCGCTACTCAATTCAGCCGCTTGCCGCACTTGTTCCATGGTTTTTAACAATATCTCACTACGTTGTACGATCTTTGCGCCTGTCTGCCCGGACATAGCCGAGAGATTCCTTACTTCGTCGGCCACCACTGAGAATCCTCTTCCATGCTCTCCTGCACGAGCGGCTTCGATAGCCGCGTTTAAGGCCAAAAGATTTGTCTTCTCCGCCACCTTGCCCACCTCGGACGCCATTTCCTCCATTTCCAATACGTATTCACGCAGTTGTGAAAGTTTTACATTCAGTTCACGCTTTACATCATTGGAATGCTCTAGCGCATTCACGATAGTCCCCAAATCCCTGCCACTATGCGCGATGGCTTCATAGATTCCTGACACACCCTCACCACCCACTGCGGCATTCGAGGCGTGGACTGATTGGTTCAGCCCCTGAACTATGGTGTAAAAGCGGCGAGACATAGACAAGATAGCTTCTTCTGTCTGGACTTTGGATGTATCTATCTGTCGCTGAAGCACGGGCAACATACGGGTGAGTAATTCCCCATTACTAAACAAATATTCGCTGAGATTTTCCACGGTATTCACTTTAAGCTCTTGCATTTCGGTTGTGTCTCGACGTGAGGTTTCGCGACTCGACATTGCCCGCAAATAGGCTATCGCTGCTCCCAGGCCACCAAGCACACCTAACGCTGGAACAAGCCAGGCAAATGGCTGGGAGACATTTCCGAACAGGTATACCCACACGCCGCTGCTACCTGCACCGCATGCTATTAGGGCAAAAAAGTAGTTTCTTGCTGTTTGCACGAAAACCTAACCAAGAGTGCGCTTTTACTAAGTCTTAGTCATAAAAGCGGTGTGTCATCGACAAATTATCGACTAATCACGCGGGATACTTGAACGTATCCAAAACGGTAAAAAAGATGGATAATTTCTATCAGGCCTGAAAAATCAACGATCAGCTACGATTTCATGTGGGACTATGGGAAAAGACTCGATACATATCGGTATAGACTTGGGAGGCACCAAGACGGAAATCATTGCTCTCGATCCAGGTGGAGAAACGTTGTTTCGTAAACGAGTGTCATCACCACAGAATTCTTACCCGGCAACAATAGAGATGCTTGCGAACCTGGTAGCGGAGTGCGAAAACCGTTTGCACAATGAGTGCAGCATTGGCATCGGCACTCCGGGCAGTGTCAATCAACTCAGCGGCTTACTTCAGAATAGCAATTCTACCTGGCTCAACAACAAACCCTTCAAAGCAGATCTACAACAGCGCTTAGGCAAAACGATAGCGATTGCCAATGACGCAAATTGTTTCACTTTGTCCGAAGCGACTGATGGCGCCGCCGCTGATTGCGAGGTCGTCTTTGGCGTAATCATTGGCACTGGAACGGGTGGAGGCGTGGTTGTGAACAAAAGAGTTATTAGCGGTCGCAATGGCCTCGCTGGCGAATGGGGACATAATCCGTTGCCGTGGCCACGAAGCGACGAAGTTCCAGGTAATAGCTGTTACTGTGGAAAACGTGGCTGTATCGAAACCTTTTTATCGGGACCAGGAATCAGTAGGGATTTTCAAAACCGAACAGGCAAATTATCTAAGGCCGAAAACATCATTGCTTTGGCGAGACAAGGCGACGAAGTCGCTGTCGCATGCATGGACGACTACTACGAACGTATGGCCAAATCACTCGCGCATATCATCAATATTCTCGATCCTGACGCGATAGTATTGGGCGGGGGCTTGTCCAACATCCAGGAACTATACAACGAAATCCCAAAACGCTGGCATCGCTATGTGTTCAGCCAAGGGTTTGATACTCCCTTGCTTCAAGCCCGATTTGGTGACGCCAGCGGGGTGAGAGGTGCCGCCTGGCTCAATTCGCGCGTGGACTAATTCCAGCAGGTGAATCCCTGTTTTCCTTTTTGCCAGGAGGCCATTTGCATTAGCTCCAACAACCACCTGTAAATTCAGTTGTTTTAGTTATTCGAATCATTCCTCTATGCCTTCAGCCGCAGGAGAAATACTGAAGATTCCGCCGATTTTTCCGATTAACTGTGATGAACAGACTATCCTGGAAAATCTGTGTGAAAACACTCTGCTTGCTACTGCTTATTCCAATGACTGCGCTTGCCAGCCACGATGCGCAGCATCGTTGCGATTATTCGATTCCGGGTTATGTGCCAAATCGTTTTGAAATTCAACAGAATGGTAGTGTATTCGACACCGTTACTGGCCTGGAATGGCAACGGTGCAGTTTGGGCGAATCGTGGAGTGAAGAGCTACAACAATGCCTGGGCTACCCCCAACAAGCCAATTGGCGGGACACACTTTTCTCTGTTGTACTTTTCAATCAAGAGCAATTGGCGCTAGGACGTGATAACAACTGGCGACTACCGAATATAAAAGAGCTGACGTCTATCGTTAGTATGCATTGCGCTACACCATCTATCGACACCGAGATATTTCCCGATGCTGCGAGTAGTTACTGGTCTTCAACGCCCTATATGTCGAACACCGTTCAGTCCCTGGTCGATGGCGTAGTTATTCTCGAAAACGCAGCCTGGAATGTAAATTTCAGCTTTACCGCACAGGAACAAGCCCTGGGCATCAGTCAGCTATCTGCTGCCAGATTGGTTAGAAACGCTGGTACAACACAATGAAATGGATAAAAGCTACCGCCGGAATTGTTCTGTTAGTTTTGGCAACGACTTCTTGTTACCACGTCACGCCGCCACCAAAAACCAACGATGAATTGAGCAGCAATTTTTCACTCAACGACACTGGTGTTGCCCTTTTTCTCGAAGAAATTAACAACGGTGATGGCACTTACAGCTACGTAACCGATTCAACCAGTGATACCGGCTTACCCGGGCAGGATGGCAAATCTGGCCGGGATGTCGAATACGCAGGCAATCTAGACGGAAGCCTGGGATTTAATTTCAGTAAACTGGACAGTAACGGAAATGCTTTAAGTGACCAACAAAGCGATTACGCCAGCACACCTTGGTACTGCGTGAGCGACAAGGTCACTGGACTCACATGGGAAGTAAAAACCTATTCTGGTCTTCAGGACACGCGATTCCGATATACCTGGTATAACCCTGATCCTACGGAGAATGGTGGCAATGCCGGCGCTCTTGGCAGCGGAAGTACCTGTGAATTAACACTCACCGAATGTAATACCGCGGCTTATTTAACCGCAATCAATGCACTGAACGGAACCGGTTTGTGCGGAAAGTCAGACTGGCGAGTTCCGACCCGCGAAGAACTACGATCACTCATACACTATGGCATGCCGCGCGGCACACCCATGATAGACACAAACTTCTTTCCAAATACCAGTACCGCAGATTACTGGTCTTCACAAACCAGTTTGATAGAAGCCGACGATGGCACTTATACCGGCGCGGATGCGTGGGAAGTACACTTTCAGGCGGGGTATAGCGAAACCCACGACAAAGGCAGTACGCAAATCGCGCTCAGACTTGTCAGAGGACCAGAAAAATAGTTGTGCATGTATTCCTCTTAAAGTCTTACACCAAAAGAACCGAAAACAACATTTGAATTGCTACGCTATCGTTCTCAACATATAACATGAAATTGCTGCGGAAACTTTCATCCCGACCAATTAAGCAACTTGTGCTGAGTGGATTTCTGTTAACCGCAATTGTGCCAGTCACGATACTCGGATTTCGCTTGTACCACATGGCGTGGGACAATGCCTGGCGTGAAATCGATGAAAAACATCGACTCCTTGCGCAAAATCTCGCCCAACCCGTCAGCATTTATATTGAAAGCCTGCATTCATTACTTGCCTCACTTTCATATGAATATTCCGCCCAGGGTTTTCAGAAAGAGAATGCGACACATACCCGTCTACTCTCCAACACAGTGCGCGCACAACACAATTTTCTCTCCCTCAGCTGGGTCGACATCAAAGGGAAAGTCACGCACACCGATAGCAGAGACGGTGAGTTGAAAACTGGCGTGGACACTATCAGCGAGCTACCACTCTATTCAAAAACCCTATCAAGCAATCGCTGGGGCGTCGCCTACTCTGTCGACAGCCCTATTTCCAGAAAGCAAGCGGTGCTGATGTTACAGCCTGTACATTCCGATGCAGGAAAAAACCAGGGATTTCTGTTTGCTGAATTAAATGCCGATGTTCTGGAGAATTTACGCAAGTCGATTCAATTTGGTATAAAAGGACACTCAGCGTTTGTCGATGAACTTGGCAGAGTCATCGCTCACCCTAATCCTGATTGGGCCAAAGCCGCCAAAGATCTCTCACATCTTGAAGTTGTCCAAGCTATGATGCAGGGCAAAACGGGAACGACAGAGTTCTACTCCCCATTCATCAAAGAAAATATGGTCGTGGGTTATACTTCAGTGCCAGGATTAGGCTGGGGAATAATGGTGCCACAACCAAAAAGTGAAGTGGAAAGCCAGGTAAATGCGCTTTTGTTTTCACAATTTATTTGGGGCTCATTTGGTCTTTTACTGGCAATGATACTTGGACTTTCCATAGCGCGTTGGGTTGTACATCCGATACGCAAGCTGGCCTCTGGTACGCACGCCTTGATCAATAATGATTTTCAAGGAAGACTCCCTCCCACGTTAGGTAATGAGCCCTACGAAATAGTCGAATTAAGTCATGCACTTTCGCTTCTGACCACTGGCCTGAACGCGTCTCGCACACAAGTACGAAACCTGAATACATCTCTTCAGGAAAAAATAGCAACGGCAACCGAGCGACTACGAGAAAGCAATATCAGGCTTGAACAAGCTGTAGATGATGCCGAACAAGCCAGTCGCGCCAAAAGCAGTTTTCTAGCGAACATGAGTCACGAATTACGTACACCCTTAAACGCAATTATTGGATATAGCGATATTCTTCACGAAGAATCGATTCATAACGGGCATATTGAATATCAAGGCGATATTGAAAAAATCCAGAATGCCAGCAAGCATCTTCTCTCTCTGATAAGCGATATTCTGGATCTTTCGAAAATCGAAGCGGGTCAGATGGATATTTTTCTGGAAACATTTGAGATTGCCAGCTTTGTACAAGACATAAGCACTATCCTAACTCCCATATTGAAACAATCGGGAAACCAGTTTGAACTAGTGATGGAGAAAGACATTGGAAATCTACACGCCGACCTCGTAAAAACCAGACAGGCGCTTTTCAATCTTTTGAGCAATGCAGCTAAATTCACGACTGATGGCAAAATCACCTTGCGCGTAAAGAAAAAAACGCACTGCCACAGAGCGTGGGTCTGTTTTGAAGTACATGATACCGGGATAGGTTTAAGCAAAGAACAGATCGACAAACTGTTTATAGAATTCTCTCAGGCTGATGCCTCCACAACGCGCAAATTTGGTGGAACCGGATTGGGTCTGACTATTAGCCGCCTGTTCTGTCACATGATGGGGGGGAAAATAGAAGTTGATAGCGTACCGGGAGAAGGCAGTACCTTCACAATCATGCTTCCGGCCGAGGTTTCGCAGTATGACCTGGATGCTTCTGCCGGACTAGCGCATAAATCAAGACCCAAATCAAACACGTTCGACAATACCCATATTAAACAGGAACAAGTGATCCCAAGAACTGACAATAACTGGCAAGGCCAAGAACGTCGCACCCATATCAGTACTGTACTAATCATTGATGATGACCCAGCAACTCGTGATCTGTTGCAACGTTTTCTGCGCCGTAAGGGATTCAACACGGCAGTAGCTGCAGAAGGCGAGACAGGTCTTGCCATTGCCAGAGAAATCCGCCCGGATGTCATTACGCTCGATATCAAATTACCTGATATGGATGGCTGGAGCGTACTTGAAAAGCTAAAAACGGATTCCGATTTAAAAAACATACCCGCGATTATGTTGTCGATGATGGACAAAGATAGAAGCGCCTGGCGCGAGGCAGGGGCAGCAGCTTATATCACCAAACCTATCGATCGCGATGAGATCGAAGCCGTCATCAAACGTTGTATCCGACGCGTCTGACACCAAGCTGCAAACTGCTGCATTTCACACACATGCGGCAAATTCCTCACTCTCTTATGTCGCACGAAACCGATAACTCACTGTTCCATAGACGCACTTTTCCACAAATTCTTTGGCCTGAATCCTGCTCCCATGGATCGACCGCTTGTCGGTTATTGTTCCCACCGCGTTAAGGTGTGTGTTTAGGGAGGGATTCTATCCCTCCCATTTTATTTCGCCCTCAAATGTCTGTTAAGCTAACGATCAAACAATATCGATATACTTCCCATCAAAACGTGTGGACTAACTTTTGGATTACACCTTTTTTGTTGCATTCAGCATAGGCCTACTCAGTATCGTGCATTGCCTTGGCATGTGCAGCGGTATAGTGGGAGCGTTAAGTTTTAGCCTCCCCGCTGACGTGCAACAAAACCGCCAGCGTCTGTTTCCTTTTATTCTCAGTTACAATCTTGGCAGGATATTCAGTTACACCATCGCCGGGGCCATACTCGGAATCGCGTCCAAGGAGCTGTTCAGTTTTATCAGTCCACAATATGGGCACAAGGTATTGCAATGGATTTCTGCAGCCGTTTTGTTGCTGATAGGGATGCATGTGTCCGGCTGGTTTTCCAGACTGAATCTTATTGAGCGGCTAGGCCAACCACTGTGGCGCATTCTGGAACCTGTTGGTCGTCGTATGTTACCGGTGAAGAGTTTGCCCCAGGCCTTTGTTTTTGGCGCAATCTGGGGCTGGCTGCCTTGCGGACTTGTATATTCCGCCCTTATCTGGGCCTCGTCAGCTGGCAATTCGCTGCAATCTGGACTATTAATGTTAATGTTCGGACTGGGTACTTTACCGACCGTGGTAACAGCTGGTATCTTAACCAACTGGCTGCGCGAATTGACGCAACAGCGCAATTTCAGACGACTGGCAGGTCTGTTATTGATTGCACTCGCGATATTCAGCCCTTATTACGCTCTTGGACCGGAACACCATAATCATAATAAAAACAGCGAATTTACGTGGGGAACAGAACATGAACCAACACATATTCAGCCGTGATCTGATTGGTAACGATCCGGCCTTTCAAAGTGTGGTAAACACCACATCTCTCATTGCCGCTACTGATGTCACAGTACACATCATGGGTGAAAGCGGCACGGGTAAGGAACTGATTGCGCGCGCCATACACGACGCCAGTCCGCGCCACAACGCGCCATTTGTCAGTATTAATTGCGCTGCAATCCCGGAGAATCTTGCCGAATCGGAACTCTTTGGCCACAGCCGAGGTGCGTTTACGGGGGCCGACAAACAATTTGGTGGTCGTATTTTAGAGGCCCACGGGGGTACGCTGTTTCTCGACGAGATTGGCGAACTACCAATGCCTGTCCAGTCCAAGCTGTTACGCTTTCTCGAATCCCGTGAAATTCAGCCGCTGGGCAATACCCGCGCTATATCAGTTGATGCCCGTATTCTCACGGCCACGAATCGAAATCTGAAAGACATGGTCAAGACCGGATATTTTCGTGAAGACCTATATTATCGTCTGAGCGTCGTGCCCGTACAGCTTCCCTCTTTAAGAGAACGCAGCTCCGATGTACCGGTATTACTCCGTCACCTAACGCAACAACATGCACAGACACACCAGTTGGCTGAACCTGTTTATACCAAAGAAGCGTTGAAAATAATTCAGCGATATAACTGGCCTGGAAACGTACGCGAGTTACGCAACTTTGCAGAACGTATGCTGATATTATTTTCTGGAAGAGAAGTCTTGCCTGGCAATTTACCCGCCGAGATGAAGTCTTCTGCACCAGAACATGGCTTGAAAAAACTGTTCAAGTTGCCAGAGAGCGGTATTTCTCTCAATGATCTTGAACGCAGCTTGTTTGAACAGGCACTGGAAACGGCTAATGGTAATCAGTCGCGAGCTGCACGCCTGCTTGGCATCAGTCGCGATACCTTTCTGTATCGCATGAAAAAGTATCACCTGTAGTCGCCTCATTTACGACGACTGAAGTAACACCAGGGATAGTCGCCAAGCCGGTATATATCTTGCCACCCAGGCAGAACCTATTATTCCCGGAGTTTACGCATGCGCTATATCTTTGGTATTTTTTTGTTCGTTAGTGTCAGCTATTCTTACGCGGCGCAAACCGCACCCGCTTTTGATCTGCCAACAGATAACGGGAAGGTCTCACTCAAGTCTCTAAAGAATCAGGTGGTCTATGTGGATTTCTGGGCCACCTGGTGCACGCCCTGTCGAAAGTCCTTTCCGTGGATGAACGACATGCAAAAAAAGTACAAAAATAATGGTTTGAAAATCGTGGCAATTAATCTCGACGAAGACAAAAAAAATATTGCTCGTTTTTTGCAAAAATATCCCGCCAACTTTACCATCGCCTTTGACCCCGATGGAAAAAGCGCCGAAGCGTACGGCGTTAGCGCAATGCCTAGCTCTTACCTGGTAGATAAAAAAGGAAAGTTAATAAAAAAACATGCAGGGTTTAGAGAGAAAGACCAGGAGGCATTAGAGAAAGAATTTCGCAAAGCGCTTGGTCTCTAGTCGTCGTCAATATCGATCGATTCGCGACGCAATTCTATATCACGCATACGGATGTAGCGCTCCAGTTTCGTTTGATTGGCGTTGTCGATATTCTGGATTTCGATTCCTAGAAACGGTTCACCTTCACCAATCTCTCCCTTGAAACGCGCCTTGGCGGAAAACTCCACAGTGCCAACCATTGGCAAATCAATTCGACACTGCTTAATCAAACTTCCCTCCGGGACGAGTTCTACCCAACGCTTGTTCTCAAATATGAATCGCGCGCCGGTTGCCGATATATCAATTACCTTCCCACCAAAACGGGACTTCTGGTCCATAACACAATTGATTTGTAACCGGGCTGTTCTGGTATCGACGCGATAAGCCGATCGCTTTTGTTGGTACTGCAGGACTTTTGGAAAATTGATTTCGTGCGCCGCACGCGTTGTAGCCTTATAGGCGATGCTGGTTTCAAATAAACACTCCATCCCGCCAACGACTGTTGCAATCGTCAACTTGTCACGCGGCGGCATGATACGCTCACCGTTGTGTTTATCCACGAAGGGCGATACGCCTAAAACACCGCTCTTGGAATCAATGGCAACCACCTCCGAACGACAGCTATCCTTACCCGCCTCAAACCTTACGACGAGCCTTGCTCGCGTATGATGGAGATCGCGCATAATTTTTTCGATCTCGCGTTCGAAGATGATTTTTTGGAATTTCAAGCCACTTTTCCTGTATAAACACGGTCCTTCAGGGTATTTATCGTTCAAAACCCCCGCCTGCTGAAGCCCATTTTCTGTTAAAATCACCGCTTTCCATGAGGAGGTATAAATGGATAATAGTAGTGAAATCATGGCATTAGAAGAAATGCGCGCGGATCAGTTTCACCACAAAAAATGGAGTAAACCGGTTTTTGGCGTGATGTTGATTGCCGTATCTGCGGCAATGGTGGTTCTACCCACGATAATGCCTCGCCCGGTCTACCACTTTGTACTGCTACTCAGTATCGCCTGTATATTCGGATTGGTTTTCAACGGCCGTTTCGCGTTGATGCTGACACGCCGCCGATTTAAGAATAAACGCCCACACTACCGCCTGTCACAACTTTCAGAGCCCGAAGATTTATCTCTCACGGCTAAAGACGCGCTAGCAAAAGTTCACGAGCGGCAACAAAAGGAATTACAAAAACGGGGATTGCGTTAAGGGGATACATCAAACATACGTTGCAGCGCCAGCAATGCCTCAGCCGCCTCGCTCTTTTCCACCTGGATACGATTAACGACATTGCCTTCCACCAGATTCTCCAGCGTCCAGGCCAGATGTTGCGGACTGATGCGAAACATGGTTGAACACATACACACTGTTGGCGACATGAAGTGCACGTGCTTGCCCTGATGCTTGAACTGCTCATGAAGGCGATTGACCAGATTCAATTCGGTTCCCACCAACCATCGCGTACCAGGTTCCGAGTCTGCAATGGTTTTAATTATGTATTCGGTCGAACCGACATAATCCGATTTCTGACAGACTTCAAACGAACTCTCTGGATGAGAAATGATTTTCGCATCGGGATATTTAGCCTTGAAGTTGTCGATGTGTTCCGGGCGAAACATCTGGTGCACAGAACAGAAGCCTTTCCACAAAATCATTTTTGCTTTACGGATCTGTTCCGGTGTTAAACCACCCATGGGTTGATCGTAATCCCACACGACCATTTCATCGAGCGGTATGCCCATGCGATACGCTGTGTTACGCCCCAGGTGCTGGTCAGGGAAAAATAGAATCTTTTCGCCTTGCGAAAAAGACCATTCGAGCACATTACGCGCATTGGTTGAAGTACACACAATACCGCCATGACGACCACAAAATGCCTTCAGATCGGCGGCTGAATTTATGTAGGTTACCGGCGTGACACTGGATTCAACATCTTCCAGCACCTCACCAAGCTCTTTCCAGGATCTTTCGACTTTTGCAAGATTGGCCATGTCAGCCATCGAACAACCGGCAGCCAGATCAGGCAAAATGGCAACCTGGTTTGGACCAGAAAGAATATCAGCGACTTCGGCCATAAAGTGCACGCCACAAAATACAATAAATTCGGCTTTGGATTGCGCGGCCAGACGCGATAACTTGAGAGAGTCTCCAGAGTAATCTGCGTGTCGGAATACTTCTTCACGCTGATAATGGTGCCCCAAAACAATGACTCTATCCCCTAAGGCCTCTTTGGCTGCCTTAATTCTGGATTCACACTCTTTGTCATCCAGAGTCGCATAAGGCTGAAGATGAATTGCTGAAACCGCCATATTACTTCCCCGTTACCAACGCTAAACCACTAACAACCGAGCACCGGATTCTTGTCTTGTGGCTGTCAATCTACTCCGCTTTAGGAGAGGCCGCAAGTTTGATCCCGACGTCGCGCAACTGCTGAAAAGACACCTCGGATGGTGCGCCTGTGAGCAGACACGCCGCTGACTGGGTCTTGGGAAACGCCATTACATCACGTATGGACTCGGCGCCAACCATCAGCATAACCAGTCGATCCAGACCGAATGCGATTCCACCATGTGGAGGGCATCCGTATTTCAGTGCGTCTAACAGAAATCCAAATTTAGACTTGGCTTCTTCATCATCGATACCGAGTGCGCGGAAAACCTGTTCCTGAACGTGTTGACGATAGATACGCATAGAACCGCCGCCAATCTCAGTACCGTTGAGCACCATGTCATAAGCGCGTGAAGTGCATTCGCCCGGTGTGCTCTCCAGTTTATCCAGATCGGATTCCTTGGGAGAGGTAAACGGGTGGTGTAATGAAACCCAGCGCTTCGCGCCTTCATCCCATTCAAACATAGGAAAATCGACAACCCATAGCGGGCGCCAACCTTCATCCATAAGACTGCGATCGTGACCAAGTTTCACGCGCAATGCACCGAGCGCCTCGTTAACAATTTTGGTTTTGTCCGCGCCAAAGAAGATCAAATCACCGTTTTCCGCACCTGTGCGAGACAGTATCGCATCAACCGATTCATCCGGCAGGAATTTCAAAATCGGTGACTGCAAACCTTCACGCCCCTGGGACAAATCATTGACCTTGATATAGGCCAGGCCTTTCGCACCGTAGACGCCAACAAACTTGGTGTAATCGTCGATTTCCTTACGCGTTAATTCGCCACCGTTTGGCAAACGCAGGGCTGCAACGCGACCATTGGCATCGTTGGCTGGTCCAGAAAACACCTTGAACTCAACATTTTTCATCACGTCGCCAACGTCCACCAGCTCCAGATGAATACGCAGATCAGGCTTGTCCGAACCGTAGCGGTCCATCGCTTCCGCATACGGCATACGTGGGAAAGGATTCGGCAATTCCACATCCATCGTCTTCTTGAACACGCTGCGTATCATCTCTTCCATCGTACCCATGATTTGATCTTCGTTAAGAAACGAGGTTTCAATATCGAGCTGGGTAAATTCCGGTTGGCGATCGGCGCGCAGATCTTCGTCACGGAAGCAACGGACGATCTGATAGTAACGATCCATGCCTGCCACCATTAACAACTGTTTGAAGATTTGTGGCGACTGTGGCAGTGCAAAAAATGAATTCTTGTGGGTACGGCTCGGCACCAGGTAATCACGCGCGCCTTCAGGCGTCGCCTTGGTCAACATAGGGGTTTCCATATCGAAGAAACCTTGCTCATCCAGATAATTGCGCAGATAGCGAGTCACTTGAGAACGGAATTTCATACGTTCCAGCATTTCGGGACGACGCAGATCGATATAGCGATAGCGCAGGCGATGTTCTTCGGAGACATCTTCGTCGTCTATCTGGAACGGAGGCGTTGCCGAGGCATTGAGAATTTCGAGAGTCTTGCCCAGAATTTCCACTTTACCGGAACGCAGATTTTCGTTGATCGTGCCTTCGGGACGATGTCTAACCTTTCCAGTAATGCGTAATACGTATTCGCTGCGTACCCGCTCTGCAGTGGAAAATACATCGGGAACATCGGGATCGAACACGACCTGTACCAGACCTTCGCGGTCACGCATATCGAGAAAGATCACCCCACCATGGTCACGGCGGCGGTGGACCCATCCACTTAGTTCGACGATTTCATCGATCAACGACTCGTTGACCTCACCACAGTAATGGCTGCGCATGGACTCTCATCCTGTTGTGTTATTGTGCTAAAAATAAAAAACATGGCCGGGACACATCTGCCCCGACCACTTCTGTTGTCAAATTTATCCGGCTAATCCCCTGAAGCCTTGCTCGAGGAGGACGCCGAAGACTTACTGTCCGAGCTTTTGCTTTCGGAGCTCTTGCTCTCGGTACTTTTGCTCTTGTCTCCGGCAATATTCTTTTTACTGCCGCTCTTGAAATCCGTCTCGTACCAGCCGCCACCTTTGAGGCGAAAACCGGCCGCAGATATCAATTTTTTCAGGGCCGCGTCGCCACACTCGGGGCAATCGACCAACGGTGCATCACTCATCTTCTGGATGGCCTCCAGAGTGTGACCACATTTTTTGCATTCGTACTCGTAAATTGGCATTGCTAAACTCTCACCAACGTATAACCATAAAACATAAGCAAAACAACCGGTTAATATCCGCTCCAAGCAGTTTTCCGAGGGATATCAAGCCAAACCTCTGCCATCCAGGGGCGCGCATTATACTACATTTAGGCATAATCGCACGAAGCCCATAAAATCACGGATTTCGTATAGAATGGGGCCTGAATCAGCAAGAACAAGTCCTATCCATATGCCACAAACCTCGCCTTCGTCTCAGCCCGGAGACTTGAATACATTACGCACCCTACTCCCCTACCTATGGGTCTATAAGTGGCGGGTCATTATCGCTATGGGTCTACTCATTGTTGCCAAGCTGGCCACGGTAGGCGTACCTCTGATCTTGAAGGATATCGTCGATAGCCTGGACACCACCCAGACCACCCTGATTGTTTTACCCCTGGCCTTATTGCTGGCCTATGGTGGCTTGCGCCTGACCAGTACCCTCTTCGGTGAATTACGCGATGTCGTGTTCGTCAATGTCACCCAGCGCGCCGTGCGCCAGGTCGCACTCCAGGTCTTTCGTCATCTTCATTCCCTTTCCTTGCGTTTCCACCTTGAACGCCAGACCGGAGGGGTGTCGCGCGACATCGAAAGAGGAACACGCGGCATTACCTTTCTGATGAACTTCATGCTGTTCAATATCCTGCCTACCATCGCCGAGATTCTCCTCGTCACCGTCATTTTGTTTGTGAAGTACGATGCCTGGTTCGCTGTGATCACCCTGACGACGATTGCCTTGTATGTTGCCTGGTCTATTGGCGCAACCGAGTGGCGCATCCGTATTCGCCGCGTCATGAATGAACTCGATTCCAAAGCCAATACCCGCGCCATCGACAGCCTGCTCAATTATGAAACGGTGAAGTATTTCAATAATGAAGAATTTGAGGCCGGACGCTATGACCGGAACATGCAGGAGCTGGAAGGGGCCGCAATCAAAAATCAGTATGCGCTGTCGGTTTTGAATTTCGGTCAAGGCGCGATTATTGCGATCGGCATGACCTTGCTGATGATACTTGCCTCTCAACGCGTCGTTGAAGGGGTAATGACTATGGGTGACCTGGTGCTGGTCAATGCCTTTCTGCTGCAACTATATATGCCGCTCGGATTTCTTGGCTTTGTGTATCGCGAAATCAAACACTCACTGGCAGACATGGAAAAGATGTTCAGCCTGTTGTACAAAAACCGCGAAATCCAGGACAGTCCTGATGCGCAGGCGATAGTGGTCAAGGGTGGTCGACTTAATTTTGAACAGGTAAGTTTTAGTTATGAACAGGAACGACAGATTCTTCAAGACGTCAGCTTTACTATCGAACCGGGACAAAAACTGGCCGTTGTAGGTTCGAGTGGCGCGGGAAAATCCACCTTGTCCCGTTTATTATTTCGCTTTTACGAAATCGACAGCGGCAGTATCCAAATTGATGGGCAGGATATTCGTCAAGTCACTCAGGACAGCTTACGCAGTTGCATTGGCATCGTGCCGCAAGACACCGTGCTGTTCAATGACACCATTTTCTACAACATTCATTATGCAAAACCGGATGCCAGCGCCGAGGAAGTCTACCAGGCAGCGCGTATGGCACATATCCATGATTTTATCACTAGCCTGCCTGCGGCTTACGACACGCTGGTTGGTGAACGCGGACTCAAACTTTCCGGTGGTGAAAAACAACGCGTTGCCATAGCGCGCACCATATTGAAAAACCCGCGCATACTCATCTTCGATGAAGCCACCTCAGCACTGGATTCAAAATCAGAGAAGGCCATACTCAAGGCATTGAAAGAGATTGCCGAAAATCATACCACCCTGGTCATCGCTCACAGGCTTTCTACGATCATAGACGCCGACACCATACTGGTAATGGAGAACGGCCGCATTGTCGAAAGCGGCAGTCACAAGCAATTACTCGACAAAGGTGAACAGTATGCACAGATGTGGGCCTTGCAACAGGAAAAAAAACACACCTCCGAATTAACGTAATCGACTACGACACCCAAGGTTTTGAACCTAATCTCTCCGTAAAATTTTTTCCACGCGAGCCGCATGTTCCAATAATTGGTAATCGCTAAAACGACGACCATGTAATTGCATTCCGACAGGAAATCCGTCAGGCGTTTCTTTGGCGTGCGCAATCGCAACCGGGTGTCCGAATAGCGCAAAGCTACAGTTTAGCAGCGCCAGCGGCTCAGCGTAGGGTACGGGCACTCCGTTCACTGTCAGATCTGAACCTGTTTTACATAGAGGCATGCCCTTAATGCCGCTCACCGGCGTCAACAACAAATCCGCGCTTTCAAGAAAACGATCGAAGTCAGCCATGAAATGTTTGCGCCGCTCCAGGGCCGACAAATATTCCCGATGTGACATCGCCATGCCATCGCCGATGGCACTGGAAAAGAGATGTCGGCTGTAACGTCTTTCAAAGAATGCACGGTACATGGGCTTTAGAAAACGCGGCATGTAAAGCGGCGAAGATGCCTTCAACTCATATCCGCAAATCAAACTCCACAAGCGCAAGGCTTCTTCGAAATCTATCCCCGACTCTGCATTTACAATTTCAATGCCCGCATCCTTTAGCTTTGCGATCGCCGCTTGTATAGAATCAAGCACTGCTCTCTCTACACGCACACCTGGAAATTCAGTTTGCACCAGAATACGCTTTAGCGGTGAAAGTGCCTCGGGCGGTTTCAGGTCGCTAATAACACTAAATACCAGCTTTAGATCTTCATAGTTGCGCGCCATAGGGCCAGCAGTAAGCAGACTTTTTGTCGGTCTGCTCATCGGTACTGCCATATGTCCTTCTAGTGAAATCGTGCCTTCGGTAGGACGCAATGTTTTGACACCACAAAAAGCGGCAGGCACACGCAATGATCCCGCAATATCGCTACCAACTTCAAACGGGACTATACCTGCTGCCAATGCTGCGGCAGATCCGCCAGAACTTCCACCAGGACTAAAAGCGGAGTGACTGGGGTGTCGCGTCTGACCATAGCGCGGATGACGCGCCTGCCAATCGAAAGACATAGCAGGTAAATTGGTCTTGCCGATTATGATTGCACCTGCATTCTGCAATCGCGTGACAACTTCTGCATTCTGTTTGCACCGATAACGTATCGGCATACCAAAAGTAGTGGGTATATGTGTCGTGGCAAAGGTGTCTTTTATTGTGACGGGGATTCCGTGCAACGGCCCCCGATAGGAATCGCGTATCTGCCTGTCTGCGATAGCAGCGGATGCCTGCGCATGTTTCCGATTCAACGCGACGACGGAATTGAGTTCTTTATGTTCTTCAATACGTGTGAATGTTCGTTCGAGCAGTTCGGAAGGACTCATACGTTGCTCGTGTATGTGTGACGCCAATTCTGTCAAGGTTTCCATGATAGTGACTCTTGCACTTGGCAGAATATAAGTACACTAACTCCAACAGTCGTTCAACAAAAACTTTACGGCAGTATGTACTGTTAGTAGAGTACCCATATGAAGTTAGAGGACGTAAAACGAGAGCTACGTAAAACTGCTGACGAGAAAATCGCTACGCACGCCTTGCGCTTTTTCAAAACCGGCAAGGGTGAATACGGTGAAGGCGACACATTTATTGGCGTGCGCGTACCGCAAATCCGCGCATTGGCGAAAAAGGCTAAATCTTTATCTGATCAAGAAGCGGAAACCTTAATCCAATCACCCATACACGAAGAACGCATGTTGGGCTTGTTTATCTGGCGCCATCAATTTGACAAAGGAGACACAGCCCGGCAGAGCCAGATCTATCAAAGCTATCTGGACCATGTGGCCCATATCAACAATTGGGATCTAGTCGATTGCTCGGCGCACTACATCGTCGGGCAGTATCTCTACGAACGCTCACGCAAACCGCTGTATAAACTGGCTCGTTCCAAAAACCTGTGGGAACGACGAATTGCCATCATGGCAACTTTTTACTTCATCAAACAAAATGACTTTGAAGATAGCTTGTCACTGGTTGAAATTCTTCTGCATGATAGCGAGGATTTGATACACAAGGCCACCGGCTGGATGTTGCGCGAAATTGGCAACCGCCACATGAAAACGGAAGAAGAATTCCTGAAGCCTCGATACCAGACCATGCCTCGCACCATGCTACGATACGCGATTGAAAAATTCCCGGAAACAAAGAGACACCGTTATCTGAGTGGCAAAATATGAGCCGCTTGCGTGAGACAGCTTTTGATCAGAATACCTAAGTAAATCACTGCAAGAATATGGTGAATAAACTCAGTTTTTTTTCCTGTTTCACCCGGCAATGGTATATGCCACAATAGAAACACACTACAAGGAGGAGTGCCGTGACCAACCAGGAACAGCTCTGCCTTAAACGCGTCGCAATCGATACCTATCATGAAAACGTCGCCTATCTACATCGTGACTGCGCCATTTATCGTGCTGAAGGATTCCAGGCACTATCAAAAATCGAAGTATCTACCGATGGACACCATATTCTCGCGGTTCTTAATGTTGTAGACGATCCCGGCCTGGTGTCTCCCGGCGAGCTTGGACTTAGCGAGCAAGCCTACGAACAATTAAACGCGGGCGAACAAACCATGGTTACGGTTCGACACGCGGAGCCGCCGATTTCCATGGATGCCGTTCGTCGCAAAATAGATGGTGAACGACTCAATCAGGAAGACTTCAGCACTATTGCGAGAGACATTGTCGATAGTCGTTATTCCAAGATGGAAATGGCGGCGTTTCTAGTTGCATCGGGTCAGTCGAATCTGGACCGCGACGAAATCCTGTTTCTTACACGCGCAATGATCGAATCCGGTGATCGACTCGACTGGAAGGAACATCTGGTTGCGGATAAACATTGCATAGGCGGAATACCCGGCAATCGCACCTCTATGCTGGTTGTGCCTATTGTCGCTGCCCACGGCATGTTAATTCCTAAAACCTCAAGTCGCGCCATAACCTCCCCTGCTGGTACGGCAGATACAATGGAGTTAATGGCCGAAGTAAATCTGCCACCGCAACATCTGCTGGAGCTGGTGCGAACGCAACGGGGTTGTCTCGCCTGGGGAGGCACCGCCAAACTGGCGCCAGTAGACGATATGCTGATTTCGGTTGAGCGCCCTCTTGGAATCGATTCACAAGGCCAGATGGTGGCCTCAATACTGTCGAAAAAACTCGCCGCAGGCTCTACCCATTTGCTGATCGATATCCCTGTCGGACCGACAGCCAAGGTCAGACATATGCGACAGGCGCTGGCGCTACGCAAACTCTTCGAATATGTCGGTGATCAACTCAATATACATCTTGAAGTTGTCATTACCGATGGACGACAGCCGATAGGGCGCGGCATCGGTCCGGTACTGGAGGCAAGAGATGTGATGCAGGTTTTACAAAACGATCCTGCGGCACCCCATGATTTGCGCCAAAAAGCCTTGCAGCTGGCGGGACGTATAATTGAATTCGACCCTGATGTACGTGGCGGACAGGGATATGCCATCGCCAGAGATATACTCGATTCCGGTCGAGCGATTGCAAAAATGGACGCCCTGATTGATGCACAAGGCCGAAAAGAATACAGCTTAGAACCCGGCAAACTGTCCTTCGAAATTGCCGCGCAACACGATGGTGTCGTGACCAATATCGATAATTACCAATTAGCCAAAATCGCCAGACTGGCAGGCGCGCCTATGGACAAACGCGCAGGAGTAGACCTGCTGAAAAAACTCGGTGACAAGGTAAGACAAGGTGAAATCCTGTATCGCGTACATGCAGAGTTTCAGTCTGACTATAAATTTTCGCAAACCCTATGCCTCCAAAACAACGGTTACAACATAGGCAACGCCGAGGATATTCCTGCGTCCTTCGTGGCCTTCTAAGAGATCCGACTTATGCAGCAAAGTGTGTTTTATTTCCGCGACGAGGAATCACAAGCGTTAGCGCTGGCAAACGCGCTGGGATGTTCGAGTGCGCAGATCGACTTACATCGCTTTCCTGATGGTGAAAGCCTTCTGACCTTAAGCACTGCAATACCACAACATCTGTTAATGTATCGCGGCTTAGATCACCCTAATGAAAAAATTGTTGAATTAATTTTGTGTTGTGCCAGCGCGCGAAAAAAAGGCGTACAGCGAATTAGCTTGATCACGCCTTACCTTTGCTACATGCGCCAGGATAGAGAAAATCATCCGGGAGAAGTCGTCAGCCAGTCTATTATCGGTGAATTATTGAGTGAATATATCGACGACATCATTACTGTCGATCCACATTTACACCGCATACATGATCTGCACCAGGCCTATCCTTTACAACATGCATTGAGTCTCAGCGCAGCCGAATTGATTGGCGCATATCTCAAGAAGAATTTTCCAAAATGTTTATTGATCGGCCCGGATGAGGAGTCTGAACAGTGGGTGTCTGTTGCCGCAAACATTGCGGGACTTGATTATTGCGTCGCAAGCAAGATTCGCATGGGAGACCGGAAGGTGGAGATCGAACTCCCCTCAGAAGACTATGCTGGACGTAACATCGTACTTGTCGACGACATGATCAGTTCAGGGGGAACCATCATAAATATCGCCAGGCAGTTAACGGCGCGAAAAGCGCAAATTAAAGCATGCATCGTTACCCATTGTCTGTGCTCCCCGGATGACGAAAAAAATATCGTGGCGGCAGGTGTACCGACTGTCATCAGTTGCGACAGTATTTCCCATCATACAAATCACATCGCGCTCACCGATTTGCTCGCCGAAGCAATACGTAAAATCAACTAGCCATGTACTCCCCCAGGCAATTGCTGTTTTTTCTGATTTTACTGGCGATACTCATTGTCGTTATTCAATTCGGCGCGCTATCGCTGGCCTATGACAAACTCGGACTTTCGCCACAGATGGCGCTGTTGATTATTGGGCTATCGATTTTTGGCAGCCTGGTCAACATCCCGCTGTTCCGTATAAAAGCCAACGAGTCCCAACCCGAGACACTCCCTTTCTATTTTCGCGGCATACTTCGCCACGCGCCACAACCGTTTCAGGGTTATACTCGCGTATACGCCAATTTCGGCGGTTGCGTCACACCTGTTGCGGTGTCACTGTTTCTACTCCAACATCTCCAGCTCGATCTTCGCGCGGTTGCACTGGCCACTATATTAATGACAAGCATTTCATTTTTTTTCAGTCGTCCGATTCATGGGCTAGGCATAGGCATGCCGATCTTCATCGCGCCACTTTCCGCAGCCATAATTGCGCTGACACTGACGCCCGAGTATAGTGCGCCGGTCGCGTATATTAGCGGTACTTTTGGTGTTCTCATTGGCGCCGATCTTTTACGCTTAAAAGACATCCGCCACATGGGTGCGCCCGTTGCCTCTATCGGTGGTGCGGGCACTTTCGACGGCATTTTTATTACCGGCATTGTTGCCGCCCTACTCAGTTGATGACATGGCGAATAAAGAATCTAAAACTATCTTGATTACAGGCTGCTCCAGCGGCATAGGTCTGTGTTGCGCAAAAGGATTGCAAACACGTGGTTATCGCGTCTTCGCCACGGCGCGCAAGACCGAGGATGTTGCACACTTGCAACAACAAGGGCTTGAGAGTCTGCAACTTGATCTTGCCAGCAGTGCCTCCATCGAAAACGCGGTGGATGAAGTCCTGAAACGCACTGATGGCACGCTGTTCGCCCTGTTTAACAATGGCGCATACGCCATGCCTGGTGCCGTAGAGGACTTAAGCAGGGACATGTTACGCGAGAACTTTGAAACCAATTTCTTCGGCACACATGAACTCACTTGTCGAATTATTCCAGTGATGCGCAAACAGGGCTATGGCCGCATCATTCAAAACAGTTCGCTTCTAGGCTATGTATCCTTACCCTATCGAGGTTCCTATAATTCAAGCAAATATGCGTTAGAAGGACTCACCGATGCCATGCGTCTCGAATTGAGCGACACCAACATCTTCGTCAGCCTGATTGAGCCAGGCCCAATTTCCAGTCGTTTTCGTGCCAATGCATTTGCCATGTATCGTAAACATATCGACAAGGAAAAGAGCCCGCATCGAGCGATATATGAAGGAATGGAAAGCCGTTTGACCAAACAGGGGCCAGCGCAGCCGTTTACGCTGCCACCGGAAGCGGTCTTGAAGAAACTGATACATGCATTGGAAAGTCGCAAACCAAAAATAAGATACCCGGTAACCTTCCCTGCATATATGTTTGCATTTTTACGCCGTTATACGACGAATCGTTTTCTCGACAATTTTCTGTTATCGCTTTCGCGCAGGGAAAATCGATAGGTATTACTTAAAAAGGAATCCACTGATTATGTTAGCTAGCGAGGGAGAAGAGCAAGGCAAAAACAAATGAGTAAGCACTGTTTACACAGAGTAAATGAGCATTTCGAAATTGTTTTTAGCGCAGTTATCGCTTGCTAGAAGACTTAAGTAGAGAATTCGATGATTATTTGACGCCGGAGGCGATTAGATATTCGTGCGGCACCACCAGACCATCTGCAGACATGAATTCTTCCGCCATTTGACGGATTTCATTCTTTATCTGCGCATGCTGGTTTTCCGGCAAGGCATCGAACTGGGCTTTTAATATGCCGGTTGCATCCACCAACTCCCAATAACTTTCGAAAGAATCAAATGAGTAGTTAAATTGTTTGGTCATTACGCGAACGCTGTGCAGGCCGCTATCTTGTAGCAGTTTTTCCAATACATCTGGGTCGCCTAATGATGTGCCGCGCACTAATGGCGGGTGTTTTTCTTCTGGCAAACGATCTTTGAATGCCTCGTACGACCATCGCATACTCGGCATACGGTCTGCCTGACTCCACACTACGACAACCAGACGCCCGCCTACCTTGAGTACGCGAGACATTTCACTTAGACCACGTGCGGGGTTGTCAAATAGCATGACGCCAAATCGACACATGATGCGATGAAAACTGTGATTATCGAAACTCAGCTTTTCCGCTGGCATGACGTCGAATTGCACATTGCTCAGGTTTTCTTTTTCGACCTTGGCTCTCGCGGCAGCGATCATGCCCTCGGACGCATCTACCCCTACAATGTCAGCGTTGCCCCGTGTGCGACGTGCGAGCATCAGGGCGGGCTCTCCTGTTCCGGTTGCCACATCCAGTACCTTATTGCCTGCGCCCACGGCCAGCGCATTGAGCATGGTATGACCCACAGGTTCCAGGTGGGGTAACCACAGATCAAACTTTTCTGCAATTTGTCCCCAATCCGGCAAATTACCGCCTGCTGTCATTGCGATGCTCCCTGTATCCAATGTGGTTGTAAGTGTACGTCAGAACTTAGAAGTCTTCCACAAACGTTGCTAAACTAGGCAATTCCGCTGTTCGTCAGTTCGTATCAGATAGATGTAACGAACGAAGACAGTGAAACTTGATAATGACAGGGAGTTGGGAAATGAAAAAACGTGTGCTGGGTCCGATTTTTTTCATGCTGCTAAGCGCCAATGCGCAAGCTATTGTAAGCATGGAAAGCCTTCACTTTGGTGATGAAAATCCGGGCTTTCTTGGCAGTAGCAGCCTGTCAATAGATGTCGCCAGGGGCAATGCCGAGCGCATGCGCGCCAAAGGAGGTCTAACCCTGCAGTGGAATCGTTCTCGTTCGATCTATTATTCGTCTATCTCGGCGGCCTACGGGGAAAGTAAAAACGTTCGTGATCAAAATGAGTGGTTTATGCACGGCCGTCGCATTGGGAACATCTCGGACATGCTTGCCTGGGAGGTGTTTGCGCAGTTAGAGAGAGAAGAGTTTGCACGATTAAACCTTCGCACTCTGGGTGGCAGTGGTGTACGCATACAACTGGGACAAAAGCGTCCGCAACAGGCTTTCTTCCTTGGCGTGGGGGCCTTCTATAGCCATGAACTCATAAACGATACGACGAAAACAGTGGCGCAAGAAGTCAAAGGAAACATCTATCTTTTATTCAAACGCTCGCTGTCGAATCATGCATCTTTCGTTAACACACTTTATTGGCAACCCAATGCCACCAGTTTATCGGACTATCGCCTACTCGAAACCGCGACACTGAGCGCAAAGATACTGGAACGCCTGGCGTTAAAAATCAGCCTTGAATTGCGTCAAGATAGTCGGCCACCGGCGACAGTAAAGCAAACTGATATGAAATTGTTAACGGGAATTGAATTTAATTTCTGAGAACTCAGAGCCTGGTTTTAACGCCACATTCGTTTTCTCGACAATGTTCTGTGTCGATGCAAACTAGCATTAACCCGTAGTGGGCGCCATTATCGCGCGATAGACTACAGCAGATAGACAAGAGGGTGTCTTATGAGAGACACCCTCTTTTTTTATTCAGGCCACGGCGGCCTGCTGTTCAAGCTTTTTTACAAAGGACAGATCCTCCCCGGACCTGTCGACTACAATTACATCACCAGGTCCGAAGGCACCCGACAAAATTTTCTGCGCCAGCGGATTTTCGATACGTGTTTGTATCGCGCGTTTTAACGGTCTCGCCCCGTAAACAGGGTCGTAGCCCGCTTCCGCAAGAAAATCCAGCGAGGCCTTACTCAATTCCAGCGCCATATCTCTATCAGCCAGACGCTTACGCAGATAATCGATTTGGATACTGGTAATTGAACGCAACTGTTCTCGTCCCAGCGGGTGGAACACCACGACATCGTCGACACGGTTGATGAACTCAGGTCGGAAATGTTGACCAACCACTTCCATCACCGAGGATTTCATTTCCTCATACTTTTCTTCACCCGCCATTTCCTGTATCAGCTGAGACCCAAGATTTGACGTCATCACAATCACAGTGTTGCGGAAATCAACGGTACGCCCCTGACCATCAGTCAGACGACCATCATCGAGCACTTGTAGCAAGATATTGAAAACATCGGGATGCGCCTTTTCCACCTCATCGAGCAATATTACCGAATACGGTTTGCGACGCACGGCCTCAGTCAAATATCCGCCTTCTTCGTAGCCAACATATCCCGGAGGTGCGCCTATCAAACGCGCCACGGAATGTTTTTCCATGAACTCAGACATATCGATTCTGACCATGGCCTCTTCGGTATCAAAGAGAAACTGCGCCAGCGCTTTCGTCAGTTCAGTTTTACCGACACCTGTTGGGCCAAGAAATAGAAACGAACCATTAGGACGATTAGGATCAGAAAGTCCGGCGCGTGAACGGCGTATGGCATTGGACACAGCGACCACCGCTTCCTGTTGCCCAACTACGCGAGTCGCAAGCTCCTCTTCCATGCGCAACAGTTTTTCGCGCTCGCCTTCGAGCATTTTGCTAACGGGAATACCTGTCCACTTGGAAACAACTTCGGCGATCTCTTCATCTGTGACCTTATTGCGCAACAAGGTCATTTCCTTACCCTCTTCTGCATTGGCATCTGCTGCTCTGAGTTGCTTTTCCAGCTCCGGTAATTTGCCATATTGCAGTTCAGACATGCGGCCAAGATCACCCGCGCGGCGAGCCGCTTCTAATTCCTGGCGTACACGATCAATCTCTTCCTTGATGTGTTGGCTACCCTGCACCGAAGCCTTTTCTGATTTCCACACTTCATCGAGATCGGCATATTCTTTCTCAAGGCGAGAAATTTCGTCTTCGAGATTCTTGAGGCGTTTGCTTGATGCCTCGTCTTTTTCCTTCTTGAGCGCCTCGCGTTCAATTTTCAATTGCACCAGTCGGCGATCCAACTTGTCCATTTGCTCTGGCTTGGAATCAATTTCCATGCGTATGCGACTTGCCGCTTCGTCGACTAAATCGATAGCTTTGTCTGGCAATTGACGATCGGTGATATAGCGGTGAGACAAGGTCGCAGCGGCAACAATCGCAGGATCGGTAATATCCACACCGTGATGCACTTCGTACTTTTCTTTCAGCCCGCGCAAAATAGCAATGGTGTCTTCCACACTCGGTTCATCGACCAACACTTTTTGGAAACGTCTTTCAAGCGCGGCATCTTTTTCGATGTATTGTCGATATTCGTCTAAGGTTGTCGCCCCGACGCAATGCAACTCGCCGCGCGCCAAAGCCGGTTTGAGCATATTGCCCGCATCCATAGCCCCTTCCGCTTTACCCGCGCCAACCATGGTATGTAGTTCGTCGATGAATAAAATTACCTGACCTTCCTGCTTGGAGAGATCATTCAATACGGACTTCAAACGTTCTTCGAATTCGCCACGAAATTTTGCACCGGCAATCAAAGCGCCCATATCCAACGACAGCAATCGTTTGTTTTTCAGGCCCTCGGGCACTTCGCCATTAATGATGCGCTGCGCCAGTCCTTCTACGATTGCCGTTTTACCCACGCCTGGCTCACCAATGAGCACCGGATTGTTTTTGGTGCGACGTTGCAAAACCTGTACAGTACGACGAATTTCATCGTCACGTCCGATGACAGGATCGAGCTTGCCCTGTTCGGCACGCTCGGTAAGATCTATGGTGTATTTTTCCAAAGCACGTCGGTGTTCTTCCGCGTCCGGATTCTCAACTTTTTGCCCTCCGCGCAGTGCATCGATAGCCTCACTCAAACCACCTTTGGTGGCACCCGCTTTACGCAGCAAATCGCCTAATGGGCCTTTGTCTTCCACTGCTGCCAATACAAACAATTCGCTGGAGATATAGGCATCTTTTCGTTGCTGCGCCAGTTTGTCCGTGAGGTTTAACAGTCGTCCCATGTCGTTGGAGATGTGCACATCACCTCCTGCCCCCTGTACCGAAGGCAGACGGTCAAGCGCTTCGCCAAGCTTTGAGCGTAATGACTTAACGTCGACACTGGATTGCGTCAAAAGATAAGGAACAGTGCCACCATCTTGATCCAACAGCGCGCTCATCACGTGTACAGGTTCGATAAATTGGTGATCTCGTCCAACGGCAAGACTCTGCGCGTCACCGAGTGCCATCTGAAATTTGCTGGTCAGTTTGTCCATTCTCATGGGATCAATACCTTGCTGGCTGAATTTGAATTGTTTCCTATATGGGGCCACTCTCTTTGAGTTCAAGTCATGTCGCTACTGCACTAAATCCGCAGAGTTTCAATCAGGTTTATCATTCCGGCACCATGTTTGATACTATGATGCCTCATCCACCCAAACCCGAAAACATCATATGACTGACTATTTTGTTTGGAGCATCGACCCCATCATTTTTTCCATCGGTTCATTTGGAATACGTTGGTATAGCCTGATGTTTGCTACCGGCTTTATCGCCGGTTTTTACATCATGCGCGATGTATTCAAACATGAAAACAAGCCTGAGGAAAAACTTGATAGCTTGTTAATACATCTGGTTTTAGGCACGGTTATTGGTGCCCGCCTGGGCCATGTGCTCTTTTACGAACCTGGATACTATCTTTCCAATCCTCTGGAAATCATCAAAATCTGGGAAGGTGGTCTTGCCAGTCACGGCGGTGCCATGGGCGTACTGATTTCACTGTTTCTATTCGTACGCAAACATCAGTTTTCCTATTTATGGCTGCTGGATCGACTGGTGATTCCTATCGCCTTAACCACTAGCCTGATCCGTTTAGGTAATTTTTTCAACTCGGAAATTCTGGGCAATAAATCCGATTTGCCCTGGGCAATTATTTTTTCCCGCATCGATCAGATTCCGCGCCACCCGGTACAGTTGTATGAGTCTATGGCCTATCTCGCCATTTTTGCCTTGTTGTTTTTTGTGTATCGTAAACAACAGCGCAAACCGGCCGCCGGTTTGCTGTTTGGCAGTTATCTCATTATCGCGTTTAGTGCGCGTATTTTCCTCGAAAGCTTTAAAACCAAACAGGCCTCGTTCGATGCCCCGCTAGCCATGAGCATGGGGCAATGGCTAAGCGTACCCTTCATCCTCGCGGGCATATTTCTCCTGGTTAAAGCATTGAAAAAAACCTGAAAAAATTCGCCTGATAGCTTAAGACCCCCGTTCTTAAGCCGATAAGTAACTTAGCCTCTTCACGGCCAGACGACGGCCAAAAAGGAGAAGAGGCATAGTTACTTTTCAGGAGGAACAGGCATGCGCATTTTAATCGTTGAAGACGACACGCTACTGGGCGACGGTATCCGCACCGGATTGGCACAACACGGCTACGCCGTAGACTGGGTGGAAGACGGCCAGGCAGCGGAAACCGCGCTGATGACGAATGAATACGAACTCATGGTACTTGACCTGGGTTTACCCAAAAAATCCGGGCTTGAAGTCCTGAAGCATGTACGCGGCGGGGGCAACGATCTGCCTGTCATTATCCTGACTGCCCAGGACACTATCGATGACCGCATCAAAGGACTCGACACCGGTGCGGATGACTACCTGACCAAACCTTTCGATCTGGATGAACTATCCGCGCGTATCCGTGCTTTGCTGCGTCGCCGTGGTGGTCGCACATCGCCAGTTATCGAACACTATGATCTGATCGTCGATCCTGCGTCACATACCGTGACCAAGGATGACAGAGGTGTGGATATTTCCCCTCGCGAATTCACCATCCTGACCTTACTCCTGGACAATCGCGGCAAAGTCATGTCGCGCAGCCGTTTGGAAGAAGGTTTGTACGCGTGGAATGACGAGGTCGAAAGTAACACCGTCGAGGTACACATTCATCACCTGCGTAAAAAGCTAGGCGCTGAACTGATACGCACTATACGTGGCGTAGGTTATATCATCGACAAACCCACTTCGAAATAAAATACCCGCGGCCTATGTTCCACTCGATACGCCGCCGCTTGCTGCTGATACTGCTTTCCGCGTCTATCGGATTGTGGTTGCTTGCGGCTGTGTTCAGTTACCTCGATACCCGTATAGAAGTCGAAAAACTCTTTGACGCCCAGCTGGCCCAATCCGGACGCGTCATGCTCGCCCTGAGTATGCATGAAGTCATGGAACAACGCCTGCTCGGCAAATTGTCCGGCACGGTGACAGAAACCATACGCGAAGGTATCTGGCAACTCGGGCACAACTACGAAAAGAAGCTCGCCTTTCAGATCTGGATTAATGACGACATTCTCGCCATGCGTTCAGATAACGCCCCCGATGTTCACATGACACGCAGTGTTGAGGGTTTTTCTGAAGAGCTGGTTGGCGGCAATACCTGGCGTATGTTCACGCTTCAGAGCGAAGACGGCGATATCACCATACACATTGGCGAGATGAATGATATACGCCACAAACTGGCTAACGGCGTTGTGATGCGCACGCTTGCACCGATGATTATGATTTTGCCGCTAACCGGCTTTGTGCTTTGGTACGGCGTTGGTCAGGCCATAAGTCCCTTGCGACGTATCGCAGAAGAAATGCGAAATCGCCGCGCCAACGACTTGCGTCATATCGACGCAGACTACCTGCCCGACGAGGCCAAGACGCTGGCGGCTTCGCTCAACAATGTCTTCGACCAGTTGCAAAGCGCCGTGGAAACGGAGCGACGATTTACTGCCGACGCCGCGCACGAATTACGCACCCCATTAGCCGCCCTGAAAACTCATGCGGAAGTGGCCTTGCAAGCCGCAACCGAGGAAGAGAAAAAACAGGCCTTGCGCCAGGTCGTGCGTGGCGTTGATCGCGCTACACGACTGGTGGAGCAATTACTTACTCTCGCCAGACTCGATCCGGATACGGGGAAGGCCAATGTAAAACGTTTTGACTTGTTCATAGTCGCCGAACAGGTCATCAGCGATGAAGCGGCGATTGCCATCGAAAAAGACATTGAGATCAGCCTGAATGGAACACGCGGCAAATTCGTACATTGTAATGGCGACGCCGTCGCCGTGATGATGCGCAACCTCATCGATAACGCCATACGTTATACGCCTGAAGGCGGCGTGGTCGAAGTTTCCATCATACGCTTCGACGACAAAATCACGTTCCGCGTATCCGATAGCGGACCAGGAATTCCTGCAGAAGACAGAGAGCGTATTTTCCAACGCTTCTACAGACGCCTCGGCACCAAGTCACCAGGCAGTGGTCTGGGTCTGTCTATCGTCTCCCGCATCATAGATCTCTACGGTCTGAATATCACCCTCGACGAAGCCGTACTCGGCGGCCTGCAAATCGACGTTCAGTTCAAGGCCATGGATTTGGAACCACGCACTTAATCCTATCGTCCGAATGCTTTGAATTAAATTTCAGGAATTGTAATTACGATAAGTGAGCGATTACCCACTACCCTTCACGAAGGATTTTTACGTTACTCGTATCAAATCCCTTACCCTCGACGGGATAGGGATGGAGTTGATCAAGAGGAAGACTTTGATCGGCTGCGGTTACCAGTCGCACATGTTCGCGACGGAATTCCCTGGCATTGCTCAAGCCACAGGAATGGGCAAGTTTGTCGATTTCGACATTTACCCAATGGGCATAGTTAGCGACACGCTTGAATTTTTCCGTCACCACCAGGCCACGCTGAAGTCGTTTGTTGTGCGTGGTAATGCCCGTCGGACAGGTATCCATATGGCATTGCATGGACTGTATACAGCCTAGGGAAAACATAAATCCGCGAGCGGAAGTCGCAAAGTCTGCGCCGGCACACAGTGCCCAGGCCACTTTCGCCGAGGTGACCAATTTACCTGAGGCAATCACTCTGACGCGATTGCGTAAGCCGGCCTCGATGAGAGAATCCACCAGCATAGGCAAGGCTTCCTGCAAAGACAAACCGACATGGTCAGCAAGAATCTGTGGGGCAGCGCCTGTTCCCCCATCGCCACCATCAACGGTAATAAAATCCGGCGCAGAATCCGAACCTCGCCGTATCACGGCTTCAAACAACGTATCGGTAAATGTCCGATTGGATATCACGACCTTAAATCCTACTGGTCGTCCAGTCACTTCGCGTATCCGCATAATCATGTCCAACAAATCATCCGGACTCTTGATTTCACGATGGCGGTTAGGGCTACTGGAAACAACGCCGACGGGTATGCCGCGGATGCGCGCGATCTCGGGCGATACTTTGACTGCAGGGAGAACGCCGCCACGTCCCGGTTTGGCGCCCTGAGAAATCTTGATTTCAAATGCTTTCACGTGTTGCGCCATCTCAATCAGTTTTTCATCACTGAGTTTGCCATGTTCGTCTCGCACGCCGTACTTGGCGGTTCCGATTTGAAAGATGCGATCACAATCGGCAGCTAAATGAAACGGCGATAATCCACCTTCTCCGGTATTAATCCAGACGCCGGCCTGGGCGGCGCCCATCGTCAGTGCCTTGACCGCCGGGCCGGAAATCGCGCCATAACTCATGCCGGATATATTAAAGATCTGTCGCGCGACGAATGGCTTGTCACAACCTTCGCCTATCGTCATTTGAGGTGAGGGCGTACATTCCTCTTCGAGCATGGGATAGGGAGAATTGACAAAGATGATAGTCCCGGGTTCGCGTAAATCATTCGTCGAACCAAAACCGATGACACCGCCCAAACCCTTCGATGTTTTATACACCCAACTGCGAGTGGCGCGATTAAACGGCATTTCCTCGCGATCGTGGGCAAAGAAATATTGGCGAAAAAATTCACCCTGACGTTCGAGAAAATAACGCATATGCCCGATGACCGGGAAATTTCTCAAAACAGCATGTTTACTCTGGAAAATGTCGTAGAAAAAAACCACTGACAGGAACAACATCACAATGCCGGCTAACCAGCCCATGATGGTTATGATGGTCGATAAAGTGGAAAATAATTCGTCCATTACGATCCCAGTTACGAATACCCTCTTTGACTACTAACGGCTAATTAGGTTGTATGCTTAACACTATTTAATAACTGATCCAGTGTTTTAACGTACTCATCGTAGCCATTTGTATCCGTACAATAAAACGGGCTACCGATTTCGACTTTCACATGACTTCTGACGAGCAGTGCTCGCAAGGTCGATCCTGGCAGACCGATTCCAGTAATAAAAATCGGAAAAATCGGTGCCCCGCTTTTCATCGCCATACGAATGGCGCCGCCTTTTACCTTACGCGGTTTGTCTGCTGGCCAATGTATGCCACCATGCGGGAAAACAACAACGACTTCGCCATTGGCCAAAGCATCATAGGCCTCACGCAAGGCCTTTTCAGGGCGTGTTTCACGATCAACGGGAATACATCCAGCAGCCTTAAATAAAAAAGGTAGACGATTGTATTCCTCACGCGCGATTAAAAAACGCAAAGGCCGTTTGCTCAAACCAATCAGTAAGGGAGGATCAAGCCCGGAAATATGATTCGCAACGATAATCGCCGGCCCATGTTCAGGGAGGTCGATGTATTGATTCGCATCGAGACGATGATAGCGATACAAAAACAGACGCAGGGCGCCATCAATGAGATTCAAACCCGGACGGCCCCAGTCCACTTCAATGGCATTACGCGACGCGCGATAGAAACGACTAACGGCGAACATGGAAAAAACAACAAAAAAACCGGCGATATAAGGCCACATGCGTCAGAAAGATAAACTGTTTTACGTAGTGTAACGAAGATAGCTAGCGACTGTCTTATTTCTTTTTCTTGCTGCCACCGGCTTCCGCCTCTGCTGCCGCCGCTTCGGCCTCGAGTTCTGAAGCACGCTCTTCGATCAAATCAATCAAATCGTCATTGGCAAGAATTTTCGCCCTGGCCAGTGCATTCCCGCCAAGCTTGCTCTCAAGTTTGATATCAGCGCCATTACTAACGAGGAGTTGCGCGACCTCAAGTTTCTCCTGGGACACGGCCAGCATTAACGGCGTTGAACCATCTTCTGCCGCCACATTGATGTCTGCGCCATGGACCAGCAGGAGATTGGCGATGTCTTTGTGCCCAAAATACGCGGCATGGTGTAAAGCGGTCAAACCGTTCTTGCGGGCGGCGCGTGTATCCACGCCTCTCGAAAGCAGTGCCCTCACCATTTCCGTATGACCGTAATAGCTAGCGGTAATCAGCGCCGATTCGCCATTTTTGTCTTGAATGGTCGGATCCGCGCCTTCATTCATCAAACGATCAAAATTTTTCTTGTCGCCACGTGCGATGACTTGCATCAATGCAGTTGACCCACGACCATCGGCTTTATCCACATCTGCGCCTTCGGTAAGCAGGTAGTCAACCGTGCGCGGGTTTCTAAGCTGTAGTGCCGCCATAAGTGCCGTTCGACCTGCGGCATTGGAAAAATTGACATCCGCGCCATCCATGAGCGCCGATTTCAGACGTGGAATATCGCCAGCACGGGCAGCCAGCAGCAAAACATCATTGGCAGTTACCGCCAATACGCTTGACGACCACCAAGCCTGGAACAAAACTGCCAGCACGAATAGTGTAGACTTAACCTTGACATTCATACTATTTATAGCGACAGTTTTGTTGAATTTCTTGAACAAGTCTGTTTATTGAAAACCAATTACCACAGTCTAAAGGTGTCTGAAATGCGTGTATTCATTTTGCCAATAATATTGTCTTTCGTCATATTTCAGACCGCACTGGCTGAATCCACTCTCATCGTTAACATACAAGGCCTGAAATCCGACAACGGTCAGGTTTCCGTCCATTTATTCGAAGCGACGAATGCTAATGCCTTCCCGACCAAGCAGGACATGGCACTGAGATCGGCACTCAATTATATTCGCCAGGGCACAAGCAGAATTCGCTTTTCAGCACTGGCCTCTGGCACCTATGCGATCTCTGTTTATCACGACGAAAACGGGAACAATCAGCTGGACACCAATTGGCTGGGGATACCGGATGAAGGTCTGGGTGTTTCAAAAGATGCCAAAGGCAGTTTTGGCCCACCCAGTTTCAAAGACGCCGCCTTCGAGGTGTCAGAAGATTCCACCGTGACCATCAATATGCATTATTAAAAAATGCGCTAATGGCAATCTATTTTTACAAACGTATTACATAAACAGCCGATAATTGTATAGTAAACCTTGCTCGTTTGAGGCTTGTGATTTTTCCAGTTACTGCAAACAGAAGGAACTGGCGTTAGACCTATCCGTATGGACTATTTTATCCGCTACAGAAAAAGTATATTTCTCACCCTGCTTATCTACCCATTGATAACCGGCATACCGGTATACGCCGATCACGGCTCTGGGGAAACTCACCCCAGACAATCTTTTGTCGTCGCCTCAAGCAATAATTTTCCACCACTGAATTTTCTCGATAAGGATAAAAATCTGACCGGATTTGGTCGTGAGCTGTCAGATGCGGTGTTTGCCTCTATCGGTATTACCCCAAAACGTTTGCACAGCGGCAATTGGACTGAGGTTCTTAGCTGGCTGGAAAAAGGTCAGGCGCAGATCATTCATGATACGGGTTACACAGAGGATAGAGATAAATTTCTCGACTATACTGTTCCCATTATTGAAATGAACGAAAGTATTTTTGTACAGAGCCATCGTTTCGATATTCAAAATCTGGAGTCACTGAGGGGAAAACGCGTCGCTTGCGTTAATAAACACATTACGCATCTCTATCTCCAGCAAATCCCGTGGATAAACTGCCATATCGTCAACACCCCGGCTGAAGGTGTACACGCCTTGATAAACGGACGCGTTGATGCCTTCATCTACCCGGAAGAAATTGTACTGTATTTCCTGCACACCTTTGATCGCATCAGAGAAGTCAAGATTACCGGTGAACCATTGCGTCGCTTAAGCTGGTCGATGACAGTAAAGGAAGGCAATACCGAGCTACTAGAGAAACTCAATGAAGGCATTCTTGCCATTAAACACAGTGGAGAATACGACCGAATTTATAGCAAGTGGTTTGGCTCGCCACTGATTTCAGGCTATACAAAAATGGAGTTCACCTTTCTTGGTATAGCGGTATTCGCCACGACGCTACTGGTTGCCTTTGTTATTTACACCGCCAAATTGCGCAAATCCAAGTCGGAGCTTCGTCGCTACAGGGAAAACCTGGAAGAGGAAGTCGCAAAACGTGCCGACGAATTGAAACAGTCGAATCTCTTGTTTCAGGCGGTAGTCGACACCATACCGTCACGCGTCTTCTGGAAAGATCTGGACAATAATTATTTGGGATGTAACAGCGCCTTCGCCCGCGACGCAGGAAAACAATCCCCGTCTGAAATGATAGGCAAAGATGATTTCGATATGCCGTGGAAATCAGAGGCGCCTCTATATCGACGAGACGATGCATCCGTCATGCAAACCGGCGAATCCCGTCTCAACTTCGAGGAACCTCAGACGACGCCTGATGGAAAAACCATCTGGCTGGAAACCAGCAAAATTCCGTTGCGCAAGTCTGACGGAACTGTTTACGGCGTGCTCGGGACTTACCAGGACATTACCTTACGCAAGAATTTTGAAAGTGAACTGATAAAGGCAAAAGATCTGGCCGAAGAAGCCAACCTCGCCAAATCCATGTTTCTGGCCAATATGTCTCATGAATTCAGAACGCCTCTACATGGCATACTCGGTTTTGCGCAAATGGGTATTCTGCGCAGCAGCGAATCCACCGACGAAAAATTAAATAAATTTTTTCATCAAATAAAAAGCAGCGGTGAACGATTAAAGACGCTAGTCGATGATTTGCTCGACCTGAGCAAACTGGAAGCCGGTAAAATGTCGCTGAATTTTCAGCAACATGATATCCGCGAAATCATACAGGAGTGTGTCGCGGAACAAGAAGTCTTGATTACCGGGCATCGCCTCATTATTGAATATGATTTCGATGAAAATTTACCGGCTATTGATTGCGACAGAAATCGCTGCGGGCAAATCATCATGAATTTGTTGAGCAATGCTATTAAGTATTCCCCTGACCGCGGACACATACATATTAGTGCCACGACAAACACGGCACAGGACAGTTTGGTTTTTACGATAGATGACCAGGGACCGGGCGTAGCGGACGAAGAAAAACAAAGTATTTTTGAAAAATTCGTTCAAAGCCCGAAGAACCCCAGTGGCAGCGGCGGCACTGGGTTAGGTCTGGCGATTACGCGGGAACTTGTACGTGCACATCACGGTAAAATCTGGTGTGAAGATGCGCAAGGCGGCGGCGCCAGTCTGGTTGTGGAACTCCCTCTAAAGCAAATCGCGTAACTAGCCTTATGGATACTCTAGGCGATAGCCGAGCGACTTCGCATGATCCTTCAAAGTTGAAAAAGCCTGCTCGACTGTCGAGGCATTACCGCTGACTACAAATTCGACATATCCCTCAGGTTTGCCGAGATGAGGAAGGCTGGCGACTTTTAATCCCTGTTCTATAAGCGACGCCATTAAGTCGATAAAATCACTTTCATGTCCAGCGATGACTCGCAGCACTTTTTTCGCACTTGGCACATCTTCGCGACCAACATATTGCGCTAATATCCATTCACGCATGGGATTTGCCATTTCTGGAAAGCCTGGAAGAAAGTGAACATGGCCTACTGAAAATCCCGGCACGCGATTTACCGGATTCGGAATCAAGCTAGCGCCCTCTGGCAATTCAGCCATGAGTATGCGCTTGGGTCTGGCCTTTTCACCAAACTGCGCCTCAATTTCCACCAACGCTTGCGCATGTGTCACCAATGGCAGTTCAAAAGCTTTTGCCGCGCATTGCCGAGTATAATCATCCGGCGTTGCGCCTATCCCGCCACAACAAAAGACCGCAGAAGCATTCTCGCGCGCGGTTCGTAGCGTGGAAATTATCTGCTCAGGCTCATCACCCACCAGATAACACCACTTGAGATGGTGTCCATAGCGATTGAGCAATTCGATAGTCTGCGACAGGTGCTTATCCTGTCGGTAGCCGCTGAGAATTTCATCTCCGATAACAATGAGCCCAAAATCCATATTCGTTCACCTATTCCTGATGCAGCATATCGATGAAAGCCTGCGCTACGGGGTGTTCCAAATGCATGCGATTACGCGCTATCCACAGCGTACGCTTTAACTGCAAATTCTCTACTTTCAGTACAACAAGATCGCCTTTCACCACAAGATCGGTGACAGCAAACCGAGGAAGAAAACTCACATGACGTCCACGCAATAGAATATTCATAATCGCCGCAGTGGAACCAACCTCCATCGCCACTTCGGGACGAAAATTAGTCAGTGTGCGGAAAATATTATCGACATATTCACGCAAGGCAGCGTTTTTTTCACGCAATACAAAACTCAGGCTCTCAAGTTCTTTTTGACTCACTTCCTGTCTTCGGGCGTATGGGTGACTGCGCCCACACACCAGCAAAATTTCATCGTCCCGCCACTTTTGCACCAGTACGTCCGGATGGTCCGGCGCATTCTCCATAACCGCCAAATCTGTCTGACCAGTTGCCAGATGCGGCTCAATCAATCGACCATAGGCGAGGCGACTCTCGACACGATATTCCGGGTAGGCATCTGTAAACCGTACCAGCCAGCCGGAAAGAAAGTGCTCCCCTATCGCCATGGTTACCTCAAGGCGCAAGGTCTTGCGTCCAAGGCGTAGATTGGCCAGAGCGGATTCCAGTGCAAGGCCGTATTCCAGGGTTTGCGCTGCAAACTGATACACCAGCTTACCCGCTTCTGTAAGCTGTAATCGCCCGCTGACCCGCTCCATTAGCTCAACCTCGTAAATCTCCTCTAGCGCCCGTAGGCGCTTGGTAACCGCGGGTTGCCCAATGTTCAGCGTCAGTGCCGCCTCATTCACGCCACCACGTTCCACCACTGCCTGAAGAGTAGCCAGAAATTTGAGATCCGGAAGCTTGCTATATTCCATAAAGGAATATTAGCGGAAACTTTTTCAATTTAAAACCTCCACATTACAAACGATAATACCGGCACAACTTACTGGCATGTTTTAATTTTCTCGACTTTTTCTTAAAACGGCCGATCAAGTTAATAAGATTCGTATATTCCGCAATTGAATAAATCTATCCCTAAAGTGAGGTTTCAATATGAGCACATCCAAGGCAAGCGTTAGCAGCGTGGTCACCCTCGGGGTTATCAGCATAGCGCTGTATTGGGCCCTGTATTCCTATAACGAAGAGATACTCAACATTGCCCAACAGGTACGCAACGGCGATAAAACCCTGTTCCTGGTGCCGATCGCGATTGCCTTCGTCTTCTCGTATGTCCACGGCGCCTTCACCGGCAAGTTCTGGGACATGCTGGGTTTTAAGGCTGCGACCAAAAAGAAGTAATCGAGGAAAGCATCAATGGAAATCATTAATTTTATAGATCTGACCTGGACCAACATTATTGCCCTGTTGCTGGTCGGATTCGTCGGCGGCATGGTCAGCGGTTTCATCGGATCGGGCGGCGCGTTTGTACTAACACCAGCGATGATGAGTTTCGGCGCGCCAGGTATTGTCGCAGTGGCGAGCAATATGGCTCACAAGTTTCCAAAGGCCTTAGTAGCAGCGATCAAACGCAACAAATACGGACAGGTCGATATCAAGCTCGGTATCGTTATGGGCGTCTTCGCCGAGGCCGGTGTATTGGTAGGCAAGAACTTCATGACCGATATTCGCGACGCCTTTGGCAACGTCGGAACAGACTTATATGTCTCGGCGGTATTCGTCGTGGTGCTGGCCGTTGTTGGCGGCTTTGTATTGCGCGATGCCATACGCAGCCGTCGTAGCGCCGATTCCCACGAGGAACACAAAGCCGGCAAACTGGCGCTTTGGGTACAGTCGATACACATCCCTGGCACCATGATGTACTTCCCGTCGATCAAGGCCAAAGTCTCGCTATTGTTCGTCGCGCCACTAGGCTTTGCCACCGGTCTGCTTGCCGCGACCATCGCCGTCGGCGGCTTCATCGGTGTACCCGCAATGATTTATGTGCTCGGTGCACCTGCCATCATGGCCACCGCTACAGAATTGGTTGTCGCTTTCATCATGGGTATGGGCGGTTCGATGCTGTACGCATGGGATGGATTTGTCGACATCCGACTGGCGATGATTATTCTGGCCGGCTCACTATTCGGCGTACAGGTTGGTGCAATCGGTACAACCTATGTAAAAGAACACACCGTCAAGTTTGTTATGGGCATCATCATGGTCATCGTCTTACTGAGCCGTCTGATCAAACTACCGGTTTATCTTGATCAAATGCACTGGATTGCACCGCTTTCAGCAAACACGACGCAATGGCTCGACAGCGCAAGCTTTGTCACGCTGGTACTGGCTCTGGTAATCGGTGCCGTGGTGATACTCGGTGCGCTGTTTAAAGGAATGGCGGAACACAAAAAACAACACGCGGTCTTTGTCGAGACCGGCGCCACGGACTGATTTCAGGTACTCTCACTACCAAATGTCTAGCGGCCTCTTGGCCGCTTTTTTTTGTTTGAAAAATTCGAAAATAAAACGGATGGGTGTGTCAGTTCGCCGCTGGCAACCACAATAACTTGGCACCCAAATGCTTATGAACCACACTCGCTATCAGGCCGTGCATCAAATAAGGCAGTTTTTCTTTTGGCAACTTCTCGCACTGCACACTGCCCTGCTGTTGAATACGTTCTACATCGCGCGACAACGACGAACCCTCACCACCTAAGACTGCCAGCGTTTGCAATAAACGGGTATTGGCATCGTCGATCGACTCCCATTCATAATTGCGCGTAATCACATCGGACAAACTGCTTTTGCCCACGCGTTCGGCCTTGCCGTGTAACTGAAAATGGCTTGAGGATTCAGTGAACGTAACAAACTCGTGTTGATAAACAACATCACGCACATCTAGCGCCGGCGTTCTATCGAGCAAATCTCCACTCGCCAGGGCATCGCTGAGGTCTTGCCTGTCCAGGGTTGTGTGAGTTGTATAAAAGACAGGATAGCCGTCTTTTGCGAGTGTCGACAAATTCTGCCACTGGCTGTAATCATCCACATTGCGACGCGTGGTTTTGTCGTGGGTACGAAAGGGCAGCTTGAATCGAAAATATTTCTCTTGCCACGTACCCCATTCACGCGCCCCGCTCGAAGCCAGGTATTGAGACATGCGATATTGCAGAAAAACATGACTGCCCAGATGGTCGCCAAGACTGCGAAAGGGAAACCAGGGAAAGAAGAAGGCGCTATCCCAACCGAGATCAAACACATTGATGAGCGACGGCATATGCACAAACACCCACTCGCCGTTTTGTTCGTATATACGACGGATAATCGCGGTGTTTACGAGTTGCTGGAGTTGAGATTCACTAAAATTGGGTTCACTCATGACAATTCCGTTTTTAAAGGCGGCGAAGCGACCCTGCTGGTTTGTTTACAAGTACCAGTATCGGCGGCATGAGATATTTTTTTACAATCCAAACCGTGCTTGGTCGACGGATACAAGAATCGCATGGATTAACTTGATATTTTGGGGGCTATCAATGACCTAACGGTGTTTTATGTATCGAATGTACTCGGTGTATGTACGCCATAACACGAATCAAACTTTGAATTGTCCTAATAATTGTTCGATTTTACCGGACATATTGCTCAACTTCTCGCCTTCCTCAGAGACTGTCAGCGCGTCGCTAGCGGCACTATCTGCATGTTTGCTCCAGCTACTCACGTTGTCGTCAAGTATGCGCGTGGAGTCGATCTGCATCTCCGCCGCTTTTGCGGTGCTCATGGTCATTTCCGCGATGTGGCTGATAGCGCTAACAATGGCATCCAGGACCTCGTCTGCATGGGCCGCTTTTCCTGCTGTCACCTGGGTATGCTCCAGGTTTACAGACATCACGTTTACCGCTTCCTGGGTACCCGACTGAATATTGCTAACGACTTCTTCGATCTCACGAGTGGATTCCTGGGTGCGTTGCGCCAGTGATCTAACCTCATCGGCAACAACGGCGAAGCCACGACCTTGTTCGCCTGCACGGGCGGCTTCGATCGCGGCATTCAATGCCAGCAAATTGGTTTGTTCTGCGATGGCTTTGATGACCTCTAGCATCGCACCGATGTTTTCACTGCTGACACGCAAGTTCTCAATGACTTGTCCCGAGTGCTCCATATTGGTGGCCAATGTCTTGATTGCCTCGATACTGGCAGATAGCGCTTCACGTCCCTGACATGCCTGTTCGTTGGCGTCACGAGTAAATGAAGCCGTCGATGTCGCGTTTTGATCGATCTCGCCCGCCATGCGGCTCATATCAGAAATCGCCTGTGTCACCGCCGCACTCTGGCTATGTTGTAAGTCAACGCTATTCTTTGCGGAAGAAGCTATATCGGAAAGGTGGCTGGAAGAAGCAGACAAATCTACAACTGTTTCCTTCACCGACTTGACGAGATGCTGGATGTGCTCAATAAACGTATTAAAGTTGGTCGCGAATGCACCAAATTCGTCATTCGATTCGACAGGTAGGCGACGCGTCAAATCGCCACGTCCCTGCGAAATCTCGCCCAACATACGGTTAACATTGCGTAGTGGTCGCGAGATGTTTTTCACCATATAGAAAGCAACACCGGTTGCCAAAGCGAATATCAATAAGGACACCACGAACACACTAAACAGGTGAGAATTGAATACACTGTTCAGGTGACTTGAGTCGGAAGTGATCATAACCACGCCCGCAGTTTGGCTACGCGCATCGGTAAACGGGTAGGTGGCGACGTGATAACCCACACCTTCGATATTCGCATTGCCCTCAAATACAGTGCTATCGCTTATTTCTGGACTGAACTGCTCCATCAATTGTTTGTGCGATGTTTCGTCAGACGACATGACATAGAACCAGTCACCTGTCGCCTGAAAGTGCTCCTCGACGCCTTTCTCGCCAACATAAGGGCGACTAATCCACATACTCACATTAGCCGAGGTCGCACGCTGAAAGGCGCTAACCAGATAGTCGAGTTCTTCGCCGAGTTCGAAGTGACCGATGACCTCACCATCAACGCGCACCGGCATAACCACGCGCAGGGAAAAATATTTCTTTCCCATCTCGATGCCTTTGCCTACCTCACCAGTCTCTCGCGAATGCTGATAGGTCGCATGTTTAATCGGATCACCGTATTTTTTTAGATTGTGCGCCCTCAGCAGCGAGTGGCCATCGCTCTTGATGAAATAGAAATGGGTGACCGCATAAAGCTTTTTGAGTTCTTCAAATTTGGGAACCGCGACCTCAATCAAGGCATCGCGATCTTCGGCGGCAAAAGCCTCGACGATTTCCTTGTCCCGCGTCAATATGCTCAGAAGTTTTTCGAAAGATACCGCATCTTTTTCCACCTGCTCCCAGAAGACTTTGTTATAGGTGGCGGAGCGGTCGGCATCGAGAATCTGGCGAGTCTTCTGACTGCCTAAATAGTTTGAAACCAACACCACCAGCAACATCGCAAATGCGACACCGACCACGAGGGACAATACCTTTCCAACCACACCTGACTTCATATAAAAAACCGGCTAACTGATTAATAAGTAACAGTATCGGCCCACAGCTACATTTTTATACATTTTAATCCGTGTCTTACTCGCCACTTTTGCCTTTTAATTCAAATATGTCGTCGTACGCTTTGATTCAGAAACTCTACGTCAACCGGCGTTATACTTACGCCAATGAAACCGTCTTACTACACACCCAAGAGCTTTCTCGAAACCAGTATCGAGGTCAAGAAAAGCCGCTTTATTGCGCGAGCGGCCAAGGTACGCGACAAGGCCGAAGCCAAGACCTTTATCGATCAGGCCCGACGCGACTTTCCCGATGCCCGTCATCATTGCTGGGCCTATCTCCTGGGCAACCCTCACGCCGCCTGTAGCGCCGCCATGAACGACGACGGCGAGCCAGGGGGTACCGCCGGCAAACCCATACTCAACGTCATCCAGCACAAACACATCGGCGACATCATGGTGGTGGTGATCCGCTATTTCGGTGGTATCAAGCTCGGTGCAGGTGGTTTGGTGCGGGCATATAGCTCGGCGGCCGAGGCCGTAGTGTCAGGCCTGGCGCTGGAGGAACACCGGGCCAGGGTGGAATTGCAGTTGTACGCGGATTTTCAGCAGGAGCAGTTTGTTCGCCACCTTCTTAGCGGCGTGAACGGAGAAGTATTGGCAACACACTATGGCGAGGGTGTGGAGATCCATATCAGTATCGAAGAACCGCATCAGGCCAGCTTTTTACTTGAATGCAATCAACGTGGTATCCGACTTAAAGATGCCGATTAGCCCTTGCAGCTAGGCCCATTATAAAAATCCCGTCTTGACATCTAAAGCCATAGTGTCTACAAATAGAACGAGCGTTCGATTTAAATGAAGTTGGTATATGGCACCTAAAGTCACCGAAGAACACCTGGAAGCCCGCCGCGAGCAGATACTCGGGGCCGCGATTGCCTGTTTCGCCGAGAAAGGCTTTCACAAGACGTCGATGAAGGATATCTGCAATAAATCGCAGCTCAGTCCGGGGGCCGTCTATCATTATTTTGAAAGCAAGGATGACATCGTAGAGGCCGTCTGCCGCATGGGCGAAGAGCAGAACAGCGCGCTATTCGAACAGACGCGCAAACTCGGCGGCAGTATGCGCGAGCAGGTCGAGTTCAACCTCGGCGGCTATCTCCAGATGCTCAAGGACCCACTGGCCGAGACCTATCTCAAGGCCGACATCATGTTTCACGCCGAGGTGCTTACCAACGAACGGCTGCGTGAATCAGGCAAGCGCAATTACGAGACCATACTTGGCCATCTGCAACAGGTGGTGGAAAGCTGGCAGCGTGAAGGACATGCCAATAAAGCCCTCGACCCAAGAGCCACAGCGCAGGTGCTATTTGCCACGGTCAATGGCATCGGCTTTCAGAAACTCATCGATCCAGATATGGATCTGGACAAGTATTTTCAATCGCTCAGTGCAATCATCATGGGCGATCTTACCCGGCTCAAGGACGGCGCCGGGTAACAGGTTTCTCCCGTATTCGTGTTTTACTCAAGAAAAAAGATAAGATTTTCACAGCAACTTAAATAAAACGGTCATTCGATTTACTGAGAATTAAACAACTTAACGCCGCTTTCGGAGGCACAACATGAAAAATCTGCTCACCCACCTCAGTCTCTTTTTCGAGACTATTCCGGATCGTGTGCGCCGTGGGCGCTGGCTATTCTGGACAGCCTTTATTTTGGTGTTGGCAGGTTATGGCTCAGGCGCCGGGCGCTTCCAACTCGACCTCACAGACGAGGGTTTCTTCAGTAAAGATGACCCGGTACGGGTGGCCTTTAATCAGTTTCGCGCCCAATTCGGTGGCAATGACGACATCTACATCGTCTACAAACCCAAAGACGGCGACGTATTTTCTGAGGCCTCATTGACGGCTGTGCGTGGGCTACAGGAAGAGCTGCTCAATTATCGATTACAGCTGGCGCCAGGACAAAGCTCACCGCTGGATCATGTGCTCGATGTCAAAACCATCGTCAATACCAGCTACCTGCAGGCATCAACCGATGCCCTGATTTCACGTCAGTTTATCGGTGAAGATATTCCTTCGAATCAGCAAGCCCTGGAAGAGATCCGTCGCGCCGCGCTTGCCCATCCCGACTATCCGCTGTTGTATGTGTCGAAAGACACCAGCTATGGCGGGATCATGATACGCACCGATCTTGGCAGCAAACCGGTAGTCCAGGCTGGGCAACAGGACGAAAGCCCGTTAACACTGGATGATCTGGATGTCAGTCTCGACGCGCTGGATATTACTGACGCAGTAAGCAGTAAACCGCCTTCAGACTTACCTACCAATCCCGAGTTCGAATTTGTCGATCCCAAACAATACGTCGAACTTTTTCACACCATTGAAAGCTATCTCGATAAACCACAGTATCGTGAGCACCTGCAGTTTCATCCCGTTGGGAATGCTGTTGTGCACACCTATGTCATGGACGTGATGTTCGAACAGATCAATAACGTGATGGGCTTTTCCGTTCTGCTCATTATCCTGATGTTGTGGGTGCTGTTTCGCTCCGCGTCTTCGGTTATATGGCCGGTTGTGATTATTGGCTCCGCATCGCTGCTAACCTTAGCCACACTCGGCTGGTTTGAGTTGCGTATGAACATGATGGTCAACATCACAATATTTCTGGTACTGGTGGTTGGTGTCGCGGACTCAGTGCACCTGCTCTCCGGCTATATCTATTTTCGCAATCACGGTCAGGCGCATGAACAGGCCTTGCGTTCTGCCTACCGCAATGCGGGCACCGCGATTTTGTTAACCAGCGTCACCACCGCGATGGGTATGCTGGCGCTGTTTATGGTGCCCATCGACGCGATACAGATTTTTGGTTTTTCTGCCGCGGTCGGGGTGATGTTTGCCTTTGTCGTATCGGTAATCATGCTGCCATTGATGCTGGATATCTGGCGTCCGTATAAAAAACTCGATGCCAGCGAAGGCGACATCGACACCGCACGTCACCACATCATTCAACGTGTATTGCGCCGGGTCGAACACTATAGCCATGCGCGGCCGGGACTCAATATCGCTTTGTTCACCGTGTTGCTTGTCGTATTCGCCTTTGGACTGAGCAAGATAGAAGTCGACTCAAATCCCATGAGTCTGTTTGACCCGGAAGTATCCATCGTTAAGGATTTCCGTCTGGTCGATGACAATATGGGCGGTACCCAAAACGTCGAAGTCATGATCGATATGGGCAGAGAAAACGGTTTGAAAGACCCAGTTGTCCTGAACGCCATGCAAGGCTATCAGGAATTCCTGGTACAGGCTTTCCCCGATGAGGTGATACGCACTAACTCCTTAGTCAATATCGTGCGCGATTCCAATAAATCGCTGAATGGAGGGCGTTCGGATTTTTATGTGATACCACAAGATCCGCGTGTGCTCGATCAAACATTGTTTCTGTTTAATAACGCCAATCCCTCGGACAGACGTCTGGTGGTCTCCGACGATTATCGTCTGGCGCACATCAGCGCGAGTTTTGCCAATGTTGGGTCGAAACGCTATATCGAAGTCCTGAACGCAATTGAGCCCGAACTGGAAACCTTGTTCGAACCCTTGCGTGCGCAATATCCTTCCATGAAGATCACCTTGACCGGCGGCATGACGATATACGCCAAACTGCTCGATATGTTGAGCTGGTCCCAGGTGAAAGGTTTTGGCCTCGCCCTGTTGATGATTACGGTGTTGCTGTTTGTTGTGTTTTCGTCTTACAAGCTGGGCTTGATCGCTATTTATCCTAACATTTTCCCGCTGGTGGTGATGTTTGGTTTGATGGGGTATCTCGGTATCGCGCTAGACGTCGACACGCTTATCGTCGCACCTTTGATGATTGGTATCGTGGTAGACGACACCATACACTTTATGAATCATTATCGCGCTGAAGTACAAAAACACGGTGATGTGTATAAAGGTATACAGATCGCTTTCCGCGAAGTTGGGCAGGCGATCGCCTTTACCTCCATCATACTGGCGGTGTCTTTTCTGGCCATGGCCTGGCTCGATCATCAGGGCCTGAAGAATTTCGGCATACTGAGCTCGATCACTATCATTACAGCCTTGCTGGCGGAACTGTTTCTGTTGCCCGCCCTGTTAGTGAAAATGAATGCCGACATGGGAAAACAAACGCGCACCGGGGCATCACCGGCAGGCGCTACCGTATAGGAGAGAATAAAGTGAAGAAATTTATATCTATCGTTTTTTTGAGTTTTCTGATCAGTCCGATCACGTATGCCCAGAGCGCGCGCGACATCGTACAACAGGCCAACGATAGGGACGACGGAAAATCGCAGTTCTCACGACAGACGATTGCTACCTGTAAATACGCGATCAAAGATCGCCGTATTAGCTGTGTCGAATCACCGCGCAGAAAAACGCTTGAGGCCGTCAGCAAAGACTATGGCAAACGCGGTAAAGACAAAAAGTCGGTAATGATTATCCTCGAACCACCATCAGAGCGGGGCATCGGATTCTTGCAGTTCGACTATGACGAAGCTGGCAAGGACTCCGATCAGTGGATGTATTTGTCTGCATTGGGCAAGGTTAAGCGTGTGGTGTCTGGCGACGAGGACGCGCCCAAAACCGGCACCTTATTCGGGTCTGAGTTCAGCTACGAAGATACCGAGCAGCGACACATCGATGACTTCACCTACACCATCGTGAAAGAAGAAAGCTACCAGGGACGCGACTGTTGGGTCATCGAGTCCAGACCCACCGCGAGTTACGCGCGCAAAAGCAATTACTCGCGCTCGGAACAGTGGATAGACAAGGAACGCTTGCTCATGCTCAAGGCCAATATGTATGACAGACGCGGGCAACTGATCAAACAAATGGTGCAGACCGATTTTGTGCAACAAGACGGTATCTGGATAGCGCGCAAGATGAATATGAATAACGTGCAGAGCCAGCGCATCAGCACCATGAAACTGGAAAACATCGCATTGAATATTCCGGTCGAAGACCAGCTGATGTCGCAGCGAACCTTGACCGATGGCGTGTTTCGCGAACAACGTCTGTCGACACTGAGAAGCACTAAATGAGTTACACAAATATATCCGGTGTCGTGGTTTTGGCTTTTTTCCTCGGAAGCAAACTCGTATTAGCGCAGGATGAACCGGTGGACGCGATGCTGGATTTCGAGGTGCCGACGGGAGAACCTGTTGCCGACACGCCAACGGAAAGCACGCCAACGCCAGTCGCCAAGGCGATGGACAATCTGCGTTTTGATTTTGCTTTTCGCTTGGGCAGTAACAAGGATCTAGACATTAACAGCCATCGCTTCGACAGCCGCCTGATCTGGCAAGGCCTGCTCGGCAAGCGTTTGTTTACCGAACTCGACGGCAAGCTCGTGTTACGTGGCCCGGGAGACCAGCAACTCGAAGCCGACCAGGACGTCAACGCGCAGCTAAAACTGAACAAGCTTTCGGTGCAAACCAATCTTGGTCCGCTCAGCGCCAAGCTGGGGTTTGAAACGATCACCTGGGGAGAGATGGACACTGTCGGCATCGTCGATGTACTCAGCCCCTGGGACTATACCGAGAACGCATTTACCGCGCCGGAAGATGCGCGTATCGGACAAGCCCTGCTTAGCACCGATTTGTATCTCAAGGATACGCGCCTGAATGTCGTGTTTAATCCGTTTCCGCAGACCAGTCTTTTTCCTGCGGGAACGGCTGCGAGTTTATCCACTGTCGACAATGAGTATGAATTGGCCGCACGCGTAAAATACAATTACGGCCCTGGCGATGTCGCGCTGTATGCCGCACGTGTGGTCAGCGACAATCCGGTTCTGGAAAACTTTACCACCCTCACCTACCCGGCTTATCACATGCTAGCCGGGAGTATTAACATCGCCAGGGGTAGTTTTCTGTGGAAGAGCGAAGGTGCCTATAAAAAGGATTTGCCTCTTTCACCGGGCACTGCGTTAAAAGCCGATGTCCTCCAGGGCGCGTTAGGATTCGATTACAACCCGGGAAATTCTCACGCGCTCACGCTTGAAGCAAGTGCGCAATATGTATTGTCGGATACCGCACAACTACCCGGCGTACAAACCCTGAGCACTAGCGTCAACCTGCGTTGGTCAAAAAATTTTCTACACGACACTTTGATGCTGGTTGGCTTCGGTAGTTACCAATTGGACTACGGTGATATTGTCGCGGCGATGGCGGTTCAATACGCGATTAACGACTATTGGAAATTACAGATGAACGCAACTCTGTTTGAGATTCCAGACACCAATTCCCCACAAAAACTCGCCGATGATTTTGACTCCATCAATATTGGCGTTTCATTGTCGATTTAATCGGATTTATTTCAGATGAGAGAAACCGGTTTACGCGCGGGGAACAAAATGGGCGCTGACCTGATAGAGTTCGCCCTTAACGATAGGTTTGGTGAGAAAGCCGTCGCTACCCGCTTCTTCACACTGCGTGCGATCCTCTAAGGTGGCGTTTGCCGTCAACATAACAATAGGATGTTCGTAGCCGCGCCCACGCAATTGTTTTACCGCATCGACACCACTGAGCACTGGCATTTGCATGTCCATCAGGATCAAATCGAAATTCGATTTTGACGCTATCTCCACAGCCTCCGCGCCATTCGCTGCTATCGTGACACTCAAACCCATTTTTTCCAGGTAACGTTGTATCAGGGCCTGATTCAAATCGATATCATCCACGAGCAAGACCTTACCTTTTAATTGTGGCAATTGTGCTGCATCCGTTTTGTTTTTATTCGCCTCGCCTTTTGAATTTTTGGACTGAAGCATGTCTATTTCCGGTATCTCACCCAGCCCGAGTGACAAGGTAAAAGTCGATCCCTTTCCCGGCGTGCTTTCCACAGTCAAATCACCGTTCAACAAATGGGCAATTCGTCGTGATAAAGACAAGCCGAGTCCGGTACCACCATATTTTCTCGTGGTGCTGGAGTCCGCCTGTTTAAAGGGTTGAAATATTCGTCCCTGTTGTTCCTGGGTGAGCCCAATGCCCGTATCGCTTACCGCAATATCAAACTGCTTTTTATCCCTGTCATATTTTGCCAACACCTTTATCCCACCTTCGTCGGTGAACTTGATGGCATTGTTAATGACGTTGATAAGGATTTGCTTCAATCGAAGCGCATCACTGCGGATAATCGCAGGAATGGGAAATATTGCCTCGAAACCCAGGTCTAATCTTTTGCGTTGCGCCTGGCCGCCAACAATCGCATTAACTTCTTCGAGCATTTGCATCACATCAACGTTTTCTTCCGAGATATCCAGTTCGCCCGCTTCTATCTTGGAGAAATCCAGAATATCGTTGAGTAGATTTAGCAGATGTTTTCCACTATTGCGTATCACTTCCAGCGAAGACGCCATTTGCTCCACGCTATGCTCGTCGTCCAAGGCCATTTCGGCAAAGCCGATAATCGCCGTCAGCGGTGTTCGAATTTCGTGGCTGGTATTGGCAAGAAACGCACTTTTAGCGATGTTAGCCAGTTCGGCACTTTCTTTTGCCTCACGTAGCTCTTCTGCATCCAGATGTCGCTCCATCATGATGCTGACCCAATTCGCAATCAATCTGACGAGTTCTTTGTCTTCTTCCGTAAACGGTTTTTCCAGTGGCTTTCGGTTAGAGAAATTCACCGTACCAAACTTTTTACCGTGTACATTGATGCTGCAACCGATATATACCTTCATACCAAGAAATTCCACCGCCGGGTGGTCGCGAAATTCCGAGTTGTCGACATCGTGAAAACAAATGGTATCAGGAGAGGCGAAGGTAACATTGCAAAACGTCTTGTCCAGCGGGAGCACGACACCACGGCGTGCGGGGAGATCACTCATGACGATGGTATTGAGAAATTCCGAGCGATTGTTTTGTGGATCCTGGCGCCCCAGTTTGCCGACCTCGGTGCCGAACAGCTTACACCCCAGACGCAACACCTCATCAATCTGTTGATCAAACGTCAGGTCAGGGCGGGCAATAATTTCATGCACCGCACGTATTCGTCGCCCCTGTTCCGCCAAAGCCTCATAGCTTTGAGTGGCCCCTTTATTGTTGGTACCCATGATTCAACGCATTACCAGAATTATTAGACTCGTTAGAAAAGCACGCGTATAAGGCGCACAATTTTCCCCACTATATGCTTCTGTAGCGGAAAGTCCTTCGAAACGCTTAATGATTTTTGTGTGGATTTGTGGAAAATTCCATGAATTAGGCGATTCTTTTGCTGGACAGGAGGTATGTGAATGCTTCGGGATCACGACCGGTTAGTCTGGTGCCGCCGAATTCAGCATAGGGATACATCAAAAACGGTACTTGCTCATCCCGCTGATTCGGTAAATGAAAATCTCGTGCATAGTTGAATCCTACCCAGTTCATTTCCCAGTTGCCGAATAGGCGTTCACGTAATTGTTTAACGGCGGCATGGTTCACCGGTAGTCCTTCTTCTAATACCACTTTTCTCACGTCGGCCGGGTCGACGGGTACCCAGCCAAAGCGCGGCGAGAGATACTCGGCGCGACAGTGTTGCGCGGTGGAGATGTCGCCCTTACGACCCAAGGATTTGAATTGCACGGATTCATCTACCCGCACGCCATACACTTCTCGTGCGGGAACACCCGCGGCGCGTGCAAGGCCGACAAATAGTGAATTGATGTCTGCGCACTTGCCTTTGAGGTTTCCCGTTTCGAGCATCCATTTAATATTGCCCAGGCCACAGCCTTCCACTTTTGGGTCACGAAAGGTATTGTCAACCACCCACTCATAAATCGCCCGCGCCTTCTCGTCTACATCAAGGCGATTACCGACGATATCTCTAGACGTTTCCAACACGATGCCATCTGTTGGCATACTTTTGGTCGGACGCAAATACAGGTGTTGTTCGTCGATGATTTGCAACATCTCACGTTCTTTGGATATCCGCTTGACAGCGACATCGACGACGCAGGTAACTGTCACCTTGCGCGCCGTCTGTGTTTCGCAGTTGACGACGATTATTGGCGCGTGATAAAGCGGATCTTGATAGAGAACGGCATCGACGTTGCCTTCCCAATTTATGGACTGCACTTTCTGATAATTTCCGGCACTATGAGGAACCGGCACCCACAAACGTCCGGGGCCTTTGTGCTCGGAGAGATTGATGTCGTAAGTTAGTTCATAGCGTCGCCAATCCGGCTGCATCGAGACGCCGGCAAATGCGGCCCATGGTTTTATAGTGAGAAACGCCGATGATGCGGCAAGTTGTAAAAGGGTTCTTCTATTCATGACATATCCCTGTCTTTCCGAGGCAAGAAAATCTTACGCGCAAAATATCGCGAGCGCCATCGGATATTCTTTTCGTATCAATACAGGATTTCAAGACTATAAAAAGTACTTAATTTGCGCATTATGCATAACACTTGCTCCAATAGTGGCATCCGCAGAGCTCAGCAAACTAGACCGTGATGTGCGTGAAGTCATCGATCGGCACGCGCTTACTGGTAAACCCTTACTCGCAAAGAAAACAGCAACAATCAACGATCCGCTTGCACAGCTCGGTAAGCGCCTATTTTTTTCCATGTCCTTAAGTGGCCAGGAAGACACTGCATGCGTCTCCTGCCACCACCCACTGTTAGGTGGCGGTGACAATCTTTCACTCTCTATCGGGGTAAACGCCATTGATCCCGCAGTCATAGGTCCCGGCAGACGCCATTCGCCTAAGGGTTTTGATTTTGATGGAGGGCCTACCGTACCACGTAACGCGCAGACAACGTTTAATACGGTTTTTTACAACCGCTGCATGTTTTGGGATTGTCGTATCGAAAGCCTGGGTGCCACTCCGGGTATGAACGGCCAGGACAATAGCATTATGCGTACGCCGGATACCATGTGGGGCATGCCCGCTTCACCCGCAGATAGTTTATTACAGGCGCAGGCGGGGTTTCCTGTTACGGCGGAAGACGAGATGCGCGCGCGATTCATGCGCGACGCCCACGGTAACGAGGTGCGTGAGGCGTTGGCAAAACGACTGCGTGACAAACAGGAACACTGGTTACAGGATTTTCAAATTGCCTTTAAGTCCAATAGAAATGCGTCTGAACTTATCGTATTCGAAAACATTTCCGCTGCGATTGCGGCGTACGAGGAAAGCCAGGTTTTTGTTGATACACCGTGGAAAAAATATGTCGCCGGCAATCTCCAGGCGATAGAACAAAATGCCAAACGGGGTGCCTTGTTGTTTTATCGTGATAAGGCCCAAGGCGGCGTCGGCTGCGCCCGCTGTCATCGGGGGGATTTATTCAGCGACGAGAATTTTTATGTGATGGCCGTGCCGCAAATTGGGCGAGGAACGGAAGACGGTGCGCGCGAGGATCACGACTATGGGCGATTTCTACAAACTGGCAATGACGAGGATAGGTTCGCCTTTCGAACGCCAACGCTACTTAATATCGAAGTCACCAGGCCATATGGACATAACGGTGCCTATGAAGACTTACGCGAAATGATACGCCATATGCTAAACCCCATACGCGCCATCGCCCGCTATCCCTTCCGCCTGACACAGTTTGACGCCAATGTGATAAACCGGCATGCACGGGAAAATACGCGCGAGGTACAAAAACATTTTGAGCAGCTAGTGAAGAAAAACCCTGGGCTCGTTGAGATGTTTGATGACAATGAAACACAAGTGGAGCAACTCCACGCATTTCTGTTATCGCTGACCGATCCCTGCGTAAAGAATCCTGTGTGTATGGCGCCCTGGCTAGAGTAGATCAACGGCTGATCTGAAAACGATTACCCGTGGTAAACTCGCCGCTGAATAACGTTTGGCTTTTATCTGGCCACTGAACGCGTATCTCTTCGATCTTGTCGTGACGGCCCAATCCAAACCAGGCCATGGGTGCATCAAAACTCAGATAGCCACCGCTGGCTTTTATCTCGCGCATTTGCGATTGCTTTCCCTGCTCATAGCGAATAAAGACTTTTGCACCAATGCCAGCCCTATTTCCCTGACTATCATCAAGACTGATCGCAATACTGCGGTGCTTATCAATGTTGTTATTTCGAAAGACCTGAACCGGGCCCTCGGCGCTATTGCCAACAATATCCAGATCGCCGTCGTTATCGAAATCCACCAGCACAAAAGAGTACAAACCAAAGTCCGACTGCAATCCCGCGCTAAACTGTCTTTGTTCAAAGCGTTTGCCATCGAGATTTTTCATAAGCACATTCCAGCCATAGCCGCTTTTCCTGACCGCGCCATCCGCGTTGAACACATCTTGCCATCCGTCGTTGTCGAGGTCTGCGATACGCGTACTCCAGGTCCAGCCACCCGGGTGTTGAAACCCTTCGACAGTTTGAAATGCCTGTGTTGCCCGATCAAAGCGATACAACATATTACGATCATCCTGCGGAATAGCGCCGTAGATGTTGCGCCTGTCGTATTCCCTGTCCCGTTGTTTCAAGGCCTCGCACACGCGTATCAATCGTCTGTCACCGTGGTAGGTGTTTTGGCAGTTTGCGATTGTTGGCGTCGTGGTAATGAGATGCCACATCACTTCAGTCAAACATACCTCCTGTTTCGCGCCAGACATGGCCTGACACTCTTTCATGGCGACATTATTTTGCTGGTCCAGTTTTTCCACATAACCACTTGCGCGAACGGCAGAGCAATTTTCCCGATAGTCGTCGTGACGTATTTTTTCGCAGCTATCTTTACCACCGCGATACTGTGTATAGACTTCAGGCTTTACCTTATCTATGAGCGATTTCCCAACATTGCGCGCACTGGACATCGTTCCCATCATCACCAGATCCAATTCCAGATCGTTGTTGATATCTCCAGTGTCCGCACCCATCGAGTAAAACGGTGTAAATGGAATCAGACGATTGCCTTTGACCTCGCTATAACCACGCCCATCGCCGAGCAACACTTTATCGGGGATAAAAAAGTCATTACCAAAGTAGATATCAGTGATGCCGTCGTTATTGATATCGGAAATCAATGTCGCCATGGTCTCGCCAGAAGTAGATTCCATCAACACATCACGAAACTGCAAATTGCCATTGAAGACGATGGAGTTATTACGCCCCGCTTTCATGTGATGAAAACCACTAACCACCCCTAGCGCCACGTTGCCATTAAGTACGTCGACGAAACCGTCGCCATCAATATCGGCAAAGGCTGGGCTCAGGGTCAACAGCGCTTTTTGATTGGGCACGGCGAGTATGTGCTCAAAATCAAATTCGCCATGACGATTTAAAACAAGAAAGTTGCCGTCGGCAAATGTGGTGTAGAAGATATCTGGCCAGTTGTCACGATTGAGGTCGACCAGGGCGATAGCGAATATTTCATGGCGATCTGCAATAGACGCGGGAAGTAATACACGCGCAAATTTTCCACCGGTATTGTGATATAGAAAAAAGCCCTGGTTACCGGCCAACAAAATATCCTGCCAACCGTCTCGATCATAATCACCACTAGTGGTGCCACGTCCAAACCAGAAGGGATCGGTATAGTCTCGAATGCCGTACATAAAACCCCGGTCCAGACCGATGTCCTGCCCTTCGAGATAGTCGAATGGCGCGGCAGACGGCGGTGTGCGCGAAGGCAGAAACGCAGACTGGGATAAGCTGGCCGAGCCGTTCCTGGCGATTTCGACGAATGGCGCAAGTGGTGCCGCCATGACAGATGACAAACTAGAAAACAGGAGGAATACAAAAGCGGCGAGATACTTCATACAGCTACAGCATACTACTCTTGGTCAGACAGCTCGGAAGTGAGTGGCTATGTTGCCAAACTAAGCTTACCGATCAATTAATTATCATCAAGACCCGCTCTCACTTCGACAAAGGCTTTGACCGCTGTGTCTAGCTGTTCCCGTGTATGCGCCGCCGAAATCTGCACACGAATCCGCGCCTTGCCCTGAGGCACAACCGGATAAAAGAATCCGACCACGTATATGCCTTTTTCCAACAACGCCGCGGCCATTGCCTGAGCAAGTTTGGCGTCATAAAGCATGATAGGCACGATAGGATGTTCGCCCGGCTTGATATCAAATCCGGCACGGGTGATTTGCTCACGGAAATACTGCGTGTTGTCACGCAAGCGCTGTTGCAGCTTCGTCGATGTCGACAATATTTCAAATGCTTTGATTCCTGCTGCTGCCAGCGCCGGTGTAAGCGTATTGGAAAACAAGTAGGGTCGCGAACGTTGACGTAGCAAATCGATAATCTCTTTGCGACTCGCCGTAAACCCACCCGAGCCGCCACCCAGGGCCTTGCCCAAAGTCGATGTGTAGATATCAACACGATCCAGCACATTGTGATATTCAGCAGAACCACGCCCGGTTTTACCTATCACTCCGGTGGCATGGGAGTCATCTACCATCAGCATCGCCTTATATTTTTCGGCCAGTGCGACGATGTCGTTTAAACGGGCAATATCACCATCCATGCTGAACACGCCATCTGTCGCGATCAACCGCGTACGATAGGATTGCGCCGCTTTCAATTTTGATTCCAGATCGTTCATATCGCTATGGGTATAGCGAAAACGCGCCGCCTTACATAGACGTATGCCGTCGATGATAGAGGCATGGTTTAATTCGTCGCTGATTATTGCGTCCTGTTCGTCGAGTAGGGTTTCGAACAGTCCGGTATTGGCATCGAAGCAAGAGGTATAGAGTATGGCATCTTCAGTCCCGAGAAAACCGGCTATCGACTGCTCCAGCTGCTTGTGTAAATCCTGCGTACCACAGATAAAGCGCACCGAGGCCATGCCGAAGCCATGACTGTGTAAGGCATCGCTGGCGACTTGGATGATATCGGGATGATTGGCGAGACCGAGATAATTATTGGCGCAAAAATTCAAGACCTCACCCGAGACCTGTGTGGCGATATTGACGCCCTGGGGCGTAGTAATCACGCGCTCGCGCTTATAAAGACCGGCGGCCTCAATTTCCGTCAAGGTTGTTTGAAAACGCGAATCACGGAATGTCATATGCTCGTCCAATCCAGTATGACCTTGCCACACTCGCCGCTACGCATTACCTGAAATCCATCATCGAATTCATGCATGCCAAAGCGATGGGTGATCACGGGAGTGATATCGAGACCACTGCGTATCAACTGGGTCATCTTGTACCAGGTTTCAAACATCTCACGACCATATACGCCCTTCAATACCAAACCTTTGAAGATCACCTGGTCCCAGTTAATTTCCGTTTCCGGCGGCAAAAAACCTAATAGCGCGATATGACCGCCGTTATACATATTGGCGATCATGTCGTTAAACGCCAGCGGATTGCCGGACATCTCCATGCCGACATCAAAACCATTAGACATGCCGAGGTTGGTCATTTCGGTTTTGATAGAAGACTTGCTGACATTAACTGTATTGATATGGGCAAGGCGGTGGGCAAGCATCAGACGAAAATCATTCACGTCTGACAGCAAAACGTGACGAGCGCCTACGAAACGCGCGACTGCCGCCGCCATAATACCTATCGGCCCCGCGCCGGTGATCAATACGTCCTCACCGATAACATCAAACGATAAAGCGGTATGTACGGCGTTTCCAAAGGGATCGAGTATAGCAGCGATATCGTCGGATATATCATCGTGTACCGGCCATAGATTGCGTGCGGGCATCACCAGGTACTCTGCAAAGGCGCCATCTCTGCCGCCGCCTATGCCCACGGTGTGGTCACACAGATGGCGTTTGCCCGCACGGCAATTCCGGCAAATTCCACAGGTAATATGACCCTCGCCTGTGACGCGATCGCCAATCGCATAACCGTGTACGCCTTCGCCGAGTTCGACGATATCACCGACAAATTCATGCCCGATTACACGTGGTGTTTTTATATTCCTTTGCGCCCAGCTATCCCAGTTATAGATATGCAAATCCGTCCCACAGATTCCGGTTTTACGAATGCGTATCAATACTTCATTGGTACCAGGTTTAGGTTCTGGGACATCTTCCAACCACAAGCCCTGCTCCGCCCGCGATTTGACTAAGGCCTTCATACGACACTTCCATATGGCTGCAATACACTTTGCTTACTGTACGACAATACATAAACTCTGTTAAGTCACTTCTTTTACGATAATTTCTGGATAAACATTCATTGAAGCAGATTCAAGCGTTCCTGCATCGGTGTTTCATCGTTCCACGTCTCAGAGTCTATCAGCCATTCTCCATCATCCTGTCGCAGAAAGATGACTAGCCAGACGCCACTCTCGGTATAGGCCTCCTCTTTGCTATCCCTCTCCATCATGGTTTCACGATAATTGGATCTGAAATACGCAATATCGCCTGAGATGCGTATCCTAGGCTCGCTATACTGCAATTCATAACGGTATCTCTCATGATGGGCACGTGCCCTTGTATAGATATCGGCCGCGCTGATGACCGCCGACTCGTGCGGTGCAATCTGTATTGCTTCGGCACGATAGAGCTTTGCCAGTTGATCGACATTGCTTTGATTGACCATGTCGCGGTAGTGCGCAATCACCTGGTTGATCTTTGCCTCATCCGCTTTTGACGATGATGGACGATACATGCCTGTGTGCTGACAGGCACTCAACAGCGACACCAATACAATAAACATCAAAAAAGTCAATTTTCCCATTTTTTACTCCCTTATAGTTTTCGAGCTTACATAACTAAATTGCTCCGCCTTTCCCCGTCGACAAAACGCTGATCGTTTAAGCATGTCAACGCTACGTGAAACTGGTATGAGATTGCTAACACGTTTTTCAACGCACTTTGAGTCGCGAGCTTCGTTTGAGCAGTTCATCGCTTATCTCATTTTTTAACCACGTATTGCAAAGGGACGGAGATTTTTCTCCATAAAATTAGGGTGCGCACATTTGTGATACACAAAGACATATTAGCAATACATTTCCAAAACATTACCGTTCAGATAACTAAGCAAAATAGTATATTAATATTCTCTAATATTTATCAGCTATGGTTAAGTTCGCGGTGTTTAAATAAAACCATAGAGAGAGTTTTTCAAACAGCAACACAAAACATCAACGTGATGTGAGGAGGATAAAGATATGGGTGGCATGGGCGGAATGGGTGGTATGGGCGGAATGGGTGGTATGGGCGGTATGGGCGGTATGGGCGGCGGTATGTAATCACAGCGTTAACCACTCCACTGAACTCATCAAGACCTTAAACCAACAACCCCCTGAGACTATCAGGGGGTTGTTGTATCAATATCACAAACTGTACAAACAATTACCCACATTCAAATCATCTCAAATATCCGTACCGGTTTTTTTGGCTATCTTGTGTAGTGACTCTAGCGCGGCATCGAAGTCATAAGATGCGATATTCTGTTCTAACTCGACAATTTCTGGCTCTATTACGTCTCTTTGGAATTGCGCCCTTAGTTCTACAATCTTTTCACTTGCGTCGGTATCACCGGATTCCAGCATTCGTGCAAACTCCTTCAAATCGACATTCTTTTTCCCTTGATCGATAGAAATGACATTGTCATTCGCTTTCTCATCGCTATCCAGATCTGCCTGGTATAACGCTTCCAAAACTCTGCTCAGTTCTTCTTCCAGATATTTCAAACGAACGAGAATTTCCTCGGTATCCACACGTTCAGCAAAGGCCATTTGCAATTTCTCTGCGCGAGATTGCGCCTCTAAAGCGCCAATATTCCCTGACACGCCTTTTAATGTATGCGCGAGACGATGGGCAGTCTCAATATCATCCACGTTGAACGCCGCCATGAACTCATTAACAAAGCTGGAATTTTTTCTATATTTCAGCAAAAGTTTTTTGTACAAATCAAGATTATTGTTACAAATACGTAGCCCATATGCCGTATCAATTCCCTGAATCGTTGGAAGCAAGCTGCCGTCAACAGACTGCAGACGCCTTTGTACCGTACTTGCGTCAATTTCCGTATGACAAATCCACCGCGCCAGAACCTGATACATTTTGTCGATGTCTAGTGGTTTTGAAATATAGTCATTCATACCCGCGGCGAGGCAACGCTCTCTGTCGCCAACCAAGGCATTTGCGGTCATCGCAATAATAGGCAACTTTGAAAAACGTTGCTGTTTGCGAATCTCTGCTGTAGCCGTAAAGCCGTCCATCTCTGGCATATGTACATCCATCAACACCAGGTCGAATTCCAAATTGTCAAGAAACGTCAAGGCCTCTTTGCCATGATTGGCAACCGCTATTGATAATCCCACATCCTCTAACAACTCAACGGCAAGTTCCTGGTTGATCTCGTTATCCTCAACTAGCAAAATACGATGTCCACGCAGACTGGCGAAAATATTTTCGTATGAGACCACATCTTGTTTTTCCTGTTTTACGGAAACGACATGCTCTCCTCCCAGTGCGTCAGTCAGCGCATTGAGTAGAGATGACGGGTTCACAGGTTTTAGCAATGTTCCACGCAGGGGGAGATTATCGATGTGTTTCTTAAGTTCAGAAATCGCGTAGGCGGTTACCATAATAACAACCGGAACATGAAATAGATTCTCATCATGAAAAATGGCCTTTGTGGTTTCAATTCCATCCATTTCCGGCATTTTCCAGTCCATCAATACCAGGCTGTAAAATTCCCCTCTTGCATCGGCTGACGCCAGTTCTTTAATTGCTTCTCTACCGGACTCGCAGGTGTTCACTTTAAATCCGAAGCTTCCAACAGCTTCTTGAAGTGTTAATCGTGCAGTTTCATTGTCATCCACAATGAGCACCCGCATGGTATGTACATCAGCAGGCAGAACAGAACGTGCCGAGTTGACGGCCTCGCCTATGCCGAGCACCGATGTAAAGTAGAAACGGCTTCCGCGTCCGGGTTCGCTGTCGAAATTGATCTCACCGCGCATGAGCTCAACCAGACGACGTGAAATAACCAAACCCAGTCCTGTGCCGCCAAATTTGCGTGAAACAGAGCTATCTGCCTGCGTGAACGCCTGAAACAGCTTCTTGCGACTGTCTTCATCTATGCCAACACCAGTATCTTGCACTTCGAACAGTAACGTTACCTGCTTCTCTTCAGTTCGCTTCACCGAAACTCGTATCTGCAATTCGCCTTTGTGAGTGAACTTCACCGCATTGCCACCGAGATTAACAAGAACTTGAAGTAGGCGATTGGGATCACCCAATAGTTCCAACGGTACATCCGCTGCCACATGATGAATGTATTCGAGCCCCTTTTCTTGTGCCTTCAATCCCACCAGGTTGGTTAAGCGTTCCAGCAAATCGCCCAGCATAAACGGAATACTTTCTATTTCCATATTGCCCGACTCGATTTTGGAAAAATCAAGGACATCGTTAATTATGGAAAGCAAAGAATCAGCGGAAAAATGTACTTTTTCGATATAATTGCGCTGCTTTGCATCAAGATCGGTTCGCAAAGCAAGCGCAGACATACCGATAATAGCATTCATCGGCGTACGAATTTCGTGACTCATCATTGCCAAGAATTCTGATTTAGCACGGCTAGCCTCTTCAGCCTTTTCGCGCTCTCTGATCAGATTCGCTTCGAATTCCCTCCTTTCCGTCAAATCGTGGACCATACCGGTAAACATTTTCCTGCCGCGATACACAATCTCGCTAATACCAAGACTGATTGGAAATTGATCACCTTGCTTATTCCTCCCTATCAAATCTCTGCTTGTCCCGATGATTCTTGCTTCCCCTGTCGTCAGGTAGCGTTCCATATAAGAATTGTGCCTAGTCCTATGAGATTCAGGCATTAAAATACTGACATTTTTCTTGGTGACTTCTTTGGCTGTGTAGCCAAACAAAACTTCTGCGGCATGATTGAAGCTCTCAATGGTACCAGCTTCATCGATTATAATAATTGCATCGGTAGCATTTTGTAGAATATTCCGTAAAAAGGTTTCAGATCGACGCAAATCTTCATTCGCCGCCTCGATCGCGTCAGTAGCTGATTTCAATTTCTCCTCTTCTTGTTTGCGCAGAGTAATATCTCGAATTACCGCTACTAGCGTAGGAGCAACATTTGGTTGGGAAAATATACTGAATCTCGCCTCTATGGGAAATTGTTTACCTGAGCTTGTGCAAGCGACATCTTCCAGCGTCTCACCTAGGGACTTCCCTTCCAATAGCTGAACCACCTTGTCTATGGAGTGATCCGTGTGATTGACGAACACATCGGAAATCCTGATATGTTGAATTTCATTTTTTTCGTATCCAAATCGTGTTAGTGCACTTTGATTACAATCGACAATTTCATAGGAAACCAGGTCTATAAGAAATATACAGTCGCTAGTCGTATCCAGTGCAAGACGAAAACGATCATTTACGTTTCGCATTTTCTCTTGTTCGACAACAAGACTTTCGGTATACGCCTCATTAGCCAAACAAAGACGTATGGACTTAGATAAATTTGACAATATGGGTGAAAATATTCGCGCAAACATATTCGTGTCCCGCTTATCACCCACGCCAAGGAGGATAATATGTCCGTACTCTGGAATTTTCAGCGTTTGTTGAATAGAATATCTGTCCTGACGGATAGGCAAACACGAAAGCACAAATTCGTTATCTTTCCATAGCGTCTTAAAAGGCTGCCCTTGCGCTCCCTTGGCAATCGGATCACCAATACTCACTTCCAACCAATTGGCACTGTCACCAAACTCTTCGTCGTTACGTACGACTAGTCCGGTCGAGAATCCTGTATGAAACATCAACCGCTGCAGCACCTTCGTCAACATAGGGCGATATTTCATCTCCGACCCCATGACCTGACTCAAGTCATACAGAATGGAAAGTAGTTGAACTTGATCATTCATAGCGCTTTCTCACCATTGTAATTCTGCTAGGCGACAAATTTCTTTACGCACTTCAGGAGTTCAGAAGGTACTATGGGTTTTTTGATAAAGTCGCTTGCCCCAACCTCAAGTCCTTTTTTGTAATCGCCATCGCCTCCGAGCGCGCTAAGAAATACCACGGGAATATCTCTAGTCTTCTGGTTACTCTTAAGCGCGAGACAAACTTCATATCCATCCATTTCCGGCATCACGACATCTAACAACACGAGATCCACTGGCTCATTTGATAACGCAATTTTTAAGGCTCTCTCGCCTCGTGTGGCTGCTTTTACTCTGAATTGTGTCCGCAGTGTGTTAACCGATATGTCTATATTGTCAGGGTTATCGTCAACCACAAGTATCACAGGTGAATCTTTACTCATCTAGCATTCGTCCTAGGCATTAACCGTATGGAGCAGTAGAAAACAACTATATTGAAAGTGTAAATAAGCGCGTGCACATTAACCATGCGCAGCTCTTGTTAATTATCGTAAGTGAGAGCGGCTTATTAACAATGAATTGTATAATTTTAATGCACAACAACTAAAAAAAGTAAACAGTCGTAAATTGTAACTAGCCATCTCTGTTAAACCATAAACCACGCCACAAATCGGACGCTAGAGCTTATTAAATATTCGCATTTTTAATTCAAGGCAAAATGACAACCAATTTTACACGTCCATTTGTTCACCCTCTGCTGATGAGTGACATATCGAAAAATATGCCATTCTCAATGCAGGGTATTGCCTTAAGCTCGCTGGTATTTTCGATATTGCTTTATAGGGAGACAAGTGACTTGATGTCTCTCGCATGGGCGACGTTATTGCTTATGCTATACGGTGCCATTGTGTACTATTTCAGTGAAATACTTCCTTTGGATATTAGGGGAAACTCACGAAAGAGCAGGTCCTGGGAATCACGACTGGCGCTAGGCAGTGCTGTTGCGGGTTTTATTTGGGGTGTGGGAGGTTACCTATTCGTTCCCGAAAACAATGCTGTATTATCACTTATCTATGCGCTATTTACCGCTGGCTTCTGCTCAATCACTTGCATAGTGTTTTCCTCCAGCGCCGAAGTATTTCCCTCGTTTTCGATACCTCCCTTACTTCTGAGCAGCGCTTTATTTTTTCGCCTTACTGATAGCCTAAATGCGCTAATTGGTACATGCATTATCTTTTATCTATTGATTTTACTAATTGCGCATCGTCGATTGAATTTTTCGGTAAAACATCGCCTGATATTGGAAGTAAGAAACAATCGCCTAATCAGTCGTATGCGCCTTTCCGAGGATCGACTCAATGAAGAAACTGTCAAGCTCAACAAAGAAATCAGGCAGCATGCTAACGCGATGGTTAGTTTGCTTGAATCTAGAGAATATCTTCAGGATATCGTCAGCTGTACTTCAAGTGCACTGATTGTGACGGACTGTAATGGGTATATTGAGCTAGTCAACAACCGCGCTGAAACCATACTGTCCTATGAGGCCAAGGAACTCGTCAATCGCAATATCAGCACCATATTACCCCAGGAGTTTTCCAGCCCTCACAGAATGATGATACAAAACTTTCTGAAAAAAGGCAGTTTCCAGCGTGGTGTCCAACTTGTCGAGGCTGAATCGCTGGTTGTCGACAAATTCAAAACACTGATTCCTGTTATGGTGAGCCTTAGCCAGACTATCATTCGGGGAAATATCGCATTCATCGTCAACATCAGAGACATGACTCTCGAAAAAAGCGACCGTGAAGCACTATTGGAGAAACAAAAAGAGCTCGAAGAAGCCAAAGAAAGACTTAGTATGGCCAATCGCAGTCTAAACGTCCTCGCCACAACGGACGGACTGACAGGTTTGGCCAATCGCCGCCATTTCGATATGTGTATTCAAAAAGAGTGGAAGAGGAGTCAGCGCTATAACACGAATATTGCTGTACTGATCTTGGATGTCGATCATTTCAAGCAATTCAACGATACCTTCGGTCATCAGAAAGGTGACCAGTGCCTAATGATGGTAGCGGAGGCTATCAAAAACGTCGGCGGCACAAATCGTCCAGATGACGTTGTTGCCAGATACGGTGGAGAAGAATTCGTCATCATGCTAAGCAATCCGACGCAGGATCATTCATACACGTTAGCCGAGTCTATACGGCGAAAAATATGGGCCATCGGTGCACACGAGTGCGACTTCGATACTTCCAAAAACTTCAGTTTAACCATAAGTATCGGTTGTGCGTATTGTGCGGACACGAGCTCCTGCACTCCTGCGGAACTGATTCAACTTGCTGACAAATCACTATATCGCGCTAAAGAGAAGGGAAGAAACTGTACTGTATTTGAGGAGTATAGGGGTACAAATGAGTAGAAACGCCAATCTAAGAATGATCGAAGAGGACGTACGCCATCGAGTTCTTGTGGTGGACGATATGCCGGAGAATATTGACCTTCTATGTTCAATTCTTGAGGATGACTATACCGTCGTTGTTGCCACGTCGGCGGTCAAAGCGCTTGAAATATGCACAGGCCCGAACAGTCCAGATATCGTGGTCATGGACGTCATCATGCCCGATCTGGACGGCTTTACCGCATGTAAACGGTTAAAGGAAAATCCTGCCACGAGTGATATTCCTTTAATCTTCATAACCGCGCTCTCTAACAATGAAGATCAGAGTAGAGGTCTGGAGCTTGGCGCATCGGATTACATATATAAGCCCTTCAATCCAGGGCTCGTAAAAACGAGAATTCGCAATCAACTCATGCAAAAACAATATGCCGCCAAGCTTGAACGCGAAGTTGCAAACAGAACCTCAGAACTACTCGTAATGAAACAGGTCACCATGCAGGCCATGGGTACCCTGGCAGAGTATCGCGACCCGGAGACTGGGGCGCATATTCTGCGTACGCAGAATTATGTACGTGTTTTAGCCATTCATCTGTCGAGAGCTCCTAAGTACCATAGCGTTCTTACAGATGATTTTATTAACATGTTGTTTCAGTCAGCGCCTTTGCACGATATCGGAAAAATCGGTATCCGAGACAACATTCTTCTAAAACCCGGCTCTTTGACAGACGATGAGTTTACTGAAATGAAGACGCACACTGTGTTGGGTAGAGACGCCATACTCAAAGCAAGTACGGGTTTGGGGGATAACTCCTTTTTACGCATCGCCGCTGAAATTGCCGCATCACACCATGAAAAATGGGATGGTAGCGGTTATCCACTCGGTCTCAAGGCAGACGAAATCCCCATTAGTGGCCGATTAATGGCGCTGGCTGATGTTTATGATGCGCTGATAAGCAAACGAGTCTACAAACCCGCATTCAGTCATGAGAAGGCGAAATCCATAATTCTTGAAGGCAAGGGAACGCATTTCGATCCAGAAGTTGTTGATGCCTTCGTCGCTAAAGAACATGAATTTATAAAGATTGCCAGCCAATACAAAGACGAATAGAGCTTCCGTAAATCTATGCCACCTCTTGCACAGGCTATGATTATTGATGAAAATCCAGAGTACTTGCAGATTCTGCAACGCTTATTGGAGACGGGTGGATATGCCGTAAGGGCAACAGCCAATAGTGAGAGCGCGCTTCGAGACATACAAAACAGTCGTCCTGATATTATTTTGATGGACTTCTCCATACTAAACTCAGGAAAACTTGATCTCAGTCGCGAGTTAAAAAAGGATAAGACGCTTTCGGAGATTCCGCTTATTTTTATCAGCGAAAAGCATCAGTCTGTCGACATAGTCGAAGCCTTTATGAAAGGCGGTGTAGATTACATCTCCAAGCCTTTTAACGAAATAGAAGTACTCGCCAGGGTACAGACACATCTAGCGAATTTTCGCGCCAAACAGGAAATACAAAAGGCACGACTTGAGGCGGAAAAAGCAAGTCAGGCAAAAAGCATGTTTCTTGCCAATATGTCTCATGAAATTCGCACACCGCTAAATGCAATCACCGGCATGACCTATCTTGTACTGCAGAGCGAGCTGAGTGAAAAGCAGAAGAAATTTGTACGCCGCATTCAACAGTCGTCAGAACTGTTAATGGCGCTAATAAATGACATATTGGATTTCTCCAAGGTCGAGGCCAACCAATTGGCCATCGAGCAGATTCCTTTTGAGCTCAGCGATGTATTCGAGAATCTCAACAATATTCTCTCTATCAAATCGAATGAAACGCAATTGGAATTTGTCTTTGATAAGGATCCCAATATTCCCGATGGATTAGTCGGCGACCCGCTTCGACTTGGTCAGGTCCTGGTAAATCTTAGCGGAAATGCGTTTAAGTTTACCAAAGAGGGCCAAATCATTGTTCGTGCGATATTGATTAACTCTTCAGCTTCCACTGTCAGGCTACGCTTCGAGATAGAGGATAGCGGAGTTGGCATATCCGAAGAGGCTACATCACGATTATTCAAGAGCTTCTCTCAAGCAGACAATTCCGTTTCCCGAGTTTACGGCGGAACTGGCCTGGGACTGGCAATCTGCAAAAGCCTGGTTGAGTTAATGAATGGCAATATCGGATTCGAGAGCAAAGAAGGCAAAGGCAGCAAATTCTTTTTTGAACTCCCTTTTTTGATCGACAAAGACCATGAGCTCACTAGAAACGAAATCCCTAAAGAGTTTGACAAATTTCATACCGTCATCGTCGATGACAACACTGCCAGCGGCGACATACTTACAAAAATGCTGAAGGCCTTTGGGCACAAAGTATCGTGTTACACTTCAACTTCGGAAGCCTTAAGCTCCATAAAGGAAAAAAGCGCTATTCAGCCAGTCGATCTAATTTTGCTTGATTGGTCCGCGACGAACTTTAGCAGCCATATTTTTAAAGCACAGCTGAATGAATTAAAATTGGATACACAGCCCAAAGTGCTGATAATGTCGAATGGATTTGAAGCGGAGCGAGAAAAGTATCTTTTCAAAAAAGAAGATGAAGATTCCATACTAATTAAACCAATCACCCCTTCGACATTGCTTGACAATATTCTCACGCTACTTGGGAAGCCCTTAGTCACCGCAAACAAGGAAAACAGGAGCAAATCGCGTATAAAGAATGCTCGCCGCCAGATTCGCGGAGCAAACATTTTGCTTGCCGAGGACAATGAGGTCAATCAGGAACTGGGGGTCGAACTTCTCAGTCGCTGTGGCGCAAATGTCACGCTGGTATCCAACGGCCTTGAGGCAATAGATGCTCTCACCAGACAGCACTATGATGTCGTGCTAATGGACATTGAAATGCCTAAACTCGATGGAATTTCTGCCGTGAAAGAAATCCGTAAAAACAAACAGTTTCAACATACGCCTATTATAGCCATGACTGCATTCGCGCTTAGCCAGGATCGACGTCGCGCACTGGAGGCCGGGATGAACGACTACATTACCAAGCCACTTGATCCGGCGAAACTCTATCTCACCATCGCAAAATACCACCAGAGCGATTTATCTCAGAGTGGCCAAGACAACAGCACGCATAGTGAACCTATTTATTTCGATGACGACGTTAAACAAACCTTAGAAACAATAGAAGGCATCGACACCAGCGAGGGACTCGCTCGCTGCGAGGGCAATGTCGACCTTTATAAACGCCTGTTAAAGCGATACTACGAAAGAATTAGACGATTTGAGGGTGAGCTAAGCAAGGCCTTGGACAAAGGTGATGTAAACGAGACCATGCACCTCGCACACAGCTTAAAAGGGGCCTCTGCAAACGTTGGCGCGACCCAAGTCTATTTGGAGGCGGTCACATTGGAGTTCTACTGTCGAAACGATAGTTTCCAGAGTCTGTTACGCGAACAGTTGAGAAATGTCGTCGTCGCTATAAATGTATTAGTGAAGAATCAACCATCATTTATTGATAATGACGACAACAGTTCGACTGGGGCAATTACAGACATCAACGCACATCTCGAAGAACTCTCGATATTACTCGAACAATCTGATAGTCGTGCCAGCGCCATGATAGAACAGCTTAACACAAGCAATATTGATGGATTGGCAGGGTATGTTGACGAAATGCAAAAGGCAATTAAAAGCTACGACTTCGAAAAAGCATCCACAATCCTGCAGAAAATGCTATTACGCAAGGCGGGATGAGATTATTTCGCAACCCATACATGGGTAAAGCCAATCATCTTGCCGTTTGATCCCTTCTTTACATGAGAAGAATCACCACCGTACAAGGTTAACGACGTAAATAGTAAAACCACCCCAAAAACAGCAACCATGCTGTAGAAAATGTACTGTCTCCACATGACGCACCCCTAATTGTAACCATGTATGTCTAGGTTAGCGGACGTTTAGCGAAATCCTCCTGTGACAGAGTTCTCAGTTTTAATAACAATTGGGAAAATCGCCCCAAAACTCACATGAATGCGTCTAAGACGCATTCATGTATGGGAGACGAGGTTTAACAATTCGATGGACGCGTCTATCTCAACCTTGCGTATGGAAACGCTTTCGATATTACAGCCGATAGGGATTTGCTTTTCGTCGGCAAAGTCCTTGAGTTCTCGCCAGGCCTGTGCAGAAAAATCGACGGAGTGTTGAAGAATGTCGTGCGCGTGCAGCATTTCGTTTTCCAACCAGCGCGGGATACTAATACCCAGCCATTTCATAAACTGTAGTGTTTTCGCCGAACCGCACGGGGTTAATGTAAACAGAACCGGGACCAGGGGAATATCATGCTCCTGCGCATAGTAATAATAGTCTGAGAGAAAACTCTTCGAGGCGTTTACATCATAGACGCCTTGCGATACGAAAAAACTACAACCCTGTTTCATTTTTTCTATCACGCGCAGGTGTTCATCACCCTTGCTCAAGTGGCGTTCGGGTATCGTAACTCCGCCTAGCAGTAGCGGATTACTCATACTACTTCTTAGTTGGTAGGCGTCTTTCAGTGACAGGCTGACATCCTGAGATTTTGAAGCAGCGCCAACAAATACCGTCAGAAAATCACTTGCTGATGGCACTTGCAAAAAATCCCGCAATTCATCGGCGCTATATTTGCCCACGGCGCGGTAGACGATTTTTGGAATGGCCAGTTGGTTCAGATAGTCGCGACTATACTCATAGGCATCGAGCGTGGCCATAAACGGAAACGGACGTTCATCATCGGTGCGCGTCTTTTCGTCCTGAATATCGTAGAGGATCAAACCGTCGACAAGATGCTCGCGCAATCTTTCCATCTGCTTTTCGGCAATATCCGCCACCTGCGCCGGATCGGTGCCCTGTTTCGGCGGCGTAATGCCATATACGATGATGCCGCTTTCCCGGTTCCTGATTTTGTCGGTCAGCATATTAATGTCATTCTGTTATCCATAGGTTGCCGCATTCTAATACAGATCATTCCCGGGTTTAAGCCGCTATCGGCCCAACCATTGCCGCCCCGAGGCAATTCACCGATAATAGGCCGCTTTTGAATCAGCCATAATCCTTGAAAGACAGCCATGTCCCAACAAAGCACCCAATTCCATCACATATTGCGCCTGGCCCTCGAAGAAGATATTGGCAAGGGCGACCTGACGGCTGGCCTGGTCCCTGAGGACACCAGGGTGACGGCACGGGTGATTTGCCGCGAAGATGCGGTAATTGCTGGCGCGGCCTGGTTTAGCGGTGTGTTTGCCTTGTTAGACCCGACACTGGATATCGACTGGAAAGTAAGCGACGGTGACCGCGTTGAGGCCAATACCACCCTGGTGGAAATCAGCGGACTGGCCCGCCCGATTCTGACCGGCGAGCGCTCAGCACTGAATTTTTTGCAAACACTTTCTGCGACGGCGACGCGAACTCGCAGCTATGTTGATGCCATTGCAGGAACCCACGCCAGGATACTCGACACGCGTAAGACTTTGCCCGGCCTGCGTGAGGCGCAAAAATATGCGGTTACCTGTGGCGGCGGCACCAATCATCGCATTGGGCTGTTTGATGCCATCCTGATTAAAGAAAACCATATACTGGCAGCTGGCTCTATCACCGCGGCCATGCAAAAGGCGCGACAACTGAATACCCAGGTAAAGATCGAAGTTGAGGTCGAAAACCTAATGGAGCTGGAAGAGGCGATCAATGCAGGCGCCAATGCCGTGTTGCTCGACAATATGTCAACAGAGCAACTACGTGCAGCGGTGGCGCTTAACGCCGGTCGTGTCAGCCTGGAGGCCTCAGGCGGTGTAACACTGGAAACTGTACGCGCGATCGCCGAGACTGGTGTTGATTTTATTTCCGTTGGGACACTCACCAAAGACATCAAAGCCATCGACTTGTCGATGCGCTTTGATTACGAATAACCACTGTTGGAGAAAACTATGCGTACTTCCCGGTTTCTACTGGCCACGCTCAAAGAAACACCTTCGGACGCCGAAGTTATCAGTCACAAACTTATGCTGCGCGCCGGCCTGATTCGCAAACTGGCGTCCGGTCTCTATACCTGGCTCCCGCTGGGGTTACGCGTGCTGCGCAAGGTAGAGCGTATAGTCCGTGAAGAAATGGATCGCTCCGGCGCACAGGAAGTCCTGATGCCAGCAGTTCAGCCCGCCGAGTTGTGGGAAGAGTCCGGACGCTGGGAAAAATACGGCCCAGAATTGTTGCGTATACGCGACCGCCACGATCGCGAGTTTTGTTTTGGTCCGACGCATGAAGAAATCATTACCGATTTGATTCGTCGAGAAATTCAAAGCTATCGACAACTGCCTGCCAATTTTTATCAGATTCAAACAAAGTTTCGTGACGAGGTTCGTCCGCGCTTTGGCGTTATGCGCGCACGCGAGTTTCTGATGAAAGATGCCTACTCTTTTCACGTCGATCAGGCGTCACTACAGGAAACGTATGATGTAATGCATGCGACATATTGTCGTATCTTCGAGCGCCTCGGTCTTGATTATCGTCCGGTACTCGCAGACACCGGCTCAATCGGCGGCAGTAGTTCGCACGAATTTCATGTACTCGCCGAATCCGGCGAAGACGATATCGCGTTTAGTAATGAAAGTGATTACGCCGCGAATGTGGAACTCGCCGAAGCGGTGCCACCTGCCCGCTCGCGTGGTGAAGCATCGCAGACCATGCAAACCATCGACACGCCGGATCAGCGCAGTATTGACGAGGTTTGTGCGCTGTTAAAAATCAAGCCCGAACAAACTATTAAAACGCTCATCGTCAAAGGCGCTGAAAAAGGCCAGCTCGTCGCACTGATAGTGCGCGGCGATCATGAAATCAACGAAATCAAAGCGGAAAAACTCGCCAGCGTCGCCAGCCCATTCACACTGGCAAGCGAAGAGGAAGTTATCCAGGCCACGGGCTGTCGCCCGGGTTCGGTAGGACCTGTCGGTTTAAAGATTACCGTTGTCGCCGATCACAGCGCAGTTCAATGCAGTGATTTTGTATGCGGTGCAAATAAAGACGGAAAACATTTAACTGGCGTCAACTGGGGACGTGATGTCGCGGAGCCTCAAGCAGCCGATATCCGTAACGTGCTTGCCGGGGATCCAAGCCCCGATGGGAAAGGAACACTGTCCATACGTCGCGGCATCGAAGTCGGCCACATCTTTCAGTTGGGACAAAAATACAGCGAGGCGATGAAGGCGCAAGTACTCGACGAAAACGGCAAGAGCGTTACCATGACCATGGGTTGTTATGGCATAGGCGTCAGCCGTATCGTTGCTTCTGCAATAGAACAAAACAACGATGAAAAAGGCATCGTCTGGCCAGAGAACATCGCCCCCTTTACCGTCGCGCTTTTGCCCATGAATATGCACAAGTCTCAACGCATACGCGACACGGCAGAAGCCATATACCAGCAGTTACAAGACGCTGGCATAGAAGTCTTGTTCGATGATCGCAAAGAACGTCCTGGGGTTATGTTTGCAGATATGGAACTGATAGGGATTCCGCATCGCCTGACACTGGGTGAGAAATCCCTCGACAATGGCGTCATTGAGTATCTCAATCGAAAAGACATGTCGAAAAAAGAATTGCCACTGGATAATTTAGTGGCTTCGCTTTTAGCTCAATTCGCGCAATAAATTATTTTTTTCAACAGCGCCTGCTCGGCATACGCCACGATAGTCTGCATGTAAACGTCTTCTATCGTGGCCTATGTCATTCACCTTGAATTCTGCGTCTTTCACGTGGAATAAAAAATGCTAGTTTTTCCTGGTATTTTCGAAAAATAGTGGTGATGACTGCATTTACTCAATCCATGCACTGAACCGCGCTCTTTCTCGATTCTCAAATCACGTGTGATGACACCCAAACGAGGGCATAAACAATGAAATACAAAACCCATTTACAGTATTTTCTATTCACTCTCGCCTTATCGGGATGTCTCACATCCATAAACGACACTGGCAACACAAGTACTAGTGCGACGGGATTCAAACTCAGCAGCACCAGCTTTACATCAAACGGCAAAATCCCTCTCAAGTTCGCATGTACAACGCTCGGAGGCGACAATCTGTCTCCTGCACTATCCTGGTCTGCCCAACCGGCGACAACAGACCAATTCGCACTGGTTGTTGATGATGAAGACTCTCCTTGTGGAACCGGAACACAAGCATGTCAACACTGGTCAGTATTTGCCATCCCCGCGAGTGTGCAGTCCTTCGTAGCGGGACAGGATATTGGGCAAATTGCGGGGGCAGTCGAAGGCGACAATCTCACAAACACACAAGGCTATTTCGGGCCGTGCCCACCAAAAGGCCATAATTACAACTTCACTCTTTACGCTCTCAAAGACACCATGCCTGCTGTTGTCGCTGGCACACTGATCACTCGCGCAGAATTCGCTCAGGATTATGCGGACCACATCATCGATTCAGTAACGCTGGTTGGTTACTTTGACCCGTCCAACCCCGTCGTTACTCAGTAGCGCTCTACTTCACTATGGGGTCCATAGTTGTCAATCGAAGAGGTCTAAACGTTTAGACCTCTTCTTGCCTGGCATTACCGAGTAGTTGCCCATTGCTGGAAAGGGTATTAAACTCATTCAAAACTGGTGGCGAAATAACACAAATATCAACGACCTCCAAAATTCAAAAAATTCATATAAACAATTAAATCGCCCATTTAAGTAAACAATAATCTTGGAAAGGTAGTCTTTGCCGGATGCGTAGTCTACTCATAAGTCTGATATGTATTTTCATGTGGGGAAACAGCTTGGCCAATGCGCCAGACCCCGAGCTACGTGATGCCTTGATAAAAGCCGTTCAACAGACCGAGGCCTTCAGCGACCGTTTTGAGGCAGAAGTCTGGTTCACCGATATGTCTTACCGTCTACGCACGAAATTCCCGGACACCCACGACCGGCTGACGTTTTTACGCATGGTCTACAACGAAGCCCGCCGCGTCGATCTGACACCAGAACTCGTCCTATCCGTAATACAGGTTGAAAGCAATTTTGATCAGTGGGCAATATCGAAAGTAGGGGCACGCGGCTTGATGCAAGTCATGCCATTCTGGTTAAAAGAGATCGGCCGTCCTGAAGACAATCTATTTCACATCAAGACCAATCTTCGTATGGGTTGCACCATACTCAAACATTATCTCGATAAAGAAAACGGCAATCTGATCCGCGCTCTGGGACGTTATAACGGTAGTCTGGGCAGTTATCGCTATCCGAACAAGGTAATGGCGGCGTTGAGAGATCGCTGGTATCGCCCGTAGCATTCAACAGCCCACACAACACTTACTCTTCTGTACAAAGATTTAAATATCGGTGCTTACACCAGCTGTATAACGCCAGGAAATACTCATTTCGCAAAGGGAAGAAACGGCAAAGCTGAAACCTATTCCTCGACGTGATTTTCGGTTGCCGTAAAATTCGGCATCTCGCCGGGTGTGCCGGCCATCGGACCAATCTGTGTAAAGAAAGAGACCATTTTCCAGTGCCCCGCGTCATTCTGTAAAAAACAGGCAGAATGTTCGTTCGGTCCGTAGATATCTTCACGCTGCAAGAATCCCGGCGTCCCATCCAGGGTGCTCACCTTTAACCAGAACAAACCCTCGGTACCGTTTAGATCAGGCACGGGATTCCAGTCATGCACTTTCAAAACATTATAGGACAGACTGGTCACAACATCAGAAGCGCTTGACGGTTGACTCATCAATTCTGCTTTTTCTTTGATCAACGCGCCATGCTGTCGTCCATCAAGATTCCCTGGAAATTCTGTAAATATATACGGGGAACAAAACAACACGCCTTTCTCAGAACGTACAAAGCCACCACCTAAATTGACCACCCGGCGCAAAATATCCCAGAAGTCCGACTCGAAGGCATCAATGCGCCATATGTCTGCAAACTCTTGCGCCCCGGCAGGTCGATTGACACCGTTAAATATTCCAATATCGACCAGTTCAACCAGACGTTCTGGTTCGTGGTGACGCGCAGCGGTCAGTAAGCGCTCACGAAACTGCAAAAGACTAGGGTCCCGATCCGCCTCATCCACGGGTAATAACTGTTGGTGTTGGGTTCCAGTTGCATACGCATGGAATCCCAAGAACTGACACAACAGTATGACGGATAAACGATGTTTGAATTTTTGATTAATAAAAGCTTTCATAATTTCAGAAAAAAATCATGGTTTCACACGCTATCAAACCATACATACTATCGACACAATCGAAAAATAGATGAACACATGCAAGGTTTGGGCGCGATCCGATAACCCTCAATCCTGATCAGGTAAAAGCGAATGTCGCCAGAACTGGTCTTCTTTTTCGAACAACCTCCGGGTCTCCTGCGGCCCCCAGGTACCGGCAGCATAGGTATGTATAAAATCTCGCTCCATCGCCCACACGCGCAGTATCGGATCAACCACGCGCCACGCCCATTCCACCTCGTCATAGCGCAGAAACAAGGTACGATCGCCTTCAATAATGTCGAGCAAGAGATCCTCATACGCGTCGTACGCCTCTTCGTGGTCTTGCCGAAAACTGGCGTCCAGACTGGAGGTACGCGTCTTCATTTCCAGGCCGGGCTCTTTGACCTGCATTTCAATGCGCACGCATTCATATGGTTGTATGCCCATTAACAGCCAATCGGGTTTGAGCTTCTCGACTGGCGTGTTACGAAACAGATGTTGTGGTGGTTCCTTAAAACGGATGCTAATGGCAGATTTGGTTTCCGCCATGCGCTTTCCTGTGCGTATATAAAACGGTACGCCACGCCAGCGCCAATTATCAATATACAGCCTCAAGGCACTATAGGTTTCGGTAACACTATCATGACCGACACCGTCTTCTTCGAGATAGCTCTGTACTTTTTTACCTTCGACCACCCCGCTGCTGTACTGCGCACGAAAGGCATGGGCATGTACGGCACTTTGCGGGATAGGACGAACTGACTTCAGCACTTTAACTTTTTCATCTCGTAGAGATTCCGCGTCCATAGATGCGGGTGGTTCCATTGCAACCAGGGTCAATAACTGCAGCAAGTGACTTTGTATCATGTCACGCAAAGCACCCGCGCCGTCGTAATAATCCGCACGTCCACCTATGCCGAGCGTCTCAGAATGAGTGATCTGGACGTGATCGATATAATTGCGATTCCACAAGGGTTCCATCATGACGTTGGCAAAGCGAAATACCAGTACGTTCTGAACCGTACCCTTACCGAGGTAGTGATCAATACGATAGACCTGGTGTTCGTCCAGACAGCGATGCAAACGTGTTTGCAGCATTTGCGCACTTTCCAGATCGTATCCGAATGGTTTTTCAATGATAACGCGACGCCAGCCGTGTTCCTCATTGGTCAAGCCAGTAACGCGCAAATTATCGATAACAACGCCAAACTCCGCAGGGCGTATTGCCATGTAAAACGCCGCGTTTGAAGGCATGTCATCATCATCATTCAGAAACTTGCCAATATTGTGATAGGTGTTGACGTCTTTTAGATCGCCTTTGAGATAGCGTAGTCGTGCCGCGAAACGCGAGAAAACATCATCTTTAACACCACCACGCACCAGCGGTGCCAGTACTTCTCGAACCTGATTAATCCAGCTCTCGTCGCTACCATCACGTCGTGACAACGACAGAATGATTGTTCCATCGGGAATCCGTTTATCCACTTCCAAATGGTATAAGGCTGGCAATAATTTACGCTGCGCAAGATTTCCTGTTGCGCCAAAAATAACATAAGTACAGGGTTCAACCCGTTTAGTAACACCGTTCATACAGGCGTCTCCTTTCCTGTACCGATCCAGTCGGTGTGAAAACTTTGCTCTATCGGCTTATCGATACGTCGATAGCTGTGTGCTCCGAAATAGTCACGTTGTGCTTGCAACAGATTTGCCGGCAAGGTGTCATGACGGTAGCCATCGTAAAATGCAAGCGCCGATGAAAATGCCGGCACGGGTATTCCTTGCTCCACCGCAAAAGCCACCGTTTTACGCCATCCATGCTGCGTTTTTTTTATCGCCTGGCAGAAAAAGTCATCAAGTAACAGGTTTTGAATATCCGGATTTTTCGTGTATGCCTGTTTGATATTACTTAGAAATCGGCTCCGTATAATGCAGCCACCTCTCCACATCAGCGCAATATCACCATAGTGCAAATGCCAGTTATATTCCTTTGCCGCCTGACGCATCAACATAAATCCCTGGGCATAGGAGATGATTTTCGATGCATACAAAGCATCGTGTACGGCGGCAATCATGGTCTCACGCGTTTCACTCGTAGTTGTCTTTTTCGGACCGGTGAGCATACTCGAAGCTTCAATACGCTCCAGTTTGATGCTGGACAGATATCGTGCGAAGACGGCTTCGCCGATCAAGGTCAGCGGCACGCCTAATTCGAGTGCATTGATCGCCGTCCACTTGCCAGTACCCTTTTGTCCGGCACTGTCGACGATTTTGTCTACCAGAGGCGAACCATCACTATCATTGTGCGCAAGAATATCGCGGGTAATTTCGATCAGATAAGAATCCAGCTCACCTTTGTTCCACTCGTCGAAAATAGACGACAATTCATGCGGCTCTATTTCCAAACCGAAACGCATGAGGTGATAGGCCTCGCAGATAAGCTGCATATCGCCGTACTCAATGCCGTTATGCACCATTTTGACATAGTGCCCGGAACCTCCTTCGCCCACCCACTGGCAACAAGGCTCGCCATCCGCTTTCGCCGCGATGGTTTGAAACAACTGTCCTACCTCGGGCCAGGCGCTCGCATCACCTCCAGGCATTAAAGAAGGACCATGACGCGCACCCTCTTCTCCGCCGGAAACACCGACCCCAAGATAACGTATGCCCTGGCGGTGACAGCGTTCGACTCTGCGCTGGGTATCGGTATAGAGGGAATTACCGCCATCAATGATGATGTCGCCTGCCTGGAGGTTTGGCATGAGCTGCGCAATCAAATCATCGACAACGGGGCCGGCCTGCACCATTAACATAATTTTGCGCGGCGGCACCAGATTGGAACAAAGCTCTTTAATTGAATATGCGCCACTGACCGATTTACCCTGCGCAGCGCCATTAAGAAATTCATCCACGCGCGCAGTGGTACGGTTATACACCACTACGTGAAAGCCATGATCGGCCATATTCAGGACAAGGTTTTGCCCCATGACCGCCAATCCAATTAAACCGATATCGCCTTGTTCCATGGTTGCACCTTTTAGCAATACCAAAAGTTGTGTATTGTCGGAAATACATATACGCCAGTTGGCGCGGAAAGTTATCATGACATGTGTTTGTCACCAGTAGACAAACAGGCAAGGATAATTCCGTTTACACAAGAACTTATATGCAATATCAACACGACAAGATTCTTTTTGCAACCAGCGAGCTGTTTCCTCTGATAAAAACCGGAGGTTTGGCCGATGTTAGCGATGGATTGACGCGCGCGTTGTTTAAAAAAGGTGTAGATATCAAGGTTATTTTACCTGGCTATCTCGATGTCAAACGGCAGTTCCGCAGACTACGTACTATTGCCGAGTTCGATATTCCGTTCAAAGGCAAGCTACTCGAAGTACCTGCTACCAAACACCGACCTTCCGTCATTTTAGTAGATATACCCGAGCGCTTTGAGCGCAGTGGCGGCCCGTATGCCACCGACGACGGTATCGACTGGCCCGACAATGCGCAACGTTATTGCGCGTTCAGCAAGATAGTCGTGATGATTGCACTTGGTGAATTGCTACCAGATTGGCGACCCGACATTGTACATTGCAACGATTGGCAAACTGCCTTGGTACCGGCACTTTTGAACCGACACAGTCAGCAACCAAAAACCCTGTTTACCATACACAACCTGGCCTACCAGGGACAATTTTCATACGACGTATTTAAACTGCTGCAATTGCCCGATGAGTTCTGGTCGCCAGATGCGTTGGAATTTTATGGTCAGTTTTCCTTTATCAAGGGAGGCTTGGTTTACGCGGACAAAGTAAACACCGTCAGTCCAAGCTATGCCAAGGAAATCACCTTGCCCGCATTTGGTTATGGTCTTGATGGACTATTACGCCATCGACAAAACGATCTCTGTGGCATTACCAACGGTGTGGACTATGAGAACTGGAATCCTCAACGGGATAAACATATTGAGCAGATATTTAGCTATCGCAGCATCTCGCGTAAAAAAATTAACAAAATAGCCTTACAAAAGATTTTTGGTTTGCCATTAAATGATGAAACCGTTCTTATCGGCACGATAGGTCGCATCGTCGAACAAAAAGGTTATGACTTAATACTCGACGCCCTACCGACACTACTGGAAGAAAATATACAACTGGTCATACTCGGTTCGGGTAATCCGTATCTTGAAGCTCGACTCATACAGGCCATGCAGAAATATCGCGGACGATTGTCTGTCAAAACAGGTTATAGCGAAACACTTGCGCATCAAATCGAAGCAGGCGCAGACATTTTTCTCATGCCTTCACGCTATGAACCTTGTGGTCTCAACCAGATATACAGCCAGCGCTATGGAACCGTGCCGATAGTGCACCACACAGGTGGTCTGATCGACACCGTGACCGACACCAATGAATTTACCTTGCAGGCGGGCACAGCAAGCGGTTTTCATTTTTATCAACCCACCCCTGAATCTTTAATCGCCGCTGTCAGACGCGCCCTCGCACTGTATCGAAGACCACGTAAGTGGCGGCAATTGGTGCGCACAGGAATGCAGGCAAACTACAGTTGGGAACGAACGAGTGAAGACTATCTTCGTTTGTACGACTCTCTGCATCTAAAAGCGGGCAGTAATCTGGCAATTTCTGTATAATGTGTCGGCTCCAAGCTACATGCCCCCTGAAATACTGGGTCTATCAAGTTGACCAATCGCGGTCTTGAGCAATAACTCCTTGAGTTTCAATAAGGTAGAGAAAAAATGTCGATAGTTAGCGACAAAGCGCTTCGTTCACGCGTCAAACTTTTTGGAAATCTGTTAGGTGAAGTTCTGCGTGAACAAGCCGGCAATCATGTGTTCACCGCCGTCGAAACACTCCGCAAAGGCTATATCAGCCTGCGTAATGCAGAAAGCTCGTCCAAGCGCAAACGACTGGCCCGAATTATCGACAATCTCGACCCTGACACGTTGTCACAAGTGATTCGCGCCTTTAGTATTTATTTCAATCTGGTCAATATTGCCGAAGAATCAAATCAACACCAGACGCGACGCGCGCAATTGCGTCGCCATGTCGATCATTACGGTTCATTTCCACAAATTGTGCGTCAACTGCACAAAAGCGGCGTAAACGCAGAACAACTCGGTACGCTTTTGTCGCGCCTGGCCTATATCCCGGTAATCACGGCCCATCCGACAGAAGCCAAACGCCGTAGCGTTATGGAAAATTTACGCGCGATTTATCAAGCAAATGATTTAATCGACGACCCGCGACTAAGCCGCGAAGAAAAAGATGACGCCACGCAAAAACTAAAAAATAAAATTCGCGTCTTGTGGAACACCGACGAAGTGCGCGACCAGAAACCACAAGTCGCCGATGAAATTCGCATGGGTCTGTACTATGCTCGACGCACATTTTTCGATGCTGTTCCCAAAGTCTATCGCGCGCTGGAAAACGCCGTCGCCGATTGTTATGGCGAAAATGAGGACGGCAGTCCTTCGATAAACGTACCGAGCTTTATACATTTTGGCTCATGGATAGGCGGCGACAGAGACGGCAATCCGTTCGTAAAACCGGAGACGACTGTATTTGCAGTACACCTTGCCGCCCAGGTGGTATTAATCGAATATATTCACCGCGTCCGCCAGCTCATGCGAGAACTCACGCATTCCAGCCATTTTTGCGAGCCGCTTGAGGCATTGCTCGCGGCGGAAGAAGCCAATCCGGAATTTATACAGACCGTCTTCAATAACAAACTGGACCGCTATCGTAGCGAACCTTATCGACGTAAACTGGCGATGATACGCTATCGCCTGGAGCGCAATCTCGAAACGATCAAGAACCGTTTAAACGACAAAGACAAAACGGTTTCTCCGTATATCTATGCCAACGAATCAGAGTTTCTAAACGACTTACACGTCATGCAACAATCCCTGCGCAGTCATGGTGACAATGCCAGTGCCGATGGTCGCATCAAAGATCTCATCCGATTGGTGGAGTCCTTTGGATTCTCGCTCTATCGACTTGATCTACGCCAGGAGTCCACCAAACATTCCGAGGCGGTGAGCGAAATCTTTGAAAAGTTTTTTGGTCGCAGCGGCTATTTGTCTTTATCTGAAGACGAGAAACTCGCTGTTCTCGGTCAGCACATCAGTGAATCCACCTTACCAAAAATTGAATCCAGTGAGCTAAGTGAGCAGAGCAAGGAAATTCTCGATACATTTCTTGTGATGTACCGCTTGCGCAAGGAACTAAGCGCCAACTCTTTTGGCAACTACGTTATTTCTATGACCCATGAAGCGAGTCATGTCATGGAAGTCATGCTACTGGCAAGACTTAGCGGGCTTGCGGGTTATAGCAGCGGCGAATGGTTTTGTCATATACACATCGCACCGTTGTTTGAAACCGTAGAAGATCTTGCCCACATCGTACCGGTGATGAGCAAACTGCTGGATGACAGCGTTTACGCCAATTTGATTAAGGCTTCGGGTAACTGGCAGGAATGCATGCTGGGCTATTCCGACTCCTGTAAAGACGGTGGAATACTCGCATCCGCATGGAATCTCTACGAGGCCCAGAAAAAAATTACCGAACTCACCGACAAAAAAGGCGTTGAGGTTAGGTTGTTCCACGGCCGCGGTGGTACGGTTGGACGCGGCGGCGGTCCAACGCACGACTCCATTATTGCTCAGCCACTTGGAACCGTGCGTGGACAAATAAAATTTACAGAACAAGGTGAAGTACTGTCGTTTAAATATGGCAATTTAGAAAATGCTGTATACGAACTGACTATGGGCGTAACAGGACTCATGATGGCCAGCCGTGGCGTTGTCAAAACCTTGCGCGAGGACCGAAAGGACTATCTCGGTATCATGGACGACATCGCAAAAATGGGTGAAAAAACCTATCGCACCCTGACAGAAAGTACTCCGGGATTTCTGGATTACTTTTATGAAGCCACACCGGTTACCGAAATCGGCATGATGAACATCGGCTCGCGTCCGTCTCATCGCAAAAAAGGTGATCGATCCAAAGGTTCTGTGCGTGCCATATCCTGGGTATTTGGTTGGGCGCAGGCGCGACACACTCTACCCGCCTGGTTTGGCATAGGCACCGCACTGGAAAGCTGGCGTGCAAACGATCCTTCACACTTGGCGAAACTACAGAAGATGTATCAGGAATGGCCGTTTTTCCGCAGCCTCCTGAGCAACACCCAAATGGCGCTGTTTAAAGCAGACATGGATATTGCGAAGGAATATAGCAAGCTATGTGAAGACCCGAGCGTAGGTAAAAAAATCTATGTCATTATTCGTGACGAGTATATTAGAACCGTCGAACAGGTACTGCATGTAACTGGCAATACACATTTGATCGAGGAAAATCCTACGCTTTCGCTATCACTATCGCGCCGCAACCCATATCTTGACCCGCTTAACCATATTCAGGTTAAAATGATTGCGCGTTATCGTAAACTTGCGGAAGATTCTGACGATCGCGACATCTGGCTGGCGCCGCTACTGCGCAGTATCAATGCGATTGCATCAGGTATGCGTAATACCGGTTAAAAAACGTGCAGCAATTGGGCAAAAGGATTTACCTTATGAAACGACTTTGGATAGGCCTGGCGATTTTGTCTTCCATTTGTTTTACTGCGCAGGCTCAAGAGGAAACTTCTCAGGACATACGTGGCAAGGGAAAGATTGCAGCCCATGTGTATTGGTCACCCGCCCACATACCTTTTCCTAACGCCTTAGGTGCGAATGTCTATTTCATTGCTAATGAGAAATGGCAGCTTGGATATGATTATCTTTCCAGCGGACGCGCCATTGGACTGTTTTCTTTCAAAGTCGGCGAAATAAGCGAAAACAGCCATACCTTGCTTGCACGACGCTTTTTCGGCAATAGTTTCAACCTGCTATTTGGCGCTGGACAACGCACCCTGACCGCTAAACTGCCTAATAACCTGCTGGACCTGGCCACAACCGAATACTCATTGACTGCCGCTGAGTTACAGACCCGATATGCCCGTATCGGCGTTGGCAATCAATGGCATTTCAAAAAACACTATACCTTTGCGGTTGACTGGCTAATTCTCGACATCCCGTTTAGCGGTGAGGTGATTACCAGCTCATCTCAATTTGCCAGCAGCCCATCAAATACGGACACCATACGAACAACGGAAAATATCCTGAAGTACTTTCCGTCATTTGCGTTAGTACAGATGAATTTCGGCGTTGTCTTTTAGGCCATTTTCAGCGAACGCAAACAACAACTAGATTTTGCGAACAGCAGAAGAGCCGCCGCTTTGTTTTTCTCATTCCGACGGTTGCTAAGCCCGCTACGGCACGACCAGGGAATACCGCATATCCTGAAAGTCGGCAACAGCCGTCACGCCTGATGTCACATAACGAATCCCCGGTATCAAATTGGCCGTCTTGATGCCTTTTGATCTGGCAGTGTTTTGACAGAAAAATATTCTGACGCCTTGCGACAAAAGGTCTTCCACTTGTTGTTGAAATGGGTTTTCTTCCGTGTAGGCTTGTTCCGCATTATTGTTCAACACCAGGGAATAACCCGGACCGAGAACGATTGCAACCACATCGACTTCTTCCCGCATCTCCAGTCCATGCGTTATCGTGTAGTCTTTGATAGCATTATTGATATTGCCGAGAGCATAAGGTTTTGAGCAGTCTGGATTCGCGCAGGTATTGTTAATCTGATAGACAACACGGATGCGCCGACTATTCAGGCAACGCGTTAATACCATCGTGCCCGGTCCGAATTCTTCATTCAGTGGTATACCACTCACCAATCCCACTGGGCAGTTTCGATCATCATCCAGAGGCTGTATCAGATTTCTTGCATTTGGTTCGTCGGTATTATTGCTGTATATCGTGTCGGCGCCGACACCACATGCCGAAATCAAAATCAATTGCAACACCACCATCAACTCTTTAGTCATCGTCTATCCCTCCAGAAGGGCATACTCAGTATTTGCTCGGGTCCATTCCATACAATGGTTCAATTACAGGAAATCCAAATTTTTTAGTGGTATCCGGCAGGGGCAAATCACCCACAAGTTTGATGCGCGGAAATGGCAGGTTTTCACTTGTGATACGACGATCGGGCAAAGTCTTCAGATAGCGTGCGACTACCTCTACCGCGCCAACCACATTCTCGGGTGTAATTTCAGCAGGTGACAGCAAAATAAGCTCATCATTGTTTCCTTTTGCCAGCACTTTGATTCCGGCAATCTTCTCTTCATCGATGGAAATGCGATTCACCATATCGGGGCTGTTCAAGTAAAAATATGAGGCATAACTGTAATACGTAGACGCATCGCTATCAGACACCGGCACATCACCTATGCCATCGCTGTTATTATCAAGCATCAGATTAAACGCACGACCGGCGCTGATCGGACTGCGCTCAAGTGTCAAATAAGGGTTTATGTCAAAAGTAATCCCACTAAAATTGAACAACCATCCGCCAAGCCAGTTTGTTACATCCGGGTCCATACAGCTGTTGGCGGAGTTTTCAATTTGCCCGTTCAATTGCGCGCCACGAATTTCCGCGACCGCCACCATCGGACCAATCGGAATGTAGTGATATAAATCGCCATAGGTGATCGGACCAGGCGCTATGCTATTTGTATAACGAAACCCACGAATCGCACCGATTTGCGCGCCCGTCATCACGCGGAAAGCATCGGCAATAAGATCGTGTCCCGTACCTTCAAGCAGTGCGGGATTTGCCGCATTAGAAAATGCATTTCGCTCAATTGGTATATCCGTATAGCCAATCACTTTGTCCAGTGGCTCCATCAAACGTGCGCCGTTATATGGATTAACGAAACGTCCCGGCTCAAAATCTTCACTCAGAAACGGCTCACTAATATCCTCAATCAAATCGGCAATGAATTCATTTTCTCGAATTCGCTCATCGATTTTGTGCGCTACCCATTTCCATTCACTGATGCGCCGATTGTCCAACTCAACGGTTAATTCACCTACCTGGTTACCATCTTCGCCTTCTTCCACAATCAGTGTCTTTCCACCATTAGGCGTATTCACCACAATTGGGACTGCCGTTTCCTCATGCATATCAGACGAAAAAATAATGTCGATGCCGTCATAGCGTTCGGCATTCCAGATATTCTCGGCTAGCCCGGCTTCCGATAACAGAATCACCAAATCGACATTTCTTTCATTGCGCAGTAAATCAACATAGTAAGGAATCTCCGGCGGAATCACTTTTTCTTCCGGAGTGCCGGCATTTATAGTTGTACCCTTACATGCACTGAACTCAACGCCTTTGGTAATATCAGAACTCACTATCGTCGGTCCGCGGTTCGTCGTACAACCAAATATACCTAGCTTCACACCATTAACCGTAAAGATACGAAATGGCTGCACCAGATTTTCACCAACCACTTTGTTGTTATAAGGTTCACCGCCTGTGTAAAACGCATTCGCTGCAACCGTGTTCCAATTTGCTCGAGGATTCTCGCCACCAAAGAAATACAAAAAGCGATCAACGCCGTAGGCAAATTCCCAGTTCCCCGGCGTGAACACATCGATTCCGAAACGATTTACGACATCAACGAGTGCTTGGCCTCGCGTGAATGTCGCCTCAGGACCACCGGCAATCGTGTCTCCGGTATGCACATGAAAACTGAAAGCTGTACTTCGTCGAATGTTTTGAACCACGGTATAGACTCGCGCCAGTCCACCTTCCAAAAGACCATTACTATCAGCGCGAAAATTGGGATGAGGGTGTAGTGACCCGTGAAAGTCACCGGTATGAATAAAGGTTATACGTCTTTCACCATCAGAAGCGACCTCCGCATCATCATCGGATCTGCCAACTTGACGATCACGAGTATCTGATCCAGAAGTAAACAACGGCGGCGATTCACAAGACGTGAAGAAACTGAGCCCACAAATACATAGACTCGCCATCCCTAAGCGAATACAAAATCCCATCCCTCTCCACACAGCGTCGCGCTTGTGTCCTGATTTTTAGTTAATTGTTATGAAACGATAATCTGAATGATTAAATAGAAACAGTGATGTTATTCTGTAAGACCGTGAAGCGTTTTTGAAAAGTATAGAACAAAAAAAAGAAATTTCGATTTAAAAGATTTTTTTACGCATATAAACCCCGGCAGGGTACCGGGGCTGTTTTGAATATCTGAATTTAGTGTGTTGCTACAGCCGCAAAATCGTTAAGGGTTCTGGTGATATTGTCGGCCTCATGACCACACTCAATCACGCCAAACGAATTCACAGGGGTATCAGGAATCTGATAGAACACGACGACCTCACCGTTGCCATTCTGTCGTATGAGTGTTTGCAACGGTTCATCTTTGCGCATGCCTTTATGACACTCACCGATACGCGTCCCATAAAACGGGTTGGCGAAAACCACTTTGGCCTCGGGCTTGCCCGTGATGGGATTGGTGGCAACTTCTTTACGAAACACCTGGACACCGGCTTTTTGTAGGCCTGCGATATAGCGCTCCAGGGTTTGATCCACCGAATATCGGCTTTCCAGCTCCGCTTCTCTGGCTTCCACCGACGTGGCTAACAATCCTAATAGAATAAAAAATAAGTGTTTTGGCATAAACGACCTCCCATTTCACTGATTCTTGTTGTTGGGAATCTCAGATTCAACCTCTCAAAAAGCAGACAGCTGCACAAACAACTGTTTTCCCGCTTTCGGGTGCAACCAGATTTTTGAATTATTCAGAGACTCCACAGGCAACCTGCACCGGAATATGATCACGTTGGCCGGTCACGCGGTTGTCAGCATCAAGATAGACCATATTGGGCTTGAAATGCAAAACCTCGCTCTCCTCCAGCTCCGCATAGGCGCAAATAATGATGCGATCGCCGGGGGTGGCCTTATGGGCCGCCGCGCCATTGATGGAAATAATGCGTGAACCATGCTCCGCGCGGATGGCATAGGTGATAAACCGCTCGCCATTGCTTACGTTATAGATGTGTATCTGCTCGTATTCCATGATGCCGGCCAGATCGAGCAAATCGCCATCGATCGCACAAGAACCCTCGTAGTCGAGTTCGGCGTGGGTTACACAGGCACGGTGTAACTTGGTCTTGAGCATGTGAAGTCGCATCTGCTTTCCGAGTATCCTGAAAAAGGCGTAAGTATGCCTATTTAGGCCTGTATCTTCAACGACAGGCGCAGGTTGTCGATGAGGCGGGTATTACCCAGTTTTGCCGCCGCCAGCAGGACAAGCTCCTGTTCTTGTCCGCGCGCGCTCACAGTTTGCAAGGTTTCTGCCGATCGCAGCTCAAAATACTCGGGTTTGAGTCCACGATTCGCTATATCGCTCAGCGAGTTAGCCAGAATTTGCTCGATCGGTGTGTCACTTTCTTTGATCGACTCACTCGCACTACGCAAGGTCTGAAAAATTATTTCCGCCACATGGCGCTGTTCCTCGCTCAAATACCCGTTGCGGGAACTCATGGCCAGCCCCGATTTCTCCCGATGCGTGGGCATACCAACAATTTCCACTGGCATAAACAAATCTTCCGCCATGCGGCGAATCAGGAAGAGCTGTTGGAAATCCTTCTCGCCGAACACCGCCACATCGGGCTGGACTATAGTGAAAAGCTTGGCCACGACGGTGGTTACGCCCTGAAAATGTCCTGGTCGGGAAGCGCCACACAAGATATCACCAAGAGAGGGCACATATACCTGGGTGGAAACTTCCTTGCCGGCGGGATACATGGCCTGCGTGTCTGGAAAAAAAATGGCATCCACACCAAATGGTGCGAGTTTGTCGCGGTCCTGTTCAAAGGTCCGCGGATATTTATCGAAATCCTCGCCCGCGGAAAACTGCAGTGGATTAACAAAGATGCTGACTACGACTCTGGCACATCTGCGCCTGGCCTCTTCCACCAGACTCAAATGTCCATCGTGAAGATTTCCCATCGTCGGCACAAAACCAAGAATCTGCCCTCTGGCCTTTTGCTCCAGCGACCACGACTGCATGGATAGTGGGTCTTGCAGAATTTCCATTTAGGCCTGAAAGCTGTGTTCTACCGAAGGAAATTCACCGCTTTTTACCGCGTCCCGATAAGCACAAACAGCCTGTTCAATGCTGTCACAACCTTGCAGGAAATCCTTAACGAACTTGGCGCGCTTGCCACGCGTGATACCGAGCAAATCATAAATCACCAGCACCTGGCCATCGCAGCCCGCACCGGCACCTATGCCTATCGTCGGAATCGACAGGTTACGCGTGATCTCCTGGGCGAGCGTGGCAGGAACGCACTCCAGCACAATAATATCAGCGCCTGCTTGCTCTAGTGCATGGGCATCTTCCACCAATTTTATGGCCTGATGCGAATCTTTGCCCTGCACGCGATAACCGCCGAGCTTGTTCACCGATTGCGGTTGCAGACCAATATGGCCACACACTGGCACGCCTCTCTGCGCCAGCCCCGTCACAATTTCCAGGGTAAAGCTTTGTGCGCCTTCCAACTTGATACAGGTGGCGCCGGCTTTAACCAATTGTCCGGCGTTCAACAAAGCGGATTCAACTGAGGCATCCGCCATGAAAGGCATATCGGCAATGAGAAAGCTGGCGGGTGCCCCACGTCTGACCAATGAGGTGTGATACACCATGTCTTCAATCGTTACAGGCAAGGTGGAAGTATGGCCCTGCAGCACCATGCCCAATGAATCACCTACCAGTATGGCGTCGATACCGGCGCTCTCTTCAATCGCGGCAAAGCTCGCGTCGTAAGCGGTCAAGCAGGTAATCTTTTCACCTGCCTGTTTCTTCTCGCGCAACTTGATTGTCGTCATCATATTAGCGGCTCCATTTGCCTTTCCAAACCTCTGTCCTCGCAAGCCTGTTTAAGCTCGCGGACTGTCCCTAACAAGGGCACCTGAAAATCCGGCGCAATATCATTCCAGGGGTACAACACAAAATCTCGTTCAACGATACCTGGATGCGGCACGCTCAGGCGAGAATTTTTGATGAGCATGGCATCGAAGGCGAGTATATCAATATCCAGGGTACGTGGCTGCCAACGCTCGGCGGTGCGTACCCGACCAAGTTTTTCTTCCACCGACTGGCAGGCATCCAGCATCTCCAGTGGCGTTAGTGTGCTTGCGCATTCCACAACCCCATTCACATAATCCGGTTGATCCATGTCTGCCAGAGGGCGACTGCGATAGATAGGTGAACATTGAATGATGTTGATTTTAGGATTTGCGGCAAGTTCAGCGAGCGCCCGACGTAATGTCTCGATAGAGTCACCAAGATTGCTGCCTATCCCCAGGAAAACAGTACTAGCGGACATCAGGAGCGACGTCTGCGCTTGCGACGGCGACGCCCCTTATCAAGCCCGGACAGCATTTTTTCGCGCGACTCTTCATTGGCGTCATGAAAATTCACCCACCAACTGGCCAGTTCCGCGTCGACATCACCGGCATCCGCGCGTAACAACATAAAATCATAGGCTGCACGGAAGCGTGGATGCTTTAACAAGCGTAGCGAGCGTTTGGGTGCAGGTTTGGCCAATCTGTCCTGTAATTGCCAGATCTCACGCACGGCTGAATGAAAACGACGAGGAATTGCTACACGCAGGCTTTGCCCCGATAGTACCGCGTCAGAAGCGGCAAAAATGGCCTGGCTTTCGCTCATACCTCGTTCCAGATATCGAGCCTTCAGACGGGATATCGGCCCCCATAGAAACACGGCAAAGATGAATGAGGGCGTAACCGGCTTTCCTTCCTGAACACGTAAATCGGTATTCTGCAGTGCCTTGATGACGAAGCGATGCATGATTCCGTCATCGTCTGTCTCCAGGCACTCATCAGTTTGTGGAAACAGTTGTACGTACATGCCGTATTTACGCGCGAGAAGAAAGGTGTTTTCACCGTGGCCGGACAAAAACAATTTGATCACTTCTTCGAACAATCGAGCGGGAGGCACGCCCTCCAATAATGACTGCAGTTTATACAACCACTCTTCAGTCTCACCTTCGATGTGAAATCCCAACTTGGCGGCAAATCGGATAGCGCGCAACATACGCACTGGATCTTCGCGATAGCGTAATTCCGGGTCGCCGATAATGCGTATGCGACGTTCACGCAGATCCTGTACGCCACCGACGTAATCAACGACGGAAAAATCCTGGATATTGTAGAACAGTGAATTAATCGTAAAATCGCGGCGCCAGGCATCTTCTTCCATCGAGCCGAAAACATTGTCACGCACGATCATGCCATCGACGATTTCACGCTCCTCGTGAGGCTCCTCGCTATCCTGCCCTCCGCGAAAGGTCGCGACTTCAATGATTTCCTGTCCGAAATGGACGTGGGCCAGGCGGAAACGCCGTCCAATCAGACGGCAATTACGGAACAAGTCCTTAACCTGCTCCGGCGTCGCATCGGTGGAAACATCAAAGTCCTTAGGCGTTCGTTCAAGCAATAAATCCCTGACGCCCCCTCCAACCAGAAAGCCTTCGAATCCGGCATTCTTAAGCCTATACAAGACCTTGAGCGCATTCTCGCTAATTCGCGAACGCGAAATATTATGCTCCCCACGAGTCAGTATTTGTTTGGTGCTGATCTGGTTTTCCAACATATGTCCACAAGCTGCCGTCTGTATAGCGGCTATCATAATTTAATAAACAATTAAATCAAACCTTAGCAAGGACCTGGAAGAGAAATTATAGATAATGCTGTAAAGCTGAGTTGGTGAGTTCAAAGAGGGATTCGATGCTCTTGATGTCTGCCGAAGGGTTTTCCACCGTACCTGCGCGTATATCGTCTACCAATTTGGCGCACGCTCGGGACAAAGCGGTCGCCCCTATGTTACTACTACTACCCTTTAGCGTGTGGGCTGGCTTTTCCAAGCCAAGGACGTCTCCCGCACTGAGTGCAGACTTCAATTCGTCTATCCTGACCGGTGCATCATTAAGAAACGTTTGGATAAGAAGGCTGAAATCATCTTCCATGACTTCCCTAAGCTCTTCGAGTGCCTGTAAGTCCAGCACATTATCCATAGGCTAAGCGGACTCCTACGATTTTTCTGATACAAAATGGAGAATCTTACCGGCTACCTTACCCAAAGGCAGGATGACATCAACGCCACCTGCTTTAACAGCTTCACCGGGCATTCCCCATACCACGCTTGTATTTTCATCTTGGGCAATCGTTGATGCGCCAGCCTCTTTCATCTCCCTGAGACCTTCGGCACCGTCATTGCCCATACCAGTTAGTATCACACCGATAGCATTTTTTCCAGCACTCTGAGCGACTGATCGGAATAAAACGTCAACTGATGGTCGATGACGATTCACTGGTGGGCCATCGCTGAGCCGACAAATATATCGCGCACCATTTCGCTCAACGATTAAATGTTTACTCCCTGGCGCGATAAAGGCGTGTCCGGGTAAAATTTGTTGCCCATCTTCCGCTTCACACACAACCATTGCCGATTCCCGATTCATACGCTCAGCAAACGGTCGACTAAAATTTTCCGGGATGTGCTGCGTTATCACGATACCAGGCGCGTCAGCTGGCATGCGTTGCAATACTTCCTTAATCGCTTCGGTTCCGCCGGTTGAAGCGCCTATCGCAATTATTTTGTCCGTCAGCTTGATGTTACGAGGCGGCGCTTTTTTGATGACCGCATCTGCGCTATGTCGTTTTGGCGCATTAAGCATTTGCAAATCACGCGCCTTGATGTTCGCACCGGCCGCCATTTTAACTTTGGCGCGTATCTCTTCGGCATATTCAGCGAGCTGATGTGCTAAATCAATTTTCGGCTTGGTGACAAAATCGATTGCGCCATATTCCAATGCTTGCAAAGTAACATCCGCACCCTGCTCCGTCAGAGAAGAAACCATAATGACCGGCATCGGTCTCAGGCGCATAATATTGCTAAGAAAGGTAACGCCATCCATCTTTGGCATTTCCACATCTAGTGTTAACACGTCAGGATTTAACTTTTTAATTTTGTCTCGCGCAATAAAAGGGTCCGACGCGGAACCAACCACTTCTATACCCGGGTCGCCTTCTAGCATCTCGGTCAGCATTTGTCTGACCAATGCTGAATCGTCGACAATTAGAACTTTTACCTTGCTCATAAACCCTCAGTACGAAATCATCAGAACAGTTCAATATCACCCTGTACAGGTTTCTTGTTGATATCCTGCATATAATCGCGTTCGCGTGAAACAACGGAGTCGTTGTGCATGGAACGCAAGCGCTTAATATGTGCTTTACCCGTCGCAGGATGGTATACAACCTTTCGTGGATATACATCGCCAGTGTCTTCTGCGACAAGATTCATACCCTCTGTCGCGATATATTCGTGTGCAAATTCTATATTCCGCAGTCCGATATCCGTCATATTCGTGAGAATTTTTCCGCCACCAAATATTTTTACTTCCAGATTTTCGCGTTTCCCACCATTCTTGAGTATGGCGTTTATGAGATGTTCCATCGCATAGTTTCCATAGCGCGCCGCATCAGTCGATTTTCCCAGAGCGGCACTATCATCACCCGACGCCGGCAACATGAAATGATTCATACCACCTACACCTAGCTTCCTATCTCTGATACACGCCGAAATACAAGACCCCAAAACAGTTGTAATGATTTCGTCCGAAATTGTTACGTAGTATTGTCCGGGCATAATCTTGGCGCCCCAAAGTCCACGCGTTTTATCCCAGTAACGATTGATGTGCTCGAATCCGCGCAGGACTCTCGGCATATCATATGTGGGCATAGGTATCATATTGGCCATTAGCGAATTCTCTGATATATAGTGTTCCCTATCAGATTAAATCGGTCGCTGACTTTGAACATTGACTCTGAATGACCAAGGAATATGTAACCATCGGGACGAAGTATTTCAGCGTAACGATCAAACAGGCCACGCTGTGTCTCCTTGTCGAAATAGATCACTACATTACGACAAAAAATCAGATCGAAAGGCCCTTTCATTGGCCAGCCCTTCATCAGATTGAGCTGGTTGAACGTGATGAGGTCGCCAAGTTCGCGTGCAATACGCACTGTACCAGAGTGATCACCTCGACCTCTTCTGAACCAACGACGTTTACGCTGATCACTTAAACCGGCAATGCGTTCTTCGTCGTAGACACCGCTCTTACCTTTTGCGAGTACATTGGTATCCAGATCTGTTGCCAGTATTTTCACATCCCAGGTTGCGATATCCTGAATCGTCTCCTTCAAGGCAATCGCAATTGAATAAGGCTCTTCTCCTGTGGAACAACCTGCCGACCAAATTCGTAATCGACGCGAGTGCTGATTTGCCTGTATCAAACCCGGAATGGCTACTTTCTTCAAAAATTCGAAATGATGATTTTCGCGAAAGAACGAGGTGAGATTCGTGGTTATTGCATTTATGAAATTGACTAACTCGCCGGTCGTATCACCTTGTACAAATTTAAGATAGTCTTTGAACGACCGCATATCGAGTTCTCGTAGCCGCCTCGTGAGGCGGCCGTATACGAGATTCTTTTTTGCGTCAGAAAGATTTATTCCTGTCTGTTCTTTAACAAACGTCCTTATTTTCGCGAAATCAGACTCCGTGAAGTGAAATTCACGGTCCCCGTTAAGGGCGTGTGCTTGATTTGACATTGCATTCTACTCACTTGGATCAGAACTCTTCCCATTGCCCATCATCATCGCCACTAGCCTGCGGACGTGGACGCGCTGCTGGTTTGGCTGCTGCTCGTGCTACAGGTGCCGCAGCGGGTCGTGGTGTGCTGGCAACCTTAGGTTTAGCCGTAGGCGCTGATCCCATCCTGCCTGGTAACGATGAGCTCTCATCTATCTTGAAGTACGAAACCAGATCACTCAGACCGCGTGCCTGTTCATCCATTGACTCACTGGCGGCTGCCGCCTCTTCAACAAGCGCCGCGTTTTGCTGAGTTACCTGATCCATCTGGGTAACAGCTTTGTTGACTTGCTCGATACCTGAGCTCTGCTCCTGACTTGCAGCAGCGATTTCGGCAATGATGTCGCTTACCTTCTTAACTGCGGCAACAATTTCCTGTAGCGTTTGCCCGGATTGATCGACGAGCTTGCTTCCATCGCTGACTTTTTCCACGCTATCCTGAATCAATGCTTTGATTTCTTTCGCAGCACCCGCGCTTCGTTGCGCAAGATTTCTAACCTCTCCCGCAACTACCGCAAAACCACGTCCTTGCTCACCCGCACGTGCAGCTTCCACAGCGGCGTTAAGTGCAAGCAGATTGGTCTGGAAGGCAATCTCATCGATTACGCCGATGATGTCTGCGATCTTCTTACTACTACTATTGATTTCAGTCATGGCAGAGATGGCTCTCGTTACCACATCGCCACCTTTTTCTGCCTGCTCTCTTGCACCCGCAGCGAGCTGATTAGCTTGACGCGCATTATCTGCGTTTTGCTTAACCGTACCGGTTAACTCTTCCATACTTGAAGCTGTTTCTTCAAGCGAAGATGCCTGCTCTTCTGTACGCTGACTCAAATCTGAGTTGCCCTGTGCGATCTCACCCGCAGCATTCACGATATTGACAGATGAAGATTGTATCTGAGAAACCATGTTTTTCAGGTTTGACATCGACTGATTCAGAGAATCGCGCATGTCTGCGAACTCACCTTCATACTCGCCCGTCATCATAGCGCGCAGATCACCCTCTGAAAGTGATTTGATTACGCGGGTAGACTCGCGAATCGGTTTTACAACTGTTTCTAGTAGCTCGTTGATACCTGTACCGAGATTACGCATAAATCCTTGATAGTCGTCAACACTCAATCTCTCATTCAATTGTCCGTTCATTGCGGAACCAATCAAGTGTTCAATCTGACGTTCTGCGTCTTTCTGTTCAGTGATGTCTTCCCACTGAACCATGTTACCCATGTACTCTCCGCTTGGTCCCTTGATCGCAGATGCATTTACCCGGAAACTTAGTCCAGCCACTTCCATTTCGGCTGAAGCAGGCAGGCGTGACATATCAGCAAGCAATTGACGCTGGTGGGCTGGGTTCTTGTGGAACTGATCAATACACTGACCAACAATATTGTTTACGTCAAAACCAGGGAAGGTCTGGCGCAAATCTGATTGACGAAGACGGAACATATTGACAACGGCCGGGTTAACGTAGGTGATATTTAAATTCTCATCACACAACATTAGATTTGCAGTTGCACCTTGAACCGCTGAGGTCAAACGTGCGACTTCGATTTCCTTGCGGCGCAGCTCAGTAACATCTGACCACTCAAGTGTATTACCTATATAGTTTCCATCCAGATCTTGCATTAGGCCTACGCGGATGTGGAAAGTCAGCGGTCCTACCTGAATATCGGCTTCATAAGGGAGGTTGCGTGGATCATCAAGTAAGCGACGCTGATACGCAGGATTTTTATGGAAGGTATCAATACAGGTACCGACAGCTTTTTCTACCCTAAATCCCGGATAAATTGTCTTCAACGTTGCCTCATGCTCGGACAATAAAATCTTTGTTGACTCGTTGGCATAGGTGATATTGAAATCACGATCTATCATCATCATCGCTGTCTGTGCGCCATCAACAGCTCGCTGCAGACGGAATGCGTCTTCTTCTTTCATACGACGCTCAGTAACATCATGCCACTGGACAACATATCCTAGACGATTTCCGTCATTATCCGAGAGAACACGTGTTTCATGTTCGAACACAAAGCGTCCTGGCTTAATCTCGCCTTTACGCTTTTCTCCCGGACGCAGCCCGTGAAGAATATCTTTGATCGCTTGAGGATTTTTGTGATACCGATGAATACTGCCACCGATAACGCTACCAACACTGAAGCCTGGCAGATAGGAAGCGAGTTCTCCTTCAATTTCAGTGAGAACTTCGACAGCGCGTCTATTGACGAAAACAATATTTTCGTTTTCGTCTGCAATCATGATATTAAGTGGCGCATGCTCCATAATGCCTTTCAGCACACCAAGATCGCTAAATATTGCGCCTCCTGGTCCTGAAACACCCATCATCTTTTTCGCACTCGCTGCCATCGGTTTTTCCTCTTTATAAGCTTTTAACATTGTCTCTGCTACTACGTTTAATGCCTGCGTCCAGGCGTCTTCCAGTTCTTCCGACCAAAGATCGCCTGCCAGTTCTTCCATTACGCCAAGTAAGACTTTGGCGACTGCCGGATAGTGCTCAGCCACTGCTCCGTAATTCTTGTGCCGTTTACCCAATGCCTTCAGCGCTTTTTGTAATTCCGCGGGTTTCCGAAGACTGTTGACGACAAGACTTATCGCAGCGAGCAATTTTTTGTGCTGTTCTTCGATAGTAGTATTTGCGAACAGCGGCTTCACTCCCGGATATTGTTCAAACAATTCATTATAAAAACGTCTGGTCAACTCCTCGCCCATAGGCGCCAGCGCCTGAAAACTACTTTCTAATAACTCTACGTTTAGTCCCATGTCTTTATTACCTGTCTTCTTGGCTGGCTTCTTCACTTGTGCCGGACTTGCCGAAGTACCTGCCGAATTTACCGTGTCGTCATTCATCCATGCCAGTGGATCAAACCCCAGTCCACCATTTTCATTTTCCGACTTCTTGTCGCTGTCAGACATCTTTAACTCCTCAAACTGCTATCCCAGATACGCCATGCCGGCCAACATCTGCTCAATCCAGCGCATCACGCCTGCGGGCTTTTTATTAACTTTTCTCGCCAATACAGAACTCATGCTTCCATCACTCGACGTTTGGCCAAGTCTAGAGCAAGCGATCCATAGTCGCGTGCACCGGTGCTATTGTGCTTATAATCAAAAATGGTTTTGCCGAAGCTTGGACTCTCCGCCAAAGACACAGACTCGCGCACTGGTGTCTGCAGTACCTGCTTTGGAAAATGCTCCATTAACTTGTATACAACGTCTTGCGCTAATCTGCGACGTGACTGGAATCGAGTGACTACCAACCACTTTTTTAACTTAAGATCTAGACGTTGTTCGATGTGCTTTATGATGCCCATCAATCGCGCCAGTCCCTGCAAAGAAAGAAAGTCACTGGAAACAGGAATCAGCAGTTCTTTGGCCGCCAACAACGCATTCATTCCCAACAAACCAGCAGAAGGAGGACAATCGATAATAATGAAGTCAAAGCGCATCGTTATTGTGCCCAGTGCCTCGGTAAGGCGAAATCCTCGTTTCTTGTCCGCATCAGACACGAACTCCAGTTCACCGAGCTTTTCACCAGCTGGAATTACGAACATTTTCTTCCGCACTTCCTGCATAACATCTTCTATGTCTGCTTCTCCGTTTAACACCGCATCCATTCCCTGCTGGCCTCTCTTCAGGAGACCAAGACTGGCGGTAAGATGACTTTGCGAGTCAAGATCAATCAGTAGAACTCGTTTTCCCTCGAGTGATAAAGCATGTGCGACATTCATCGCGGTTGTGGTTTTTCCAACACCACCTTTCTGATTAATAACTGCTATGACTCTCACTATCGACACCTCGATTACTCGTTAACTTTGTCGGCGATTGCCAATTCACCAGAGTTCAACATTTCGTCGATCTCAAGGATGATCAACATCTTCTCATCGACCGTCACTAGTCCCTTTACGAAATCCACGCTGACTACGCTTCCGAAGTCTGGTGGTGGCTTCATTTCATCTTCTCCGACGTTGTACACATCAGAAACTGCATCCACCACGATTCCCATGATACGTTCACGGTCGTCACGCAAAACCTTGAGTACGATGACCACTGTTGTTGCGTCGTATGCTTGTGCCTTCAATCCAAAGCGTTGGCGTAAATCAATTATCGGCACAATCGTTCCGCGAAGATTTATTACACCTTTGATATAAGCCGGAGTATTTGGTATAGGCGTGGCCGAATCCCATCCACGTATTTCCTGTACTCTCAATATGTCAACGCCGTATTCTTCGTTTGCCATAATGAATGTGAGAAACTGACCTTCGCTTCCTGCGCCCAGATTTATCTCACCGTCGGCTGTCTGAACATTATTCATTATCAGTCTCCTGAGTTTTATGCCGCTTTTTCTGCTTCGGCGTCGTTTTCATCTATTGCGTCGCCTGAGTCAGAATCTGTTGAAACCTCGGCCTTGGTGTCAACTGGAACACTCGTCGAATTCTCTTCACGTATCCTACGCCGTCCGTCAGGAGAGCCGTCTCCACCCTCATACTCTTTGGACAACTTAATCAAACCACTGATATCCAATATCAATGCGACAGTACCGTCACCGAGTATTGTTGCGCCGGAAACACCTTCGATTCGACGAAAATTGGTTTCAAGACTCTTGATAACGACTTGTTGCTGACCGAGCAAGTCGTCAACATATAGCGCCACGCGCTGTCCATCACCTTCGAGAACAACCAGCAAGCCGTTGGAAAGTTTTGTTGAGTCGGGGTCTACATCAAAGACCTCGTAGAGTCTGACGATGGGAATATACTCATCTCGAAGTTTGTATAATTCCGCTTTTCCAGCAATCGCATTTATGCGTTCCTGTTTTACCTGCACGGATTCTATAATCGACACCAGCGGAACGATGTAGGTATTTTCACCTACACGCACGAGCTGCCCGTCAAGAATTGCCAACGTTAGTGGCAGACGGATGGTAAACGTACTGCCCAAACCTGGAGTGCTTTTTACTTCTATCGTTCCGCCCAACGCGCGTATATTCTTTTTCACGACATCCATTCCGACGCCACGCCCTGAGACATCGCTTACAATCTCTGCCGTAGAGAACCCCGGATGAAAAATCATGTCATAGATACGTTCATCACTTGGCGTTTCTTCTTGCGCAATCAGTCCACGCTCACGCGCCTTCGCCAATACGCGCTCTTTATTTATGCCAGCACCATCATCGTTAATTTCGATAACAATATTACCACCTTGATGATAGGCATTGAGCGTCACGGTTCCAGTTTCAGGTTTACCATTGGCTTTGCGAATGTCTGGCGTTTCGACACCGTGATCGACAGAATTGCGCACCAGATGCACAAGTGGATCACCGATTTTTTCCATTACCGTCTTGTCAAGTTCTGTTTGTTCACCTAACAAAATCAGTTCGACGTGTTTATTCAATTTCTGCGAGAGATCACGGACCATTCTAGGAAAGCGTTGGAAGGCAAAGCTGATAGGTAGCATGCGTATCCGCATGACGCTTTCCTGTAGTTCACGCGTATTGCGTTCCAACTGGACGAGTCCGTCTTTTAACTTTTCCACGTTGTCGACATTAATATCATCACCGAGCTGTCCGAGCATGGACTGGGTGATGACTAATTCTCCAACCATATTGATAAGTGCGTCTACCTTGTCGATGCTTACGCGTATTGATGTGGCTTCACCAGAGGAGACTGGCGCCTTCTTTGCGACTGTGGCTTTCGACTGCTCAACGACGGGAGCGCTCGCCGGCTTAGGTGGAGTAGAACTTGTGCTGGCAGCTGGCGTTGGAGCAGGCGCAACTTGTTCATATGCGCCGAGCATCACTTCTGCAGCGAAATTCAAACCTTGTTGCCAGGTATTTTTTACTGCATCAGTAAAATGTTCACCAAGGAAATGGGCAAGATTATCCATCATGACATTGGCAACCGCGACATAGTGCTCTGTCTTTGCACCATATTTCTGATGACGCTTACCCATATCAATTAGTGCCGGCCTCAGTGCTTCCGGATTGTCCAGATGCTCACCCAGCGTTTTCACCACTTGCCATAGTTTCAACTGCTGTTGCGCCATATCCGTCTTGGCAAACAGTGGCTTCACACCAGGATATTCAGAAAAAAGTTGCTCATAAAAACGTTTTGGAAATGCTTCGGCTTGTGGCGCAAGCAGCGACAAGACATCTAGCGACGGTTCATCATCGTCAGAAACACCAGCCGACTCCGCTCCCAACGGAGAAATCTCAAGATCGCAATCTCCCTCAACCCATTCAAAAACTTCTTCTATCTGTTTTTGCGTAACATTGCCTATCAGATGTAACTCCCATCCAAGATAGGTGCTGGTTGCCTGCATTTCTGAAAAAGGAGGCAGCTTATCCAATAGCGCAATCGATTTAACTTCCCCGAGCGTTTCCAATTCACGAAACATACGTACCGGATCATTTCCAGTACTCATAAGATGTTCGTGCGGCATGAACCGAATTCGGTAGCCTTCACTTTCTGGACTAGCATTGGAATTGACTGCCGAGGTAGTAGCCGCTTGTGCCACTATTGGCGGTTCCGACTTCGTTGGCGCCGAACTGACAGCGTGCCCATGTAGGAGTGCATCCAACTTACCTTTGGTAGCAGCGACATGGTCTAGATCGACGTCTGTACTATCACGAACAGCCGTCAACATTTCACGCAGTACGTCTACGGACTCCAGCAAGGTATTGACACTATCCTGTGTCGCCTGTCGTTGCCCACTTCGCATTTCGTCCAACAATGTTTCCATCACATGCGTAAAATCGGAAACATTGGTAAAGCCGAACGTCGCACTACCACCTTTAATAGAATGCGCAGCACGAAATATCGTATTTACTGTCTCAGCGTCGGTATCGCCCACATCCAGGTTGAGCAGAGACGCTTCCATAACGTCCAGACCTTCGAAACTTTCTTCGAAGAATGTCTGGTAGAACTGCGAGATGTCGACTGTCATGAATTATCAGCCCAATACCTTTTGAATGGTTGCCAATAGCTGGTCTGGACTAAAAGGTTTTACTATCCAGCCAGTTGCCCCTGCTTCTTTTCCTTCCGTTTTCTTTTCGCCACCGGATTCGGTCGTCAGCGTAAGAATGGGTGTAAATTTGTAATCTGCGAGCGCGCGAAGTTCTCTAATAAGGGAAATTCCATCCATGTTCGGCATGTTCACATCTGTTAAAACCAGATCTACTTTATTACCCTTAGCCGCCGCTAGCGCTTCAACGCCATCAGTAGCCTCTATAACTTCGTGGCCAGCGCCGCGAAGAGTAAAAGCCACCATTTGTCGCATAGACGCAGAGTCATCTACAGCAAGTATTTTGGCCATTGTTATCTCCTGTCTCCTATATAAGCCAACAACATATAACCCCGACTATGCCGTCGCAGGTAATTCCAGAATTTCTGTCAAACCCAACAAACATGCCGATTTACACAATGCCTCGGAGGTGGTCTTCCAGCTCACTTTCAGACCTTCCTGTTTTGCATCCCTGAAAAACGCAGCGAACAATTGCAATACGCTTCCGTCAACTCTTTCAATCAGTGCTCCCTCAATCTCCACTACATGTCGCTCGTCAAAAGCCTTTTTCAAGTGACCATGCAATTCTTCGACGATGCTGATATCCACCGTGGGTTCGCAGTTGATAACCGTCATCTTTTTAGGAGTAGCGTCCATCTTGTCACCGTAAATCCGATTGCGTGTAAAGTTGATGCAGTTTATCCAACAAAAAAAACAACCTTTTGTTTTGATAAAGATGGTTCCCAGAAAATGCGTGTAGAGCCATCATCACAGGTGGTATCGACAGTGAATATGGAAAACTTGATTTGTTCGAAGAATGAAACGAAGACAAAAAGAAACGCCAGAATGTAGGCGACGCGTTCTCTAAAAGAATTTTATTTACAGAGAGTTATAAAGCTATCACGAATTCAAAAAGAAATCGGAAATGCAAATCAGCCAGTGATATGAAACACTAGTTTACCTGGCTTAGACGCTTTGTAAGGTTTTCGGCAAAGGGAAAGTGACCTTTTCTTCCTTGCCTCTTGCCTCCTGTGCGACTTCAGCGCCAAACTCCTGGAGTTTTTCGACAACCTGTTTGACCAAAATCTCGGGAGCAGACGCACCGGCGCTAACACCGATACGATTTTTTCCCTCTACCCAGGCGCGATCTATCTCACCAGCATCATCTATTAGATAGGCAGGCGTTCCCAGTCGCTCGGAAACCTCACGCAAGCGATTGGAATTGGAACTGTTAGGACTACCGACGACAAGCACTACATCACAACTCGCGGCGAGACTCTTGACCGCTTCCTGGCGATTTTGCGTGGCGTAACAAATATCGTCTTTCTTCGGCCCCACGATATTGGGGAAACGCTCGCGCAAGGCAGAGATGACACCGGCGGTATCATCCATTGACAACGTCGTCTGTG